>OFTY01000031.1_pt1 | contig 194465 bp, 145 predicted proteins | sample 1775061 | NCBI WGS metagenome assembly OFTY01 (sample SAMN08195773, study PRJEB24354) | sludge metagenome | isolation source: sludge from phenol fed wastewater aerobic bioreactor B | place: India: Nagpur | collected 2016-09-16 | reverse complement strand
AAAGATTTCGGGGCGGCCCCTGTTTATTTTTGGAAAGTAACTTTCTTTATGACCAGGCTGTTCTCCGGCAAGGCCGGATTCCCTGTTTTCCTCCAAACTGCGCCTTTCTTCCAACCCCTCTTTTCTCTTTAGCCGCCTTTAAATTTTATCCCTGATCATAATTTCAGTTTCTGCAATCCCTCATATTTGATAGGATAATTGATAAATATCCCGCTTCTTCCGATCCTGGCATTACCGTCCAAACGGACCATAACATCCTCTTTGCCCAGGGTCTGTAAAATGCTCATCCCTGAATTTTTCATATCCACCGTCAGTACCACCGGCAGGTAAAAAGTATCCTTCCGGGGGATCCGGATGGTGGAATCGAGGATCGTCTTCCCGAAATAATTGTTGTTGACATATACATCCACTTCCGCCTTTTTCATGGTGAGCGGATAGCTGTTCGGATTGTAATATTTCACATCGACCGCCACGGTCGATTCCTTCAGGCCGAAGCTGAGGACCTTCACATTTTTGATGCCCAGGTAATCGAGTGAGGTGGGTTTGGCGCAGGCCGTCCACAAAAAGGGGAGTATCAATAGCCAGGTCGGTTTGTTCATCTTTTCCAATTTATGGACACAAAGTAGGGGATAAATTTTTTACACCAAAAAGGAGTTTGTACTTTAGGTTTTCATTGTGAAAACAATGCTAAATAATTTAGTTTTCCAGCTTGTTCCACGGGCAGAATACTGAAAAATGATCAGCCAATATTATTAGTAATGATTTTTTATCATAAAGTACTATTTATAAGTAAAATTACAACTGTTATTTTTAATTTTAATTACTATTATGAAGTGCCTGAAAATGAATGGTCCCCCTCATTTCCAGGAATAATTAAACAAGCGAACGAAAGCATCGTAGTGTATGAGATTAATAATTGAAAGTCAATTTTTAGCACCAGTTATTGCGTATAAAAAATCAATTCAAATTACAAATATTGAATTTGAATTATATGATACCTATCGGAAAATGAGCTTTCGGAACCGGTGCGTGATCATCGGATCGAACGGCCCCATCACCCTATCCGTTCCCCTCGAAGAAGGCAGGGAACAAAAACTACCCCTCCGCGAAGTGAGGATCGCCAACCGCCAACCCTGGCAATCGCAGCATTGGAAAACCATCCTTTCCTGTTATAACCGCTCCCCCTGGTTCGAATTTTACCGGCATGGACTGGAAGAATTGTATAGCCGTCCGTTTGAATTTTTGGTCGACTGGAACCTGGCCTGCTGGGAATGGATGGACCTCCAACTGGGTAGCCGGATGACCACCCAGGTTACCGACCGGTATCTGCCACATTATGATCAATCCGAATATATCGACTGGAGGAACCGGCTGATGCCGCGGTCCATCCAACAGGATTTTCCAGACCCGGTCCGTTACCGCCAGGTGTTTGAAGACAGGACCGGTTTCATTCCTCATTGCTCGATCATCGACCTGCTTTTCTGTGAAGGAAAAAATGCAATCAACCTGTTAACGCAGCCCTGAAAATCTTTGGGGCCTTGTTAATTATGATGGCTTTTATCTATATTGTGTGCCCTGCTCGTATCCCCCTATAATTAGCACACATGTTCAGATCACTACTGCTTATTTGCTTTATGTCGATGACCGTATTGGCTTCCGCCCAGGACTTTACCAATAAAGGAAAAGAGTTTTGGCTGGGCTATGGCAACCACCAGCAGATGTATACAGCCAGCTGGCCGGGGATGGACATTTATATTACCTCCGATGTCAACACGAGGGTCACGGTCGACATACCCGGACTGGGTATTACCATCGGCGTTTTCGATGTGGTGGCCAACCAGATCACCGTTGTCAGCAATGTTACTCCACAGGCATTTTTATTGCGGGAAGGGGTGAGCGACAAGGGCATCCACGTGGTGGCCGAAAAGCCCGTAGTGGTCTATGCGCATATCTATTTTTCTTCAGTCTCCGGCGCTACCCTTTGTCTGCCGGTAAGCACCCTCGGCCGGGAATATTATTCCGTCAATTATGAACAAAGGGCACAGCCCGGCCCAACGAACGACAGCTCCCATTCCTATTTTTTTGTGGTGGCCACTGAAGATAATACCACCATCGAGATCACGCCGGCAGCCAATTCATTGTCGGGGGCGATGGTGGCCGGACAAACCTACAGCCAGCTACTCAACAAAGGCCAGGTGTTCAATTTTCTGTCGCGCACTGACCTGACCGGCTCTGTGATCCGCTCGGTGAATAACGGAAGCGGATGCAAAAAGATAGCCGTCTTCTCCGGCAGCGGCCGCATCGGGATCGGGTGCCCAGGCAGTATATCCTCTTCCGATAACCTGTTCCAGCAGATGTACCCCAATAGTACCTGGGGCAAGAAATATCTCACGGCCCCCAGTGCTACCAGGCCACATAATTATTACAGGATCATCAGGCCCGATCCTTCCACCACGGTCAGACTGGATGGCAATACCATCCCACCGGGCAGTTTTACCAATAACTTCTATTATCAGTTCGATGACGGTCTGCCTCATGTGATCGAAGGAGATAAGCCGATTTTCGTTGCCCAATATTTTACTACCCAGAATTGTGGCGAGCCGACTAATAATGGCGACCCCGAAATGATCTTCCTGAACCCCATCGAGCAAACCATCAACAGGGTTACTCTTACTTCCATGCGGCTGGTCAGCGGGGTCAATATTGCGCATTTCATCAATGTCATCATCCGGAATTCACCGGCAGCCATCAATACATTTACGATAGATGGGGTCAATTATAATAACGCATTCACTGTGCATCCTTTCGAACCTAATTATGCCTATGCGGAGATCCCGGTGAGTTTTGGAACGCATACCCTCGCCTGCGATACACCGTTCAATGCCATCGCTTATGGGTTCTCCCGGACCGAATCCTACGGTTATTCTGCAGGCTCCAACCTCAAAGACCTCTACCAGTTCGTGTCGGTGCAAAATGATTTCGCTACCGTCAATTTTCCCGCCAGTTGCAAGAATACGCCCTTCAAAGTGGTCATGACCTTTCCTTATCAACCCACACAGATCAGGTGGATCTTCGGTCCGGCACTCAATGCCCTTGGCATCCGTGATACAACGATTGTGAGCCCGGTCGCCGATTCTTCCTGGAGGATAGATGGCCGCACATTATATAGGTACAAGTTGCAGAAGTCATTCCATGTGGGTACGCCCGGAACTTATGCCATTACAGTGAAAGCCGTGAACCCCACCTCCGATGGGTGTTCCGGTGAACAGGAGATCGAATACGAACTGCAAATATTTGAACGTCCCAGGGCCGGCCTTGCCTTCACCCATAATGGCTGTATCACCGACAGCGTGGTGTTTACCGATCAATCGACCGGTCCGGGCCGTCCACTCACGAATTGGTACTGGGATTTCGGGGATGGCACTGCGCCTGTGGACCGCCGCGACCTCAAATACAAATACCTCACCGCCGGCACCTACACTGTCCATCACGCAGCTATTACGGATATCGGCTGTGTGTCCGATACTGCTGAATTGAAGCTCGTGTTAGCTGACCCTCCTGAAGCAAAATTCTCCCCGGTTGCCCCTTTCTGTGAAACAGCACCGGTCCGTTTTACGGACCAGTCTTCCAGCAGCGGCGATCCCATCGTCCGATGGACCTGGCAACTGGGTGATGGCACCACCGTGAATGCGACCGATGGCAATGCCGTCTCACATACCTACGCAACTCCCGGCGATTACCCGGTAAAGCTGGAAGTAGCTACTGCCAAAGGATGTATCAGCAACCTTTATTCCGAAAACATTTCAGTGCATTCATTGCCGCTTCCGAAGTTCACCATGCCGGAGGCATGCGTGAACGATGCTTATGCCGGGTTCACCGATGCCAGCACCATTCCCGATCATACGGAAGCGCAATTCACTTATTTATGGGACTTCGGCGATAACCAAACCTCTACCGCCAAAGACGCGCGTCATAAATATGCTGCCGTAGGCAATTATAACGTTCGCCTGCAGGTAACCTCCAATAACGGCTGTACACAATCCATTACACAACCATTTACCCTGAATGGCAATGTGCAGCAGGCAGGGTTCCTGCCGGACGTTACCCGTGCTTTGTGCTCGAACCAGCCGGTGAGCATCCGGGATGCATCGCGGGTGGACTTCGGGAATCTCACGAGGATAGTGATCTATTGGGACTACCAGAATGATCCTACCAACAAGACCGTCGATGAAAATCCTTCATTGGGGAAAACCTATACCCATAAATACCCAGATTTTTCATCGCCTCTCACCAAAACCTTCAGGATATTGTATGAGGCTTACAGTGGGGATGTCTGCTCCAAAATGAGCAGTACGGATCTCGTTATCCAATCGAGCCCGGTGATAGAGTTCCAGCCATTGAAAGCAGTATGTGAGGAAGTATCTCCATTCCTCATAAAAGAGATCGACCTTCTCTATACATTTGGTGGCAGCGGCCTGTTCACAGGACCGGGCATCTCCTCCAGCGGGTTGTTCAATCCCAAAGTAGCCGGGCAGGGACTGCATACCATTCATTATGATTATACGGCAGCCAATGGATGCACTACCAGTAAGGAACAAACGATATTGGTAAACCCGACCCCCACGGCAGATGCAGGGCCCGACAAGGGGGTACTGCCCGGAGGAGTGGTCGTTCTGCAAGGGAAGGGTACCGGGGCAGGGATCACTTATAAATGGACACCCGCCATTGCCATCAACGATCCGACCAGGGCAACGCCCACCGTTTCACCTGAAGCAGATACTTATTATACACTCAATGTTACATCGTCCGATGGCTGTGTAGCCAGCGACGAGGTATTCGTAAAATACATGAACAGGGTGGTAGTGCCCAATGCCTTTACACCCAATGGCGATGGGATCAATGATACCTGGCTGATCCTGTTCCTGGATTCATACCCCGGCTGCACGGTGGATGTATTCAACCGCTATGGACAAAAGGTTTTCAGTTCAACCGGCTATGGTAAAGCATGGGATGGACGGGTCAATGGAAATCCACTGCCTGTCGGAACTTATTATTGGATCATCAACCCGCGCAATGGGAAGCCTTTGATGAATGGATCGGTAACTATTATACGATGATGAAAAAAATTACCTGCTGGATTGTCCTGTTGATGGGATGCGTTGTTGCCGGTGCACAACAGAAGCCGCATTATACCCAGTATGTGCTGAACCAGTATATCATCAATCCGGCCCTCACCGGCATCGAAAATTATATCGACGTTAAAGTAAGCCATCGCCATCAATGGGTGGGAATCGACGGCGCTCCTGTCACCACCTATCTCACTATACACGGGCCTATCGGCAAGAAGGATTACCGCACCACTGCCACCAGTTACCGGGTGCCCGGCGAAAATCCGAGGGGGGAACGTTATTGGGAAACCTATACTGCTGCGGAACCGCATCATGGGATCGGGTTGCAGGTGATCAACGACAAAACAGGGCCACTGAACCGTTTCGGGGGATATATTACCTATGCCTATCATATCGGCATCAGCGCGAAGACCAGTCTGGCTGCAGGTTTCGGCGCAGGCTTCACCAACCTCAGCCTGAATACCAATAAGCTCGATTTCGGGATCATTACACCGGTCGATCCTGCAGTATACACAAGCCGGGAAGTGAACCAGTTCAAACCCGATTTCAATGCAGGCGTTTATCTCTATTCGGCCGATTATTTCGTCGGCCTTTCGGCACAGCAGATCATTCCCCAGAAAGTGAATTTTTCGGATAATGAAGTGAGATCATCGGATAGCAAATTCGTACCGCATTTATTTGCTACTGCCGGTTACCGTTTCCTGCTGTCGGAAGATTTCAATTTCATTCCTTCGGTAATGATAAAATATATCAACCCATTGCCTGTACAGACAGAGATCAATGGCAAGTTACAATACCAGGACCTCGCGTGGATCGGCGCCAGCTACCGTTCTGGTGAGGGTTTTGCCGGAATGGTGGGTATGAATATTTCCAATACGCTGAATCTTGGTTATGCGTACGATTATACTACTTCCCGCCTCAGTACTGTCAGTAAAGGCACTCATGAACTGATGATCGGGTTTCTCATCGGGAATAAATATGGGGATTGGTGCCCGAAGAATGTGTGGTGAGCAGTTTTTTGCTTTCACAGTTATCGCCTGAATTGACACGGTTACCAGCCAATTCTGCACAGTTACCAAACTCATGGTGATATTGTATCTGGTTTAATGGATGTTTAATAGATTTGAATGGTAGAGTAAATCCCTAATACTTAAAACCATTTTATGAGCATCCGTCTGAATGCCCTTTTTTCCCTTCCTTTGGGTTATGTGGCCCGCACTACCATTTGTCTGTTAACTGTATTATTGATCAGCAGCTCTCTTTCTGCGCAAAACACTTATCCCTGGCCTGCCAGTGGGAATATCGGGATCGGCACCACGAGTGCAAGTTCCAACCTCCAAATATCGGGGAATGCGGAAATAGGCGATAGCCAGGACCCAACCAAATATGGATTCCTGCAATTGACTAGGCCACTGAACCAGGGAGATAATAAATTTCATTTATCATTTGTCAGGAATGGTAACAGTATTGCTGGTATGGGATATGCCCTGAATAGTAATGTGTTGGGTATATGGCAAGCTAATACCAATCAGGCCGCGCCATTGATTGCCATGACAACAAATCAAAAAGTAGGTATTGGAACTTCAACTCCTGCCAACAGGTTAACAATTGCCGGAACTCAAGGAGATATTCATATCGGTGATGCTTTGTTCGGTCAAGGTTATAATGGTATCTGGCTGAACGGTTCCACCAATGGACTTGATTACAATTTTATTTCGAAGGCTACCGATAATAATCTCTACATAAACCGTCCAGCAGGCGCGGGCATTTATTTCAGGCAGAGCAACCAGGATCAGGTAATCATTGCTCCAAATGGAAATATGGGGATCGGCACTATGTCACCTCAGGGGAAGCTGGCCGTGAACGGAGACATATTTGCAAAAAAAGTGAAAGTGACGCAAACGGGCTGGCCGGATTATGTTTTTGAGCATGATTATCCACTACCTCCTCTGGCGCAAGTGGAGCGCTATGTTCGGGAAAATAAACATTTGCCAAATGTTCCTTCCGCTGCTTCAGTAGAAAAAGAAGGGCTTGATCTTGGCGATACCCAGGCTGTATTGTTGAAGAAGATTGAAGAGCTTACCTTATATATTCTTCAGCTCAATAAACGTATCGCAGACCTTGAGGCCCAGCAAAAGCCTTCGAAAAAATAGGCCCCACAATTTTCTGTATTTATTGATTAATCCAATGTTTACCTGATATGAGACAGTGGTTACTTTGTTTGACATTGATATGGTATAATATTTCCTTTGGCCAGGTTAACCTTCAGACAGGCGCAGCCCAGGCCTTTTTTCCTCTGTTCGAGCATTCAGATTCAAAAAACCGGCTGGGTACCAGTATTTCCCTGCAATATATCTATGGGAATGGTCTGAAAGTAAATGAGCCTGCATCGAATGTTGGTACAGGCTGGTTATTACAGGCAGGTGGTTTTATTTCCAGGATACAGCATGGCGAACCTGATGATCAACGTATGGCTACCCTCCCTTCCCAGCCAGATGATATAGTGTCTGGTCCTGCAACGTATCAATATCAAACCGGGTATATGTATTCTCCAACATTGCCTCAGAATTCCATGAATCCTATAGCGTCTTTCGTGCCTGTGTTTCCTAAGAACTTTGCTTCCAACTATAAAATACTCCTGGATGATAGAGAACAGGATATTTATGCTTTTCAATTTAACGGCCGATCCGGCCAGTTTGTGATAGGAAAGAATAAGGAACCTCAGTTCATTCTGGATTCAAAATTGAAAATAACCTTTGAAGAGCAAAATATGACTTCGTCAAGGATCAGGACATGGATCAGTTCGTTTACGATCACTGACGAGGAAGGGATTCAATATAAATTTTCTGAATTGGAGTTGACAGAACTATTCAAGTACCAGCCTTCTGGCGCAACAGTAAGCAATTTTAAAGTATTCACAGCAAACGTACCAGGTTCGAGTGATGTTAATTTGATCGTAAGTAAATGGTTTCTTACAGAGATCAAAAATCCTCTTACAAATGCGAAGATCACATTTAATTACAATTTGTATTCTATAGATATGGAAGGAGCGAAACAGGCATCAAGCCAGACCTCGCAAAACGGTTCTACTTCCAAACAGGTGCTGGTCCAAAAAGTCAGAATGCAAAGCAAACGGCTCAGCTCGATATTGTTGCCAGACAATTATAAAGTCAATTTCAATTACTGGAGCGATAACAGGATGGATCTGCCAGGCGACAATCCATTAAAGGAGATCAATGTGTTGTATAATAATAGTATTATAAGCGGTTACAGATTCAACTATGGATACATTGTGACGAATGAGATCAAACCACTCAATTTTCAGCCTCAATTCTCTTGGCAACTGAGAGCGGCCAGACTTTGTCTCACCGATTTTAGAAAAATTGGCCGGAATGGAGCTACATTACCTCCATGTACGTTCACGTACAACATTCCCACACTGGCATCCATGAATTATGTACCTCATGTATTCACGGTTATGACAGACCATTGGGGGTATTATAGCCCGAATACCAATTCCATTTCTGAATCTTCCGATGGATACCCGGTTGGAACCCTACAGGATAAGAATTTTACGTTCAGTACCCTCTGGGCACAGTTTGGCATTCTTAATAAAATACAATACCCTGAAGGGGGGAGCCTGGAGTTCGAGTATGAGGGTAACCAGGCTGAAAACAGCCCCTATGCCAATAAATATGCAGGCGGGATTCGTGTTAAGAGAGTAATACAATATGACGGCGTTTCCCATACGAATGATATTATTAAGCATTACAAGTATTTAAAAGCAGATGGGGTTTCTTCCTCCGCATGGGGGTTTGAGGTTGCAAGGTATACAGACAGCAAGGTGTTTCGGCAATATAAGGTGAGTGGGAGTTCTGAGATTGGCTATAACCAGGCAGATTTGGCAGTTAATTTTTTGAAATCATTTGTAACGAGCCAGTTTCAGGCTATGGGGGCTATGGGGGCAAGTGCCGTATTAAATGGAAATGCAATAGGAGGATATGAGGTGATCATCATTTATATTTTGAATGAGCTGCTTGACATATTGTTTGGAGAAAATTTTAAGGATTATACAGTTTCTATTATCACAAACGACAATATGAATCTGGCTAATCCCCTGCCTATGCAATATTCCAGGGTAGAGGTTATCGATGCAATTTATAATAGTAGTGGCGTTTATACAGGAACTAATGGTAGTGCTGTGTATGAATTTACTTCTGACCAATTTGTCGCCCCAAGGCTTCCGGCATCTTTAGCTGCTCCATACAGCGCAGCCCAGCAACGTTATGGATATTGGGTCTACGGATTACCACAGGTGATTACCTGGCTCAATGCCAGCGGGCAGCCTGTAAGGAAAGTTGAAAATTTTTACAATCCTGTTATACGAGAGATCAATAATAACAATTTTGTTTCCAGGTCCTGGTACGTCAATACACAGGTTGCCGCCGGCTATACCTCCGCATTTACAGTTACCCAGAGCAGCTTTCTCAATTCACAATCTTTTTATCCTTTACAGGGCAGAACAGAGCTTACCAAATCTGTTGAAACTTTCTACAATTCAAACGGAGGCAGTACAAATACTGAAACCCTGTATACTTATAGCCCGGAGAACTTTCAGGTTAGATCGGTCAGTGTCAAAGACAGCAAGGGCGATATATCAGGCACTACTACCTATTACGTATCTGATTATAATATTCCTGGAAGTGTAATCAGCAACATGAAAATGGCTAACATCATGCTGGCCCCGGTAAGTATGAATAGTTGGAAAAAATTCGGAGTAGACAATGACAGGAAACTTATCAAATCAGTGGTTACCGAATATATGCAGGTAGAGAACGGTGATATAAGACCAACCCAGGTATTCAGTTCACAATTGACAGCCCCACTGGATAATAGCATTGCCAATGAAGGTAATTTCAGCCCAACCAATTTTAAGAATTACACTTATCTGAAGCCCCTTACTGCCACTTCATTCAACCAGGGGAATCCGGTACAGCAGATCATCAATTCAGGCTTTTCGATCAAGTCAGCCATCTATGATTATAACGCACGCCTGAAAGTAGCTGAAATAGATAATGCATCTGTTAGTGAAGTAAGGTATACGTCCTTTGAAGCAGATGGTAATGGTGGTTGGAGCTTTTCACCTGGTAATATTGTAGCCGAGCCATGCCCCACTGGTACTAAGTGTTATGATCTGAGTAAAGGGAGTATTACCACCGGGATCAGTATACAGAAGCCTTTGATCATTTCGGCCTGGACAAAAGGTAATCAGTTGGTGGTCACAATTCCGGGCCAGCTTACTCCTGCAAGAACGGGGCCAGTCATCAATGGCTGGACATATTATGAGTTTGAAGTAGCGGATGCAAGCCAGATCAGTACAATTACTATTTCAGGTAATGGGTTGATAGATGAGGTAAGGCTCTATCCCCGGAATGCCAGGATTACAACATTTACCTATGATCCTGGTATTGGGAAGACCTCAGAATCGGATAAGACCGGCCGCAGTATTTATTATGAGTATGATGACCTGGGAAGACTTGTACAGGTGCGCGATCAATACAGGAACCTGATCAAGGCGTATCAATATAATTATAAACAATAACCTAGTCCTATATGCGACTTCTGGTAACTGTATTTTGCATATTTTTTGCCACCAAATCTTTTTCTCAAATAGGAATACAGGGCCCGCCTGTCGTTCAACGCGGATCGTATGAAACTTATGAAGCCGTTGGGGCTCCTTCCGGGGCATTGATACAGTGGTTTGTATCGGGCGGCACGATCCAGACTTCGGGGCCTAACGGGTGTATTGTGCATTGGAATGAAGAGTATGGTATTGGAGAGATATCCGTTTCCGAAGATATCAACGGAGGCATGGCCACTTTGCAGGTCATGATAGGAGGGCCATTTGTATCTCCACAAAATCAAATACTGAGTTTTGGTGAAAACCCTCAACAGTTCTGTGTCACATTAGTAGGACAGGGGACCTTCCAGTGGCAAATATTAACTGCACCCAACACCTGGTCGAATATTCAGTCGGCTAATCAGCAATGCTATCTACCTCCCATGCCCACTATGGGCAACCCGGCCACCTATAGATGTGTAGTGGTGATTAATAGTGTTACCTATTATACGAATGAAGCATCAGTAGAGAAAAGGGTACTGGATCCTGGAAGTCTTACCCTGGCACAACCAGTCGCGTACAATTCCGCACCTGTCATCAACCAGGGGCCTGCTACAGGAGGTGAATGTGCCCCGGTATCTTATCAATATACCTGGGAACAGTCAGTAGAAAGCGGGCCCTGGGTGCCGGTCGGAAATACAGTCCTTTATCCTTCCAATGCTCCCATAATAATTGGAAACACATTGGTGAGAAGGAAGATCATTTGTGGCAGCGAAACAAAATACACAAATGTAATTTCCATAAGCCCGACTTACACAAGCGTGGATGCAGAAAACCGGAATTACATCAGAACCTATACGGTATTCACACGCGATATTCAATCCTGGTTTCAGGCTGATCAACTGGAATCCGGCAAAAAATTACAGGAAACAACCTACTTCGATGGGTTGGGAAGAACCATCCAGTTCGTAAGCAAGGAAACAAGCACTGCATCGAATAACACCTTGCAGGACCTGGTATCATTCCTTCAATACGATAACCTGGGAAGGAGCACCCAACAATATCTTCCATACCCTACCGGTGGCGATCCCGGTAAATTCAAGACTTCCACCAACGATCAGACGACATTTTATACTGCCAATTACAATGAAACCAACCCCTGGGGAAGAACAGACCTGGAAAATAGCCCGCTGAACCGCATCATGAAAGAAGTATCACCAGGCAGCCACAGGCTGACCAACAATATTGGTACTTCGTTCATCTATGACTTCAATGATGGGAACAATATCAGTGAGAAGGTTCACGTATGGCGAATAGGTTATGTACCAGGAGCCTTGCCCGCAGGATCGGCACTCGATATATATCAGGCAGGATCGCTTCTAAAAACTGTTATTACTGACGAACGTGGAAAGAAAGTAGTCGAATATAAAGATCGAGTGGGTAACTCCATACTGAAGAAAGTACAGCTCAAAGAATCAGGAGCAGGTCTTACAGATGAGCATGACGGATGGTTATGTACCTATTATGTATATGATGATTTTAACAGGCTGAGATTCGTGATCACACCGAAGGCGGTAGCCTATCTCGATACACATAACTGGACAATCAACCAGGCCATTGCTGATGAGCTTTGTTTTTATTATGAGTATGATGGCAAAGGACGCCTGATCGTGAAAAAAACACCTGGTGTTTCCAAATTAAATATGGTATATGACCAGCGGGACAGAGTTGTTTTCGAACAGGATGGCAACCAGGCTGCCAGGGCACAGAGAGAATGGCTGGTGCACTTTTACGACGACCTGAACCGGCCGGTTTCAACCGGGATATACAAAACTCAAAAGAGCCGTGATCAGCTACAAGCGGATATTGATCTGGCTGCAATTTCTACCAGTTTCACGATCCCTCGTGGTGCTGCCATTGTCGATTTGGAGATTTCCACAAGACCGGCCATCAATCCTCCTTCCCGCTATGCAGCAACCAACAGTATTGAATTTTTGGCGGAGTTTACCAGTAATGAGAATGATGATTTTGTAGCCGAGATCGATCCATTCGCTTCAGAATCGGCACAAGCCATTCCTGTTGTGGTCAATGCTACATTGCCCGTGAATACCAATGATCCATCCATATTTACTGCACTGACCTATCAATATTACGACAACTATAGTTTTACCGGGGCCAAATCGTTTGATAACAATTATAACAACCTGGAGGCATATCCATCCACCAGTCCTGATGTAGAGGCGATCGTTCTATCCAAAAGAACAACAGGCATGCCTACCGGCTCCAAAGTAAGGGTACTGGGAACCGAAACATTTTTGCTTTCTACCATTTACTACGATGAAAATGGACGTATCCTTCAGGCACTGGGAGAGAATCATAAAGGAGGGACCGATATAGAGACCAATCAATACCATTTTGATGGTCGTATCCTGAGCCGGTATACAAAACATTCAGCAAACAATAGCATTTTCAATGGTTTTGGCATTCTAACGAAGAATAGTTACGACAGACTGGGCCATTTGACCACTTTGCAAAAAAAATATGGCAATGCTGGTTTCAAAACGATTGCTGCGTATGCGTATGACGAATTCGGTAGATTAAAGAGCAGAAAGATTGGTCAAAAGCCAAACGCTGTCAATGCCCCCCTGGAAACCCTGCAATATACGTACAATGCAATGGGGCTATTGACGGGCATTAACAAGGATTATGCATTATCCGCTAACAATGCCGATCAATGGAATAATTTTTTTGGATTGCACCTGGGGTACGAAAACTTCGAGAATCGCTTTGCCAATGCACGGTTCGACAAGTTGGTGACAGGGTTGATATGGAAGACCCAAGGCGACAATACACCCAGGAAATATGATTTTGGATATGATAATGCAGGCAGGTTTATTAGTGCGGATTTCAATCAAAAAAGTAAACCATCTGAAACGACCTGGGCAAATGCAAAAATGGATTTTTCAGAATCGAATATTCTATACGATGAGAATGGTAATATCAGGCAGTTATATCGAAAAGGGGTGATTCCCGGTAATAATAGTGCTTTGTATATCGACAAACTCTCTTACACCTATAAACAATCGAATGGAGGGGAATGGACAAACCAATTGCTGAAGGTTTTTGATGACAATCCAGGCCTTGGTGCGTCGAACAATGGTAAGCTTGGCGATTTTAAGGATGAAGTATACAACAGTAATACAGACGACTACACGTATGATGCCAACGGAAACCTTGTTACAGATAACAATAAAAAGATCCGTGATGGCGCAAATCAGGGAATAACCTATAACTATCTCAACAAACCCGAGAAAATAATACTGGAGAACAAGAGTACTGTTGAGTTCACCTACGATGCTGCGGGAACCAAGCTGGCCAAAAAAGTAACACCGGCAGGAGGTACGGCAAGGACCACCTATTATATCGGGGAATTTATTTACCAGGAAAATGATTTGCAATTCATCCTGCATGAAGAAGGACGGGTCAGGATCATGATGCCGGTAAGCAGTACTTCACCTATGGGCGCCAGTGCAATGACTATCAACGGTAATGTGCAATTGGTTTCTGGTAAATGGGGAGTATTCGATTATTTCATAAAGGACCATCTCGAAAGCGTGCGGATGGTAATTACGGAGGAGGAGCATAAGGAATTTTTTACCGCTTCGATGGAAACGGCTGCAGCTACGGAGGAGGAGCCCCTTTTCGGAAAAGTGGATAATAACGGCAACCCGCTGCACCCCGGGAATGAATTATACGACACCCGCTTCGCAAAACCCTCTACCTGGAGCAGTAACAGCTCTGCGTGGGTAAGCAAATTATTTACCACAGGTGCTTCCAATACCAGGAGTATTGGCCCGAATGTATTGTTGAAGGTCATGAGTGGGGACTACCTACATGCGACCACGAAATACTACTATGATGTACCTTCTGCCCCATTTAGCGACCGGAATGTTTTGTCTACTCTTGTGAACAGTATTTTTGGAGGTCTATCCGGCAGTTCCATAAATCCCATCATAAAAGATGGGGCGACCTCGATACAGAATACCCTGCAGGACCCCAATGCAAGTCCTTTGTTACCATTTTTGAATAATCGTCCTGCTCCGGGAACTAACCGTCCCAAAGCCTACCTGAATTATGTTTTCTTCGACGAGAATTTTAATTTTGTAGAAGAGGGGAGTGGGGCAAAACCTGTCGATGGTCAACAAAACGATTATAATATCACACAGCCCAATATCAGGGTGCCTAGGAATGGGTATGTGTTCGTTTACCTGAGTAATGAAAGTGACTGGCCGGTATATTTTGATGATTTCAAGGTCACGCATGAGCGAGGGGCCATTATCGAGGAATCACATTGTTATCCTCATGGCCTAAAGATAGCAGGCATCAGCAGCAGGGCATTCAATAAGCTGGATAACAAGTATGGATTTCAGGGCTCATACAGTGAAGAAGAAGAGGAAAGTGGTTATGACGAGTTCGAGTTAAGGATGTATGATGCCCAGATTGGAAGGTGGATCCAACCTGATCCGTATGATGAGTTTGCGAGCCCGTATTTGGGAATGGGGAATGATCCGGTGAATTTTTCGGATCCAAGCGGGGGAAGAATTTTTGATTTTGGAGTGCTGGGGAATATTACGGGAAGTGTCCTGGGTGACCGGTTATTGGCCGCAGGTGCAGGCGCTTTGGCAGGTTTTGGTATCGACAAACTCACGGGCGGTAGTGGTGTTTGGGGCGCAGCTATAGGTGCAGGGGTAGGCTTTGGGGTTACATTTATACCTCCGATTGATTTTGGAGGGATTGGAGGAGCATTGAAAGATGTAGCACCAGTTTTAGCAATACAAGGAGCAAGCATCTATGTCAGATACGCAAGTTATAGCAGTGATGATGAATGGAAGCCATTCTATAAGTCAGATTTAATAACTTATACTCAATTGAAAGGAATAAATCCTACAGAAAATAACTTAGGAGAGCAGTTTGAAAACATATTTGAGGAATACATGACAACGAACCACCCTGTTCAAGCTAAAGCAATGAATTTTAGGCGAGCAGACAGAGTATGGACTGAGGGTACAGGTAGAAACTCTAAACCAGATTTTGTTTCTGATGATTTTTATGACCAACGTGGACATTGCTGGGTTTGCCCCAAAAAGGAAAAATTGGTAAGTGAAGGGAGTGGTTATGAGATAAAGCAAAATAATGGAAGGGGTATATATCTTTCGTCTAATAATGACCAAATTAAAGGGCATATTGATAATCTAGCTGTAAAGCATGCTAAGGATGTTGCCACAGGGAACTATAACCCATCGCTTACCTTAATAACAACTTATGATGTTAACTGGTCACCTTCTATAACAAGATATGCAGGAATGCAAGGGGTGCAATACACACATAGGCGAGCGATGTATAAAATAGTCAACAGGAAATATCAATTTAAATTTGTAGGCTTTGGCTTTTCCCGTTTGTAAAAGATAACCTTTTATGCTATAAATTATGTATCGTACTTTTATACTAATCACAACTTTTATTAACCCTGTAATTGCTATGTCTCAAACCATAACGTTCAATAAAACTGTTCAACAATTGTATTTTGGTGTAGATGTCAAGAATGTATCTACAGATACTATTATTAATGAATTTAAACAAGTTGCTTATGGTTATCATGGACACAAAGGAGTGTCATCGTTATCTGTGAACTTAGATGTGAATATGAGCGGGAATGCAAAAAAGGTTTCTCATATCTTTAATTTCATTAAAAGCCCTCTGCCTAATATGGTTGTTGATTCAGGATATATCAAGGTTGATATAGGTGAGGTTGAGAATTGTAAGAAAATTATCGATATTGATTGGTGTTTTCAGTTTGTCAATAAAGCTGATGCTGAAAGGTTTTTCGAAGAGTTGAAGAATCTTTTTTCACCCTTATCTACAAAACAAAAGATTGGTGAGGATGAATTAAACTCAGGACTTTATGCAGAGTTCTCTACTAGAAAGGAGCATGTTGCCGGAATAAGAGATGTTACTTTCTTTTTTGGTAAATCAGTTGTTGCAAATAAGTATGAAGTCAGGTTTATTCCTTATAACGAGTTCGTAGAATAGAAGATGAGTTAGCTGGTTGAATTTTTTATGCTGCGTATAATCTTTGCGGCATTTTTGCTATGCATCAGATACTTTTTTAGAGTAAGAAAAATGGCAAAAAAGATATTGTATAGAATGATTATGTATATAATATACAGTGTGCCGACATGGAATGCCAGACCATTTCAGGGAATTGCAGCTAAGCAGAATTCCCCCTCTCCCCACCCATTTTCCAGATTTTCCCTACTTTAGCATCCTGCTTTTGAAATGACTGCGGGATACAACTCATACAACGATGCTACACTGGTACAATTGATGTCCGGAGGAGACGACCATGCATTCAGGGAAATTTATGATCGCTACTGGGAAAAGCTTTTATACGTAGCGGGCATCAAATGCCGAAATCTGGGCATTGCCGAGGAGATCGTGCAGGATATTTTCCTGGACCTCTGGAACCGCCGGGCAGTATTGAAGATTACCGGCACGCTGGAAGGCTACCTGGCTGTCAGTGTCAAATACCGGGTGATCAATGCGCAGGTAAAGATGAAAAAAGCGCTGGATTATCAAAGACATGCCGGCCATACTTCAGACAGCAATGAAAATATGACTGAACGACGGCTTAGCTTCCAGGAATTACAGGGCCGCCTGGAACAACTGGTCAATCAGCTCCCTGAAAAATGCCGGATCACTTATCAACTGGCCAGGGAAGAAGGGCTGTCGAAAAAAGAAATAGCCTCACGCCTTCGAATAACCGAAAAGGGAGTCGAAGCCAACCTCTCAAGGGCCTTGAAATCTTTACGGGTGAACCTCAAACATTATCTTTCTGTTTTCTTTTGATCATGCTGTTCTTACTTCTATAATTGCTGTAACGCCATTCCGTTAATCGAGAGTTTATTCGATTACAAAAACAGGTACCGGCCAGGTCAAACGTATTGAAGGCAAAGGAACCGTGCCATCAGTTTATTTAATGCACCACTGCCTTACCCAGAGCCGGGTTCGAGATGGGAGGATTATTGTATTTTATTGATTATTAACATATTGCGACCATATTTTGCATCTTCTCTTGCTATGCCTCCTATCCCCCGCATTTTTTCTTCAAAGAATATTTTTCTTTCCATGTAGGGTTTTTGAAACTTTTCTTGACAGTATAGTAACGATAATTCTATGAACTTAAATGATGAACGCTATTTCGAATTGGCCGAAAAATGGCTGAATGGCACTATTACCCCGGAAGAAGAGGAAGAATATGCCAGGTGGTATAATTCGCTGGGCCCTGATAATGTCCTGGAGATACCTGTTGAGCATGCCGTGGATAGGGAAGCCTATCGAAAGAAGATATTGCAGCAAATCAACCGGAAGAGGAGAGGAGGCAGTCGCCTCCGGAAAAGAAGATATGGTACGATTACGACAGTAATACTGATCCTATGCTCCGGGATATACCTGTATGTTCACAGGCTCTCTTCACCCCGGCAATCCCTTACGGGCCGCACACAGGTTGAAAGTATCGAAGCCGATATCAGGCCCGGGACCCAGGGGGCCGTACTCACCCTGTCGGATGGACATACCATTGTATTGGATACAGCCGGCAACGGAAGCCTGGCCAGGACTGCAGGAGCGAACATTGTCAAATCAGAAAGCAGTGTATCCTTCTATGCCTCCAGGAGCGGCACTCCATACACTCCCGAATATAACCTGCTGATGACGCCGAGAGGGCGGCAACAGCAACTGGTACTGGCAGACGGCACAAAGGTTTGGCTGAATGCCGGCAGCTCGATCAGGTTCCCCAGCGCTTTCACTGGTAAAGAGCGGGCCGTGATCATTAAAGGCGAAGCTTATTTCGAGGTGGTCAAAAATCCACTTCAGCCTTTTGTAGTTCAGGTAAACGATGCTTCTGTTGAAGTATTGGGGACCCATTTCAATGTGATGGCCTATGAAAATGAACCTGCCATGGAGACCACCCTGCTGGAAGGCGCTGTGAAATTGAGGAGTGGGGAGAAGACCCTGTTGCTGAAGCCGGGCCAGCAGAGCCGTTTGCTGGCAGACGGTGACCTCAGGCTGGTCAGCAATGCAGATGTGGAACTGGCCATTGCTTGGAAGAATGGAATGCAGGCTTATGACAGATCGGATTTGAAAGCTATCATGCGACAGGTGGAAAGATGGTATGATGTGGATGTTGAATATCAGGGAGAGATCCCGGTGCGTACTTTCAGTGGTGAAATACCGAGGAACGCAAACCTCTCGGAACTGCTGGGCCTGTTCAAAGCAGCGAATATTCATTTTTCCATTGATGCAGATAGAAAGAAATTAACGGTAATGCCGTGAAGATAACCGACCTTTTTCAATCACCAAATCAGCCAAAATTATGAAATTGATTGCTTGCCGGAAGGCTTCGCTTTCGTGTATCCCTAAACGATGTCAGCTCCATGCAAAAACGTTTTTGGTTACCAAGCTGACGGCTTTTTTATTGTTAGTGGCCTGTGTGCAGATCCAGGCTACCGGGCTTGCCCAGAACATTACTCTTTCCGAACAGAATGCTCCATTGAAAAAGGTGTTAAAGGAGATCAGGAAACAGTGCGGGTATTCGTTTTTCTATGAGGACGAGATATTGCAGAAAAGCCGTCCGGTGAGTGTAAGTATCCGGAATCAACCGCTGGAGCTGGTGCTTGCCATGATCTTCGAACAACAGCCCCTGTCCTTCGAGATCCATGGCAGGGTCGTTGCAATAAAGGAAAAAAGAGAAAAGAGAGCTGCTGAAATGGACCAGCCCCTTGCTCCTTTACCGATCCGCGTGTCCGGTGTGGTGAAAGATGAGGACGGCCTTCCCCTGGAAGGCGCTTCCGTCAACATTAAAAACGGGACAGGCACCGCAGTTTCAGGAGCGGACGGCAAATTTGAGATTGAAGTTCCCGATGAAAGCGCTGTGCTCGTGTTCAGTTTTGTAGGATACACCCGGAAAGAGGTGCCTGTCGGCAATAGCAGGAATTTAACCGTCGTCCTTTCAAGGTCTGTGTTACAGATGGAACAACTGGTGGTGATCGGGTATGGTTCTCAACGGAAACGAGACCTGACAGGAACGATCACCTCGGTAAAAGGGGAGGAACTGGCGCGGATGCCTAATACAAATCCTGTGGCTTCATTGCAGGGGAAAGTGGCAGGTTTAACGGTAGTTAACAGTGGCCGTGCAGGTAGTTCGCCCACAGTCAGGATACGGGGTGTCAACAGTACAAATAATACAGACCCTCTTTATGTAGTGGATGGGGTATTCCAGACGAATATCGATTACCTGAATCCTGCCGATATTGAAAATATTGAAGTTCTGAGAGATCCGTCCTCCATTGCCATCTTTGGATTGCAGGGTGGTAACGGGGTAATTATCGTCACTACAAAAAGAGCAGCAAAAGGTCAGACCAATGTTAGTTTTCAAAGCTCGGTAGGCGTTCAAAAGGTGAACAACAAAATTGAGGTGACAGACGCCGAAGGCTTCAAAAAATTATATTCGGCCCAACTCGCCAATTTGAATGCTGCCCCTTTCGATTACACGAACTATACGGCGAATACGAACTGGCAAAACCTGATCTTCCGGAGCGCCGTGATCAATACCAATAGCCTAACGGTGACCAACAGTGGAGAAAAGAGCACCACCCTGTTCACCCTGGGATATAATAATCAGGAGGGCGTGTTGAAATACGATCGTTATCAGAAGTTCATCGCAAGGCTGAATGAGGAGATAAGGATCTCAAATAATATCAAGGTGGGCGGCGATATCACCGGGTTTCACTGGATACAGGATGCGCCCGATGTCAGTGCATTGAATTACGCCTTATGGGCGGCGCCTATTGTTCCCATCAAGGCGGCCGAAGGGCTTTATTACAGGATGCCTTCCTTCCAAAGGGCCCAGATCGCCAACCCGGTAGCGCGGATAGATCAGTCTACCGGTCATGCAGTGAACAAAGGCTACCGCGTAGTGGGAAGCATTTTCGGGGAAGTGAAATTTTTACACAACTTCACCTTCCGCTCTTCTTTCTATACTGACCTCGGCTTTAATAATAACAGAAGCTATACGCCACTTCCCTATAGCTATATCAACCTGGGTGAAGGCGCCACCAAAACAGATACCACCTTCGACCAGTTTGCAAAGACCAGTGTGAGCCAGGCCCAGGCTGAGTATCGCAAATATCAACAAGACCACACGCTTACTTTCCAGAAGAATTTTGACCAGCACCGGATCACCGCAGTGGTTGGTTTTACCAGCTTGTTCCAGGCAAATACTACATTGTCGGGAACCCGGAGAGACACCACGCTCAATGTGCCCGATGATCCCAGGTACTGGTACCTGAACATTGTGAATGCCAATAACCCGATCAATAACAGCGGAGCTGGCGGGGAAGAAGCCTATATGTCTGTTTTTGGCCGTGTTAATTATTCATTCGCCAATAAGTACCTGGTAAACCTCAGCTTCAGGAGGGATGGAAGCTCGAAGTTCGCACCAGCCAACCGTTGGGGTAATTTCGGAAGCGTGGGACTGGGATGGGTGGTCAGCGAAGAGAAATTCTTTGAAAAGATTAAAGGCGTTGATTTTCTGAAGCTCCGCGGCGCCTGGGGAACAGTGGGTAGCGCCCTGGGGTTGGGAACTAATCTCTATTTACCGGCACTCAACTCCTCCAATACGGCTGTTTTTGGTGATAATGTTTATACTTCCGTGGTCCCCGCCTATGTACCTGATCCCAATCTTCATTGGGAGGTGGTAAGAGGATTGGACATTGGATTGGATGCCCGCTTCCTCAACAACAGGCTGAGCACAGAACTTACATTCTACGACAGAACTACAAAAGACATTCTTACAACCCTCACCCTGCCTGGAACTGCCGGTAATTATTCCTACAGGACCAACCTGGGGACCATTACCAACAAAGGCATTGAAGTTAGCCTTGGCTGGAACGACCGGGTCGGACAGGATTTTACCTACAGCCTTTCAGCCAATGTCAGCTACAATGATAACAAGGTTGTTTCCATTGGGGATAATTTCGACTTCGAGATATTGGGGAATGGCGGCGTGAATAAAACAGTGACAGGATCATCTATCGGATATTTTTATGGGTATAAACAGACAGGTATTTATCAAACAGTAGCTCAGCTCGACAAAACACCGGCTTTCAGCAACTCTTTACCGGGCGATATTGCTTATGCGGATGTGAACGGAGATAAGGTGATCGATTCGAAAGACCGGACCTATCTCGGAACTCCTTTCCCCCCATATAATTTCGGCTTCAACTTTTCTTTGGGTTATAAAGGTTTTGATTTCCTCTTCGAAGGACAGGGTGTTGCAGGCAATAAGATCTACACGGAACGGCGTACACAAAACTTTGCCGTCCTCAACTATGAAAGGAACCGCCTGAATGCCTGGACATCCGCAGGAAGCACCAATGTGGAACCAATACTGGATAATACCCGCGCCAATAATTTCCTGTTCAGCACTTATTTCCTGGAGCCCGGTGATTATTTCAGGATACGTACGGTCCAGTTGGGGTATAACTTCCCAAAGCGCCTGCTGGGCAAGACCGGTATCAGGAATCTTCGCATATACGTGAGCGGTCAGAATATCGCCACCTTCACGAAAGCGACCGGCTATACTCCGGAGGTGTCTCTTTCCAACCCGATAGCCAGTGGCTCCGACAACGGAACGTACCCGGTACCGGCTGTGTATTCAGTAGGACTGCATCTAAATTTTTAACCTTACTAAGAGAAGAAAATGAAAACATTCATAATAAATACTTTCCAGTTCAAGCATTCCCTGGTCATCGGGCTCAGTGTGATCACGCTGGCAGCCTGCAAAAAGGATTTCCTTGACCGCCAACCACAAGGTCAATATACCAGGGAGGACTATCCCTATCCAGGTGGCTCCGGCCCCTACGATACCTATCTGAATGGAGCCTATTCAGAACTCAGGTCATTCAATGTGCATAGCCAATCTTTCATTGCGGCAACCAGTATACGAAGTGATGATGCCGACAAGGGAAGCATACCGGCTGATGGAGGCGCTAATGCCATCGATATGGATAATTTCCCGGTCTCTCCGTCCAACGGTTTTGCCAATACGTTATGGCTTGGGTATTACAGTCTCATTAATAAAGCCAATATTGTCCTCGACCAGATACAGCATAACAATGCCATCGTAGCGGATGCCGCTCAGAAGGCGAAGGCAGAAGGTGAGGCAAAATTCCTGCGGGCCTATGGTTACTTTATGCTGGTACGTCTGTTTGGGCGGGTGCCACTGATCGATACCGTTGCCAGCACTGTATCTCAAAGTAATATTCCACAAAGTACGCCGGCGGCGATTTATGCCTTTATCGAAAAAGACCTTCAACTGGCGGCTGCCAACCTTCCCCTGAACTGGGACCCCACCAAATTTCCCGGCCGCCTGACCAGTGGAGCCGCCAATGGTTTGCTGGCTAAGGTTTACCTCACACAGAAAAAATGGAGCCAGGCAATGGCCACAGCTTCAATAGTGATGAACTCAGGGCAGTATGATCTTTCAACTACCTACGACAGGATATTCAGGGAGGAAGGGGAGAACAGCAAAGAATCGGTCTTTGAAGTACAGGCCACGGCCAGTGCTGCCATCCCCACTGCCAATGGCGTTCAATATGCACAGATCCAGGGTGTCAGGGGAACCGGCTCGTGGGACCTCGGATGGGGTTGGAATACGCCAACCGTCCAGTTGGAAGCTGCTTATGAGACCGGCGACCCAAGAAAGGGAAGGACTATCCTGTACACCAGTACCGCTACTACCACTTATCAAACCATCTATGGAGAAAATATCCCTGCAGGATTACCCAATCCGAGATATAATAATAAGGTATACACGAATCCTGCCATCCGTTCCGCTATCGGCAACCGCTTTGGCTACTGGTTCAACCTGCGCGTTCTTCGCTATGCCGATGTGGTGCTGATGTATGCAGAAGCCGCCAATGAGGTAAATAATGCCCCAGAGGCACTCGGTAAGCTGGAAATGGTCCGTGCAAGAGCGAGGGGGGGCAATAATTCAATCCTGCCAAAGGTGACCACTACCGACCAGGCCCTGCTCCGGGAAGCCATTCGTCATGAACGCCGTATCGAGCTGGCTATGGAGCATGACCGCTTCTTTGACCTGGTGCGCTGGGAAATTGCAGGAGCAACCATGCAGGCAGCCGGTAAAACCAACTTCGACGAAAGACGTGATGTACTACTGCCTATTCCGCAAACCCAGATCGACCTGAGCCGCGGAGTCCTGACCCAAAACAACGGATATTGATTGTTCATCCAAAAAATTTAACATGAAACGTTCATTGAATATAGGTTCAAGTGTGGTTTGCCTGGCCACTATACTGATAGCAGGGTATTCCTGCAAAAAGGATGGCAATCCAAATAAATTGCCTGGGGTTTCACCCAAAGATTATGAAGGCAAAGTCGATGGGTATAACAGTTCCGAAGAAATATTTCCATCCAAACTGATCGCCTACTGGAGCTTCGATGATACCAAAAATGAAAAACTCCGTGGTACTGCGCCTTCGCAGACAAAGAATGATGCGATCGTTGACGGAGGCGTTAGAGGCAAAGCCTTATCCCTGAATGCCGGATACCTGTATTTCGCTACCCAGTTAGCACCATTCAAGACCGATTCCTTGAAAAGCTGGTCGATCAGTGTTTGGATAAAGATCCTGAATAACGGCTCCAAAAAGACCATGCTCTTCCAACTGGCAAGGCCGGGAATATTTACAGGCAATATCAATTTTATATTGAACACCCATTCCTTTCCTGCTTCCAATACAGATGTACTGAAGATACAGCCTACATTTGCCACGGTTGGTGGCGGTACACAGGACAACCTCAACAATAACCTTTCTCCCAAGATCGGCATGGACAAATGGACACATCTCGTGCTGACTTATAATTATTCCACGGGCGTGTTCGATATATGGGCTGATGGTGTGAAAGTAGGAGGGTTTCCCAACAGAGGTACAGGCAACAATTTATTCAAGGCTTACGAACCCAATGAGGTGATCATCGGTTCCAATTATAATGGTATACCTGGCAAAGAAGTGAGCAGTGATGTCAGCTTTGCCCCGATGACGGGCCAGATCGATGAGATCAGGATCTTTAATATTGCGCTGCCCGATGCCCATATCAAAGCGCTCTTCAATCTCGGTAAAGCAAATAAATGACTTTAGTATATCCACCTGTAAATACCATTCATGAAAACCATATTGATTTCAATCGCTTCTTTTGTTCTCATCTCTTGCAGCTCAAACAAAAAAATAGCGAAGCATACCGTCCAATTCGATCCTGCCGATGAAACCATTTTCAATGAAGTGCAGCGGGCCACCTTTCAGTACTTCTGGCAGGGTGCGGAACCTACCAGTGGACTGGCAAGGGAGCGTGTTCACCTCGATAGTATTTATCCCCACAACGATCAGGACGTTGTAACATCGGGTGGCAGCGGCTTTGGCGTGATGGCAATACTGGTGGGAATCGAGAGAGGGTTTATTACGAGGAAAAGCGGGCTCGAAAGACTGGAGCGTGTACTCGGTTTTCTTGAAACCGCCGACCGTTTCCACGGCGCATGGCCACATTGGTGGAATGGAAAAACCGGAAAGGTTAAACCCTTTGGTCAAAAAGATAACGGAGGCGACCTGGTTGAAACATCTTTCATGGTACAGGGATTGCTCTGCGCACGGCAATATTTTCAAAAAGGGAATGCCAGGGAAAAAGCACTGGCTAAGCGGATCGATCAGCTTTGGCGCGAAGTGGAGTTCGACTGGTACAGGAACGGAAAAAATGTGCTCTACTGGCACTGGAGCCCCAATTACGGATGGGCAAAGAACTTCGCTGTCAGCGGCTATAATGAATGTTTGGTCATGTACGTCCTGGCGGCCTCATCACCTACGCACGGTGTCCCTACCGAAGTATATCACGAAGGATGGGCAAGAAATGGCGCTATCAGGCATACGACTACCAGGTATGAGTATACGCTTCAACTTAAACACAATGGCGCGGAGGAATATGGCGGGCCTCTTTTCTGGTCGCACTATTCCTATCTCGGCCTCGATCCCCGGAAGCTGAAGGACAGGTATGCCGATTACTGGCAGGAAAATACCAGTCAGGCTATGATCAATTATAACTGGTGCGTGGAAAATTCCAATCATTGCAAGGGGTATGGTCCCGATAGTTGGGGGCTCACCTCAAGTTATTCGGTAAAGGGATATGCCGGACATGCGCCAGGACCGGCGAGGGACCGCTGTGTTATCTCCCCCACGGCCGCACTTTCTTCCATGCCGTATACTCCTGAACAATCCATGAAGGCCATGAGGCACTGGTACCGGGACATGAAGGGCAGCCTGTGGGGAACTTATGGCTTCTTCGATGCCTTCAGCGAATCGGAGAACTGGTTCCCGAAAAGATACCTGGCTATCGATGAGGGCCCCATCGTGGTGATGATGGAAAATTACCGTAGCGGCCTGCTTTGGAACTTATTCATGAGTTGTCCTGAAGTCCAGCAAGGATTGAAAAAACTGGGCTTCGAAAGCTGGTAGGATACCACAAAGGCACGAAGGCTCAAAGAAAATGAAGTATTTCTTTGAGCCTTCGTGCCTTTGTGGTATACCATCTCACAACCTGAAAGGTCGCAGTATCAATAAATGGCTTTGAAAAATTAAATATCCACTATCCTCTTGGCCTTCCTCGTTGCGGGCCTGGTAGTGGTATTGGGCTTATTGGCAGGAGCAACACGTATGCTTTCTTCGCAATTGCCTGCGTTGCTCTTTCTTTCAGCCTTCCTGTTCTCCATCAGCCTTTGTTCCACGATCTGCTGCTGCAATTGCCCGATATCAGCCTGCTTTTTCGCACGTGCGTGCTGGTAGGCTTCCAACTTCTGCCGCCAGGCATCCTGGTTTTTGGAGATCTCTTCTTCTGCCACCTGGAACGAGCCTTGCACATCCTCATTCACTTTGTTCCAGTTTATTTCCTTGAATGCTTTCTGCAACTCACGCTGAAGCTTTACTACATCCACTTTCTTCCCTGAACCGCCCAGGTCTTTTTCCAGTTTCTGCCAGTCGAGCGCCTGTAAGGCTTTCAGGGTTTTCTCCATCGATTCCCTTGCTTTCTTTTCACTGTAGGTCTCTACATAACGCCGGGGAAGGGTTGTATCTTCAACGATCTGGTAAGCCAAACTGTAACTGGGCACGAAGGGCCGCACTTCAGCAGAGCCGTGCAAGTCAGGATCAGAGACAGTTTTACCGGTCGCCATGGAATAATCCCTTGCTTCTTTATTGCTCACCATAACATAACCCTGTATTTGCTGCACTTTCTCGGCCTGTTGTTTCAGGGCGGCCAGCTTCATTTCGTTCTCCTGGTCCAGCGCTTCCTGTATTTCATGGAACAGTGTCTGTTCTATTGCTTTCCGGCTGCCGGAAGGCTTTTTAGGGGCCCTGGCAGGTTTGGCAGGAGGAGGCGTCGGCGCCTGAGGAGTACCGGGTGTTTCGAAGGTAGTGGCATATTCAACCAGCGTCGCCGGTTTTTCTACTTTGCTGATGGTACGGACGATCACTTTGCCGGGGTTCGACCATCCAATGAAGCCGATCAATACAGCACTCAACAGGTAGGCAATGAATTTCTGGCTTACCGGTGAACTGACAGGTTCATTATAAAGGATGCGTTTAACGCGATGTAATAATAATTGATTGCTCTTGCCGGTAGCTGCTATGGCCAGTGTGCGAACGGGATTCGAGCGGTTTTGCTCCAACACGAGCAGGGAACGGGCATAGAGGGCAGCATCGTACCTGAACTGCAAAACCATATCATCGCAGCTATGCTCTCTTTCCTTGTAAATATGGTCCGCCAGTAGTTTGGCGAATGGATTGAAGAACAGGATCACATCGGTAACGGCGATCAGCAGGTTGATGAGGTAATCATTCCTTTTGATATGCTGCAATTCGTGGAGGATGATGGCTTCCGTTTGCTGAATGCTGAGGCAGTTGACAGCCGCAATGGGCAGCAGGATCACGGGTTTCCAGAAACCCAGTGTGAGCGGGGCGTCCACCACGGACGACAACCAGATCTGCACATTCTTTTTGATCCCGATATGTGCTGCTACCTGCTGGAGGAAGACCCTGAACTCAGGGGCTGCTTTCGATATACCGGCGCCGAGCAACCGGCGGGTGGAACGGTACTGGCGATAAAGCCGGATGAAGAGGAACATCGCCATCAGCAGGTACCCGATCGACAGGAGAGGAAGGGCCGATTCGATCAGTGAAGAGATAAGGCCCATATTCGAAGAAGCTTTGGCTGCTACCGGTTCACTTCCTTCCATCACTGTAACGATTACCGGGGCTGCCGCTGCTTTATAAAAATGTATGACCAGGGTAATGAGGAACCAGATGAAACCACCGGCGAGAGAGAGAAGGGCCAGGGTATGGCGTTGGCGCGACTGGAATTTTTTTCCATTGCCCGTCAACCAAATATAGAGCAGCCATAGCACACCCAATTGCCAAAGGCTGTCTAACAATGCCCACCCCAATGCCTTGAGAAAAGCCGACTGGTAAACCAGGTTCATCGGTTATTGTTTTTTGAGGTTGTCGATCATTTTCTGGATCTCTTCCAGCTCACCGGCAGATGCTTTGTGATTGCCCAAAGCCTGGATCACCAATTGAGTAGGAGAGCCACCAAATAAGGTATCGATCATTTTGCCCAGCAGATGTTTCTGGGTCTTTTCTTTGCTCAGTGCGGCCTGGTAAATATGCGTCTTCACGGAATCATCTCTTTTCACCAATCCTTTCTCATGCATGATCTGCATCAGTTTCAGCGTGGTAGTATAACCAGCTTCTTTGGTCTTGAGTAATTCCTCATGTACTTCACGTACACTGGCAGTGCCTTTTTCCCACAGCACCTGCAGAATCTCCAGCTCACTCTCTGTGGGTTTGATTGTCTTTACTGTTGGCATAGTTGGAACATCGATTTTGATAAATTTACGATTTATTTCGTAATTATTCCGGTTGATAGTAAATGAAATGTTAAGAAATGTTGATAAGTTGAATAAAAGTTGACAGGTTTATTTATAAGTTGATAGGTTAATAGGTTGACATGGATGTTCCTGCTATTCTGAGCTTCCCTTGTTAACATATCAACTTATAAACCTGTCAACTTTTTTTTAACCTGTCAACTTTTCCCCAGCTTACCAACCTTACGCCGCAACTGGCTCGCCGTCTGTGAGCTCCCATCATGGCTCCAGCCCGGCGGTTTGATGAAATAATTCAGCGCATTGCGCCATGAGCCTGCGCGCCAGGCCTTGCTGAACAGGTCGCCCCACTCCTTAAAGGCAATGACAAAAGGGTTATACGTATTAATGTTTTTTGTCAATCCATAGACCGGCCTTTCTTCTTCGGGTTGGAAAGTGCCGAATAGCCTGTCCCAGATAATAAGGATGCCGGCATGGTTCTTATCGAGATATTTCAGGTCGCTGCCATGATGTACGCGATGATGGGAGGGCGTGTTGAAGATAAGTTCGATGGGCTTCGGCAATTTATCGATCGCCTCCGTATGGATCCAGAATTGGTATATCAGGCTGATCTGTTGCAGCAGGATCACCATAGCCGGATCGAACCCGGACAGCGGCATCCACATCCAGAAGATGAAACTGCCGCTGATATTGCCCGTCCAGGTTTGCCGCAGTGCAGTTGATAAGTTATAATATTGGGATGAATGATGCACCACATGCGAAGCCCAGAACCAGCGTATATGATGAGCGGAGCGATGGAACCAGTAATAGGAGAGATCATCTGCAAAAAATCCCAGTAACCAAGCCCACCAGGCCCATCCCAGTGTGAAGAAACGGAACTGGTATACCAGCACGAATGCGCCCCATACTACTGCACCCGATACGAAGCCGGTGATCACATTGCCGATGCCCATGGCCAGGCTGCTGAAAGTATCTTTTTTTTCGAACAGGTGTTTATGCTCCCTGTAGGCATACCAGGCCTCCACGACAAGCAGGAGAATAAATCCGGGGATGGCATAATAAAGTATGTTGCGGTCCACCTTTCGGGGTTTCCCTGAAGGTAGGGATTTTGGTTGAAAGGTTGATAAGTTAACAAGTTGACAGGTTAACAAAAGAATCTATGAGTTTCGGGGATTTCCTTGTTAACCTGTCAACTTGTTAACCTATCAACTTATCTCACCTTCCCTTAAAAGCAAAGTCCCCGTATGGAAATACAGGGACTTTTGGTATTTGGTATGATATAGTGCTTTAGTTATGGACAACAAAGATATTGATTACAGATAATAAGTTCCAAGAGTTTTTGGGAAAATACTTCTGTTTACTTTGCTGTATAAGCCACTGTTGTAGCTGTAGCCGGTGCAACCTGCTGGGCAGCAGCTACAGTCATGTTCGCTTTTTTTGCAGGAGCAGATACTTCATGAGCACCCTTACTATGGACCTGCGCCAGTGTGGGGGCCACCACCAGCGATACGATCGACATCAGTTTGATAAGGATATTCATCGACGGGCCGGAGGTGTCTTTGAAAGGATCACCAACCGTATCGCCTGTTACCGATGCTTTATGAGGTTCTGATTTTTTGTAGTAGATCTGACCATTGATCTCGACACCTTTCTCGAAAGATTTTTTTGCATTGTCCCACGCGCCGCCGGCATTGTTCTGGAACATGCCCATCAACACACCGCTTACCGTGGCTCCGGCCAGGAATCCACCCAATGCTTCAGGGCCCAGTACAAAGCCCATGATCAAAGGGGAGATGATGGCAATGGCGCCGGGCAACATCATTTTCCTGATGGAAGCGTCTGTGGAAATAGCCACGCATTTTTCATACTCCGGTTTTGCCTTGCCTTCCATGATACCGGGGATGCTGCGGAACTGGCGGCGTACTTCTTCCACCATCGCCATGGCAGCTTTACCTACAGCCTGTATCGCCAGGGAGGAGAAGATGAAAGGGATCATGGCGCCTACGAAGAGGGAAGCCAGTACATCTGCTTTATAAATATTGATGGCATTGCCGAGATCATACCCGTTATTTTTGATCACACCAACATAAGCGGCGAACAGGGCCAGCGCCGTCAATGCGGCCGATGCGATCGCAAAACCTTTACCGGTAGCGGCCGTGGTATTGCCTACTGCATCGAGCACGTCGGTTTTTTCACGAACTTCTTTCGGCAGCTCGCTCATTTCTGCGATACCACCGGCATTGTCGGCGATCGGGCCAAAGGCGTCGATGGCCAGTTGCATCGCCGTGGTGGCCATCATACCGGCTGCTGCGATCGATACGCCGTAGAGACCAGCGCACTCGTAGGAGCCCCATATCCCGGCCGCCAATACGAGGATAGGCAGCAGCGTGGATTCCATGCCTACAGCCAGACCACCGATCACGTTGGTGGCATGGCCGGTGCCCGACTGGCGGACAATGGTGAGCACAGGGCGTTTACCCATGGCCGTATAGTATTCGGTAATGATGCTCATCAATGTACCTACCACCAATCCAACTGCAATAGCGCCGAGAACACCCCATTTGGTGAATTCATGATCGCGCAGTGTCATGGTTTCTGGTAAGATATAGTAAACAAGTCCAACAGAGGCGAGGGCCGTCAGTACGATGGAACCCCAGTTACCCATGTTGAGCGCTTTCTGTACATTGTCGGTGCTGATACCGGCTGCATCGCTCACGCGAACGAACCAGGTACCCACGATCGAGAAAAGGATACCGACCCCTGCAATGAGCATGGGGAGCAGGATAGGAGCGAGGCCGCCGAACTGGTCCTGCGAAATGGTTTCCTGTCCGAGCACCATCGTGGCCAGCACAGTGGCCACATAAGAACCGAAAAGGTCGGCGCCCATACCGGCAACATCACCCACGTTATCACCTACGTTGTCGGCAATGGTGGCCGGGTTGCGCGGATCATCTTCAGGGATACCTGCTTCCACTTTACCAACGAGGTCGGCGCCTACGTCGGCCGCCTTTGTATAGATACCGCCACCAACACGGGCGAACAATGCGATCGATTCAGCGCCCAGTGAAAAACCGGTGAGCACTTCAATGGCCTGTACCATTTCGGCGCCATTCACAGAACTGCCATCCGGCACGAAAAGCGTTTTCAGTACGATGAACAAACCACCCAGGCCTAATACGGCCAGACCGGCAACACCCAATCCCATGACCGACCCGCCGGTGAATGACACGGAGAGGGCTTTACTGAGACTGGTACGTGCTGCATTGGCTGTGCGGACATTTGCTTTGGTAGCAACGCGCATACCTATATATCCTGCAGTAGCGCTGAATACAGCGCCGATGATGAAGGCAATGGCAATGGACCAGTGCGAGTGAGGATTGGCCTGCGCCATCACACCCAGCAGAATGGCCACGATCACTACGAAATATCCCAGGATCTTCCATTCGGCTTTCAGGAAGGCCATAGCGCCATCCGCGATATAAGTGCTGATCTCTTTCATGCGGTCGGAACCTGCATCTTGTTTCGATACCCAGTTGAATTTTACCAGGGTATACAGCAGGCCGATGACACCCATCACGGGAACGAGATAGATCAATTTGTCCATAAGCGGTTGATTCTTATTCTGATTGAATTTTTAGGGACGGCAAAAATAGGGGAAAACGGCCTAAAATCAGTATAGACCCCGTTTTTTTTGGGATGTTCAGGGCCTTGGAGCGGCTGCCCGGGCTTTGTACATCCTGTGATGATAAAATCTGTTGACAAGCTGAAAGGTTGATAAGGAAATCTCCGAATTGCGGGAACCCCCTTATCAACCTTTCAACCTGTAAACCTGTCAACTCTCTATTGCTGCTTCGTAGTATCCGTACTTTTCTTTTTCTTCAGCAGGTTATTGAACAATCCTTTCACTGATTCCTCTGCTTTCTTCTTGCCATCACCGGCGCTTTCCTGCCCTTCAGTACTGTCTTTCTTGCCAAGCAATTGTTTTTTCAGCTCGTCGGCCACGCCCTGTGTTACCTGCTTCTTGACAGATTGCAGGGTGTCTTTTGCCGCATTCTTTGCAGCGGCCAGCGCACTGTCGGCCGCCTTCTTTTTGGCTTCCACGAACTGGTTGGCCTGGTCTTTCATATCCTGTGCCAGGCTGCTGCCGGCGTCTTTGAGATTGGTTTTGATGGTGGGATTGGTGATCGTGCCGCCCATATTCACTTTGAGGTTCACCACATCGCTCAGTTTTACAGGAACTCCTTTGCTGCTGGCCTGTGAGGCGAGGTTATCGACCAGTTGATTGGCTTGCGCTCCCAATTTGGCGCGGGGAACTTTGAGGTTCACCACATAATCGAGCGACTGATCGAGCCCGTGCATCCCGCCGATCTCCATATCGATGTCCTTCACCTTTACTGTGAATGGTTTTACCAGCACTTTCCCATTGGCGAATTCAAAATAGTTCTTGATATCCTTGATCGAGATCTGCTGAAGATCGTTGATGTTGAGAGAGGACGCCAGTTTATCCAATGGCTGGAATTTGCTGAGGAAACCTTGCAACAGGAAGAGCGTGCCTTCGCCGGTAAGCGTGCTGAGGTCGGGCATCATATCGCTGCCCAGGTTCCCTTTCACGCTCATTTTCGAAGTGAGCTTGCCGGCAATGAATTTTCCGATGGGCATCAGCTTCTGCACCGTATTGAAAGCATAGAATGTCTTCTGAACATCGAGGTTCTCCACGTCATAAGACAGCGAGATATCCGGTTTCTTTTTGTTGAGCCGGGTAGAGTAGGAGCCGTTTACCGCGATATTGCCATCGAGGGCCTGCATCTGAACGTTTTTCAGCGATACCGTTTCATTCTGGAGTTGAAGCGATCCGCTGATATTGTTATAATCCACCTTATCGTATTTCAGGTTATCGACCTTCGTGTTGAGCGTAAGGTTGATATTCCTGGGAACGGCAAATGGGTCGCTGGTGGCAGGGGCAGCGGCTCCGCTGTCTTTGGCGGCAGGGGCGCCGGTGCCCATGAATTTGTTGAGATCTACCTTGTCTGCCGAGACATTGAGCGTGCCTGCCAGTGCCTCATCCTTCAGCGCATAACCGATCAGGTTATCGAAACTGCCATTGGCATTGAAATTCGTTTGCATGAAATTACCGGCCAGGTTATTCAGTGTAACGTTCTTTGGGGTGAAAGTGAGCTGGCTGTTTTTGATGTTCACCCCGTCGGGATAGTCTTTCGATCTATAGGCCACATTATTGGCCTGAACAGTACCTGCTGTTTGGATGGCATCGTACTGACCTTTATCGATCGACGATTTTTTTCCCTTGAACGATACATTGGCCTGCACCTGTCCGGCCAGTGAAGTACCTGCAGGGAAAGTATAGAACTGCGCAATATTGGCGAGGTTCATTCCTCCTTTCAATGTACCATCGAAATTGGGATCGGAAGCAGGTGTTTTCAGGAGCAGGGTAAGGTCGGCCGCGTCGCTACCCACTTCCACGTGAGCGGCCGGTACCTGTACGGTAGTATGATCGGGCACACCATCGGGATTGTCGATGATGATGTGTGCATTGGTGCGTTGGACAGGTTGTGGAAATGCTTTGGAGACATAATACAGGTTGCTGATGTCTACAAACCCTTTGGCGCTGAATTCACCAGGCTTTTGCTGTTGGATCACTGCCAGGTTCCCTTTTGCCTGCACATCGGCGTTGACCAGTCCGGCCAGCCTGGTGCCTGGCTCCAGTTTTATGAACTGGGTAATGCCTGCCAGGTCGAGCTTGCCTTTGGCAGCGGCATCGATATAGCGGTCGGTCATGGGTTTTTTCAGGAGCAGGTGAAAGTCGAATGGATCCGATCCGAACTCGATATGTCCTTTGGGAATATCCACCACTGTATTATCGGTCACTCCATCGGGGTTGTTCACTTTTACCTGCAGGTTGATATGCTGTACTGGTTTGGGCAGGTCGGGGTACTGGAAAAAACCTTCCTGCACATCGAGGTTGAGATTATACGCGGGGATCTGTTGGCCGTTGTATACCCCTTTTACAAAGCCTTCCAGCAGGGCCTTTCCGCTCGTCTTCACTTTGGCGAAGTCCTGCTGATACACGGCCGGTATCAATGAGAGGATACTTTTGAATTCGGTGGAAGGCGCTTTGAAATTGATGTCCATATTATAGGTACTGTCGTTCAACAGTTGAAAGAAACCGGCGGTGGACAGTTTCAGATCATTGAGCGCGATCTCGTCTGTTTTGAAACTGTATTTTTTTGCCTTTGCATCTACCTGTATATCGGCATCGATCGCTGTTTTGGTCTTTGCGAGATAAGGGATGCCTCCATAGATGAAAGTCACTGCATCGGCCCTGGTGGCTGTTTGCAGGGTGAACAGGTCTGTTGTGAAATCGCCGCTGCCTTCATGGTCCAGGTTCAGGATCTCGCTGCTCATGCCGCTGCTGGCATCATCGTAGAGCAGGTAACCTTTATTGATAGCATAATGTTTCAGGTTGAGCTTGAAGGAGGAGGGTTTTTCCGGCCCTGCGGTGCTGGTGGCGGTATCGGGTTTGGTGATATCCCAGTTGGCCTTGCCTTCTTTGTTCACGAGTGCATGGATGCGGGGCTCATTGATATTGACGGAATATATCTTCATTTCTTTGCCGCCGATCACGCTGAACAGGTCGACTGCCGCATCGATCTCTTTGGCGCTGATGAGCGTGTCTTTGGCGAAAGCATCCAGCCCGGTAACCTGTATACCTTCAATGGCCACGGACACTTTCGGGAAATGACGGAAGAAAGAAACGCTTACGTCCGTGAAATCCGCTTTTGCATTGATATTTTTATTGATCTGCTCTTTAACGATCTTGATGATCTTTCCTTTGAATATATAGGGAGCTGTGAACAGGATGATGATCAGAACGAGTAGGGTAATGCCGGTGATCTTGAGGACTTTCTTTAGCATAGGCCATTGGTTGGTTTGATGGTAACGAAGATAAATTATTGGGTTGATAAGTGGGTTGATAAGTTGACACGTTGAAAAGTTGACAGGTTTACAAGGGAATCCCCGAACTTTGGCCATCCTTGTCAACATTTCAACCTGTTAACTTTTCAACCAGACCAAAAACATTTCAACTTTTCCTTATATGACACCTGAAAGGAAGGACAGGCTTTTATCCGTGCTCAATAAACGGCAAAATGATCTTACAATTGTATTGGAAAATGTATTTGACCCTCATAATATTTCGGCAGTGATGCGTACCTGCGATGCAGTAGGAGTGCAGGAAGTCTATGTGTTGAATACCAAGATCCCCCGTCACAAGAAATGGGGAGCCCGGAGCAGCAGCAGTGCTGCCAAATGGCTTACGGTGCACCAGTTCACCGATGCGGAAGCCTGTTTCCGGCAACTGCGGGCTTCTTATTCAAAAATTTTTACAACTCATTTGAGCAGTGATGCGCATCATTTGTATGATCTCGATTTTACAGGCAGCATTGCCCTGGTCTTCGGGAATGAGCATAGTGGGGTGAGCGATGAGATCAGGGCCCTGGCCGATGGGAACTTCATCATTCCACAGGTAGGCATTATCCGTTCACTCAATATCTCGGTGGCCTGTGCTGTTACTCTGTATGAGGCCTACCGGCAAAAATCGACGGCCGGCCATTATGATGCACGGAAAATGGAGGGACCCCAGTTGAATGAACTGCTTGAGAATTGGGGAATGGTCGATTGAACGTTTGTGGTTGGTGGTTTGTTGTTGGTTGTTATCTCTACAAATAAATGATAACTATAATGAGATTATTTTTTGGTTTAATGATCTTATTGGCCGGGTTGGAAGGAAATACGCAAACGGTCAGGAAAATGAAGGCAACCGAATTGGAAGCGTATATCCGGAACAGTGACCATCCATTGGTGATGAGTTTCTGGGCCACCTGGTGCGCACCCTGCGTACAGGAAATACCCTGGCTGCAGCAGGCTGTGAAGAAACATGCCGATAAGAAAGTAGAGATGGTGCTGGTGAGCCTCGATCTTCCCAAAGATTATCCCGCAACGGTGACCAGTTTTATCAAACAAAAAAAACTGGAGGCGACACATATCTGGCTGGATGAGACCAATGCGGATTATTTCTGTCCGAAAATAGACAGCGCCTGGAGCGGCGGCATTCCCGCCACCCTGTTCATCAATAACCAGACAGGTTACCGTAAGTTCTTCGAACGCCAGATCACCGACAGGCAGGCAGAGCCTGAAGTGCGGGCGCTGATGGGCCATTGACCGGAATGGGGCCAAAAAAAAGTGGGCTGGTTTTGGGGCTAACAAAACCAACCCACTTCCGGCAAGATTTTAAAAACGGGGATTCAAGATCAGATCCGTTTAATACTACATCCAACGGACCTTGATTGTTTAACGCTAACTTCCTTTCCGGCCGATAATTCAGTGATCGCTTCCTTCAGGTGCTGGCGTTTTACGCTCTCTGCGTTATTCGGACTATCATCGATAGCTCCATGATATACGAGCTTACCATTTTTATCGAACAGAAAACATTCCGGTGTCCGGGTTGCCCCGAAAGCATCGGCCAGTTCATTGTTTTTGTCTTCGGCATAGGTCCACTCGTAACCCTGGGCAACTGAATAAGCTTTCATGGCCTTCAGGGATTCGCTGCCTGCACGATTGCCTTCATTGGAGTTCAGGATCACCACACCCACTTTCTTATCCACCGCGTACTGGCAGGCTTCTTTGGTGCGTGCCTGGTTGTTGATCACTACCGGGCAGGTATTACAACTGAACATGACCAGTAACCCGTTTTCTTTCATGGCACTTTTCAGTGTGACCTCTTTCCCGGCAACATCTTTCAGTTTCTGCTCTGCCTTTGGCATGGCAGCCCCGATAGCCAGCGGTTCTCCGGCGATCCTGAATGCCATAACAGCAAGAGCTGGCAACAACAGCATGGTCAATAAGGTTTTTTGTCGCATGACGAATGATTTTTGCAGTACAAAGTTTACGAAAAAAAAACCGAAGTCGGAACGATGATTTTGAGATTTAAGGAATTAACAGGAGAGGTGGTCAATTCCCGGCCGACAATTCATGCCTTGCCCTTTCTTCCGCCAATGCTTTCAGCGAATGGATACTGACATTGAGCTCATAACCGATCAGCAGCACCAGGGAATTGATATAGATCAGTGTCATCAGCACAATGACCGTACCAATTGAACCGTAAAGCGCATTATATTTCCCAAAATTGCTGACGAAGATCGAAAAGCCCAGGGAGGCCAGTATGCTCAGGAATGTGGCGAGTATGGAGCCGGGCGAAATGAGCCTCCAACGTTTCTTGATAGCAGGGGCATATTTGTAGATGAATGAGATGGCGTAGAAGACCAGTCCAATTATGAAGATCCATCTTACGGGGCTGATGATCTTGCTCCATTCGGCGCTCACCCCCAGCCATCTGAGCACTTCGCGCTGCATCGTAAGCAGGAGCAGGCAGGCCACGACCAATCCGAGGATGATGAAGGTCAGTTTGATGGCGGCCCATCTTGCCTGGAGGTCCGTTCTTTTTTCAAAACCGATATAGTTCTTATTGAAGGAGCGCATGAGCCCCATCATACCATTCGATGCGAAAAAGATCAGCAACAGGAAACCGAATGAGATCAGACCGATGCGGGCCTGGTCGAGGAACCCGTCCACGAAATCCATGATGCCTTTATTATAGGTAGGGGCCGGGATCATTTCCCGGATGATGTAGTGTAACTGGTAGCGGATGGTCTTTTTAGGAATGAAAGGCAGTTGCGGGATCAGGGTGAAAAGGAAGAGGCAGGTAGGAGGGATGGCCATGATGAAATTATAGGAAACGGCAGACGCCCGTTCCGTCAATCCTACCTTGCGGACCTGAGAAATAAAAAAAACGATCACATCATATAAAGGAACGCCATCGAAGCCGGGTAGAACAATTCGTTTGCTTTTTTCAGTGAGGAAATGGATGGGTGGAAGGTTCAGTATGATGCGCTCCAGTTTAGTCATGCAGCAATATCCGTTTTTTCATCCAAATATAATGTAGCTTATTTATTGGTATCGAGATCTTCTTTGGCTGCCTGTTTCAGTGCCTGCAACGAATCGAGCGCTTTCTGAAATGCTTTGGCATTTTTCAGGTGCTCTTCGTACGTTTCACTGAAGGTATGTTTTTTCGAGAGGTCGCTTTTGGCCACGAAATACAGGTAATTGGTGGAAGGCGCATGCAGCACTGCATCCAGCGTGACCAGCGAAGGCGTACAGATGGGGCCTGGCGGCAACCCGGTTACACGATACGTATTGTAGGGCGAAACGACCGTGAGGTGTTTTTCATAGATGCGTCGCAACCCGAAATCGCGGAGCGCGAATTTCACGGTGGGATCAGCCTGCAATTTCATGCCTTTATTCAGCCGGTTGAGGTATACACTGGCGATATTGCCTTTTTCATCATTGGCATTCGTTTCTTCCTCCACGATCGATGCCAGCGTGTATGCCTGAACGGGAGTAAGCCTGAGTTGTTTGGCCTCCTGGATACGCTCAGGTGTCCATACCGTTTTATAGGCTGCGAATAATTTCCTGAAAATGGCAGATGGAGTGGTATTCCAGAAATAGGTGTATGTGTCGGGATATACGGCGGCCATGACGGTACTGGTATCGAAACCATGCGGTCCGATACTGTCGGCATTGTTCAGGAAGTCCATCACGGAGGTGGAATCACATTCGAATTTGCGGCCTATCAGGGCCGCCAGGTCTTCGATGGTGCGTAGCTTGATGATCACCAGGTTCACAGGCGATTGCCGGCCATTGCGCAGCAACCGCACCACGTCGGCAATGCTCATGCCTTTCTTGATCTCATAGCGCCCCGGCTTTATTTTTTCTTCCAGGTCCATTTTCCGGGCCATGAAGTCGAAGGAGCCGGGGTTGCGGAGATAGTTGCTATCGCGGATGGTCTTCAATAACTCACCATAACTGGCATGTCCGGTGCGGATATACAGGTAGCGTTGTTTTTCTTCAAAGTTGGTGTTCGACAGGAAGAAGCGCCAGCCGATGAATGCTGCCGCCAGCACGATCACTGCTATTATCCCGAGCAACCATTTTTTCAGGGTCATTGTATCGGATTGAATTTGTAAAGTAAAATAATAAACAAAAAACCCTGCCGGAAACAGCAGGGTAAAAATATTTTATGTTGAACGGCCGCTATTTGGCGGGGCCGGGCAATGGTGATCCTGAAGGAGTGGAAGGAGTAGTAGCCGGCTGTTGTGTGGTCGGCAGTTTGGCGCCCGGATCGAGGTCTTTCGCCACCCCGGAAGGAATGAAGAAAGCGGAGAACAAACAGAGCAGGGCAATGGCCACTGCCAGTACCCAGGTACCTTTCTCCAGCACGTCCGTGGTTTGTTTTACGCCCATGAACTGGTTATTGAAACCGGCGATATTTCCGGCCAGACCACCACCCTTAGGATTCTGGACCAATATGAACAGCCCAATCGCTATCGAGGCAATAATGATCAGGACCAGGAACAAAATTATCATATCACAATGCTTTTAAATGTTGAATACGGTCTGCAAAATAAGGGCTTTTGAGGGGATTGAGCAAACTTAATTTCTCGTATATCGCAATGGCTTTGCGGTAGTTGCCTTGCTTTACCCAAACCTCCGCCATGGCTTCCGTAACGATGTCTTTGCCTTCTACGGAATGTTCCGCAATGAGTTGAATGTTTTGCTGATCGGTTTCTTCCATCCCTGTATTCCCGGCCGAAGGTGTTATCCGTTTCATGCTGCGCAGCCATTCCGTGAAACTTTTGAGCTGCTGGCCCAGTTTGTCCTTCAGGTCTTCCTGTTTCAGTTTGATGCCCTGCGAAGCAAAATAATCGATGGTATGATAGGGTTCGAAAGCAATATCGGGCTCTTCCTGGATGATCGTGGGCTCTGCCGGCGTTCCAGTTGTTTCAGCAGGCTGTGAAGGTCCCGCTACTGGTTCCGCTTCCGTTTCAATGGCCGCCTCTCCAATTGTTCCGTGACCAGGGGCGCCGGCTGTTTCAATGACCGGTCCGGGTATCACTGCTTCTTCGTTTTCGGCGGTGGGGAGTGTTGTTACCACCTGTTCTGTAACCGGTCCCGCTGCTTCCAGCGGAAGCCCTTCGGCTGCGATGGCGGCTGCCAGTGTTTCACCGGGGGCCTGGTGGTCCTCCAACTGCCAGTGGAGCCAGGTAGGGTTATGAAAATATAAAGAGGTCCTGACTGCCTGTTCATGGTATTGTTCGGACGAGGTCTGCCGCCATTTTTCAGCCAGCAATAACTGACCGATGGTGGAATATGGGTAATCGGATATGAACTGTTTGATATCCCGTTCGGGCACATCGAACAGGCTGTCCTTGCGGAAAAAATATTTTACGATCGTATCGATGTGATGTTGCATGAAGCGTGTTACCAGTTTGAGAAAATACGGTTGAAAATCTCATCCACTGTATTCTGGATGATGCTTTCGTTGAGTTCGGCTTCTGCCTGTTGAAGGCTTTTTTGGGCCGAGAAGTCGAAGTTACGGGAAACCGACGCTTCAAAGTTCTTAGTGGGGTCGAGATTATTTCTGAAATTGATACTGACTGTGACTGTCAACCTGTTATTGGCTGCCTGCTGGTTCGAGATACCGGCCGTGGTGATGGAATAATCGGTGATGGTGCAACTGATATCATAATGTGCATCGGCACTCTGTACCTGCGTGAGGCGGGTTTGGTTATTGATCTTCTGCCGCAATTTATCGGTGAGCTGCGGGCTCAGTTGCGGGTTGACATAGCGTGCCCTGTTCTCAATATAATTTATGCGAACGGTCTTCACATCCTTGGGGACGCTCACATCACGGAAGGAGTAGCAGCCGGTGAAGAGTGTTATGGTGAGCAGGAGACCGGGAATCAGTTGGCGGTTGGTGAACATCTTGAATATATGGCGGGGTTTAGCAACTGTCAACCGCCGACTGCCAACTGCCAACTGCAAATTGCCCACTGCTAATTTATCATTCTTTAATATCATACTCTTTCAACTTACGGTATAAAGTTCTTTCGCTGATGCCCAGGTCGGTGGCGGCATCTTTACGTTTGCCTTTGTGTTTTTTCAGGGCTTTGATGATGAGTTCTTTTTCCTTGTCCATGATGTTGAGCGATTCCTCTACCTCTTCATGGTGATGGATCGCATCATCATGATGGATCACTACAGGCTGGGCCGAGGTGGCAGGAGTAGAGGGCATGATAGCGGGCGATAACACCTCCTTATTCTTCAACTCATTCAGCAGGGCCTGATTCTGCATGGCCATGCCCGGATTTTGCAGGATCTCCACGAACATTTTCTTCAGCTCGGTCACATCTTTTTTCATATCGAAGAAAAGCTTGTAGAGTATCTCACGCTCATTGGCGAACTCATGTCCGTTGGTGCTGCCTGCGCTTGGCGCCAGTACCGGCAGCCGGTTGATATCCCGGTCGGCCGGCAGGAACCGGCGCATTTCCTGGGCGGTCACCAGCTTATCGCTTGCCAGAACGGACATCTGCTCCGCAATATTCTTCAATTCACGCACATTGCCCGGCCAGGCATAGTTAATTAACACTTCTTTCGCCTCATCATCGAGCTGGATGGGAGCAGCTTTATATTTCTCTGCGAAGTCTACGGCAAACCTCCTGAAGAGAAGCGGAATATCTTCTTTGCGGTCGCGGAGCGCAGGCACCCTGATGGGCACTGTGCTCAACCTGTAATAAAGGTCTTCCCTGAATTTTCCTTTCTGTGTGAACTCGAGCAGGTCTTTATTGGTAGCGGCAATTACGCGCACATCTGTTTTCTGTACTTTGGAAGAACCCACCCTGATGAACTCACCTGTTTCCAATACCCGCAGCAGGCGGGCTTGTGTACCAAGAGGCATTTCACCGATCTCATCGAGAAAAATGGTGCCGCCGTTCACTGTTTCGAAATAACCTTTGCGTGAATCCACCGCGCCGGTGAAAGATCCTTTTTCATGGCCGAACAATTCTGAATCTATCGTTCCTTCCGGGATAGCGCCACAGTTGACGGCAATGAATGAATTGTGCTTACGGGCCGACAATGCGTGAATGATCTGGGAAAATGCTTCCTTACCTGCACCGCTCTCACCGGAGATCAGAACGGTGAGGTCGGTATTGGCCACCTGCGCCGCCACCTGCAATGCAAAATTCAGAGCAGGCGAGTTGCCGATAATGCCAAAACGGTTTTTTATTGATTGGATATCCATAGTCACTATGCTTTTAACTCCTTTCGTAATATGCGTTGGTTGGTAGGATATGATTCATTCATGCCGGCACGATCTCTCCCAACAAAGTAGCGCCTGTGCAATCTGTCACTTTAACCATTACGTAGTCGCCTTTGTTCAAAGCCGCATTTCCTTTGGGGAAAACGATCACTTTGTTTTGGGTATTTCTTCCCCTCCAGTCATCAGCGCTTCTTTTGGAATCGCCTTCGATAAGCACTTTGAAGATCTTGCCAAGGTCGCGCTGATTGCTTTCCAGGCTGAGCCTGTTCTGCAGTTTCACGATCTCTTCGAGCCTTCTTTTCTTCACTTCTTCCGGTACATCGTCGGTATAACGCCTCGCAGCCAGTGTGCCTGGCCGCTCACTGTAAAAGAACATATAGCTCATATCATAGCAGCTGTATTCCATCAGGTCCAGCGTTTCGCCATGCTCCTTCTCGGTTTCGGAGCAGAAGCCGGCAATGATATCGGAACTGATGCCGCAGTCCGGCATGATGGCCCTGATGCGGTCTACCTTGGCGAGATACCATTCACGGGTATAGGTGCGGTTCATCAACTGCAGTACACGGGTGGAGCCGCTTTGTACAGGCAGGTGGATATACCGGCAGATATTTTCATATTTCACCATGGTATACAACACTTCATCCGTAATGTCTTTGGGGTGTGAAGTGGAGAACCGAACGCGGAGGGAAGGATCGATGAGCGCCACCCGTTCGAGCAGGTTGGCAAAGTTGACCGTTTCGCCGCCGGGAACGGATCCATCCACCCAATAATAGCTGTCTACGTTCTGTCCGAGCAGGGTCACTTCCTTATACCCATTACTGAACAGATCCCGGCATTCGCGGATGATGGAATGTGCGTCCCTGCTTCTTTCCCGGCCGCGGGTGAATGGCACCACACAGAAGGAGCACATATTGTTACAGCCCCGCATGATGCTCACGAATGCGGTTATACCGTTGCTGTCTAACCGAACAGGGGCAATGTCTGCATACGTTTCCTCCCGGCTCAGCAATACGTTCACGGCTTTTTGTCCGCTCTCCGCTTCGGTGACCAATCCGGGTAGGGTGCGGTAAGCATCCGGGCCTACCACGAGGTCCACCAGTTTTTCTTCTTCCAGGAATTTTGCCTTCAATCTTTCCGCCATGCAGCCCAATACCCCGATCAGTGCACCGGGATTGTCCTGTTTCACCTTCCTGAGTTCGGTGAGGCGTTTGCGGACGGTCTGCTCTGCTTTTTCGCGGATGGAACAGGTATTGATCAGGATCAGATCGGCTTCTTCGAAATTGCGGGTGGCGCCGAACCCGTCTTCCTGCAGGATGGCTGCTACAACCTCACTATCGGCAAAATTCATCTGGCAGCCATAGCTTTCGATATAGAATTTCTTATTGTATTGGTTAGGGTCATTGGCAAACGGGGCATAAGTCTCCCCCTGCCTGGCTTCATCATGTCTGCTATGTGTGGTCAGATCCAACATCACTATCAATTATTTGGACGGCAAAGATAGCTAAAAAGCTGGAGAAAATGACAGGTTGGCAGGAGCGGGGTGAAGTCGGAGGTCAGCGGTCAGAAGTATGAGGTCTCTGCAGACCGGGGACCATTCCTGCTTCATTCCTTATCTTTACCCTCAAATGCCCCTGTACCGATCTTCCCTACTGCTATCCCTGCTGCTTTTGCTGAGCATGGTCACATTATGCCAGGAAAAAAAAGAGGCGCCCGGGCTCATTACCGGCAATATCCTCGATGAAAAGAAAAAAGCGGTGTCCCAAGCCTCTGTTGAACTCAGGCTCGTCAGTGATTCTCTTTCCAAAAAGGCTACCCGCACCGATAAGGACGGTAATTTCAGTTTCGAACAGATCCCATTCGGGTATTACCGCCTCAAAATTACTTATGTAGGTTACCAACCTCTGGTGATCGATAGCATCAACCTGCGCATGGAACGGTATGATTTCAACCTGAGCGATCTCACGCTCAAGCCCAATACCGACGCACAACTGGAAGAAGTAGTGGTATATGCGGAAAAACCTTTGATACAAAGCCGCGATGGGAATATCACTTTCAATGCAGGAGAATCTGCCCTCAGCGCAGGGGCCAATGCCAGCGAATTGCTCAAATCCGTTCCACTGGTAGCCAATGATCCCGATGGGAAACTGGTGGTCCGGGGCAAGGAACCCAAGATCCTGATCGACGATAAGCCGGTGGAGCTGAACGCCCAGCAATTGCAGGATTTCCTCGAATCCCTGCCGGGCAGCATGATCGAAAGGATCGAAGTGATGACCAACCCACCCCCTCAATATGCGAATGAATCGGGCGGGGTGATCAATATCATTACAAGAAAAGGCAGGGTAGGGCTGGGAGCGCGTCTTTCCCTTACAGGCGGTACCCGCGGGGAGGCCGGGATCAGCGGCAATATCAATTACAGGAAGAAAGGACTGGCCATCAACCTCAACCTGGGCGCTGCCTATAATGTGGTGGACGGTAATGGCTATTCGAAAAGACAGAATATTTACAAGGATTCCACCAACTATTACAATACCACCAATAATTATCATAACCGCAGCACCCGCCCCAATGCAAGGCTCAGCATCGATTATGAGATCGATCCCCGTAACCTGGTGAATGTACTGATGCAGTTCAACCAGCATATCTTCCGCAACAGGAGTGATAATGAGTTCACCAACCTCAACCAGCAGGAAGACATTTATAAACTCAGCAACAGGTTCATTCAAACGGAAGGAGGGAACGCCAGTCCTGATATAAATGTGACGTATACGCGGAAAGGGAAAAAGCCGGGGGAGACCCTGCGACTGATCGCCGGCCTCAATTATTCGTATAACCAGAACGACCGCACTTTCTTCCAGCAATTCCTGTTCCCGGATGGTTCTCCTACCGGGGTAGATTCCACGCAGCAGCAACTGGGCGATACCTGGAACCACGGCTATCATATCAGGCTGAATTATGATAAACTGCTCGATAACAAACGCACTACCATCTCTACCGGTGGCGCCTGGAACCAGGATGCCAGCGATGTGCTGCTGAATACCCAATTCCTGCGCAAGCCCGGCAACGAGTATGAAAAGAGTGAGCTGTTGAGCAATGATTTCGGGTTTACCCAAACCCTGAGCAATCTCCGCTTCGCCGTGAAGCAGCAATTGGCGGAACTGATGAGCATCACCGGCGGGTTGGCGATAGAAGCCACCAGGCTTTCATTCAACCTGAGGGATAAATCAAGCATCGGCAATGATTATCTCACCTGGCTGCCATTCGCCAACTTCCGGAAAGAATGGAAGGATGTACTGAGCGTTAGCCTGGCATATCGCAAGACCATCAGGAGGCCGGGCATCACACAACTCAATCCCAGCATCGATTATGGCGATCCCAATAATATCCGTTATGGGAATCCCGGTCTGGCCCCCACCACTTCACACAATTTCGACCTGGTCTTTGGCCGTACCAGCGATCAGTACTATATAAATCTGGGCATGGGGTATAACCTCGTACAAAAAGTATTCAGCCAGATCCGTACCCGCCAGCCCGATGGAACAACGGAAACCACCTGGGAGAATATCGACGACCGTCATGAATATGAGCTCAGCACCTGGAGCGGGTATACTTTCTCCCGGCAGTTCCGGGTGAACTTCAGCGCCAGCTATACCTATAATAAATACAGCCTGTACGACAGGAACGTGAACAAATACCGTAATGGGGGCACCCTCACCTCCAACTTCAATGCCAATTATGTTCCGCAGGATGTCTGGAATATCACCACCGGGATCACCTATAACCGCTTCGCCAACCCGCAGGGAACGGTTCGCAGCAATATCCGGATGAACATCGGCATCCAGCGTAAATTCTTCAACAAGAAATTCATCGTCACATTCAATATGGTAGATCCGTTCAACAAACAGGAATACCGAAGCTTCACCTATGGCCCCAACTACAGCCTGGAATCTTTCAACAGCACGGCTACGCGCAATTTCAGGCTTACGCTGGGATATAACTTCGTGAACCTGGGCCGCAAGTCGAAACAGACCAATCCCAAAATACTGGACAGGCTTCCGAAGAGGTAGGTTATCGCAAATGACAGGATCGATGGAAGAGCTATTCCATAAAATAAGGAAAAATGTAAATTTGTGTCTGGCAATCTCTTCATGAAAAATAAATGGCCATGCTTAAAAGTGTTCAACAGGTGGCGGATGAATATAAAAATAACCTGATGTTGCTCTATGGGGATGAATTCATGGAGTTGATCTTATTTGGTTCCTACGCCCGGGGAGATTATCAGGAAGAATCTGATATCGACTTTGCGATAGTCCTTAAAGATCCTGCCACACGCGCCTCTGCAGAAATCCTGAAAATTTCACCTATCAGTGCCAGATTATCTCTAAAATATGGTTTCATGCTTTCTTCGCTGCCGGTCTCTCTTCATAAAAAACAAACCTCGATGCAGGGCGTGTACCAGAATATCCGTAAGGAGGGAATTGTAATATGAGTGTCTCTCTGCATGCAGAATCCATAAAAGCTATGGAACGGGCAGCCGATGCATTGGAGAATGCCAGGTACAATCTTCAAGGCGATTTTACACTAGGTGCTGCTGACAGAGCGTATTACGCATGTTATTATTGTATTGCGGCAATGTTATATACAAAGAACGTCTATCCTAAAACCCATCAGGGTGCAGGAGCGAAGTTTGCAGAACTTTTTATCAAGACCGGTATTTTTTCGGTAGAAGCTTCTGATACTATTGCTATTCTTTTTAATTTTCGGCAAGAAGCTGATTATGATCTCGATGCCGACATTACAATCGACGAGGCAAGAAACATCATTCAAAGGGCAACAGCCTTTTATGATCGATGTAATGATTACTTACAAAAACTGATTGCCAGCCTGAAATAATTCTTATTTCGAAGGCGGTGTTTCCTCTATTCTCCTTTCATAAGCTGCCGTATCGAATTTTCTGTAGGCCCAGCCGAATATGAGCGGGAATACCCAGAGCGAGAAGATCATGGCGCAGAGAATACCACCGATCACGACCCTGGCAAGTGGCCTCGAGCTTTCGGAGCCGATACCATGGGAAACGGCGGCCGGTAACAGACCGATGGCAGCCATCATCGCCGTCATCATAACGGGCCGTATACGCGAATTCACTCCCAGTTTGATGGACGTATACAATGAGCTGCCTGCTCCCTTTATATTTTCCAGGTTATTTTTGAAAACAGTGATCAGCAGTACTCCATCCTGTATACAAATACCGAAAAGCGCTATGAAACCTATACCGGCCGAAATACTGAAATTGGTATTTGTAATATGCAGCGCCAGTAAACCCCCAACAATGGCAAAAGGAACATTCAGGAAAACCAGTGCGGCATCTTTCAGGTTGCCGAACATGGTGAACAGCAAAATGAAAATGAGCAACAAACTGATGGGCACCACCTGTGCCAGTCGTTTAGTGGCCCTTTGCTGGTTCTCAAAATCACCCTGCCAGGCCATGGTATAACCTCTTTTCAATTGAACACTCCCCATTACTTTATCCTGCGCTTCTGCAATGGTGCTTCCCATATCCCTTCCACGCACGGAAAACTTCAGTGCGGAATATCTTTGGTTATCGTCCCTGAAAATAAGGCAGGGCCCGGTCTTTTGCGTAATGGTAGCGATCTCCTTAATGGGCACTTTGCTCCCGCTTTGTGTAGGGACCAGCAGGTTGCCAATATCATCCGGTGTTTTTCTGAATTCTTCCGGCAGGCGTACCCTGATATCGAATGTTTTGATCCCTTCATATAAGGTCGATGCAGCTAGTCCTCCAATAGCCATGGCAATGACCGCATTTGCATCGGCAGTCGCTACGCCGTAGAGGGCCATTTTTTGCTGATCGAGATTGATATTCAATTCAGGCTGGCCGATATTATGGATAACACCCAGATCTTCGATCCCCCGTACATCTTTCAGGATATTATAGACCTCATTGATCTTGCCTTCCATATAATCGAGGGAATCGCCATAGACCTTCACACAGATCGAACCCTTTACGCCGGAAACAGCTTCTTCCACATTATCCATGATGGGTTGGGAAAAATTGAGATCGGCGCCAGGGATAGCGGAAAGGCTTTTCCCCATCTGGTCGACCAGTTCTTCCTTGGAAATTTTAGGTCTCCACTCCGATTGCGGATACAGCATCACGGAGAATTCATTATTATAAAACCCTGCCACATCGGTGCCGTCGTCCGGGCGACCTGTTTGTGACACGGCATATTTTACCTGGGGAAAGGCCATGAGCTTTCTCCTTACCTGGGTGGAGATCTCAACTGATTTGTCCAAAGAGATACTATATGGCGTTTGAACCCGCAGCCAGATGGAACCTTCATTCAACTCCGGCAAAAATTCCGAGCCTAGGTATTTGAATGAATAAAGCCCAATACCCATAACGATAAAGGATAGAACGACCACTATTTCTTTCCGCTTCCATGACTGGCTAAATCCCTTCAGCATGAAGCCTGTAAGATGGTGTACCACGGGGTTGTGCTTTTCATGCACATTCTTCCTGAGCAACATGCTGATGAGCACCGGCACCAGCGTTAGCGTCGTAATGAGCGCGCCCAGCAATGCAAAGCCCAGCGTATATGCCAGTGGTGAAAACATTTTTCCTTCCACTTTCTGGAAGGCAAAAATGGGTAGCAGGCCGGTAATGATAATGACCTTTGCAAAGAAGATGGCTTTGCCGAGTTGAGCGCCATTCTTTTTGATGAGGCCCAGTTTGGCGATCTTGTTGAATCGTTCCATCCCGATATCCCTGGCCTTATGGTCGAGGATCACGAACATACCTTCCACCATTACCACAGCGCCATCGATGATGATACCGAAGTCAACGGCGCCTAACGATAACAGGTTGGCCGACATCCCCATGATATGTAAACAGATGAATGCAAAAAGCAGCGCCATCGGGATAATGATCGACACGATCAATGTCGTTCGCCAGTTGAACATGAATACCGACACGAGCAGCGTAACGAGGAGAATACCTTCTATCAGGTTATGCAATACGGTGTGCGTCGCATATTCAATGAGGTCCGAGCGATCGTAATAGGGGATGATCCTCGTATCGGCAGGCAGTACACTGGAGTTGAGCTTATCGATCTTGGCCTTGATGGCTTTTACAACCTCCGACGGGTTTTCTCCTTTTCGCATAACGATGATCGCTTCCACCACATCGGTTTCATCCGTGACGCTCCTCTTGCCGGAAGAATCCGCCAGTCCATTTGATCTGGCCACCCATCCCAATCGGGGCAGGTTGGATATTTCAACTTCAGCAACATCTTTCACCAACACAGGAACGCCATTGTCGAGCGTTACGATCACATTCTTTATTTCATTGATATCATTCAACAGGCCGATACCCCGCACCACATAAGCCTGGTTATTCTGAATGATCATATCTCCACCGATATTGATATTGGTTTTTTGTACGGCCGTAAAGACATCGAGTGGTGTGATATTCAGGGAAGCGAGCTTATGCGGGTCTACTTTTATTTCATAGGTCTTCGTTTTTCCGCCAAAGGCCGTTATGTCTGCTACTCCAGGCACGGATTTCAACTGGCGGTCTATTACCCAGTCCTGCATGGTCTTTAATTCCCTTACATCGCGGAACTCGCTTTTGAGCGTATACCTGAAAATTTCTCCTGTTGGGCCGGTAGGAGGCTGAACGGAAGGCTGCACATTGGGCGGCAAGGTGGCATTGCCCAACAGGTTCATGACCTGTTGCCTGGCCTGGGGATCTTTTACATTGTCTTCGAATATGAGCTTGACGAACGAAAGACCGAAAATAGTGGTAGACCGAAGACTGATCTTCTGCTGCACGGGGTTCATCGCAATTTCAACGGGGATGGTCACGAACTTCTCTACTTCCTCTGCACTTCTTCCGGGCCATTGGGTGATGATACTGATCTCTGTATTGGTAACATCGGGAAATGCTTCGATCGGCATGCTACGGAATGTAATAATACCGACAATGACGAGGATCAGTGATGAAAAAATTATAAAATACCTGTTCTTGAGTGAGAAGGCAATTATACTCCTGAGTATTTTGAGCATGACAGTATTTTAAATTGTTCTCCTAATAATTCAACGCATCATAGATCAATAAGGCCTGGGAGGCAATGATGGTCTCTCCTTCGTTAATGCCCGATGATAAGTAGGTCTTGTTGTCCAGGGCGCTCAGCACCTTAACAGGGGTAATGCGTACATCATTGTTGGCATGAAATGATAAAACATAGTACTGACTATGGTCGAAGATGAGAGCGCTCGACGGAATGCATAGGGCCTCTCCATCCCCTTTGTTGATCACCGTTACACTGGCGAACATTTGTGGTTTCAGCGCATAGTCGGGATTGGGAAGCACTACCCGCATCTTCATCACCTTATTGGTAGGGTCCAGCACATTCAGGATCTTATCGACCTTGCCTTTGAAGACCCGGCCGGGGTAGGAGAGTGTGGTTACATTGACCATTTCCCCTACATGTACCTTGCTGATATTGGATTCATACACGTTGGCCTGTACCCAAACGTTCTTCAGATCGGAGATGGTAAGGATATTATTGCCGTTATCGGCCCTGATGGTGGTATTGTTGGTAATATTCTTCTGAACGATAAATCCACTGATGGGGGCCTTCACGATGAATTCACCTTTTGTATTATCGCCATTGATCTTCAGAATCCGCCGGACCATTTCCAATTGTGCCACGGCCTGGTCGTAGTTGGTTTGTGCCGCGTTGACATCGAGCTGTGAGGCAAGCCCGCTCTTGAAAAGGTCTTTCTGGGCCTGCAGGAGTTTTTGGGTATTGGAAAGATTGGTTTCCGCAATGACCAGGTTATTACTATAGCCGGCCATTTCACTGCTTCGGATACGCGCCAGTACCTGGCCTGCTTTTACATAATCCCCCAGTTGCACGGTTACTTCATCGATAATGCCGCTGACCATGGGGAAAATATTGACCTGGTTGTCCTGGTTGAAGTCGACGGCCCCTGTAAAAGTGAGCGCATTGGCCATTGGACAGGTCCGCACGGTATCGATAATAAGGGTCCTCATCAGCGAATCCGGTATAACGTACTTTGCCCGGTCATCTGTTTTTTTGTTCTCCGGGCTACAGCTTACACTATGCGCAATGATGATTATAGCTATGAGTGGACCTAAAGTTTTTATTTTCATAGATCGATGCATCTGCACGATTTTAATGTTAGTTAAAAAAATTAGTGCCTGTATAAAAATTGATGTCTTCCAGCGTTTGAAGCCTGTTATAAAGGATGTAATTCAGTTGCAGTACATTTTGCTTGTAGGCATCATAAAAATCGAGAAAATCCAGTAGGCCCAGGTTGCGCTTCTGGTAGTTGCTCAATACCTCACGGCTCAATCTGTCGAAGTCGCCTGAAAATGGCGGCTCGATATTTTTGTAGAGCTTGTCTGCATCGATGGCTTTCTGCAATGCCCTGTAAATATTTTCTTCTACAGTGGCTTCTACGCTCTTTTGGGTGGTTTCATTGACCTTGATGTTCGACCTGGCAGCTTTGATATTCCCCTGGTTCCTGTTGAAGATGGGAACGTCGATCGAAAAGCCAAGGGAATTGAAGTCCTTGATATAGCTTCCCTGTTTGTCGTACCCGAACGACAGCGTCACATCCGGGATGGCCAATGCTTTCTGGTAATTATAGTTCAGTTTGCTGATATCCGTTGCCACACGGGCGATCCGCAGATCGGTCCTGTTCTGGTAAGCGGAATCGAGCAAAGAGGCATAAGGGTATTTCACAGGGTCCAGTAAGGCCAGCTTACTGGTGTCGATTGTAGGGACCAGGTAGGTATTGGGCTTTGTCTGCAGGATCAGCCTCAACTGGGACTGGTTGTCGTTGATCCTGTTCACCAGGTCATTGTATTCGTTCAGAAGACTGTACAATTGCGCTTTCACGCGGACGATCTCCTTTTCCGAGATATAGTTCTTATCCCTTTGTTCATTGAACGCTTTGACCACATTGTTCAGTCCTCCGATCTCCTCATTGTATACCCTGGCAGATTCTTTCAGGTAATAGATATTGAAGAAAGCGGTACGAAGGGCATATTTCAAAGTACGCAACAGATCGAAGAATTGTTCTTCCGATAACCGGGTATTGGCCTGTGCTATTTTGATCTGCTTATTGCGTTTGCCTGCAAGAATGATCAGTTGGGATACCTGTGTACTGGTTTCTCCTCCTTCATCGCCGTAACCCTTAGCAAAGTATTTTTTCGAAACGTTATTATAAAATCCTTTGGCGAAGGCAAGGTTCGGGTTGTTGTACAGCCTGGCCTGTTGGATAAAGGCTTTTTGTACATCTATATTATAGCGCTGCGCCAGCAACAGGAGGTTATTCCTGGTAAACATATTCTGCGCGCTGTCCAATGTAATGTGCAAGGTATCCGTTATGACTGGCGGTGATGACTGTGCGAAAGATGAAATGTTAAAGCTGATCAGCGTGAGCAATAATCCGACATATTTGAATACTCGCATAGGCATTGCAGATTATATAATACAATTTAATAAATTATTCAGCAAAAAAGTGTCGGTGAAAGCCAGGCTTTTGTGGACTGTATTTTTTCCATCCCGGAAGAAGAGAGGAAGGTCCTGTGTAGGTTACCGGACAGGCCACAACGTCGACGCTTTGCTTTGTGTTTGTGGGTTTGTGTTAGTATCACGTCGACGGCATCATAATGCCCGTCAGTCTTGGGTTTTGCAAAAAGAGAGCGGAAGACGGGACTCGAACCCGCTACCTACAGCTTGGGAAGCTGTCGCTCTACCAGGTGAGCTACTTCCGCAACAACGGCTTAAAGATATGGAAAAACAAATTCACTTATCACTACCACAAAAGTTTTCCCTGATAATAATCGAGGATTCTTGTGCGTAGCACGTAGTCGTACCGTGCAATTATTAGATTGAGATTAGAAAGGTCGAGATTATTCTTGGCAATGAGGTAGTCGACCGATGTGGAAGCGCCGGCATTGAAGCGGATCTCGGCGGCCCTGAAGTTCTCGGTATAGGCTGTCACCTGGTCTACCAATGCCTGGTACCTGCTAAGGGTAGCAGTCATGTTCAGGTAATCGCGTTCGATATTCTGTTGCAATTGGATCTTGGTGGTTTGCGCCACATACTCTGCGTTCTTCAGGTCGATCTTTGCCATGGAAAGATTATTACGCGCCCTGAAACCATTCATGATGGGGATACTGACCCCGATGCCGACATTGGTTGCATAGTTATTGCTCAACTGATCATAGTAAGCGATCTTGCTACCGGCAGTATCTCGGGCATTGCGTGAATAGTTGGTGTTGATGCCGGCGCCGAGGCCAACTGTCGGGAATAGGGCGCCTTTGGTGGCCTGCACCGTTTTCTCCGCGCTTTTCTGCAGGAGATCAACGGCTTTGACCATTGCCAGTTGATCCAGGGCTGTTCTATAAATACTGTCGGGACTGGAGCCATAGTTCATATCGAACTGGTCTGCGGTCAGCCGTTCCACCACGAATTCTTCATTATATGGTACATTCATCAATTGCGCCAGTGTAAGCCGGGAAGCATTGAGATCATTGCGTGCATTGATGATCGACAATTTATTTCCTGCCAATTGTCCTTTCATATCATAGAGATCGGAGGGCTTGATAGCGCCTTCCCTGTTGAGTACTTCAAGCCTGTCTACCTGCTTCTGTGTTACCTCTGCCTGTTTCTCGAACTGGAGAAGTACGTCCGCATTGGTCAATACTCTCAGGTAGGCGAGGATCACATCGAGCGTAAGACGGTCTTTGGTTTGCTGCAGGTTCATTTTACCAGCCTCATACAAGTACTGGCTGCCCTTCAGTCTGTTGAACAGGTTGAACCCATTGAATAAAGTGAGGTTACTGCTAAGGTCATACGAAGCAGTGGTGTTCGACTGGTTGGTATAGCTGTTCGTATAAATATCGATACTGCGGCCCTGGCGGAGCGTATGGTCGATATTGCCATTGAGGGATGGCAGCATATTGCCCCTGGCGCCTCGCAGGGTAACCCAATTGCGCTGCATGTCGAGATCGCGCTGTTTTACATCGAGGTTATTGGCAAGGGCCGTTTCCACACATTGACGCAAGGTAAGTTTTGCGGTGGTGGTTTGTGCAATATTATCCGGTGCTGCTAAGAATGCCACACAGCAAAAGGCCAGAACTCTAAATATATTCATGGCTGAGACCATTTAATAATATGTGATCGGTTATGAATGGTGATTTTGAAAACTATTGTTCAACCCTGCCATCCAGCAGGTTGATGATATGTGAACCGTAGCCTGCATTTTTTTCTGAATGGGTGACCTGGATAATTGTCACACCATCTTTATTGAGCTGTTTGAACAGGTCCATGATCTCTTCTCCCTGCCTGGAATTGAGATTGCCTGTCGGTTCATCGGCCAGCAATAATCTGGGTTTGGCGATCAGCGCACGGGCGATGCCTACCAGTTGCTGTTGCCCGCCGGAAAGCTGGGTAGGGAAGAGATCTTTTTTACCAACGATCTGGAAACGATCGAGGATATCGGCCACCATGGCTTTGCGTTCGGAAGACTTTATATTCTGGTAGATGAGCGGCGTTTCGATGTTCTCATAGACCGTCAGCTCATCGATGAGGTGATAAGCCTGGAATACAAAGCCTATATGTTGCTTATACAATTGGGAGCGCTGTTTTTCCCTGAGGGTATGCACTGCCTGGTCCATGAAATTGTATTCGCCTTCGGATGCATCGTCGAGCATGCCGATGATATGGAGCAGGGTTGATTTACCGGAGCCGGAAGGGCCCATGATCGATACGAATTCCCCATCGTTGATCTTGAGGTTGATGTCCTTTAAGATAAAAGTAGGTTTGCCGCCTACATTGTACCATTTCGAAATATGCTTCAGTTCTAACATGATGAAGATTTATGGATGATTACTTATTCTGTCCGAAAACTATTCACGGGATTGGTCACTGCCACCCTGTAAATAGGTGTACCGATCGTCATGAGCACGAGCAGCAGGATGATTTGCTCATTACTTCTCAATCACATGCCAGAACGCAAAATAAGTGATTTGCAATGTACTATGCAGCAATCGGCCCTGATCTAGTCCGGTTACGATACAAAAACTGTCCGGTTTTGATACACCGTTTTCACGTTTGTAGTTGGTGGTTTGTCGTTTGTTGTGACAGCCAACCAAACGCTGGATCATTCTGTTCTTAGCGATCTGACCGGGTTTTCCAGCACAGCACGCATAGATTGGAGCACGATGGTGGCCAGTGCTATCAGCAGGGCCAGGCATCCGGCGATCGCGAATACCCACCAGGCAATGTGTATCCTGAAGGCAAAATCCTGCAACCAGTGGTACATAATATACCAGCACACCGGAATGGCGAGCAGCAAGGCCACGAGAATGAGCTTCAGGAAATCTTTCGATAACAAGAGTAGTATCTGTTGGGAATTAGCGCCCAAAACTTTCCTTACACCGATCTCCTTGGTGCGTTGCAGTACGTTGTAGGCAGAGAGGCCCAGCAATCCGAAGCTGGCAATGAGGATGGCCAGGAAAGCGAAAATGCTGAACACTTTCCCGAATAATTCATCTGCTTTGTATTGCTGATCGAATTTTTCATCGAGGAAGGAATAGCTGATGGGATGTGCCGGAAAATACTTGTTCCAGGTGCTGCTGATATGGGCGATGGTGGCAGGCAAACGGTCTGTGCTCACCTTAACCGAATAGTAAGTACGCTGTTCATTGGTGAGCAAAATGAGCATCGGCTCGATGGCTTTTTGAAGGCCCTGGTGATGATAGTTGGCAACGACACCGCAAACAGTAAGCGTGTCCCTGTTCCTTTTTACTTTTCCGCCAATGGCCTGGGAAGTACTGCCGAATCCCAATTGCCGTACGGCCTCTTCATTCAATAGTACCGATCTCGCATCTGTGCCGTAGTCTTTCGAAAAGCTCCTGCCGGCCAGCAAATGAAGACCGTACGCCGAAATGAAATCGTAATCGACCCCTAGTATGTACAGGGTGATGGCCGACGGATTATCGGGGCCTATTCGCTTGAAGGAATTCGTCCAGAGTATCTCATCACCCATTATACTGGATGAAGCCGTTACACTTTTAATATTGCTTTGCCGCAGCAATTCCGTTTTGAAAGGTTCCGCTGCCGGGTTGTATAATGAATCGGGAATGGAGCCTGCCCCTTCAACGATCAGTGTTTGATCGATGTTGAAACCCAACTGCTGCTGTCTCATGAAAGTTACCTGCTGGTATACGATGATGGTGCCGGCGATGAGCACTACCGAGGTCATGAACTGGACAACGATCAACCCCTTTCTCAGCACAAGCCCACCGGAGGAATTTTTGAATATGCCTTTCAGTACTTTGATGGGCTGGAATCCCGACAATACAAAGGCCGGGTAAATGCCCGAAAGGAGAGTGCCCCCGATGAACACGGCCATGAATAGCTGCCAGTACCTGCTGGTGAGCCCGATACCTGTTGCATCCTTTCCAACAAAGTGATCGAAGGATGGTAGCAGTAAGTAGAATAATAACAATGAAAGCAAAAATGAAAAGAGATTGAGCAGGAAGCTCTCCGCGAGGAATTGGTATACCAGGCTGCTGCGTGCTGCGCCCAGCACTTTGCGGACACCAACTTCACGGGCCCTTTCCACAGACCGGGCGGTAGACAGGTTGATATAGTTGATCCAGGCGATACCGATGATGAAGATGGCCACCAGGAACAGGAACCCTACGGCCTGCCCGTTCCCATTCACCTCTGCTTCCTGGTTGTAATTGGAATGAAGATGGATATCCGTGAGCGGTATAATATGCAATGCTGCTTTCCGGTTATTGGTCTTGTTCCATTGGTTATTGTTGATATACCTGTTGCAGAAGTCCGGCAGCTTTTTTTCGAACTGGTCGGGATCGGTGCCTGGCCTCAGTTGCAGGTAGGTATAGAAGTCGTACCATCCGAAGGAAGTCTCCGTTGCATTGGAGCTGTCTCCACCCAGTCGCAGGATACTGCCCAGTGTCGGGTACGAAAGGAGGTAACGGATATCGAGATGCGAATTAACCGGGTAATCTTTCATCACCCCTGTAACTTCATACGACACAAGCCGGCTGACCGCATTGCCCGACACTCTTTTTCCGACCGCTTTCCCGCTCCCGAAAAATTTCTTCGCCAGCGTTTCGGAGATCACTATTTTGTTGGGGCCGGTCAAAGCCTCCCCTGCAGTGCCCTCCAGCAGTTCAATGCCTAATATGCCAATGGATGACTGGTCGGCAAAATAACCTTTGGTCTCGTTGAATTTTGCATTGGTGGCTTCATTGATGAAAAGCCCTTCGGCATCCATCAGGCGGCAGAAGTTCTGTACTTCCGGGTAATCTTTTTTCAGGGCCGGGCCGATAGCGGGATAAATAGTAGCGGACTTCCAGGCGAGCACGCCATTCTGGTAGGTATCGAGCCGCAGCCGCACGATATTCCCGGCCTGTTTGTTGAACCTGTCATAACTTTTTTCATAGGCCACATAATGAAAGATCAACAGGCAACAGGTCATACCGATCGTAAGGCCGGCAATATTGAGCAACGAATATCCTTTTCGCTTGATGATATTGCGAAAGGCGGTCTTCCAGTAATTTTTGAACATATTACCTTCGATTGTTGTTTGTGGTTGGTTGTTGGTTGTTGTTGAACTTCGATCATTCATTCTTGAGCCGGGAATGTTGCACATGAAAAACGACCAACGACCAACGACAAACAACAAATAATGATATAGCTATTCCGTTCTGAGTGATTTGACCGGGTTCGCCAATGCTGCCTTGATAGCCTGGAAGCTGATGGTGCATAATGCGATCATCAGTGCCGCCACTCCGGCAAGGGCAAAGGCCCACCAACTCACCGGTATCCGGTATTCAAAATTCTGCAGCCAGCCCCTCATGATCCACCATGCGAGCGGGCAGGCGATGAGAAAGGCTACCAGCACAAGTTTCAGGAAATCCTTCGAGAGCAATGCGAACAATGATTGGATACTGGCCCCCAACACTTTCCTGATACCGATCTCGCGGGTACGTTGTTCGGCGGTGAACATGGCCAGTCCCAGCAGTCCCAGGCAGGAGATCACGATGGCCAGGACAGCGAAACAATCCGATAATTTCTCCACTGTCTTTTCTTCAGAGTATAGTTTTTGATATTCCTGGTCGGCAAACTGGTAAGTGAAAGGGAATTTTGGATTGAGCTCCTTGCAGAGCTTTTCAATCCCGGTAAGCGCCAATTGTGTCTTGCCGGGATCTGTCCTTACCAGTATACTGCCCCAGGGATCGGTCTCGCTTAAACGGATCACCAGCGGCACAATGGGTGCATGCATGGAGTTGACATGAAAATCTTTCAACACGCCTACGATCGTTCCTTTCTTTTCCCAGAAGGTAAGAGGCTTACCGACCGGGTCTTTATACCCGATCCTTTTCAGTGCCTGTTCATTGATCAGGTAATTGGTGGAATCGGTTGGGAAATCTAATGAGAAGTCGCGCCCCTCTTTGAAAGACAGCTTCAATGTCTTTGCATAATCATATCCCACAGATACCTGGGTGAAGGCGATCCGGGCATTGGGGTCCTTTCCATCCCATTTCACGCCGAAAGTTGAATTTTCGATCCTGGTAGGCGCCTGGTTCGTACGGCTCACCAGTTGAATGCCCGGTGTTTTCAATGCCTGTTGTTTGAAGAGGGTATATTTAGTGGTGAGATCGCCTTCCACCGGTATATAAATCAGGTTCTCTTTATTGTAGCCCAGGTTCTTTGTCTGCACATATTTGATCTGTTCCGAGACCACTATCGTACCCACGATCAGGATAATGCTGAGCATGAACTGGAATACTACGAGACCTTTGCGCAGGGAGGCGCTGGTTGGACTTAACCTGAGTGTTCCTTTCAATACTGCGATCGGGCGGAATGAAGAAAGAAAGAGGGCAGGGTAGCTGCCTGCTATGAAACCGGTTATGATCACCAAACCGGCAAGGCTCAACCAAAAAGTCCATGACCGGAAAGGGAATTCAATTTGCTTATTCGTAAGCAGGTTGAAAGCTGGTAATAACAAGGCCAGGAACAGAATGGCCAGTAATACTGCGAAAAAGGAGATGAGGATGGCTTCTCCGATGAACTGGCGTATGAGCGAGGACCTAACCGCACCCACCACTTTCCGTACGCCGATCTCTTTGGCCCTCTTCATAGAGCGTGCCGTAGCGAGATTCATGAAATTGATACAGGCGATCAATAAAATAAAAATGGCCACTACGCTGAAGATGTGGGTATATTCAATGCGGCCGCCTGCTATTTTTCCGTTCTTGAAATTCGAATGGAGGTACATATCGCTCCATTTTTGCAGGTGCAGTTCGATCTTGAAATTGGCATCCAGGTATTTGTTATAATTATCGAGGAATTTGGCTATCTTTTTTTCTACCAGTGCCGGGTTGGCATCAGCCCGCAGCATGATATAGGTGTGCGGGCCATTATTACCCCACTCCGTTAACCACTGGTTTTCCTTCACATAGGCTTCCCAGTTGATCAGGTATTGGAACCGCCTGGAATCATTGTTGGGAAGGTCTTCAAATACGCCGGCGACGGTGAATACGCTTTTGTTCTCAAAGCGGATCGTTTTGCCTATGGCCGAATCGGGGCTACCGAAGAAATTGTTGGCCATGCTGCGCGAGATGGCCATGCCGGATGGATCTTTCAGTACAGTATTGCGGTCGCCTTTCAGCAAAGGGTAGGAGAACATGCGGAAAAAATCGGCGCCGGTAAAAGTGCCTTTTACTTTCATGATCTTTTCGCCTGCTTCAAAAGTAGCGTTGTCGGTACCCGGGTTGAAACCGGTGGCCATCTCGACCTCTGGAATATTTTTCTTCAGCTCCTGGTAAAGCAAGCCCGGTGTGTAATATCCTGCTTCCACTTTGCCATCATAGGTCTGCTGTTCATAAACTACGAACAACCGGCTGTCATTGGCATGCCAGGTATCCATGCTCTTCTCATCCAATACCCATAGCATGATGAGGAGGCTGCAAACCATGCCCAGTGCGAGCCCGAAAATATTGATGAAGGAAAAAGCCTTATTCCTTTTCAGGTTGCGGAAGGCGACAATAAGATAATTTTTTAGCATAGAACCTGCATTTAGGTTTATTCTGAACGTAGGGATTTAACCGGGTTGTTCAAAGCGGCCCTGATAGCCTGGTAGCTCACAGTGGCTATCGTGATCAGCAATGCACCTGCACAGGATACTGCAAAGATCCACCAGGAAAGGATGGTACGGTATTCATAATCCTTCAGCCAGTTGTGCATGAAGAGATAGGCCAGCGGTGTGGCAATGATGAAAGCAATGGTGACCAGAAGCAGGAAATCCTTCGATAACAGTTGCCATATATTGAATATCGTAGCGCCCAGCACTTTTCTCACGCCGATCTCCTTGGTACGCTGTTCTGCCACGAAAGAGGCCAGTCCGAATATCCCCAGGCAACTGATGAAGATGGCTAGCACCGCGAAGAAAGAGGCCAGTTTTCCGATCCTTTCCTCCGATTCGAATTTCCGTGCATACTCCTGGTCTATGAATTTGTAATCGAAGGGAGAACCGGGATTATATTTTTTGAATACAGGCTCTACCATGGCCAATGCGCGGCTCATACTGGTTTCGGGATTGATCTTCACAGTGATGATACTGGTCCAGTCATAATTCAGCGTGAAGAGGGTAGGCTGAACAGGTTCATAGGGCGATTGCATTACCATGTCTTTTACTATCCCGATAACGGTATATGCCTTTCCGTTCCATTTGATCACTTTTCCTACCGGCTCCTTGATCCCGGTGAGCTTGACGGCAGATTCATTCAGCAGCAGCGCCAGTGAATCGGTCCCGAATTCCCTGGAGAAATCCCTGCCGCGGATGATCTTCCAGCCGATCGTTTTTCCGAAATCATGGGTTACCGCGATCGTTCCGAGGAGCGGTGTTGCATTGGGATCTTTTCCTTCCCAATCGAACCCGATCTGGTTCGACCATACGGCGGTGACAGGAGAAGATGATTCGCTCATGTTGGCCACCACACCTGTTTTCAGGAGGTCGGACCTGAGGATGTCATAATGCCCATAGATATCGGGTGTGTTTATACTTACCTGGAACAATCCTTCACGCGTATAGCCAACCGGCCTGTTCTTGGCATACTGGATTTGCCGGAACACCACGATAGTGCCGATGATCAGCATGACAGACACGGTGAATTGCACCACTACCAATATTTTGCGGGGAACGGATGAAAAACGGCTGGCCTTGAAAGTGCCTTTGATCACTTTGATAGGCTGGAAAGAGGAGAGATAGAATGCCGGGTAGCTGCCTGCCAGCAAACCGGTAAGTATGGTGAAGGCAATGCAACATAACCAGAATAAAGGATTGGCCCACAAAATGCTCATATCCTTATCGGCCAGTTTGTTGAACCAGGGGAGCGACAACTGCACCAGGATGATCGCCACTATGAAAGAGAGGAGGGCCAGCAATACCGATTCGCTGAGGAATTGCGCGATCAATTGCCTTCTCACTGAACCGATGGTTTTCCGGATGCCCACTTCCTTCGCTCTTTTTTCGGAACGGGCTGTTCCCAGGTTCATGAAATTGATACAGGCCAGCAACAATACGAAAAAGCCGATGGTGCCGAAGAGCCAAACGAACTGAATGCGTCCTCCCACGATCTTCCCGTTCTTGAACTTCGAGTACAGGTGCCAGTCGCACATCCTGTGAATGAGAACATGTTCATCCCATCCCTCCGATGCTTTCAGGTGCTGCATCGGTACATCCTTGATCTTTGCGTTAACCTTGCTCACATCGGCATGCTTATTCATCTGCACGAACAACTGCCAGCTATGGTTGCCCCAGTTCTGGACCGCATTTTTGATCCATGGCTCGCTGTTGAAATAGTTGTCCCAGGGGCCGAAAAAGGTGGCATCCTGCAGGGTGGTATTGTGTGGCATGTCTTCATACACCCCACCTACCGTAAATACCGTCTTATTATTTATTTTGATCGTTTTATTCATGGGATCTTCCTTGCCGAAAAGGGATTTGGCAAGAGAAGCGGAGAGTATCATCACTGATGGATCTTTCAGCGCTGAACGGCTACCGGCCAGCATTTTGAGGCCCAGCATATCCGGGAAATTAGGCTGCACCCACATCCCTTCCTTCGTGAACTTTTTATCGCCGTAGGCTACGATACGTTCCATGTTCCAGGAAGACAGGGAAACCTGGTCGAAATCGCCACCGTACTTGGTGCGCAGTTCATCGGCCAGCGGAATGGCAATGGCGGAGCCGGTACCTATTTCGCCATTGAATGTTTGCGTGATCAGCACCTGGCCAAGCAAATCGTATTTGTCGTGACATTTATTATAGGTAAGCTCATCATGGATCCACAGCCCGATCAGTACCACGACTGTCATCCCTACCGATAAACCCAGGATATTGATGGCAGAATAAGCTTTGCTTTTCAAAAGGTTTCTCCAGGCGATTTTTAAATAGTTCTTAAACATGAGTTCTCAATTTTGTTTGTCGTTGGTGGTTGGTTGGTTGTCGCACCTGAAGAACTACAAACGACAAACGGTTTAATATTTTTATTCGCTTCGTAACGATCTCGCCGGGTTGGCCAGCGCAGCCCTGATGGCCTGAAAGCTGACGGTAAGTACGGCGATCATCAATGCCAGCAAACCTGTAAGTGCAAATACCCACCAGCCGATCCGGATGCGGTAGGCAAAACTTTGCAGCCAGGCATTCATGGCCCACCAGGCAAACGGGAAGGTGATCAGGGCCGCTATCAGCACCAGTTTCAGGAAATCCTTCGACAGCATGTTGATGATATTTCTCACCGAAGCGCCCAATACTTTACGGATGCCGATCTCTTTGGTGCGTTGCTCTGCTGCATAAGCGGCCAGTCCGAATAATCCCAGGCAGGCTATCAGGATGGCCAGGGCAGAGAATGTGATCGATATCCTGCCTGTACGCTGCTCAGCTTTGTAGATGGCATCGAAATCCTCATCCATGAAACTGTAGATAAATGGCTGGCCGGGCGCCATGGTCTTCCAGGTGTGTTCAACACGGTTAACCAACGACGTTAGCTCTGTTGATCTTACCCGGAAAGCCATGCTACCCTGTTCACGGCCCAGGAAAAGTCCCAGGGGTGTTACTTCCTGCCGAAGGGAATTGAAATTGAAGTCCTTCACAACTCCCACGATGGTATGATTTTGGACCTTTTTGGTAACCGGGTCGTTGTATGAATACAGTTTATAGTTCAACGGGTCCCGGAGGCCCAGCATTTTCACCGCAGCTTCATTGAGGATCACTCCCTGTGAATCGGTAGGCATATCTTTCGAAAAATTTCTGCCGGCTGCCATCTGCATGCCAAGGGTAGGGATGTAGTTATCGTCTATGAACCAGGTCTGCAGGGAAATGGCAGCATGCTGGTCCATGGTGGGTTCGAGAAAGTAAGTATTGTCGTTCCGGTAAAGGTTGGTTGGAAGGTAACCTGTCATGGTAGCGCTTTCCACGGCCGGCATCCGCGTTATTTCCTCTCTAAACGCTTTTGCCTGTTGTTTGAGCGCATAGCTATTATGGATCACCAGCACCTGGTCGCGGTTGAACCCCAGGTTCTTCTGCTGGATATAGTTCAGTTGATTATAAATGACGACAGTACCGATGATGAGAAAAATCGAGATGGCGAACTGGAAGACCACAAGTGAGTTGCGAAGCCAGCCTGTTTTGAACCCAGCCACCAGCCTGCCTTTCAGCACCTGGATCGGTTGAAAGGCCGAGAGATAGAAAGCCGGGTAACTGCCGGCCAGCAGGCCAACCAGCAAAACGATGAGCAGGGATGCAGGCAGCATCCACCCACCCAGGAGCTGGCTGCGTGTGAGCTCTTTTCCGGAGAGCTGATTGAAATAGGGTAGTACTGACCAGGCGATCACACAAGCGAGGACCAAAGCTAGAAAACTGACCAGGATGCTCTCCGACAGGAATTGGGCGATCAGGTTACCGCGCATGGAGCCCAGCACTTTCCGCACACCTACTTCACGCGCCCTGTTCGATGACCGGGCAGTAGACAGGTTCATGAAATTCACGCAGGCGATCAGTAGGATGAAGACCGCCACAGCAGAAAAAATATACACATATTCTACGCTGCCGTTGGGGGCCAGCTCGCTCACTTTGGAAGAGTGAAGGTGAATGCTGGTCAATGGCGTGAGTAAATAACGGATATGATTGCCTGCTTTATTGAATTCATTTATTCCTATGTGAAGAAATGCTTTCGCCTCATCGGCTACATACCTGGGTACCAGTTCTTCCATGTTTTTCTGAAGCACAGCCGGATCTGTTCCTTCGCGGAGCAATACGTACGTGTTGAAATTATTGCTCATCCAGGTATTCCATTTGGCTTCTGCCGATTCGGCCAGGGAAATGAAGAGATCGAACCGGAAATGGGATTGGGCTGGCATATCCCTGATGACACCGGTGATCGTATAATGACTGGTATCATTGATGACCATCGACTTGCCTACTACATTGGTCGTGTTGAAATATTTTTTTGCAGTGCTGGCTGAAATAACGATCGTATGCGGCTCTTTGAGGGCTGTTGCAGGATCGCCAAACAACATTGGTAAGGTGAAGACGCTGAATATCGATGCGTCTGCATAGATCACGCGATTTTCTATGAGGTTCTGGTTCCCTTTCTGTACCCGCAAGCCGCCATAATCCCGTAACCGTACGGCCGCCTCCACCTGCGGATAATCCCTGAGCAGGGTAGGCCCCAGTGGATCAGGGGCCACAGCCAGGTTATAATCCGTACCTGCAAAACGGATATCCCCATCGACCCTGTAAATACGTTCCGCGTTCTTGTTGAACCGGTCATAGCTCAATTCATCTGTCACGTACAGGAGGATGAGGAGGCAGGTAGCGAGACCGATCGCCAGTCCAACAATATTGATAGCAGAGAAGCCTTTGTTTTTCCAAAGGCTCCTGATCGCTACTTTCAGATAATTTTTCAGCATGCGTTAGTTGTTCAGGTTTCGAGTTATTTGATGGTGAGGTTCAACCTCCCGCCTCCGGCACGTACCGTTACAGGTGTGCCGCCGCCATTCAGTTTGCCGATGATCCGGTCTTCTTCGAAAGTGCCGTCGAAATTAGACAGTTTACTTGTTTTGATCTTTCCACCGGTCAGCTTCAGGTCGAGCCCTTTATTGCCCGGCAATTCGAGATCGATATGGCCCCCTGAATTGCTGAGTTTGACGAACTCACCGGTCTCTTTCAGCGAAACGCTGATATTGCCGCCACTGGTAGAAGCATCGACGCTTCCTGAAATATTATCGAGACCGACGTGTCCTCCGGATGTATGCGCTTCCAGTGATCCTTTCACGCTATTGGCGCGAACATTCCCACCACTGGTAGTGGCGTCCACAGTACCATCCAGGTCGGTCATGGTGATATTGCCCCCGGATGTTGCCATGCGTAGATGCCCACTTGTTTTTTCTGCATCGATATTACCGCCGCTGGTAGTGAGGTCCAGGTCGTTCTTGCAATTGATGAGCGAGATATTACCGCCGGAAGTCCTTCCCTTGATCTTGCCGCTGAGCTGATCGAGGCGCAGGTTGCCGCCACTGGTAACGAAATCCTGCGTTCCGGATAAATTGGTGAGCACGATATTGCCACCGCTGGTACGTAGCGTGGTGGCTGTTTGCTGCGGTACATAGATCCTGAAGGAAATGGATAACGAGTTGTTCCAGTTCCTGAATTTCTCTTTCGGTTTTGCAGATGCCGTGAGGGTATTGCCCTTTATTTCTATCACCACATCATATTCTTCGTTCAATTTTTGCTGGAGCTGTTCATTCGAATAGCTCTTCCATTCACGGTTGGAAGGCCATACGAAAAGCTCCACGCGCGCTTCCCCGCTTCCTCCCGTTACAGTGATATTGCCACCGGAAGTTTCGGAAACGAGCTGCTGGAAAGACTTACCCGCAAATGACCTGGTAATTAGCGGTTCTTTATCATTCGTATTCTGAGCCTGCAAAACAAGACCCTGAACAGCGATCATCGAAAGAAGGAGAATCTTTTTCATGTTCTGATAAGTTTATTGTTAAAGTCCGGGATACATTTGGAAATGTTGCTTTTATTGAAATGTTTTCAATGAGTGTCCGGTTTCGATACAACGCGGTTTTACTCTGTCCGCAATGATTTCACCGGGTTCGTCAAAGCTGCTCTCACCGCCTGCGAGCTCACGGTGATCAGCGCGATCATGATAGCTATGAAACCTGCCAGTACAAAGACCCACCAACTGATGGTGGTCCTGTAAGCAAAATCCTGCAACCATCTGTTCATCATCCACCAGGCAATGGGTACGGCGATGAGGATCGAGAGTAATACCAGTCTGAGGAAATTACCCGATAACAGTCCTACGATATTCACCACGGACGCTCCCAGCACTTTCCGTACACCGATCTCCTTGGTCCTTTGTTCTGCCACAAAGGCTGCCAGTCCGAATAATCCCAAACAGGCAATGAAGATGGCCAGTCCTGAAAATACCAGCACAATAGAGGCCGTGCGCTGCTCACTGCTGTACAGTGATTGCATGTACTGATCGAGGAAAGTATATTCGAATGCTCCATTGGGCACATGCCTGCGATACACTGCTTCGAGCTGCCGCATGGCTTGCGGAAGTTGTTCCGCGTTCAGCTTCACCAGCATGAAACTCCTGCTTTCTGTTTTGGCATTGTGGAAGGCGTAAGCGCCGATAGGCTTGTGCAGGCTTTCGTTGTTGAAGTCGTCGACTACCCCAACAACGTAACTGTTATTTCCCAACTGAACAGCTACTTTCCTGCCGATCACTTCTTCCGGTGTAAAGCCGAGAAAGTCGACCGCTTTTTTGGTGAGTAGCACCTGAACCGTGCTATCGGTATCTGCTTTTACCTCCGGCAATCCTGCGCCTGCCAGTAATTTCAGGCCAAGCACTTTTTCGATCCCGGCTGTGGCACGGCAGGTGGTTAGACTGATCTTTTCATTCCCCGCACCTTCTTTGTTGATGCCCCTGCCGCTTCCTGACCGGCCAGGATAGGTCTGCGTTCTGCAAACGTACTTTACCGCGGCCAGCGACCTTGTTTCAGTGAGAAGCCCATCGATCTGATCTTTTGTTTCCACGGCAGAGGTCGTTACGGCCACTACCTGCTCGGGCTGGAATCCCAATTTTTTGCTTTGGATGAATTGTAGCTGACGATAGAAGAGAACAGTGGCAATGATAAGGATAATGGAAGCGGAAAATTGCAGCACCACCAGTCCCTGCCGGAATCTTCCAGCCATGCTCTTCCTGGTAAAGGTCTGGTGAAAAAGGTTTTTGGGGTTGAATGATGAAAGGTAGAGCGCCGGGTATGATCCGGCTATAACGGTGATGAGTATACTGGAAATGAGAATGGCCAGCAGTATTCCGGGATGCAACAGGTCCCCGGCGGATAGCTGTTCTCCCGTCAGGGAATTGAACAATGGAATGGCCAGGATCAGGAGGGCGATGCCTGCAAGGACCGATAACAATACGAACAGCCCTGTTTCAGCATAGAATTTCCTTACCAGCATACCTGAAGTGGCCCCAATGGTCTTGTTGATGCCTACCTCCCTGAACCTTTTCTGCGATCTTGCGGTGGCCAGGTTCATATAATTGATACAGGCAATGAGGATGATCACCAGCGCCAGTATGCTTACGATCTTTACCTGGCGCAGATCGCCGGGGCGGGAGGTGTAGGATTTGATATCTTCGGAATACAAATGCACTTTCCGGAGCGGCTGCAGGCTAAAGCTGAACCACTGGTCGGCTTTGGCCACTTCGCGGTCTACTGTTGCCTTTATCTGTTTTTCTACTTTGGCCGGATCGGTGGCAGGATTCAACAGGAGCCAGGTCTCGAAGCTGGCATTGCTCCAGGGTTGATCCCTTACCATCCATCCTACGGAGTAAATAGAACCGATGAGGTCCGCATCGAGCGTGGATGTATGGGGAAAGTCTTTATAAACCCCGGTCACTTCGCAGGAGTAATTATTGTCGATCTTCAACACTTTGCCCAGGGGCTCTTCTTTGCCGAAATATTTTTCTGCTATGCTTTTGCTGATGATCACGCAATTGGGGCGGGTGAGCGCCGTTGCAGGGTTGCCCGCAATAAAGGGGAGATCGAATATGGTAGTGAGGGAAGAATCGGCCCAGTAGAGATTCTTCTCGAAGAACTTTTTGTCCTTATATAATACATTGGCCGACCGACCGAATTCATGCCTGATCCACCGCGACTGTGCCCTGATGTCGGCAATGGATGATTTGAAGGTATGCCCTGCATTATTCGGACAGCCTGCCCATTTCTCTACCTTGCCGTCGAGATCGGCATTGAACACGATGCGGTAGATATTGTCCGATTGCCGGAAGTCCCTGTCGAACGACAATTCTTTCCGGATATATAGAAATAGAAGAAGGGATACGGTAAGCCCGATGGCGAGACCGCTGATATTGATCAGGCTGAACAATTTATTTTTCGAAAGCTGACGCCAGGCGATCTTCAAATAGTTCTTTAGCATGATGACTCGAATTTGGTTTAAAGTGTTTATTCCGTCCTCAATGATCTGGTAGGATTGGCGATGGCCGCTTTTACAGCCTGGAAGCTCACGGTGGTCACTGCTATCACCAATGCCAGCAGGCCGGCTGCCATGAATACCCACCAGCCGATATTTGTTCTGTAGGCAAAATCCCGCAGCCATCTGTCCATCATGAACCAGGCTACCGGCGCCGCCACCACGAAGGATATGGCCACCAGTTTCAGGAAATCCTTCGACAGGAGATGGATGATATTGCCCACACTTGCACCCATTACCTTACGGATGCCGATCTCCTTGGTACGTTGCATGGTGCTGTAAGAGGCCAGTCCCAGTAGCCCCATGCACGAAATGAAAATGGCCAGTACTGCGAAATTCAGGAACAGTTTCCCGAACCGCTCTTCACCGCGGTATTGCTCATCGAACGCTTCATCGAGGAAGGAATAGCTGAATGGCCGGTTAGGGATCATGGTCTTCCAGGTCTTCTCGATGGCGGCAATGGTGGCCGGGAGATTTGCGCCTGTCACATTCACTGAAACATGGTCGAAGCTATTGGGCTCGATCCGCATGGTGAGCGGCTTTACTTCCTGCTGTAGAGAGGTATAATGAAAATCTTTGATCACGCCGATGATCCTGCCTTCACGGCCCCATTGTTTGAAGCGGCGGCCAAGGGCCTGTTGCGGCGAACTGTAGCCAAACATTTTAATAGCTGCTTCATTCATGATCATGGCCTGTGTGGTATCTGTTCCGAAATCACGGGAGAAGGGCCTTCCTGCCACCACCTTTATTTTATACTGCGGTATATAATCGAAATCCACGAAGAACAGGTTGAGGTTGGCGATCTGCAAATCACCATTTTTATTTTCGATCTCCGAGTAGGCGGTAAACCAGCCAATACCCGGCACACTGGAACCCATCGTAACGCCGCTCACACCGGGGATCGCTTTAAGTGCTTCTTTGAAGGCTGTCTGACTGGAGTCGCCCTGTGAATCGATCACCAGCATCTGGTCTTTTTTGAAACCAAGATCGAAGTTGCGCATATAGCTCATCTGGTTGTACACTACCAGCGTGGCGATGATCAGTGCGATCGAGATGGTGAATTGCGTTACCACCAATCCTTTTCTCAGGAGTATGCCCCTGGTGCCGGTGGCAAAGCGACCTTTCAATACGACGATAGGCTTGAATGCCGACAAGATCAGGGCAGGGTAGCAGCCTGCCAGGATGCCGATCATAATGGATGCCATTAACAGGACCAGGATATTATTGATATTGCTGAAAATGCCCGGGCTGATGATCTTGCCCGCAAGCCGGTTGAAGCCAGGCAATAACAAAGCTGTGAAGAGAAGCGTGAACAGGAAAGCGATCAGGCTGATGATCACGGATTCACCGATGAACTGCCGGGTGAGCTGAATTTTTCCGGCGCCCACTACTTTGCGGATCCCCACTTCTTTGGCCCTTTCCGTTGAGCGGGCCGTAGTGAGGTTCACGAAGTTGATACAGGCGATCAGCAGGATGAACACGGCGATCACCGAAAAAATATACACGTTATGGATATTGCCTCTTCTGTTGTCGCCCCTGGCTGAATAAAGATAGATATCCCGAAGCGGTTCGAATAGCAACGTAACATACATCTGGGATTTTCGCATTTCTTCTCCGTTGCGCTTTTCCAGGAAGGCGGGTAATTTTTTCTGCAGGGCCATCGCATCGGTACCGGGTTTCAATAACAGGTATGACACTGATCCATAGCTGCCCCAACGTTTGTCGAGGCCCGGATCGAGTTTTACAGACCTGGTCGTCATCGATAGAATGATATCGCCTTTGATCTGCGAATTTTCAGGCATATCTTTCATGACGCCCGTCACCGTTGCAACATAGGCATCTCCGGTAAGCAGCAGCGTTTGCCCGACAGGGTCGGTATCACCGAAATATTTTTTGGCAGTGGATTGAGAGAGCACTACACTGAGCGGTTCCTTCAGCGCTGTTGCCGGATTGCCTTTGATCAGTGAGTAACCGAAGACCTGGAAGAATGCGGAATCTGCCACCAGCGTTCGTGGTTCCATGAATTTGATATCGCCCTTTCTCACCAGCATATTGTCGTACGCGATCCGTACAAAAGCCTCTACTTCCGGGAATTCATCTTTTACATTAGGCGCTGTGGCCCAGGAAGCGCCATTGGGATGCAGGGTTTCCGTAGGTGTTTTCACATCGGCCACCATCCGGTAAATACGATCGGCCTTGGGATGGAACGATTCATAGCTTGTTTCGAAACGCACATACAGAAAGATCAGGAAGCAGGCCGTCATACCAACGGTCAGTCCCATGATATTGATGAACGAGAAGGCACGATGGCGCCACAGGTTCCGGAATGCTGTTTTCAAATAGTTTCTAAACATAATTCAATCTTTATCTGTTCGTTTGCTATTCTGACCTCAACGACTTCACAGGGTTTACCAATGCGGCCCTCACTGCCTTATATCCCACGGTAAGCCAGGCGATCACCAGGGATACCATGATCGCAATGAAGAAGACGCCGATGCCGATATCGATGCGGTACACGAAATCCTGTAACCAGCCCTTCATGATGAAATAGGCTACCGGTGTTGCAATGATGAAAGCGATCCCGATCAGGATGGTGAATTCTTTCGAGAAGAGATAAACGATATTGCCGATGGAGGCTCCCAGTACCTTGCGTACCCCTACTTCTTTCGTTTTTTGTACGGCCATGAAAGATACCAACCCATACAACCCCAGACAGGAGATGAAGATGGCGAGCCCGGCAAAGATCTTATATAAGCTCGACAGTTGTTCTTCCTGTCTGTAGAAACGTGCAATGCTCTCATCCACGAAGAAGGATTCATAGGCATATTCGGGGTAGAATTTCTCCCAGGCTGCCTTGATAGCCGCCTGCGTTTGCACCATATTGGAAGTATGAAGTTTAATAGCGGTTACACGGTAACGGGAGATCATGGAGGCGATACGGATCGGGCGCACTTCCTCACGCAGGGAATTGGTCTTGAAATCCTTTACCACTCCAACGATGGGTACCCAGGCGCTCCTGCCGGTGCGGATATTTTTGCCGATAGCGTCCTCTGGTTTTTTCAGACCCAGTTTTCTGACCAGTGTTTCATTGATCACGGCCTCATTCACGGTATCGCTCTTTATGAAGGAACGCCCGGCAACGAGTTGCAGGCCGAAGGTCTTGATATAATCGGCATCACCGAATTTGTGGAAAAGGGTAAAGGCTTCATCCGGCTTATTGTCGAAGGAGAAATTGGTACCTGCATTATTATCGGAACTGGGCACATCGCTGTTGAAGCTCACAGATTGAACGCCAGGAACCGCCAGCAATGCTTCTTTGAATGGCGCCTGCCTGGCCCGCAAGGCGCTGTCTGAACGGCCGTTCAGCGCCAGTACCGCATCCTTGTTGAATCCAAGGTCGGCATTGCGTACAAAGCTCATCTGTGAAATAGCCACAATGGTGCCGATGATCATGATCTGGGAGATGGCGAATTGCATGATCACCAGGCCGCGGCGGATGGAAATGCCACCAATGGTTGCAGAGGTGATCTTGTTCTTCAGCGCCAATGCCGGACTGAAGCCCGACAGCACCATGGATGGGTACAGGCCCGACAACAGGATGGTGAACAAAGCTATGACAAACAGGAAGAGCACACTTTCCACGGAAAACAGAGGCAGTGTATCCTGGATCGAAACGAAATTTTTGAGATAGGGGAGTACCAGCTTCGCAATGGCCAGCGCCAGTAGCATGGCAATGATCACGATCACGGTGGTCTCTCCCATCATCTGCCAGAACAATTGAGGTCTGCTGCCGCCCAGCACTTTCCGCACACCCACTTCTTTCGACCTTCCGATGGCTTGCGCAGTGGAAAGGTTCACGAAATTGATGGAAGCCATTACAATGATGAGCAACCCGATCAGGGAAAGTGTCCAGAGCGTTGCTTTGTTGATCACATGGTCACCGAAATTACCGAACCGGCTATCGAAGTGAAAATCGCTCGATGGCTGGAGGTAATGCTGGCGTTCTGTTCCCCGGCTATCGTTATAACGTTTTTTGGCGAAGGCCTTCAATTGTGCATCGATGGGGCCGGGGGATACATTGGGTGGCAGGAGCGCCAGGATCTCCATATCGCTTGAAGTGCTGCCCCATTCTGTATTGTAGCCATAATCGGGGGTATGGCGCAGTGTTTCATAAGAGCTGAGCACCCGTACTGGCCAATCGGTATTGCCGGGAGGATCGGTCAGCACACCGGCCACTTTCATGGTATGGTTATTATCGAGCCTGATGAATTGCCCCACCGCATCCTGCCAGTTGCCGAAATATTTTTCAGCCATGCTCTTCGTGAGAACGGACATATTCGGCTCTTTCAGTACGGCAGGTGTTCCTGAGAGCCACGTATAATCGAGGATATCGAAGAACTGCGGCTCAACGAAAAAGAGGCCGGATGATTCGATGAATTTTTTGTTGGAATTGGTGGCGGTGGCATCACGGCCCAGCACAGTGATCTGACTGCCATAGTGGGCATCGAGGCCTGCGAATGTAAGCTGCGGCATATCGACGCGAAGGACATCGAGGAGTGGACAGGGAACACCGGGATTGTATGAAAGGCCATCCGAGTATTTATCCTGCGTTACCACCCGGTAAATGCGACTGAACTTGCTGTTGTATTTGTCGTAGGTGATCTCATAACGCACTACGAGGAACAAGAGCAAACAGGCTGCAATGCCAATGGCAAGCCCTGCAATGTTGATGGCGGAATAGCCCTTATGCCGGGAGATATTGCGTAAGGCAATTTTGAAATAATTTCTGAACATATTCTCATGTATTCGTTGGTACTAATTGTTTCTATCCGGTCTATTCTGTTCTCAATGACCTCATAGGGTTGGCCATGGCGGCTTTCATGGTCTGAATGCCCAATGTCAATAACGCAATGATCAGCATTATCACTCCTGTGAGCAGGAATACCCACCAACTGATAGTGGTACGATAGGCAAAATTCTGCAACCATCGATGCACCCCGATCCATGCAATGGGTATGGCGATCAGCAGGGCCAGGACAACCAGCACTATAAAATCCTTCGACAACAGTTGTACGATCTGCGTAACGGAAGCTCCCAATACCTTGCGAACGCCGATCTCTTTGGTGCGGCGTGCGGTCGTATACATCACCAGTCCCAATAAACCCAGGCAACTGATGAATACCGCCAGCCCCGTAGACCAGACCAGCAGTTTGGAGATCTGTTGTTCCGCCTTATAATACCCGGCCAGTTGTTCATCGAAGAACCTGTATTCGAAATCATCTTCAGGATACACCGCTTTCCATTCCTCCCCGATCTTTTTGATGGCGGTTTTCCATACAGTGCCTTTCTCATCCTGCGGTCGCAACAGGATATTGACAGCATGAAGCCGGTCGCTTAGATTGACGATCGCCAACGGTTTGATGGTCTCGCGTAAAGACATCAGGTGGAAATCTGAAAGCACTCCACAGATCAGGACATTTCTTTTATCCCACTCCAAATATTTTCCCACCGCTTCCCGGGGCTGGCGGAAACCGAGCATGTGGGCATAGGTCTCATTGATCATCACCTCACCGGCCACTGAATCGTTGCGGAGGATATTCCTGCCCGACAGTAATTTCAGTTGATATAATTTGATGTAATTGGTGTCGCCTACTTTGATCTGTACATTGTGTTCGAGTTCCTTCTTTCCATCATTGTATTTCAGTGTACTGCTCCAGCTCGAACTGCTGGAGGGCGGCGAATTGGATAAACTGACCATGGCTATCTCCGGCGTAGCCTTCAACTTTTCCGTGAAGTTTTTCAATCGCTCCGGCACGCCTTTCCTGGAAGAGACCCTTACCACGAGGATACCCTCTTTGCGCATGCCGATATCTTTATTCAGGGTGTAGCTGATCTGTTTGCCTACGAGGATGGTGGCGATGATAAAAACCTGCGCCACCACGAATTGCGATACCGTCAAGGTCTTGCGGAGCCATACCCTGCGTGTGAGATGGGTACTGGCAAATGCCTGGTTCTTCAAGACCAGTACAGGCTTGTATCCTGAGAGGATCAATGCAGGGTAGAAGCCCGACAGGAGGCTCACCGCCAGCGTTAGCAGCAACAGGAATATTATTACGTCCGGCTGTTGTCTTACGGAAAAATGCAGGCCCGGCGGTATGAAATCCCTGAACGATTGAAGCAGTAATGGCGTCAGCAATACAGAGAGAAGGGCAGCCGTGAAAGTGAGCAGGAAGGCTTCACTAAGGAACTGGCTGATCAATTGTAGCCTCGAGCCACCCATTGTTTTGCGGATACCGATCTCGCGGGCCCGTTGTGAAGCCTGTGCTGTAGTAAGGTTGATGAAGTTGATACAACCGAGCAACAGGAGAAAACCTGCAATGGCCAGGAGGCTGTACAGGGTAGGCTTGTGGGCCTGTCGCTGGCCGAATGCACCGAAGGTGGCATTGAAATGAATATCCGATAATGGTTGAAGTGTGAACCATGTTTTCGAGTTCTTATCGTCGGGGTCTTTGGTACGGAGCCGCTCGAATAATGCATTGATCTGCTTAGCCACTTCTGGTTCATTACTGTTACTGTTCGCCGACAATTTGAGGAAGAATTGTGAATCGGAATTAGTGCTCTGCCAGTCATCGTAACCATCTGGCCTCAGCCTCGCAGATTCCAGGGTCGATAATGAAATGAATGTGTTGAGCTTGAAGTCTGTATTCCCGCTGAGGTCCTGTACGATGCCGGTTATGGTGGCCTGAATGGTATCGTTGAAATAGATCCGTTTCCCGATCACCTGTTGCAGCGACAATTTCGGAAAATATTGTTCAGCCATGGAGGTGGTCAGCACCGCCTGGTAAGGTTGTTGAAGGGAAGTTGCGGGTGAACCGGCCATCCATTGGAATTGGAACAGGTTGAAATATCGGGCATCTGCAAATGCGATATGGTCCTGGTTCCTGAATACAGCGGGTTTCTCCGATCCCATCCCTGGCACGCTCACATTTATTTCATCATTCAGTGCATAATAAGGGGCAGTGGCATCGAGCCCTCTTATTTCCTGTGAAACTGCTTTGGTGAGCGGGACTGTTATACCGCTGTTACTATAATACTCACCGGAAAAAGTAAAGTTCGACACTACACGATAGATCCTTTCTCCATCGCGGTGAAATTTATCGAAACTGAAATCATACCGCACCAGCAGGTAAATAACAAGCGATGCACTGATACCGATAGACAGTCCCAGTATATTGATCGCCGAAAACACTTTGTTTTTCCAAAGCGACCTGAAGGCGGTTATGAAATAATTCCTGTACATGCTTTATTCCGTTTTTAGGGAATCGATAGGGTTCGCCAATGCGGCACGTATGGCCTGTGCGCTCACAGTGGCCAGGGCTATCAGCAGGCAACTGATGCCTGAAACAATGAAGATCCAGGCAGAGATCTGTGTGCGATAGGCAAAATCATGGAGCCAGTAATTCATGAGCCACCAGGCGAGGGGAGAAGCGATGATAATGGCGACCAGCACCAGCTTCAGAAAATCTTTTGCCAGTAAGGTGGTCACACTGGCCACTGTGGCGCCCAACACTTTCCGGATACCGATCTCCCTCGTCTTGATCTGGGCCGTGTAAGTGGCCAGCCCGAACAATCCCAGGCAGGATATGAAGATGGCAATCCCTGCAAACACATTGAACAATTTGCTGGTGCGATCTTCGGCCTTGTACATCCTGTCGTATGTTTCATCGAGGAAAGTATATTCAAAGGGAAATTTCCCATTGTATTCCTTCCATATCTTTTCTGCCGATGCAATGGCCTTTTGAGCATCCCTGCCGGTCGTCTTCACATACATCGTGAACTGGTTGGAAGGCTTATAATAAAAAATGGCCGGTTCGATCTTCGTTTTGAGTGATGTAAAATGGAAATCTTTCGCCACTCCTATGATGATGCCTTTGATATTCCAGAGCGTGAATGATTTCCCGATGGGGTCGGTGATACCTGCTTCTCGCACAGCAGTTTCATTGAGTATAAAATGCACGGAATCGGCCGGAGACCCGGTGAAGCCGCTGCCTTCCGACAAATGCAGTTTCATGACGGAAAAGAAATCCTTTTCGATCGCCAGGGGATGTATGAGAAAGCTCCGGTTGGCTTCTTTACCATCCCAGTCGGTATCCCCGGTGGTGCTTCTGATATTCACGATATTACTCTGTGCCGCTGTCACTGCCGTGATGCCAGGTTGTTTCTGCAGCTCGGTTTTAGCCGCTTCATAGTGGTCGCGGATCCCACGCATATTGAAAGCGAACAGATGTGTTTTATCATAACCCAGATCTTTTTCCTGTAGATAACGGAGCTGCTTCCCGATGACCAGGGTGCCGATGATGAGGACCACGGAAAATACGAATTGCGTTACTACCAATACCTTCCTGAATGATCCGCTGCCGACACTTGCAGAGATCTTTCCTTTCAGGGCAAGGATAGGCTTGAACGATGACAGCAGCAAAGCAGGGTAGATGGAAGAAGCGATCAGCGTACCAACGATGGTATATAAGATCGTTGTCCAGACGCCTGCATCGCGCAGGGTGAATACATTGTGTTTGCCGGCGATACTGTTGTACAGGGGCATGATGAGCTGGATGATGCCAATGGCGATGATCGTAGCGATCAGGAACAGTATGATGGTCTCGACGATGAACTGCAGGAACAACTGGCCTCTCGCAGCACCAATGATCTTTCGCACACTTACTTCCTTTGCGCGCAGCAGGGAGCGTGCCGTGCTCAGGTTCACATAATTGATACAGGCGATCACCAGCAATAAAATAGCCACACCGATGAATAATTTTACCATCTGCATGGCGCTGCTGCTTCCATCCGGCGCATACAGGTGCAGGTTAGCTATGGGTTGAAGGGTGAAAGTATTATCGGTGGCGGATTCATTATGATCACGGAGTATCCGGGTGAGCTTTTTTTCGACACTGCTTAAACTGGCGCCGGGACCGACCTGCAGGAATGTAAGCGCATAATAATTGCCCCAGTCCCCATTCATCGATTTCCAGAAATTATTTTGGCTATAGCCCCTGGCCACCAGGTCGATGGAAAATAAAATATCGAATTTGAGCGAAGAGTTCTCGGGAAAATCGGCGATCACGCCACGAACAGTATAGTTGTCTTTATCATCTGCCACGATCACTTTGCCGATGGGATCCTCATTTCCGAAATACTTTTTGGCGGCAGAGGTGGTGACCAGGATCGAATTGATATCCGGAAAGGGTTTGAGGGGATTGCCGGTGATCACTTTAAAATCGAACAGTGTAAAGAAGGTGGAATCGATGAAGGCAGACCGGACACTGTTGAATTGCTTATCGCCGGCCTTGTACATGGAATACTCGTCATTGTTAACGATCCGTACGGCATTCTTTACTTCAGGGATCTGGGTTCGACCGAAATGGCCCATGGGAGCAGGCACTTCGCCCCAGGACTGGCGGCTGCTGCCCGTACCTATATTGGCCACCACGCGGTAAATATGCTGCTGACCGGAGTGGAATTTGTCGTAGCTCAATTCATCTTTCACCCAGAGCAGGATCACGAGGCCCACTGCGAGCCCTATAGCCAGTCCCAGGATATTGATAGACGTATAGAACCGGTTCTTCCACAGGTTACGCCAGGCAGTCTTGAAATAATTCTTTATCATCTGTTCTTGGATATTAGACCATTATATTTTCGAGTACTGCCTGTCCGTCGAGCATACGGATGATCCGGTGGCTATAGCGCGAATCATGTTCGGAGTGGGTAACCATCACGATGGTGGTGCCCTGCTCGTTCAGGTCGGTGAGCAATTGCATCACTTCATTACCGTTGGAAGAATCGAGGTTACCGGTAGGCTCATCCGCGAGGATCAGCTTGGGATTGTTCACCACCGCCCTGGCCACGGCAACACGCTGTTGCTGACCGCCCGATAATTGCTGCGGGTAGTGATTGCGGCGGTGCATGATCTGCATTTTGTCGAGCACCTCTTCCACCCGTTTTTTTCGCTCGCCCGATTTAACACCGGTGTAGATCAGGGGCAACTCAACATTCTCGAAGACCGTCAGCTCATCGATGAGGTTGAAGCTCTGGAAAACGAAGCCGATATTGCGTTTACGCAGCTCAGCGCGTTTGCGCTCATTGAAATGGGCTACCTCGGTGCCATTGAAGACAAAGCTGCCGGCATCGGGATCATCCAGGAGGCCCAGGATATTCAGTAAAGTGGATTTGCCGCAACCGGACGGGCCCATCACGGCCACGAACTCTCCTTCCTTCACTTCCAGCGTGAGCTTGTTCAATGCCACTGTTTCCACTTCTTCGGTACGGTAAATTTTCTCGAGGTCTGTGATCTTGATCATATTTGAGTTGTTTGAGTGAATGTTCTTAATTGAAAAATAAATTATAGCCTGGTATCACGCGGGTAAGAGGAAGGAATTCTCCCTGCTCTTCGGCTGTTGCTCCTGCCGCTTCTTTTACCGGCACATCCTTCGCAGAGGCATTCCCGTAATGCGTTCCGCTTCTGGCTGAATTGGGCCGCACGAACAGTGTGCAGAGCACCACAAGCATTAGTGTATAAACGATCCTGATCTTCATAAAACAGTTTTTTTATTCTTTCTTCAATACCAGCTCCTGCATGGTCCCATAATTCTCGTAGCTGGATGTTACTACCTTATCACCGGGTTGCAATCCCTGCAACACTTCAAAATAATCGGGGTTCTGGCGTCCCAACTGGATATCCACTTTATAGGCAATGGTCCCGCTCTCGTTGAGTTTAAAGATCCAGTTGCCGCCTGTGTTCTGGTAGAACCCTCCCCTGGCAACGAGAATGGCCTGTGTTTCGTCGCTCAATGCGAGGCGGATCATCAGGGTTTGCCCGCGACGGATACCCTGTGGCACTTCGCCCACGAATTCCATATCTACCTGGAACCTTCCATTGGCTACTTGTGTGAATACTTTGGTGATCTTCAGCTTGTAGGTCTTATTGGCGAAAGTGAACTCGCCCATGAGGCCGTTGAAGATGCGGGAGATATAGTGTTCGTCGATATCTGCCCTTACTTTGAAACCGCTCAGCACATCGAGCTGTCCGAGCCTTTCCCCTTTATTCTTGTTCTGCCCGATCTCTGCATCGAGGGAGGTCAGTTGCCCGTCTACCGGCGCCCGTACGATCAGGTCGCCCACTTTTTTACGGGTGAGGTCGAGTGTGTTCTGCGAACGCTGGTATAACTCCTGTGCCTGGTCCAGGCTTTGCTTGGTGGAAACGGAATCCTGCTTCAGGATCTGGTCGGTGAGTTTTTTCTTTTGAACCTGGTAATTGTAATTGTTCTCCGATTGTTTGAATTCCTGCCCGCCGATGACTTTCTGTTCGAAAAGTTTTTTGTTGAGATTGTATACCCGTTCAGCTTCTTTCAACTGGTTTTCGACATCGGTAAGCTGGTTCAGTTTGGTGACCGTATTCTGTTGTGCCGCATTCCTGGCGATCTGCATTTGGGTAAGCAGGTTGTAAACAGAGGTCTCCTGGTTCACGAGGCTAAGGGCCAGGTCGGTATTGGAGAGCCGCAGGATGGGCTGGCCCTTTTTCATGACGGTCCCATCTTCCACGAATTTTTCTTCCACACGGCCACCTTCCTGCGCATCGAGGTAGATGGTTGTAATGGGCAACACGACACCATTCACCGGGATGAATTCCTGGAACGTGGCTTTTTTGACCTCACTGATGGTGATCCTTTCAGTATCTACGTTCAGCCTGCTCTTGCCGGCAGTGAAATAATAACTGGCAATGATCAGGGCTGCCACGGCGATGATCCCTCCGATCGTCAACAATCTTTTAGTTGTCCATTTCTTTTTAGCTATGACTCTATCCACGATATATTTGATTTTTTGTTGTCTTAAAGGAGGTCACCCGGATCAGTTGGCCGGGCGACCTTGTAACATTCACGAGAGATAAAACCAACGATCCAATTCTTTACAACAACATGCCAGAAATACAATGTCCGTGATTTCCAGAAACTTAGTCGGAGCACCTGTGAGAAGCTGTACGCTACCGGTACAAAATGTGTCCGTTTTCGATACAACCTCAGCGAATGCCTGATCCTTTATAAAAAATTGTTTGTCATGCCTTTATATTTATGGTATAAATTGTGGTAGCATTTGTTGCATACCATTGAATATTTATTTTTTTACCATGTCATTAAAGAATTCTTCAGTACTTGTAATAGATGATGATCTCGATGTGTTGACGGCTGTGCGGCTTCTGCTTAAAACAGAGGCCAAAGAGGTAATGACCGAAAAAAATCCTGAAAATCTGCGTTCCATCCTGTCGAAACAATCCTTCGATGTGATCCTGCTCGATATGAACTTTACCAGTTCGATCAATACCGGCAATGAAGGGTTATTCTGGCTCAATAAGATCAAAGAGTTCAAATCGGAAGCTGCGGTGATCATGATCACTGCATACGGCGATATCGACCTGGCTGTCCGGTCGCTCAAGGAAGGGGCCTCGGATTTCGTGGTAAAGCCCTGGCATAATGAAAAACTGATCACGATCATCAAAGAGGCCCTGAAACGCAAAGGTAAAGCAGCTTCTTCGCCCTCCCTGAAAGTGGATAGTATGGTAGGCACTGAAATGCTGGGAGAATCGGAAGTGATGCAGGATATATTTTTCAAGATAGAAAAGATCGCTCCAACAGACGCCAATATCCTGATCCTGGGGGAGAATGGGACAGGGAAAGACCTGATCGCCAAAGCCATCCATCAGCAATCCCTTCGTACGGACAAGACCTTCGTGAAAGTGGATGTGGGAGCATTGACGGAATCCCTGTTCGAAAGTGAATTGTTCGGCCATAAAAAAGGAGCATTTACGGATGCGCGGGAAGACCGGGTAGGGCGGTTCGAAGCCGCCAACGGCGGCACGCTTTTCCTCGACGAGATCGGGAATATTTCACTTCACCAGCAGGCCAAACTGCTCAGCGTATTGCAGAACAGGCAGGTGATCAGGCTCGGCACCAATGATCCCGTGCCCATCAATATCCGGCTGATATGCGCCACCAATATGCCATTGAATGAACTGGCCAATGAGGCCAGGTTCAGGAAAGACCTGATCTACCGTATCAATACCGTGGAGATCATGGTGCCGCCACTCCGGAAACGGGGGAACGACATCATCCTGCTGGCCAAACATTTCAGCCGGTTGTACAGCAATAAATACCTGAAACCCGTGATGGAATTCGATTCCAGGGCTATGGAGAAATTGTTGCACTATCATTACCCGGGCAATATCCGCGAATTGCAATATACCATCGAGCGGGCCGTCATCATGTCGGACGGGAATGTCTTGCAGGCCAATGACCTGATCTTTTCGCCCATCGAATCGACCCCGGTGGTGAAGGAAGAGCCGGATGAACTGAAACTGAGCGCCGTAGAAAAGAATACCATCCTGCGCGTCATTGAAAAACATAATGGCAATATCACCAAGGCTGCCAGAGAACTGGGCCTCACCCGTACGGCGTTGTACAGGCGTCTGAGCAAATATGATATATGAGACGCGCTGATCCCGTATCTTTATCCGGTATGTTCAAGAATGTAGAATGGCGGATCCTGCTTAGGGTGTTATTCCTTTTCCTGACACTCTTCCTGACCTCTTTCCTGGTAGTGAAGTCGCTGTATGTTTACCTGGTGATCCTGCTGCCGGTGATCATTTATCAACTGATAGATTTTTACAGGTTCCTGCGCAAGGCGCATGATGAGCTCGACCAGTTCGTGGAATCCGTGCATTACCGCGATTTCTCCCGTTATTTCGATGTAAAGCGTGCCCCCGTCGAGTTACAGCCACTCCGCAAAGGTTTCAATGAGATCAATTCCACTTTCAAGGTCATCAGCAAGGAAAAAGAGACCCAATACCAGTACCTGCAAAAGATACTGGAACTGGTAGACACAGGCATTCTCATGTACAAGGAAGAGGATGGGGAGGTAGTATGGATGAATGAGGCGCTGAAACGTATGCTGCAATTGCCTTATCTCAAGACCATCCATTCACTTGTCAGGCGGGATAATGATCTTTACCATCAGGTCCTTTCGCTGAAACCGGGCGACAGCAAGATCGGGACGGCTCATCTCGAAAAAGCCCCTTTCAAGATACTCCTCTCGGCCACTGCTTTTCAAACCGAAGGATCGGTCTATAAACTCATCGCCTTCCAAAATGTGAATGAGGCGCTCGATGAAACAGAATCGAAAGCCTGGCAGAAATTGTTGAGCGTTATGACCCATGAGATCATGAACTCCATAGCGCCCATCTCCTCACTGGCCAGCACGCTCAAGAACCGGCTGCAACAATCCGCCAGCCAACCCGATCAGCAACCCGGCTCACTCGACGACCTGGAGCTGGGTATCGATACCATCAAGAGAAGGAGCGAAGGGTTGCTGAAATTTGCAGAGACCTACCGGAACCTCAATAAGATCACGGCCCCGAACCTGAAAAGGATCTATGTACGTGATATCTTCGAAACCCTCCATCAATTGATGCAGCCTACGCTCGACCAGAAAAATATCGAGATGGAAGTGATCCTCAAAGATCCCGATCTCATGGTGGATGCAGATGCCAACCTTGTGGAGCAGGTGCTCATCAATCTCGTGGTGAATGCGATGGAAGCAGTGAAAGATCAGCCGGAGCCGCGGATCATTCTCTCGGGCTACCTGGCATCGAACCGTAAAACAGTGATCAAAGTGGCTGATAACGGCACCGGTATGCCGGAAGAATTGCTCGATAAGATATTCATCCCATTCTTCAGCACCAAGAAAAGCGGGAGCGGTATCGGCCTGAGCCTCTGTAAACAGATCATGATGCTGCACCGCGGGCATATCCAGGTACAATCGATGGAAGGGGAAGGAACAGCATTCATGTTGCAGTTCTGAGATTAAAGGGCTATTTGCAAACGCTTCGATAACCAACTGTCCTTTACCGGTATCATCCAGTTATTTTCCAGCTCTGCCTTGTTTTGGACCAGGTTATTGAAGTAGATGGTAGAAGCATCGATGAAATTATTTTCCACCGCATATTTCAGTTGGGGAAGAGGGAGCAACTCTACTTTTCCTTTGATCACGAAAGCCAGTGATTGGCGGTCGAACAGGTGTACATTATATAGTTGCTCAATTTGTTTGATCAGCCTGACCGAACTGTCGGTACTGCACCCGCTTACGCCGGTCGCATTTTCATCGGCCATCAGTATAATGAACCGCCCGAACACCAAGGCGCCGAACCCTTTTACGGGAGTGCCGTGAGATTTCCAGTTGGCCACAAAATCATTCAGGAGGTTTTCGACCTGGAGCGCTTCGCCCATAGTGAACAGGCGGCTGCCCTGGTAGATCCAGACCCTGGAATCGGCTGCAAAATCAGCCGGCAATTGTTCCTGGTAATTCCAATTCATGTTGCAAAGATAGGCTACTCCATCGACTGGGCAATCAGCTCCGCCACATCCAACACCTGCACTTCGGCCTCTTTCTCTTTGTTCTTCACTCCATCTGTGAGCATGGTATTGCAGAAAGGGCAGGCGGCCGCAATGACGTTGGGGGCCGTGTCCAACGCCTCATTGGCGCGTTCGAAATTGATGCGGGTGCTTCCTTTCTCTTCTTCCTTGAACATCTGGGCGCCACCGGCGCCACAGCAGAGACCTTTACTGCGGCATCGTTTCATCTCCACCAATTCCGCATCGAGCAGCTCCAGTACTTTGCGGGGAGCATCGTAGATATCGTTGGCGCGACCGAGATAGCAACTATCATGATAAGTGATGCGCTTGCCTTTGAAGCTGCCCCCTTCCCTGAGCCGGATCTTACCTTCATCGATCAGTTGTTGAAGGAGCGTAGTATGATGGACCACTTCATATTGGCCTCCCAGTTCAGGATACTCGTTCCTGAGTATATTGAAACAATGCGGGCAGGCCGTAACGATCTTCTTTATGCCATAATTATTTAATGTCTGGATATTCTGATAAGCCATCATCTGGAACATGAACTCATTGCCGGCGCGACGGGCAGGATCGCCGGTACACATCTCTTCTTTCCCAAGGATGGCATAATTGATCCCGACCTTATGCAGAATGGTAGCGAATGCTTTGGTGATCTTTTGAGCGCGTTGATCGAAGCTCCCGGCACATCCTACCCAGAAAAGTACTTCCGGTGTTTGTCCGTTCGCCATCATTTCAGCCATTGTTGGTACGTGCATGTCCTTTAACATTTATCTGTAATACTAGCGGAACATTTATAATGGTTGCAATTGTCTTATTGCATTTCTTCAGCCCATTTATCCCGTTCATCCGGACTGAATTTCCATGGAGCGAAATTGTTCTCCACGTTACTGAACATCACATTCCATTCCTGGGGCGCATTGCTTTCATCCATGATGAGGGAACGGCGTAGCTCGAGGATGATCTCGAGCGGGCTGATGCTCACAGGGCATTCTTCCACGCAGGCATTGCAGGTGGTGCAGGCTCGCAGTTCTTCTACTGAAATATAATCATGCAAAAGGGTTTTGCCATCGTCCTTGAATTCGCCATTGGCATCGATATTCCTGCCTATATCCTCTGTACGGTCGCGGGTGGCCATCATGATCTTACGCGGCGATAATTTTTTGCCCGTCTGTGAAGCCGGGCAGGCACTACTGCAACGTCCGCATTCCGTACAGCTATAGGCATCGAGCAGGTTGCGCCAGCTTAGGTCCGTCACATCTTTTGCGCCGAACTTATCGGGCGCCACTGCGTTGACAGGCGCCAGCCCAGGTTGCATGGCATACAGCACCTCATGCTGGATCGCCGGCATATTGCGGATCTTTCCTTCGGGCCATAAGCGGGCATAATAGGCATTCGGAAATGCCAGCAGGATATGCAGGTGCTTGGAGTAGGGGAGATAATTCAGGAAAGCGAAGATGCCCAGGATATGCAGCCACCAGCAGGTCCGTTCCACGCCTACCAACCCTCCATTGCCGATGCCATCGAGCACCGGATGCAGGAATTGTGAGAATACAAAATTGCCTGTGGTATGTTCTGCATAATGGCCATATCCTCTTTGCTGCAATAAGGTATCGGAGGCATTCAGCGTAAGGAATAATATCATGAGCACGATCTCGGTGATCAGGATATAATTGGCATCGCTCCGGGGCCACCCGTCGAGATCATGGCTGATAAAGCGTTTCAGCTTGATGATATTCCGGCGGATGAGGAAGATGGCGCAAAATAAGATCACGCCCACGGCCAGCCATTCGAAGGCATTGATGAGAAAAATATAGAGTGCGCCGGACCACCCCGCAAAAAGCCGATGGGTGCCCAGCACGCCATCGAGGAATATCTCCAGCACTTCGATGTTGATGATCACGAAACCCGCGTACACCACGAAGTGCATCACTGCCACCAAAGGATTCCGGAACATTTTCTTTTGTCCGAAGGCCAGCAGGAATACGTTTTTCCATCGCTGTGAAGGGTTGTCTGTGTAGGGTTCCTCTTTGCCGAGCAGGATATTGCGCCGGATCTTTCGAATATTTCCGGCAAAGAGCCAGATGGCGAAACCTGCTGCCAATACGAAGAGGATCTGTTGGATGTACGACATGGCTCAAATATACTCATTTTCTTATTTTACTCTTTTCCTCTTAGCTTTGAAAAAAAGTACCGCATGGCGAAGAACTATATCCTTGACCAGGCAACGGCGAACAAGAAGTTACAGAGAATGGCCTATGAGATCATTGAAAATAACCTGGATGAAAAATCCATTATCCTGGCCGGTATCCGCGAACCGGGCTATGTGATCGCGCAGATCATGCAGCAGCTATTGAAGCAGATCAGCAACATACCTACCGAACTTATCTCCATCTCGCTCGATAAAAAAAATCCACAGGCCATCACGCTCAGCAGCAATGCCGGTTTCGACGACAAAGTCATCATCATCATCGATGATGTGGCCAATAGCGGCAAGACCCTGCTCTATGCCATGAAGCCCTTTCTCGATTTTCATCCCAGGAAAATACAGACGCTGGCCCTGGTGGAGCGTACACATAAGCTCTACCCGGTGAACACCGACTATGTTGGATTATCGGTGGCCACTACCTTACAGGAACATATCTACGTGGAAACGGCCGGCGATGCGGTGACAGGGGCTTATATGGAATAATGATCACATCCTTTCCGGGACCCGGATCCCCAGCAAATGCATGGCCGAAGCAATGATATTGGCAGTGAGCTGCACCAGTTTCAACCGCAATTGCTTTTTCTCCGGCGATTCTGCATTGACGACGGAATGCTCCGTATAGAATGAATTGAAAGTTTGCGCCATCCTGAAAATATAATTGGCGATCACCGAAGGATTGTGTTCGGCGCCTGCCTGCGCCAGTATCGAGGGATATTGCTCGGACAGTGTGATCACTGCTTTTTCAAGCGGGAAGAGACTTCCAACGGTGTCGGTCACCTGCTGATGGTCGACAGGCTCTTTGCGCAGGATGGATTTTATCCTTGCATGGGTATATTGAATGAAAGGCCCGGTGAAGCCATGGAAATCGATGGATTCTTCGGGATTGAACACCATTCTTTTCTTCGGGTCTACCCGCATGAGGAAAAACTTCAATGCGCCGAGGCCGATCGTATCATAAAGGTCTTTTAGCTCCTCCGGTGTAAAATCCTGCACCTTGCCCAGTTCTACTGTTTTCTCCTGTGCGATCCGTACCATCTCATCCACCAGGTCGTCTGCGTCCACCACGGTGCCTTCACGGCTTTTCATTTTACCAGATGGCAGCTCCACCATCCCATAGCTGAGATGGTAGATGCCGTCGGCTGCGGGCAATCCGAGTTTCTGCGCGATCAGCTTCAGTACCTTGAAATGATAGTTCTGTTCATCGCCTACCACATAGATGCTCTGGTCGCATTTGTATTCTTCGTATTTCTGAACGGCCAGTCCGATGTCTTGCGTGATATATACGGCAGTTCCATCTTTTCTGCGCACGATCTTCTGATCGAGCCCAACGGCGGTGAGGTCGATCCATACGCTGCCGTCTTCCTTTTGGAAGAAAACGCCTTTTTTCAAACCGGATTCTACGAGGTTTTTGCCCAGCAGGTAGGTATTGCTTTCATAATAGATCTTATCGAAATCACTGCCGATGCGGCGGTAGGTTGCATCGAATCCCTGGTACACCCAACTGTTCATCTGCTTCCACAAGGCAATGGTAGCGGGGTCGCCCTGTTCCCATTTGATGAGCATCTGCCGTACTTCCCGCATCAGCGGTGTATTGTTGCGGGCAATTTCTTTGATCTCGTCCTCTACTTCCTGTTTTTTGGCGGCATTGTCCTGCAATGGGGGGACCTTGCTGATAAACAGGGTGAGTTTCTGTTTGTCATCCTGGTCGATATCGGAGAGGTCGCCTGCCCTGATCTTTTCGAGTACCGGTATGGTTTGGGCCCGCAGTTCATTTTCGAATTTCACATAGTAATCGCCCACGAGATGATCGCCTTTGATGCCGGTGCTTTCGGGAGTGGCGCCGTGTCCGAATTTTTCCCAGGCCAGCATCGACTTACAGATATGAACACCCCTGTCGTTCACGATACAGGTCTTGATCACTTCATAGCCATTGGCCTTGAAAATCTCGGCTACGCTCCAGCCCAGGAAATTATTCCGGAGGTGGCCGAGGTGCAATGGTTTATTGGTATTGGGAGATGAATATTCCACCATCACTCTTTGGCCGTTCGAAGGTTGGCGGCCAAAGATAGGATCATTATAGGATTGCTGGAGGAACCGGAGCCAGAAGCTATCGGCCAGAGAGAGGTTGAGAAATCCTTTGATCACGTTGAAGCCACTGAAAAGGGTGGGGTTGGAAGTGATCAGTTGTTCTCCAAGCTCTTTTCCCAGGGCTTCGGGATTCTTTTTCAGTGACTTTACCAGGGCGAAAAGCACTACGGTATAATCCCCCTCGAATTCGGGTTTGGTCTCATTGACCAGGACCTCCGATGGTGCGAGGTCGACCTTGAATAACTGTCCGATCTGTTCGCTGACTGCCGATTGAATGACGGAAACAACTCCCATGTTCACCATTTAAGGGGGCAAATGTCGTCAAAAGTTAATAGGTTGACAAGTTTACAGGTTGAAAAGGTGATCCCCGGCATTCCTGGGCCTCCCTGGCAACCTTTCAACTTGTAAACTTGTCAACCTTCCCCTACATTTGCAACGCTAAAGGAAACAGGATGTTGAAAGACTGGATCAACGGTGTACTGGATTTTTGTTACCTGCCTTTCAGGAAGGTTATGCCGATGCAGACCTTCCGTTATGCGGCCTGTGGGGGCGGCAATACCCTGCTGGATATCATTCTTTATATCGTCAGTTTCAAATACCTGCTGCGTGAGCAGGTGGTCCATACGCCTCTGGGGGCTATCAGTGCTCCCATTGCGGCCTTTCTCATTTCCTTCACGATCACATTCCCTACCGGCTTCCTCCTGAACCGTCATATCGTATTTCCCGGCTCGACGCTCAAAGGGCGTATCCAGTTGTTCCGGTATTTTTTGCTGGTGATCGTTTGTGTGGCGCTCAATTATATTTTCATCAAGCTGTTCGTTGAACAATTCCATATTTATGCGCCGGTCGCCAAGGTGCTCACCACGGTGATCGTGATCTCTTTCAGTTATCTCACGCAAAAGCATTTTACTTTCAGGATTGAAAGCCAGGGTGAAGTGGCCGGCAAGCAGTGATCCGGATCAGGAGACCGGTCAGTGCGGCTTGGGTTGGGTCATGCTGAACCAATTGCCACAACCGTCTGTGATGATGCATTCGATACCATAAAATTGCTCTTTAGGCTCCGATTTGAATTGCACCCCCTTTGCCTTGAGCTCTTCATAAGTGGCCCTGCAGTCGGGGGTCGTAAAGGCGCCGGCGCCCATCAATCCGCGGCTCAGCAACAGATCGATCGCTTTCCTGGCTTCGGGCTCGAAGCCGTTCAGTGGCATGAGGATGATCTCCAGGTCGGGTTGCTCGGGCGCATTGAGCGTTAGCCACCTGAAATTGGCCCCTTCTTTTTCCTGTACGGAACCATCCTCGCATTCCGTGTCCATGGTAACATCGGTGTTCACTTTGAACCCCAGTTTGTTCACATAGAAATCATAGGCTTTATCCTGGTCGGTAACAAAAATTGTTGCGTGCGACATTTTAGTGATCATAAATCATTTGTTTTTGATGGATATAAAGCTAGGAAGGCGGCCAGATAATGGCTTCTCGAATCTTGCTAAAGATTTACCGCGCATTATTTATTATCGATGAAGTTCTCGATAAAGCAGTGGGGGATGAAGGTCTTCGGTTGCTCCATGGCTTTCTCTTTCCGCATTTTCATCATATTGCGATAATGCTGCGGCGCGAAACCGATCTCCTTTTTGAACAGCACGCTGAAGGAGCCGATGCTTTCAAACCCGATCTCGTTGCAGACTTCCGTAACGGGTTTATCCTGTGCCAGCAGTTCCTGTGCTTTGTGAAGTCTTCGTTGCGTCAGGTATCGATGAGGCGTGCGGCGATAGATGCGGGTGAATAGTCGGTGGAAATGGAAGCGTGAAAAAAATGCCTGTTCGGAAATACTGTTCAGATCGATGGGGCCATCGAAATGATCGTCGATGAAGACCTTGGCAGCTACGATGCGCTGGTATGTTTCTGTAGTCAATTCCATAGAACAAGCGGCATTTCAAATGTAGAGAAAAGTTGACAAGCTGACAAGATGAAAGGTTGACAAGGGGCTCCGCATTTCGGGGACTACCTTGTAAACTTATCAACCTTTCAACTTGTCAACAATCTTTCACAAATTCCGCGGATTCTTCCATCCCTTGTTCAGTCTGTCCAATGTTCCCTGTACCCGTTCGGCGCGGGTTTCGGGGCGTTTCGCCGTAATGATCCATTCCACGTATTCCTTGCGGTTGGTGAAAGAGAGAGCATCGAAAAAGGCGGCTGCTTTTTTATTCTTTTGCAGGAGGGCTTCCAGGTCATCGGGCAGGCGGATGATCTTTTTGACGGGATCGATAAAATCGAAAATAGGCCGTGGCTTTGCTGCTGCTTCTTTTTTCGCATCGGCTTCGGTCTTCAGCCGAAAGGCGAAGGCAGACCAGGTATCATCGAAAGAGATCAGGCTGATCCAATGGTATTCCTTTTGTCCGAGTAATGCATCCCATCCTTTATCGCGGGTGAGGTCGGTCTGCATTTTGGAGCTGCCTTTTGGGTAATAGGTCCAGCAGAGCACCCCGGGTCTCATCATACCCATGACCTTCGGCAATTCTTTTTCCATCTGTGCCTGGCTTATGACGAACCAGTGCAACTGATCGTATTGTTTGCCGGTGCTGGTGATCTTCACGCCGGCTGGCAGTGCACCGATCTGCTTTTTAAAATCGGCCGGTGCGTTGATGGTAAAGAGTGTGGCCTCCTTGCTGATCTTCATTTTTTGAGCAGTGGTAGACATGCTATATGCTTTTGATAAGGTAATACAACATCATGAAGCAGGCTACGATCTTGAGGAAGGAGCCGAGCAGGAAACCGATGAAAGAGCCGACGGCAGCTTTGAATGAGCGGGCCGAATCCTGTCCACCGATCAGTTCTCCCACAAACGCCCCTATGAACGGCCCGAATATTACACCCCAGGGGCCCATCCAAAATGCAAGGATAAAACCCAGTGTACAGCCCCAGGCGCCATATTTGGTGCCTCCGAACCTTTTGGTGCCCCAGATGGGAATGAGGTAATCGAACAGAACGGTAAGCAGAACGATGCCTGCCCAGATCCAGATGAAACCGGAGGTGAAAGGATGTTCAGTTCTCAATTGCTGGAGCAGCAGGCCGATGAAAGCAATAGGGGGGCCTGGTAACACAGGGAGCAGGCTGCCTGCAATGCCCAACAAGATCAGGAGTATACCCAGGATGATCCAGAACCAATCCATGTAATGTTTGTGGTTTGTTGTTGGTCGTTTGTCGTTGTCCTCGCTTCGATTATTACAACTAAAGGTAACTCATTATTATATAGGGATATTACCGCTCGAAACGACAAACCACCAACGACCAACTACAAACAAATCGTTAAGGCTGCCATTTTTTCACGTTGTAACGTAGCGGCATAATGATTGATAACCAATTAGCGAACATTAAATTCAGACAAACTATGGGAAAGATAATAGGAATAGACCTCGGTACTACCAATAGCTGCGTGGCAGTGATGGAAGGTAATGAACCCGTGGTGATCGCCAATGATGAGGGACGCCGTACTACCCCGTCGGTCGTGGCATTCTTGAAAAATGGTGAGCGTAAAGTGGGTGACCCGGCCAAACGTCAGGCCATTACCAATCCCCACAATACCATCATGAGCGTGAAGCGCTTCATGGGCCGCCGTTATGATGAAGTGACAGAAGAGATCAGCCATTGGAGCTATAAGGTTACCAAAGGTGACAATAATACCGTACGTATTGACATAGATGGCCGTTTATATACACCCCAGGAAATTTCTGCTATGATCCTGCAGAAAATGAAGAAAACGGCAGAGGATTACCTGGGGCAGGAAGTCAATGAGGCAGTGATCACAGTGCCTGCCTACTTTAACGACGCACAGCGCCAGGCTACGAAGGAAGCCGGTGAAATTGCCGGACTGAACGTACGCCGTATCGTGAACGAACCGACCGCTGCCGCTTTGGCCTATGGCCTCGACAAAGGCAAGCACGATCAGAAGATCGCCGTATTCGACCTCGGCGGTGGTACTTTCGATATCTCCATCCTCGAACTGGGTGATGGCGTATTCGAAGTGAAATCGACCAATGGGGATACCCACCTCGGCGGGGATGATTTCGATAAAGTGATCATGGACTGGCTGGCAGAGGAATTCAGGAAAGATGAGAACATGGACCTTCGCAAGGACCCCATGGCGCTGCAACGGTTGAAAGAAGCTGCTGAAAAAGCAAAAGTGGAACTGTCCTCTTCCAGCGAAACGGAGATCAACCTGCCATACATCACGGCCATCGACGGCGTGCCCAAGCACCTCGTGAAAAAACTCAGCCGCGCCAAATTCGAGCAGTTGAGCGATAAATTATTCGAGCGTTGTCTCAAACCCTGCGAGCAGGCACTGAAAGATGCCGGCATGACCACCTCCCAGATCGATGAAGTGATCCTCGTAGGTGGTAGCACCAGGATCCCGAAAGTGCAGGAGATCGTTGAGAAATTCTTCGGGAAAAAACCCAACAAAGGAGTGAACCCCGATGAAGTAGTAGCTGTGGGAGCCGCCATCCAGGGCGCTGTACTGACCGGCGAAGTGAAAGATGTACTGTTGCTCGACGTAACGCCGCTTTCACTCGGTATCGAAACAATGGGTGGAGTAATGACCCGCCTGATCGATTCGAATACCACCATACCTACCAAGAAATCCGAGACATTCTCTACTGCCAGCGATAATCAGCCCGGTGTACAGATACATGTATTGCAGGGAGAACGTCCTATGGCCAACCAGAACAAGAGCCTGGGTACTTTCAACCTCGATGGTATCCCCCCGGCCCCGCGCGGCGTGCCGCAGATCGAAGTGATCTTCGATATCGATGCCAATGGTATCCTGCACGTCACTGCCAAGGACAAGGGTACCGGTAAAGAACAGAAGATCCGTATCGAAGCCGGTAGCGGTCTGAGCAAAGATGAAGTGGAAAAAATGAAGGCAGAGGCCAGGGCCAATGAAACTGCTGATAAAGCGGCCCGCGAAAAAGTGGACAAGGTCAACCAGGCCGATAGCCTCATCTTCCAGACAGAAAAACAATTGAAGGAATTCGGCGATAAGATCCCGGCCGATAAAAAAGCCCCGATCGAATCGGCACTCAATAAACTGAAAGAAGCGCATAAATCACAGGACGTTGCAGCGATCGATGCCTCTGTAGCGGAGATGAACAATGCCTGGACAGCCGCTTCTGAAGAGATATACAAAGCCCAGCAGGGCGGCGCCCAGCCCGGGGCCGACCAGGGACAGGCAGGCGCTAACGGCGGCGGACAATCGAACGCCGGGGGTGAAAATGTAACCGATGCCGAATTTGAAGAAGTGAAGTAAAAGAGAATATGATAAAAAGTGAATTTATAAGCCCCGCAATTCTGCGGGGCTTTTTTATGGCCATATCCCATTTTCAACTTTTTCCCTATTTTTATGGTCCTGCCGTGTAATGATTAAAAAATCAATTGTTCATTTGCGCTAGATTCTTATTTTTGTAGCCCCGACAAGGCTTCATCCATCTCCGGGTGAATAAAAGAATAACAAGGTTAGAAACACAATCCCGATCGAAATGCAAATAATTCTGAGAAAAGAGGAGAATTATTTGGAATGTGTTACCTAAATAGATAACTTTGTTATGGAAAAGAAAATCAGAACAGTTGTAGTGTATGGTGAACATTACTGGCATTTTTATTATTCACTGTCTGCCAGGGTCAGAAAGCGCATAGACTGGACTGTTGGGCTTGTTGAATATTTGCCGATGGTGCCGGAGCAATATCTGAAACATATAACCGGCACTGATCTCTATGAGATACGCGTTGGTTCAGGCAGGAATATTTTTCGCATCTTTTGTTTTTTCGAAGAGGGGAGGGTGGTGATCCTCCTGAATGGCTTCCAGAAAAAAACAGAGAAAACGCCGCCAGGTGAAATTGAGAGAGCTTTACAATTAAAAAAACAATATTATGAACACACAGAAAACCAAGATCGTCACCTTCGAGGCCCATCTTGACCGTGAATACGGAGCAAGGGGAACCAAAAAGCGTGAAAAGTATGAGCATGGGTTTGAAGCATTCAAATTAGGCGTGATGCTTCAGGAGCTCCGGGCAAAAAACAATATGACGCAGCAGCAACTGGCTGAAAAATGCGGAACAACTAAAAATTATATTTCAAGGATCGAGAACGATGCCAGTGATATCAGGCTCTCGACATTGATGCGGATCATTCAGCAGGGTTTTGGCGGAAGGCTCCATTTATCTATCCAAATGTGATCCGGCTGAACTTGCTCGTCCTGGCAGCAGCTAACCGGTCACCGGCAGGGACCGGTAGCATGCATACCATTCGGAACTACCCCGGTACCGAAAAGCCTCGCCCGTTTAGGATCCTTTGGTGTCAGTGCCTGACAGCGATTTCAAGGAAGCACTGCTGCTAAGGTAATGCCCAGGCCCAGGGCATAGCGGCAGATGTATGCGAACGACGGAACTTTGTATGCGAATGTATACTGCGTATTTGAATATATGCTGCCGGAAGGAATGGCAGCCGTGCAGATGTTCAGCGAAAATGGAAATTCCTTAAAAATTCCTCCTTATAACTTCTCCCGATCGGCAAGGGAGTTTTATCGACCATCACTTCCTGGTCTGTGAAAGACTGGATACTATTGATATTGACGGCATAGGACCGATGAATGCGGACCAGCGGCTGGTAGTTCACTTTTTCCAGCAAGGTACTCATCGATATACGGAGCAATAGCTTTTTATCCTGCGTTACTATCTGCACATAGTTATTGTCGGCCTCTGTATACAGAATATCCGCCAGCCGGATCTTCACAAAAGCATAATTGTTCTTCACGAAAATATGATCGTTCATCTGCAGGATCGTATCCCTATCCGGGAGGTCGGGCGATTGGCCGGATGCCTTCTTTTCCATCGGCACTACTTTGCCCACCGATTGGTCCCTGGCCACGGCAAAATTGTTGAGGGCAAGCTCGATAGCGATGCGCACATTCGTTAAACTGTATGGTTTGGCCAGGAATGCCGCCGGATGCGTGTTCTTGGCCCGCTCGATAGTTGAAGAGTCTGTAAATGCCGTGAGATAGATCACCGGTACAGGCCGGAGTTTCAGTAATTCCGTGGCCGTATCGATCCCATCCTTATCGCCGATGATATGCACATCCATCAGCACGATATCGATCTCCTGTTCTGCAAACAGTTGTTGCGCTTCTGCCGCATTATCGGCAATGCCTGCTACTTCATATCCATCTTTTTCCAGACCGGCGGCCAGATCGAGCGCAACGATCGATTCATCTTCTACGATCAGGACTTTTATTTTTTCAGCTCCCACGTGTGATTTTTTTACGATGTGAATTATGCGGCCTGTGCCGGGATGGTAATGGTAAATGCAGTCCCACCATCCACTACAAGTTGTTGCTGTGCCCTTAGCTGCCTGCACAGGGCAGTGATCAACTGCTTTCCGAAGGAATGACCTTTCTGTTTCCAGGCTTCGGCATCGATCCCCGGCCCATTGTCTTTTACAGTGATGACGATATTTCCATTCTCTTCTTTCAGTGAGATCGTGAGCGAAGGCCTGCTGACGGCCCCATAGGCATATTTAAGTGAATTGGTGACCATTTCATTGATGATAAGGCCGGTGGGAAGGGCCTTATCGATATCCAGCAATTCCTTTTCCACGGAGATCCGGAGATCGAACTGATCGCGGTGGTATCCATAGGAGGATACCAGCGATTCCGCCAGATCGGTCAGGTATTCCCTCATGTTCACGGCAGTGAGCAGGTCGGTCTTGTAAAGGCGTTGGTGAATAAAGCTCATGGCCTGTACCCTCAACTGGCTTTCCTTCAATACATTGATGGCGCCTGCATCAGTGAGCTTATGGGTTTGCAGGCTCAGCAGGCTGCTGACGATCTGCAGGTTATTTTTTACCCGGTGATGAAGCTCTTTCATCATCACTTCGAGCCTGGCCGATTGTCCGGCGATCTGCCGCCGTTGTTTTCTCACCCGTTGGTATAGCCAGATAAGGCTTCCTGCGAGGAGGGTGAGCAATATGATCCCGGTCAGCAGGTAAGCGATCCTTTTATTGTTGTCATGGCTTTCCGTTTGCAGGCGAACGATCTCCGATTCTTTTTTACCGGTTTCATATTTTGTTTGGAGGTCCAATACCTGCCTGTTCTTGTCGAGATTGGTGAGGGAGTCGTCCAGTTTATCTGCGAGCACATAATAGTACAGGGCCGAATCCGTTTTGCCGGCTGCCAGGAACGATCTGTACAATCCGCCATAAGCGTTCTGGATGCGTTCCGGCTGTTTTAGTTGCTGCCCGGCTTCCAGCATTTTCCTGGCGTACAGGAGGGCTTGCCGGTGGTCGCCCAGTTTCGAGTAGGCATTGGAGATATTGCCATAATTGAAGGAAAGGCCGGAGAGGCTGTTCCGGCTATTATTGAATGCTACTGCCCTGAACAGGTATTCCAATGCTTTTTTGTAGTCGTGATGGTATTCGCTGTAGACCTGGCTGATATTGTTGTAAAGCCGGCCCAGGTTTTCCTGTCCCACGCTTCCATTACTGATCAGCCCCAAGGCTTTTGTGTACTGGATATAGGCTGTATCGTAATAGGTAAGGCGCCCATAGGTCTTTCCCTTGTCGCGGTAACAGATCCCGGCCTGGTTGAGACTATTGGCCAATCCGGCCGTATCACGGATGGAGTTGTACAACCCATAAGCCTGCTTACTGTAACTGATGGCCCTGTCGAGGTATTCTTCTGTATTATTGGCCCCCGACATATTCTTATATAATTGCGCCAGCTCCAGGTATGAATCGGCCAGGGAAGCCGTAGCATGGAGCTTTTCGTAGATGGCACTTGCTTTCAGTAATTCTTCCATGGCCTGTGTATAGGAGCCGCGGATACGATGAAGGATGCCCAAATTGACGAATGCGTCTGCGAGCCCTGTTTCGTAGTGCAGTTGTTCCGCCAGTTTCCTGGCTGCCTCTCCAAAGGACCAGCTTGAATCCTGACTGCTTTGCCGGTAGATCGTCGATAATTCAATAAGAAGTTTCACCCTGTTGGAGTCGGGTGGCTGTTGCTGCAAAATAGCTTTCATGCTATCCTGTGAACGGGTGGTTTGTCCAGGGGCCGTGAGACAGACACCCACCAGGAAAGCAGCAATGACCAGGTATTGGTATTGTTTAACGGTCAGGATGATAACGGTAAGGGTTTATCCGTCAAATTTAATAAAAGAGGCAGGTATTTTAAAGGGCCAGGGATTAGATAATCTCCATTTTTTCCATGAGGAAGGATGCATTCTTATTCTTGGCCACACCCCGCTGCAGGCGGTAATCGAAGATCAGCTCTCCCTGCCGGATGATGCTTTCAAAACAATAGTTGCTGAGCTGGCCGGGAAGTTCGGTTTCGAGCCTGCTCAGGGCCAGGTCGTGTGTGGCGAACATGGTAAGACAGCGGTATTGCAATAATTTTTTGATGAACTGTTCCGATCCGTGGGTCTTGTCTTCCGAATTGGTGCCTCTCAGGATCTCATCGATCAGGATCAGGGCCGGCGGCTGATCTTCTTGCTGCAGAAAACGAACGATCTGTTGCAATCGTTTCAGCTCTGCCATGAAATAAGATGTATGTTCCTGCAAGGAATCGCTCACCCGTATGGAGGAGAGGATCTGCATCGGCGTGAAGTGAAAACTTTCAGCGCAGACCGGTGCGCCGCATTGCGCCAGCACCAGGTTCACACCGACGGTGCGCAGGAAAGTGGTCTTGCCCGACATATTCGATCCAGTCACCAATACCAGTCTTTCCTCCTTGCCCATCGTGAAATCATTGGGCACACGTTCGGCCGGCTCGATCAGCGGGTGTGCAAGACCGGTAGTTCTGATAACAGGTTGGCCTGCCTGAACAACAGGGTATCGATTACCGGGATTATTGAATGCAAAAGTGGAAAGGGATACCAATTGTTCGATCCCTCCCACACAATCGATCCACTCCTGGAAATGCCGGCTGTTCCTCGCTTTCCATCCTTCCAAGCCCCATAAACACTGGATATCGTACATGAAGATACTGTTCAGGAAAATGTTCACCAGCAGGTTGAGCCGCTGATCGAAGTAGCCGGCCAGCGCCGATAGCCGACTGATGGCCTTGTGTGCCTCCCGTGCTTTGATCTGTTGTTGTTGCAATACCTGGGATTCACCAGCTTCAGCCTGTGTGAACAACCGCAGGATACTGGCATACTGGGTCAGGATCGCCTGCTTCCTGCCGAGCAACTGATGTTGCTGATGGATGCGCTTTGCGAACATCCCGATGATGGTCCAGCTTAGCAGGATACCGGGCAGCAATGGCGCATAGTTATCCGAATAGAGATAAAAGATGATGGCGATGACATTGTAAGCAGGGAGGAGGATGCGAAGGTACCGCACCCAACTGCGATGGACCAGGACCGCAGGCATTTTCAGCCAGGAAAGGATATCGTGCAGGGTGCCTTCTTTTTCTTCCTGCAATAATCCGTTGGCAGTGATCAGTTGCCTCAACGCTGTTTGTGTGCTGAGCACTTTTACAGCCTGTTGCTGTGCTTCGATCTCCTGTTTCGATAATAAAGGTTGTTGCAATGCTTTCGCCAGCGAATGAGTGCCATGGGATGTGGTGGTACGGTTGAGGAGGTGGAAAATAGAGCCAGGGCCAAATATGTCGAGGTCGGCCGTGTAAACACTGTCGGCCCCAAAGCCTTGCCCATCGCTGAATCCATTGGGTTGCTGCTGTAGTACGGCGGCCTCATTGGTATTGATGAAAAGCATTTTGGAGGCCAGTGCTTTCTGATCGCGCAGGGTCAGTGCAATGCGGACGAGCACAATAAAGAGAACGAGAAAAATGGTACCGGCAACCAATCCGGGGCCGCTATGATAACGAAACCAGTAATAGGCGGCAATGACCGTTATGATGAAACTGATCAGTCTGCCTGTTGAAACCAGCAGGCTTCTTTTTTGTAATCCCTGCAGTTCTTTGGTGAACTCCGTGATCCTTTCCTGGTAATAGCTTGCGGGAGATTCCATGAATGATAATTGTGATGATTCGGTAGGTGGGTGTCTCAGGCAGGCAGCATCAGCACCTGAACCGTATCGGGCGATTGCTGCCGCAGCTCGATAGTATGCCCTGCTATCAGCTTTTGCAATACTTCTTCCCGGTAATGCCTGATGGTGAGCAGGGTCAATCCTTTTTCCACCTGCACTTCGAAGAACTCAGAAGCTTCGAGGGCCAGTCTTTCTATCTTGTCGGCCCTGTTATCGAGACAAACCTGGATGGTAACGGCCCCTGTCTGGATCAGGTTGGGCTTGATCTTGATATCGGCGAGCAACTGGTAAAGGTCGGCCACCGGCTTTTCTCCCACGAAAGAAAAATCTTTTGAATGCAGGTGAATAAGCGCCTGGTCCTGTTTCATGACGATGATAGGCGGTAATCCTTTGATATGTTTGCGGTGGATCACGGTGCCGGGCAGGTCTTTATCTTCAAAGCATTTTACGTACAGGGGGATGCCTTTGTTCTGAAGCGGTTTAATGGTTTTCGGGTGGATCACCTGTGCACCGTAGTACGCCATCTCGATCACTTCATCATAATTGAGCTCACTGATCAGTTGCGCGTCGGGAAATTGTTTGGGGTCTGCATTCATCACACCTTTCACATCCTTCCAGATGGTCAGACTTTCCGCATCCAGCATATTGGCAAAAACGGCAGCCGTATAATCGCTGCCTTCACGGCCAAGGGTAGTGCTTTCATTTTCGTCCGTTGCGCCGATGAATCCCTGTGTGAGAATAATGGAATGCTGGTCGAAAAGAGGTTTGATATGATCATTCACTCTTTGTTGCGTGAAGGCCCAGTCGATCGCAGCATCCCGGAAATTATCGTCGGTGCGGATGATATCGCGAACGTCTATCCAGTGATTATTCACGCCGGCCTCATTCAGATAGGCGCTCACGATGGCGGTAGAGAGGAGTTCACCCACACAAACGATCTGGTCATAATAATAATCGTATTCTCTTACCGGTTTATCGTGCAGGAGCCATTCCACTTCTGTAAAAAAATTGCTGAGCTGTTCCAGGGCGGCATTGTAATGCGTTACCAGCAGGTATTTAGCAGTGGTGAGATGGCTTTGTTTGATGGCTTCGAACAACTGCAGCGCCTCTTCACGTTGATGGTTGAAAAAGGCGTCTGTTACTTTTTCAAGGGCATTGGTGGTTTTGCCCATGGCAGAGACAACGATCAGGATTTTTTCCTGCTGACAGGAGCGAAGGATCGATGCTACATTTTTGATCCGCTCTACCTGCTGCACACTGGCGCCACCAAATTTGAATACCTTCATGGGAGGTCGATAAGTTGATATATTGATAGGTCGATAAGGCAGGCAAATGTCGGTAAAAAGTTGATAGGTTGTCAACCTTCCCCTACATTTGCTGCACTGTATATAACCTTAAAACTTGCCATCCATGAGTATTGTCAACCGACAGGTATTAACATTAGATGAGTTTACGATCCAGCAGTTGCGCGATTTTCCTCAGGCAACCGGTGAGCTGAGCGGCCTGCTGCGGGATATTGGGCTGGCTGCTAAAAGAGTGAATGTGGAAGTCAACAAGGCCGGACTGGTAGACATCCTCGGAGATGCCGGCGCCGTGAATGTACAGGGAGAAGATGTGAAAAAGCTCGATGTATTTGCCAATAACCAGTTCACCGGCGTATTACAGCATGGCATCAGTTGTGCGGGCATTGCCAGTGAAGAACTGGACGATTATGTTGCTTTCGAAGATAATGTCAGCAAGAATTCCAAATATGTCTGTTTATATGATCCGCTCGATGGTAGTGGTAATATCGACGTGAACGTTTCGATCGGCACGATCTTCAGTGTATACAGGCGCGTTAGTCCGCAGGGCGCCATCGCTACCAAAGAAGATTTCCTGCAAACCGGCAGAAAACAGGTAGCGGCAGGTTATATCGTATATGGGTCTTCCACCATGTTCGTATACGCTACCCGTCGCGGCGTGAATGGTTTTACTCTCGATCCATCGATCGGTGAGTTCTGCCTGAGCCATCCCGATATCAAATGCCCTCCGTTCGGGAAGATATACTCTGTGAACCACGGTAACTTTTTTCAATACTCCAAAGGCGTGCAACAATATATCGATGCCTGCCAGAAAAAAACGAAAGAGACGGGCGGCCCGTACACGCAGCGGTATATCGGCAGTATGGTGGCCGATGTGCACCGCAATCTGATCAAAGGCGGCATCTTCATGTATCCCGGCACCACGGAAAAGCCTAAAGGCAAGCTCAGGCTCCTGTATGAATGCAATCCGTTCGCTTTCATCACTGAAGTGGCCGGGGGCAAAGCCACCAATGGAAAAGAAAGGATCCTCGATATCGAACCTACAGAATTACACCAGCGTACGCCTTTATTCATCGGTAGTAAGGGAATGATGGAAGAGCTGGAGAGCCATCTTGTCTGAACCATGATTTAAGGGATTTTTAGGATTTGGAGGATATACCGTTGAGTGTGGTGGAGACTGCACGGACAACTTTGGTATGAAATTGGCAAACTGATAGGTGCAAAAAGAAAGTTATGGGAAGCAATCAGTTCATGGCCGGTAATTGGCTGGTGCCCGCATTGATCATAATTATGTTTACGGGGATTATCGCGTGTGCCAATAAACCGGTATCATCCTCTTCCTCTTCTTCCAAATCGGGTACTGTTTCTGCATCGAGGCCCACGGGTACTGCCAATGTAGCACCCGGACTGGAAGATCAGATCCTCGATCTTGTAAACCGCTACCGTAAATCAAAAGGATTATCACCGCTCACAGTCAATTTCACCATAGCTCAGGAAGCCCGCAAACACACGATGGCCATGGCCACTCACCGGGTGGATTTCGGGCATGCAGGTTTCAACATCCGCAGTAAGGTCATCACTTCTAAAGTTCAGGGTGCTACTTCCGTGGCGGAGAATGTGGCCTATGGCAGCCAGTCGGCCAAAGAAGTGGTGAATGGCTGGCTCAACAGTCCCGGTCACCGCAGGAATATAGAGGGGAATTACAAATTCACCGGTATCGGGGTGGCCCGCGACCAGCAGGCGCGATTGTATTTTACGCAGATATTTGCGAAATGAGGTCTGTTCTATTTTCTTTTGATTACCACGAATTTCTTTTGGTTTACCACGAAGGCACGAAGGCACAAAGGATAGGGAGTTTTAGATTCAGTCAAGATTACCGAAGGTAACTTCGTGCCTTAATTGAATGATCGACACCTTAATGTTTTGGAATACTAATAAGGCACAAAGTTATGTTCGAAAGCGCTGCCTGAACTTAACTTACCTATCCTTTGTGCCTTCGTGCCTTCGTGGTAAACCCATCACTGCTAAATAGGGAATTTATAAGTATTTTTAGGCTTTCAACGACCTTTCCTCAAAATCCATCAAATCTCTCAAATCATGGTTCAAAGACAGACACAGACAATCATTTCCGTAAAAGACCTGGTGAAAAAATATGGGCAGTTCGAGGCAGTGAAGGGAATCAGCTTCGACGTGTATGAAGGCGAGATATTCGGATTGCTGGGCCCCAATGGCGCCGGTAAGTCCACCACACTGGAGATCATTGAAACCCTTCGTGAAAAAACAGCCGGCGAAGTATGGGTGAATGGCTTCAATCTCGATAAAGATCCCGATGAGATCAAGAAAGTGATCGGTGTACAGTTACAGACATCAGGGTTTTATCCGGGCCTGAACCTGCTCGAGCTTATCGATCTTTTTGCCGGCCTCTACAACCGCCCGGTGAACGCACGCGAACTGCTGAAGAGCGTAAACCTGGAAGATAAGGCCAAAAGCAAATTCAAGGAACTGAGCGGTGGACAGAAACAACGTTTCTCCATTGCCACCACGCTCATCAACCAACCCAGGATCATTTTTCTCGATGAACCTACTACCGGCCTCGACCCGCAGGCGCGTCGCAATCTGTGGGACCTCGTGAAAGATATCCGTGCCAAAGGAACCACCGTGATCATCACCACCCACTATATGGATGAGGCCGAAGTGCTGTGCGATCGCATCGCCATCATCGATTCTGGCCGGATCGTGGCCCTCGACACGACCGATAAACTGATCGACGACCTCGTAGCTTCCGGTTTCGAAAGACCACGGGAAGTGAAAAAGGCCAACCTCGAAGATGTATTCATTCATCTCACAGGCCATGCCCTGAGAGAAGAATAATTTTAATTATTCAAATTTTCAATCCTCTATGGACCTGCGATATCCCATTGGCCAGTATGAGCCGCAACCTTTTTCCTCCACCACCAAACGTTCCTGGCTGCAGGATATCCAGTTCCTGCCCGGCCTGCTGGAAGAAGCCATCGAAAACCTCGATGAACGGCAATTGAACACTCCCTACCGGGATGGAGGGTGGACGGTTAAGCAGGTGGTACATCATGTGGCCGATAGTCACCTCAATGCCTACACGAGATTCAAACTGGGGCTCACCGAAGAACGGCCCGTGATCAAACCTTATGATGAGGCCCGCTGGGCTGAACTGGCCGATGTTTCAACCATTCCTATCAATATTTCCATCACGTTATTGTATACCCTGCACACCCGCTGGCATGCGGCCATTCTGCATCTCACCGATGAGCAATGGAAAAGAACGGTATTCCATCCCGAAAGCCAGAAAGAAATGACGCTCTGGTACCTGCTGGGGAATTATGCCTGGCATGGCAAGCACCATGTGGCACATATCATTTCACTGAGGGAAAGAATGAATTGGTGATCTTCAATGATGAACGTATGAGAGATCTGAAGTGGAAAACATTATCGTCTGAATATCTTTTCAGGGACCTATGGTTCACTGTGCGCCGTGAAACCTGTGAACGTCCCGACGGCAGGATCGTATCGCCTTATTATGTATATGATTTCCCTGGTTGGGTATCTGCGGTCGCTTTAACGGAAGATGGAAAAGTGATCCTCGAAAAGCAGTATCGCCATGCCCTGGGAACAACGTCCTGGGAAATACCCGGCGGCTGTGTAGACGATACCGATGCCAGCTTCCAGGATGCCATTGCCCGCGAACTGCTGGAAGAAACGGGCTATACTTTCAGCCATTATGAGTACCTCGGCAAAACATCTCCCAATCCCTCCACCAACAGCAACTGGATGCAGATGTTCCTGGCCACCGGTGGGAAACTGGTACAGAAACAGCAGCTCGATGATAATGAGGATATCATCGTACAATTATTTACGATCGATGAGCTGAAGCAAATGCTGCGCCGGCAGGAGATTGTCCAGAGCATGCATGTGACCACTATCTTCTACGCTTTGCAGAAGCTGGAGGAGCTTTCTTTTAAATAGGCTGTACTTCCCCCACTATGAACACGCTTCCGCAAACCACCACCAGGTCTTCCTTACCGGCCTTTGCCAGTGCGGCTTTCAGGGCAGTGTTCACATCAGGATAATGAAGACCTTCCAGCCCGATAGCGGCCGCACGGGCGGCCAGTTGGTCTTCCGGCAAAGCCCTCGGTATTTGTGCACGGGTGAAATAATAGTTGCCTTCTTTGGGCAATGCTTTCAATGCCCCGTCGATATCCTTGTCTTTCACCATGCCCATCACGATATGCAGGTCGTGATGATCGGTGAGCTCGATCTGTGCCACGATCTGGCGGATACCGTCTTCATTGTGCCCTACATCCAGCACTACGGTAGGGTGCAGATGGATCACTTCCCAGCGCCCACCGAGCCCGGTAAGTTTCTTTACCTGCTGCAATGCCTGTTTTACCTGTGCGGTGGTGATCGTCCAGCCTTTTTGCTGCAACTGGTGAACGGCTTCCAGCACCGTGACCAGGTTCTTTGTCTGGTAATGGCCTGGCAGGTCGAGCGTGTAGATATTACGTTCATCAGTAGCCGAAACGGCTACCTGTACTGCCAGTTCATGGTGTTTGTATTGCCAGTCGGCCACATAACGGAGGTGGTCGGCGAAAAGGAGAGGGGCACTCAGTTCAGCGGCCTTTTGTTCAAAAACGGGTTTGGTAAGCGGATGTGTTTCCCCGATCACTACCGGTATTCCTTGTTTGATGATGCCGGCTTTTTCATAAGCGATCTTCTCCAGGGTATCGCCCAGGAGGTTGGTATGGTCCCACCCGATATTGGTGATCACCGAAAGCTCCGGTGTGATGATATTCGTACTGTCGAGCCTGCCTCCCAGTCCTGTTTCCACCACGGCGATATCCACCTTTTGCCGGGCAAAATAATCGAAGGCCATGGCCACGGTGATCTCGAAGAAGGAGGGCTCGATCAGATCGATCATGGGCCTGATCCTTTCGGTAAAATCGATCACGAAGTCCGGGTCGATCATCTGGCCGTCGATCCGGAACCTTTCCCTGAAATCACGCAGATGGGGAGAGGTATACAGTCCGGTCTTATAACCGGCTGTTTGCAGGATGGCTGCCAGTATATGGCTGGTGGAGCCTTTGCCATTGGTGCCTGCTATATGAATGGACCTGAACGTCAGTTGTGGATTGCCGAGATATTCGCAGAGCCTGAGCGTATTGGCCAGGTCTTTCTTATAAGCAGCGGTACCCACGCGACTGAACATGGGCAACCGGGTAAACAGGTAGTTGATCGTTTCCTGGTAAGTCATTGTGCTAATTGGGGAACAAATCTACATATTGAAAATAAAAAAGCAACCTGTCATTGAACAGATTGCTGAATATTACAGTTTACTGTATATAAAGATGGATTAGTTCCTGAGCTTGAAATTGAAGATAAGTGTTCCTACTGATTCATCGCCCCCGCTATTGAATTTGATCTGCATGGCTTTCCTGATGGCGATCGCTTTCATGGAGGCATCCGAAGTGGTGGAACCGCGGGGCTGGTATTCGGCAGATACCACTTTACCGCTTTCATCCACGCGGATATCGACGGCCACTTTTGCATTCTCGTTGAAATCGTCCGTGAAAGAAGGAAGGCTGGTAAACCTTCTTCCCTGGAGGCCGCGGGAGATCGTCACGCCTGAATTGCCTCTGCCACCATTACCGGTATAATTGCCTGAATTGGGATCACCACCTGGCCTGCCCTGGTCGCCATGACCACCGGCAATGCCCTGATTACCGCCTTTCTTATAGCTGTCCGCATCATTGCCACCGGTGCCTGTTCCACTCAGGCCCTTCATCTGTGCTTTTGGTTTAGGCAATGGCGGCACGGGGTTTTCTACCGGCTTCGGTTTTGCGACAGGTTTATTCTTTACAACTTCTTTCTCGGGTAGTTTGGTGGCTTTAGGTTTGGTGACCTCAGGCTTTTTGATGGGAGGCGCATCAGCGTCCTTGTCGTCCGTTTCCGGTTCTTTTACATTATCAGGAGGAGTAGGTGCTGCTGCAGGTGGAGTATACACAGGTTGATTGGCTGGTGCGGGCTGACCGGGTTCGAATGGCTGATCATCGCCCAATCCCTGGTCGCTGCTACCGAGATTCACTTCGATGCCTTCATCGGCTGGCGGTACCGGTGGCAGCGGCAATGACCATCGTACAAACAGGAAGATGATCAGCAAGGCGGCGCACACGATGATGGTGTAGGTACCGGCCTGAACATTCTTCTTCGATTCGAAATTATCTGTCATACGCAAGGTATTCGATCAACGAAATTACCAATGTTTATTGGAAACGCTGCAAACATTATGCTAATTGTCCAACATGCCGGGAGATATATGTTAAATTATGCTGATGCTTATCTGAAAAAAATATCATACGCGAATCGTATGATCGTGGCGCTGACAACTACCAGGAAAAAGATACGGATGAACCTGTTGCCTTTCAGCAAGGCCAGCCTTGCGCCGAAGATGCCGCCCAGCCCGTTGCATACCGCCATGGGCACTGCGATCGCAAAGATGATCTTGCCACTGATAAGAAAGAAGCAGATAGAGCCCAGGTTGGTGGCCAGGTTCACGAATTTTGCATTGGCGCTGGAATGGAGGAAGTCGAACCCCAACAGGGTAATAAAGGCCAATACCAGGAAACTTCCTGCACCGGGCCCGATGAAACCATCATAAAACCCTATCAGCAGGCTGATCAGGATAGCGTATGTCCATTGCTGTTGGGTGGTATGTTCTTTGGCTGTATGATCACCGAAATTCTTTTTGGAATAGGTATAGATCGCTACGGCTACCAGCACCACCAGCAGGAAGGGTTTCATGAAACCATTGCTCACCAGGGTGAGCAATTTCGAACCGGCAAAAGCGGCGCAGAAGGCCACAGCGGCCATACTTCCGAGCAGGGGATAATTCAATTGCACCCTACGCGCATATTGGGCTGCGGCAAAGCTGGTGCCGCTGAAGGCAGGTATCTTCAAAGTGCCGATCACGGTAGCTACGGGATACTGCGGTAGGAGCACCAGGGCGGCAGGTGTTTGAATAAGGCCGCCGCCTCCCACGATGGCGTCTACAAATCCGGCGAGGAAGGCAATAATGCAGAGTATGACCAGGTCGGTAGTCATCAGTGGGCGAAATCCATTTCGTAATTGCCACTGATCCTTTCTATGGGTGGATTGAAATAACCGAATTTAACGCGGGGGAACTCTTCACGGATCAATTCCTGCAATTGTTTGATGCCAAGGAATTCGCCGGTCTCATAAGCCCCGATCTTACCGAGGTACCAGTCGGGATCGATATTAAAATTGCGCCACTGAACCATGGTAAGGTCTGTTTCGATGATCAGCTTCCGGAGCGCTTCATATTCTTCCACGCAGTCCGTCATGCCTGGGAACACGAAATAGTTGATACTGGCCCAACCACCATACGAGCGTACCACTTTCAAACTTTCCACGATGTCCTCGAACTGGTAATTATTGGGACGGTAGTAGGCTTCATAAATATGTTTACGGGCCGAATTGGTGCTTACGCGGATAGAGTTCAAGCCGGCTTCACACAAGGCTTTCACCGCATCGGGTTTTGAACCGTTGGTATTGATATTGATGCTTCCCTTTTTTGTATGGCGTCGCATTTCGATGATGGCCTTGCGGATCGTTTCCCACATCAGCAACGGCTCGCCCTCACAGCCCTGCCCGAAGCTCACGATGGGGAAGGGCGCCGATTCGAGGTGTGGTACGGTGAACTCGACGATCTCCTCTGCAGTAGGTTTGAAAGTAAGACGGTCCTGTGTGGATACGATCTCTTCTTCCTGTGGCTGAAAGGAGATGCAACCGATACAATTGGCATTGCAGGCAGGTGAACTGGGTACGGGGCATTCCCACCGGCCCATAAAATAATTGCGGGCGGCCGGGCAATTGTAGGTAAGGCAACAATTCTCTGCCAGGTGTTTCACGAGCCTGTTATGCGGATAGGCTTTCAGGAAGGTATCCACGCCCTGGTGGATGGTGGTGGTATCGAAACCGGCGCATTCCTGCCGGATATCCTGTTCTATACGCACGGCCGGCACATAGAATTTATCATCATACCATCCTGCGGCGGTATAGCAGAACAGGGGCAGGGTAGGTGCATCGTGCCCGGTTTCGTAAGCGGCGAGGTACAGCCCGGTATGGGCAGGTGGGATGAAAGCGGCGGCGGCCCATCCTTTTTCACAAAGCCGGAGCTCTCCAGTTTTTACGTCGATACCGATACTGCGGCGTCCGGGCAGCTCGTACATGGAGCCACCCTCCGGCAGCTCTATCCAGTCTTCCACCGGGATGGGAAATGCGTCCCAGCCGGCACGGCCTACGGCATACAATGAAGTATCTTCAAAAATATTTCCCTTTCCATCGGAGTAGAGAAGGTATGGACTTTGTTTCAGTACAGACATGGTGATAGTTTGCAATTGGCAGTTGGCAATTTGCAGTCCGGGCATCCAGTTCAAACAGGCTTTATAAATATGAAGACTGCCAACTGCCAATTGCCCACTGTCAACTGCCCACTCCTAAATAATGTCTGCAAAATTCGTGAATTTGATCCAGTTCTTCGAATGCAAGATTTTTGCGGAGGGAAAAATGATAGGATTTTTGATGGGAGGTACTGATGGTTATATGGTCATAATGGGCATCGATACCATTTATATTGGACCAGATGAAGAATTTATGCTCTGGCAGGGCAGGGATGCTGATACCGGTATGGTGGATGGCCAGGTATTCATCGGTGAGCATTTTCTTTTCGCAATAGAATAAATAACAATAGGCGGCACTCAACAGGATATGGACCGATCCTACCCACCAGCTTTTCGAAAAAAGCATGGTAATACCGATGCCGAGGAAGAACAGGAATTCTATCAGCCTGAAGAAAAGGTTTATACGGGGAAGGGTGATCAGGATATTCCGGCCGGCAAAGACCAGGATGAAAATGTCGACGGCGATCAGGAGCAGGCAGCCGATATAAAGAGGACTGGATTGTGGTTGATTGAAATGGGAGACCGCATGTGCCAGGATCAGACCACCTGCAGCCAGGTGCAATAACCGGCCTGAGTTCTTCAGTTTCTCGAATGCAGGATGTACAACGGGTAGTGATATGCCATTCATACTGCAGCAGTTTTTAGGTAGATGCAAAGTAGGGGGGATTCCATAAGGTTGAAAAGTTAACAGGTTGATAGGTTGACAAGGGGGATCACCGAAATACAGGGTTTTACTTATCAACCGGTCAACTTGTTAACCTGTCAACCAACCCCAACTGTTTCCGACAATACGCATTGAACTCCTCCTCCTCCGCATCATCTTCCACCTCATCCTCCACTTCGCGCTGAAAAATGCGGTTATTGACGAAATCGAGGGTAAGCAAACCGTCCTTGAGGATGATATTCGTGAACTGCGACCACTGGTAACGTTTCTTGAACAGCGAATTGACCACGATCTCCTGGTCGGAGAAGCCGATCTCCAGCGAGTATTTGGCCTGGTATTCCAGGAGCGCCAGGATGATCAGCACGAAAGTAAGCCATTGGAAGAACGGCATCTTCATCCATACAAGCGCTGCAATGAGCAGGGCCCGGCTGTAGTATACTTTCTTTCCTTTTGAAGATTGAACGATATTCCAGACCAGCACCACTGTTACGAAGATGGCGCCCAACAGATAGGCAAGGCTCACATGGTCTTCATACAGTAGCTCCCTTGCAAAAAAGATCACGGAAACAACGCTCAACAGGATGCCGAGCAGGTCGATGTATCTATTATGCTGGTTCTTGAGACTGACAACGTATTGATAGACCATTTGGATGGGCAGCTTAGTTATTGCTTGCTACCAGCAAATTACACAACTTCCACAAAACACGCGCACCCACATTGGCATCCCAGTCGTTATCGCCCACGCCCACTTCATTCAGGTCGAAGCCGATGATCTGGCGGCCGCTCTGGACCACGCGTTTGAGCAAGTAATAGATCTGCTCCGTTTCGAAGCCTCCGGGAACGGGTGTTCCGGTATTGGGGCATAATTTAGGATCGAGCCCATCGATATCGAAGCTTACATAAACATGTTTGGGAAGATGGGCAACGATCTCATCGGCGACCTGTTTCCAGTGCTCGCCTTCGAAGAGCCGTTCCTTGATGCTTTTATCGTAATAGGTGATAACACGGTTATTGCTGTTGCGCACATATTGCCATTCCTCTTCACAGAAATCACGTACGCCTACCTGCACCAGCCTGGAGAGATTGGGAATATCTTTCAGGGCATTGTACATGATGCTGGCATGACTGTAGGTAAAATGCTCATAGGATTTGCGGAGGTCGCAGTGGGCATCGATCTGCAGGATGCCGAACTCTTCATGTTTTTCGGCAATGGCTTTGAAGTAGCCCAGGGGAGTGCTGTGGTCACCGCCCAGCAAAGCCACCAACTTGCCTTTTTGCAGGAGCGATCTCGTTTGTTCGTAGACCCAGTTGTTCAGGTAGGCGCTTCCTTCATTGATCTCCTTGAGGGATTTGCACATGAACATATTCTTCTCCACCAGTTCCCCCTTGCTCGTATAATCGATATACAGTTCCGCTTCCTTGCGGAGATAATCACTTTTCAGGAGGATCTTCTTATCGGGGGACCGCATGTAAAAGCCCTGCTTCCATGCTTCTTTGCCATCGGCATCGAACAGGTCGACCTGCATGCTTGCTTTGAAAATATGGTCCGCGGCGCGGGCAGTGCCGGCATTGTAGCTGACGGTCACCTCCCAGGGTATGGGCAGGATCACCAGGCGGGCATCATCTTCCGAAAAGGGTAAGCCGAAAATATTGTTGTTGGGATTGCTGGCCCCGTTGCAATCAAAATGAGATAAGTCTGTCATTGTTGAGGGAACTCCCTATTAAAAAAACGGTGCAAGTTAGCACAGTATTGGAAAGACGCAAAAAAAAGGTGAATGGATGTACAACAAAATTGAACGGGGCTTGTTATGAGCAAAATCAAACCCGGCCGTGAAGCATTTTGACCTAACTTTGCGGTGGAGTTACAACGCTTTATGAAAAAGATACATATTATCATACTGGTGTTTATTGCAGTCAGTATCATGGTACTGCTCAGTTTTATGGGAGACCTGTCCACGTATGAGACCCTTGCCTCTGCCCGCCAGAAAGAAGGAAAAACGGTTACCGTGATCACCCAGCTCGACCGTTCGGTGGCGCAACCCATCGAATATGATGCGGTAAAAAATCCCAATCTCACCCGGTTCCACGTAGTCGATACACTGGGCAATAAGGCACAGGTGATGTATTATTTCGAAAAGCCCTTCGATATGGAAAAAAGCGACCGTATCGTATTGAAAGGTAAAATGAAAGGCGACGTATTTGAAATTACCCGTAAAGACGGGATCCTCATCAAATGCCCATCGAAATATAAAGACGATCCCAAGGCTGCCTACAATAATATCAGTCAACAGTAAACAGCACTCATGAACTATATCGGCGAACACCTGTTTCCCGGACAACTCGGTCATTTCCTCGTAATACTCTCCCTGGTAGCGTCGCTGGTAGCCACGATCGCGTATTATAAATCGGCAACAGCCAAACTGATACCTGATGCGGATAGCTGGAAACGCATCGCCCGCATCGCCTTCATCACCGATGTGGCTTCGGTAGTGATGGTATTCGGCCTTATTTTCATGATCATCTTCAAACACTATTTCGAATATTTCTACGCATACAATCACTCCGATATTTCACTTGAACCGCACTACTTATTGAGCAGTATATGGGAAGGGCAGGAGGGAAGTTTTCTTCTCTGGACCCTCTGGCATGGGGTATTGGGATTGATCCTGGTCCGCACTGCCAAAAAATGGGAGGCGCCGGTAATGACCGTGATCAGCTTTGCGCAATTGTGCCTGGCCACCATGGTGCTCGGCATTTATCTGTTCGATCTCAAGATCGGCAGTACCCCTTTCATGCTCACCCGCCATCGTTTCCCCGATGCCCCGATATTCAGCGATCCCCAATACCTGTTATCATTGCGTGATGGTATGGGCCTGAACCAACTGTTACAGAATTACTGGATGGTGATCCATCCGCCCATTCTTTTCCTGGGCTTTGCCTCCACCATCGTTCCTTTTGCTTATGCCATCGCAGGCTTGTGGAAGAAAGATTTCGGAGGCTGGACCAAAGACGCGCTGCCCTGGTCATTGTTCTCAGGAGCTATCCTTGGACTGGGCGTGATGATGGGCGCCAAATGGGCTTATGAATCCCTCACCTTCGGTGGTTACTGGGCCTGGGACCCGGTAGAGAATGCATCACTGGTGCCCTGGCTGGTGCTGGTGGCAGGCATCCATACCCAGGTGATCTATAATTCAACCGGCCACTCCCTTCGACCTACTTACTTCTTCTTTATCGCCAGCTTCCTCCTCATTTTATATTCCACTTATCTTACCCGCAGCGGCGACCTGCAGGATACATCGGTACATGCTTTCACCGGTTCGGGCATGAACTGGCAACTACGGATCTTCCTATTGGTATTCCTGTTACCCTCCATGATATTATATCTCCGGCGATACAAACAGATCCCTTTCATCGCCAAAGAAGAAAGTTCCTGGTCGAGGGAATTCTGGATGTTCATCGGTTCCCTTGTCCTGTTCCTGTCGGCCGGCTATATCATCGTGGCCACTTCGCTGCCGGTGTTCAACAAGATCTTCCATACCAAATTCAATGTGGGTGAAGAACCGGAGTTCTCCTATAACCGCGTGCAGATCTTCGTGGCCATCGTGATCGGCCTTCTTACCGCCATTGCGCAATTCCTGAAATACAGGAACACGGATAAGCAGTATTTCGTAAAGAAAGTATGGGTCCCCACTGCCATCGCACTGGCGGTCTCCCTGGCCATCAGCCTGTTTGGCAAGGTCCATTTCGATAAGTTCGGCATCGGCTTCCTCGCTGCCATTCACCTGGCCATATTCGCCAGCGTCTATGCCGTGGTGGCCAATACCAGTTATATCTGGCGGGGGCTGAACGGCAAGCTGAGAGCGGCCGGCGCTTCGGTTGCCCACCTGGGTTTCGGGCTCATGCTAACGGGCATGCTCATATCCTCTTCCAAGATGGAGGTATTGTCGATGAATTTCATCAACCCGCTGAACTTCGGTCCCGATGCCAAACAAAAAGGAGTGGAGAATATGACCCTGTACCGGGGGATCAGAACGGATATGGGCAAATACTGGGTTACTTATGTGAGCGATTCGAGTGTTCATAAAGACAAGATCAATTATTTCCGCATCGACCTCGAACGGAAGGACGGCAAGGATAATTTTTCCCTGTATCCCGATATCATCAAGAATACCAAAGGAGCGCAGGGTTACTCCAACAATCCCGATTCACGCCATTATCTTCATAAGGATATTTTCAGTTATATCAGTTATGTAGACAAGATGATCGGTGGTGAAGACACTGCACAGTTCAGGAACCATGCCATGGCCATCGGGGATACGGCCTTTTATTCAACCGGGTATCTGCTGCTCGACAGCGTTACCGTGAACCCGCATGAAGGGAAGTATTCTTTCAAACCCACGGATACCGCCATCATGGCCAACCTGAGCGTTGTTACCAACGACCAGCGCCGCCTGCTGGCAAAGCCGGTTTTCTATGTGGAAGACAGCAGGGCAATGTTCCTGCCGGATACTGTTTTTGCCCAGGGACTTGCCGTGATGCTGGCCCCGTCCGAATCAACCGGAAAGTTCACGGTACGTGTAAAAGAATCATCCAAGCTCGTTCCTTTCGTGGCATTGAAAGTATTGCAGTTCCCTTTCATCAACCTCGTTTGGCTCGGAACAGTGCTGATGGTCGTAGGATTTGTGATGAGCATGGTAAGAAGGGCCCGCCTGTTATAGAAACTTTAACATTTTATTTCAGGTACCGGGGCGCCTGGTCTCCGTCCGGTGAAAGCTGATCTGGCTTTTGTGAATAATAAATGCTATTTTAGTGACCACTGTTTGAATGTATGAACCCCGGGCGTACTATATCGATTTCCTTACTGGCAGGGCTCGCCATTATGATGATCACGGCGTCTGCCGCCAGTGCCCAGGTCCCTGATTCTCTCCTCAAAAAAATACCGCAGCCCGAACTGGGGCCTTACGATACCATCATGGTGCCGGCCACTGTGTACCGGATGGAACTCATTCCTGCAGGCACGCTGGAATGGTTCTGGGTGAAAGCTCCCTATCCCAAACACCTGCTGAAGAAACGCCAGGAGTGGACACGTTTGCGCAATGCCATTTACGTTACCTATCCGTACGCGCGGAGGGCAGGCATCATCATGAACGAGATCAACCGCAAGTTGGCCGGTATTGATTCGAAGGAAGAAAGAAAAAAATATATCAAATCGAGGGAGAAGGAATTGAAGAAAGAATTTGCCGATCCGCTTACCGAGCTTTCGGTTTACCAGGGCAAAGTGTTGATGAAGCTCATCAACCGGCAAACCGGCAACAATTGTTACGAGATCATCAAGGAATACAAAGGCGGCTTTACGGCCCGTTTCTGGCAAACCGTAGCCTTTTTCTTCAATAGCAATCTCAAGCAACCTTACAACGCCGGCGGCGCTGAATATGAAATGGAACAGATCGTTCTCGAAGTAGAGCGTATGTATAGAATGTGATCCGGATTAATTAAAGGTTTGTAATTTTTTGAATGATCCCGGTGGTTGAATATCCCTGAACGATCGGGTTGATCACTACGCGGCCGCCATTTTCCATCACTTCTTTGGCGCCCACGATCTGCTCCACTGTATAATCACCTCCTTTCACCAATACATCAGGCATGATGGCTTTGATCAATTCCAGCGGCGTACTTTCATTGAAGAGCACCACGGCATCCACCATCAGCAGGGAGGCGAGGAGGAGGGCGCGCGACTGTTCATCATTGACCGGCCTGCTGTCACCTTTGAGGCCCCTGCAACTGGCGTCTGAATTCAGTCCTACTATCAGGAAATCGGCTTCCCTGGCTGCCTGGGAAAGAGAGAAGATATGTCCGCGGTGAAGAATATCGAAACAGCCATTGGTGAAGGCGATCGTTTTACTGGTGACCCTCCACTGTGCGATTTTTTTACGTATGTCCGGTACAGTTAGAATTTTACTTTCAATGATGTCCGCTTTTCTCATTGTCCACTTTTTGTTTGTTCAGGTAAGGCAGCAACACCAGGGCGAGCAGGCCAAAGATCAGGATCTGGAAGAACTGAACGGTCCAGAGCAACCAGCCGAAAGCTTTGCCATAAGCCTCATCCAGGCCATAGAGGGCCATGGTGGCCAATACCAGTTCGGGATAAGCGCCTATTCCGCTGGGCGTAATGATCATGGCGATACTACCGCTGAACAGAACGGCCATGGAGGCTTTGATGCCGAAGCCGGAGGTTTCCTGCAGGGCGAACATGCCTATCTGCACACTGGCCAGGTACATGGTCCAAATAAAGAGCGTATGGAACAGGAACCAGCCTTTGTTCTTCACCAGCCGAACGCTGGTCAACCCCTGCCAGATGCCCTGTATTACCCGTTTTGTTTTATAGATAAAAGATAAATGCGAATATTTTTTAAAGACGTACCAGGTGGTCCCTGCCAGGAATACCAACACTGCTACGAATATGATAACATTGGTGGCCGATAAATGTTTGGCCTTGGAGCCGAAAGTATCGCTGGCCTTGCTGAAGAGAAAATCGCCGATCAGCCCGGTCTGCGTTACGATGGTCAGCACCATCAGCAACAGCAGGCAGATCAGGTCGAAAGCGCGTTCGGCCACGATGGTGCCTACGAGCTTGTCGGCCGGCACTTTTTCATAACGCGCCAGGATAGTGCATTTCAGCACTTCGCCCAGGCGGGGCACGGCCAGGTTGGCGAGATAACCGATCAGCACGGCCAGATAGGTGTTGCCCAGGCGCGGCTTGCAGCCCAGCGGTTCCATGAGGATCTTCCACCGGATGGCGCGACTGAAATGGCTGGCCAGTAATGCCAGGATAACGGGGATCAATAACCAGTAGTTGGCCCTGCGAAGCGAATCCTTGATCATGGGCCATTGATCGGGCTTGATGCTGCTCAGCGACCACCATACCAAAAAAACCGCCAGGCCGAGAAAGAACAAATATTGAAGAAGGCTGATGAGTTTTTTATTCATAAAGGATGGGCATGGTGGTATCCGGCAAAAATAATGAGATTATATAACGGGAATATTACAATTTATTGCCTTCATTCGGGAACACGATCCAGGGTTTGAAAGTTTTGGCCTTTTCGAAATCCATTCTGCAATACGAGATCACGATCACCGTATCGCCAACAGCTCCCTGGCGGGCTGCCGGCCCGTTGAGGCAGCAAACGCCCGAACCCCTTTTGCCCTTGATAAGATAGGTTTCGATGCGGGTGCCGTTATTCACATTCACGATCTGCACTTTTTCATTGGAGATCATATTGGCCGCGTCCATCAGGTCTTCATCCAGCGTTAAACTCCCTACATAGTTCAGGTTGGCTTCCGTGATAACGGCCCTGTGGATCTTCGATTTGAGCACTTCTATGTCCATGGTACCTTATTAATGGTTTGTTGATGGGTGAGGGGGTCGGTACCCCGACTAATAAAAAACGGCCGCAAGCTAAAAAAGTTTGGTGAAATAAAACGAACGATCATTTGCTATTCCGTAATGGTCATATTATCAATTAATCGTATCTCACCTAAAAAGGCGGCTACCAGGGCCACGAGAGATTGCTGGCCATCCCATCTATGGACCGGGGCGAGTGTGTCGGCGTCTGCGACGGCCACATAATCGATCCTGAAGCCTTTTTCCTGCAGCATGGCTTTTGCGTTGTTGATGGCCGTCTCCAGTCCGTCTGTCCGGAAATGTTGGCGAAGCCATTCCAGGCTTTGATAGATGGTGGCGGCAATGGGCCTGTCTGCCGCGGGCAACCGCATATTCCGGCTGCTCATGGCCAGCCCGTCCGCTTCCCGCACAGTAGGGCAGGGAATGAGGCGGGTAGGGGATCGCATCAACTCCAGCAGTTTTTTTACCACCATGCATTGCTGATAATCCTTCCTTCCCATGAACAATTCGTCGGGCGATACGATGCTGAGCAGCCTGTGCATTACCTGGCATACGCCCTGAAAATGGCCGGGCCTGTATTGCCCTTCCAGTACGGTTTCGAGAAAGCCAAGATCATAGCGTTCCAGTTGAGCTGTGCTGTTGGGGTACATTTCTGCTACGGAGGGCAGGAAAAGAATATCGGTTCCGGCCGATTCGAGCCGGTAGATATCCTGGTCGAGCGTTACGGGATATTTTTCGAAATCGCGTGGATCATTGAACTGGGTGGGGTTCACAAAGATGCTGCAGATGGTGCAACCGGTATTTTTTTTCGCAGTGGCGATCAGTTCCAGATGGCCCTGGTGCAAGGCTCCCATGGTGGGCACGAAGCCTGTTTTGATCGACTGTTGCCTTACTTGCCGGAGGTATTCTTTCAACTGTGATGCCTGCTTGAAAATGATCATTTTGACTGGTTTAAAAGCGTGGGATCCGCGTTAGACCCCATATTTAATAAATAATCCTTAACTTTGCACCCTGTTTTTTTAAGGTTATCTAACCAACCCATATTGGAAATGCTGACAAAGAAAAGAATTTTATTTATTGCTAACGAAATGTCTCCTTACCTGGAAATGACCGAATTTTCTGAAACGGTCAACCGGTTGGCAATAAAGGCTAATGAAGGTGGATTCGAAGTTCGTTGTATCATGCCCCGTTTTGGTGTTATTAATGAGCGCCGCCACCGTTTACATGAAGTAGTTCGTTTGTCGGGTATCAATGTGTCGGTCGACAATGACGACTATCCCCTCCAGATCAAAGTAGCTTCTCTCCCCAACGCACGTTTACAGGTTTACTTTCTCGATAACGAAGATCTTTTCAAGCGCAAATACATTTTCCATGATGAACATGAAAAATGGTTTGATGACAATGGGCTTCGTACTGTCTTCTTCTGCAAAGGCGCTTTGGAGACCGTGAAGAAATTCGGATGGCCCCCCGATATCATCCATTGCAGTGGCTGGATGACGGGCCTCATTCCCCTGTACCAGAAAACAGCCTACAAGAAAGAGCCGGTGTTCGCGCATAGCAAAGTGATCTATACCATCGGCAATAACAGCTTCAAAGAGAAGATGGGCGCCAATTTCCTGAAAGTGGCCAATATCAGCCCCAATATCAAGGAGAAGGACCTCGAGCCTTTCAAGGACCTGAACAATCTTGCCATGATGAAGGGCGGCGCCACTTATGCGGATGCGGTAACTTTCGGTGCCGATAAGGTCGACAAAAAGCTGGTGGAAGAATTTGGTAAGGTGAAAGGCAAGAAGGTGCTCACCTATAATGCCGAATCTGATTTAACAGACTATTTACAATTGTATTCCGACCTTGCCAAATAAGGTAAACATTCTGTAACCGACTTTAACAAACAATCACTGCGTGAATAGGAAAATCTTCGTTTCGGTAATTACTGTTCTGACCGGCTTATTCATCTATAGTTCCTGTACAAAAGTTGATACTACCGACCTCGGTAACGATCTCATCCCGGCCGTAGACAATGTGCATACATTCGAAACCGTCCTCGATGTGAGCACCGATAATTTTCTTTACCAGGATACCACGAGGCTCACGGCCGCATCCCTACATGCGCTGGGCATTATAGCCAACGATCCTGAATTCGGTCGCACCGATGCCGCCATTTATTCCTCCTTTACCCCGCTTGCTTATGGCGTTCATCCGTTCTATCGCCAGGATTCCGTGCTCATCGATTCCGTGGTGCTGTCCCTCTCGTATGGCAGCCTCTACGGTGATTCCAACTCCGTGGAAAGGATAGAAGTACGGACAATAGATCCGGTTGCCGGCAATTTCAAGGATTCCGTATACCAGATCAGCAATCCGCCCTTCCCGACCCTCGCCGGGGTGATCGGGTTCAGGGACGTGACTTTCAATACGCTCAAGGATTCTCTCACGTATATCAATAACCGAACGGATACCGTCAAGGCCAAAAGTGAGCTGCGGATCAAGCTGGACACAGGCTGGGCCAGGCAGTTCGTGAATTACGATACGGCCAATCAATATAAGAATGATTCCATTTTCAGGTCGAACTTCAGAGGGCTTGCCATTACCGTCAATGAGGGAGCTTCTGCTGCAAAGAATGCAATAGCCTATTTCGACCTTACCAATAACGACAGATCGAGGATCACTTTTTACTGCCGCATTACCCGCAATGGTAAAACAGATACCCTGTCGCCCATCTTTTCCCGCGCCGGCACGATACAGGCCAATCTCGTGAAGCATACACCTGCCAACAATTACCTGGCCTACCTGAACAATGGGCCGGGCAATGACGACAAGGTCTATATCCAGAGTGCGCCCGGTTCTTATGCCACTGTCAAGATACAGGGACTGGATACCTTCAGCAAAGTGAACCGTGTTATCCATCGTGCAGAGCTGATCCTGGAGCAATTGCCTTCCCTGCAGGATAATATCTATGCGCCTATCCAGACCATGTTTGTGGATGCTATCAATGACGCCAGCGATTCTACATTCACGATCAGGAATGATTTTGTGTATACGGGGCAGGGCCAGTTCGGCTATGATATTACCAACCTCGGCGGTTTCTACCACAACAATAAATATGTCTTCAACCTGTCGCGTTACTTCCAGAGCATAGTATCGAAAAATATGAGATACAACACGCTCAGGGTGTACGCACCATTCTATACCCGGCCCTGGTGGCAATACCCTGACGGCACCAACAATAAATTGCCCATCCCCATGTTCGTCAATGAACCCATTGCCAATGGAAGGGTGGTGGTAGGGGGCGGTAGCCATCCCACCAAAAAGATGCGTGTTCGAATAATTTATTCCAAAATTTAATATCGTCACTTATCTTTGCGCCTGATTTTTGATCAGCTACCGACCATTTATTAACCTATTCTGTTCACAATCTGTCAAATCAAATCTTCATGCCTTATTTATTTACATCCGAGAGCGTGTCTGAAGGCCACCCCGATAAAGTAGCCGATCAGATCTCCGATGCCCTGATCGATAATTTCCTGGCATTCGATGCCCAGTCCAAGGTAGCCTGTGAAACACTGGTAACCACCGGTCAGGTGGTATTGGCCGGAGAAGTAAAATCTTCCGCTTACCTCGATGTACAGGAGATCGCCCGTGAAGTGATCCGCAAGATCGGGTACACCAAAAGTGAATATATGTTCGAAGCCAGTTCCTGCGGCGTTCTATCCGCCATCCATGAGCAGTCTTCCGATATCAACCAGGGTGTAGACAGGAAGAAAAAAGAAGAGCAGGGCGCCGGCGACCAGGGTATGATGTTTGGCTATGCTACCAACGAAACGGAAGATTATATGCCCCTGGCACTCGACCTGGCCCATAAGCTCCTGATCGAGCTCGCCGCCCTTCGCCGCGAGAACAAACAGGTCAAATACCTGCGCCCGGATGCCAAAAGCCAGGTAACGCTCGAATACGACGATCACAACAGGCCGGTGCGCATCGACGCCATCGTGGTCTCTACCCAGCATGATGACTTCGATACCGAAGCCAAAATGCAGGAGAAGATCAAAAAAGATGTGATCAATATCCTCATCCCCCGTGTAAAAGAAAAATACAAGAAATACGCTCACCTGTTCAACGGAAAGATCAAATACCATATCAACCCCACCGGGAAATTCGTGATCGGTGGCCCGCATGGCGATACCGGTCTTACAGGCCGTAAGATCATCGTAGACACCTATGGTGGTAAAGGCGCCCATGGCGGCGGTGCTTTCAGCGGAAAAGATCCTTCCAAAGTTGACCGTTCTGCGGCTTATGCTACCCGGCATATTGCCAAGAACCTGGTAGCAGCAGGCATTTGTGATGAAGTACTGGTGCAGGTTTCCTACGCTATCGGTGTAGCCCAGCCCATGGGATTGTACATCAATACTTATGGCACTGCGAAAGTTGGTCTGAGTGACGGGCAGATCGCGAAGAAAGTATCCGAGATCTTCGATATGCGCCCTTATTTCATCGAACAGCGCCTGAAACTCCGCAATCCTATCTACAGCGAAACAGCCGCTTATGGCCACATGGGCCGCAAGCCGGAGATCGTTGAAAAGACCTTCGTTTCCCCCGACGGCAGATCCATCAAGAAAAAAGTGGAACTGTTCACCTGGGAAAAGCTGGATTACGTGAGCAAGATCAAAAAAGCGTTCAACGTAAAATAAATTTTGTCGGCACAAAACAAAAAGCCTCCTCCTGGTGGGGAGGTTTTTTGTTTTTTTGATATTCTTTACTTTCGTGTATGATCGAACAAGTGAATCCCTGGAAAATACTATCTGAGCAGGAGATCTATAAGAATCCCTGGATCGCCCTCATAGAATACAAGGTCATCAATCCTTCCGGCGGCAATGGCATTTATGGCAAAGTGCATTTCAGGAATGTGGCTGTAGGCGCGCTTCCCCTGGATGAAGACCTGAACACCTATCTCGTAGGCCAATACCGGTTCCCCCTCGATCAATACAGTTGGGAGATCCCTGAAGGCGGCTCTCCGGAAGGAGGAGATCATTTATTGTCTGCCCAAAGGGAATTACTGGAGGAGACCGGATTGGTGGCCGCCAATTGGACGCCTCTTGTAGAAATGCACTTATCCAACTCCGTTAGTGATGAATATGCGATCATCTACCTGGCAAGAGGGCTTTCACAGGGAACGGCCTGCCCGGAAGAAACAGAGCAATTGCAGGTGAAGAAGATCCCTTTCGAAGAAGCGTACCGGATGGTAGATTCAGGGCAGATCACGGATTCGATGTCCGTGGCGGCTATTCTTAAAGTAAAAATCCTCCTGAATGATGGACGGATATCATAAAAGACCGGCGATCAAAAAATCCTCCCTCATCATCGGCCGTCAGCCGATCATTGAAGCTATCCAGTCGGGCAGGGCCATCGACAAAATATTATTCCAGCGAAATGTAAGCGGGGATGCCATCGGCAGGATCCGCCAACTCGCCAGGGAGCACAATATCCCCATCCAGCAGGTGCCGCCTGAAAAATTACATTCATTTACACAGGCCAATCACCAGGGCTGTATCGCTATTGCTGCGCTCGTGCAGTATATGGACCTTCAACAAGTGATCGACCATGTGGTGAGCAATGGCGGCACACCGTTATTCGTGATCCTGGATGGCGTAACCGATGTTCGTAATATCGGGGCTATCGCCCGGTCGGCCCTCTGCTGCGGCGCCCAGGCATTGATCATCCCCGACAAGGGTGTAGGAGCATTGAATGAGGAGGCCATCAAATCCTCTGCAGGCGCCCTCGAAAAGATCCATGTGTGCCGGGTGAACAGTCTCATGAAAGCGGTGGATACCCTTCATCTCAACGGCATCCGTGTATTTGCTTCGGAAATGACGGCCACCACCAGTGTGTTTGAACTGGAATACGGTGATCCTTGTTGTATAGTCGTGGGCAGTGAAGACAAAGGTATTTTTCCCGGCTTGCTGAAGATCAGCGATACCATTTTCAGGATACCCATGGCCGGCGATTTTGAATCATTGAACGTATCCGTGGCTACCGGGATCATCCTGTATGAAGCGATGAAGCAGCGGATGGGGGTAGGAAGCAAGGGGTAAGAAGGGACCATAAAAAATGTTGGTGTATGACAAATTTACCTGAGATAAAACTGGTCGAATGCCCGCGTGATGCCATGCAAGGCTGGAGTTCCATGATACCTACCGGGCAAAAGATAGTTTACCTGAACGCCTTGCTGAGAGTGGGTTTCGACACGCTCGATTTCGGAAGTTTCGTATCGCCCAAAGCCATTCCGCAGATGGCCGATACAAAAGAGGTCGTTCCACAGCTCGATCTCGATGGCACGCATACGAAACTGCTCGCCATTATTGCCAACCTGCGCGGGGCCGAAGAGGCCCTGGCATTCGATACCATCCATTATCTCGGCTTTCCTTTTTCCGTGTCGGAAACATTCCAGCAACGGAATACGAACAGCTCCATCAGTGAATCACTGGGCCGTGTCCGGGATATTCAAAACCTCTGTGTGAAAAAGGACAGGGAACTGGTAGTGTACATTTCGATGGGCTTTGGAAACCCTTACCATGATCCCTGGTCGGATGAGATCGTTTTTCAATGGGTAGATCAATTGGTGGCGATGGGGATCAAAACGATCTCACTGGCCGATACGGTTGGACTGGCAACACCTACCCAGGTGCAAACGATCACCCAATACCTGGTCAATGCCTTGCCCGGTATCGAGATCGGGGTACATCTCCATTCCACACCGCATAACTGGAAAGCCAAGATCGACGCGGCTTTGCAGGCAGGATGCCGCCGCTTCGACGGAGCACTGAAAGGTATTGGCGGATGCCCCATGGCCGATGATGAACTGGTCGGCAATATGAATACCGAATGGATGTTGCAATATTTCGATGAACTGAAAATATCCCCATCGCTCCACAGGGAAGCCCTCACTGAAGCAAGCGCCATGGCGGAGGAGATCTTTCATTGAGAGTTTGCAGTGGGCAATTGGCAGTTTGCTGCACCCTGAAAAAAGAAATTTCATTTCGTTACGTTGTCTCCCAACTGCCAATTGCCCACTGCAAACTGCCAACTTAAATAATTACACACTATGTCCTTCATGCTCGATATCAACCTGCCCGTCCCTGCGGAAACCATCAGTTACCAGCAGCCACTACTGCTCACAGGTTCCTGTTTCACGGAACATATCGGCAATAGCCTGCAGGAATGGAAGTTCGACGTGCTGCAAAATCCCAATGGTATCCTGTTCGATCCGCTGAGCGTGGCCAATAGCCTTGTTTCTTATGTTCACAATAAACAATATGAGGAAAAAGACCTGATCTATTTCAATGAGCTATGGCAGAGCTGGCAGCACCATAGCCGGTTTTCGAATATGGATAAGGAAGGATGCCTGCAGATGATCAACAACTCCCAGCGGGAGGCCCATCAATTTCTTTCCAAAGCACAATGGATCATCATTACGCTCGGCAGCGCATTCTCCTACCGCCTGGCAGAGAACGGGCAGGGAGTAGCGAACTGCCATAGGGCGCCTGCCCAATGGTTCCGCAAACACCTGATGACGATCGAAGAGATCAATTCGGCGCTCGACAACTGCCTGCATCAACTCAGGCAATTCAATCCCGCCCTCAGGATCATTTTCACGGTCAGCCCTGTACGGCATATACGCGATGGAGTGGTCGATAATAACCGGAGCAAAGCCCGCCTGCTGGAAGTGGTACATCATCTCGTCAATAAATTCGACAGCCTCTATTATTTCCCGGCCTATGAACTGGTGATCGATGTGTTGCGCGATTACCGCTATTATGATATCGATATGGTGCATCCCAATTACCCGGCCACCCAGTTCGTGCTGGAAAAGTTCCTATCGCAATTCGTGGACGAGCCTTCGCGGCAACTGGCTGCGCAGGTGCAGAAGATCATGATCGCCCGAAAGCACAAAGCATTTCACCCGGCCACTGAAGCGCATAAAAAATTTTTGCAGGCCCATTATGAGAAGACCAGGGAACTGCAGGAACAATACCCTTTCCTTCGTCTACATGAAGAGCTCGACTATTTTGCCGGTCTTTCTTCCTCCTGATCCTTAAAATATCCACAACACGACCAATATGCGGGTAATCTTGTATCCTGAAACCTGTAACTTTACTCATCATGACATCAACAACATCGGCATTGACCGTTCCGCTGGCTTTCAGCAGGCGTAATAGCTTACCGGCATCAGGCATTACCGTTCTGGCAGGTGATATTGGCGGCACCAAGACCAACCTGGCCTTCTTCAGGGCCACCCAACAGGAGGTAAAGCTCCTGTATGCCTCCAAATATCCATCGGCAGATTATCATTCATTATTGGAGATCATCCAGGTCTTTTTGTCGGAGGCGAAACAGCCCGGCCTGCCCGATCGCCTTTGCATGGGCGTGGCGGGCCCTGTATTGAACGGGAAAGTGGAGCTCACCAATCTCAACTGGGAACTGGATTGTGCGGAGATGAGCAGGCAGACCAACGTGAAGGATGTGATGTTACTGAACGACCTGGAATCCACCGCTTATGGTCTCGCTGCCCTGCAACCGGAAGATTATATTAGCATTCACCACGGACAGCCAGGCAATACCGGCAATATGGCCATCATTGCACCAGGCACCGGGCTGGGCGAAGCAGGATTGTACTGGGATAAAAGATCATACCATCCTTTCCCGACAGAAGGCGGGCATTGCGATTTTTCTCCGCGTACCGATCTCGATATGGAATTGTGCAAATACCTTCAATTGAAATACGAAGTAGTGAGCTGGGAAAAAGTGATCGCAGGTCCGGGTATCGTTGACCTGTACGAATTCCTGCGTGATGTGAAGAAAAAAGAAGAACCATCCTGGTTAGCCGCAGAGTTGGCAGAACTGGATGAAGACAGATCGGCTGCCATCAGTCATGCCGCCATCCAGCAAAAAGCTGCTATCTGCGTAGAGACCATGGACCTTTATATCCGTTATCTCGCGCGCGAAACATCGAACCTGGTGCTGAAAATGAAAGCCACCGGCGGTGTCTTCCTCGGTGGGGGCATCCCTCCCAAAATAGCGCCATTGCTGCAACAGGAAAGTTTCTACCGTCATTATATGGATTGCGACCGCATGCAACATCTGTTGGAAACAGTAGCGATCCGGATCATCAGGAACGATAAAGCCGGATTGCTGGGAGCAGCCTGGTATGGAGCGTATGGAGAATTCAATTAAACGATTAACGAAATGAGGAAGTATTCATCGAGATACCGTACACTGATCATTGCCATCGTATGGATATTGGCCGGCAATAGTATGCTGCTGGCGCAGAAAAGCAAGGTAACGGAAAATATCGACCTGGTGATGCACAATACCACCAGCATGCTGCAACAGATCCACTATGCACCGAAAATGCTCGACGATAAATTCGCTGTCCGCATTTTCAATTCCTATCTTCAGCAACTCGATCCGGGCAAGCGATTTTTCCTCCAAACTGATATTACCCAGTTCAAAAAATATGAGGGCCAGTTGGATGATGAAATGCGTAACAGGCCGGTGCAATTCTACAAGGTCGTGAACACTGCGTTCAAACAACGCCTCACCGAGGCCGAGACCATGCTGGCCGACCTGCTCAAACAACCATTTACTTTTACCCAGGAAGAGACCTTTAACGATAAAACGGAATCCCTTACTTACTGCCAAACAACTGAAGAGCTGCAGGCACGATGGAAGAACTACCTCAAGTTCCAGGTATTGGGGCAATATGAAGACCTGCTCGAACTGCGTGCAAAAGATACCGCCCATTCGAGCGAAGCACAACTGGAAGAGAAAGCCCGCCAGTTCGTATCGAGGATCGAGAAAAGGAATATCGATAACCTGCTCAGGCTGACCACTGAAGAAGAGGCATTCAATACCTATCTCAACAGCATCATCAACCTGTACGATCCCCATTCCAATTATTTCCTGCCGTTGGACCGCCGGGAATTCCAGGAAGGGCTTAGTGGCATTTATTATGGTATCGGCGCTTTATTGCAGGAACAGCAGGGCAAGGTAAGTATCGGTGAATTGATGATCGGAGGGCCGGCCTGGAAATCGGGCCAGGTGGAGAAAGGGGATGTACTGGTGAAAGTGGCGCAGATGGGAGAAAAAGCGGTGGATGTGGCCGGTTATGCCATGAGTGAGATCATCAAGCTTACCCGTGGACAAAAAGGCACATCGGTCATCATCACTTTCCGGAAGAATGACGGGAGCCTGAAAGAAGTGACCCTCAAACGAGAGGCGCTTCAGTTGGAAGACACCTTCGTGAAAGGCGCCGTCATCGGGGATTCGGACAAGATTGGCTATATCTCGTTCCCTAAATTCTACACCAATTTCGGCGATGCCAACGGACGCAGTTGCGCGGAAGACATGGCCCGTGAACTGGAAAAGCTGAAGAACGAACAGGTGAAGGGGATCATCATCGATATCCGTAACAACAGCGGAGGGAGCCTGGGTGAAGTGATCAACATGGTTGGACTGTTCATCAAGGAAGGGCCCGTAGTACAGGTGAAAAGCGCTGTGGGCGCGCCTTATATAAGCCAGGTGCAGAACAAACAGGTTTTGTATGATGGCCCGCTGGTAGTATTGGTGAATGAACTCAGTGCTTCCGCCTCCGAGATCTTTGCAGCAGCCATACAGGATTACCACCGCGGCATCATCATCGGCAGCGCCTCCACTTATGGCAAAGGCTCAGTGCAACGCGCTTTCGGGATCGTCGATAACCGGCAGGTAGGCACCGACAACCTCGACCTCGGCACCATACATATCACCCTGCAGAAATACTATCGCATCACCGGCGCTGCCACTCAACTGAAAGGGATCAGGCCCGATGTACAACTGCCAGGCATATACGAACCTTATAAAATGCAGGAGAAAGACAACCCCACGGCGCTTGCCTGGGATACGATCAGGGCCGTGCCTTTCACGCCCTGGAACGATGAGAGTACGATCCGGCAGGTGATCGCACTGGCCAATGACCGGATCGGGAAAGACACCGTGCTGCTGGCCTTAAAGAAAAACCTCCGCTGGCTGGAAAACAGGGGCTCTAAACACTCCCTGCAGTTGAAAAAATATAAACAGGAAGAAACAGCCTTGCAGCAGAAAGTGGCGCAGATCCGTAAACAGTTGATCAGCACCGACAGCATCCATGTGAAGAACACAGCGGACATGGACGATGATCTGAAAGGGAAAGAACAATTCCGGATCGATAGTAACAAAGGATGGCTGAACAGTCTGAAGCGTGACCTGTTCCTGGCGGAAGCGGTTGCCGTGATCGATGAGTACATCCGTATCAGGAAAATGGCAATTTAGTCGTTACTGGTTGGGGGTTGGCAATCGGGAATTAGTTGGCAGTGGGCAATTGGCAGTTTGCAGTTTGGTAACAGTCAATCCTTATGGGCAACTGTAAACATGCGGAGACCTCTGACTGCAAACTGCCAATTGCCCACTGCCAACTAAAAAGGTATTCCCAAATTGATATATGACTGCAAGCGCTTTGTCTGGTCGCAATACATGGCGCTTATTTCCAGCGGGCCTAATGCAAAATTATAAGAGAATGTCAGTGCATATCCCGAAAAGAAATCTGCATTGTTGAAAAATCTGCTTGTGCTGATGAGGTTATTGAAGAGCACGTTGGCCCTTCCCGTTATATAAGTGTTGCTGAAGACCTGGTATCTCAACCCACCCTGTATGGTCAGTACGCTGGGAGAATAGAGCGTACCTTCCTGGAGGCCGGCAAAAGTGATCTGGTTGCGGAAGAGTTTGGTAAGTCCGCCAATGATAAATTCATTCATCACGTTCCTGTCGTACCTGAAATTAACGCCGCCCTGCATGTTCATGAGCAGTGTGGTGCGCCTGCTGACCGGTGCATAGCTTTCAAGGTACATAGTAGTGCGCGGATAGCCATTACTGGCCACAGTGGTATCGCTGCCTGGCTGGGGCTGAGTTCCCATGAATTTGACACGGGGATGTTGTTTCCCTACCCATCCTCCTTCCAGATCGATCCTGACGCCTCTTCTTGGATAAACGCCTCTGTCGAGTGAATTATGTGAGAGCGCCATAAAGCTCGTCACATAATCATTACTGCCTTTGAAGGCGAATTCGGTGGTGATGGTAGGGGAATAGCGCACCCATTCGAACCGGGAGCCTATGCCCAATGTGAAGCGGCGGTTGGCAGAGAATTGAACACGTCCGCCGAACTTGAAAAGATTCTGTTTATAGAGGCCATTCTGTTTGTACTGATCGTATTCATAGGTGGCCACATCGAAGCGATCGAATTGGGTTTCCAGGAGTACGGCCACATTTTTCCGCCGGCCCATATACTGCAGGTGTTCGCCCCGCACGCGAACACTTTCACCGAGATTGATGCTGACCAGGCTTCTTGAATTGGTGACCAGGAAATTCCTTGCGGTGAGATTGGCGATGAGGCCGATGCCGCTGAAACGGTTATAATGCAAGCCCAGTTTGGCGAAGGTGAGCGGGTTTTCCGTAACGTCGAAAATGATCTTGCAGGTACCGTCGGGGAGGGGTTCCAGTGAATAGACAACCCGTTTATAATAGCGTGTGCCATAAGCCTGCCGCACCATATTGGCCAGCTTTTTGGCCGTGTAATCCTGGTTGGTGATGAAGTCCATGGTATGCGTGAAGAAATCCGGGGAGGTTTTATCGGTTCCATGTACTTCATAGGAGGATATCCTTACACGGTCTACCACGGGCAGCCTGTTTGGATGGATCTCAACAGGGCCATAGATCGAATCGAGTGAATCTTTCAGTTTTTTGAATGTCGGGTACAGGTTCCTGCCCTCTTCCAGTCCAAGGTTCAGGATAGCACCTGCATCCGAAAAGCTGCCCATGCTATATTTCTCCATCTTGAAAGGGATATAGATATTGCATTGGGGCACTTCGATCTTATTGTCTTCTGCTTCCCTGAAAAAAGCCACCTGGAGCAGGATCTGGAAAGCATTGCGTACTTTGTCCGAAGGCAGCAGTCCGCTGGCAACATTGCTCCCGATCACGAAATCGGCGCCCATTTCCTTTACGTCGCGTACCGGGAAGTTCCTGACCAGTCCGCCATCGATCAGCTTTTTACCATTGTAATCCACTGCCGTGAATACGGAGGGGATGGCCATACTGGAACGGATAGCCGAAATGATCTCACCTTCTTTCATCACTACTGCTTCTCCTGTTCCCACATCGGTACCGATGCAGCGGAATGGGATGCTGAATTTCGAAAAATCTTTTTGCGAATAAACGGGGAAGAAAAGTTCGGAGAATTTAAGCCAGAGCTCTTGTCCTTCCAGTACGCCACTGGGCAGGCGGAAACGATGGTTCACCCAGGGCAATTCAATGACATATTTGGAGTATTCTTCTTTTTCTTCCATGAAAATGCTTCGCAGGGAAGACTGGTTGCTCAGGAGGAGGTCCCAGTCGATGGACTGGGCTACCTTTTCAATACTATCAGCCGAATAGCCTACTGCATAGAGGCTCCCGATGATACTGCCCATACTGGTGCCTGTGATATAGTCGATTTTCAGTCCGGCAGAATCGATTGCTTTGAGGATACCGATATGCGCCAGTCCTTTGGCCCCGCCGCCACTCAGCGTGAGGCCGATCTTCGGGCGGCCGGTTGTGGTTTGCGCACCGGCATGTTGCAAACAAAAAAATAATAGTATGATCAATGAATATTTCCAGGCCATAGGTCTTGATAGCATGATCACACAAATTAAAGAGGATTGGCTATTCCCCAAAGCCGGGAGCAGGAAAAATTATGAGGTCGGAAGCAGGAGGTCGGAAGTATGAAATCTTCCGGAGTTCATCATAATCGGGTACTTCATACTCCGACCTCCTACTTCATACTTCCTATTTCGTGCTTTTTGCTTCGAGTTCCATCACTTTTTCAAACACCTGCTCATACCGCGCATTGAGCTGTTCCAACTCGGTCAGGACCTTCTTCAGGCTGGTTTCGGCTTCAAGGAATTTATTCTTATCGGCATAGATCTCCGGAGAGGCCAGCGCGGTTTCCACCTGCTCTTTCTGCCTGCCGAGTGAAGCGATCTTTTCCTCCAGCTCCTGGAAGACCTTTTGCTGCTTCTGCAATTCTTTCTTCGCCTCCTTGTTGATGGGAGTTGGTTTGGATTCTAATGGCTGGGGTTTGATCGGGGGTGCCTGAGGTTTGGGTGCTGAAACAGGAGGGTTGACTTCTGACCTCTTACTTCCGACCTCCGACTTCTTACTTCCTGCTTCCGGCCTTTTATTCATCCGCTCATTCCATTCTACCCATTCCTCATAGCCGCCGGAGAAGGATTTGATCTTCATCTGATCGATCTCCCATATTTTATTGGCCACTTTGGAGATGAAATAACGGTCGTGGCTCACGAGAATGAGTGAGCCTTCATAACGGTTCAATGCTTCGATCAGCAACTCCACCGAATGCATGTCGAGGTGGTTGGTGGGCTCATCGAGCATGAGGAAATTGGCCTTGCTCACGATGGTCTTGGCGAGAGCTACCCTTGCTTTTTCACCACCGCTGAGGATGCGGATCTTTTTCTCTACATCATCACCGCTGAACAGGAAGCAGCCCAGCAGGTTGCGCAGCTCCAGTTCTGTTTTCTGGCTGCCGGCCATTTTCATTTCATCGAGGATGGTATTGTTGACGTCGAGCGCTTCGAGTTGGTGCTGGGCATAAAAACTTTCTTCTACATTGTGTCCCCAGCGCCTGTCGCCTGTGAAGGTCTCGACGCCGACGATGATACGCAGCAGGGTAGACTTACCCTTGCCGTTGGCGCCGATCAGCGCGATCTTGTCGCCCCGGTCGATTTCTGCAGAAGCATGTTCCACGATCCTGATATCGCCAAAATGTTTGCCGATATCTTTCAGTTCGACCAATATTTTGCCAGGCGTTTTATCGACCTGGAAATTGATACGGATATCGGGCCTTTCGATGGTGACATCCTCGATGCGGTCGAGTTTGTCGAGGCGCTTCATCGCACTTTGTGCTGCAGCGGCCTTGGAGGCTTTTGCCTTGAATCGTTCGATGAACCTTTCCTGCTGGCGGATATATTCCTGCTGGTTCTCGAAGGCCCTTTGCTGCAATTCTATGCGGACCTGTTTCTCCGATTCATAGAATGCGTAGTTACCATTATATATATGGAGTTGCCGCTGGTACACTTCCACGATCTTCGTTACCATGCGATTCAGGAAATACTTATCATGACTGACGATCACTACTGAGCCCTGGTAATGGGCCAGGTATTTTTCGAGCCATTCGATGGAGGGCAGATCGAGGTGGTTGGTGGGCTCGTCGAGCAGCAGGAGATCGGGCTGCTGAAGGATCATTTTGGCGAGCAGCACGCGCATACGCCAGCCGCCGCTGAATTCGCGGAAGGGGCGACCGAGATCGGCATTGGCAAAGCCCAGGCCCTGCAATACTTCTTCTGTGCGGTGATGGATGGTATACCCGTCGAGGGTATCCATTTCATGCAGTTTGTCGGTATAGGCATGTAAGGTGGTTTCGTCTCCTGTACGTTCCAGTTCCTTGCCCAGTTCTTCTATTTCTTTTTCCAGTTGAAGTATCCTTTCGAAGGCGCTCATCGCCACGGCGAGAATGGAATCGCCGGTATCGAAGCTGAGGAGGTCCTGGTGGAGATAGCCGATGGTGGTGGTGCGGCTGCGTTCCACCGTTCCGGCAGAAGGGGAGTATTCACCTACCAGCAGTTTCAACAGGGTGGATTTACCGGTGCCGTTAAAGCCGATCAGTCCAATACGTTCATTGGGTTGAATATGCCAGGTGGCATCCTGCACAATGACCCTCGCACCAAATTCAAAAGTAACATTCGTCAGTCCCGCTAACATGAGTCTTGAGATTAGAAGTCAGAGGTCGGAAGTCAGAAATCCCGATTAGACGGTCTTCAAGATAATTTTGATCTTCTGACCTCTGACCTCCGACTTCAGACCTCCGGTTTCATTCCGTGCCGCAAAAGTAGACAATATCTGTTACCTTTGAGAAATTTCTGTTTAATGAAAAAATGGATTATAGCCGTTGTATTACTGGGTGTTATCGGCATTGCGGCATTCAAGATCTGGGGTAAGAAACCGGAAAAAGCTGCCGATGAAAAACAAAAGCCTTTGTCGATCTCCGAGAATAGCGGGGCATTCAATCAGTCATTCCAGGAATTGCTCACGGCTTATTTTGCCGTGAAAGATGCATTGGTGGCGAGCGATTCGGCCAAAGCCAGCGCAGCAGCCAACTTACTGGCCATTGCCGCCGATAGTCTCAGGTGCAATGATATCCAGGGCGACAGTACCGGCACTATCAAGCTCACTGCAAAAGACTATGCAGGCACCATCAGCGGATCTGCCAGGGCCCTGGCAGGTGAAAAGGAACTGGCAGGCAAAAGAACAGAATTCAAAATGATCGCCGAATCGATATGGACGCTTTTCCAGACCGTACATTACAAAGGACAGAAAGTGTACTGGCAATATTGCCCCATGGCCTTCAACAATGAAGGGGCCTACTGGGTAAGCAATGAAAGCACCATCCGGAATCCCTATTTCGGCGCATCGATGCTAGAATGCGGAAGCGTGGAGGATTCGCTGGATTATTCGGTCAAGTGAACTGTGAAGTTGACATGTTGACAAGTTGATAGGTCGATAAGGGCATGTCTGATCCTGAACCACCTTGTAAACTTTTCAACCTGTTAACCTGTCAACTTTCCCGCCTGCCATGAAAAATATCATCATCATCATTTCCACCCTAATACTCTCCACTTCCGTTGCTGCGCAATCGAAATATACGCTCAGTGGGTATGTGAGGGATTCTTTATCGGGAGAAGCACTGATCGGCGCCAGCGTTACCATTCTTGCCGAAAGCAAGGGCGTAGGCAGCAACCAGTTCGGTTTTTATTCCATCACATTGCCCGCAGGCAGGTATTCAGTGGTAGTGTCCTTTGCGGGCTACCAGCTCCGTCAATTCGATATCTCGCTCGATCGTAACCAACTGCTCGATGTTCCGCTCATGCCGCGTAGCGCTTTGCAGGAAGTGATCGTTTCTTCCCGCCGCCGCGATGGCAATGTAAGGAATGCCCAGATGGGCAGGGTAGACCTTTCGATGGAACAGGTGAAAGCAGTACCGGTATTGTTTGGTGAGGTCGATCTCCTGAAGACCCTGCAATTATTGCCGGGCGTTCGCAATGCCGGTGAAGGCAATACGGGCCTGTATGTGCGTGGAGGAGGCCCTGATCAAAACCTGATCCTGCTCGATGATGCGATCGTATACAATACCGGCCATCTCTTTGGTTTTTTCTCCATCTTCAATTCCGATGCCATCAAAAATATCTCCTTGCTGAAAGGGGGTATGCCGGCGCAATATGGAGGCCGGCTTTCTTCCGTGCTCGATGTGGCCATGAAAGAAGGCAATATGAAAAAATTTGAAATGGAAGGTGGTATTGGCGCCATCGCGTCCCGCCTGTCGGTACAGGGGCCTGTCAAAAAAGATAAAGCATCGTTCATCGTCTCGGCACGTCGCACCTATGTGGATATGGTGGTGAAACCATTTATCAGGAAAAGCAGCGACTACTACGGCTCAGGCTATTATTTCTACGACCTCAATGCAAAAGTGAATTACCGTTTTTCCGACCGCGACCGGCTTTACCTCAGCGGTTATTTCGGGAGAGATGTTTTCGATTTTCGTAACCGGGAAAGATCTTTCGGCGCCAATATCCCCTGGGGTAATTCCACCGCCACTCTGCGCTGGAATCATGTGTTCGGCAGAAAGCTCTTTGCGAATACTACACTCGTATACAACGACTACCGTTTTGCTTTTACGGCAGCCCAGAATGATTTCAGGGTGAAATTATCTTCGGGCATCCGCGACCTGAATGCAAAGGCCGACTTCGACTATTATCCATCTCCCCAACATAAACTGCGGTTCGGCGCCATGTACACCTGGCATACCTTCGAACCCAATATCCTCACCGGCAACCAGGACACTACGAGGTTCGATCCGAATAATGAAAGTAAAAAATATGCAGCCGAGACAGGGCTCTACGTGCAGGACGACTGGGAGCTCAACGACAGGATCAAGGTCAATGCCGGCCTGCGTTTCAGCAGCTTCAGCCAGATGGGGCCTTATACGATCTTCCGGCGGGATAATGATGGCAACAAGCTCGATAGCACCGTGTACAGGCGGGGAGAGACCGTGAAAGGGTATGCCGGACTGGAACCCAGGCTTACCATCCGCTATGCCATCGATGATCAGATGTCCGTGAAAGCCTCAGCCGCCCGCAACCTGCAATACATCCACCTCGCCAGCAATGCGGCTTCCACTTTGCCAACAGATCTTTGGGTGCCGAGCACGTACAGGGTAAAACCACAGATCAGTTGGCAATATGCCGCCGGGCTATTCAGGAATTTCAATAACAATACCTGGGAAACATCGGTGGAACTGTATTACAAAACGATGGATAACCAGATCGAATACGGTGAGGGATATACGCCGTCGCTCAAAGACCCTGAAGAATCGTTCGTATTCGGAAAAGGATGGAGCTATGGCGCTGAATTTTTCGTGAACAGAACGAAAGGCCGCTTCACGGGCTGGTTGGGATATACGCTTTCCTGGACCTGGCGGAAATTCCCGCAGCTCAATGAAGGCAAAGAATACCCCGCCAAGTACGACAGGCGGCACGATCTTTCCCTGGTGGGCATGTATACGGTGAACGACCGCTGGAAGCTCTCGGCCGTTTTTGTGTATGGCAGCGGTAATGCAGCCACGCTACCGGAAAGATTTTATGTGGTGGGAGGGGCGCTTACGCAGGAGTATAGCAGGATCAATCAATACCGCCTGCCTGCCTATCACCGTATGGACATATCGGCCACGCTCACGCCCAGGTCCAGGCCCGGCCAGCGTTGGCAACAAAGCTGGGTCTTCAGTATCTATAATCTCTATAGCCGCCTCAATCCTTATTTCATTTACTTCGACCAGCAGGGGAGCCCGTATGCAGGAACGCTCAATGTACAGGCCAAACAGGTTTCCCTGTTCCCCATCATTCCTGCAGTAACCTGGAATTTCAAATTATGACCTTCTCTTAATCCTTCAAATCCAATCAATCCTGGTTCAGACCAATGCCGGCCTTTCCGTGATCTCATGATACTTGATCACATCACTGGCATAATAGTGCACTACGAGACTTTTTCGGGTAAGCTTGCTGTTGAGTATGGGCGATCCGCCATGCACGAGGTTGGCATGCCAGATCAGTACATCCCCTTTTTTGGCGAGGAAAGATCGGGGTTTGTATCCTTTCTCTTCAACCCATTGCTGCATCATATCTTCATAATGCGGGTAGTTTTTCTTTCCGAGCGTAAAAGCCGTTTCCCCTTCATTGAAATCATTGTTCAGCAAATAGGGAAGTTTATGGCTGCCGGGATAATAGAAGAGCGGGCCATTTTGTTCATTGACATCTTCCAGCGCTACCCAGGCTGCGATCAGGTATCCAAGCGGATAGGTGGTCATGTGAACGCTGTCGGAGTGAGCGCGTTGCTGGCTTCCTTCAATAAAGTTGATCGTCTGAAAAGCGATCAGTTCTTTATCGAGCAGGAATCCCATGATCCTTTTCAATGCCGGATCATTGGCCGCTTTCCTGATGGAGGCAGACTTTTTATTGGCGAACATGAGCTTATTGGCACCGGTGAAGGCAAGCTCGCCGGAACGTACCAGCCTGTCGATATCGGCACTCATGGCATCACAATCTTCCTTCGAAAAAAAATTCTCCAGTATCATATAGCCATTGGCGCTCCAGGAACGGATACCTTCCTGCACGGCAGATGGAAAAGATGCGAACAGGTGGTGTTGTGGCGCAACGATGGCGGAATCATGTACATCGAGCCATGCTTTCGATTCTTTATCGGGAAAATCTTTACTGGAGATGGAAGCGACCAGCGGTTTATGAATACGGTATTTTTTGTAGGCGGATTTGTTATGCTGTAATTGCCGGTAGTGGAGCAGGTTATAGATCCAATGTACAGGCTTGAGCTTTTTAAGGTCCATGGCGCTGGGGTTATGATCAAATATAGGAAGAAAACCTTTCAGGGACTGCCGGGCTGATAACGGAAACGGACCACAGCACTTTTCTCTTCGGAGGAGGAGAGGTGCATCTCGTACCTTTTCTTACCGGCTGTAATGACCAACAGGGAGGTATTGGGTGGGATGCGGCCCAGGTTTTCGGCATACATCATCAACTCGTAATCGGTATTGGGAAATGCGGTGAGGGTGAGCGTGAGCGGTTTGTCGGTCAGCCTTTTTTTATAGAGCAGGAGTGTATTGTTGAGGAATACGCTGACCGTATCATCGTCGATCTCGGCATTGTCATATACATCGATCTTCAGTTCCGGTGAATCGAAGATCACTGTTTGTACCAGTTCCTTTTCTCTTGGCTGCAGGCGCATATTTTTCTGAAGGGCCGCCAGGGTATCGTTCTGGAAAACATCTACGGGGAAAGTGGGGTTGGTTACCCTGGTGAGACTGACCTTGCCGGGAGGGCAACCGGAGTTATTGCCCATCTCATGGCCCGACCAATCTCCCTGCAGGGATTCTTCCATTCCCTGTTGCGACCAGTTCAACTGGTAGGTTTTGATACAGGGAATGCAGTTGGGTGGTACATGATATTCCAGCACACTGCCTTCGGAGATCACCATTCTTTTTGTCTGCTGATTGTACCGTCCGGTGAAATTGATCTTGGTGAATTGTTTTTCATCCACGAAACTATAGGCATTGCCCATGAATGACTGTGCATTGCTGTAAGTGATATGAAGTTCGAGGGAATATTCGGGGAAACAGCCTTGCGGTCCCTGTGTGCGCTTGCCCCGCCATATACCCGTGAGGTTTTGGGCCATCAGCGAGCCGGCTACCAATAAAAACATGCAGGTAAGGGAAATGCGCATCAGGCCTAATTTTCAGGAATATACCAAGTTCCGGGGGAACAGGGTGGCAAGATTATGTGAACGGTAGGGGAGTTGGGAGTTGGCAGTTGGCAATTGGCAGTTTGCAGTCTGGTAACAGTCTGCATTTAATGAAGCATTGCATCATGCAGAGATTTCCGACTGCAAACTGCCAATTGCCAACTGCAAACTCCCCTACTTGCTCTTATCGTATTTAAAAATGACCACCGCATTCTTTTGTTCCGTGGATGTGATCCTGACCTCGTATTGCTTGTTACCTGCATGCACCACCATGAGGGAAGTATTGGGTGGAATATCGCCGAGGTTTTCAGCTACCATTACGAGTTCATGATAATCGACTTCGTCATTCAGCTCGAATTTGAGCGTAAGCGCTTTGTCGGTGAGCCGTTTATTCGAAAGCACCAGTTTTTTATCGAGGTATACGGAAACAGTGTCGTTATCGATAGCGCCGTTATCATAGATATTGATCACGATCTCATTGGCTTTTGTAATGATGGTCTTCACCAGTTCATTCTCCCGCTCTACCAGTACTTTGGGGGTAATGGTAACCGGATGGGGTTTCACGTCCAATTTTTTGACCGTATCGACCGATGCTGTTTTCGGGTCTGTCTGATGAATGGGCGGTTCCTGTACGGTCTTCACCGGGGGCTTTGTCACCGGCTTGTTCACAGGAGGTTTGTTGACAGGTTTGTTGGCTGGTGGTTTGCTGGCCAGTGAATTTTTCGGGACAGTAGAAGGCGTGGTCTTTTTGACGACCGGCTTTTTGGCGGGGACTGTTTTTTTAGGGGTACTCTTCGTTTTTGCAAGAGGGGTGGTCTTTACGAGCGCCGAATCTGTCTTTTTGATACCCGGTTTTTTGCTGGCCTCCCTTTCTTTCTCTTCTTCGCGTTTGAGGAGGAAGGGCTCTTTATAGAAATCGGAAGTGATCACTTTGCGAAGGAAAACAGTACCTCTTCCGCAATTGGTGGAATCGGTCACATTCATACTGCTATAGGTGCCTTCGAGAAATTCTTCTTCCCCGATCTTCGAATATTGCAGAAAGCAGGTCATGATGCAGGCCGTGCTGCCATTGCTCATTCTCACTTCCACGATCCTGAGCTCTTCCAGCAATACCTTTTTGGTTTGAGGGTTGACAGTACCTTTGCAGGAAGCTTTGCCATAAAAAACGGTGGTAAGGTAAGAATAGGTAACGCCTTCAAAGGCTTTGTTCCGCTGGTCGAGCTGGACCTCGAATTTATACCGGCTATCCTGGCCCAGCATTTCCAGTAAGCGGCCGTTATTGGAATTGAAGTTCCCTCTCCAGATACCCGTCAGATCCTGTGCGGACGCGGAAAAATATACGAGGCAGAACAGAAAAAATAAAAATCGCTTCATGAATGGTCCCTCACGGTGGCAAGTTAGAAAATTCCTTTTTTTACGACAAATATCGTAAGTGGCTGTCTGCAAATTGTTCGTTAAATTTGCAGATTCGGGATTACGGATCGGGTGGCGTTATCGAGGGTACAAGATACGTGTCCCGGTATAAAAAATCTAAAAAAGTAATAGCAGGAACTAATGATCAAGATCACATTCCCCGATGGAGCAGTACGGGAGTATCAGGAAGGAATTACTGCATTGGACATTGCAAAATCGATCAGTGAAGGGCTGGCCAGAAAAGTACTGGCCGCCAGTGTGAATGGCCAGGTATGGGATGCCACGCGACCCATCTACCACGACAGTTCCCTCAAATTGCTCACCTGGGATGATGCAGATGGCAAATCCACCTTCTGGCATTCTTCCGCCCACCTGATGGCGGAGGCAGTGGAGAGCCTTTTTCCAGGAACTAAATTCTGGGTAGGGCCGCCCACCGAGAAAGGTTTTTATTATGATATGGACCTGGGAGGCCGGCAGATCACGGAAGATGATCTTCGCACATTGGAAAAAAAGATGAACGAGCTGGCCAAACAAAACAATATCTATCTCAGAAAGGCCGTCCCCAAAAAAGAAGCTGTTGAATACTTCACCGCCAAAGGCGATGAATACAAGCTCGACCTTTTGAATGGGTTGAACGATGGTGATATCACATTCTATACGCAGGGCAACTTCACCGATCTCTGCCGGGGGCCGCATATTCCCAATACCGGTTTCATAAAGGCCATCAAACTCACCAGTATTGCCGGCGCATACTGGAAGAATGATGCCAACAATAAGCAACTCACGCGTATCTATGGAGTGACCTTCCCGAACCAGAAAGAGCTGGACGAATACCTGCAGATGCTGGAGGAAGCCAAAAAGCGCGATCATCGCAAGCTTGGGAAAGAGCTGGGGATATTCACCATGGATGATGATGTGGGGCCTGGCCTTCCCTTATGGTTGCCCAATGGCACCATAATAATAGAGGAACTGGAAAGACTGGCCAAGGAAACGGAGCAGGCAGCAGGGTACAAAAGGGTAGTGACCCCGCATATCGCCAAGGAAAGCATGTACCTCACCAGCGGGCACCTGCCGTACTACCAGGATAGTATGTACCCGCCGATGGAACTGGAAGGGCAGAAATACTATCTCAAGGCGATGAACTGTCCGCACCACCATAAAATATTTGCGGCTGAGCCCCGGAGTTATAAAGATCTTCCGTTGCGCCTGGCGGAATACGGTACCTGTTACCGGTATGAGCAGAGCGGGGAACTGTTCGGGCTGATGCGCGTACGCTGTCTGCACATGAACGATGCCCATATCTATTGCACCCGCGAGCAATTCGCCGAAGAATTCAGGGCAGTGAACGACATGTACATCAAGTATTTTAAAATATTCGGGATAGACAAATACGTGATGCGTCTCTCGCTGCACGAGCCTTCCAAACTGGGCCAGAAATATATCAATGAGCCTGTGCTCTGGAAGGAAACCGAAGAGATGGTAAGGCAGGTATTGAAAGAATCGAACATTCCTTATGTGGAAGTACCGGATGAAGGGGCGTTCTATGGGCCCAAGATCGATGTGCAGATATGGAGCACCATCGGGCGGGAATTCACCCTGGCCACCAACCAGGTCGACTTTGCCCAGGGCAGGCGCTTCAAGCTGGAATTCATCAAAAATGACAATACATTCGATACGCCGCTGATCATTCACCGGGCCCCGCTGGGCACACATGAGCGGTTCATCGGCTTCCTGCTGGAGCATTATGCCGGGAAATTCCCGCTATGGCTGGCCCCCCTCCAGGTGAAAATTTTACCTATCAGCGACAAGTTCCTGGATTACGCAAATAGTATTTTACAATCACTGAAAAATGCGGATATTCGTGCAGAAGTTGATGACCGGAATGAAAAGATAGGCAAGAAGATCCGTGATACGGAACTCATGAAGGTCCCCTACATGCTGGTAGTCGGAGAGAAAGAAATGAACGATCAGAAAGTGGCCGTTCGCCGGCAGGGAAAGGGAGATCTGGGAGTCAGATCTGTTGAGGAATTCATAGGCGAAGCGAGGGTAGAGATAAGGGAGAGAAGAGGGGATTAGGTTGTTGGTTGGCAAGTTGAAGGGTTGATAAGTTGGCAAGTGGAACCTTGGTCTTCGAAAAACCCTTGTAAACATATCAACTTTTTAACCAGTCGCAACTCTAACATTAAAATTAGTAAACGTAAAAATTGTAAATGGCATTTCCACCGAGACAACCGAGAGGTAATTTTAATCCGCGTTTTAGAAAAGAGCAGCAACAGGAGCATCGAACCAATCACATGATCAGGGTACCGCAGGTGCGGTTAGTGGGAGACAACGTCGAAGTAGGCGTATACTCCATCCAGGAAGCACTGCGTATGGCGCAGGAGCAGGCATTGGACCTCGTAGAGATATCTCCGCAGGCAGATCCACCGGTTTGTAAGATCATCGATTATAATAAATTCCTGTACGAAAAGAAGAAGAAAGAGAAGGAAATGAAGGCCAAGAGTAAAACGGCCGAAGTGAAAGAGATCCGTTTTACGCCAGGCACTGATGACCATGATTTCGACTTCAAGGCACGTCATGCCGAGAGCTTCCTGAAAGAAGGGAATAAGGTAAAAGCTTATGTACAGTTCAAAGGCCGTGCTATCATGTTCAAGGAAAGGGGAGAGCTGGTATTGCTGAAATTCGCCGAAAGGCTGGCCGAATTTGGGCAACCGGAAGGCATGCCTAAACTGGAAGGTAAGCGAATGCTGATGATCATTTCTCCGAAGAGCGCCAAGAAGAAAAAAGAGACCGCGGAGTAATTCCGGGCTTCTATTCGATATTGTTAAGGTCCCGCCGCAGGCGGGACCTTTTTATTTGCACGAAGGTATAAAAAAATATTTGAGTAACCGATCGGTTACCTGTATATTTGTATTCCCACAATAATAAACCGATCATGAGAAGAGATGTATTCCAGGCAATAGCCGACCCCACCCGCCGGCAGATCATTCACCTGCTGGCCGGAAATGCCCTTACCCTGAATGGCGTGGCAGAGAATTTCGATATCAGCAGGCCCGCCATTTCAAAACATATCAAGATCCTCACCGAATGCGGCCTTATCACCATCCGGCAGGAAGGACGTGAGCGCATCTGCAAGGCAGAGCTCAATAAATTGAAAGAAGTATCTGAATGGGTAACACAATACAGGGCATTCTGGAACCAGAAGCTCGATGCCCTGGAACGGTACCTCGACAGTACGGCGCCTCCTAAAAAAAGGGCCAAAAAATAATCCAAAAAAAAATAGATATGGGTACTACCACATCTCAACGCGAAGGAACGGTCACCTCAACGGCAGGTGGCCATATTATCCGGTTCGAAAGGTGGCTGCAACACCCGGCCACCAGGGTATGGGAAGCGATCAGCCGGCCGGAGAACCTGGCCCGCTGGCTGGCGGAAGTCAGTGGTCCCATCCATGAACAGGGATCATTCACCCTGCATTTCGCCATCAGCGATTGCGGGGCCAATTGCCGGGTAACGAAGTTCCGGCCTCCTGACTTGCTCGAATACACCTGGGATTCTCACGATACGCCCCAATCCATGGTGCGCTGGGAAATATTTCCGGAAGGAAGATCTGCCTGCCGCCTCGTGCTTACGCATACCGTTGTACAGCTCGACCTCAAAACCGCCAGTTCCTGGCATGTACTGCTCGATCATCTTTCCCTTACCCTCGACGGGGAGCAAACCTCCTTCACCTGGTCGGAAGCAGGTTGGCAGGAAGTACATGATGACTATGTCCGCAAATACCCGTCCTGACCAGTCATTTCAACCATAAACTGTTCATATATGAAAAAGTTCAACTGGAAAGAATTGGTGCTCCGGGTGCCCATAAAGGTCCCGGCACTGCGGGTCCACACAGCATGGACCTCTCAGGAAGCCCTGGAATCCTGGTTCCTCCGGTCGGCTGTATTTACAACGCCGGACGGAAAAAAAAGGGCCCGTGGAGAAACCGTTGGAGCAGGGGACAAATTCACCTGGCACTGGCATGGCCATGGGGATGAGATCGCCGACCATAATGAAATGCTCCATAATAACGGAAAGGACCACCTGCAATTTTCCTTTGCCGACCGCTGTACCGTTAACGTTACCGTAAGGGAAGAAAATGGTGAAACGATCTGCGAACTGAAACAAAAGATGACCATGGATGAGGAAGACCTGCAACAGTATTTCTATATCGATTGCGGCAAAGGCTGGACCTTTTACCTGGCCAACCTCAAATCAGTATTGGAAGGCGGGCACGATTTGCGTAATAAGAACATAGCTATCAAACAGGTGGTGAATGCATAATTGATTTACAACAGCCCAGGCATTACACAGCAGAAGCCCTCTCCGGCCGGAGAGGGCTTCTGCTTTTTTTCTGCAGGTATCTGCATGGTTATTTTCAAAGGAAGTTCGTCATTGCTATGCATGCCGGCATATTGGGCGGCAACTAATCAGCACATTAAAACCCCCTAATTGATTTTCTATGAAAGATGAAAAAAGGCTCCTGCATGATTTCAGTGAAGGCATTGAACAGGCTGTGAGTCGTGTTCATGAACTCTTTTATATAGAGTTGTATTATTATGCGCTCAACATCGTCCATGATAAATACGAAGCGGAAAATATAGTCAATGAGGCGTTTCTTCAAACCTGGAAACAAGGAAAGACCTTCCAATCCCTCCACAACCTGAAATTATACCTGAAAAAGGCAACGGAGAACCACGCTTTCAATAGCCTCGACAGGATGAAAAATGAAGCGGTCCACAGAAGTAATTATGAAGTATTTGTGGAAACGGAAATTGATCCGCGGCCTCAAATAGAACTTAAACAAATCGTGTTAGCACAAGTTTACCGGCAGATCGAAGAATTACCAGACCAGTGCAGAATCGTATTCAAGTTAGCTTTCCTCGAAGGTTTGAGCAATGAGGAAATTGCCCATCGTCTTGACATTAGTGTGAAAACGGTAATGAACCAGAAAAGGATAGCCAGGGATAAACTGAAAAAGAAACTACCTCCCGGCCTGTTTACATCAGCGATGGTACTATGCGCACAGATCGCTGCCTTACAGATGCTTTGTGAGCGTAGACCAATTTGATCTTACTGCTGCACTTCTTCCAGGAATATACTTATTCACATTTGCTAAAAAAATCCCTGAAAAAAATAATCAGTTTTTTCGGGATACTCACCGGGACAATTCTCTTGTTCGATTGTTTATTATAATGTCCGGCAACCTAACCATCCTTCTATGGCAGATTCGATCAAAAAGATTGGTGACCTTATTGTAAAGTATTTAGGTAACGATCAGGGACTGGATGAAGACGAACAGAACGAACTCCTGGACTGGATGAACCAGTCTGAAGAGAATAGGAAAGCATTTGAAGAGCTGACAGACCCCGTGCAGATCAGGGATGAACTCAGAAAACTGGAGGCCCTCAAAAGGGCATCATGGACAAAGATCAAAGCCGCTATGGACGCCTATAATGTCGAGCATATTCCGATCAGAGTAAAAACAAAAACAAAGCCACTCGTATGGTCACGGCTGGCCATTGCGGCAACAGCCTTGCTTATACTCACAGGGGTACTTTATTTCATGCTCAGGGATAAACAGGCATTTCCATCTCAGCAGGCAACAACTGAACCTGGTATCGTCACTCCCGGTCAATACAGGGCCATCCTTACCCTGGCAGATCATTCCACGATCACACTGGATGCTTCCCGGAGCGGCCATATCGCCAGGCAGGGACCCGTTGAGATCTTTAAGGAAGGAGATACCGCCATCAACTACCGTCAATCAACAAATGAAAAACCTGATACTACAAAAAAATCCTGGAACACACTTACTACCCCTCGTGGCGGGCACTATATGCTTACCCTGCCCGACGGTAGCAAGGTTTGGCTGAATGCCGACGCTTCCATTACCTACCCGGTCAGCTTTACAGGCCCCGTCCGTAAAGTGACCCTTCGCGGAGAAGCGTATTTTGAAGTAACGGATCAGGAAGGGCCGAATGGCAGCCCGGCCCCCTTCCTGGTGGAAACCAATGGAACACTGGTGGAAGTACTGGGCACCCGCTTCAATATCATGGCCTATGATGATGAACCGGTGATCAGGACCACCCTGCTGGAAGGCAGCGTGAAAGTAAGCCCGGAAGCAGAACTGCCCGAAAGGCGCGATAAACCGCAGCCCTCCTTTATCCTGAAGCCAGGGCAGCAGGCCCAGTTCTACCTGTCCCAATCCAATGGACCCACTGGCTCCCGGTTCAGGCAGGTCCTCGTTCAAACGGTGGACCCCACTGAAGTGATCGCCTGGAAGAATGGAAGTTTCCATTTCGTCAATGCCGAGATGGCCCCGATCATGCGGCAAATAGCGCGATGGTATGATGTGCAGATCGAATACAGGAATGATATTCCGCAAGGAAAGTTCACCGTACTGGCCACCAGGGATAATAACCTTCCCCTGTTACTGGAATCGTTGAAGAAAACCAGCCGGAACACGATCGATTACACGATTGAAGGAAGAAAGATCACCATCATAAATCTCGAAAAGTAAAATAACTGCATTATTTAGAATGATGCCGATTGACCATTAAACCACCTATGTAAGTTAGCCCCCGCCCGAAAGGGCGGGGATAAAACATCTGCGTATGTTGGTTAGTAATCATTCCGGCTCTCATTGGCTGCGTCCCATCCTCCTGATCGTTTGCCTGTTCTTCGGGCAGGTAGTAGCTGCCCAAACCGTAACACTGCGCATGAAGGATGCTACCATCCCACAGGTCTTCCTGGAGATCAAGAAACAAACAGGCTACGGTTTCGTGTACAAGGAAGAAGATGTCCCCAGCATAAGGATCAATATCGAAGTGGATAAGCTGTCTGTGGAAGAGACAGTCCGCATCGTACTGGCCAATATCCCCTGGGAATTCGAAGTGATGAGCAATATGGTAGTGCTCTGGGCGAAAGAGGAACACAGGTATATCGAAGACCCTGCTGCCAATACCATCAATGTGAGAGGCCGCGTGATCGATGAACAGGGCATGGGCATCCCGCATGTGAATATCATCGCAACAGGTTCCCGTATGATCATCCAAACAGATTCCAATGGGAATTTCCTGTTCAGAAAGATCAGGAAGGATGAACTGCTGCATCTTACCTGCACAGGATACGAAGAACTTTTCCGCACAGCTTCCTTCCAGGCACATACCATGTTACAGATGAAACCGGTGGTCAAAAAGCTCGATGAAGTGCTTATAACAGAGTATAGCCGGGATCAAAGAAGATTGTCTACCGGGAATATCGGCAAGGTATCCGGCAATCAATTGACCAATCAGCCTGTATCCAATGTACTCGCCGCCCTCGACGGAAGAGTAGCGGGGCTCGATATCGTGCAGACCAACGGTATCAGTGGCAGCGTAGTGAACGCACTTGTGCGCGGCCGGAGCTCACTGGACCAGCACCTTTCCCGCAACTATCCACTGCTTGTGATCGACGGAGTGCCATTTGAATCAGGCACAGGGCCTGTGAACCTGCTCCCTTCCGCGGCAGGTTTCGTGGATGCCGGAACAGGACTGAGCGCGATCGGTTGTATCAATATGGCCGATATCGAATCGGTCAGCGTGCTGAAAGATGCCGCCGCCACCGCCATTTACGGCAGCAGAGGCGCCAATGGGGTGATCCTGATCACTTCCAGGAAAGGGACAGTAGGGCGAATGAGAACTAACATCGATGTATATACGGGATTGAGCCGTATCACCAAGTTCATCGATTTCCTTTCCACTCCCCAATACCGGATGATGCGGAGTGAAGGGTTCCGGAATGACCAGTTGCCGGTCAGTCTGCCCATAGCAGCAGACATAACGGGGCCCGACAGCCTCAGTTATACCGATGTACAAAGACTTCTTGTTGGGCAGGTATCCCGGCAACAGCAGCTCCAGGTCTCGCTGTCCGGCGGCGACACCCTCTCACAATACCTGTTCACCGTTGGATGGCGCCGTGAGACGAGTATTTTTTCCGCCGGACTGGACAATACCATGACCTCTCTCCGTTCCATGATCAACCTTCATTCCAGGAACAAAAAATTTAGACTGGTATGGAATACTTATTATGCCAGGGACCATAACAAACTGATCCAGGACGACCTCACCCGGTTCATCAATCTTCCACCCACTGTAAAATGGCTCGATTCCGCCGGCAACCTCAACTGGCTGCAGCAAGGCATTTCATTCGACCAGCTCAATATCTCCAACCCCCTGGCTTTGATCCGTAAAAAATATGATTTTCAGAATGATTTCTTTTCCGTCAGTTGCCAGATGCAACTCAATTTCACCAGGCAACTGGTGCTCAGGTCGACCCTGGGATTCACCAGGTTTGGAAGCGATGAAACAGCGATCAATCCTTCCCGTTCCTTTTCCCCTCTTTCCGGCATATCCGGTTATTCCAATTTCGGCAGCTCCATGATCAATAGCCTGGTCGCTGAAACGCAGCTCGAATACATGAGAACATTCGGTATCCTCAGGGGGAGCCTGATGGCCGGTGCAACCTGGCAGCAAAGATCGGCCCGTGGCATGGTGATAGCGGCCGCGGATTTCAGGAGCGACGAACTTCTTTCCTCATTGCCCGCAGCAGGCACTACCGACGGTGACACCAGCAGCAGCATGTACCGCTATGGGGCTGTGTTTGCACGGATGAGCTTCAATGTCCGCGATCAGTATATCCTCGATCTCACTGCACGCCGGGATGGTTCCAGCCGGTTCGGTCCCGGAAAACAACTGGCCGGTTTCGGATCGGTGAGCGCTGCCTGGATCATTTCACAGGAAAGTTTTTTTCAGCGTATGTTCCCCTGGGTGAGTTTCCTGAAATACAGGGCCAGTTGGGGCATCACCGGCAATGACCAGATCGGCGACTACAAATATCATGATCTCTGGAACCCTGCTGTTCCATATCAGCGCATGCCGGCCTATCAGCCTGCCAGTCCATCGAACCCCAATTATTCCTGGGAAAGAACAGGCAAGCTGGAACTGGCCATGGAGCTTGGTCTTATTCGCAACAAACTCCTGTTCACAGCAGCCTGGTATGATAACCGCAGCAATAACCTCCTCCTGGATGTTCCATTGCCCGATCAGACAGGCTTCCAAAGCATCACCAGGAATTTCCCGGCCAGGGTGAGGAATTATGGATTCGAGCTCAGCCTTTACTTCCGCCAGATGGTGGCGCCGCAATTCCAATGGACCCTTGAATTGAACGCGACCGTACCGAGGAACAGGCTGGAAGCGTTTCCAGGTTTGGAGCATTCCGTGTACGCGCCGGTATACAGCCTGGGACGGTCGATCGATGCGATCATCGGTTATAGATCACTGGGAGTTAGCAAGGACGAAGGGATATATACATTCGAAGATCTCGATAAAGACGGGAAATTCCCTTCTGCGGGCGATTATACCGTTATCGGCAAACTCGACCCCGAACTTTATGGCGGTATCCAGAATACATTTGAATACAAAGGCATTTCACTGGGGATATTTTGTTCATTCAGGAAACAGCAGGGCTGGAACAGCTATGCATTCATGGCCGGCAGTCCACCCGGACTTGCATTCAATCAGCCTGCACGGGTGATCGACCGCTGGCAAATGCCCGGAGATAACGTTTCCTTTCAGCGGTATACATCGCAGCCCAATAGCGCTGCGGCGGAAGCTGCCATTTACCAGGGGCGTTCCGATGCGGCCATCAGCGATGCTTCCTATTGGCGGGTAAGGAATATTGTGCTGGCTTATACCTGTTCTCCGGGGCTTAGCAACAGGCTCCGGCTGGAAAAACTGCAGGTTTACGTGAAAGCTCAAAACCTGTTTACGTTCACCAGGTATAAGGACGCAGATCCTGAAACACGGAATATGTTCGTGCTCCCACCCTTGAAAACGATCGTAGTGGGCTTTCAGGTGGAATTCTAACAATCATCGATATGGCGTTGAAAAAAAAGTATACGGGTCTATGGACCTCCCTGTGGTATATACTGATATTCCTGAGCCTGGCTTCGTGCAGGAAACTACTGGAAGTCCCTGATCCGAAGAACGGCATCCCCCGTTCAGCGGTCTTTGCCAATGACCAGGAAGCGGAAGCCGCGGCCAGGGGGCTGTACAGCCAGATGACTGCAAACAGCTATTGGATCACGAATGGGGGCGCTACTTTGTACGGCGGATTGTCGGCCGATGAATTGTACAATTATTTCTCCAATAAAATGTACGATGACTTCAGGACGAACTCGCTGAAAGCAGACGACAACATGGGTGTGGCCACCCACTGCTGGTATGCTGCCTACAGGAATATCTACCATGCCAATAATGTGCTCGATGGGGTAGCTGCATCGAAAAAGATCACAGGGACCATGAAAGCAAGGATCAGGGGAGAAATGCTGGTTGTACGGGCCCTGCATTATTTCTACCTGGTGAATTTATTTGGAGATGTGCCGCTGGTATTGAGCCCGGCCTTTGAAGACAATGAGCAAATGCCGAGAACCTCTACGGCCGTGATCTACCGGCAATTGATAAGCGACCTGGAAGAAGCCGCACAATTGCTGCCGGACCAATACCCGACGGCCGGGAGGGTGAGGCCCAACCGGTTCACGGCTTATGCGTTGCTGGCCAGGATCTATCTCTACACGGAAGAATGGGCAAAAGCAGAATCGGCGGCCGATATGGTGATCGGTTCAGGGACCTATCACCTCGAGCCCGATCTCCGGAACGTGTTCCTGCGTGATAGTGAGGAAGCGATCTGGCAACTGATGCCGGGGTCGGGGAGTGATTACAATACGGCAGAAGGGTTGGTGCTCCTGCCGGCCGATTCATCGTCCATTCCGGAATTTCCTGTCACGGATTCATTATTGAAGGCATTCGGGCCGGGAGATCAGCGGAAGCAGGTATGGATAGGAGTTAGTGTGTGCATGGGCGACAGTATTTACTATCCGGCCAAATACAAGATCAGGAACGGTATGCCTGATCGTGAATATTATGTAGTGCTCCGCCTGGCCGAAACAATGCTGATCAGGGCGGAAGCAAGGGCCATGCAGGATAAGCTGGATGCGGCACTGGAAGATCTTGCGATCATTCGTCGCCGTGCCGGACTGCCTGCTGCGAATGCGGGCGAGCGGCAGTCGCTACTGGAGGCCATCCTCCGGGAAAGAAGGGTGGAATTAATGGCAGAATGGGGGCATCGCTGGCTCGATCTGAAAAGAACGAAGCAGGCAAGTGCTGTGCTTGGAGCGATGAAAGCTCCGGGCTGGCAAACTACTGATACTTTGTATCCCATTCCGGCGGGCCAGATCCGGTTAAATCCATTCCTGGTACAAAATCCGGGCTATTGACAGCAGATCATTGGGGTGGGGGTTTCAATGTCCTGATCTGGCTGGTCTGGTAACTGGGAAAATAGGTGATGGGATCGCGGAAACCCCGGAGGCAGTCGACGGAGAACCCGAAACAGCCATCATTGTTCTCTGCATAGGTGATGGTCTGCTTGCTCATAAAGGCGAGCGAAGATGCCGTCATTTCACCGAATGGGCCTACCCGGTACCACCAGTAGGTGAGGTCCTTGTTCTCTTCATTCAGGCTGCTGGCCTTCTTTTCCATCTGGCGGGTGAACGCGCTCATGGCAATGGCCAGCACCACGGCTATGAGGCCGGTTGCATACTTTTTCATAACATAAGGTTTAATGATGTAACAAAACTGGGCCCTATATAAAAAATTGCGGCCATTTATCCACTTGATAAATGGCGCAATCAAATCCAATATTTACGAAATGAAAAAACGGAGACGGGTTAAATAAATGCAGATTGTTTTAGGAAATCCGGTATGGCCTGATGTGTATAACTCGGGTGCCGGCGATACAGGGCATTATTTATTAACCACCCATTATTTGGTTTGCCGGAGCGACAGGGCATTCCAATGTATAGCCCACGCGCACAGTCCCGATTTCTGGTTATGCTGACCCTCTGCATCCTGAACATAATCAAAGGATCGGTTGTGCTGCATAGATTCGTACCGCCGGCAGCCCGGTTATAACAGCTACTTCTCAAGTGGCCTTATAGTGTGATCGACATAAATGACAAATCCGGAAGTGATACCATGGTCCCTGTTCACTTCCTGGCTGAAGCAGTTGCCGGAATGCGCACCGGCAACTTTCTTCTGCCAGTTAATTCAAGTGTTCCTTATTTATAGTATCACAGAGCTATACCGGTTTTATTCTTGCGGAAAAAGATACCGGTTAAACATGTTGGCTTGATCGAATACTGATAACGTTGTAACAAAATTAATCTGCACATCAAAAAACACGTTATGAATTTGGGATAAAAACTTTCGAAAAAAAGCATTTTTATAAGATCGCTGAAACCCGCGTGGCATCTAAGTGATTACCTATAGAAAGATGTATATGCTTCGGCGTAAAAAATATTCTTTCGGATTGATGGTCTAACCGCAATAGATATTGTTTGCTAGATTTATTCACGTTATTCAACAAAGCATCGTCAGCTTATTCCTGGTTAAGGCTCTTTTTATTTCCTCCTTTGCTTCCATTCTTTCCATCCATTCACCAACTGTTTCACAATAACTATCGTATCTGATTACCGGGACCTTCATTCAATAATTGGCGCGAATATTGCGCTCAAGAAGCAATCCGTATTCTATCCCCTTCTTACCGTTGATCGTATACCAGTTATCCTATTATCCATATCCTGAAAACTACCTCACCAAACGAACTGGAACCATAAAATCGTACGTATGCGAAAGCTATTGGCATGGGCATTACTTTGCCCCATGGCATCATTTTCCCAACAACGGATACATCTCACCCTTTTTGGAGGCTTCTCTAATTACCAGGGAGATCTGCAGGATAAATATTTCACGCTCGACCAGGCCAACCTGGCGCTGGGGATTGGAGCCAAATATGACCTCACCCCGAATTTTGCCCTGAGGGCAGGGATCAATTATGGTACCGTAGGCGCCACCGATAAAAAGAACAAACCTGAATTGCAGGCCAGGAACCTGAGCTTCACCACCAGGATACTCGAAGGGAACCTGTTGCTGGAGTACACCCTGTTCGATCTCACCGATAAGAAAATATCTCCCTATGCTTTTGCCGGGGTGGCCTTGTTCCATTTCAATCCTTATGCATACGACACACTTGGCAATAAGATATACCTGAAACCACTGAGCACAGAAGGGGAAGGGCTTCCCCAATATCCCGACAGAAAACCGTATAAGCTCACCCAGTTCGCCATCCCATTCGGAGCAGGCGTCAAGTTCAGGATCAATGATAACACGGTGCTGGGATATGAGATCGGGCTGAGAAAACTGTTTACCGATTATCTCGATGATGTCAGCACGACCTACGTAGACCAGTTTGCACTTGCCCAGGCACGCGGCCCCAAGGCCGTGGAGATGGCCTACCGTGGCGGCGAACTGAAGAACGGAAATCCCAATTACCCGGCCGACGGTACCATCAGGGGAGGCTCTAAATACAAGGACTGGTACTATTTTAGTGGACTTACCCTTACGATCGGGCTCAATACAGGTGGTAATTATTATGGGGGAAAGGGTGGAAAACAAAGGTTGGGATGCCCCACCCGCGTGAACTGATCATGATAAGTTCAATAGGGCTCAATAAAACGTTTTACCGCCATGGATGGTCCTCAACGCTTTGACGATCTGCTGGGTATCAGCGTGCGATTTGACGATGACGCCCTCTATCCCCAGGCGTTTCAGTTCATCGGTAGGGATCTTGTCATTGAAGAGAGTGGTGATGAGTATCCTGATATGGGGATGATGCTCCCTGAGCCATCGTAAAGAAGTGAGATTGTTCGATTTACTGGTCTTATAACTGATAATGGCGATGTCCGGCAGCCCGGAGGCCTGTAAAATTTCTTCCAGATCTACCTCGGCCCTTATGGCATAGGTCACCCTGAATCCATTTCGCTCTAAAAAATCTACCAATACTTCACGGTAAAGGTCATGATCATCCACAACCATGATCCTGATCATGTTTGACATAAATAAGTAGTTGTTATCATTTCCCGATTCCTGAAGTTTAACATAGAGTACGGATCATCGAATCCCGAAGGATGATTGTGCTGCTAACCAAATATGGTGATGGATGCCCTTAATAGGATCATTCGCTCTTTGCGTTCAATGGAAACCAGATTATTGGAAAGGAGAAGGTTTGTATACGCCCCGGGCAGTCTGTGGGCTACTACCCCTGATCGGAATTGCTTTTTGAAATTACAACCAGTTTACCTATCAAAAAAATAAAATAGGAACAGTTAGAATGATCCATTCAATTCAACTCCCTGGTGTAACCGGAGCTACCCCGGTTCAACCTGCTTATTGAACAAATTCATTTTATCAGCCAATTTATTTTATATTGCTATTGATTTTTCATTGAAGGAATTACCGCCTGCTCGCCATTAAACCAATATGATTACCTATGAGATCATGCAAAACTGCCTGCCTATGCACAGTATTCCTGATGATCGCCTTTTCCTATGCCAAGGCCAGGGAAACCGATAGTCTCAGGGTATGGCTCGACCAATTGAACACTCGCTATCAACAGAAGAAGGTGAACGATTCGCTGTATATCAGGTCCATCGATTCTGTTGTCTTCTCCCTCTTCGATAAGAAAGATCTTCCCACGCTTCTCGATACCTATCATTCCATCGTTTTTTCCGGTACAGGTAATTTTTATCTTGTTCGCCGTATCATCTATTTCCAGTACCTCGGTATTTATGAAGTGAACAACAACAGCAATGGCAAAGCCATTTTTTATTTCGAGAAAATGGCCGAAGAAGCTCGCAAACAAAAGAGCCTGCCCAGGGCCATGGCTGCCCACCGGGCCATGATCAATATTCTTTTCAGCAACCAGGATTTCCAGAAATGCTATGAGAAATATCAGTCCATCCGCCCCGATATCCAGTTGCAGACCGACTCGATCAGGACCGGGAAGATCGATCCCCTGATGGCCGATGGGATCTGCGGCATCCTGGAACTGATGACGCTCACTTTTTACAAAATGAACAATATCCCGCAGGCCAATGAAACCTACGACCTGCTCCGGAAGATGCGAGAATCCGTCAATAAGTATCCCGACCATTACAAGGCATATCTTTCCAGGATCAACACTTCCTATTATGAAGGGGCCTTCTGCAAAGCCAGCTATGAAAAGAATACAGCCGCCGCCGATTCCATCCTGCAGGCCGTTATCAAAGAGATCAGGGCGCCCGATTTTCCTACGCAGCTCAAGCCATTTTTCCTCCACGATGTCTATGAACAGGCCATCGAACATTTCCTGGCCATCAATAATGAAGACAGTGCCCGCCGATACCTTAATTTCTTCCATGAACTGGAACTGACAGTCGGTACCAACAAGCGGCAGGCCTTCTTTCATGAAAGCATGGCGAAATTGCTGGCCGGCAACCATGATTTCACGGCGGCCTACCAACACCTGACCACGGCCAGCAAGATCAAGGATTCGATATTGAATGCTACCCTGATCGACAGGGATAATAACGTATATGCGCAAACGGAATCTGAGTATAGCCGGAGCCTCCTGGCGAGTGCAGAAAAAACGGCACAGGCCACCAGCCGCAGGAACATGCTGCTGAAATGGTCGCTCGGACTGATCCTCCTTCTCGCTTTCTTCCTGTTCTGGTGGTACCGTCAGCAGCAGAAGAACAAATTCCTCAATGCCAAACTGAAGATGGCCAGGAATATCCACGATGAGATCAGCCCGATGCTGCTTTATGCCAAACTATTGGTGAAAAAAGAAAAGGAATTATCCCTCACCGGTAGCAATAACCTCCAGTTGATCGAGACCCAACTCAATAATACCATAGAAACGGTAAGAGGACTTTCGCACGACCTGAAATCGACCCGCGAATTCACGACCAACCAGTTGTACCACGAGATCCGGGAATTGCTCGATAAAACCGAGAAGGTGACCGGCATCACCTATCATTTTCTCTTCAACCGGAAGGAAAAGACCCTGAATTATTTCCAGTACCAGCATCTCCGCAATATCGTGCATGAACTGGTGAACAATACCATCAAGCACTCCGACTGGAAGCTGATCGAAACCGTTATGCAGATCATTCCCAAGAAACTGGTGATCCTTTATTCGGATAATGGTCCGGGTTTCGAGCCCGGCTACGAAAACAAGACAGGGATCGGGTTGGAAAATATCAAAGAGCGCGTTCAAAAGCTGAAAGGGGAGCTGAAGCTGAACAACAATTACCCCGAAGGATATACCATCGAGATAAATATTCCATTGACATGAACAAACCGCCCTATCAATCAGTGCTGGTGGTGGATGATCACAAAATGATCATCAACGGTATCCGTATCACTATCGGCCATCTCTTCGATGATTTTTATGAAGCGTATAACGGCAGCACAGGCATAGAGCTGGCCTTGCAGCATCACCCGCAACTGGTGATCATGGACTACCAGTTGCCGGATGCCACCGGCAATATGATCGTCAAGGAGATCAAATACAGGTGCCCCAATTCCAGGGTACTGGCCTATACTTTCAATTTCGATGAAGACGCCATCCTGAAGATGTTCTCGGCCGGTGTGAACGGCTATGTGCTGAAAAGCGAAGACGACGCCGAATTTCTCCGGGCTATCGAATACATCCTCGACGGGCGCGATTATTTCTGCAAGGAAGCCCGCAATCATATCATCAACCGGATCGCTTTCCAGGACGACAATACCCGGCTCATCGTGGCCAATATGGAATTCTCCCAGAAGGAGATCGAGATCATCCGGCTCACCTGTTACCAGAAAACGGCCAGGGAGATCAGTGAACAGGTATTCCTTTCCGAGCGCACGGTAGAGCAGTACAGGAGCAATATCAATAAGCGCATCGGCGCCAGGAACCTGGTGGGCGTGATCAAGTTCGCATTGAAGAACGGGATCATCAGGATAGAGGAGCTGTGAGGTGGTTAACTGGTTAACAGGTTGAAAAGTTGACAAGGAGGTTTCCGAAATTCGGAGATATCCTTGTCAACTTTTCAACCTATCAACCTTTCAACCTAACTTGCGGCCATAATTTCGAACCATGGCATTCAGGAACCAGCAGCATTTTATCGATACATTGGAAGAGGCCGGCGAGTTGGTCCGTATCAGGTCGTTTGTCGACCCGGTATTGGAGATCGCCGAGATCACAGACCGGATCAGCAAAACAAAGGGTGGGGGAAAGGCCCTTCTCTTCGAAAATACAGGATATGATTTCCCCGTGCTGATGAATGCTTACGGCAGTGAGCGCCGGATGTGCCTGGCCCTCGGTGTTCAGCACCTCGATGATGTGGCCAGGGATATCGAGAACCTATTCAAATTATTGTCGGCCCCCAAAGAAAGTATTCTCGATAAGCTAAAACTTCTACCTAAACTCAGTGAATTCGCCTCCTGGATGCCCAGGGTAAAAAGCGGGCGTGGCGCCTGCCAGGAAGTGGTGATGCAACAGCCCGATATTACCCCCCTGCCGGTGATCACCTGCTGGCCCAAAGATGGCGGCCCATTCGTTACATTGCCTGTAATTCATACCAAAGATCCCAATACACATACCCGTAATGTGGGCATGTACCGGATGCAGGTATTCGGGCCCACGCTCACCGGCATGCACTGGCACAGGCATAAGGTGAGCGCCAAACATTTCAATGAATATAAGAAACTGGGAAAGCGCATGCCCGTTGCCGTTGCATTGGGTGGAGACCCCGTATACGCTTATTCTGCCACCGCGCCCCTGCCGGAAAATGTGGATGAGTATATGCTGGCAGGGTTCCTGCGGAAGAAAAAAGTCGAGTTGGTGAAATGTATCACTCAACCGGAAATAGAAGTGCCGGCCGATGCGGATTTTATCATCGAAGGGTATGTCGACCCCAATGATGAGATGATCTGGGAAGGCCCCTTTGGCGACCATACCGGATATTATTCATTGCCCGACTGGTATCCGCGTTTCCATATAACTGCCATCACCCATAAAAAAGACCCGGTCTATCCTGCCACTATTGTCGGCATTCCACCACAGGAGGATGCCTGGCTGGGCAAGGCCACGGAACGCATCTTCCTGGCGCCCATCAAAATGACGATGGTGCCGGAGATCGAAGATATGGACATGCCGGTAGAAGGCGTTTTCCACAACCTTGTGATCACGAAGATCCGTAAAGAGTACCCCGGACAGGGACAAAAAGTGATGAATGCCATGTGGGGAGCAGGACAGATGATGTTCAACAAAATACTCGTGCTCACGGCTGCCGGTTTTCCCATCACCGATTACCGGCAACTGGCGCAGGATGTCTTCCGGAATATGAACCCTGCCACCGACCTGTATTTTTCGCAAGGGCCGATGGATGTGCTCGATCATAGTTGCAGCAAGCTTGGCTTCGGCGGCAAGATGTGTATCGATGGCACCTGGAAAACGGAGGAAGAAAAAGAGGAGCGTTTCGGTGATCACCCAACACCTGCTGCGCCGCATGAACAAAAATTATTGTCGGCCTTCCCGGAGATCAGGGCAGTGAATACAGATCTCGTGAAGATAGATATTCCTTGCCTGGTCATTTCCGTGGAGAAGAACAGGAAGGGCCATATCCGTGAACTGCACCAGCAGTTATGTCAGTTGCCTGAAATGGAAGGCATGAAGATGATCCTGTTTGTGGAGCATACCGTCGATGCAAAAGATCTTCCGGTAGCTTTATGGCGTTTTTGCAATAACCTCGATCCCAAACGGGACAATATCCTTGTTCAGCAACCATCGCGCACTATCGCGGGCAAGGACTGGGCCTGCATGGGACTGGATGGCACCATCAAGACAAAAGCCTTTGATGACTTTCAGCGCGACTGGCCAAATATCATCGTAGCATCCGATGCTACGATCGGGGCGGTCGATAAAAAATGGAATGAGCTTGGGATCGGGCCTTTCATACCATCTCCTTCCTTGAAGTTCAAAGGACAGATATATGGGGAGGAAGCGGTAGTGGCTTAGGCTTTTCTTTGATGTCTATATCCGGGTCAATCGCCCCGGACAATGATCTTTTCGCTTTCATGTTTGTTGACCTCGGCAAAAAAAACGGCCATGTCCTTATATTCATTGGCCGGGATGATATGGTTGTTCAATACAAGCCGTGCGATCACCATGAAACCATTCCCGGCAGGATTATTGACGACTTCATTCCTGTAATAACCATATTTTGAGCGGACTTCTTTTACGGGAGGGAGCCTGTCGGGCGTAAACCCTTCCGGAAGCCGATAAAAAGTGGAATCGGTTTTATCGTATGGAAAATTGAAGAGGTATTCCCATTTGCGATCGCTTCTTCCCAGTTCTTCATCGCAGATCCTGTTGATCCTTGGTCTGAAGAAATATTTATTGCCGGCCTTGAAATCGAATGCCTGGTCGTAGCTGAGTGAGAGGACGAAACGGTTGCCGGTGGCGGAATCGCCGGCATTGACCATCTCGAAGGATTCGGGTGATTTATATCCCAGGTGGTTTACCATTATTTTTTTCTGCTGTTCTCGTTCATATTGCATCAGTTCATAGTACTGGCTCCAGAACCCGCCTGTGCAGTAAATAGCCGATCTTACTTCGGCTGCCCCTTCTTTATTGAGGATAATATTCGTTTTGGTGATCAATTTGTTCCTGTCGCTCGAACTCCTGGGTGTAGGGACCAGTTTCCCGCCTTCTTCTGTAAGCAGGAGGGCATACCTGTTCTCATTATCGCTTCCGAGGTCACCACACGCATTATTATTGCTGGTGCATTCCAGCCATAGCGAATCTTTCTCCATCGGCACCAATACCACCGCATGGTTGAAGCCATTGGCCGGGAAGTCCGGGCTGACGGGCATTGCATCATATCCTCTGTTGATAAGAGCGGGGTACGCTTTGATGCCCACCGTTTTCAGCATGTAACGCATATAATTGGAGAGAGCTTTACAATCCCCATATTTTTTCTCGTCGACGAAAGAAACAGGGAATGGTTTGAAGCCGCCGATCCCCAACTGGATACTCACATACCGCATCGTTTTCTTCAGGTGGTTGTAAAGCACTTCGATCTTTTCACGGTCGGTTTTGCAATGCGCCACCATCCGTTTCAATTCTTCGGTCCGGGAGGGGGAGAATGGGGCCTGATCATTGTAAAGAGGGTAAGCCCATTCCCCAAATGATTTCCAGGTAGTGCTGCTGCCACGGTATCCGTCGTATTCAAAAGTATTTGGCGCGAGATGGATCTGTGGGAAATGGTACCGGGCCATATAACTTCCATCTTCCCTTTCTTCCGCTACCAATTGTTTTGCTTCCCAGAAATAGGTCTTGCTATTGCCCTGGACCGTCGACACAGGTTTGAGGTCGATATTCAAAGACGAATAGCGTATATCCATCTCCGATGGTACTCTCACCGTGAGCCTGTACTGTTCCATGGATTGATTGGTCGAATTCACGATCTGCCTGGGAAAAGCGATATAGCCTGTCATCTTTTGCTGGGAGGTTATTTCCAGGGTAAAAGGATAATCAGGGGCGGGGATATCCAACCGCATGATCATATTATCGGAATGCAGCGACATATTATCATCGTAGGCTGCCGTTTCGAAATCCTTTTTCCGATACCTTTTGATCTCTGCCCCCAGCGCATTGAATACCCTGATATCGATCTCTTCCACTTTTGAAAACTTATCGAACCAGAAGCGTTGCCGCAGCAGGGGAGCAGCGTCCTTATTGAGAAAAGTGACGATCTCATGATCATACATGGTATACCGGGAGGGAGATTGAATATCGATCATCGTTTCCCGCAGGCGGTAAACCGCATGAGCGCCCTTTTTCATGCTATCGGGAATATTGAGGGCCGTATACTTCAGCGGGTCGGCAGGGGATTGGGCTGGCAGGTGGCCAGATAAGAAAAATAGCAGGGGCAGTATCAGGGATTTGCACATATTGTCAGTTATTTTTTCTCAACACGAACGGCTCATTGAGGATATTGATCATTTTTTTATAGAACTCTTTCAGGAGCGGGTATTCTTCTGCTGTGTACACGCTTTTGTTCATTTGTATCCTGAACAGGGTAGTAATGGTATTATTCTCGTATGTAACGTATCTTACCAGGCTGATGCTGGTATCGGGCATGATCAAACGCAGGTCTTTTGGTATGCTTTCCGGCCGGTATTGAGGAGGCAGTGTGATCTGTTCCGCGATCTCATGGAACTGCCGGCAGCCGAAATCCACATTGGTGAACCGTACATCAGAAATAAACGGGTTCTCCCTGAAGCCGGTGAAAAGGTTCAGGTTCAGGAGGTGGTAATCCCCACTAAGATTGGCGGGCAGCCCGAAGCGGAAGGACTGCACCAACGGGAGGCTATCATTGTCGGTATTATTGACCTGGAAACTGTCGGCCCTGATGCCCGGTACTTCTTTATAGGCGATTACATCGAGTAATTTTTCTTTGCTTTCCTTGAAATACCGGAGACGGGTTATTCTCGAATAATCGTAGCTGGTGATCCTGGCATCACCCACCAGTTCTCCATCCGTATTCATTTCCGCTTTGATGGTGACCCTGTTCTTCTTCATCTTATTATTATCGTTGAGGGAGATGATGCCACCTTTTTTCTTATTCACGATAAACGCCTTTGTATTTACAACGCTGAACGGGATGAGTTCGGGAGGGGTATAGGAGCCGGAAGCGTCGAGCACGTAGTTTCTGGCATCCGCCACCACATAGGCCATCACGGTATTGAACTGATCGAGAAAAGGATAATCGGTCCTTACTTTACCATTAAAGCGCTCGCTCACCAGGAGCGGATATACTTCAAGCCCGGTTTCTTTAAGCAAATTGATGAGCAATAAGTTGATCTCTCCATTTGTGCCTTTTTTCTTATCCCATACTGATTTGATACCATCAGGGGCAAATTTGGAATTGTATCCATTCCAGTCGATCGCACGCTGCACTTCTTTATATACCGTGATCATTCTCTCATATTCCGTTGAACGGCTTTTGGCGTTATTGACCAATGGGGCTGCATCGCTTACATTCCTGTTCAACTGTGTGCCGAAATCCTCATGCCCCATCAGTTCCCTTGTGAGCTCATCCCAGGTGGTCATATATCTTGTTCTTCCACCGAAGCGGCTGCCATAGGCGGAGAGCTGGAATTCCACATGCTGACGGTAATCCTTAGGTGCATCCATATACGGCTCATCGCGGAGGCCGGCCACATTGCTCATCTCGAACAGGATATTGCCGGCTGCTTTGTTTTGTTTGATAGTGACCGGCAGTTCATCGCTTTTGTGCACCTGGTAAGCGAACTCGGCATTGGGCAGGATCACGAGCGAATAACTGCTGAGGATGGTAGGTATATCGGTTTGAAAATACCAGTCTTGCAGCCATCCGTAATGTACCAGCGTGCTTGTATATTCATATTCGATGATGCTGCCCACTTTCACATCGGGCAGGGCGAATTTTACGGATGATATCTTGTCGCTCAGCTTTTGCCGGAAGATGGAAGAAGCGCTCAGTTCTTTGGTCTGCTGGTTACCGAGATCATCGAGGTTATGAACAGCAGCGCGGATATTGGAGATGTTTTCCACTTCATCCTTGGCATAATAGTAAATTTCGATATTGCCGCGCTGAATACCTTTCTGTCGCAGTACCTTGATCCGGATATGCCTGTTGGTGATGAGGTTACGATCATCATTATGATTGGAGGATGCCTGATCGAAAAGGATCACGGCCTCTGCTTCCTTATCGAAATCGCAGACGGTCAGTTTTTTTTCAACTTCGGAAAGGACGCCGAATTCCTGAACAGGGGTTTGGGCCCGGGTACTGAGGGCTACTGCCAGGAAGCAGTACAAGAGAAGCGTTCTCATGGTCAGTCTTTTACTGGATAGGGTTGAATAGGGTTAAAAATAGCTATTTTCTTTAATGTAATAATACAATAAATCATGAAAAAATAAACATGTCATTTTTTTAAGGCTTTCAGGATCTTTTTACCTCTCGACCGGAAGGCGGGTGTTTCATGGTCCCATTGCTCCCCGATGATCAGTTGAAGCTCTGGCCTGATATCGGGGTATTCTTTGGAAAGATTGTATAAAACGGTGAGTGCAAATGCTTTTACGGCAGCCGGTGCATTGATATCCCCCACATAATTGAAACAGGCATTCATGATATTTCCATGGAAACGTTTGGGGATCTCCACATCCTGCAACAGTCGCATGATATTCCTGGTTACTGCCTCATGCACATCCTTTTTATCGAGCAGGGTCAGTATTTGTTTAAAATAGGGTTTGATGAGTGAAGGATGTTCCCGCACACAGTTGCTCATGGGCCAGGCGGCGCGTTGAGTGACCTTGTATTCACCTTTGAAGAACAGCTTCATCAGTTCGGCAAATCTTTTGGGATCGTTGCCGATATATCGTACGATCTTATCGGTCTGTGATTTGGAATGCTGTTCCAGTATGGTTTCGAGCAGGTCCATGGATGTTGTTTGAACGTTATTTACCGGTTGAGCAGTCTCCTTACAAGACCGAAAGCATCGCGGTAGCTGGCAATAGTATACCGTGCGACATTCCCCAGTTCGAGGTGAATATGTTTCCGTAAGATCAGGTACATGATCACTGCATTGACGAGGCAGTTGATGACAGTGGCATAAGCGGCGCCGATGCCTCCGAACTGGCGCAGGCATATCCAGGTGGTGAAGAGCGCGATGACCATCATCAGGGCGTTGGACCAGAAATTGATCGCCGGCTTGCCGATGGCGTCCAGTGTGGAACCGTACTGGTATCCGAGCGGCCTGATGAATGTGATGAGAATGGTGATCTGCAGGATAGGGATAGCATCATAATAGCCTTTGCCCGCCAGTATGAGTATGATGAATTTCGGGAAGATGAAAATGAAGAGCGACATTGGCAGGATAATGGCGAGAATAGTGCCTACCATCCTTTCGAAATAATACTTTACTCTACCCAGGCCATGCTGCTCCAGTGTTTCCACGTTCTTGGGGAACAGCACATCGGCCGCGGCCAGTGAAGGCATATCGAGCATATTGTTGATGCGGGCAACGATATTATAATAAGACACATAGTTCTTGCCTTCGAGGGGATTGAGGGTATTGGCTGTTACAAAATGGTCGAAGCTGCGTGCCAGGTTGGAGAACAGGTTGGTGCCGAAAATATATTTACCGAAATGGAACATCTGTCGCGTGATGGGCCAGTTGAACCGGAACTGTTTCAGCAACAAAGACCGTGCGGCGGCATAGAGCATGATATTGCCTGCGAGCAGCGAAACGATCTGCAATATGAGCAGATTGATCAGTGTGAATGCCTGGGGGTACAAAAAATATAACACTACGATGCCCCCGAAGAACAAGCCCTGTCTTACGAAATAGGCCCAAAAGATCTGGGGGAATTTATACCTGCCCTGCAGCATGATCTCCAGGTGATTGAAAGGCACCAGCAGGATGATGAAAAGAAAGCTCCATCGCAGGAGGGGCAGGAGCGCAGGCGACTGCAGCCAGTGTGCGATCCGTTCACCAGATACAGAAAGGATAGCGATGACCAGCAGGGAAAAAACAATATTGATGGAGAGCGCGGAGGACTGCACTTCCACTTTTTTCCCTGTGTATTCCGGCATGTTCAGGAACTTGATAGTGGGGTTACGCAGCATGCCCTGTTTAATAGTCTCGAACAGGGTGAGGATGGTGAGATACAAGGCCCATACCGCCAGGTTCTCGGTAGACAATCCCTTCGATAACCCTCTTACCAGCATCATATAAGACACTGCGCCAAAAAAGAAAAGTGAAAAGCGTTGCAGCAGGGTATAGAAGATGGAATGCAGCCAAAATGACGATTTCAACAATTTCAAGGTATGGTGCTTTGGGGCGTGAAATTACAGCATTAATTGATTTCCATGGATCAACGTTGAAAAAACAAAAATAGTCTGTTTGGGGCTGGGCCGGACAAGTTCAGTTCCCGGCCGATCTGTCCTGTTTTTCCAGTTGGATGATCCATCTACGGGTGATCCAAAGGGGCAGGAGGCCGATGATCCCGAATGAGCAATCCACCAGTATATGGAACCAGGGGATTCCGCGGATAGGGCCTGCAATAATGGCCAGTGGCAGCACTGAAAGGCAGGCGAGCATGGCCCATTCGATGATCCATTTATTTCTGACAGGGTCTTTATAGGGGCCGATAAACGCCAGTGCGATCACGAGATGGGCGAATGCGAGCCAGTCGTACCCATAGAACAGGAAAGGATATTGTTCCTGCATGGCCTGAACGCCCTGCCATACGCGGCCCAGCCATTCACCCATAGCAGTATTGGCCGGAACGATTTGATGCTCGATGGCCCATTTCAGTTCGGTATGAACAGGAAATGCCGTAATACCGCTCAGGGCAAGGATGATCACGAAGAAGATGATCATGCGGCGGACTTTTTTGGTTGTTATTTGGGGAGACTGCATGGCGGGCGATTTTACGTTTGATAGAGGCGATGTGATTGGGATAGCACAAGATAAAAAAATACCGCCAGCATTTTGCTGGCGGTGAATTTATAAGATCAACTTTTAGTACAATGGCTTCACATCCTCCAATAGTTTAATCAATGCCGGTAGGGGTTTGCTAAGATCATTCCTGTCGTATGTAAATGGGCTGCCATTTTCAGCGGATAACCTTTCAAGCGTTTTGTAATTGAAATCGATCAGGTCCTCATATCTCGGGTTGTTGACAAGTTTGGCAATGATCAAACGATTTTCGTAAAAATAACCACCTAAGGTATGAGGCATTCGCCAGTCCGTTGTCCAAGGCTCGTCACCATTGATCATTTTATCGATCTCTCTTAGGTCCTCAAAATTTTCTAATATTGGAAACGCGGTGTTTATCAAGAAATCGACCATTATATTTACACATTTCTCAACATCTTGTTCGGTTTCCATTCTTGGCATATAGCTACCAGTGTATATCTTATTTAACAGGCTATAGGTTACAGATATGGAGTAGGTTTTTTTGTTCACAGGGAGAGACATAATTGCTCCTGAATCCTGTAATTTCAATAAAATATCAATAATCCTCCTGTCTCGCTTACCAGTACCATAAATTATTTCCTGCTGTGGGTTATAATCTGTAAAACCTCCCATTATTACGTCCTCACCGCTTTTGACTTTTCTTACAATTTCAAACTCTGTCCCTCTTCCTCGTTCTTTAAATCCATATTTTTCAATTTGTGGGATAAGGTATTTCATCATGAGTTGCCTTGCCTCTGTTTTGTTCATACTACTTTATTTTTGTCACTATATAATTTGAGATGTCGGTCGTGCCGTTGCCTACTGTGTTTATATATGCTTTCACTTCTAATTGGGCATTTTGAGGAAAACCTTCAAGTGCGAATTTGTTACTTCTAAGTATAAAGGTAGTATTCCCATTTATTACTTGATTTTTAAATTCAATCTGATTATTGCTGAATGGTGCAGTAGAGCTAATCTTGCTCTCGTTTACAACAATCTCATATTTTGGCTGACCATTTATATCTGTCCTTTTCCACCAAACATTGTCGGCTACCGTATAATTACCATTTGACAATTTAATTTGAACCTGATTGGCTTTGCTAAATCCAGTAAGATCTATTCCACTCTCTGTCTGCACCTTACCAGTATGCGTAGGATCAGCATTGATATTCCTTTCAAACTTCTTCCCATCAATAAACTGCTGCGGTTGCGTCTTTACCTGCGTATTGATACCTGGGTCGATATGCATGTCAACGATGTCGTCAGGGCTTGCTTCCTTTAGCACATTATCACCTACACCATCTATATTGTGCGTTACTTTGCTGCTGTACACTTCACCGGCCTTATCCAGCACCACCACATGTTCCTCCCCATTCACCACATTCTTCGTCAACAGTTTTTCATTATCCAGGTTTTTGACAAGCTTATTATTCTCCGTCGCATTCTTCAGCGCATCGGCTGCAGGGTTGTTGATCCCTCTGTCGGGTATGAACTTCTGTAATTCCGTTATTTCTTCGCCTGCTTCCTTGATGGCTTCGGTTCCCTTGGTCAAAGCTTTTACGCTATTGAACACGATCATCGCCGTTTGTACGCCATGCCTGCCGAGTTGATAGGTAGAGCGGTCGCCGCCGGCAGTGTAGTTGTCGTATCCGGAAGCGCTGCTCAATATCTTCCGGAGCTTGAACGCATCGAGAGAGCGGACGCCTTTCCATACCCCATCCAATGTGCGCCCGGGATGGCGGATGAACTGAATACCGGCCTGGGTTAGTTGTACAATGCCTAACGCTTCATCGACCACCTGGTCTACGCCACCCGCCAGCGATGAAGGCATTTTGAATACGCTTTTTTCATATTCCGCATGTATTGCCGGGTCGGTATTGCTGCTGCGTCTTCCCTGGTCCCATATCGATTCCGGCATCTGTCCTTCCTTCACGATATGCCTTCCTACATCCCAGATAGAGCTTACCAATTCCATGAGGTCCATGGAGGCTTTGTAAAATTTCTCTCCGTTCCCGACCGGGTAATATTCCGTCTCTTTCTTCCTGCCTCCATTTTTTACTGAAGCCACTTCTTCATCAGCCTGCTTTTTGATCTCGGCCAGCACTTCGCCCAGATGGGGAGCTACTTTGGGATGGGGAGTGCCCAAGGAAGCATTGTTCAGTTTCACATCATATTTCCACTGTCCGTTTTCCAGGCAGCCTGCAATGGCTATATCGGCATCGGCTGAAGTGAAATTCCCGCTGTTGAATTTGTCCATCTCCGCCTGCTGCTGGGCCGGGGGAATACTAAAATTACCTTCGCTGCCAATGGTATACTTGACCTGTCCGGTAGCGCAGTCGTAGAGGTATATCTTTACCTTGCTGTGTAACCGGTTGTGAAGAAAAGAACTGAGATCGGCGCCCTTTTCATTGAAATATTTTTCCAGCGTCATTTGCCACCTTCGGAGAGGTGCTGCGTTGGATGAACCCGGACATTGGGAATTGGTGGCCTCCGATGGATAGCCCTGTGATAAAGGCAGGTATTCAATATCATAATCTGCTTTTGTGGGGATATCGACGGTTGCCGGCAATTCAGGGCGGGGCGTATAGTCTACGACCTCCCGGACGAGCTTGCACTGCCCTGTGCTGTCTTTGTCCCATCGCACCCTGATAGCTTTGATCATCCCGTTTACAGGCGCAGGGTTGGCGGCCAGCAATGAAGGATTGAAAGCACTATCGAATTTTACCTGCAGGTCTTCCACTTTATAATAACCCCGGAATTCAGGGCCCGGTACTACTGCTGCTCCCGGTGTTAGGTATGCTTTCTGCATGGAAGCATAACGTGAACCATTGATCGAAAATCCATACAAAGCCCCGTTGGGGAAAATGGCAGGGTCGATATTCCGGTATGCCTGGATCTTGGCGCCCGGTGGCAGGGTGATGGGCGTACCCCCGGAAGTGATATAGGTGCTGATACCCTGCCAGGCTGCATCTACGCTGTAGACTGTGGTGTCCAATGGCTCCCGGTTGTCGAGCCCCAGGGGATATACCGGTACCCAACCCGCCGGACAACCAAGGTCAGTAACAGGTATGGCTACTGGTGAACCGGGATTTTCGGGAAGGGGAGTTGCATTAGGATTACAGGGTGTCGTATTCTCCCAGGTGCAACCATCTGCACAGGGAATAGTGCCGCTGCCTCCTCCGCCTCCTGCGTAATACCATGACCAGTCTGCGTCTTCAAATGAATCGACCCAAAAGTAGATGCAGAATGTATATTCTTCATAGGGACAACAGCCGGCTTTAAGGCTATTGGTACTAAGATTGTTTTCATTACCTGTCCGGGCGGACTGGCATATTGTACAGGATGATACATCGAAACAAACGGATTCCATAAAAGCTCCTCTGCTGCCCGATGCAGATGACTGTGCGCTCTTCCTGATCTCCATCCTGGCGCGGGTAAAAGATCCGGAGGTATCTTTCATCAACGCCTTATCGTACACATCGAAACTGGTAGTTCCGAATAGCGCATTATCGAAATACAGGAAAGCATGGAAGACATCTTTGGCGCCCCATCTGCCGGCGCCGGAAGCATCCATCCTGAGATCGCGGTAGCGGGTAGGGTAGACCAGCCTGTATAATGTATCGGCCTGGTTGACCTTTACGATCAGCAACGCATCGGTAGTGCCGGAGCTGTCGCGCACAAAGGGAATAAAGGCCATCGAGCTTTCTGCTGATGGATTGTTCTCAGCGGTCCGCGAGCCTGAAGATGCCTTCGAAACAACCTTTGCATAACTCCATTGAGGAAACCCGGCCCTGGTTGCCAGCCGGGGAATAAAATCCCGTACCCGGTCCTGTCGTTCGATGCTTTGTGCAATGGCCTTTACAATAGGATGCGTAGAGGCGGGAATGGTCAAAAATTTTTCCCTGACCTCATTCTTCTTTTTTACGACCTCTTCGGAAAGATGATCGATCTTGCGGCAACTGTTCACCAGGAACAATACAATGCCACATACCAGTAAAGCTGCAGTAATCAGTCGGTTTGTTTTCATACTAAAAGATTAATGGGGTTTGAAATAACAGAAAAGGGCATAAGCTACCCGCGCCTTTTACAAGGCTGATTTTTCATTGAGGAGGAGAAATGTGCAGGATTGAAAGGCAGGCAAATTCAATGAGCGTAGCAGTGCGTGAACAGCTCTCATTAACAGGCTCAGGTGTAAAGGTCCCAATTCAGCGCGTGAAGTACCATGTTTTTCTGCAATTGACCAATAACACGAAAGTGGTATTTTTGGGGAAGCGTAAGCTTCTATACTATGAAACAATTCCGCTGGCTCATTATTGTGGTTTTTGTCGCGGCCTGTGCCCGCAAAAAAGGAACGGTGGTCTTTCAATCGGATTTCGGAGTGAAGGACGGCGCCGTGAGCGCCATGAAGGGTGTGGCCATGGAAACCAGTCCCAACCTGCATTTGTACGATCTCACCCATGAAATACCGAGTTACAATATCTGGGAAGCTGCCTACAGGCTTCAGCAAACAGCGCCCTACTGGCCCAAAGGCACTGTATTCGTTTCCGTTGTTGATCCGGGTGTGGGAACCAGTCGCAGGTCGGTAGTGATGCTATCGAAAAGCGGTCATTATTTTGTAACGCCGGATAATGGCACGCTCACCCTGGTAGCGGAATCATTAGGCATCGAAGCCGTACGTGAGATCGATGAGGCCGTGAACAGGCGGAAGCAATCACTTCAATCCTATACATTTCATGGCCGCGATGTATATGCGTACACGGCTGCCAGGCTGGCGGCAGGAGTGATCTCTTTTAAAGAAGTAGGTAAAAAGCTACCCGATTCCGTAGTGCGCATTCCTTACCAGCATGCAATATTACAGGGCGATTCCATTACAGGCACTATACCGGTACTCGATATCCAATATGGTAATATCTGGACCAATATCCCCGATTCGATGGTGCGGGCGCTGTCTGTTACTCCCGGACAGACGCTTCACATACAAATACTGAAAAGCGGCATACCCGTCTTCAATGGGTCGATGCCCTTTGTGCACACATTCGGTGATGTGCCGGAAGGCAGGCCCCTGGCCTATGTCAACAGCCTGATGAATTTCTCAATCGCTTATAATATGGGGAATTTCGCGGATTCATTTCACATCAAGGCAGGCCCGGAATATAAAGTGGTGATCCGTCTGAACCATGATTTGAAGGATTTTAAGGATTAGGAGGAAAATTCGCCGATTGAATAATATCTCTTAGATAAATGATTTCGATAATAATGAAGTATTTCCTACCCTCAACGACCTTTCCTCCTAATCCTTAAAATCCTTCAAATCATGGTTCAGACAGCCAGATTCTTGATATAAAGCTCCACAAATTCATCCACCCGTTTCCTTCTATACTGCATCACCCATCGCGGATGGGGCAAAGCGATGATATGATCGAAGAAATGATGTTGTTCGTTCAGTCGCTGGAAAATTTTATAGTTGGTGCCTTCACCCAGGCAATAGCAGGAATTCTTGTCTGTTATAAGCTGTTTTTTCTGATCGAGAATGCTCTTTACTATGAAGGGTTCACTGGACTTTAACAGGGATCTGTCATCATAATAGTTCATGTTCACCCCATTCCTGGTAAAGCCAAGCGGCGAGAGGGCCGTAATGAGAAAGTCGCGGTAGAATGCTTTTGCCCCACCATAGCGGTCCACCACTCTGTAGATGAACTCGGAACTCAGTTCCGCTTTCTTTGGCAGATCATTCGAAATTCCGCAATCGTTTGCGAGGCGTATCGGATCGGTGAAAGGGATACCGGTAACGCCTCCCCCAAACCGGCCGGGATTGATGCCGAAGATAAGTTTGCGAGGTGCGGTATCTGTATAAAACTTATCATAAAATATTTCTGCGAGTTTCCTGGAATCCTTGCTGGAAAAGGGATTCATGATGCTGACGCCTTCCGGCAGATCGAAGTCGGGGCGCAGGTTTTTGTAGAACTGAAGGATCGCATACGATTGCGTAAGTTTTGTTGTCATAGCGGGTGGTTCAACAAATTTGGGTATTTTGCCGGTTACAAGATTACGCAAAAAAAATGCTCATGGATAGAAGATCTTTCGTTAAAAATACCGGCATCGCTACTGCAGGGTTTGCCTTCCTGCCATCATCACAGTTATTCACAAGAGAACAGAAAGTAAAGATCGGAATGATCGGTGTGGGATTGCGTGGACAGAACCATCTCGATAATCTTCTTCGCCGCAATGATGTGGAAGTGGTGGCCATCTGTGATATCGATGAAGGTATGCTCGAAAGATCGGTCAATATCGTTAAGAAGTCGAACAAGGCAATGCCGAAAATTTTCAAAGGTGATCCCTACGCCTGGAAAAAATTGCTGGAGATGAAAGACCTCGATGGCATTGTGATCGCAACACCCTGGGAATGGCATGCGCCCATGATCATCGGATCGCTCGAAGCAGGTGTCAAATATATAGGAACGGAAGTGGTGCTGGGCATCACGCTGCAGGACCACTGGGATGTAGTGAAAGCAGCAGAGAAATACAAAGCGCAGGTGATGATGCTGGAGAATGTTTGTTACCGCCGTGATGTGATGGCCGTGCTCAATATGGTGCGCCAGGGCCTTTTCGGTGAGCTCATTCACCTGCAGGCCGGTTACCAGCACGATCTCCGTGATGTGAAATTCACGAATGGAACGGATTTCGATGCAAAAGGGTTTTCAGAGGCCCGCTGGAGAACACATCATTCGGTCCATCGCAATGGCGACCTGTATCCCACCCACGGTATCGGGCCTGTGGCCGAAATGATCAATATCAACCGTGGCAACAGGTTCCTTTCCCTCTCGTCATTCGCCACCAAATCGAGGGGATTACATAATTATATTGTGCAAAAAGGTGGAGAGAACCATCCCAATGCAAAAGTGGAATTCAAATTGGGCGATGTGGTGACCACCATGGTCCGCTGCGCCAATGGTGAGACCGTCCTCCTGCAACACGATACCAACCTGCCAAGGCCCTATTCACTGGGTTTCCGCGTGCAGGGCACCAAAGGGCTGTGGATGGATGTGAACAAATCACTTTATATAGAAGGCGTAAGCGCCAAACCGCATCAGTGGGAAGAAGCGAAGGCTTACCTGGACAAATATGATCATCCCCTGTGGCAACGGTGGAGCAAGGAAACAGAGGGGGCAGGGCATGGCGGCATGGACTTTTTCGTACTGCATGCATTTATTGAATCGATCAGGCGCAGGACTGCCACACCCATGGACGTCTATGATGCGGCAACCTGGAGCGCCATTACGCCGTTGAGTGAAAGGAGTATCGAATTGGGGAATGAAACGGTGGACTTCCCCGATTTCACGAGTGGACAATGGATGTACAGGAACAATGATTTCGCGTTAACCGACCAGTACTAGTACCTTACTACATGGAATTAGCAATTATCGAGAGAGCGGCATCGCATTTTGGGCAGGGTAAACCTGCTATAGAGGTATTGGGGGAAGGATTGATCCACCGGACCTATAAAGTATCATTTGCCGGCAATGACCAGCCGATCGTACTGCAAAGCATCAATCGTACCACTTTCAAACAACCGGAGAATATCATTCATAATTACCAGTTGGTCTACCAATCCATCGCCAGTAAGAATGGTATCCATATCCCGCCGCTGGTGCCGGCAAAAGACGGACAATGGTTCTGGATCGATCCCGATAACCGCTTCTGGCGGGCCATGCGCTTCGTGAACAATTCCTATACGGTCTCTTTCCCCCGAAAGGCGCAGGAGGCGCAGATCACGGCAAGATGTTTCGGGGCTTTCACCAAAAGTCTATCGGTGCTCGATGCCACGCAACTGGCCATCATCATCCCGGGTTTTCATGACCTCTCCCTGCGATATAAACAGTTCGAACTGGCCGTGATGCAGGCACCCACTGAACGTCTGTTGAAATCGACCCATATCATTGCAGAGCTGCGCCAGCGTAAGAAGCTGGTGGATTTTTATGCTGCCATCCTTATGGACCCATCACGGTTCAGGATAAGAGTGATGCATCACGATTGCAAGCTCAGCAATATCCTACTGGATGGCGCTACCCACCAGGCCATTTGCCCGGTCGATCTCGATACCGTGATGCCCGGCCTTTATTTTTCCGATGTAGGAGATATGATCCGCAGCATGGCTGGTACTGTTGATGAGAACAGCACATTGTGGGAATCGATCGGCGTGCGCAAAGATTTTTATGAAGCCATCATCGATGGGTACCTGGAAGGGATCGGCGAAACTTTCACCGGTTCGGAAAAGGAACATATCCATCATGCAGGGCTGCTGATGTTGTTCATGCAGGCGCTGCGTTTCATCACGGATTTCCTCAATAATGATGTGTACTATAAGATCGACCATCCTGAGCAGAACCTGAACAGGGCGCTGAACCAGTTGATCATGCTGGAAAAGCTGGAAGATTTCCTGGTCAACGAGTATAACTATTCGTGGGAAAGATCAGTGCATCCGGTCGCCCCTTAATTCAAGCTGTTGCATGATGCCGGCCTCATAGCTAAGCCATTGCTGCCAGCGTTTTCTCACTTTTTCTTTTTCGACATACGTTTCGGCCAGCTCGATGAAAAGACGATAATGGCCCGCCTCGCTTTCCATGAATCGGCGATAGAACTGTTGCAGGTATTCGTCACCCAGTCCTTCACTCAGTCTTTTGAAACGCTCGCAGCTCCGTGCTTCGATGAGGGCGCAGAGCAGGAGCTTATCGAGCAGCTTATCTTCGGCACTCCCGCCTTTCACTTCGAATTTCAGGAGTTCATTCACATATTCATCCCTGCGTTGCCGGCCCAGTTGGAGCTTACGCTTGTGAAGCTCTGCCAGCACCATCCTGAAATGTCCCCATTCCTCCGTAACAATGGGGGCCAGCTCCACTACGAGCTTCTCTTTATCGCTGTAACGCTGGATCAGGGAAATGCAGCTCGTGGCGGCTTTCTGTTCACAATAAGCGTGGTCGGTAAGGATATCTTCGAGCGATATTTCAGCGAGGTTCACCCATCTTGGATCAGTAGGCAGGTGCAGGCCCAGGATATTTTTGGTATCTGTTGAAATAGACATGATGGGCAAATGTAAGAAGATAGTGGGTAGATTTGTAGATTTGCTGCCTGTCTATGAAAGAGGATTTCCTGCATAAAAAACTGGCTGAGCGGTCAGCGCAACAGTCGTTGCGCGTACTAAGGCTACCGGATGGCAAGGCCGACTTCTGCTCCAATGATTACCTGGGCATCATCCGGCATGGCCTCATCGAATCATCGATGCCATCTTCTTCAGCGCCTTTGAAACATGGCTCCGGCGGATCGCGGTTACTGGCCGGCAATTTCGCCCTGGCAGAAGAAACGGAGCAATGGCTCGCTGCATTTCATGAAGCCCCTTCCGGATTGCTGTTCAATTCCGGCTATGATGCCAACCTTGGCTTGTTAAGCTCGGTGCCGCAACGGGGCGATACCATTCTTTATGATTATCTCAGCCATGCTTCCATCCGCGACGGTATCCGCCTCAGCTTCGCCCAGTCCTTTTCCTTCCGGCATAATGACCTGGCCGACCTGCAGAAAAAGCTGGCCGCTGCCACGGGTAATATTTTCGTGGTAACGGAATCTGTTTTTTCGATGGATGGTGATGAAGCCCCTTTGAAAGAAATGGTAGCTATCTGTGAAGAATACCATGCCCACCTGGTCATCGATGAGGCCCATGCTACCGGTGTAATTGGTGAAAGAGGGGAGGGGATGGTACAACTGCTTGGATTGGAGCAACAATGTTTCGCGCGTGTACATACCTTCGGAAAAGCTGTTGGCTGTCATGGCGCCATTGTACTGGGCAGCCGGGAACTGCGGGATTATCTCGTGAATTTCGCCCGTTCCTTCATATATACCACGGCTTTGCCGGAAAGCAATGTACTGGCTATCAGGAATGCTTATGCGCTTTTTCCGGCCATGAAGCAAGAACGGCTGCATCTGCAGGGATTGATCGGTCATTTCCAGGCGGCGGCGTTGCGGTACAGGAAGCTGCCATCGCAAACGCCTATCCAGGTAGTGATCATTCCGGGCAATGCGGAAGTAAAGCAGGCTGCGGCCCGGTTGCAGGCTGCCGGACTGGATGTGCGTCCCATCCTGTATCCTACGGTGCCTCGTGGTGAGGAAAGGTTACGGATCGTGTTACATGCCTTCAATACGATCAAGGAGTTGGAATTACTGGTACGGGAATTATCTGCCTGAAGCTTTTTTCAGTCTTTTCTGCGCTATCGAATCGCTTACATAAAATGTTTCATTGGGCCCTATCCCTTCGATCTGCATGGTGCAGGGCTCTTTGAACCATTCATAATGTGGCTGGTCGGCGGGGATCAGGACGAAACTGCCCGGTCCATAAGGCTTTACATTCAGGGTAGTATCGAAAACGGAATCCATCACCATATAGGCCGACCCTTCGAGGATCGTCACATACAGGTCGCCGTTATGGATATGCGGTAAACCCTTATAGCCGGCCGGGAAGTAAGTGCGCTCCACGAAGAACCCCGGCCTGGTACGAATACCGGCGAGATAGATATTTCTGCGGCCACTGGGCAGCAAAGTGTCTTTAACGGGAGGTAGTATCATCCCTGCTGTAGTAGCAGGCGGAGCAGCAGCCAATGGTTTTGCGTTTTGGGAAGACTGATGGCAGGCGGACCATGGAACCAATAGTATTGCCATGGCGTAGAAAGAGATCTTTTTCATAGCAAAACTTTTAGGTGAGGAATATCGAAAGAACTACCCAAAAGTTACGAAAAAAAACCGGCTCTGCAATAGAGCCGGTTCATTGACGACGGATTAGCAACCTATGACTGTGTATGATTGAGAAAAACCCTGTACAAAGATGCTGCTCTCCGCGATGCCAGGCAATACAATTTTGTGGTATTACCGCTTCGTGTAATACCCCTATCTAACCATGATCTTCTCCGTCTTCGATTCTCCGGTTGAGGGTTGAGTGATCTTCAAAAAGTAGAGGCCGGTACGTAAGCCATTCAGCATATAGCGGTTCGTACTGATACCTGCCTGCATCTTGATTATCCTGCCATTGCCATCAGTTAGTTGAATATCCTTCCTGTCGGAATTGCTGAATACGACCGTTACATTACCGTCCGGTGAAGGATTGGGGTACAGGGTCACATCCAGTCCGGATGCAGCTAATCCCCTTACCAGCACAATGGGGCTGAAAGACTGGCGGCCATCGAAATCCGTTTGGGCAAGCCTGTATTGAGTGGTTTCCGATGAATTGTTCTGATCGAGGTACTGGTAGCTGATATTGCTGTTGCTATTGCCGTTCCTGGCGGCAGAAGGGATAAAGGCTACCGAGGTGAAACTGCCATTCCCGGTCTTACGTTGCAGGTCGAATCCACTGTTATTCTGCTCGGATGATGTTTCCCATTTCAATAAAACGCCTGAGTTGTTTTGGCGCTGTGCCGTAAACGAAAGCAAGGTTATCGGTAGTGGGGCACAGGTGTTGGTGAGCAGGGCAGTAGTGGAGAATGAATTTCCTGTTATTTGCACACGTACCCAGAGATTACTGTTAGAGTTGGAAGTAAAGCTGACAGGGCCAGAGCTATAGGTACCGCTGCCCGAAGCAGGAATGGTAATAGTACCGGAAGTGTAAACCACAGGGTCAGATGCATCGAGGGTCCCGAAGGGAAACAGGTCTGAATAAACTGTATAAGTTGCCTGTTGAGAAAAATTAGTGAGGGAGCTGATATTGACAACGAACTGGCGCGGAGTATTACAGAGGATCGTGCCGTTCACCACCGGATCATTGGCCACAAAGGAGTTGCCTGTAGTGAAACACTGAACGCCATTGTCACTGGCTGAATTGCTCGACCATATATCTGCCTTGATGGTAGTGCTCACATTGCAGGCGTTCGGCAGAACGATCTGGATACCTTTAATAGTGAACCTGTACGCGCCTGATCCTACAACTACTTTCTGGACGCCACTTGCGGGTAGTATGGTCACGCTGGTGGCTGGGGGATAATTCGCGTTCAAACCCGGATTAGCCGAAGTAGGATTATTGATCACGATGGTGCCCAATGCATTCGTCAATTGACCAGCCGTGGGGGGATTGGAATAGGTCAATGCCGGGTTGGGATAGGCGCCAGTGGTCCATAAGTGTACATTGGTGAATTTATTCCCATTGTTATTGGTTTGGTCCCAGCTCAGGTCGATATTTACCTGGCAGGTGCCACCGGAGGTACTGGCGCTATTGAGCTTGACTGTTATGTTCGAGACTGAACATGCTTGCGCCTGGAGTTGCTGAAGGCCTGCTGCTATCAGGAGAGTACAGGCAATAGAGGTACTGAGTAAAAAACTTTTCATTTTTTTACGGTTTAGAGGTTCAATAAATTGAGATGCACTAAGGGGCTTTCAGCGGGATATCACTGTGTGGAGTATACGAAGGATGATGGATGCATATAGCGTGCCGGGCAATAAATGCCTGGCCCAACAAAGGATAGTCGTTTTTTGGATTGCGTGAGATCATGGCTGGTTCAGGCCAGCTTATTGACCTTTCAACGAATAGGAAATAAATTGGATCTCAGCTACGAGTGTCAAATAGTCATTGAAAAAGGATGAATCTGTTCAAGGGATAGTTGGGAGAAGTGAGCACAGACAAGGCTTTGATTGGAGTGCCTGTCTTTCTGCTGAGTAAGAATGAGGTTTAGGTTCTGATACAAAGATAAGACAAATATTTCTTATATGCAAGCCCTTTTTCGGTCATATTGGATGTTTTGTGCATTTGCCCGTTATATCAAGCATAAAAAATGACTATTTTTAAGCGATTCATTAAACCCTTCCGAATTATATGCGACTTATTCCGTTTCTGATATCCGGAGTGATAACAACAGGTTTGGTCATAGCCGGAAGCAAGCCCTGGGGCAGCGTACCTCCAATGGGCTCTTTCCTGAGCCCCCAGCATGGTTTCTGGCAAAATGCCGAATCAGTAAGCCAGGATTATAACCTCGACCTCAGTTTCTCCCAGTTGAAGGACAAGGTATCCGTTTATTTCGATGATAAGCTGATCCCACATCTGTTTGCACAGAACGATGAAGACCTGTATTTCGTTCAGGGTTACCTGCATGCAAAGTTCCGCCTCTGGCAGATGGAATTCCAGACACATGCCGCTGCGGGCCGTCTCAGCGAGATAATTGGCCCCGGCCCCGATTCCGCGGTCCTGAACTATGATCGGAACATGCGCCGTCTCGGGATGGTCTACGCCGCCAAAAATTCATTACGGGTAATGGAGAACGATCCCGGCACCCGGTCGGTGCTCGATTCCTATACAGCAGGTGTCAACGCCTTTATCAGCAACCTTTCTTCCAGCCAGCTACCGATCGAGTACAGGTTGTTGAACTACTCACCTGAACCTTGGACCAATCTCAAGACCGCTCTCTTCCTGAAATACATGAGCTACGATCTGGCCGGTTCCGAAAACGATATCGAATACACCAATGCAAAATCAGTGATCGGGAAAGCGATGTTCGACAAATTATATCCCTTCCAACCGGATTCCCTCGATCCTATCGTTCCCAAAGGAACTGCCTTCGCCGCCGCAACAGAACACCCCATAGTACCGGCCAAAGCAGATTCAGCCTATTTTCACTGGAAAGACAGTGTGCCCATCACCGCTATCCACAAACCAGATAAACGCAATGGCTCCAACAACTGGGCTGTGAACGGTACAAAAACACGAAGCGGCCATCCCATCCTTTGCAGCGATCCTCACCTGGGCCTCAACCTGCCTTCACTCTGGTATGAAATGCAATTGCACACACCTCAAAGCAATGCTTATGGCGTGAGCTTTCCGGGAGCGCCTGCCATCATCATCGGTTTCACCGATCAGATCGCCTGGGGCGTTACCAATAGCAGCCGCGATGTAAAAGATTATTATGCCATCCGCTTCAAAGATGAAAGCAGGAAAGAATACTGGTTCAACGGCGCCTGGAAAAACGCCGACCTCAAGATCGAGACCTATAAAATAAAAGGCGGAGAACCGGTGGCCGATACAGTGGCCTATACTGTCTTCGGGCCCGTGCAGTACGACCGGTCATTCACAGGAGCAGGGCGAACACATCCCGATATGGACCTTGCCGTGCGCTGGAAAGCGCATGACGGATCCAATGAACTGAAGGCTTTCTACCTGCTGAACCGCGCCACGGGGTACGATGATTATCTCGCCGCCATCAAACATTTTACCTGCCCTGGCCAGAACTTCGTATTCGCCGCCAAAGACAATACCATCGCCATCTGGCAACAAGGGGAGTATCCCGCCAAATGGAAACGCCAGGGCGATTTCATCATGCCGGGTACCGATAGCAGTTATATGTGGCAGGAATGGATACCGCAGGCCGAAAACCCCCACCTGATCAATCCGGAAAGAGGATTCGTAAGCAGCGCCAACCAAATGCCCACCGATACCACCTATCCTTATTACCTCGGCGGGCATTACGATCTCTACCGCGGGTTCAATATCAACCGCAAATTGAGAGGCATGTTCGGCATTACGCCGGATGATATGAAACAGATGCAGGCAGACAATTACAATGTGCTGGCCGAGATCGCCGTTCCGCTCCTGCTGAGGAATATCAGGGTAGAGGGATTGTCGGAGGAAGAGAAAAAATACCTGGAGATCATGCGTGCCTGGAACCTGCGCAATGACCCGGCAGAAAAAGGCGTGGCCGTTTTCAATAGCTGGCTCGACAAACTGGAGGCGGAAGTATGGAGTGATGAATTTGCCCAGGTGCCTCAGCCCTACGAACTTCCTCAGATATATACCCTGGTGGAAGGCTTGCTGAAAGACAGCGCCTATCCCTTCATCGATAATCATAATACGCCGGAAAAAGAAACCCTGTCCGATGTGGTGACTACCGCCTTCCGGAAAGCAGTGCCGGCCCTGGTAAAAGCAGATCAGCAGGGAACGCTGGAATGGAGCCGGTTCAAAGATTCCGGCATCAGGCACTTGTTGAGGCTGGCGCCTTTCAGCCGGTATCATCTCACCACCGGCGGCGGCAAGCATATCATCAATGCCACCGAACAATTCCATGGACCAAGCTGGCGGATGATCGTTCACCTTACCGATAAAACGGAAGCGTATGGGATCTATCCCGGCGGACAAAGCGGTAATCCCGGGAGCCACTATTATGAAACCTTCATCGATCAATGGGCAGAAGGAAAATACAACAGGATATGGGTAATGCAGGAAGATGAAGCGAAGGATAAACAAGTAAAATTTAAAATGCAGTTCAATAAATAATATACCGATGAAATTCATCATCTCCATACTCGTCACCTCCTTATTGAGCTTCGCTGCCGGCCTGTATTTGGGCTGGTGGAGCATTGCGCTGGCTGCTTTCATTGTAGCACTGGCCATTCATCAACGGCCGTTCAGGGCCTGGCTCTCAGGTTTTCTGGGGCTATTCCTGCTGTGGGGTCTGCTGGCCTGGTGGATCGATGTGAGCAACCAGCATATCCTCTCGAAGAAGATCGCAGAGGTATTGCCGTTAGGCGGTTCCACTTTCCTCCTCATCCTGGTAACTGCCTTTTTCGGTGCAGTGGTGGCAGGCTTTGCCGCCCTCACAGGAAGCTATCTGAGAAAATAAAGTGAGTTGTTGTTAGTCAGGATCTTGAGTTGACCACGAAGGCACAAAGGCACAAAGGAAATGAGGGTGTATTTCCCAATGATTGACCTGCCATTTATCAAACTGCCTTTGTGCCTTAATAAGGTGTCCGATATCACAAGTGTTTGGAATCCCTATCAAGGCACGAAGCTACCTTCGGTAGTGCTGAGTAAATTGCAACCCCCAATCCTTTGTGCCTTTGTGCCTTCGTGGTCAACACAATATCTTCATAAGTAATAACTCCAACAACCGATTGTTAAAAGTTCCTGAAATAACTTTTTCCCAATAATGCCTGTAACCTTTGGCTGCTATATTCGTTTCAATACTCGATATGAAACGAACTGTACTCCTTTCTTTTTTACTGGCTGCATTCTCTGTAACTTATGCCGGGCGTATATCCGGCCGGGTTATCAATGATAAGGGAGAAGTATTGCCCTATTCTTCCATCCTGGTGAAGGGCACCACGCTCGGCACTACCACCAACAATGCAGGACTGTATTTTATCGACCTACATCCAGGTACCTATACCATTATTTGCCAATATGTGGGTTATGGCAAAGCTGAAAAAACCGTAACAGTAGGCGATGGCCCGGTGACGCTGGATTTCCGTTTGTCGGTACACCAGACCGTCATGAAAGAAGTAGTGGTAAGGCCCAACGCAGAAGACCCTGCCTATGAGATCATCCGCAATGCCATCAAAAAAAGAAAAGATTATTTCGAGCCGCTGGATTCCTTTACCTGTGAGGCGTACATCAAAACGCTGATCAAGACCCGGAAACTACCGAAACGCATCTTTGGACAAAAGATCCCGGACCAGGACCGGAAAGAAATGGGCGTCGATTCAATGGGCAAGGGCGTTATTTACCTGTCGGAATCGCTGACGAAGATCGCCTCCAAAAAACCGGGCAAACTGAAACTGGAAGTGCTGTCGGGCCGCGAAAGCGGATCATCTGGCTATGGGTTCAATTTTCCCACCTTCATCAATTTTTACAGCAACAATGTAAATGTGCTGGTCACCCAGTTGAACCCGCGTGGGTTCGTTTCGCCCATTGCAGACGGGGCACTTAATTATTACCGTTATAAATACCTGGGTTCTTTCTGGGAAGACGGGAAGGAGATCAACCAGATACAGGTAATACCCCGTCGTAATTATGAGCCGCTATTTTCAGGCACTATCGATATTACAGAAGGGGATTGGCGTATCCACAGCCTGGAGCTCCTGCTCACCAAACAATCCCAACTGGAAATACTGGATACGCTTCGCATCCGGCAGATCCATGTGCCTGTTACGAAAGATGTATGGCAAACCAAGGACCAGGTAGTGTATTTCACTTTCAAACAGTTCGGTATCGATGCCACGGGCAATTTCCTCAACGTATACAATAAATATGAGCTTGCTCCTGATTTCGGTAGAAAGTATTTCAACAAAGTGGTGGTCATCTATGATACTGCCGTCAATAAGAAATCCAAAGCCTACTGGGATTCGGTGCGCCCGGTACAACTGGAGCCGGAAGAGATCAGGGACTATACCGTGAAGGACAGCCTGCAACAGGTACGTAAGGATTCTACCTCTTCGAAAAGATATATCGATTCCATGCGCAGGTCGCAGGGAAAGATAACCGTGATGAAAGTACTTTGGGAAGATGGGTTGAGCTATCACAATTATAGTCCTAAACGACCATTCTCCATTTACTGGAAACCGTTGCTGAAGCAGGTCCAGTACAATACGGTGGAAGGATTGGTAGTGCAGGCAGAAGCCACTTTTAGCCGGAGCTGGCCGAAAAGCGGCCGGTACATAAGCTTCACGCCACATCTCCGGTATGGTTTCAGCAATCAGCACTTCAATGCCTGGGGCACACTCGCCTGGTCGAAACGGGCATTCAATCCTGATGAGCCCGGTGCATCCGCCGGCAGAGGCGCCTGGTCACTGAGCGGTGGAAAAAGAGTAAGCCAGTTCAACAATGCCAATCCCATCAAACCGCTGATGAACAGCATCTATACGCTCATCGACCGCCGCAATTACATGAAGATATACGAGAACTATTTCGGATCGCTGACCTATAGCCGGCGATTGGACAATGACCTGCTCATTACGGCCGGACTGCTGTATGAAGACAGGAGGCCGATAGAGAATACCACTGACTTTTCGATCTTCAAAGACAAGGACAAAGTCTTTACGCCCAATTATCCTTTCGAAAAGCTCACGGAACAATTCACCCATCACCAGGCCCTGATAGGAAGGATTGCGCTCCGTTACAGGCCCGGTCAGCAATACATCCAATACCCCAGCTCAAAAGTTGCGCTAGGCTCCAAATACCCGGTCTTCGAACTATCGTACCAGAAAGGGATTTCGGATGTTCTTGGCAGTGATGTCGATTTCGACAAATGGCGGTTCTCCATTTCCGATGATATGAATTTCAAATTGCGGGGAATCATGAAATACCGGTTCAGCATGGGAGGCTTCCTCAATGACCGTAAAGTACCTATCCAGGATTATCAGCATTTCAATGGCAACCAATTGCTCTTTGCCAGCCAGTACCTCAATAGTTTTCAGTTGGCCCCTTATTACAGCAACAGCACTACTGCTTCATTTTATGTAACAGGTCACCTGGAGCACCATTTCAATGGGATGCTCACCAATAAGATCCCCCTGTTCAAAAAACTGAACTGGCACCTGGTAGCGGGCTCCAATGCTTTTTGGGTGAACCGCAACAACAATTATGTGGAAGCCTTTGCAGGGATCGAGAATATCTTCAAGGTTTTACGGGTGGATGTGGTAGGGTCTTATCTCAATGGGCATAAAGGTGAAGTGGGTGTCCGCATCGGATTCGGAGGATTGCTGGGAAGTGCTGTACGCTTCAATGATTAAGCTTTCCATTGGTAGCGGGCCTGCGCACTGGCTGCAGGAACTGCGATAGCGTTTGTTGCAACTCCTCCTTTGCCAATGGCTTTTCCATGAAACCATCTGCCCCTGCGGCGATCAGGGCATGTCTCGATTCCCTGAAGGGATCGCCGGTGGCAACGATAACGGGTATATGGCAGAGCAGGGGATTTTCTTTCAGCTTCCGCAAAGTTTCTTCCCCATCCATCACCGGCATATTGTAGTCGAGGAGAATGATATCAGGAAGATCGTTCAATATCTTTTTCAGCGCTTCCTGTCCGTTTGAAGCCGTGGTGACGCGGCAGCCCAATGACTGAAGCATATCGCTGACGGCCATTACCGTCAAAGTATGATCATCTGCCACCAGTACGTGCACACCTTTCAGATCGGCTGTTCCGGTTGGTCTTGCTGTAGCGCCCGCCTGCAACGGTAGGGTAATGGTGAAGGCAGTGGTGGCTTCGGGATCGCTTTCTACCTGTATGGCCCCGCCCATCGATTCCACTTTATTTTTGACGATATACAGGCCAAGGCCCGTACCTTCCGCAAATTTGTCCTTGCCCGTTACAAAAGGATGGAAAAGCAGCTCACGGATATCCGGAGGGATGCCTGCTCCTTTGTTGCTCACGCGGACCATCCACTGGTTGGCATGACGGTTCACTTCCAGGATCACCATGCTGTTCTTGTGCGCATACTTGATGGCATTGGCCAGCAGGTTGGTGCTGATCTGGTTGAGCTTTAATGAATCGCTCACGATCATATCGGGCATTGTATGATCGACGAACAGTTTCAGTTGAATATTCCTGGTCCCGGCGATCACACGGTTCACGGAAACGATATCCGAGAAAAAACTCCGCAGGTTGAACTCGGCTGTCTCGGCCGTTTCCATTTTCCCGGCTTCGATCTCTTCCATGCTCAGCACATTATTGACGAGGTTACTGGCAGTGTCTCCCGCAGCCTGTAATTGTGCCAGCAGTTCCCGTAGTTTGGCAGGTTGCTCGCTTTTCTGCATTTCCCGTTTGATCAATTGAATGGCCACGGAAACCACATGCAGCGGTGTCCGCAGGTCATGTGTTACCTGGTAGAGATATACTTTCTTGTAATGGTTGGCCTTCTTCAACCGGATATTGCTGTCGTTGCTGCGCACATAAGGTCTGGATACCACGGCAATGATGCAGAGTATGGAGATCATGGCAACTGTATGTATGATCTGGATGGCCGTTGTGCTTACCGGGATCTTGGCCACTGCATGTTCATAGTAATTGACTTCGAGGAATACCATGGCCACCATGGCGCACACAAAGGCGAACGTTCTCAGTATTGGTTCTTCGAAGATGAGATAGATCATGGCAATAGGGAAGAGGATGGCGAATTGCAGTTGTATGTCTTTCCCCAGCAGGTACCCGAAATACATGATCACCAGACATTGTACGAGGTAGAGGACGATAGTGGCGAGTAAGTGCCGTTTATGATAATTGAAGAAGATGACCGAACCGTTCAGCACGAATTCGATGAGCAGTGGGAATAATACCACCTGCCGCCACTCCAGTAAGTACAGGATGGGCCAGGCAACAATAAACAAAATGATCCCGAAAGTTAAGCTGAGCGTATTGACCAGCCGGATGCGGTAAATGGTTTCTTCATCCTGCAGGCCATCTGTGCCGGCCTGGCGAATGAAGGTCACAATAGCTTTGAGCGAAGTCATCATTATGACAAGGTTTAGAGTGGTAACTATTGGAATGATCAGTAGCCGTTCGGATCTTGTGAAAGGTTGGGAATTGATTATCAGCGCAGACAAACGAATGTACGAAAAGTATTGCCTTTTTGATATACCTTTGCCCCGTTTCAAAATTTTGACTGCCAGGCAAGCAGTCGCAAAATTTTACCAGATGGCGATTCTACACAACCGTATCTCCCAGAAGGAGTTGAAAGAGCGTTTATACCAGGAAACGGAACCTCGTACTACCATTTCTTTCTACCAGTACTTTCCTATTGACGAGCCTCAACATTTTCGTAATGAGCTTTACCAGGCCCTGCTTGGCCTGCATGTCTTCGGGCGTATTTACGTTGCCCGTGAAGGTATCAATGCGCAGGTAAGCGTACCTGCCAGCCGTTTCATGGAATTGAAAGAATATCTCGAAACGGTCCCTGCATTGATTGGCCTGCGACTGAATGTTGCGGTGGATGATGATGGCAAATCGTTCTGGGTGTTGAAAATAAAAGTGCGGGAAAAGATCGTGGCAGATGGGATCGATGATCCTTCTTTCGACATGCGAAAAAAAGGAAAATATGTGAATGCCGCCCAGATGAATGAGTTGATGAATGATCCCGATACCATCGTCGTGGATATGCGCAACCATTACGAATTCGAGGTAGGTCATTTCGTCAAAGCCATCGAAGTGCCCAGCGATACTTTCCGTGAGCAGTTACCCATGGCCGTTGAAATGCTGAAAGACAGCAAAGACAAAAATATAGTGATGTACTGTACCGGCGGCATCCGCTGTGAAAAGGCCAGTGCCTATATGCTTCACAATGGTTTCAATAATGTATTCCACCTCGAAGGGGGCATCATCAATTATGCGCAGCAGGTAAATGAGGCAGGAATGGAAAGCAAATTCATCGGCAAGAATTTCGTATTCGACGACAGGCTGGGGGAGCGGATCACCAGCGATATCATTGCCCGCTGTCATCAATGTGGCCAGCCTGCCGATACGCATACCAATTGCAGGAATGAAGGCTGTCATCTACTCTTCATCCAGTGTGAAGCCTGTGCTGCCAAATACCAGGGCTGCTGCAGTACTGCCTGCTATGAAATAATGCAATTGCCGGAGGAGCAGCAGAAAGCTGCCAGAAAGGGAGTAGTGAAAGACCGGAATGTGTTCAATAAGTCGAGGAAGCGTCTGAACCATGATTTGAAGGATTTTAAGGATTAGGAGGAAAGGTCGTTGAGGGTTTGAAATACTTCATTATTATCGAACTCATTTATCCAAGAGATCTTATTCAATCGGCGAATTTTCCTCCTAATCCTTAAAATCCAACAAATCATGGTTCAGAAATCCATTTTATACAAACAGGGTTCGGCACTTTTATCTCCTTGCCGGTTTCAGAAAGCATACCCGTTGCCCGGTCCCTTTTCAACACCACAATATTGTCGCTGTTCTGGTTGGCCACCAGCAGAAAATTCCCGGAAGGATCGATACTGAAATTCCGGGGAGTTTTGCCCAGGGTGCTATGATGCCCGGCTATCGTGAGCCGGCCTGATTTTGGTTCTACCCTGAAAATGGCGATGGTGTTGGATTCGCCCCGGTTGGACGCATACACAAAACGCCCGTCGGGCGATACATGGATATCGGCGCTGCCAATGGGGCCGGTATAACCTGAAGGGATAGCCGAAATTGTTTGAAAGACGGCCAATTTCCCGTTAGTATATTTACAGGCAGTAACATTGCCACTCAATTCTTCCACCAGGTAGAACCATTTGCCATTGGGATGGAAATCGAAATGCCTGGGACCTTCACCCGGCGTGACCGCCAGGAAAGGCGTTGGGGCGGAGGCCACTTTTCCATTGGCCGCATTGAATGTATAGGTCATGACCCTGTCTGTGCCAAGGTCGGCCACGAAGAGATATTTTTTGTCGGGCGAGAAACCGGCGGAATGCACATGGGGTTTGTCCTGCCTGGCCGCATTCGGCCCATGCCCTGTATGCTGGATGGTCTGCGATGCCGGTTGCAGCGATCCATCCGCATTCACCGGGAGAACGGAAAAATTGCCTCCCGTATAATTACTGGCGATCACATACCTGCCGGTCTTGTCGACGGCCACATGGCAGGGATGCAAACCTCCGCTGGATTGTTTATTGAGTTCCCGCAGGCTGCCATTCGATTGATCGAATGCGAAAGCACTGATGCTGCCTTTGTCATGCTCATCCTCATGAACGGAGTATACATATTGTTTGTTGGGCGAGATGGCGAGGAAGGAAGGATTGCTGGCAGCGGCTTTGCTGACGTATTGGAAATCGCCCGTTTGGCTGTTGAAAGTATACACGTAGATGCCTTCGCTTTTTCCGCTGGTATAGGTGCCGATAAGCATGTATGGGGCCTGCTGGCTGAATGCAAAGAATGGCATTATGGCGAGCAACAGGGCTTTGAGGAAGGTCGGTTTCATATTTTTAAATTAGAAGTCCCTTTCGACTAATATCTCCCGATGGATTCGATGATCCTTTGCCTGGTTTCCTCTTCAGTGACTTTTGCCGGCTGGAATTTTTCACCGATCACCTGTTCATATAATTCAATATAACGCCGGCTGATGGTATTGACCCATTCATCACTCATGGTGGGCGCCGTTTGGCCTTCTTTTCCCATGAAATTATTCGCGATCAGCCATTCGCGTACGAATTCCTTGCTGAGTTGTTTCTGTCTTTCGCCGGCAGACTGCCTTTCTTCAAATCCTTCTGCAATAAAATAGCGGGAGGAATCGGGCGTATGCACTTCATCCATCAAACAGATCTCATTGCCCAGTTTGCCGAATTCATATTTGGTGTCTACCAGGATGAGCCCCTGCCTGGCAGCGATCTCTTTGCCCCTGGCAAATAATTTCAATGCATATTTTTCCAGGATGGCCCAGTCGGATCCTGTGGCCAGTCCCTGGGCAATGATCTCTTCTTTTGAAATATCTTCATCATGCCCTGCATCCGCCTTGGTAGATGGGGTAATGATGGGCGTTGGGAAAGGATCGTTTTCCTTCATGCCTTCCGGTAAGGATACGCCACAGAGGGCTCTTTTACCACTGTTATAAGTACGCCATGCATGACCGGTAAGATTGCCTCTCACCACCATCTCGATCCTGAAGGGTATGCATTTATGACCGATGGACACATTGGGTGCGGGCACTTCGAGTAACCAGTTGGGACAGATATCGCGGGTAGCATTCAGCATATAAGCAGCGATCTGGTTCAACACCTGTCCTTTAAAGGGAATGGGGCGGGGCAGGATCACATCGAATGCAGATATGCGATCAGATGCGATCATGACAAGCACTTTGTCGCGGATCGTGTATACATCCCTCACTTTTCCTTTGTAATAGTTCGTCTGACCGGGAAATTCATACATTTTCATGGCCCGAATATACTGGTGAACCACGATATACGGGAAAAAAAATCGCAGCGGAGATATTAACAAAAAGGCAGGGATTGTTTACAAATAAAATTTTCAGATGATGATTACAATCAGTATTTTGAGATACAATACTTTCACTAAAACTGCCATTATGAGAATAAGCCTTATTAGCCTGGCGGCGGCGGTATTTTCCCTAACGATCATCTCTACTGCTGCCATCGCTCAAACCCGCACCTATACGGTAACCGGTAATGTCAGGAACAGCCTGAACAAAGAGTTTGTGCCGGCCGTATCCGTACTCATCAAAGGAACTTCCGTGGGAACTTTTACCGATGAACGGGGAAATTTCAAGATCACCAGTTCTCAGGCTCCCCCTTTTACGCTTGTATTTACTTCTATCGGATATGAATCGCAGGAAGTGGTGGTGAAAAATACGACCGATGCAGTAGAAGTGAGCTTTGAACCTTCTTCTTCACTGGGTACCGAAGTGGTAGTATCTGCAAGCCGCGTACCGGAAAAGATACTCGAATCACCCGTATCGATCGAACGGATGAGCTCGGCGAATGTGCGTGCAGCGGCAGCACCTAATTTCTATCAGGGCCTCTCGAATTTCAAAGGGGTCGACATGACCACTTCCAGTATCACATTCAATACACTCAGCACACGCGGTTTCAATGGCAGCGGTAACCTCCGTTTCAACCAGTTGGTTGATGGGATGGATAACCAGGCGCCAGCCCTGAATTTTTCAGTCGGCATCATCCTCGGCCCTACGGAACTCGATGTAGACAATGCCGAACTTTTGCAAGGTGCTTCATCGGCCCTCTATGGCCCCGGTGGCACCAATGGCACCCTGCTGCTCACCAGCAAAAACCCGTTCAAATACCAGGGCCTCAGCTTCCAGATAAAGCAAGGGGTTATGCATGTGGACCATAAGCAAAGACCAGCAGCTCCTTACTACGACTGGGCATTCAGGTGGGGTAAGAAGATCAGCGATAAATTTGCGTTCAAGATCGGTGGACAATTCATCCAGGCCAAAGACTGGCAGGCCAGCGATACCAGGAACCTTTCACGCAATAATGTGCTCAGCTCCATAAAGCCCGGAGACCGGCAATCCGATAATAACTATGACGGCATCAATGTATATGGTGATGAAGCAAGTGTAAGTATGAACAGTTTTGCACAGGTGGTAAGAGGGCAGGTCCAGGCACAGGGAGGCGGCCCCGCACTCACTGCCCTGAATGGCCAACTGGCCCTTGGTATGACCCCTCAGCAGATCGCAACCTCCTGGGCTACCACACCAACGCTGGCGCCACTCGCCAAATACCTTCCCTTCCTCATCCCGACCGCAACGCCTACCGGTGGCGGCCCCAACCCGTATGCGGGCACTTTCGGACCAGCACTGGTAAGCCGTACCGGTTATGCAGAGAAGGACCTGGTAGATTATAATGCCTTCAGCGTTCGCCTGAATGGCGGACTGTATTATAAGATCACCAATGATATCGAAGCCTCCCTGTTGGCCTATTGGGGTACCGGCACCACAGTGTATACCGGGGCCGACCGGTATTCACTGAAGAATTTCAAACTGGGCCAGTATCGCGTTGAGGTAAAGGCCCATAACTGGTTCGTCCGTGCATATACCACACAGGAAAACTCCGGCGATTCCTACACCGCCACCACTGCTGCATTGGCCACCAACAATTCCTGGAAAACGAATGAAGACTGGTTCTCCCAATATACCGGAACTTATGGGGCGGCCAGGCTGGGCATCATTCCCACCACACCGCCGGGAACGTTCCTGCCGCCATTTCCCGATGAGCAGGCCAATGCCGCAGCACGCGCCGCCGCTGAAACCGGTCGCCTGTTGCCAGGCACTCCCGGGTTCATCGCCGCCTTCAATAATGCCATCAATACCGATATCAAGAATGGTGGGGCCAAATTCGCCGATAAATCCAGTATGTACCACGTAGAGGGCCAATATAACCTGAGCGAGTATGTGAAAGTGCTGGAGGTGTTGGTTGGCGCCAACTACAGGTTATATCACCTCAATTCGAACGGCACCATCTTTGTGGACACTGCCGGCGCGATCAATATCGGTGAATATGGCGGATATATCCAACTGCAAAAACGTTTGTTCAATGATATCCTGAAGATCACCGCTTCCGGACGCTATGATAAAAGCAAAAACTTCGAAGGCCGGTTTACACCCCGCGTAACAGCCTTGATCCAGGTAGCGAAGGATAACAACCTGCGCCTCTCTTTCCAGACAGCTTACCGCTGGCCCGACACACAAGGCCAATACATCAACCTGAATACACCAGGCGCCAGGCTGATCGGCGGATTGCCATCCTTCCAAACCTATTTCAACTTTACCGGCAACCCGGTATATACTGCAGAAAGTATTGGCGCCTTCCGGGGCACCGGCAATACCTCTTTGCTCGTAAAAGCGCCTTTCAATCCATTGAAACCCGAAACCGCCAATTCGTATGAATTCGGATACCGCGGTCTTCCCGTAAAGCAACTGCTTTTCGATGCGTATGTATATTACTGTGAGTACAAGAATTTCATCGGCAGAAGGGCAGTAGCCAGGCCAAAGTCCGGCCTCCCGCTCCTGGCGCTTGCCAACCCGCTGACAACCGATAATTTCTCATACCCCGAAAATTCGAATAATAAAGTAAAAGCGATCGGCTGGGGCATGAGCGTGGATTACCTGTTCCCCATGCGCTTTACATTGCGCGCCAATGTTTCAGGCGATCAGTTGAAAGATGTGCCTGCCGGACTGGTCACTTTCTTCAACACACCTAAAGTGCGTTACAATTTCGGGTTCAGTAATGATGGTATCGGCAAGAGCAATGTAGGATTCAATATCGTGTTCAGGTGGCAGGATAAAGTGGACTGGGAAGGCACTTTTGCTTCCGGCCAGATCCCTGCCTTCAGCACACTCGACGCACAGATCAGCTACAAGTTCCCTGCCATCAACAGCATCCTGAAATTAGGTGCAGGCAACCTGCTGAACAAGTATTATGTAAGCGCATTGGGCAATCCTGAAATAGGAGGGGTGTACTATATGAGCTTCGGATATAATATTTTTTGATGTCTGAACTGGGATTTGTGGGATTTATGGGAGGGATGGGATATGTCGTTGATATTTATACATGCTTCTTAAATACACATAATTGTTGTTTTATATAAAAGAATAGCCTGAACATTTTCAGGCTATTCTTTTTATTGGGATGTATCCCATCCCTCCCATAAATCCCACAAATCCCAGTTCAGACCTATACATTGAACCTAAAATGCATCACATCGCCATCCTTCACCACGTATTCTTTTCCTTCAATGCGCAAACGGCCTGCATCGCGGGCTGCCGCTTCTGAACCGTACTGAACGAAATCATTGTAGGCGATCACTTCAGCCTTGATGAATCCTTTCTCGAAATCGGTGTGGATCACACCGGCGGCTTGTGGCGCTTTCCATCCCTCATGGATGGTCCAGGCGCGTACTTCCTGCACGCCGGCAGTAAAATAGGTATAGAGATCGAGTAGTTTATAGGTAGAACGGATCAATCGGTTCAGGGCCGGTTCTTCCATTTTGTATTCGGCCATGAACAGCTCACGGTCTGCCGGGTCTTCCATTTCCGCGATCTGTGCTTCGATGGAATTGTTCATGACGATCACTTCGGCTTTTTCATTTTTCACCGCATCCTTGAGGGTAGCGGAGAATTTATTGCCGGTATGCATGGAAGGTTCATCCACATTCGCCACATATAACACCGGTTTTTCCGTGAGCAGGAAAAGATCGTAGATCGCAGGCCTTTCTTCTTTGGCCAGGTCGAGCTCGCGGATATTTTTTCCCTGTTCCAGGTGTTGTTTACATTTCAGGAGCACTTCCAGTTCCGATTTCATCTTGGGATCGGTGCGGGCAAGCTTTTCCACGCGGCCCAGCTTTTTCTCCACGCTCTCGAGATCTTTCAGTTGCAGCTCTGTATCGATGATCTCCTTATCGCTGACGGGATTGATGGCGCCTTCTTCACGCAGCACGTTCTCGTCTTCGAAACAACGGATCACATGAATGATGGCATCCACTTCCCGGATATTGCCCAGGAACTTATTGCCCAATCCTTCCCCTTTGCTGGCGCCCCGTACGAGGCCGGCAATGTCCACGATCTCGATCTGGGTAGGCACGATACGCTGGGGAATCACCAGTTCCGCCAGCTTGTTGAGACGCTGGTCGGGTACATCCACCAGGCCAACATTCGGCTCGATGGTACAGAAGCGGTAGTTGCTGGCCTGCGCTTTGGCGCTGCTGCTCACCGCGTTGAACAAAGTCGATTTTCCTACATTCGGCAACCCGACAATTCCGGCTTTTAAACCCATGTTATGCTTGTTTTATTTTTAAAGTTTGCAATTGGCAGTTGGCAATTTGCAGTTAAGTAACTGTGCCCGCTGCCCGCTGCCCGCTGCCCGCTGCCCGCTGCCCACTGCCCACTGCCCACTGCCCACTGCCCACTGCCCACTGCCCACTGCCCACTGCCCACTTTTTTCGCGGCGCGAAGATACTA
>OFTY01000030.1_pt1 | contig 205578 bp, 152 predicted proteins | sample 1775061 | NCBI WGS metagenome assembly OFTY01 (sample SAMN08195773, study PRJEB24354) | sludge metagenome | isolation source: sludge from phenol fed wastewater aerobic bioreactor B | place: India: Nagpur | collected 2016-09-16 | reverse complement strand
GTCTGCCGCAATGCGCGGGTTATCGCTTTTACGCCCATCAAAATTGTACGGAAAGCCTTCGTTGTTATTAAGGTTGGTGCCCAGGAATCCCTGGTTCAGCAGCCTGTCGGCCAGGTAATGATGATCATCACGATTGGCAGCTTCCGCAAACTCCAGGTGCAGGGTGGCAGCACGATACAGGAACCATTTACCTTTCTTTTCCAGCAGGCTTACCGGTGTAAAACCTGTTCCTGCGAGATAGTTGTATAAGTATTTCATCACTACAGGATTTCCACCCAATGTGCGGTAGCTGAATACACCACCTCTTGCATCATACGGGAAATCATTTTTCTGTACCTGCCTGTTCCAGCGGTTCATAGCCGATTGTGAAGGTTTTAACAGGTAAGAACCTCCGCGTGGTGAAAACAGGTTGATGAAAGGATTCTCAGGCTTGAACAAAGTATTGTCATAAGGCAGGAACCAGATCCACTCATAATTGAACAACACATCCTGTCCGCGTGCAAAGATGGAACGCCATCCCTGCCCGTTGTTATCTACCAGCATGCCTTCATCTTCTTCCCTGTAACGCACATACCCTACTGCCAGGTCATTGTTGTCTGCTTTGGAAGAACCGGTAAGTCTCAGTTGATATAGCTGACCAGCTCCCCCGGTTTCCATTACACTTTTAAATGCCTGTGCTGCCTTGCGGTAATCGCCCGGCTGACTGCGCCACAGGTACAGCTCGCCCAGCAATGCTTTTTTATTGATGAAAAAGTTATTGGTATTGTAACCATCAACTGTGGTAATCAGTGTAGGACTGGAAGTATAAGGTTCCAAGTAAGGCAGCGATTCCATTGTTACAATCAGGTTGCTCAGCAACTCGTTGAATGTAATACGGGGCATCAGGCTGATGTTGCGGATATCGTCATTGGTAGAAAGCGGATCAGTAACATAAGGAACTGTACCGAAGTGTATACCTACCTGCAGGTATACCCAGGTGCGCAATGCTGTAATATCGGCATAACGCATATCGTACTCTGTCTGTTTCAGCTTTTTCTCACGCAGCATTCTATTGAAATTGTACAGCACATCATTACAGTTCACGATCACCTCGTAAAAAGGACGCGGACTGGCGTAAGGATTGTTGGCTTGTACATTATGCTCGCTCAACTGCCGCAGGTATTCATCTGCATTCTCTGTAGTGGTCAGCAGGTCCGCACGCAGCTCATTCAGTATTACATAATTGCTGGCAAGGCTCATCAGCTTTCCGTATGCACCCATCACGGCAGCGTTGGCATCGTATACATTCTGGTAAGCATTTTTTGCGTCCAGCACATCTTGGGGTGTTACTTCTACCAGCTTTTTACAGGAAAATAAACCTGCTGATGCTATTGCCAGTGAAACAGTAAATATTGACAATTTCCGAAATCTCATATCAGATAACAATTGTGATATTTATTAATTACAGACCCAGTTTTACTCCCACCTGCAATGAACGGTGCTGTGGTTCCAGCATTACATCTACGCCCTGTGTAAAGGGCCCGGAACCAGCACTGAACTCAGGATCGTATCCTTTGTATTTTGTAAGCGTGAATATGTTATTGCCGCTGGCAAAAATTACCAGATCTCTCAAAAAACTTTGTTTCAATGGCCATGCATAGGCAATGGAAACTGTTCTTAAGCGCAGGTATGAACCATCTTCAATCCAGCGATCGCTGAAACGGCTGTTGCCTGCAGGATCGCCCCAGGCAGCCCTGGGCATGTTGGTTACCTGTCCGTTTGTTCTCCACCTGTTGATCACGGCACCTGTCTGGTTAGCATAACCACTCATTGATTCAAGCTGACGGCGAGCGTAGTTATAAATATCATTTCCCTGTGAGAAGGTGAATAACACGTTCAATGTCCAGTTTTTCCAGCTTACTGCAGAAGTGATTGCACCAGTATAATCAGGATTGGGGTTGCCGATCACCTGGCGGTCGTTCTCATCTATTATATGATCATTGTTATAGTCAATAAACCTCATGTCACCACCGGCAAATGCAGTAGCTGTACCGTCTGATTTCTTATTGGATAAGCCGGATGCAGCAGCTTCTGCGTCGGAAGTGAATACACCGTTTGTTTTATATCCGTAAAATGCATTGGGCGCTGCACCTGCTGTGGTGATCATTGTTCCGTCTGCATAGTTTGTAAGAATGCTTGATACGGGCAATTGGGTAACAATGGTTTTATAATGACTTACCAGCACCCCTACATCCCATTTCAGGTTTTTCTGATTCAATACACGTCCGTTCACTGATAATTCCCAGCCATTGGTTTTCATAGCACCGGAATTGGTAACCGTGTAGTTGAAACCGCTGGCACCGGGTGCAGGCTGGTACACGATCATATTGCCGGTTTTGTTGCGGAATACATCTACACTCAGGTTCAGTCTTTCATTCAATACGGATACATCAACACCTGCATTGAGTTTGGTAACAGTTTCCCATTGCAGTGAAGGATTACCGGGATTGCCATATACAAGCCCCTGTATACCCATCAGGTTCTGAGAAACATAATATTTACGTGCAGTAAAGTTGCCGATATCTTCATTGCCCGACTGTCCTGCTGAAGCACGCAGCTTTAACAGGCTGAGCCAGGATTGTTTTGCCATAAATGACTCTGATGATATTACCCACGCTGCAGCCAGTGAAGACATCAGCGGGTAGCTGTTATTTCCCCAACGTAACAGGCTGCCTTCAGTTATATTGTCGCCAAATTTGGAAGAGGCGTCTGATGCAATATTCAGTGACAGGAAATATTTGCTGCGATAGTTATAGTCTGCGCTGAAGTAAGTACTTAGCCATTTCGACTGTCCCAGGCTACCACCAATTACACGCAGGTTGTTCAAACCATATCCTACACCGGTAAATTCATCAGTAGCTGAGTTATATCCTAATCCATAATCCACTTCAGAAGAGATGGTATTGTAGCGCACACCTACACTGGCCGAAAGCCGGTGAATACGTTTGTATATTTTATCAAATGACAAACGGGTATCGTTGTAAAAACCATTGTAACGGATCACCTGGTTTCCTGAACGGTTTTTCACAATGGCATTGCTCAACGTGTCGCCTACAATACCATTCTGCGGAATAAAGAATGCTTCTCTTACTTCGTCTTTTACCAGGTTGAACAATGTGCTCACAGAAAGCTCACTGGTCAATTTGTATTTAAAGTTCACACCCACAGACCAGCGATAGTTTTTACTGGTAGCCTGTGCATTGCGGATAATAGCAACCGGGTTGCTGACATTGAAAGTATCCTTGTTTGCCAAAGCAGGCGACTCAATTCCATTATCTGCTACCTGGTTGGCAGCAAAAAAGGGCGCTTTCACCAGTGCTGCGTAAATAGGGTTCACAGCATTGTTAATACCCAGGCTCTTCAGTTTCTGTTCATTTTTGGTAACACTCAGGTTAGCACCCGCAGTTAACCGCGTGCTGAGGTTCAGGTCGGCATTGAAACGCATGTTGATACGTGTAACACCTGTATTGGAAACAACACCGTTATTACCCAGGTATCCCATAGACAACGCGTATTTCGCAATATTGTCACCACCGGTAATTTTCAGGTAAGCATTTTGAAAAGAGCTGTTCCTGAAAACCTTATCCTGCCAGTTGTTGTCGTAATGGTTCCTGTAATAGTCAGGATTGTTCTTATTATCGTTCATGTAAGGCAGCGCGTCAACATCTTTGGGCGACAATCCTTTTGATTGCAACATTTCAGACAGGTAAGTACGGTAACCGGCTGCATCCATCACCGGCAAACGTGATGGCGAAAAGTTGATACCGCCAAATAACCCGGCTTCAATACGCGTGGCTTCCTGGCGTGCTCTTGCTGTTGTGATCAGGATAACACCATTACTTCCTTTGGTACCATATAAACTGCTGCCATCTTTGATCACGGTAATGTTATCAATGTCTTTGATATCAATATAAGCCAGCGGGTTGGTGTAGAAACCGCTCAGCATGGTATTGCCATAAGTAGCGATATCGAAAATAGCACCATCCACCACTACCAGCGGCTGATTGGTTGCATACAGCGAATTCAATCCGCGTATCAGCAGTTCAGCGCCGGTACCGGCTGTGCCGGAACGGCGTGTAGCCTGCAGACCGGCCACTTTGCCCTGCAACCATGCATCCGGGGCATCAGCAATGGCATTCCAGTTGCCGGAAGTCTGTACGCCGCCCGCTGCGCCAACAAGCTGCCTGCTGGTTGTAATGCCCGATGGCATTGTGATATCATCACTAAATGTATTGTATCCATTTATATACAATGCAATATTTACTGTGGCTAGTCCGCGCAACTCCTGCTCTTTTGTTTCATATCCATCTGCATCAATGCGTATCACTACATTATAGTCAGGTACTTTCATTGAAAACTTACCGGCACTATCACTGATAGCAGCATACAGTTTCCCATAACTGACCCTGGCTCCGGTCATTGGTTTGCCTGTTGCGGCATCACGCACATTACCGGTAACTGTTTTTGTTGTTTCAGCCGGTGCTTTCTGTCTTGCCTGTACCGCAGTGGTCACCAGCAGCAATAACAATACTGCCGGCAATGCTTTTATCCTGAACATGAAATTCTTTTTTATCCGCATTGTTAATAGTCGTGGTTATTTTTCTTTTTTCTGTTTCATCAGAACACGGGTACCAGTTTTATATAATCCAGGGTAAGGTTGTATGGTATGCCCGTTGTCAGCGTGGTTGGAGCCAGCAAACGCAAACGGCGACTGGCTGCTGTGATCGCACTCTTATTACTGCTCATGGAAGTGATCAGAGCATTGTAGCTGGCATTGGTATACTCACCCAGGTATATTTCTGTATAGGTTAGCGGTGCTACAGCCTTCTGCACATTAAAATCCTGTTGCAGGGTATCACTTACAATCTGTCCTATCTGTAATATCTGTTGCAGGGTTGAATCTGTACCGTATGCATCATCACCTTGTCCTGAAATTGTTTTATCGTTCAGTGCCACCCAATACACTTTGTATTTGGTAGTATACAACTGGTTGCTGTTGTAGTCAACATAATATTTAGCACCGCTTGATCCCAGGTTGAGATAGATATCTTTGAAAGAAACTCCGGTAACCGGGTTCATTCTTTGCCTGTAGAATATTTTGGTAATGTATTTGTCTTCGTATGATTTGAAAGCGTAAGGATCTTCACCCTGTACAATCGTTACCGGTATCTTTTCCTCCATAGCAGTGGCGGCTGCATTTACAACATATACAATACCATTGCTCATGGGGTAGGATGCTGTTATAGCAGCCGTTGCCAGTGGTACATGTACATTGAATTTAGACAGCAGTGTAGCCGGTAATTGTGCCGGTGTATATACACCCTTTACTGCAAGATCTTTTACCACGTTCCAGGATGCATTGCCGGTGGTAATGGCTGCATCTGTGCTCTTAAAATAAGGTTTCTGTTTGTTCACTTCACTTGTAAAAGCAGTGTTGGTGAAAATGATATAGGTATACAGGCTGTCTTCATTGCCTACATCGTATACTTTTTCACGGAAATAATTCCCTTCCACCATACCGGTTCCGGGTTTATAAACCGGTAAACCTGTTATGGGATTGATGCTGTCCAGCTCTGCCTTTGTAACATCCTGGTACATATACAGCAACGAGTTTACATAATCATTCTGCTGGTAGGTGGCCGTGGTGGATTGTATATATTGCCATATATTCTGTAATGGCAGTACAATTTTATCTACCACGTTCAATACACCATTCTTCACATACACGTCGGCTTGTGTAATATTGGCGTCGCTGAATTTTTTACCATAGCACCAGATCCGTTTCCCGTTCAGTACGGATATACGTACAGAGTCTACAGCCATGCGTGTGTACATTAATTGTGCGGCAATATGATTCTGTAAAAAGGCTCTCAGTTTTGCAGTGTCATTTACTACTTCACTGGCCAGGCTTTTCAGGGCATCGTTGTTAGGCGCCCATACTGTATAGTTCCTGGATGACTCCATCAGTTTATCCAGTCCTGTTTTTACCAGGTAACTGCTGAATGTGCTCAATTCAGCGCGACTATTGATCTGCTGCATCAGGCTTTCATTCAGAACTTCCTCATTGGCGGCAACGTGGTTATCCCATTTTTTACAGGCCGGCCAGCTTGCTACCAGCACCAGCAATAACCATACAGAATTTTTCGTGAAGCGCATGCGTAAGTAATTTATCATGAGAAAGGCAGTTGCAGCTATACCGATGCAGCATGGCTGCAACCGCCGGTATTTTCATCGTTTACAGTAATTGTTCTAATATTCTATCGTACCATCAGGATTAAAGCGTGGACTGGTCTGGTTCATACCTAGTGGGATAAAATGTACCATATCAAGGTTACAATCTGAGTTGCTGCCAGACACCAGTTCAAAACGTATTTTATGCCTGCCGGTTGCAGCAACATCTACTATACCCACCATACGTGCAGGTGTAGAACCTGATTTTTTACTTACACCAGCCCACCATTTCCAACCCAGCGCTTCCAGTGTAGCTTCATCAGACACACTTACAGAAGATATTTTCTGGTGGAACTGGATCAATGCACTGGTCAACGGTACAGAATCAAACAGTGTTTGCACATTCACTACTTTACCGGTGTTTTGTGTAAAATAGCCTACCCACACTTTATATTTTCCTTTTACCAGCAATGGTGTGGTAAATTCAATCCAACTGTTGGAAGAACAGGTACCCAGGTTGTCGGTGTTACTGCTGCTGGTACCAAAACCAAGCTGCCAGTAATCGCCCAGGTAACCGGTTACACCGGTACGGTATTTCAGACAGCTTTTTTCCCATTTTACATCAGCCAGTGTATTGCCATCACCATAATCGAACAGGTATGTTTTTTTACGGTAAATACTGCTGAGACGGGTGAGCTCAGGTACTGTGGCACACAGATCCCAGTATACAGGAAAAGGTTTCCTGATCTTTAAAGGAATATGAGCCAGCGCGCGGTGCACTACTCCATTGGTGGCAGAGATATCACTGTTGTTCTGATCCAGTTCAATACCCTTTTCGTGTACAGTGCCATCAATGGTGGAATATTCATCATCGTTGATCAGCAGTTTGCTGCTCACCAGTTTATCTGTAATTACTTCCAGCGGAGCCAGTGTAGCATGCGAACCTAACATTACAATATCAGCCAGGTATTTTACGTCGGGCAGAATATGGTATGCCACGTACAGGTGCAGACTGTCTAAAGGATTTTTAGGATCGCCGGTGTTACAATATTTGCTTTTCAGTTTTGCATAAGTGGTAAAACCCGAATCGCTCAGGGCACTGTTGGTTTCAGCCAGCAGTGTGTACCATGATTTTGAAGCGGCTGCATTGCTTTTGTTCAGCGTATCATACAAACCGGTTTCTTTTAATGCCTGGGTAAATATGGAATAGTTGGTATCTTCTTCCAGCAACTTTGCAATGGTTTTTGTAGTAGGTACCAATACCTGGTCAATAACCTGTATTACACCATTGCCCAGCTGTATATTGGATGTGGTAACGGTTGCCTGCCTGTTCACTACAAAGTATGAACTGCCCTCTTTATTTACCACACCTGTTACCAGGAACTGACCGTACATGGTAATGGTATTGAGTTTACCATCATTGAAGTCGGAAGTCAGTACTCTTTCTTCCAGTATGTGGAAATTAAGAATGTTCTTAATTTCTTCCGGTGTTAACTGATCTACAGAAGATTTCCCTATTTTCTGCAGGTAGGCAGCAATCGCCGTATTGGTGGGTGCAAACAATGTGTACGTGCCATAAGCATTCAGGAAAGAACCGTAGTTAACCTTGTTGATCATAGCAACCAGGTTGGTATACACACCGGTACTGTCTTTTTGCAGGTACTCCAGTATATTCGGATCTTCGCTGGTGGTTTCTTTAATATTCAGCTTACGGCATTGCGTTGCCAGTACTGTTATCAGAAACAGTACAGCTACTATGGCAATAAATCTGTATACTTTCATAACAAGCGCATTTTAAATCGTTCCTATTTATAGAAAGGGTTTTGAACCAGGTTTTTGTTGGTCTGTAACTCGTATTGGTAAATGGGTAAATAATTACTGTTGGCATCTCTCAGCTTTGCCTGTGCCGTTTTGATCATGTTAGCCGGCACAACGTTGGAGATCATGTCCATCAGGTAATTGATACGTGCATAGTTGTTGCGTTTTACATAGCGCAATACATCAAACCATCTTTTTCCTTCAAACATAAATTCGCGGGCCCTTTCTTCCAGTACAAAAAGCGCTACATCTTCCTTGTTGGCAGGATCAGGATTGTTGTTGGTAGCAGCCAGGGCATGTGCACGGTTGCGGATCACCTGGATCAGCTCCAGTGCTTCGCTGCCACGGTTAAGCTCTGCCAGTGCTTCAGCCTTCATCAGTAATACATCAGGATAACGATACACAAACCAGTGTGTATAGGAGTCGCCGGATGCAATAAGATCGGTTCCGTTCTTGCCAACATATTTCCAGATCAGGTTATCTTCAGCGCGCACTGCTGAACCGGCAGCACGTATATCTTTTATACCACTGCTTTCATCTACACCATATACCAGGTCCATTACACGATTGGCCGCCAGGAATCGTTTACTGCTGATAGCAAACATGTTGTAGAACGTATTCAGTTTTTGTGAACTGTACTGTAGTTCAAAAACACTTTCGGTAGAGTTGCCTGTACGGAACAGGTCTGTGAACCAGGCCGTGCTGGCAGCCAGCAGACCGAATTTCTTGGAGTCAATTACTTTATTGCAGGCTTTTAAACAATCTTCATATTTATCCATCCACAGGTATACATCGGCCTGTATGGTATTTACAGTATAGCGTGTAACTCTTCCTTTGTCGTACGATTGTATGCCATAGGTCAGTACAGCTCCGGATTCAGCTTCTTCAAGATCTTTCAGTATCTGTGTCAGTACAACATCTTTGGTACTTTTAGGAATGGCAACGATCTCATTATCGTTGGTAGTGGAAGTCAGTTTTAAAGGCACTTCTCCAAACGTACGCACCAGGTAAAAGTACATAAGCGCTCTCAACGCTTTTGCTTCGGACAGATACGCATTCAATGCCTCTTTGGTAAACGTGTTATCGTTCTCCAGCACTTTGGGTGCATAGTCAATTACAATATTGCAGTAGTTGATGGTGCGGTATACCGCACTCCAGTCTGTGAGGGCATTACTGGGTACTGCATTGACATTCATGATAGCCATTTCATCTACTGTGGTACCCTGTGTACTGGCCAGCATGTCGGCACGCAGTTCACCCCACAGAAAGAAAAGCTCAGGCAATGCAGTTTTAGTGCCGGCAGGATCTGCCAGTAAGGAAGCATAACAACCTATTACAGCAGCCTGTACCTGTTCTTTGGTTTTCCAGTAATTATCGCTGATAATACCATCTGCAGGTTTCAGATCGGCCCATTTTTTACAGGAACTGATCCCTGTAAGCAGCAGCAGGCTCAAAAATAAATATGTATATCCGGTACGCATGACAAATAAATACTTTATGCTTTAAAAGGAAGCTGTTATACCTAATGTGATTGTTTTTACAGGCGGTGTCATTGACCTGTCGGTTGCTACACGGAAAGGATCACTGCCACGCACACTTACCTCCGGATCCTGACCGGTGTAATTGGTCCATGTCATCAGGTTCTCTGCCGTTATATAAGCACTCATGTTCTTGATCTTCATTTTTTCAACCAGTGCTTTATTGAAAGTATAACGGAGTGTTATTGTACGGAAACGCAGGAATGATGCATCTTCTACATAGCGGGAAGAACCCAGCCAGTTGTAACCTGTTTTGTACAGGGCGCGTGGTATGTTGGTTTCATCACCTTCCTGGCGCCAGCGTTTCAATACTTCTGTACTCTGGTTGTCGTAACCATACATGTTGGTGGTATACATTTCTGTTGCGTTTACCACTTCATATTTGTAACGGAAGTTGAAGAAGCTGGAAAGACGCAGGCTTTTATAAGCAACATTCAAACCAAAGCCACCGGTAAAACGGGGGTTACTGTTGCCCAGGTATACAATATCACGGTAGTCAATATTACCATCGTGGTTGATGTCTTCATATCTGGCATCACCAGCCTGGAATACATAATCGGTATTGGGATAATTGAAACGTGTGTATACGGTACCGCCGGTAGGCGTTACGATAGGAGCACCTTTTTCATCACGTGCAATAGTCTCTTCCTTGTTCTTGTATACTCCTTTGTACCGGAAACCATAGAATGAACCAAAAGGATTGTCTACCTGCATATAGGTTTTGTACTGACCGTTGGTAGTGATATTACCTTTTTCCAGCGGATAGAATTCAGATATTTCACGGATCATGTTCACGTTGCGTGCCAGGTTCATATTGAAATCAATGGTCCAGGTCTTATCTTTATAAGGAGTGGTTAATACTGATACTTCCCAGCCCTGGTTGTCCATTACACCTACGTTCATGTTCACGCTGCTGTAACCGTTGATACCGCCAATCTGTAAACCGTTAAAGAAAAGATCCTTGGTACGGTTACGATACACTTCCACATCCACATTCACCCTGTTCTTGAACATGATCAGGTTAAAGCCTATGTTGGTACCGATAACAGTTTCCCATTTCAGTTGTTTTAAACCCAGGTTGGATGAATATACACCGGAAAGATCAAGATAGTTCCAGCCGGATGTCTGGTAAGTATTGAAGTAGCTGTAATCATTACGGGGTGCATTACCGCTGCGACCATAGCTTAAACGGAAGCTCAGATCATCCACTTTGTTTCTGAAGCGCTGCATAAATTTCTCTGCAGATATCCTCCATCTTCCGGAAAAGGAAGGGAACAGACCATAACGATTATTGGGTGCCAGTCTTGAGTTACAATCACCTCTTAAACCAACATTGACAATATATCGGTCATCATAACCATATTGTGCGCTGAGGGTAGCGGCTGAAGTGCGCGTTTGATTGGTACGTGCAGACAGATCTGAAGTAGAGGCAGTAGCACGGGAATCAATACTGGGATCCTGAAATTCGGAAGAAGCAGTATTGGATGTTCTGGCCTGGTACAATATATTCTTGCTATCGTAGGTCATTACATTGATCAACCCCATGAAGTCGTGCTTCTCTCCCAGCCTTGGAGTATACACCAGCGCTGTTTTTGTCTGTACGTTGTAGTTATCAATGTCGCCATCAAATGCGTAGTTCACAACAGTTTCAGTCCATGGACGACCGGTAGCAACCTGCGGAAGAAAGCTTTTGCTCTTTGTGTTGTTGATATCAAACTGTACATCCGCAGTTGCTACCAGCACACCAGGTTTTAATGAATACTGTATATTAAACTTAGGAATGATACGCTCGTTTACAACTTTGTAAGTAGCAGCATTGGCCATTGCCACAGGATTGTAAGTACCGGGGTACTGTCCCTGTATATTTGATTCAGGTGAAAAATAGTTGGGAGTAAGATTGCCGTACTCATCATATTCATAAATACCCATGTTGGGCATTTTGGTATAGGCTATGTTACGGATATCTTCATAATAATTTCTGTTAGTGCCGGAACGTGCATAGGAAAGATCGGTCCTGATCCTTATTTTATTTGATACGTTGTAATCAAGGTTAATTCTTGAAGTGATCCTGTTCAGGCTGGTACCTACTGTTACACCGCTTTGGTTGAAATAACCCAGTGAAGCATAATACCGCGCTTTCTCGCCACCTCCTGTCATAGAGATATTATGATCGTGAATAACACCAGTGCGTGTAATAGCATCCACCCAGTTTGTATTGTTGCTGTAGTTATAATACCAGTAAGGATCGTTGGGATCGAATTTGAATTCGTTTACACTCTGTGTATTTAAAGGAATACCATTCCTGTTCATAAACTCTTCCGGTATCAGTGTGGCATACTGGTATCCGTTCAGCAACGGAATGGCCTGTGGCTTCAGTGATGCGGAACCTTTAAAAGTATAAGACAATACAGGTTTACCCCTGGCACCTCTTTTGGTATTGATGATCAACACACCATTGGCAGCACGGGAACCCCAGATAGCGGTAGCCGCAGCATCTTTCAGGATGGTGATATCTTTAATATCTGTAGGTGCAATATTCAGCAGTGCAGCATATCCCTGCTCATCGGCTGTACCAAAGTTGAAGTCTGTAGGTATCTCTGTTTCATAAGGCATACCATCTACCACAATCAACGGTGTGGTGGAAGAGTTGATAGATGCTGTACCACGGATCCTGATCTGCATACCTGCACCGGGGTCACCGGAGTTGGCAGCAATGTCCATACCAGCCACACGCCCCTGCAGAGCCTGGTCAATAGAAGCAGCCTGCATCTCTTCCATATCCTTTGCATTGACCTTGGTAGCTGCAATGGTAAGATTGCGCTCTGCTACCGGCAACATACCATTATCAATCTTTTTCTGTCCCACCACCACTACTTCATCAAAATCTTTAGAGCCTTCTTCAAGACTGAGATTGAATGAACGGCGGGTACCTATTGACAGCTCTTCCACGGCCTTATAACCAATGATAGAGAAGGATATCTTGTGTTTGATGTTGGTTACCTTAAGGGCAAAGTTGCCATCCACGTCGGTACTTACACCGCGCACAATCCTTTTATCGGCGTCAACTTCCGTTACCGAAACCCCCTGAATAGGATGATTTTTTTTGTCCGTGATCTTCCCTGTTATCACCACGGGTTCAGTTTGTGCCATGGTTCCTGTACAAAACAGCAACACACTGAAAAAGCAGGCAGTCAGCCGGTTGAAAAAGATTCTCATACAGTTTTTTTATCGCTGTTAGTTTTCGTTATACTTCAGATAATTGTCGAGCAGGTGTATCACCGACCTGTTCGACAGGTTGTTGCTTTGTGCTACTATTACATTGGCAACTCTTCCGTAATTGTCTTTTATGGAAAGAGCACCGGGTGTAGTAGTAACCGTGAATCGCAGAGAAGTACCCAATGCATTTTTCAGGAATGAATCATAATTCATGGGACTTTCTGTTTTTCCATCGGGCACTACGGTATGACCGTACAGGATATGGTATTGAATGAATTTGCGCACCAGGTCTTTACCATTTTCATCGGAAGGATTGAAATTGGGCACCTTGGATGGCGCTGTTCCTGTGCCGGGCAACAAACCATCATTCACCGCCTGCGTAATAGCAGTATTGGTAGGAATAAAGATGGTGGAGAAACCGGTTAAACCTACAATTTCAGTAGTTGAGGTATTGTAGTAGGAAGAGTTGCTGAGATATTGCCAGAAATAGTTATAGGCAGAACCAGTGCTTTCACCCAGCTTTTTAATGTGTGTACCTACACCTTTTTCGCTATATACAGGAAGCTGGTTAATAAAATACACCTTACCATTGGTAGTTGTTTTGGAACTGTCTACATTAGCAGTGATGCCTGCATCCAGTAAACCACCGGTCTCAATTTTATTGCTGTTGTATTTGATATAATCTCCTTCATTACCCGCATCGCCCGATTTTGCAATACCGCTTCCGGAAAGATTATCAGTAGCATCCTTGTAAGGCGGGAAGAACACACAGGTCTTTACGATCCTTACCAGTTTGTCATACACACCATTGGTAGTGGCCGTTGCTGTAGGAGTAGATTTGTACTCATACTGGTCTTTGGTAGAGTTATAGCTATATCCCGCAGCAGCAAACACCGCATCCGGTACCAGCAACATGTTTACAGAAATATTTGACTTTGATACCAGCAGGTTCAAACCGGTTGATCGCAGCAGTCTTGTCATCAATGTATACTTCGGATTAAGATACGCCTTACCATATACTGTGCTGAACACATCGGCTTCTTCTACTTTAGAGGTTCCGTAAAAGATACCATTGCTCAGTATTTTCTTTTCTACCACATCAGCCGCCGGATCAAAACGTGCAGGCTCACTGAAAATATTTTTAGTAACATTGAATTTGCTGGGCCATACTACGGTAGGGAACATGTGTGCATTGAGGAAGTCTGTGATCACCTCCAGCGGCAACTGCTCAATAGATCCGTAATACTCACATAAAACATTTTTTACATAATTATCTACGGCTGTATTAGTCGGGATAAACATTGTCCAGCAATCTTTCTGCCCGTCATTATCTTCTTCTTTCATGAAGTTTTCATTGTTGGGCGAATAAGCGAGCAGGTTGGAATAGATTTTTACAAAAACAGAATCACCTTTCCCGGTCAGCACGCGGTAACGCTGACTGGCTGTAGCATTGTAGATAAAGCTGATTGTATTATTGGTGTACATACGATTCAGGATGGCCCTGAAACTGCTGTACTGTGCTTTATTGCGGATATACTCATCAATGCTGCTGAGCGGAGTGATCACTTTATCCAGCTCATGCCATACACCATTTTCGGCCACCTGGTCTTTGGTTACAACGCGGGCCTCGCCCACATTAAAACCAGTGTACTCAGATTTGGGATAGAAGTAAGTGTAATCTGCAGCAGTAAGATTGAATGTATTGAAATAAGAACTGGTGAAATAAGTAATGTATTTATTGTTATCATCACCGGATACATAGTTACCATTGGTACCGCCTTTATTGTTACGGTTGGTAGCCAGAGCTACAATTGTTTTATTACCGGCAGCAGTATCTGTATAGAAACCAGTGTAGTAAGCGGTGCGGCGTCTGAAAGCAATAGAAGGGGTCCACCCGGTATTGTTAGCTGTGGCCTGGTAATCATCCAGCCTGTCTTCCTTATACGCATTGTAAATAAGCATATACTGCACCATGGCCCTGGCCGTAGCAGAATCAATATCATTGGCGCTGCCAATACCTCTTTCTGTAAAGAACAGTTTAAATGCTTCGTCGTTGGGAGCAAACATGGTCCAGTAACCACCAGCTTCAAGAGTAGGTTTATAACCTGATTTGTCAATCAGCTTAATAAGGCTGGTAAAACGTCCTGCACTTTGCAACTGCTGATAAATAGGCGGTTGCAGGTTGTCGGGACGGTCGTACTTTTCATCAAAAGCCTTTTTACGGCATTGTGTAAACATCACTGCCGCCAGTACAAACAAAAACAGTCTCAACATGAACTTATTCATGATATTCGGTTAAAAAAAAGTCTTATAAACAAAAAGCATAATAGCTTGCGCCCATTATGCTTCCATTATATTCCCTTTGGTATTTTGCTTGCAAATATTGCAAGCGCCAATCTTGCTAATGTGTTGTTGAAAATTATAATATGACGTTTTGCGGGAAAATTTTCCGTAAGAAGAACGCCACTCTGGTAAAACAGGTAAATCTGCTACTGTTAGAAGTAAAAAATTAGACATGATCATGGCAAGATTTCGTTTTGGTTTAAGGATTGCACATTTGCACTACCCTCTGTTCAGCAATTCGTTATGCGTTCGTTAATTCTTGTACTAAGTTAGGCTGCGAGCAAGGCAAACTATCCTGAAGTATCCTGTTCTGAAGCAAAAATCTACGCAATCGTTCCCGATTGCCAATACAGGTTATTTTTATGCATATCAGGCTGAATAACGTAGCAGAAAATCAGTGAGTTGTGGTGTTTTTGCTGGCTCGGTAGCGAACGTGTAATTTGAATAAACAGGACAGTTTCAGTGCATAGCCCGGTATGTTCCTGTAAACAGGAAAAAGACAACATACAGCGAAGTGTTTTTAACCTGCTTTTTATTCATTTTTTGAGGTAACTATATGCAAAAAGGCGCAGATGCCCTTACCAAACATTTGCGCCGATGCTATTCGCCAATCTATATTTTGGCAATCATATTTTTTCCTTGGCTATACGCTTAAAGGTGGTCCTATATGCCTGATACCATGTTTTAAAGCGAGCTTATCAATGGCCTGTTGTGTAGGTGCTTTCAGATCGTTTACTTCCTGAAAGAAATCTTCCAGCTCACCTGCCGGATTTACAGCATAGATCAATTTTCCATGTTCTGAAAGCTGGAGCCACTGATGTGGAATACCGCGTGGAAGAAAAATGGTATCGCCTACATTCAGCTCACCTTTCATTTCACCACAAACAAAACGGTATTTTCCTTCTATAACATAAAAAAATTCATCCTGGTGAAAATGTATATGCAATGGAGTACCCACAACACCATATCCTGTAAATAAAAAGACGCTCAGCTCATTGCCGGTATCTTTCCTGGATATTACCACATCATTGGGATGCATTCCCATAAACTTCATCATAGAATTTCCTGCCCTGTTTTTGCCTGCATGTACAACAAAGGGCTTCTTTGTTCTGTCTGTATTAGTGATAATTTTGCCAAAAGCCAGTGCAGGCATGGCAGTCAACGCAGTAAGTAAAAACTGATCTCGTTTCATTTTGTTCAGGTTTATAACACAAACCTACACGCCACTGAAACGATGATAATGGTAAAAATCAGACGTTTTTATGTTTCTGCTTCTCCAAATGTCCGTTCCGGTGCATCGTTATCTATATCAAAAAACTGCACAGGGGTACACCCGGTAAATTCTTTATAGTCTTTTGCCAGGTGTTGGTAATCGTGATAACCGCAATGCAGCGCAATGGAAAGCCAGTCTTTTTGGGGAAAACGATTTTTCATACGGAATGCCCTGTCAAAACGGATAAGTTGTAAAAAATGTTTCGGGGTAATGCCTGTATATTCTTTAAACTTACGATCAAACTGGCGGTGCGAAAGACAGGCAGCTTTCAGAAATTTATCTACGGAAAAGTGCTCATGTTCATGCATCATCATTTTACCGATCTCGTTAACAGGATGCTTTTTCGGTTTGCCGGCTTTGATAAGTCTTATAAGGAATTGCTCTACGATCTCAATCATGTCTTTATAATTTTCAGCATAGAACAATTCTTCATTTACCTGCCTTATAGCATTACCAAAAATATCTTCCGCATCAATGATCTGGTTTGTCAGTTCACCGGAAACAATATTCTTTAACAGGTGTAAGGCGCCCGGTTGAAATATTACCTGTACAGCCAGGAATTCGTTGCCCGGGTAACGATAAAATACATCAGTTTGCTGGCCTACAAATATCGCTTTCTGGTTGGAAAGAATTAAGCCGGTATCCGACCGTTTGGTAAATTCAACATCCCTGGGCATAAACTGAAGACAATACTCCGGTCTGGGCGGGTATGCTTTACAAGGCACCACTGCACCGGCAGGAAAATGAAAATCTATGATCCTGTACAACAGGATATAGTCCGTCAGAAAACAGCTAGGTGTAATTTCATTTAACAGCATCTGTATCTGAAATTTTGATCAACCCCGTATCATGCACAATACCCGATCCACTTAAGAAGAAAATATAACTCTTTTTTAAATACAATCCTGATGGCCGCCAATGCCGTTTTTGCCATTTTAGCCATTTATACCGGAAATGCCGCTTTTACCTTATACTTTATACCTTGCACTTTATGCCTTGAACCTTGCCCTTTGTATCTTAATACTTTATCACGGCTTTCCTGCCACCTGATCCGTACCTGCTCCGTATTTCGTTCGCACTTTCTCCGTACCATCTCTGGTATTAAAGCGTACAAACTAAGGGTTTCAGTTTTAGCGGAGCAATGCAAAGGGGATAAAAAGCTGGTGATCTTCAGGGAAAAAAGTCTGACGGGATGGATGATAAAACATACCTGATAAGTGTGCTGGCAACTATATGGCTATGCTATAAATTTAACAATAACCGGCAACAGTTAACCGCAGAAAGTTTTACTTTAGACTAACGGTATATTTCATATGCCATTGTATTGATTGCCATCAACTCAATAGCGCATTTGATTGACCGTTATCATTAAACCCCCAACCATGCCGACCGTTGTAAAAACCGTTCTTCCATTACTTGGATTAGTACTTTCATTTTCTGCCCAGGCACAGATTTCACCACCTGACCCCTACAATGCCAATACCAAGATCAACTATGTGCGTACGTGGGAAGCGACAGCGCCGGAGAGCAATGCGGCGACGCTGGTAACACGTCCATTGAAAGATGTAAAAATGGCCACGGCCTATGTGGATGGGCTGGGCCGGCCTTTACAATCTGTTTCCAGACAAGGCTCATTCCCGACAGGCGGCAGCGCCGTGGATCTGGTAAGCCCGGTAGAGTATGATGCGTTTGGCCGGGAGGTAAAAAAATATTTACCCTTTGCCGCCAACAATACCAATGGCAATACCTCCCTCAGTGATGGTGGTTTTAAACTGAACCCCTTCCAGCAGCAACCGGTGTTCGGGGCCGCCCAGTACAGCGGGGAGAGTTATTATTACAGCCAGACGGACTATGAAGCCTCGCCACTGAACCGGGTGAACAAGGTAATGGCCCCCGGCAATAGCTGGACCGGCAGTAACCGTGGGGTATCGAACAAATACTGGATCAATACGGCCACCGATGCGGTGAAGATCTGGACAGTGACCAACGTGAGCAATGACTGGGGCACGTATAGTGTAACGGGTAACTATGCCGCCGGAGAACTGTACAAGAACGTAGTAGTAGATGAGCACGGCGAACAGGTGGTAGAGTTCAAGGATAAGGAAGGGAAGGTGATCTTAAAAAAAGTACAACTGACCGCTACCGCGGATGATGGCAGTGGTGCAGGTTACACCGGATGGCTATCTACCTACTATGTGTATGATGATTTAAACAACCTTCGTTTAGTGATCCAGCCTAATGCGGTAGAAGAACTGGCTGCTGCCAGTTGGTCGCTGTCTGCCACGCAGTTAGCAGAGTTGTGCTTCCGGTATGAATACGATCCACGCAACCGGATGATCCGTAAAAAAGTACCGGGTGCCGGGGAGGTATGGATGGTGTATGATACCCGCGACCGGCTGGTGATGACGCAGGATGCCAATATGCGGGGTAAAAAACAATGGTTGTATACGCAATACGATGGACTGAACAGACCCATAGCGACCGGACTATTGACCGACAACGATCATTACAACGATCTTGCCTGGCATTTATCACAGGCTTATAGCAGCAGTGCCTATCCCAACCTGGCTTCGTATACCAGCGAGGAGCTGAGCCGCACATTTTATGACAACTACAACTGGCGCAGCAGCTATGGCAATCCGCTGAGTGCTACCCGCAGCACTACGTATGATAGTTACCTGAGTACTGCCAGCAACAGCACCTGGCCTTACCCGCAGGCGCTTACGCAGAGTAATATGCTCACCGGCCAGGTGACCGGCAGCCGTATCAAAATACTGGGCACCAGCACCTGGTTGTACTCCATCCCGTTTTATGATGACAAAGGCCGGGTGATCCAGGTACAAAGCACCAACAGTACCGGCGGTACGGATATCGCCACCACACAGTACAGTTGGGCAGGCCAGCCTTTGTTAATGATCCAGCAACTCCAGAAAAGCGGCACCAACAGCCAGACGACGGTGGTACTGACCCAGCTGACCTATGATGACCTGGGCCGACTGGTACAGGTGAACAAAAAACTCAGCAATAGTTTAGTGAACAGTGGTACGATGCCCGGTAGCTGGACCACCATATTACAAAACGAATACGATGCCCTGGGCCAGCTGAAAAAGAAAACCCTGGGGGCAGGACTGGAAGATATTACCCACGAGTACAATATCCGTGGCTGGCTGACAGGCATTAATAAAGGCTATGTAGCGGGCAGTGGTGCGCATTACTTTGGGATGGAGCTGGCGTATGACAACACCACGTCTGCAGCCGGTACCACCAGCTACAGTGCGGCGCAGTACAATGGCAATATTACCGGTACGGTCTGGAAAACAGCCGGGGCAGGTATCGGCCGCCAGTATGATTTTACCTATGATGCCGCCAACCGGTTAATGGGTGCTGCGTTCAAACAGAATACCAGCGGCAGTACCTGGAACAACAGCAGTGTCAACTTTACGGTAGACAACCTGGGCTATGATGCCAATGGCAATATCCTGGGCATGCGGCAGTATGGCTGGCAGCCGGGCAGCAGTAACCCGATCGATAACCTGAGCTATACGTATTATGATCATAGCAACAAGCTGAAAAACGTCATCGATGCCAACAATGATCCCACTACCAAACTGGGTGACTTCCGGGCATCACAAAGCTACCTGACTGCTTTAGGCGGCACCAAGACCAACAGTGCTACCGATTATACCTACGACAACAATGGCAACCTTATTAAAGACCTCAATAAGGACATTGACTACACTCCCCCGGTGGGGGGAGATGGAGGGGGGATTGAATACAATCATCTCAATTTACCATCGGTGATCCATGTAAAGGACAAGGGCACGATCACGTATACCTATGATGCCGGGGGTAATAAGTTGCAGAAAGTAGTGGCGGAAACAGGCAAACCTACCAAAACCACCCTGTACCTGGGTGGTGCGGTGTATGAAGACGACCAGTTGCAGTTTGTAGGACAGGAAGAGGGGCGTATCCGTTACGCCAAAAAGTATTTTGTGAGTGGCGACAGTGCGTATCTGTTTGTCTATGATTACTTTATCAAAGACCACCTGGGCAATGTGCGGATGGTGCTGACCACGCAGAAAGATACGGCGCAATACATGGCCACCATGGAAACGGCGTATCGCACGAAGGAAGATGCACTGTTTGCCAATGTGAGCAGTACAGCCTATCCCGTCAGCAGCATCAGTGGGTATCCCACGGACAATACGACCAGTCCGAACAATTATGTAGCGGTGGTGAATGGCAGTGGCAACAAAACGGGTCCGGGGCTGATCTTAAAGGTGATGAGTGGTGACCAGGTGGATATCGGGGTAAAATCCTTCTGGAAATCGGGCAGTGTGAGCAGCAGTACGGCCAGTCCGCTGGCCGATATCCTGACCTCGCTGGCCACGGGTATTACGGGTGTGGCAGCAGGACAGAAAGGTACACTGGCACAACTGAGTGATATCAGTACCAGTCCCTTACTGGGAGCTATCAACAGCTTCCGCACGGACAGGAACCCGGCACCTGCGAGTGGCAAACCGAAGGCTTACCTGAACTGGGTGTTGCTGGATGAACAGTTCAATTATGTAGAAGGCAGTTGCAGCAATGCCATAGCAGTGGGCAGTGCCGATCAACTGAACTCCTTAGGCGCCAGCGGCATTACGATGCCCCGCAATGGTTTTTTGTATATTTATGTGAGCAATGAAACAGAAGGCAAGGATGTGTTCTTTGATAACCTGAGTGTGCGGCACCGCACCGGCCCCGTTACGGAAGAAACGCATTATTATCCTTTTGGACTGACCATGGCGGGAATATCTTCCAAAGCCATCGGTAAACTGGAGAATAAATACCTGTACAATGGTAAGGAAAAGCAGGATAGGGAGTTCAGTGATGGTAGTGGGCTGGAATGGTATGACTATGGCGCCAGGATGTATGATGCACAGATTGGTAGGTGGAATCATATTGATCCACTAGCTGACAAAATGCGTAGACACTCCCCTTACAATTACGCGTTCAATAATCCACTGCGTTTTATAGATCCGGATGGAATGGGGCCTACTGATATTATTATTTCAGGAGGAGAATCTTTTAGAAGGCAAGCATTTAATGATTTACAAAAACTATCATCTACTGCTTTAGTATTACTTGATAACGGGAAGGTGGTTGCAGCAAATGATGTTCCAAAAGGAGAAAAGGTTGAGTTCACTGGTATTGCGCAAACAGATAAAAATGGAGCGACCATAGATAAAAATACGGGTACCGCTTTAGTAAACGACTTAATTAAATCATCCAAGGAAATTTTGATTTACGAGTCGCCGGACGGCCAACATCGTACAACACCAGAAGATGTTGATTATGCAGTGGATGGGACGGGTACCAGTTCTACGATTGCATATAACCCAAATCAGCGAAATGATGGGAGTGATAAGACCCTTCCGGTAATCAATATAGATGGAACAAAAGGAGCGCCAGCTTATGTTTTTTTAGGCCATGAGTTAAAGCATGCGCAGGATATGAAAAACGGAAAAAATGACAAAAAAGTTGACGTGACAAAAACAGATCCAGATAGTAAACAAAAAGGTGTATTGACGAATAGTGAAATAAAAGCAAGAGAAACCGAAAATAAAATCCGAACCGAAAATAAAGTTATTAATCGGCAACTTCCTTACTAAAAAATATTTATGCTTAAGCTCATATCAATTCTATATTTTATTTTTCTGTCTTGTACAGTAAATAATCAAGTGCGAACTTATTCACAGCCGATACTTGATTCTGTTTTTATCAATTGGAATAAATCCACTTTAGAATCTTTGAATAGGCAAATAAAAATGACTACAGATAGTCTGCAAAAAGATATTTATAAAAACAGAGTTTTGTCTACTAAGATGTACTGGGGTATTAACGATGTTGGCGATGTCAATAGTGGATCAGTAAGATATAAGTTTTTGAAAACTGTATTTGCAAAAGCAGGTAATAAAAAAAGGGATTTATATATTATTGAAGCTAATGAGTCGGGTTCAAAAATCTTATTAAGAACTTTTATTCTTTACAGAGATTCTACTAATGCTATTTATGTTGAGTTTTATGACTTCTTTAATGAAGAGTGGCAGAAAAGGGGAGGATTTAAGGAAGATAATCTTAGCCTTCAAACAGACTTAAGAAATTATTTGTCCCGGTTCGGCAAAGGGTTTAATTATGATGACGTTGTTATTACTGAATTTAAGAATGGCCATGTACAACAATCTGAATATTATTTATATTCAACTTTATCATCAGAAAGTAAAATTAAAAAAATATTAGAGGGCTATAAGAAAGAGAATTTTATAAAATAATTGTAATAAAAAACAGTAAAGCCCCCACTGTTACCGAGGAAACACATTATTATCCCTTTGGGCTCACCATGGCGGGAATATCCAGTAAAGCCATCGGTAAACTGGAGAACAAATACCTGTACAACGGTAAGGAAAAGCAGGATAAGGAGTTCAGTGATGGTAGTGGGCTGAAATGGTATGACTATGGCGCCAGGATGTATGATGCGCAGATTGGCAGATGGCATACACCAGACCCTTTGATGGAACAAGAGTACTGGGATGAAGCAGAATCAGGAGATGCCGGTTGGTTAGCAAAACAATTAAGGCAAAAATTTATGTCATTAGATGGAGAGGATACCAGGGAAACAGCATACACTACGAAAGGACTTTCTCCTGAAAACTCTGCGATACACTACAATATGAGCCCTTATGCCTATGTTCTAAACAATCCGATCAATTTTATTGATCCTTTTGGATTGGATACTGCAAGAAAAACATTGCCTGAAGTTATTGTTACTGCAACAAAAAAAGTTTTAGATTCATGGTGGACCAGAGGGACGATATGGGGAGGTGGCTTACTATCAATACCATGGCCAAAGAAAATGTTTGGTTATGCCATTGTCGGTGATGCATCAAAATATTTTTCTCCTCTTTCAGAATCATTAGGTAAGATAATCAAAGGAGAATTTAGAGATAAGATAACAGGTAAGACCATGCAAAGATATACCCACATAAGAGCCGGTAAACGATTTGGTACAACTTCAAGAGCACGTTATTATGGTCGATGGGGTGCGAAAGTATTAGGAAGATTAGCTCTTTGGTATACAATATATGAGGCAATAAATGCTGATATCCAGATAATGAACAAAACAATTGAATCTGCTCCAACGGATTTAAAAGATGGGAAAACTGTAACAAAAGAGGATTTAATAAGAGGCTATTCAATAGGATTTTAACAGAGTATTTTAATAATTAATAAAGTAGAAATGGAGAAAAATCGTAATGTAAAAACAGAAACCCAGTTTGCTGAATTAGTTTCTTTTATAAGTGATAAGTCTGGAAAACATGACATCCCAATCACAAGACAGACATTGATTGAAGATGATTTAGGTATCACAGGAGAGGATGCATATGATTTAATAAAAGAGCTAAGTAAAAAGTATCAAATAAATATATCGGGATTCAACTTTGCCAAATACTTCAATGAAGAACCTCTAATGTTTTTACCAGACAGGAAAGTGATCCCGTTTACAGTTGCTCACTTAGAAAAAGCAATTATAGCAGGCCGATTAGATGAAGAAGTAATAAATAGCTAAATATTAAAATCTTTTCAACTGTCGAGGGCGCTCCTTCAAGGCCTTCAACTAGCGCGAGTTTTGCGAAGCTCCCGCTTTTTATATGCGTTCTCTGCTTTGCAAAGATGGATGTTCATTGATAACCTGAGTGTACAACACCGGACTGGCCCTGTTACCGAGGAAACGCATTATTATCCCTTCGGGCTGACCATGGCGGGAATATCCAGTAAAGCCATCGGTAAACTGGAAAACAAATACCTGTACAACGGTAAGGAAAAGCAGGATAAAGAGTTCAGTGATGGTAGTGGGCTGGAGTTGTATGATTATGGTGCCAGGATGTATGATGCGCAGATTGGTAGGTGGAATCATATTGATCCACTAGCTGACAAAATGCGTAGACACTCCCCTCACAATTACGCGTTTGATAACCCAATAAGGTTTATTGATCCGGATGGGATGGCTCCAGATGACCATGTCTATTATGATTATGGAGGTAAGGAGGTGCATAGGATTAAAGATGGAAGTAAAACAATAACACCGGTAGTTGTTCATGGGGATAAGCAAAAAGCATTTGATGCTGCTGTAAAGAGTGGCAATGCAACGATTGAAAGCTTGAAAGATTATGGCTATACTTATGATACGAAATCAGCCTCCAAGTTTTATGTCGATAATAAGGACAAGTTCCAAGCGACTACAGTAGGGGCACTAACCTAATTGACGCGGACAGGGTATTGGTAAACGGAAATGAAGTAAATAAAAATTCCCTTAAAGCGGAAGCTACTGGAAACACTGTAGAGAGAGAGGGAGTTGTTACTGTAGGAAATAATCCTGCTCAATCTGCAAATTCAATGACCGGCTCTGTTCAGGATGCAGGGTACGAATCAGGAGTAAAAAATTCAATTCACTTGCATCCAACAGCAACGAATATGTCTATTCAAGTGGACAAAGGTCCATTATCAGATGTGATATCGATAACAGGTGGAAGACCATCTCCTGGTGATCGTGCGGAGCATCAGAGAAGATTTGAGCAAGCAGGATCTCCTACTGGGCGAATGGTTAGATCTATAATGGTGGATGCTAAAAATGTTTATTTATATAACTCAAGTCCTAATCAAACAATCGTAATTCCAAGACCAAGATAATGAGACACTACTATTTAATAGCAATTCTGATTCTGTTTAGTTGTAACTCAAATCAACAGAAAATTAGACCTAAAGTGGTTGAGATCAGTAATGACAAATGTTACGTATACCCCTCTATAATTGACAGTTTGCACATGCAGGATTTATATGATAGTGCATGTTGGTATGTTTATACATGGCATTGCGATGAACGTTACCTCTCAAAGCGAGACACGACTGAATCAATAAGTTTTGGTGAGTTACCATTAAAGTTTAACAATTTTGCATTTAGAGGCGATACCTTGGAAATGAATTTTGATTTTATTGATCAACATGAGCATCGTCCGATATTGCCCAGCATGACAAGAAATAATATTCAGTTTCTATCTGGTGTTGGTTTTGATATGAAAACGAGGAAAAAAATTTATATGTTATCTCCCAATGGTTTTACTACTATTGTAAAAGGTGCTTCGAGCCGTTATGAAAATCCTTTGCAGCCTGAAGTGTTGAGTTATATAAAAAATAACTGGAATAAATTGGATAGTTGTTTTAAAAAGCTTGTCGAACAAAAAGGAGTGAAAATTAAAAGTTATTTCCTTAATTGGCGCGAGCAACTGTCATTCAAATTTGTTCAACTGGCGCGGGTGTTCCTTCAAGGCACCCGTGCCTTTTTATATGCACCCGGTCTCTGACCGGTATCACCAATGAAACGGAGCGTAAGGATGCCTGTCCGGCTCTGCTTTGCAGAGACGGATGTTCTTTGATAACCTAAGTGTGCAGCACCGGACTGGCCCTGTTACCGAGGAAACGCATTACTATCCCTTTGGACTCACCATGGCGGGCATATCTTCCAAAGCCATCGGTAAACTGGAAAACAAATACCTGTACAACGGCATGGAAAAACAGGATAAGGAGTTTAGTGATGGTAGCGGACTGGAATGGTATGACTACGGTGTCAGGATGTATGATGCGCAGATTGGGAGGTGGAATCATGTAGATCCTTTGGCTGATTCAATGCGACGTTCGTCACCTTATAATTATGCTTTTAATAACCCAATGAGATTTATTGATCCGGATGGCATGAGTCCTGATGACATAGATGTTCGGGTTAATAGGATTAAAAATAAAGATGGTTCTGCCACAGTCAATGCTACCGCAACGATTAACTTAACAATTGTTGATCCCAGTGGAAATTATGGAGAGGCTCATAAACAGCAACTTCAACAAATGGTACATGATGCTTTTACTGGTACCATTTATTCTAAGGATGTTAATGGAAAAGACATAATTACCAACGTTGATGTTCAACTAAATCTCACAATAGTAAAAGATGTAGACAAGGCTAAAAGTACTGATTTTATACTAACTATGGTTGATAATATTCCTGCCCAAAATACGTCTGAAGGGTTTATGGATCCCGTCGGGTTAAGTAACGGAGATGTAGGAACTGTTGAAAAAATGTACTCTGCTTTGTATATTAATACAGTTGCGACTCATGAACTTGGGCATATTTTAGGATTAGGGCATTCCCCAGGTACTATCATGGCAAAATCTACCGATTATAATCATCAGAATAATAACATAAAGACAAGTTCAGGTCAAAAAAGACAGCTATGGGAATGGATAGGCGGTTTCAATAGTGGTACATATAACAACCTGATAGGAACAAAAGAAGATAGTCGAAAAGAGATGAAAACCTTTATTAAAAATACTCAATAATATCATTTTATGAAAAAACTATTTTTCGTTTTGGCAACATGTTTAGTTCTTTCATCTTGTAATGATATTAAAAAAGAAAAAAAAATTCAGCATACTATTGGAAGTCTTGTACTAAGTGCTCCTGCTAGTATGATATTTGTGAAGGGGAAAGGAGTAGATAGTTATGTAGCATACCTCATAAATAATAAAGACACGTTCCATATTGAGTATGGTTCAGGAAAGATTATTTATAACCTTTATGAAATAAGTCCGCATGTTTTAAATTTAAATGACAAGAATAAAATAATCAAACAATCAGGCAGAGAGCCATCTATGGATGAAGTAGTGTTTTCAGAATATCCGGAAGAAGATGAAGGGCAAAAAATATTTAACAAAAATTACTTCATGTATGATACTATTAATGGTATTATTGTTAAAGTTGTTCAGCCAAAAAGAATCGGTAATGGTATTACAGGATTATATGTCCCAAAATTAAAAGACGGGAAAAGTTTTAGCATTTATGGTGTAAACCTTGACTCTGGTAACCATATTTCAATGCTTGAAATATTTAGAACAATACGATATCGATAACTAAAAAGTCCAACTAGCGCGAGTCTTGCAAAGTGGACTCACGTTTTTTATATGCATCCCTTCTCTGACCGGTATCTTCAATGAAACGGAAGGTAAGGATGCCTGTCCGGCTCTGCAAAGCAGAGACGGAAGTTCTTTGATAACCTGAGTGTGCAGCACCGGACTGGTCCCGTTACTGAAGAAACGCATTACTATCCCTTTGGACTCACTATGGCGGGGATATCTTCAACGCTTTGGCGATAGATTTACATATGCGACCGGTCTGTAACTTGTCTGAGCAATGAAAACGGAGAGTAAGCGGATGCCTGTTCTAACCCTGAAAGCAAAAAACGGATGCTGCTTTCACAACATCCGTTACAATACAATAAGCTATCCGGTACCGGTTATGGATTGGTACTCCAGATAGAAGATGATTTGATAAAGGTCCGGCGGTTCAGTTTTAACTGGGCAACCACCAGCTCCGCTACATCTTCGGGCTGCATCACTTTCTCCGGATTGCCATCAGTCAGTTTCAACTGCAAAGCCATATCTGTAGCCACAGTGCTGGGCGTTAGTGCAGTTACCCTGATATTATGTTTGCGTACTTCCATAGTTAAGGATTCCGTAAGACCCAGTACCGCAAATTTTGAAGCGCTGTAGGCACTGGTGCCTGCATTACCGCGAAGTCCGGCAGTAGAAGCAATATTAATGATGTCACCGGTATTGCGTTCTATCATAGACGGAACCACTGCCCGGCAGGCATAATACACACCCAATACATTGGTCTGGATCATAGCTTCCCACTCCTGTACCGGCATCTCCGTAAGAGTACCAAAAGCAGCGATGCCGGCATTGTTTACCAGGATATCAATGGCTCCCAGTTCTTTCACCGCAACAGCAACAGCTTCATTCACCTGGTCAATTTTATTGATATCTGCCACTGCATACGCAGCCTTTACACCAGCTTTCTCAATCAATTGTTTTACGGCTTGCAGATCCTGCTCATTACGACCAGTGATAGCTACATGCACACCTTCTGCAGCCAATGCCAGTGCAATGGCTTTTCCAATACCTTTATTGCCTCCTGTTACCAGTGCAACTTTTCCCTTTAATTGCTCCATAGTTTTTCTTTTTCTGAAGCATTCAACACCTGACTGCTCAAATTGTTCTGTATCGTATTATGCAAAACACAGCTTATTTACCCTTATTATCATTTATTACAATAAATTACAGCAGCATAGGCTATATATTGTTTTTGCATTATGTCATCACCCTTACTACATATCAACAACCTGCAGGTCGATTTTGTAACCGATATCGGTCATACCACTGCTATTAGTAATATTTCACTGGAGATAAAGCGTGGTGAAATTGTTGCGATTGTGGGCGAATCCGGTTCCGGTAAATCTGTTACCTCATTGTCCATCCTGCAGCTACTGCCTGCCCCGCCCGCCCGGTATGTTCAGGGCGAAATACTGTTTTGTCCCGATGGCAAAACTCCGGTTAACCTGCTTACACAATCGCCCCAACAAATGCGTCGCATCCGGGGTAACCAGATCGCAATGATCTTCCAGGAACCCATGACCTCGCTCAATCCTGTTTTTACCTGTGGCAACCAGGTGATGGAAGCGATCCGCCTGCACAAACCCATGAGCAAAAAAACAGCTACGGAAAAAACCATCGAACTGTTCCGGAAAGTAAAACTGCCCAATCCTGAACAGCTTTTTCATCGTTATCCGCACCAGCTCAGCGGCGGCCAGAAACAACGTGTCATGATTGCCATGGCCATGAGTTGTAATCCTGCCTTGCTTATTTGTGATGAACCCACTACCGCACTGGATGTGACAGTACAGAAAACCATTCTGCAACTGGTGAAATCACTCCAGCAGACAGAACAAATGGGTGTTATTTTTATTACACACGATCTGAGCGTAGTAGCTGAAATAGCAGATCGTGCTATTGTCATGTACAAAGGCGCTATTGTGGAAGAAGGCAGCGTAGCGCAATTGTTTAAAGATCCGCAACATCCTTATACCAAAGGCTTGCTGGCATGCAGACCTATATTGCATCAGAAAGGTGAAAGATTGCCGGTGGTAAGTGATTTCCTGGAAGGCAGAAAGACTGAGGTTAGAAGCCGGAAGTCGGAAAGTCCGCAATCAGAAACAAGCAATACGAAAAATGAAGATCAAAGACACACAAAAGACAAGGCACAAGCCAAAGAAGTATTGATAAAGGCTGAAGGTGTGAAAGTGTGGTTCCCTGCCAGTAAAACATGGTTGGGAAAAACTACCGGTTTTACCAAAGCTGTAGACGATGTGAGTTTTGAAGTATACAAAGGTGAAACGCTGGGCCTGGTAGGAGAATCCGGTTGTGGCAAAACTACACTCGGCCGAACCCTGCTCCGGTTAATTGAACCGACCGACGGTAAGATCTACTACAATCACACAGACCTCACCGCCACTACTGGCAATGCCCTGAAAGCGCTGAGAAAGGATATACAGATCGTATTCCAGGACCCCTATTCTTCACTGAACCCACGACTTACCATTGGCAGCGCTATTGCAGAACCTTTGAAAGTACATGGCCTGATACCCGACGCTCAGCAACGCAAAGACCGTGTGATAGAACTGCTGGAGAAAGTGAACCTGCAGGCTGATCATTTTTATCGTTACCCACACGAATTTTCAGGGGGTCAGCGGCAACGCATCGTTATTGCCCGCACACTGGCACTCAATCCTTCTTTTGTAGTATGTGATGAATCTGTTTCTGCACTGGATGTAAGCGTGCAGGCCCAGGTGCTTAATTTATTGAACGATCTGAAAAAGGAATTTGGCTTCACCATCATCTTTATTTCACACGATCTTTCTGTAGTACGCTATATCAGCAACCGCATTATGGTGATGAATAAAGGGAAAATTGAAGAAACCGGTAATGCCGACCAGGTATTCTACCATCCCCAGAAAGCATATACGCAGCAGTTGATTGCATCGGTACCTAAAGGGTTGTAAGTTATAGGTCACTCCTGACCAGGTAAACTGTTTTTGATGTAACCGCGAAAAAAAAAATCATAAACCTCAGACACTTACCTATAACTTAAAACACATAACGTACAACCTAATCCTGGTAACGCTTATTCTTCACCATTTCCGATAAATAGTTTTTATACATCGCCAGTGAACGCGCGTCATAAAATTCAGCAGCACTGGGACGTTTTGAGTATAACATCTCTTTCAGCATTTTCTGCAACTGTTCTTTTACCGGTTTGCCGGATTCCAGTTTGAGCTCTCTCTCTGTAAAGGTAAACTCGTCATCATCAAGATCTGTTTCATTGATATTTTCCGGCTGCATGCCTATGGTTGCTACCTGCCAGGTATTGTCATCGCGCATCTGTTTGTATTTGAAGAAATACACATACCCTTTTTTGTTTTTATAGGTTACCGGCAGTTTATCCAGGAAAATAACGGTATCCAGTTTATCGTAACTACGCATTGAATTGCTAAGCATGCTTCTTACGATCTCCGGCTGACTTTTCCATGCAGCCGGAAATTTGTTCAGCTTTTTCATTTCTTTCAGCACTGCATACAGCTCACTGCGATAACTTTCTTTCTTAGCATATTTTACCAGTATAGAATCAGGCACCGGGATATTGTTGCGCATTAAAAGAATGCTTGTATTGTACAAAAGGCGTTCATCCTGTGTTTGCATTAACTGCTCAAAGAAGTTCTGTACTCCCGGGTTCTTTTCCCTGAAAGGCAATAAAAGAATGGCATATTTATCCAGCCTGCTATTGCCGCCATCATCAGCAGCATCGTACCTGCCTGCATTTCCATACTCATCGTCATTATCTTCTTTCTTGCCCGCTTTTGCAATACGGCTTTTATCTTCCGCCACACGTTGCTTTTTCAGCAGGTGTTTGGCATCAAGATATATTTTGCTGAAATACATTTCATAATCTTTTGCCTGCAGGTAATTGCTATCTACCATCGTTTGCAGCAGGTTGATCATGCTATTCTTATAATCATCCACATTCAGCAATTGCAGAATATCGGGAAAAATGTTTTTGGTAAGCGCCAGCGAATCATACAGCCCCTCCCATCCCTCATCGGAGGGAGAAGAATAGTATTCATAATTGTTCAGATTCTGAATACGAACACTTTTAACGATTGCTCTGGCTGAACCATACATACGGGGGCGACCGGCCCTGTTGTAATGGCTGTAACTATTTCCACTTTCTTCCAGTATCGGCGGATCCTGTAATACAAGATCTTTAAAAGCGATAAATGATGCCTTTGTTTTCTGTGCCAGCAATGCAGAGAGAATAGCGTTCTGGAAATCTGACGTATCTTTTATTTTCCAGTATAGCTGTTGCAGATAAGGTGTCACTGAAGCATCATTAAGCGACCCAAGAGTGGTGATAAAAAACTTCTTTGTTTCCAGGTAATCGCGCATGTTCCAGTTCAGCGAATCTATCACCTTTTTTACCAGTGGCACATCCAGCGAATCAAATGAGAACATGCCCAGATATTTGTATGCCCTGCGGGATATAACACTGTCTTTGCTGAAAAGTTCCTGTACAAACTGTTGGGCTTTGCGTGTAAAAGGTGATGGACCATTTAAAGTATCAGAAGGTATACAGGTACTGAAGAACTTCTCCAGGAAAGGACTTCTTGCGCTTAATGTATCGGTAAGCGTACTAATGCTGAGCGAATTACCATTTTTGTAAAAATACTTCGCTAAGATTGTTTTGCTGCTACCGGTATCGGTCAATTGCATTTCCCTGCATTCAATGCCGTTGGGCAGCGTATAACGCTTATTTACCTTGTACACAAAATCACTATCTATTTTTTCTGCATCCCTCAATACTTCTGCACTATCCAGCTGATAATAGTAAGGTGGTGTACGATACATCGTCACATAGATCTTTTCCCCGATAGTATCGTTACCAATCAATTTTGCTTTGAATTTTCCATCAAATGCGTTGTTGTCGTCTCCGCCCCAGTCTTCCATATCTGTCATTGAAATACGCAACAGGTCTTCTATACCTGTCAGACTGCCCTTTTTGTTATCATATACCGGCGATGTTACTGTTAGCCGCATAGTAGTATCTGTGCGCTGCGCAGCTTCGGGATATACAAATGGCGTGATGGTGAATGATTCCAGGAAACGGCGGACATTGGCATTATCATTTTTATAATGGGCAATGGCTGCATAATACAAAGGTCCGCGGATAATGAACCTCACAGTACTATAGCTGCCATCCTTGTGTTTAAATGTACTTTCCAGACCAGGATAACCACTCACTTTTATAAATCTTCGTGATGATTGCTTATCTATAAATGCAGAATATGCATAGCTTTCCTGCATCAGGTTCAGCTCAAAAGTATCTTCTTCCAGGAAGTTGTAATTGTGCAGGCTCATACTCATCAACAGGTAATTGTTGCCATCTCTGGGATCCCAGGCTGCATATTCTAACCTGTCTGTACCAAAACTATTGTCACGCAACAAAGAAGGAGTATGCGGCATTGTAATACTGAATCCACCTGTGGCCGGCTGCCAGTTCTGCCAGTTCTCTGAACCATATTCCTTTAATTGTACTGAAGTAAAGAACTGTTGCGCATCGTCGCTGTTAGTTACAAATTCACCATTGCCGCTCATTTTGAAAATGATCACCTCAAACGGTGTTATAAAGACCTGGTACCGCTGTATATCACCACGACGGGTTTTGTTGGTAATATCTAATCCTTTATAGCCATTTTTAGTAACAGGCGTTTTCTTCAGTATTTTACCCGGTACATTCTCATACAGCAGGCTGTCTATTTTTCGATATACCGCATCTGCAGTATGTCCCCAGGTCAGGCTGTTGGTTTTAATGCGTGTTACCAGGTAATACGCACCATTTACCAGGTCAGCATATTGTACTACATCAAGACCATTCCAATCAGTAAAACGATAGAATTTTTTACCGGGCACCGATACTTTATACATTCCATCATCTGAGGTTTGGGAAACAAAAGTATTGGTGAACTTAATTTTATCAATAGCATCTTTCTGCACTCCGTTTCTTTCATCCAATGATACCGGGCGTAAAGTATATCCCATTTGCCGCAGCATTTCAATCACACCTCTTTTACCGGGCAGATGCGCCGCACCAACGCCCACAAAAAGGCTTGATCTTTTTATAATGGAATCAATGGATGCAGCCTGTATCTCATTGCGTTTGTACAGGAATTTTTCCTGGAATGCATCAGAAGTAACAGAAAGATTTTCGAGAGAATCCAATAAGTCAAGATCACCTTTACGATAAGCGTCTTCCAGCTTTTTCGGATTGGTCATTGAGCTTTCATAATCATAACTTTTCTTTCGTTTGTTCTTATCTTTCATCATATCACGATAGGCTTCCAATACCAGTTTTTCGCTGGCCTGGAAGTTCTCTACACCGCTCAGCCTTTTACCCAGTTTTTTCCCTGTCTGAAAAATATACATATCCAGGAAAGTATCTTCTTCAAAATCGTCCATACGGGTTCCATAGGTGCGATACAGCATACCATTGATCATAGAAGGCTCCATGGCAAGGGCTGCTTTTATAATCTCCTCGTATGTATCAATGGAAAAAGAAGTGATACGCAGGTTATCATGCGGACGTTCGTTCTGCGAAGCGTATGCCATCAGGTCCCTGCGGTTATTTTTACCCCTGAAAAAAACGGAATTACTGTAATCATCCTGCCATGTTTCAGGATTGGTTTCCAGCGCTACCACATCCGCGTTTTTGATGGCATTGTAAAATGAATCGCCCAGGTGAAACACCATCTTATCGCTCACATGCATGGTGCCAAACAGGTAAGATGGCTTTGTCAGGCCTTTGCCGGTAATTTCCCACAGCAAACTGGGATACTTTTTAACAGGTGCCGGTACGGTAGGCAAAGCTTTTGGAGCAGTTGCCGGCCTTTTTCCCTTTTTGGGCTGTGCCAATGCAGAGGTAGTCAGTAATAAAAGGGCTGCAACATACCAGTATAATTTTCTCATATTCCAACCTGGGGATTTTTAAGCAAAAGAATTGATAACTAAGCTATAACGGGAATCTGAACGTTCATTACCGTTAAGATGATAAAAACGACCGATATCATAAAATATTTGTCGCATAGTTTCTGTAAAATTTTCCGAAGAAAGTTTCCGGGTCAATTCACCCCTGTTCCGGAGGTCCCGGATTTTATTTTTTAATTCCCTTTTTTAATACTACCTTTGCCCGCTTGAAAAATAGCCCGAATATGTTATCAAACCTGGTGCCGTAAGACCTCGTTTGTACTGCTACCCCTGCTGTACCCTACGTTGTATCTTACTGCCTTGTTGGTATCATGGGTTTGATTATAAAACCTATACATTACATGAAACTCTCACAGTTCAGGTTCGATTTACCGCTTAATCTTATAGCCCAACACCCTGCAAAAAAACGTGAAGATGCCCGCCTGATGGTGGTTCATCGCAAAACCGGCCAGATTGAGAACAGGCATTTCCGCGATATCATGGAGTACTTTGATGATAAAGACGTTTTCCTGGTTAACAATACCAAGGTATTCCCTGCACGTATGTATGGCCGCAAGGAAAAAACAGGTGCTAAGATTGAGGTTTTCCTGTTGCGCGAACTGAACAAGCCCAACCGCCTGTGGGATGTGATTGTAGACCCAGCCCGTAAGATCCGCGTAGGTAATAAACTGTATTTTGGTGAAAACGACGAACTGGTGGCTGAAGTAATTGACAACACCACTTCCCGCGGTCGTACCATCCGCTTTCTGTGGGATGGCACTGATGACGAGTTTCGCCAGATGCTGGAATTTCTGGGTGAAACGCCCCTGCCCAAATACATTAAGCGTAAACCTGAAGCAGAAGATAAAGAAAGATACCAGACTGTATACGCTAAGCATGAAGGTGCTGTTGCAGCCCCTACTGCTGGTTTGCACTTCAGCATTGAACTGATCAAACGTCTTGAAATTAAAGGTATCCGTTTTGCAGAAGTTACCCTGCACACCGGTCTCGGCACCTTCCGCCCTATTGAGGTAGAAGATCTGAGCAAACACAAAATGGATGCAGAATACTACCGTATAGAAGAAAATGCCTGTAAAGTGGTAAATAAAGCCATCCAGGGTGGTCACCGCATCTGCTCTGTAGGTACTACCACCATGCGTGCTATTGAATCATCATACACAGCAGAAAAACTGCTGAAACCTTCTGAAGGCTGGACCAATATTTTTATTCATCCGCCCTATCATTTCAACATTGCAGATGCACTGGTTACCAACCTGCACCTGCCTAAAACCAGCCTGCTGATCATGGTGTGCGCTTTCGCCGGTTACGACCTGGCTATGGAAGCTTACAAAAAAGCCATTAAGGACAAATACCGTTTCTTCAGCTACGGTGATGCCATGCTGGTGATCTAAGTTTGTGAATTGTCAGATAAAATAAGAAAAGTCCCTGCCGGTTGTTGGTGGGGATTTTTTGTTTACGAACACACGGGATAAGAGATATACGATACCGGATGATTCTTTGCCGCTGGCAACTCTGTCTTGAATAAGAGGCTGGCGGGAGAACCGGAAACCAGCACCAGGCAACTTAACCTACTACATTCTGCCATAAACAGACAACAACTGTCTTGCAGAAGCTTCCCAGGTGAACATACGTGCGCGTTGCAAGCCTTTTTCTTTGTACGATGCCAGCAACGCATCATTACTCAGCATGGTGGTCATGGCCGCCGCAATTTCTTTGTATTGGAAAGGATCTACCAGCAATGCCGCATCACCCGCCACTTCAGGCATGGAGGATGTATTGGAAGTAATGACAGGTGTACCACATCCCATTGCTTCCAGGATAGGTAAGCCAAAACTTTCCCGTAATGAAGGATACAGGAACAGTGTAGCTGCATTGTACATAAAAGGCATCTGATCAGGCGGCACATAACCCGGGAAAATAAATCGTTGTAGTAGTTCCGGATGACCCAGTTCTGTCAGGAATTTTTCCACCAGCATTTTATCATAATCCAGCAACACTATCGGAATGGCGTTGCTGGTATTCATACTATATTCTGCAAAAGCGCGGATGACATTCGGTGTATTTTTCTTGGGAGCAGTATTGCCCAGAAAAAGAATGAATTTTTCCGGAAGCTGAAACCGCTGGCGGAACCCTGCCAGTGCTTCGGCAGTTACCTGGTTGTTGAACCGGGGATTTACTGCATTGTACACCACCTCTACTTTTTCCGGGGGCAACTGCAACCGTTCCAGTATAGTGTTACGCTCAAAATGTGATACAGTAAGTACCAGCTTGCTTTTTTTTACTACCCGGGGTACCACAAAACGGCGGTACAGGTTGCCAAAATTCTGGTATGCCGTTCCTTTAAAATCTACTTTTTCAAGATATATAATATCGTGCAGCGTCAGTAATAAAGAAAGACCTGGTAAAACAGGTGCCGTATTACAGGTGCAATGCAGAAAATCAAGTTTCTGTTTTTTAACAGCTGCCGGTAATTTCATCTGCTCCCAGTCGGCATAGGTATAAGACGACAGGGTTTGGATTTTAAAATTGTCCGTTTCACGCACGCACTGCCTGTCCACATCATCTTTGGCAAATAGTACATATTCATTGCTGATATCCAGTTGCTGCAACTGACGTATCAATTCCAACGCTACAACCTCCATACCATGTTTTTTGGGCCGGAAAATCCGTTGCACTTCAATGCCGATTCGCATACCAGGTTATTTTTAATTGTTGGCAAGATTAACTAATTCGTAGCAAGTATACAAGCCGTATTACCGTCTAAGGGCTATAATCGCTGCAATTTTTCGCTGAAAAATATTAGATTTGAATTGAATTGCCGCTCTGATGAAAAAGTTATTTCTCGCAGTTATTCTCTATTCGTTTTGCATGACAGGTATTGCACAAACTGTTTTCCCTTTATACAAGGATAGTATTCCCAATTCAAAACCCGGACCCGATGAAGAATCCAGCGCCACCGATTCCAACGGTATTGTACGGATCAGTAAAGTAAGTCATCCTACATTAACTGTATATCTGCCTGCACCAGACAAAGCATCAGGTGCCGCTGTTATTATTTGTCCGGGCGGTGGCTACCGGATACTGGCTGCCAGTCATGAAGGTTCAGACGTGGCACAGAAGCTGGCCGAATGGGGCATCACAGCTTTTGTACTGAAATATCGTTTGCCCAGCGACCTGACAATGCTGAACAAGGAAATAGGCCCTATACAGGATGCGCAGCAGGCTATCAATGTAGTGCGCACACGTGCAGCCGAATGGCATATTGATCCCCGGAAAATTGGTATCATGGGATTTTCTGCCGGCGGTCATCTTGCTTCCACGGCCGCTACGCATTTTGTACAACACTATATTGATGTTCCTGCAAGTGCCGATCTGCGCCCAGACCTGTTAATATTATTGTATCCCGTTATCAGTTTCAGCGATAGCCTTACACACATGGGCTCCCGCACCAACCTGCTGGGTGAAAAACCTGATCCTGAAAAAGTACGGGAATACTCCAATGAACTGCAGGTAAGCGACAATACCCCCGCCACTTTCATTGTACATGCCAAAGACGACGGCGGTGTGAAAGTGCAGAACAGCATCCTTTTTGCCGATGCCCTGCGTATTCACAATGTACCGGTTGAAATGTACCTGTACGAAAAAGGCGGTCACGGTTTTGGTATGAACAACAAAACCAGCGACGTAAAATGGATGGATCTGCTGCAAAAGTGGCTGGAACAAAAAGGATGGCTGAAAAAGCATAAATAACTACCTTTCGGCCCTGAAAACCCTTACACACCACGACTTACGACTTGTACCATATGCGATACCTGGTTATGTGCCTGACGATGATGATGTTGCTGCTACAACTACATGCCGCAACCGGGAATACAGGATCATCTCCTTCTTCTGATACATTGGGCTACCAGACGCAGGCCTTTGCGCAGGTAAAAGAATGCCCCGTCATTAAAGATTCTGCTATTTTTATTGCTGCACTCAAAAGCAATTGTCACCTTACTACAGGTGCAGACGGCACTACTACTGAAAAAATTACCGCATTTACCAAAACCCGCCTGGCGGGTACCGCCGGCAATTACTTCCTGGTTGAATACAGTCACAACGATAGTGCTGGTATTTCCTTTCCCGGTAAATACCAGTTGTTGTTCAACAGCAACGGCACATTGCTGAAAGTCTTTGCCGCATTGCAATATGCGCTGGTTAAAATACAGGATAAAGAACCACCTTACCTGATGCTGGTAGAAGCTACACCCAATGGTACCGGTACACATGCTTTTTATAAAATGGAGAACAACCAGCTTGTAAATGTGTACAAAGGTTTTTACGATAAGTGCCTGTACACGTATGATGCTCTTGAAGATGAAACGGTGAACGAACCTTTTGCACTGAATGTATCTTTTCAAGACGTTAATAAGGACGGCTATAAAGACATTGTGTTTAAAGGTAAAATTGTACTGATACAGGCGGTAACCAAAAACGGACTGTGGTACGATGTAAAGATCAGCAAAGGCCAGCCACAGGTATCCTACTCCATTGACAATCCTTTCCGCAAAATTGATGTGGAATACGTATTTCTCTACAATAAGAACGACCACCGTTTTGAACCCATGAAAGATTACAGTAAATACTGCACCAACAACCTGGCACTGTTGCTATATAGAACGCTGGAGTAGAATTTGAAAATGGGGAACCCTGATGGTTTGATTGTTGGGGATTGATTTGTATTCAAGCTTGTAGCTTTTTTGAACCACACGGAAACACGAAGGAACACGAAGATAGGTATTAGGTGTTGGCCTTTAACTGTAAGTCACTCCTTATTAACTTTTCACTTCCCTGGTTTGTTGCTTCCGGGCTTTCCCGCTTCCGGTCTTCCGGACTATACTTGCGTTAAGCGTTCAGCATTGAGCGTTTCCCTAAGGCTCATACTTAAAATCAAGCGGCAGCATGTGAGAGATCTTTTCACTCCAGCCCCAGTAGCCATAGTTAAATAGCTCCTGTGGAGGAAAATAGAAACCGTTCTTTTCGATGGTGATAGGATTGCCTCCGCGCAGGTATACAGTAGAACGTGGATACCAGGGTTTGCGCGATGCTTCTCCCTGCGATTGCAGGTAAGCATATTCTTCGCGGCCTTTTTTATACGATACATATAGATAATCGTTGAAAAACAGCATCTTGGTGGAATCACTGGTTACAGTAACCAGGCTGTCTGCATTCAACGTCCAGGTGGCAAGAATATCCTTTACATCCGGTTGCGCCATAATACGCCGGTAATACTCTGACGAATCGCCCATTACATTGGTCATCGACAGAATTACTTTCTGTCCTCTGGATACCGCCATGCGTTCGCGCGCATTGTGTTCAGCAATCTGTTTAACACGTTGTTTTTCGTAATTGGGTTCTTTAAAAAGCCTGCGTGTTTCAAATCCTTCTTCAGCAATATAACCTGCATACAAACTGCGTATAAAATGCATCATAGAACCCAGGTAGGCATTCTTACGGCCATCCTGCCAGCGTTTGGGAACACGTCTTCTGTTCTTCGCCATGTCTTCAAACAATGTATAGCCCAGGAAGAAAACGGTATGCTCTTTAAAATCGGATACAAAATCTTCCAGTTGGTATTGAACGCGGTATCCCAGTGCATTATTCTCAATGATCAAAGGTTCATCGGCTATGGCAGTCAGCGTATTATTCTTTTTGGAATAGCGGAAATGAATGGTCTTATAATTTTTGATCGTACAGTTTTTGGATGCTTCTGTAGTACCGATAAAATTGTCCAGGAAATATTTGCCCCACTTCTCCCATCCGTTTACTTCAAATGGTTCTACGGTTACTACATCCAGTTCAGTGGTCTTGGCACCCATTTCGACCTTCAATTGCAATGGCAGTTTATCGCTGGTAAATGAGTAAACGACCGTGGTATAACCGATAGATGAAATGATCAGGTCATAAGTACCTGCCGGGATATTGGAGATGGAGAAACTACCGGTCTGATCTGTCATGGTTCCTTTGGAAGTACTGCTGATGAATACACTGGCATTGGGGATCGGCGCACCAGAAGCAGCATTGACCACTTTACCCGAAATATGATTTCTATCCTGTGCATGTAAAACAACCGATAGCAATAGCAGCAATAAAAATGGAAAATATTTAATACGATTCATGTGCTGTAACATATTACCTGTGCTGTTAATCATCTGGCAAAAACATTATGCTTATCAGCTTCCAGCAACAGGTAATGCTTTCTGCCAAGGGTAAGATAATAGCCTATATAACACAGGGCCGGAACAATCAACAATAGTTGCAGGGGAAATATCCAGCCTGGTTTTACGGTATCGGATTGGCGCCATAAGATATTCATTAATACAGAACCTAACAACGGAATAAAAAACAACAGATAATACTTCATGCCGTTCTGCACCTTCAGATATGCCTTTTCATCCTGCCGAAGCTGTACCGTGAACGTTTGACTGGAGCACCAGTCTACCTTACACTCCACCACATATTCACCGGGCGATACAGTAAACTCTTCTGCCGAACCATTACGTATACGACCAACTTCTGTACCATTTATGTACACTTTAAACACTCGTGCACGGTTTATCCATTCACCCTTACGGTTAAGTATGAACTTTGTTTTGTTCTCCATGCCTGCAATCATTACTAAAGCTTTTGCTGTAACTGCTGAAAAGCAGATATAAACTGTTTGAACTTATGATCTGTTTTTGGCCATGCTATTTGTTGGCTGGAGAAGAACGTATGCAGCATGTCATAAGCCTGCTGTACATTTTCTTCATCATAAAAATGGCTGCGCCATTCATCCGGCCACTTATCCAGGGGCAATAATTCAAACCCGTTACCATACAATTTCAGTGGCCCCGGCAAGCTCCGCACATCAAGACTCTGCCTGTCCGTTTTAAGTCCCCAGCTAAAATATTTTTCCCAATACCTGAAATGATTCAACAATCTTTTCCTAACAGCATCATTGCTTTCTTTTGCTGTGGCCTTTATCCGCCATTGATTGTTCTCTGCCGAAAAAGGATCATCCGCTTCGTTGGTATAAGGATCCGGCAATCCCTCAAAACAATAATTATTGTTGTCCTTGTTGGCCGGATCAATGTCCATGCAAAGCTCTTTGTCTGAAATACTGTGCACGGCCAGTGTTCTTTCACGTCTGCTATTACTTTTCAACACAATAGTATTGTTCTGATAGGTCCATGTGCCATACTCAAAGTCAGAAAAATAACAGGTATAGCGACCATTTTTCTGAAGATTTAAAAAGTGCACTGGTGTTAAAACGGGATCTTTCGATGAGGATGTGGAAGTATTGGTTTTCCAGTTACTATTAGACCATGAAGTGTTGTTACTGTATGTATAGAACCAGGTTTTGCCGAATTTATCTTTTTCGGACATACAACTAACCAGTAAAAAGACCATTAATCCTGCTATAATAACAGAAAGGGCTGGTTTTTTCATAGACGTTGGCTTAAAGGGTTTATCAACGCAATAATAAACAAAAAACCCCGTAAGTATCCTGTTACTTACGGGGTTTTCGTAGATTTTTAATCCGGCACTATACGCGCACGTGATTTTTACTTTTTTATTACTTATTCCAGGCCAAACAGACCTTTATTCAGCAATTGTAATGTTTGTGTTTTGTAAGCGGAAGGTACCAGCAATGATACATTGTGTTTGCTGCCACCATAGCTAACCATGCGCACAGGTACAGGTATCAGCGCTTCAAACAAACGACTGAGTACGTTATTGGTCTGTGCAATTTCATTACCCACTACAGAAATGATGGTATGCTCATCTTCCACTTCGATGGTACCGAATGGTTCCAGTTCTTTTACAATGGCGGCCAACTGACCGGCATTGTCAATGGTAACAGAAACCGCTACTTCTGAAGTAGTGATCATGTCAATAGGTGTGCGGTATTTTTCAAATACCTCAAATATTTTGCGTAAGAAACCATACGCCAGCAACATGCGGGTGCTTTTGATATTGATAGAAACAATACCATCTTTAGCGGCAACAGCTTTTACGCCTACAGAACCGGCGTCCTGTGTAATGACTGTACCTGCTGCTTCAGGCTGCATGGTATTCAGCAGTTTTACAGGCACCTTTTCCTGCTGTGCAGGCCAGATACAAGTGGGATGTAATATTTTGGCACCGAAATAAGCCAGCTCGGCAGCTTCTTCAAAGCTCAGTTGTTCAACCGGGAGTGTTTTTTTAACCACACGCGGATCATTGTTGTGCATGCCATCAATATCGGTCCAGATCTCGCACACAGATGCATTGGCAGCAGCGGCTACCAGTGATGCGGTATAATCACTACCACCGCGTTTCAGGTTATCTACTTCACCACGTGAATTGCGGCAGATATATCCCTGTGTAATGAATAATTTCTTATCGCTGTGTTGTCTCAGCAATGGCATCAGTTTGCTGCGGATGGCAGCTAACTGTGGCTCATCATGCACATCAATTACCATGAACTCCAGCGCAGGCAGCAGCACATGGTCAATTTTATTTTCTTCCAGGTATACAGAGAACAGTTTGGTAGAAAGCAATTCACCCTGCGCCAGGATGTCCTTGCTCAATGCTTCACTGAAAGAGATACGGAGAATGATATTCAGAAATTCAAAATGTTCAGCAACAATGGCCCTTGCCTTTGCAAGGGAAGTATCGGTCTTTACCAGGTCCTTTATGAATGATTGATAATGAGCTTCCAGCTTATCGATTTCCTGCTTTGCCTTTTCACGATCGCCTGAAGCCATTGCATTGCCAATAGATACCAGTGCATTGGTGGTACCGCTAAGAGCGCTTAATACCACGATGGTTGGTTCTGCATCTTTTGTAATCAGTTGAGATACCTGGTGCATGCGCTCCGGTTTACCTACCGAAGTGCCACCGAACTTCATCACTTTCATGGTTGCTTACGTTGTATTTATTTTTAAGGTGTGCAAAGATAAGATGCCGGGCCGACATACGGTCAGGAAAGTCCACTGAGTCAGAAGAGTAGTGATTTTGAAGGAAGGGGACAAGGTTTAAGGTAAAAGGAAAGCCAGAAGCCTGCCTGAACGCCTAACGCAAGGCTGCTAGCCACCAGCCCCGGACTACGAGCAAGAACAACAGCCATCACTCACGACTGACAATTCACGATTCGTTTTTGACTTTTCACATTTGACGATTGCCGCCTGCCGGTTCACAACTCACGACCCTACAACTCCACTCCCAGCTTCTCACCCAGGAATTTCAGGTCTTCTTCCACTGGTTTCAGTAAGGGGATGCCTGCCGCAAGACGATTGCTTTCCATTTCGCGTTCCGGGTCGCCGGGTATCAGTACCTGCTCTTCACCGGCTATGGTTTTGGCACTTCTGAAACGTCGTATCCAGTTGTCCATATTCCATTTAAAATCATCAGCAGTACGAAATGCATCTACACGCATGGCTCCAAAAAAGTGACCGATCCCTTTGCCGGGCATTCCTGTTGGCATGGGCACATACGCGGGAAAAGGTGGTACCCAGGGACCATAATTGGCACCGCTCAGCACTGCAGAGAATATATCAACAATGGCACCCAGTGCATACCCCTTATGACTACCATGTTCGCGATCACCGCCCAGTGGCAACAATGCACCACCGGATTTTAGTTCATGCGGGTTTACAGATGGATTGCCATCTTTATCCTGCACCCAACCGGAGGGAGATTCAAGGTTTTTACGTTGCAGTATTTCAAGTTTACCGTTGGCAGCAGTGGTAGTGGCCATGTCTGCTACAAAAGCAGGTTCTTCACCTGCAGGAATGGCCACACAGATGGGGTTGGTTCCCAGCAGCCGCTCTACGGAAAAAGTAGGCGCCACCAGCGGACTGGCATTTGTCATGGCAATTCCGATCATATCATGTTGCAATGCCATCATAGCATGATAACCGGCAATACCAAAGTGATTGCTGTTCTGTACACTTACCCATCCTGTTCCTACATTCTTTGCTTTATCAATGGCTACCTGCATAGCATACGGAGCCACTACCAGTCCCAGGCCACCATCTCCGTCAACCACAGCAGTAGAAGGTGTTTCGTGAATAATACGGATATCGGGCGTTGCATTTACACGTTGAGATTCCCACAAACGGACATAACCGCTTAACCGTGCCACACCATGTGAATCAATGCCACGAAGATCAGCAGACAACAATACAGTTGTTGCTATTGCAGCATGTTCTTCACTACACCCGATCTTTAAAAATATATTCCTGGTAAAATCAACCAGTCTTTGGTAAGCATACAATGTTTCAGCCATAGGGACAAAGATAATGGGAAAAGGAAGAAAGGATAAAGACTGAAGTCTGAGGTACAAGGTTTCCGTGTGGTTCAAAAAAGCTGCGAGCTGCGAGCCTGAATACAAATCAATCCCAACAATCAAACCATTGAGCCGTCCAACCATAACACAATAACATTTTCAAATTAAACCCTTTCCTATTTTTGCTGCATGAAGCTGATCGTCCTGCCACCTGCTGTTGTCTTGTTGCTGAACACATTGCTGTGCCATGCACAAATGCGCCGGGAAGATGTCCGTACAGACTTTGTTACCTATTCAAAAAGAAAGCTGCTGGAAAAAGATATCCGGGAAAATATCATTGGTAAAACAGCCACATTTCCCGTGGATTCTGTTACTGAATACAGGTTTGAATCTGCATGCCGGGCTATTACCCAATTCATGATCACAGACGATCGTTCAAAAATTGTGTGCGACAAATTATTTGCAGGTTACACCACACTGGAATATGATACCCGGCAAGCTTTGCTGGAAGCAGCATATGCAGTATACCCTGCTGATTATATCAACGCAGTAAACAATATACTGTTAACAGAAACCGACCCGAAGCTGTTTGCTATGGCAGCAGTGTACCTGTATCGTACAGATTCTTCTGCTGCTTTGCTGAACAAGGTTAAGAACAGGATCACTATACAGTTTGCATCAGCAGATAGTATTCCTGTGCTGGTGGAATTAAAAAAATATCTCGCAGGCTACCGGCAGCAGGTACAACAACCTACTCCACCACTGTCAGCTCTTTTCCGTTACCAGCAGGATCTGAAACAGAAAGTGATCTACTCATTCCAACGCTGGAACCGTGATTACCCGGGAATGGCCATTGTACAGAATGCAGATGGCAGCTTTGTACGTCATCCCGATGGCCGTTTGATGGTATTTGAACAACTGGCCCGCTCTGCATCTGACCTGCCTTATTTTTTAACAGACGGCAGTACGCCACAGGGTGTTTACCGTATACAGGGAACAGCAGTTTCCAACAACAAGCTGATCGGCCCTACTCCCAACCTGCAAATGTTATTGCCGTTTGAAAGTTACTGGGCCAGCTTTTTTTACATGCCGGTAGATTCAGTGGTAGATATGCTGAATCCTTATCTTCAACTATTTCCCGCCACCTGGCGTATGTATACACCGGTAAGAGAAGCATATTATGCCGGTAAAGCCGCACGCACTGCTATCATTACACATGGTACCACCATCGATCCTGAATATTTTAATGATAAGCCCTGGTATCCTTTAACGCCTACAATGGGCTGTCTTTGTACCAAAGAATTGTGGAACATAACCAATGGAAACCTGCTGATCAGCGAACAATGGAATCTTGTCAGCGCATTTACATCATCGCCAGGCAACAAAGGCTATCTGTATGTGATCAATGTAGACAACCAGCAAAAGCCAGTTACAAGACAGGAGGTAGAAGAATGGGTGAAAAAGAAATGATTTAAGGTACAAGGGTTAAAAAAAGCTCTGTCCCGGAAAGAACAGAGCCACTTATAAAAATCCGATCGTTGCCGATCAATACATGTCACTAGAATGGTAAATCATCTATAGGACCGCTACCCATATCGTTGGAAACAGGCGCACTGTTACCGGATGAACCTGCATAGCTGTTACCACTGCCACCCGGGTAATCACCTCCGCCGCCACCTTCATTACGTGCACCCAGCAACTGTACGCTCAACACACGCAAAGTAAGTGAAGCACCGGTGGTTCCGTCATTTTTAGCATATGTTCTTACCTCAGGACTTCCTTCTACATATACCTGTGTACCCTTGCGCAGATATGGAGCAATACCGGTACGGTCTGTCCAGTAAGCACATTCCACCCAAATGGTTTTATCTTTCTGGTTGCCCTGTGCATCGCGGAAACGCTCGGTATGGGCCACGTTGAAATTAATCACGTTTTTGCCATTTACCGTGTTGGTAACACAATCTTTGCCCAGGTTGCCAATTACTTGTAATTTGATCATACTTAATAAATTTAGCTGCGTACTTAAAATTGTTTCGGCGGGCAATTTACATTTTCCCGGCATCCGGACAATACTCCTTTCAGGTAATGGGGATAATTACCCGCCGACCTGGGTAAACGACTGAGTAAAATATAAATACCGGTGAGTAAAAGCAGCGGAATAAGTATTTTAGCGAACGTAAACCTTTATCAGTCATTATTTAGCATGAGCAGCAACTTTATCTGTTTTAAGGGAAACGGCTTCCACGCACAGGACAACCTGGTGGAAGGCATGTTGTTATTACTGTTTGAAGAGATCGACCAGGTATATCGCAATACCTCACCGTGGTTAAACGAATACAAAAAGCTGCTGGCCATGGAATCGCTGCCACTGGCGTATGGAAATATATCCATGCAACTTAACGAGATCGTTACCGATGAGGCAAGAAAAAACATTCTGCTGCATATTATTGACAATCTTCACCTGAAAATTACAGACATCCCAAATTTTCTGAACGGCATGCGTTTGAATGCCCTGCGCAGAACGGTCCGCTATTTCCTGGTTGATACAGGAGAATTTTTGTGGCCCTATCACGAAATTGAAAGACAGATCGAGGAAATGCCTTTTCCTGAAAAGCTACCCGTAACAGATTATCTGCAGAAACTGGAACTTGTAAAAAAATTACTGTCCGGTGAGCTGGATAACCTGCAGGATCAGCAATGATCAACGATGACTATAGCACCGGGATCAGACAATATGTTTTAACTGTGCTATTGTGGCCTTAGGATCTTTTGATTTGAATACAGTGCTGCCAGCCACCAGTACATGCGCACCAGCATCTATTACCGATCTGGCATTTTCTACTGTAATACCTCCATCTACTTCAATTTTTGTTACCAGTCCTTTTGCATCGATCATTGTACGCAGATCGCGGATCTTTTGCAGGGAATGAGGAATAAATGACTGACCTCCAAAACCGGGGTTCACACTCATGACCAGTACCAGGTCAATATCGTGCAGTATATCTTTCAGGCTTTCTACTGGTGTATGCGGGTTAAGGGCAACACCGGCCTGCATGCCCAGCGATTTGATCTGCTGCACATTGCGGTGAAGGTGCACACAGGCTTCTGCGTGTACGGTCAGAATATCTGCACCGGCTTTTTTAAATGCCTCCGCATATTTTTCCGGCTCCCAGATCATCAGGTGCACATCACACACCTTTTTAGTGGTCGTTCGGATCTGCTCTATTACCGGCAATCCAAAACTGATATTGGGTACAAATCGTCCATCCATTACATCCAGGTGAAACCAGTCTGCCTCACTTTCGTTCAGCATAGTACATTCTTTCTGTAACTGTAAAAAATCCGAAGCCAGTAATGAAGGAGCAATTATGGGCATAACCACTTGATTTGTTAGAAAGGATGGTACAAAAATAACCGATTAAACGATTCTGCAATTATTTGCGCAGTCTTCTGATCGCTTCCATGGCCTCTTTAAAATTTCTATCCAGTGAAACAGCGCGCTGATAATTTTGTATTGCCTCGTCTGTATTGCCCTTCTTTTCATAACAACGTCCCATCCAGAAGTAGGCATCAGCATTGGTATTGGAAACGGTAGCTGCCATGGCAAATACAGACAATGCCGTATCGTAATGATTCTGTTCGTACAACACGATCCCTTTTTCAATATAGGCATCGGTAAATTTCCAGTCGCGTTTGATACATTCCTCAAATGCTTTCAGGGCAGAGTCGTATTGGTGCGTATCAGAATAATAAGTTCCCTTGATAAAGAAAGGATCAGTTTGTATGCCAGCAGTATCTTTTGCAATCAACTCATTACAAATAGTAATCGCAGCAGGATTCAGTGAAGCAGCATAAATATTGGCCAGTGCCACACCGGTATGATTGATCGGCAGCAGCCTGTATGCTTTGCGTAAAGCATAGATAGCCCCTGCAGTATCCTGTAGCTGTGATAATAGCTGACCTTTTTCATACCATGCTTCAAAATCAGCAGAATCTTTTGCCAGTTGTTCATCAAACTGGCGCATTGCTTTCGCCTGCTGACCGGTCTGTACATATATTTCACCCAGCCGGCGCATAAAGTCCCTGTTGCGGGGAAAACGCTTGATACAATCTTCCAGCAGATTAATAGCCCCACGCAGATCTTCTACCATCAGCAGGTTGGATACATACAATGTGGCAGTACTTTCATCGGGGTTCAGTGACCAGGCCTTGCTGTAATCTTCATTGGCCAGTTCATGTTCATTGTGTTGCGACAACAGCACAGCACGTCTCAGGTACAGATCCCCTTGTTTGGGAAATTCCCTGATACTGTCTGTGACGCCGGCATAAGGCGGTGCCTGCAGTATCTTTTTTGAATGTTTTCCGCCCGAACTGCTGTCATGATCACAGGAAGCCAGCAAAAACAACAGGCACACCGGTAAAATCCATCTGTTCATACGCCAAAACTAACCGTTTTTATGTAAGTGACTGGCAGTAATTCAAAAAATGCACCATACCCGGTTTTATAGTATTAACAGGTATCTTTGCCGCGCCCCTGGCTCATAAAAAGCACCACCCTGCAGGGGTAAGAAACCGTTCAAAAAACACAGTATGAAAAAGACCGCAGGCTTTTTACTGCTTACAACAGCCCTGATGCTGGCAGCCTTTACTCACCGTAGCACACATCAACAAACATTTGCTTCAACACCCGGCGATACGCTTTTGTACCCTGGTGAAAAACATTTTAAAAATATTCAGCAACTGACCTCTGGCGGTGATAACGCCGAAGCCTATTTCAGCTTTGATGGCAAATGGCTCATTTTTCAACGCACCAATCCCAAAGATGGTTTGCCCTGCGACCAGATGTTTATTGGAAAAGTACCTACACAACCTGATGAAAAATTTGAATACAAAATGGTAAGTACGGGAAAAGGACGTACTACCTGCGGATTTTTTACCAAAGATGGGAAACATGTTATCTATGCCTCTACACACCTGGGTGGCAATGATTGTCCGCCAGTGCCTGACAGATCCAAATACGGCAATAAATACATCTGGCCGCTGTACAGCAGCTACGATATTTTTATGGCCGATCTGAATGGTAGGATCGTTAAACAGCTTACCCATTCCAAAGGTTATGATGCAGAAGCTACTTTATCGCCCGATGGCAATAAAATGATCTATACCAGCACCAAAGACGGTGATATTGACCTGTACATTATGGATCTGAAAACCGGTAAGGAAAAACGTGTTACCAATGCACTGGGATATGATGGCGGTGCATGGTTCAGCCCGGATGGTAAAAAGATCATCTGGCGCGCTTCACGTCCGCAAACACCGGAGGAAATTAACGAATACAAAGAACTGCTGGCCGAAAACCTGGTAGCGCCTACGCACATGGAAGTGTGGGTGGCCAATGCAGATGGCAGCAATCCGCACCAGGTTACACACTACGGGCAGGCCAACTGGGCACCGGCATTTTTTCCGGACAGCAAACGCATCATTTTTGCATCCAATCACGAGTATAAAAGAGGTTTTCCTTTCAATCTGTACACCATCAATGAAGATGGTACCGGGTTGACAAAGATCAGCCGCGACAATGGCTTTGATGCGTTTCCGATGTTCAGCCCCGACAAAAAGAAATTTGTATTCTGCAGCAACCGCAACAATGGCGGCACACGCGATACCAATGTGTTTATAGCCGATTGGGAAGAATAGTAGTAAATGCTGGCAGCAGAGTGCTGCTTATAACTTACTACTTAAAACTTACAACATATCCCTTAGCTTTGCACCAAATTTGTACATATGGCAATTGGACTGGTTCATCTCCACAATCTGCTTCGCTGGATAATTCTTATTCTGCTGATCGCTTCTATTTTCAAAGCCTGGACCGGCTGGCAAAATAAAAGGATCTTTACTCCCGGCGATAAAAAGCTCTGGCTGTTTACCATGATAGCAGCACATATTACCCTGTTGATCGGTTTATACCAGGTTCTGGCCGGACGTTATGGTATCCTTACCACTACCCTGCCTGAAGGTACCAGTGTAATGAAAAGCAATTTCTACCGTTTCTTCTGGGTAGAACATCCGGTTGCCATGATCCTGGCAATTGTGTTCATTACACTTGGTCGCGGTATGTCTAAAAAACCAGTTGCCGATACTATAAAATTCAAAAAAGCGTTCTGGTTCTTTGTCATTGCGCTGATACTTATTCTGGTGGCTACTCCATGGCCTTTCCGTTCTATCGGGAGACCACTTTTCCCCGGTATGCAATAAATAATTACAGTAATCAACCGATACAAAAGGTCACACTGGTATTACCAGCGTGACCTTTTTTCTTTATCCCTTTTTCATAGCTATACTTTAGTGATCATGTAATAGTTTCTTCCTATAGGTACCACACGTTTCAAAACTTTCCCCGTTGATTTTTCCACCCATACAAATGCATCCATGGGTTTTCCGGAACTACCGGTTTTGGCAAGAAAGCAGGCCACCCTGTTACCGCTTACAGTTACCAGCCAGTCTTCCCCCACATACTCCACTTCATAAGGGTCCATACCATTGCGCTCAAACGTGTAGGCATTGAGTACTACATGCAAGCCCTTTTTATATGGCAGCAATCCCAGCACATATTCAATCAGGTTGGAATCAAAATAACCAGCAGTCATGTTATGCACGGTATCCGTTGTTTTTCCTCCACGTTCTGCAATGGCATGTACCTGTGTTGGCTGAAAATCCAGCAGCATATTCATAAAGTGCGGAAACGTGATCATACGCATACGTACGGGAGCAAGTGTTTTCAGATCGGCCACGGTTGAATCTTTCAGTAAACGGCCATCGGGCAGTATATTCGATTGAACACGAAACAGTAATCCTTTTGATCTGTCTACAGTGATCACATCCTGGCTTAGAAAATTTGCCAGTACTTTACCTGAGGAGTCAAGCATAGTGATTTTGTTCAGTTCGGATGAAGATTGGATAAGATCATAACGCAATGCCGGATCACCGGCTTTGATAAGTGTTTGTGCACCCAAAAAGTGCGAAAGGAATAAGGTGGCAACCAGCAACAGAAATTTGTCCATACATGAAATTTTATACTGCAAATGGACTATTTATCGCAGCCACAGACAAACGGTTTCAACCAGTGACCGGTTTATTTTAACAACTGCCGGTTTTCCGGACACCTATCCATCGGTTGAAGAAAAAGGGTCATCCGTTGAAATTGAGGTATATATGGCCGGATTAACCAGTACATTTGACGTTTATGAACCTGTTCAGGAAAAACATTACGGAAGTACAATTGCAATGGATTGTCTGGCTTTTTGTCAGCACCGTTATGTTTTTTGTAATGCTGGGCCACGATCCCTGGCTGGAGGCACTGGTCAATACTTTTTTTTATATTCTTTTTTATGCGCTGATTATTTACGGTAATGCCTGGTTGCTGATACCGCGTTTGTACCTGCGCAATAAAAAGCTGCTGTATGCTATTACCGTTGTGGCTGCACTGGTACTGTGCACCTGGCTACGGTTAGTTATCCAGAACTATGTATACTATACTTATTTTGCCGTGGGTATCAAGCCAATGCCCACCACGTTCAAAACATACGTATCGGTATTCTTTTCACACCTGCTGATCTATATTTTCAGTATTGCATTCAGGCTGTCAATGGATTATTTCCGCATACAGCGTCAGCAACAGGCATTGCAAAAACGAACTGCCGAAGCAGAACTGAACCTGCTGAAAGCACAGGTACAACCTCATTTCCTGTTCAATACCCTGAACAATATTTATTTTGTAGCACAGCGAGAATCACCTGCCACTGCCTCTTTACTGGAAAGGCTATCGAATATTATGCGGTATTTTGTAGATGAAGGTCCCAGGCCATCTATTCCGTTGCTGCGCGAAATTGCTTTTGTACAGGATTATATTGAGCTGGAAAAACTACGCATGCGCCACCCCCTGCAGGTACAGTTCAATATTCACGGTAATATTGAAGGCATACAGGTACCGCCTATGCTGATGATCCCTTTGGTAGAAAATGTATTTAAACACGGCATCAACAAACGACGCGATGATAATCTCATTGCCATTGATATTACCACAGACCGGCAGCAACTGGCTATTACCGTAGTAAACAGCCTGTACGACGAGCTTCCGGAAACAAAATACGGTGGCAACGGACTACCCAATCTCACGCACCGCCTGCAACTATTGTATGGCAAACAATTCACGTTTACAACCGATAAAAAAGAAAACCAGTTTACAGCACAATTAACTATACCGGTGTGAAAACCATAACCTGCCTGATAGTAGATGATGAACCCAATGCAGTACAACTGCTGGAAGATCATGTAAACAAGGTGCCGTTCCTGCAACTGCTACAGAAATGTTATGATGCATTTGAAGCACTGGAATTTCTGAAAACACACCGGGCCGATCTTATTTTTTTAGATATCAATATGCCGCAACTGACCGGCATGGAACTGGCTGCTATTTTATCCAAAGACCAGCGAATCATTTTCACTACGGCCTATTCTGAATACGCACTGGAAGGCTATGAATACAATGCGATTGACTACCTGCTGAAACCTATCACTTTCAAACGTTTTATGCAGGCCATTCAGAAAGTACAGGCGCTTACTCCTTCCACCACCGAAACATTACCGAAAGCCCCGGAAACGCCTTATATGTTTGTAAAATCCGGCAAGCAGATCGTAAAAGTGGCCTACCATGATATATTGTACCTGGAAGCTGTAAAGGAATATGTTTGTTTGTACACTGCTACAGGCAAACTATTGGTTTACAAACGCATGAAGGAGTTGGAAGAAAGCCTGCCCGGTAATTTTTCACGTATACATTTTTCGTACATCATCAACCGCGATCATATTCAACGCATTGAAGACAACCACGTATTAATTGACACCGCACGCATTCCCATCAGCGAAAAATACCGCAACGGGTTTCTGCAACAGGTCAATAAACGGCTGCTATAATCCATTTACACATTTTTTTCTTGTATTGTAACAAATTGACCTCCTTTGCATCCAAACAGCAGCCAACCAGTTTATTTACGAACAAGATGACCAACTTTTTTAAACACAAAGACCAGGATTTCACCCAACTGTATGAAGCCTATTCGGGCAAGGTGCTGCGCCTGTGTATGGGTTATACGGGCAATCCTGAACTGGCCCGAGACCTGCTGCAGGAAACCTTTATTGCTGTATGGCAGGGTATGGACCGTTTCCGCGGATCATCACAGCCCGGTACCTGGATCTACCGCATAGCTGTCAATACCTGTTTAAGTCACCTGCGATCACCTAAGAACAAACCCGGTAATGCATTGCAGGAGCACATGCTGGAAACCAAAGCTGATGAACAATCTGATACCGAGCAACGCATACAATTGCTGTACCGCTGTATCAACGAACTGGCTGCTACCGACAGGCTGATCATTACCATGGTGCTGGAAGACATACCATATGCTGAAATTGCGGAAAGTACCGGTATTAAAGAAGGCAACCTGCGCGTAAAGATCCACCGCATCAAACAACAACTCAACGAAATTTATAAAAGACATGAACAGCTTTGACGATATAAAATCGCTGTGGCAACAGCAGGGCCAGGCACCCCGTCCGGATGCTGCCAGTGTGCTGCAAAAAGCCCGTAAGGACAAACAGAAAATTGTTCGCAAATCCGTCATACAAGGTGTATGCCTGCTGCTGACAATGGTCTATATCTGCTGGTTTGGCTCTTTCAGTCATTTTAAAAAGCCCACCACCTATATCGGGATTGCGCTAATGTTGCTCTGTCTGCTGGTTTATGGTATCCTGCGTATACTCCAGGCATTGCGTTTGCGCAGGATCAGGCTGGAAGACGAGCCTGCAGTGGTACTGGAAAAATTACGACAGGATTATAAATACCGTCACCTGTTCAATACACGTGGTATCATGATCTATGCATGTGTACTGAACATTGCTTTTGCATTGTATTTTATAGAAGTACTGATGCCACTTTCCATGGCAATGAAGATCATCTTTATTAGCCTGTACCTGGCATGGATGTACATTGCATTGTTCATCATAGGTAAACGAACCATTCGCAAAGAACGTACAACAATGGATGCCATTATGCAGCAGATACAGCAACTTGAAAAAGGTCTTGCCACGGAATAAGCTGCCGGTTATACCACCCTGTGCAAAAAATTATTATTACTGCCAGCCCTTTTTTTCATTTATTTGGGGCCAAAGAATAGACGCACCATGATTTCCTACAATCCGAAAGACTGGTATAAATTCATTTTCAACTTTCATAAAGCCGACACCTTACGTTCTCTCGCCCCGCTGATGTTACTGATTGCCGGCTATAGCTGGCTGGTATCGTGGCTGGAAATAGAGTATTTCAGACTACCTAAGAACGAGCACCTGAAAAATATTTCCAGTATGCACAACCTGCTCAGTTTTGCTATTTCCATGCTGCTGGTATTCCGTACCAACACAGCATACGACCGCTGGTGGGAAGGACGCAAACTTTGGGGTGCGCTGGTCAATAATAGCCGTAACCTGGCTATGAAGCTCAACAGCATGCTGCCCGATAATGATAAAGCCGGCAGACGTTTTTTTGCCAAAACCATTGCCATGTATGCGTCTATCCTGAGTCAGCACCTGGGTTCCGAAGAAACCCGCCTGGCACTGGACGATGCAGAACATCCCGAACTGAAACGCCTGGACTCTACCAAACACCTGCCCAACCAGGTGGCATCGCTGATGATTCACCGGGTAAACAGAATGTACGAAGAAGGAAAAATCAAAGGTGACCAGTTAATTATACTGAATGGTGAACTGCAGTCCTTTACCGATATCTGCGGCGCCTGCGAACGCATCAAGAATACGCCCATTCCCTTTTCCTACAGCGTATTCCTGAAAAAATTCATTTTCCTGTATACCGTTACCTTGCCATTCAGCTTTGCTATTTCACTGGGCTACCTAGCAATACCGGTTGTAACCATCATATTTTATGTACTGGCCAGCCTGGAATTGATTGCCGAAGAAATTGAAGAACCTTTTGGCGATGATCCCAATGACCTGCCCACCGGAAAAATAGCATCGAACATTGAAAAACACGTAGCCGAGATATTGTATTAACCCATTGCAATATGCACGTTTACATTACAGGCATTGAAAAAGCCTTCCGCAAACATGCCGATACTGTCCATGCAGCTTCTGCCAAAGCATATCTGCGTAACCAGTTTGAACATTTCGGATTGCCTACACCACTGCGCAGAAGTACCAGCAAAGCGTACATGAAAAATGAATTGCCGGCATATGAAGAACTGCCGGTAATCATCAAAGCAATATGGCAACAACCTTATCGCGAACTGCATTATTTTGCCATAGAACTATTGGCGGTTTATAAAAAGGAATGGGAAAAAGATATTATCTACCTGGCCGAATACATGATCACCCATAAAAGCTGGTGGGATACAGTAGATGCTATTTCCAGTGAAATTACAGGACCTTACTTTCTACGTTTTCCGGAACAAACAAAACAGGTAACAAAACAATGGAACCTGTCAGATAACTTCTGGTTACAACGCAGCAGTATCATTTTTCAGAAAGCCTACCGCAGTAAAACAGATACCAAACTACTATCCGCATATATTCTTCATTGTGCACGTTCAAAGGAATTCTTCGTACAAAAAGCCATAGGCTGGGCTTTACGTGAATATTCCAAAACCAATCCCGGATGGGTACAGCAGTTTGTTAATACACATACACTAGCGCCATTGAGTAAACGTGAAGCGTTGAAACGCATCGGTTAATCTAAATCAGTTTATACTTATGCAAAAAAAATCCTTCCTTAGAAAAGGAAGGATCATCCAAAATCCTGTGAAAACCTCTGATACGAACTCTAAAAAGATATATGCGTTATTGTCTGCGTTTTTTTTCGGCAATAGCATGCTGTTACCTGTTACCAGGTACCCGGAAATAAGAGCAGTATATTAGTAAGGATATCTGCCGTCAATCTTCGTTTGATTCCTGTGTGGGTAAGCTTCTGCTTGCAGAAACTGGAAATGTTATAACTGATACCTTCATCAGTTGCTAACCAAACGATATTGATAATAACAATGGAAAATGCTTTGCAGGTACATACCGGCTACGCCATAATTCCATTTGACGAGGCAAAGCTACTATGTAAAATCACCTGTTAAAGACAATAGTGACCAGATTGTGGCAAACAGCCACCAAACAGTAGATATTGTATAATGAATTGCTTACGATTGCTCGAACCACTGGCGGAATTCACCTGCTTTTTCTTTACTCACAATCACTTCGCAGGGTTTGGCATTGCGCAATGTAACCACCAGTTTACCGGTATCATCGCTACGGTAACTTTCAATAAAAGGCAATTGTATCAGGTGCTGGCGGTTGGCGCGGAAAAACAGGTCGGGGTTCAAAAGTTCCTCCACTTCATCCAGTGAACGGTAGTCTGTAATAAACTTTTTCCCTTCTTTATTGACCAGGTAAATGAGTTCTTCTTTAATAAAACAAACAATATCCTCCGTAGTAACCAGTGTTACAGAACGTCCGGCGTGTACAGCAAAACGGTCCTTAAATTTTTTCACCTGCCCGAAATTGCTGAACAGTTCTGCGATCTCGCGCAGGTAAGATTCATTGGAAAACTTCAGTTGCAAAAGGTGAAATTTCTGTAACGCGGCCTGCAGCTCTTTTTTATCAACCGGTTTCAGCAAATAATCAATACTGTTCACCTTAAAAGCCCGTACAGCATATTCGTTGTAGGCAGTGGTAAAAATAACCGGGCAGGTAACCTGGCCCGAAGAAAAAATATCCAGGCTGATACCGTCCGACAACTGGATATCAGACAATACCAGGTCGGGATGCGGGTTCTCGGACAACCATATTTTTGATTCACGCACGCTGCCCACCGGCCCCATGATAGTTGCATTCGGTTCCAGTTCACGCACCATTTTAGCAAGACTGATAGCTACCAGCGGCTCATCTTCAATGATCAGGATATTCATAACAAAGGCAGGTTAACTTCAAAATATTCTTCAGTGTCGGTAACCGTTACCGGTACAGTACTAAGGTAAGTGTATAATTGTTTCAGTTGCTGCAATCCGTGTCGGGTTGACAACTCGATATGCTTGCGCAGTTGTTTGTTATTACGTACACAAAGGGTATCTCCATTATCCCATATTTTGATCACAAGCGGAGATGCTTCTTCCAGCTTATTATGCTTCAGGGCATTATCAATCAGCATTTGCAACGTTACCATCACAATACCTTTTTCCATTCCATTCTGCGAAATATGCAGATGGATAAATAACGCATCTTTAAAACGAATGTTCAGCAATGAAATATAGTTCTGTATAAATCCATATTCCGTTTGTACGGTCACTACTTCGTTTTCCTTATGTTCCAGTACATACCGGTACACTTTTGAAAGATGCCTGATAAAATCTGAAGCCAGATCAGGATTCACTTGTATCAGTCCGTCCAGCGATGTAAAGGCATTGAACATAAAATGCGGATTCACCTGATTTTTCAGGTGATGGTACTGCATAATGGATTTCTCTTTTTCCAACTGAGCTGCCTTTACCTGCAGCTCAGCATTGTGCAATACCGATTGCTGCCAGCGTTCAAAAAAATATTTGAAGTAATAAATGAAATTGACCAGCACTATAATGATCAGGAACAGCACCGCTATCATCACCATAAACTGTGGCGTGGCATAGCTGGGCATAAAATCGCGGAAAACATACAATACCAGAAACGCGAAAGGCGCCAGGCATAACAACGATAGTATGATCTGCGCCATGACCCTTTTCCGCAGATCTTTACTGAACGGGATACGTTTATCCAGGAAAGAACTCAGCCGTTCGATCAGTTTCCAGGTAATGACCAGGAAACACAGTTGTATAAAAAATACCCCCACATGCATGCTCAATGTCCACTCATCTATTAGCAGGTACCTGATAAAAGAAATGGCAAGGGTAAATTTGAAAATGATAACATACGGGAGATATTTGAAATTCCCGAAACTTGCACAATTCGCCGCATCCGTTTTCCAGCCTCGTTTCATATTTCTCAAGATATACATTCGTGCGCATTTGTTAACGCACCCGGTTTACAAAATGACAACTTCCTGCCAAGCTGAACAAGCAAATCACCGGGAAACGGAAAAACCAGTCATCGAAGCAGGTTTACATCCGGCGAAACGCCTGTATACCTGTAGCCAGCCGCCGGTCGTTTTACGATCCACACTTTCCTACTATATTTGAGTCCGCAACCATTCATTTCCCCCATGAAATACATACAGGGTTTACTTGCATGCACAGTACTGGCTTTCCTGGTATCCTGTGGCAGCTCAAAAAAAACCACTGCCACTGCTGAAACTGCCACCCGGTTATTGCCGCCACTGCCTGTTTCAGAGATCAATATTCCTGTAAAAGTTTACATGCGTCCGTTGCTGGCCATGATGGACAGCTCCACCGACAAAGAATTTACCAACGATAAATGGCCCGATTACTCCCCCAGCAGCTGCGATTTTCGTTACAAATACCGGTTTGTGCGCTCGCCATTTGTGTTCAGTTGCGTCAACAACAAAGTTACCATTGCGTTAAGAGGTTATTACCAGATTGCCGGCAGTCGTACCGTTTGTGCAATGAACAGGCAGGTTTCACCCTGGGTAAACGGCAGTTGTGGTTTTGGCAGTGAAACCATGCGCAGGGTAGATATTTCAATCAGTTCATTACTGTCTGTATTACCCAACCACCAGGTACAAACCACTACCCGGCTCAACAGCGTTACGCCTATTGACAAATGCCAGGTGACCCTGTTGCAAAATGATATGACCGGACAGGTAATGGACAGCATCAAAGCCTCACTGCAAACCTATTGCGTTACATTCGACCAGTTTGTACAAACACTTAACAACAACCCGTTGTTACAGCAATGGCGCAATGGTGGCAGTCGGGTAATGCTGGTAAGCAATTATGGTTTCCTGAACCTCAACCCTACAGCTTTACGCATCGGCCGGTTCAATGTAGTTAAAGACACCCTGTTTTTCTCACTGGGTTTCAATGGCAGTCCTAAGTTTTCATCAGACAGTAACCGACTGGTTACTCATGCAGCATTGCCTGCTATCAGCAATACCGATTACAACGGTAATATCAGCACCTATCTCGATGCCGTGTATGAATACAAATTCTTCAACAAACTGCTGAACGATAGTTTAAGTAATAAACCATTTGAGGTAGACGGCAGAACATTTGTGATCAAAAATGTAAATGTAAGCGGCACCAATACCGGAAAAGTTCAGGTAGATGTTTCTTTTACCGGCAATCGCAAAGGTATATTGCACCTGAGCGGCACTCCCTTACTCGACTCCTCCAGACAGGTGCTTTCCATGCCCGATATCAGTTTTGATGTGGACACCAAGGACATGATGCTGAGAATTGCACAGAATTTATTTCATAAAAAGATCATGAAGCAGTTGCAGAACCAGACGGTACTGGATATTGCAGCCCTGATCCAGAAAAACAAGGCAGCTATTGAAGCCAGGCTCAATCAACAGGTAACCGACTGGATGAATACAACCGGCACTTTTCAGGAAATAAAACTGATAGGTTTATTGCCACAAAAAGACTACATCCAGGTACAGGCATACATCAGAGGGAATATCAGCCTGGTAGGCGCCCCACCGGCAAGTTTGTTGAAATAGTAGGGATCGTGAATCGTAGTGATCGCTATTGTATTTGCTCGCCACCCGAGGCTTATAGCTCTCAGCTTCTTCCCTGCACCTGGTACCTTTCCCCGCTACTCCTTCACCTCAAACCAAACCGGCTTGGCATCGTTCCAGTCTCCGTTGTAATTGATAAAAAGTTCTTCGCCGGCCTGCACCGTACGTACTGTTTTTACAGAGATCAGTTCACTGTCAAAATCCATTTCATACTCGCAGTTGGAGGTATAGGAATGATTGTAAACAGGTACATATCCCAGGGCCATACAGCATTGATTCCGCTCTTCTCCCCATTCAAAAATATAATCGTGCAACAGGGTTTGATCCAGCAGCCCCCTGTCCTTTTGTCCCATTACAATAACAGGAGCAATTTCAATAACAGTCCCTTTTTTTATTTTTTCCGAAGTAAATACGCCCCGCCCCCTGTTACCGGAAGGCGCTATGAACAGGCAAGGTAAAATCATGGAATAAAAATAGCAGGAAAATTGCTGATTTAAGAACAGATTCCCATTTAGCAATGAGTCAAAGATAGCACGCCCAACCTTCCTCCATATACCTTAAACCTTTTCCTTTAAACCTGCTTCCCCGGATCAATAAACTTATAACAAAAGCATTCGGGAAAACTTACAACTGTTTTCGCGGAGTACTGTAAATTTGGCGCATGAGCATGGAGTTCGAAAATGAAGAATTAAAAGATCAGTTTGAAAAACTGGTACAAAAAGAAGATGTGCTTCAGATCAGGGATTTTCTCAATGATCAGAACATCAGTGATGTAGCTGAACTGATCAATGAATTTCCTGAATATGAAAGTCAGATCATCAGCAACATGAGCATACACCGTGCTGCCAGTGTGTTCAAAATTCTCGATTTCTCTGCTCAAAAGACCATTATACAGGCGCTTCCCCCGTTTAAAACAGCCGAACTGCTGAACGAACTGCCTGCGGATGACCGCACCTCTTTCCTGGAAGAGCTGCCTAGTGAAGTAGTAAAAGAGCTGATCAAATTACTGGACCCCGAAGAACGTAAAGTAACCCTGTCGCTGCTGGGCTATCCCGAAAGCAGTGTGGGCAGGCTGATGACCCCGGACTATATTGCCGTACAGATAGACTGGACCGTACAGGAGGTACTGGAGCATATCCGCGAAGTAGGGAAAGACAGCGAAACCATTGATGTAATTTATGTGGTCAACGATAAAGGGGAATTTGTAGACGATATCCGGATCCGCGAGATCATCCTGGCCAGTCCCGATAAACAGATCGGCGAAATTATTGACGACCGATTCATTACACTGAACGTTCATGACGACCAGGAAGTAGCCAGCCAGATCTTCAAAATGAACAACCGCGTGGCTTTACCGGTTGTAGACGATAAAAATATCCTGCTGGGTATTGTTACCATTGATGACGTACTGTGGGTAGCACAGGAAGAGTTCAGCGAAGACATTCAGAAGATCGGTGGTACCGAAGCACTGGACGAACCTTACCTTGAAATGCCTATCATCAAATTATTCAAGAAAAGAGTAGTCTGGTTAATAGTTTTGTTTCTGGGCGAAATGCTTACAGCAACCGCCATGGGATATTTTGAGGATGAAATTGCCAAAGCTGTAGTGCTGGCATTGTTTGTTCCCCTTATTATTTCCAGCGGTGGTAACAGCGGATCACAGGCTTCCACACTGATCATCCAGGCTATGGCCATTGGTGAAATTACAGTTTCAGACTGGTGGCGGGTAATGCGTCGCGAACTGGTATCGGGTCTTTTACTGGGTGGCGTACTGGGATTGATAGGTTTTTGTCGTGTGGTATTGTGGAACATGGTATTTCATACTTACGGAGAGCATACTGTGATGATTGGAATAACTGTAGGTTCATCGCTGATCGGAGTGGTTTTGTGGGGTACCATATCAGGTTCCATGTTGCCGATTGTATTGAAGAAACTTGGTGCCGACCCCGCTACGTCCTCTGCACCGTTTGTAGCTACCCTGGTGGATGTAACCGGTCTGGTGATTTACTTCTCCATGGCATACCTGTTCCTGCGAAATATTTTGCTGTGATAACAAGTTATATGTTTTAAGTTATAGGTTATAAGCAAACGAACAGCGTGTTGGTACAGCCTTGCTCATAAATTTAAGCATGCTGCATAAAGTGGTTTAATACCAGCACATAAAGTATATAATACAGCAGTTAGCTTATAACCTGCAACCTGTTACCTGCTACCAAATTGACATAACCATACACATGAAAAAATCCACTCTGCCTTTGCTGTTGTTGCTGAGCACTTTTGCAGCACGCAGCCAGTCATTGGGTTCACTGACTGTTGAGAAAATTATGCGCGACCCCAAATGGATAGGCGTATCACCCGGATCACCATACTGGAGTGTAGACAGCAAATACATTCTCTTTTCCTGGAATCCTGACAACGCGCCTTCCGATTCCTTGTACTACATTACGCCCACCGCATTAACACCCGCTAAAACAACGTATTCGTTTCGCGAAAACCTGTTAAGGGAAAATGATATCCGCTATAACAGTAAACGTACCAGCTATGTATACAGCAACCTGGGCGATATCTTTTGGGTGGATGTAAAAACAGGTGCCAAACGCCGTATCACCATCACTGCCGAATCAGAAAACAATCCTGTATTCTCTTTCAATGACAGCAGAATTGTATACACCCGCAATCAGAATCTTTACTCATGGGAAATTGCCACCGGCATTACCACGCAGTTAACCAATTTCCAGGCATCTGCAGCAACTGCTGCACCGGTAGTACCTGCAGGTGGAGGCTTTCAGCGTGGCGGAGGTGGTGGTCAGCAACCTCCTGTACGTAGCGGTGCTGCAGGAGCCGGTAATAACCGTGCAGCAAGCGGCAATCCACAGGATAAATGGTTACAGACCGAATCATTGACCAATTCACTGGTACTGCAAAACAGAAAATCCAAAAGAGACCAGGCAGATTCCATGCGCAAATTATTTCCGAAGGAAAAAACATTGCGTACTATCAATATCGAAGACAAAACATTATCCGGTACTTCCATCAGTACCGACGGTCGTTTCATCACTTACCGCCTGATCAAAGCACCCGCTGTTATTTCAAAAAACACCATTGTTCCCAACTACGTTACAGAAAGTGGTTTTACAGAAGATATACCTGGCAGAACCAAGGTAGGCAATACACAAAGCACACAGGAACTGTTCCTGTTCGATACCAAACTGGACACTGTATGGCAGATAAAAACAGATTCCGTACCGGGTATCCGCGATCTGCCGGATTATGTAAAAGATTATCCTGCTGTGTATGAAGAAAAAAGCAAACATCCTGCTGTACGTCCCGTGACATTTACCAACCCGCAATGGTCGCCCGCCGGAGGTTTTGCCGTAGTAGAATTGCGTGCACAGGACAATAAAGACCGCTGGATCATGTTGCTGGACTCAACAGGCAAATTATCACTGCTGGATCGCCAGCGTGATGAAGCATGGATCGGAGGTCCCGGCACCAGTAGTTTTGGGGGTAGCAATACCGGCTGGATCGACAATACCAACTTCTGGTTCCAGTCTGAAGCCACAGGTTACTCACACCTGTACACGATCAATGTGATCAGCAAGGAAAAGAAAACGCTTACCAGTGGCAAGTACGAAGTACAAAGTGTAGCGCTTTCCAACGACAAAAAATACTTCTACATCACCACCAATGAAGTACATCCCGGCGAACAGCATTTCTACCGTTTACCGGCAACAGGTGGTAAAGCAGAACGTATCACTACCATGACCGGTGCCAACCAGGTAAGTCTTTCACCGGATGAAAAATGGATCGCATTCCTGTATTCCTATAGCAATAAACCCTGGGAACTGTATGTACAGGAAAACAAACCCGGTGGTAAAGTGCAGCAGGTAACTACGCTGGCACAAAGTACAGAATTTAAGAGCTATGCATGGAAAGATCCAGAAGTGATCACTTTCCCTGCACAGGATGGTGCTACTGTATATGCACGTTTGTACAAACCGGCACAACAGGCACCTTCCAAACCGGCAGTGATCTTTGTACACGGTGCCGGATACCTGCAGAATGCACACAAATGGTGGAGCAGCTATTTTCGTGAATACATGTTCAACAATATGCTGGCCGATAACGGTTATACGGTACTGGACATCGATTACCGCGGCAGTGCTGGTTATGGCCGCGACTGGCGCACCGGTATTTACCGGTACATGGGCGGCAAAGACCTCAGCGACCAGGTAGACGGTGCAAAATATATGGTAGAAAAGCTGGGCGTAAATCCAAAGAACATCGGTTTGTATGGCGGATCTTATGGCGGATTTATTACCCTGATGGCCATGTTTAATCAACCCGATGTATTTGCTGCAGGCGGCGCATTGCGTTCAGTAACCGATTGGGCGCATTACAACCACGGCTATACAGCCAACATTCTGAATGAACCATTCAATGACAGCATTGCCTATTACAGAAGTTCGCCCATTAACTTTGCAGCAGGTTTAAAAGGTCATCTGCTGATGTGTCATGGAATGGTAGATGTGAATGTACATTTCCAGGATATTATCCGTTTGTCACAGAAGCTGATAGAGCTGGGTAAAAATGACTGGGAACTGGCAGTATATCCTGTAGAAGATCATGGATTTGTAGAACCCAGTAGCTGGACCGATGAATACAAACGCATTTACAAACTGTTTGAAACACATCTGAAAAAATAGAACTCCCAACACATAATAAAAGACCCGCGATACTGTCGCGGGTCTTTTATTTTCCGCCTCATTTATGCCACTTTATTTGCATCTTTTTTCCTGAATCTGCAACAGTTTGCGGTATTCAAACCGGCATATTTCCGTATTTATCTATATGAAATGCAAATGTTTATGCATTGCAGCAGCATTCATACGTACTGGCGTTATTTTTGATAAATTGCGCAATCGCTCAGTTGTACATTCACAACTGCCCGTGTTTTATCAATCATTAAACTATCTATATGTGCGGCATTGTTGCTTATATCGGCCCTAAGGAAGCGTACCCCATTATCTTAAAAGGACTTAAAAGACTGGAATACCGCGGATACGATAGCGCAGGTGTGGCGCTGTTGAACCAGAGTTTGCGGGTATATAAAAAACAAGGAAAAGTAGCTCAACTGGAAGAAAGCCTGATAGGCAAAGATGTTCATGCGCACGCAGGCATCGGGCACACACGCTGGGCTACCCATGGCGAACCCAGCGATCGCAATGCACATCCTCATAGTTCTGCCAATGGCAAACTGGCAATGATCCACAACGGTATTATTGAGAACTATGCACAGATCAAAAATGAGTTACTGAAAAAAGGTTACAGCTTTACCAGTGATACCGATACAGAAGTACTGTTAAAATTTATTGAGGATATTCAGAAAAATAATCAGTGCGTACTGGAAGAAGCAGTACGCATTGCATTGAAACGTATCACCGGTGCTTATGTAATTGTGCTGATTGACCAGGACAATCCGGATACGCTGATCGCGGCACGCAAAGGCAGCCCGCTGGTGATTGGTGTAGGTAAAGGGGAACATTTCCTGGCTTCTGACGCTTCTCCTATCATTGAATATACCAAAGAAGTAGTGTATGTAAATGACTATGAGCTGGCCATCATACGCCCGGATGAACTGATACTGAAAAACCTGGGTAATGAAAAGCTCACTCCCTATGTACAAAAGCTGGACCTGGAATTAGCCGCCATCGAAAAAAGCGGTTATGATCATTTCATGCTGAAAGAGATCTTCGAACAACCCCATACTATTTTCGATTGCTTACGTGGGCGTCTTGATCCGGCTGCAGGTACCATTACCATGGCAGGAGTACAGAACCATATTGAGCAATTGAAACATGCGCAACGCATCATCATTATAGCCTGTGGCACCAGTTGGCATGCCGGCCTGGTGGCTGAATATGTTATTGAAGAATTGTGCCGTATACCGGTGGAAGTAGAATATGCATCGGAGTTCCGTTATCGCAATCCTGTTATCAATAAAGGCGATGTGATCATCGCTATTTCGCAAAGCGGTGAAACGGCCGATACACTGGTAGCCATTGAAAAAGCCAAAGAACAAGGCGCCATCATTTTTGGAGTAGTGAATGTGGTAGGCTCTTCCATTGCACGTATTTCACATGCAGGTGCTTATACACATGCCGGACCGGAAATTGGTGTTGCCAGTACCAAGGCATTTACAGCGCAACTGGCTGTACTGAACATGATCGCATTAAAAATTGCGCGTGAAAAAGGCAGTATTGACAACAAACGCTATCTGCAACTAATGAAGGAATTGCAGGAAATTCCAGACAAAGTAGCCACCACTTTAAAAACCAGCGCAGCAGTACAGCAACTGGCAGAAAAATACAAAGATGCCCGTGATTTCCTGTACCTGGGTCGTGGTTACAACTTCCCTGTTGCGCTGGAAGGCGCATTAAAACTGAAAGAGATCTCTTACATACATGCTGAAGGTTATCCTGCGGCAGAAATGAAACACGGTCCTATTGCACTGGTAGATGAATCATTGCCCGTAGTATTTGTAGCCACCAAAGATTCCTACCACGAAAAGATCGTGAGCAATATACAGGAGATCAAAGCCCGTAAAGGAAAAGTGATCGCCATTGTTACAGAAGGTGATGAAACCATTCCTAAAATGGCAGACGACTATATTGAAGTACCGGCTGCAGATGAACTGGTAGCGCCTTTATTAAGCGTTATTCCTTTGCAACTACTGGCTTATTACATCGGTGTAGCCAAAGGCCTTGATGTAGACAAACCACGTAACCTGGCGAAAAGTGTGACGGTAGAATAGGTTATAGGTTTTAAGTTGCAGGTTATAGAAGGAAGAGAGTTGAATATCGTACGTAGATCAGTTACAGGCTGAAATATTACATGGCTAAACAGCCAATAATTTAAACCTGTAGCCAATTTCACGTTTGACATTTCACCGTTCACGCTTACTGCCCGTCCATTCACCACAGACCATTCATTATTGACTACATTACTATGAACGTAATCAAAAAAAGCCTGCTGAATACTTTAGGGTATAATTTTATTCCCCCCGATTTTCTTCCCAAAGGAAAGGATGAGTATTACCTGCGTAATGAGCAGAATAAAAACGGCATCCGGTACCGGCAGCTTACTGCGTATGAAATTGAAGTATTGGTACGCAATCGCAATACCTCCGACGACTGGAATAAAATACTGGTATCAGACGCTTTCAATCCTGAATTAGTACAGCATTGTAAATTCTATGGACTGGTACGCATCGGAAAACTGGAACCATACTACCTGGAATTTCACAACCTGAAAAGACCTGTTGGCTTATACAACAGTACTATTATCAGTTGTGATTTTGGAGACAATGTAGTGGTAGATAACGTAAACTATCTGTCGCACTATATTACCGGTAGTGATGTAATGCTGGTAAACATCAATGAAATTGCCACTACCGATCATGCAAAATTTGGTAATGGCTTTCTGAAAGAAGGAGAAAACGAAAATATCCGGATATGGCTGGAAGTATGTAACGAAAACGGTGGACGTAAGATCATTCCTTTCAATGGCATGCTGCCCGGCGATGCCTGGTTGTGGACACAGTTCAGGGATGATGATGTGCTGATGAACAAACTGAAAAGTTTTACCGATAAGCAATCGGATAAACGACGCGGATATTATGGTGTTATCGGCGACAGAACCGTGATCAAAAACTGCCGCATTGTAAAAGATGTGAATATTGGCAGTGATGCCTATCTCAAAGGAGCGAACAAGATCAAGAATGTTACCATCAACTCTTCGGCTGAAGCCAAATCGCAGGTGGGTGAAGGATGTGAATTGGTGAACGGCATCATTGGTTACGGCTGCCGTATATTCTACGGCGTAAAAGCAGTTCGCTTTTTCCTGGCGTCCCATTCACAGCTTAAATATGGCGCACGTCTTATCAACTCTTACCTGGGCGATAACTCCACTATTTCCTGTTGCGAAGTATTGAACTCATTGATTTTTCCTGCACACGAACAGCACCATAACAACTCATTTTTGTGTGCGTCATTGATACAGGGGCAAAGCAATATGGCAGCCGGCGCTACTATCGGCTCCAATCACAACTCACGTAGTCCGGATGGTGAACTGGTTGCCGGACGCGGTTTCTGGCCTGGTCTATGTGTGAGCCTGAAACACAATTCAAAATTTGCATCCTACGCTATACTGGCCAAAGGTGATTACCCGTCAGAACTGAATATCCCAATCCCTTTTGCACTTATCAGTAATGATGTACACAACAATCAACTGACGGTAATGCCCGGCTATTGGTTCCTGTACAATATGTATGCACTGGCAAGAAATTCCTGGAAATATATTGACCGCGATAAACGTATCAACAAAACACAGCCGCTGGAATTCAATTTCCTGGCACCGGATACTATCAACGAAATAGTTGATTCACTTGCACTGTTACAACAGTTTACCGGTAAAGCATGGTTGCTGCAGCAGGGTTTGCGTAAAAAGATCACTACAGAAGAAGCAATTACTGCAGGTAAGCAATTGCTGGAAAATAATGATCCTGTTGTAAACACACTGGTGATTACTGCCGAAGGATTTGAAAACAGCCGCAGACCTGTCAGGATCATTAAAGTGTTACAGTCTTACCAGTTATTTAAAAAACTGGTAGCCTTATATGCAGCACAGCAGTTGGTAGAGCATATCCGTGTTACCCATCCTAAAAACATAGCACAACTGCAGGAAAGTCTGCCGGGATCAGTAGCATTGAGTGCATGGAGCAATGCCGGTGGCCAGTTGATCAGACAGTCAGAAATAGAAAAATTGATCAAACAGGTACATTCCGGAAGGGTAAAATCATGGAATGATATTCATGCCTTTTACCAGGAACAGGGCAATAATTATAACCGGGAACAACTGGTACATGCCATGGCTGCATTAAAAACAGTACAGAGCATTTCACTGAAAAGGGCTACTCCTGAAGTATTACATGCACTGCTTTCACAAAGCATTGATACCCGCGAATGGATCGCCAAAGGCATTTACGAATCCAGGGCTAAAGACTACAAAAATCCTTTCCGCAAAATGGTATACAATAGCCAGGAGTCAATGGAGAAAGTAGTAGGAAAGTTATCTGAAAATGCTTTCATCAAACAGGAACAGAAAAGCCTGCTGGCCTATAAAAAGGAATTACAGCAATTGATGAGCAAACTAAAACTCACAGGAAAGACAGTGATTGCCTGATAAGATCATAGTTCATACTATACAAAGCAATAAAAGAAAAACTCCCGCTGTTACGGGAGTTTTTCTTTTATTATCATTCGTTATGTTCAGTAAGTTATTGTTTAATGAACCTGAAGGTGCCTACACTTTCATTGTTCATATAACCGGTTACCTGGTAATTACCTGCTCCCAGTGCAGACAGTGACATCCAGATATCCTGGCTACCGCCATTATTGATACCAGCCAGTTGCTGATATACAATCCGGCCCTGAATATCAGTTACCACCAGTTGTATAGTACCTTTTTCAGAAGAAACAACATTCAGTCTGGCCCTGTCGTGTACAATGGTTGGCATCATACCGGTGATCAGGATACCCTTCACTCCATTCATAACCGCAATGATCTTACTGAGTTTGTAAGAACCATCTTTATCATACATCTGTAAGCGATAGTATATAGTGCCGGTGGGCAGTGCGTTATCGGTAAAGTTATAATCTGTTACATTCTCACCAGCAGCTACAGTCCCTATTCCGGTAAAGTTTACACCGTCAACTGAACGCAGTACACCAAACTTCACAGGTGTACTGTTGTCAGAAACCTTCCAGTTTACCAGTGCAGTGGCACCGGATTGTTTTTTAACAGCAAAATCAACCAGTTCTATCGGCAATGCGGCATTATTACCATAACCAAAAGTAAAGTTAGGTGTAATAAAACTGCTTAATACAGCAGAGCGAACACTACCTGTGGTAGCATTATAAGGCAAGGTGGTACCAGAACCCTGGTTAGCATTTTTCCAGTGTGCTATCGGCGCATACTGTGCTACAGTGATCAGGGAGCCGGGATTAGCACCAGGTACCGCACCGTCCTGCAGTGTTAACTGGATAGCAGCATCAGCACCTGAAATACGGTTGATGCTCCAATACTGTACGTTGGAAACACCATCTACAGTACCATTGGTGGTAAGATCGCTGTAAGCAGTTCCGAAATATTCTGAAACATACACAGAAGCAGTTGCAGCAGCAGGAATTACTTCGGCATACCTGTAAGCGCCAGACTTGCCGGTGGGGAACCTGTAAGCAACAGTAGTATTGGTGGCACGGGCTACAGGACCGCTTACAAAACCGGTACCGGAAACACCATATACTACAGTATTGTCTGTAGTACTGGGGTTGTTGATGGTAACATAATTAGAACCGGAAGTGATCAGGTTACCTTTGTTTGCTGAGTTCCAACTGAGCTTACCAACAGTCAGCGGAGATAGCAGAGTAGTTCCTGAAGCATTGTTCAACCGAAGGGTTACCTGGTTAGCAGCATTGTTAAAACTTCCGGTAGAAGTAATGGTCTGCGCAGCAGTACCATTCATTTCAACCACGTACAATTCACTGGTGGTGCTTACAGCAATATGATTGCTGGTGAATGTACCACCTGTATGATTGATATTACCTTTTACTTTTAAAGCAGAAGTACCGGTAAGTACTGCAGGCAGGGGACCATCGCGCAACGAAAATACACCACCCGAAAGATTGAAATTACCGTTTACCTGCAGGGTATAGTTCACATCCTGGTTAGCCTGTACAAAGGTCAGAGCAGAATTGCCGCTCACATTTACATTACCATTAATAGTATAGTTAACATCTGAACCGTTATTAATAGACAAAGACAATACTTTATTATTGGTACTCAGTACACTGAAATTACCCCCAATAATAAGATTTGCCGGCCAGTTCCAGCCTGCATTGGCAGTCATACCAGCACTATTGTACAAAAGATTGCCCGGCTGACCAATATTGTCCAGAGAAGGAGCATTCGTCTGTACACCTGTAACCTGTATGTTAGAGCTTACATTCCAGTTAGCATTGGGGGCAGCAGCACCATCACAGTTCAGCCAGTAATTAGAACCGCTATTGAAATTGAGGTAACCGCTATTATAAGGCACATCAGGAGGAGCAGAATAGTTATTCAGTTGAATAGTACCGTTTATCTGGATGTTATTGGCAAGCCCTGTTGTGGGAGGTAATGAAAAATAAGCAAACCCATCATCAACGGGCGTATTGAGACCAACCACACCGGAGAAAGCCCATGTTCCATTAATAAGGCCTTTGGCATCATTGGCAAAAGATACCAGGAATATAGTATTGATAACACTGGCGCTATCTGTCAGTGAGCTACCGGTAGAAATTTCCAATGCACGTGATACTAAGGAGGTGCTGGTAAGTGTAATGGTGGTGGATGGAGCACTTCCTGTATACAATTTTACTGCTGAAGAGCTGGTTACAAACAGTCGGTTGATACTGAAGGTGGCCAGGTCCACATTTACAGTAGCGTTGGTAGTAAATACAGCGTTGTAAGATGTTGTATTGGGTATACCTGCACCACCACTGCCACCTGAAGTTGCAGACCAGTTGGCGGTACTGTTCCAGTTACCATTCAAAGGGCCTACCCAATAAAGATCTGTTTGTGAAAAAGCCATTACCGTGCAGCTGAAAAAGCATACTACAGCCAAGTAGAATTTCTTCATACTAATTAAATTATTTTCAACGATAAATGCACAGGAAATGGATTCCAGAGGTTTTATGTAGGAATCAGTTTGTGGTCAGGTATTCAGGCGTTCTATCTGTTCCGGGAACCAAGATACAACTAATCATAAATTCCTGCAAATACTATGAATAATATGAATATCCACAGTATTTTTCCATGAAAAGTATCCTCCCAAAACAGGAAATATTCCAGTGTAAAGCCCGGAAAATCCCTCACCCTTACTTTTTCCTGAAAAACAACCTCACAGGTACACCTTTAAATACGAAATGCTGGCGTAACTGGTTCTCCAGGTAGTTTTTATAGGGTTGTTTGACATCATCCGGGTAATTACAGAAAAACGCAAACGATGGTACATGGGTGGGCAATTGGGTTACATACTTGATACGGATAGGATTGCCACGCACAACCGGCGGGTGGTACGATTCGATAGCCTTCAGCATCACCTCGTTCAGTTCTGAAGTAGGCACCCTGCGTTGTTTATTTTCGTATACCTGCAGCGCTACTTCTATTGCCTTATGGATACGCAGTTTTTCCTGTGCAGAAATAAAGATGATGGGCACATCAGAAAAAGGAGCGATCCTTTTTTTCAGTTCTTCTTCATAATCGCGGGCTGTATTGGTGGCTTTTTCCATCATATCCCACTTATTCACCAGTATTACAATGCCTTTTCCTTTGCGGGTTGCCAGGCTAAAAATATTCAGATCCTGGGCCGTAATGCCTTTTTCGGCATCCAGCACCAGCATACACACATCTGCCTCATCCATAGCTTTAATAGCACGGATAACAGAATAAAATTCCAGGTCTTCCTCAACTTTGGTCTTACGGCGTATACCGGCTGTATCGATCAGTACAAACTCTTTCTGGAAAAGATTATAGTGGGTATGAATGGTATCGCGGGTAGTACCGGCAATATCACTTACAATGGTGCGTTCCTGGCCGATAAGTGCATTCAGCAACGACGATTTACCTACATTGGGTTGCCCGATAATGGCAAATTTGGGGACAGGGGCTGCTTCCGTCTCCCCTTCTTCGTTGGCAGGAACCAGTTCGGTAATAGCATCCAGCAATTCGCCGGTACCGCTGCCTGACATAGACGACAGGAAGAAAATATTGTCAAAGCCCAGCCCATAAAATTCGGTGGCTTCCAGCAAACGGTCGTGGTTATCTACTTTATTCACTACCAGGTACACAGGTTTGGCTGTACGGCGCAGTACATCGGCCATTGATTCATCCAGGTCGGTAATACCAGTGGCGGCATCTACCATAAAAATAATGGCATTGGCCTCTTCCACGGCGATCATTACCTGTTTGCCGATCTCCTTTTCAAAAACATCCTCACTGCGGGGCACAAAACCACCTGTATCGATCAGGTTAAAGTTTTTGCCGTTCCATTCTGCCACGCCATACTGACGATCGCGGGTAACGCCGCTCACATCGTCTACAATAGCTTTACGCTGCTCCAGTAAACGATTAAAAAAAGTGCTTTTGCCTACATTCGGTCTTCCAACTATAGCTACTGTAAACCCTGCCATAAACTTGCTGTAATTTTTTAATGGTATCCGTACTCTTTCAACATAAAATCGTTGTCGCGCCATTTCGGCCGCACTTTCACAAACAGCTCCAGGAAAACTTTCTGTGCCAGGAACAGCTCTATATCCTTGCGGGCATCAGTGCCCAGTTGCCGGATCATTTTACCTTTTTCACCCAGTAAAATGGCTTTTTGTGTTTCGCGCTGCACAATAATATCTGCAACAATCTTTACCAGTGTTGTCTTTTCTTTAAACTCCGTAACAATTACGGTAGTGTGATAGGGAATTTCATCCTGGTACAAATGAAACACCTTTTCACGTATGATCTCTGCCACAAAAAAACGGGTGGGCAGATCTGTCATTTCATCCTTGTCAAAAAACGGCATTCCTTCCGGCAATAAACGAACAATAGCCTGCAACAGTTCTTTTACCTGCAAACCTTTTAATGCCGAGACCCCAATGATCTCCTTACAGTACGGCTGCACTTTAAAAAAACTGAAAACCGCCTGCTTTTTTTCTTCTTTAACAGTATCCAGTTTATTAACCACCACAAGGGCAGGTGCTTTTAACCGGAGGTTGGAAAAAATAGCATGTACTTCTTCCAGGTTATCATTCACATCTACCAGCAATACGGCCACATCGGTATCTTCCAGTGCCTGGCGTACCGCATACATCATTTTTTCGTGCAACTTATACTTCGGTTCAATGATGCCGGGGGTGTCAGAAAAGATCACCTGGTAGTCATTTTCCGTAATAATGCCTTTGATGCGGTGCCTAGTTGTTTGCACTTTGGGCGACACAATAGCCAGCTTTTCTCCCAGCAAAGCGTTGAGGAGCGTGCTTTTCCCTGCATTGGGCCTACCTATAATACTTACAAAACCCGATTTCATAACAGCTGCAAAGGTAGAAGAATAAAATTTGTTTGGTGGTAAAGATATATACCTTTATCTTTGCACCCCGCAACAGACAAAAAGCGGGTAACAGAAAGTAAAAAACCTGTTAAAGTTCTTACAACACTGCATAGATAAACTCATTATATCGCGCGGTAGAGCAGCGGTAGCTCGTCGGGCTCATAACCCGAAGGTCGCAAGTTCGATCCTTGCCCGCGCAACAACAGAAAGGTTCCTCATAAGGGAACCTTTTTTGTTTATATACCGGATACAGGGAGTATCCTTTCTTATACCTCTTTTTTCCGTTTAGCCGTCTTTACTTTCCTATCTGCGTCGTCTTAATTAACTTTATTAACACCATTTTTTAATCTGTCACATGATCAGAAAGCATATTCTGCCAGCCTCATTCCTATTATTATTGATTGCCGGTTGCGCCAGCCATAAGTCTGCGTTGCATACTGCTGGCATCAACCCCTACCAGTACAATATTCAGAAAAATATTACCTGCACCCATGGTGCGGTAGTGTCAGCACATCCGCTTGCCAGCGAAGTGGGCGTTGCTGTAATGAAAAAAGGTGGTAATGCGGTAGATGCAGCCATCGCAACCCAACTGGCTCTTGCCGTAGTATACCCCGGTGCCGGAAATATCGGCGGCGGCGGATTTATGGTAGCCCGCCTGGCGAACGGTCAGAATGTAACCATTGATTTCAGGGAACAGGCTCCGGGACATGCGTCACGCGATATGTATCTTGACCAGAACGGCAATGCCGTTACTTCCCTAAGCCAGAACGGGCACCTGGCTGCGGGTGTGCCCGGTACCATTGCCGGTGCCTTTGCAGCAATGAAATATGCCAAACTGCCTTTTAAACAATTAATACAACCCGCTATTGATCTGGCCGAAAAAGGATTTGTACTGACTCCCGTTGAAGCAAGAAGTCTTAATGCCGAACACGATTCATTTGTAAAATACAATACAGTAACACCTGCATTTGTAAAAGCTGAAAAATGGAAAGCAGGTGATACACTGATCCAGACCGATCTTGCCAATACGTTGAAACGGGTTCGCGATCAGGGCCAGAAAGGTTTTTATGAAGGTGAAACTGCCCGGCTGATCGTAGCAGAAATGCAACGCGGCAAAGGCATTATTACTACGGATGATCTGAAGAACTATACAGCCAAAGAAAGACAGCCTGTAAGTTTTGACTATAAAGGCTATACCATTGTTACCATGCCCTTACCCAGCAGCGGCGGCATACTGTTGCCACAGATGTTGAAAATGATTGCCGATAAACCTTTGAAAGAATACGGTTTCCTGTCTGCACAGGCCGTACAACTAATGACCGAAGTAGAACGCAGGGCATATGCTGACAGGGCCAGATACCTGGGTGATGCTGATTTTTATAAAGTACCGGTTAAAACCCTTACCAGCGATGCCTATGTAAAAGCCAGGATGAAAGATTACGATCCTACCAAAGCAGGCACCAGCAAAGACGTGCAGGCAGGTGTTATTCCGGAAAGCGAAGAGACCACACACCTGAATACCTACGACAGTGAAGGCAATGCAGTGGCTGTAACCACTACGCTCAATGGCAGCTATGGCAGCAAAACCGTAGTAGGCGGTGCAGGCTTTTTACTGAACAATGAAATGGACGATTTCAGTGTAAAACCCGGTGTACCCAATATGTATGGCGCGGTAGGTGCAGATGCCAATGCCATTGCACCCGGCAAACGCATGCTGAGCTCTATGACACCTACCATTGTATTAAAGGACAATAAACCTTACCTGATAATAGGTACTCCAGGAGGAACTACTATTACAACTTCTGTTTTTCAGACACTGGTAGACATCCTGGAATTTAATATGAGCATTGATGATGCAGTGAACAAACCCAAATTTCACCATCAATGGTTACCCGATGATATTTCTGTAGAAAAAGATTTTCCCAAAGAAGTATTGCAGCAATTGCAGAAGATGGGCTATAAGATCACTAGCCGCGGAGCTATTGGCCGTACCGAAGTGATCCGTATTTTACCCAACGGACAGATTGAGGCTGTAGGCGATCATCGCGGAGAGGATCATGCAGCAGGATACTAAGCAAGATGAACATTGCAGACTTTTCAGTTGTTGATTTTCAATTGACCATTTCTCAAATTAACCGGTTATGACAGCCAATTCGTTAGGTGCCACCTACCTGCAAACAGCTATCAAACGCATGCGTTATTACAAACAACTGGGCGACAGAAGTATTGAGCAGCTAACCGACGAACAGCTGCACCAGCAGCCAGCCGAAGGTTCTAATAGCATTGCCACCATTATACAACACATGGCAGGTAACATGCTGAGCCGCTGGACCGATTTTTTAACCACCGACGGTGAAAAAGAATGGCGGCAACGCGATGCAGAGTTTGAAGAACAACACCTGTCGCGTGTACAACTGACAGACCTGTGGGAACAGGGCTGGAACTGTTTCATTGGCGCACTGGAATCGCTTACAGAAAACGATCTGCTAAAAACGATCTATATCCGTAAAGAACCGCTGATCGTTATAGATGCCATCAATCGCCAGTTGGCACATTATCCCAGCCATGTAGGACAGATCATGTATGCCGGTAAAATATTCAAAGGCAGGGACTGGAAAAGTTTGTCCATTGAAAAAGGAAAATCAGAAGATTTCAACCGGGCCGAAGGCGTAAAAGACCCTGCAAACCTGCCAGGCAGGTAGTTTGCTAGAAAAATACTCTTCATTGATATAAATCATACCGGCAGCTTTCAGAAAAACCGCATTTTGCGGGTTGGGCTGCCGGTACCGGTCAATTCACTACCCTGTTGCCGGATGCTGCAGAAACAGGTTAGAAGATGACTTAATAACCGTATATTCATTCCATACAGGTATTGTTTTTGTCCGTCCGATTGCCAAAAGCCGGTTAAAATTTATTCCAAAAACCGTTTTTAGTGAGTTTCAACTAACCAAATGCGCTGAGTATACGTATTACAGTTCACTTGGTATTGAATTTGCACAACAACACCAATTGGCTAATTTTACAATTTTAATACGCGGACTCTGAGAAAATTTTGGAAAATATCCCGAACCGTATTACTGGTTTTGATTGCATTGATATTGCTGGCATGGCTGGCAATTCAAACAACACCTGTTCAAAACTGGTTGGTACGGCAGATAACCGGGCGACTTTCCAAAGACCTTCAAACTACTGTTCGCATCAAACATGTTGATTTTGCCCTCTTCAACAAAATGCTGCTGGAGGGCACCCTGGTAGAAGACAGGCAAAAAGATACCCTCCTCTATGCCGGAACGTTGAAAGTCAATATTACAGACTGGTTCTTCTTCAAAGACAATATCGAACTAAAATATATAGGACTGGATGACGCGGTGATACGGTTGAAACGCACCGACTCTGTATGGAATTACCGTTTCCTGGCCGACTATTTTGGCCGCGGCAAATCATCCGGCAAAAAAAGCAGTATCCAGTTGAACCTGAAAACAGTTGAATTTAAAAATGTGCAACTGATGCAGCAGGACGGCTGGCGTGGTGAAGACCTGGTGCTGCAACTGGGAAAACTGGACATTGATGCCGACCAACTGAATCTTCAAAAAAAACAGGTACGCATCAACACCATTGCAATAGACAAGCCTTCCTTTACGGTATACAATTATGAGGGCAACCGCCCGGACTCGTTACGCCCCAAAACCATTCATATTCCGATAGTAAATGATCCTAAAAACCTGCGCTGGAACCCGGGAGAATGGGAAATACGGGTAGGGGAAATAACCATGCAGGATGGCATTTTCAGGAATGAGGTGCAAATGACCCGTCAGCCTTACAGCACTTTCGACGGCAACCATATTGAATTCAGCAAAATCAAAGGCAATTTTAAAAATGTATTGTTCAATCGCGATACCATTACCGCGGCAGTAGTACTCAGCACCCAGGAACGCAGTGGATTGCAGGTAAAGAAATTACAGGCCAACTTCAAAATGCATCCCGAAGCCATGGAGTTTGGCAATCTTGACCTGATAACCAACCGCAGTCATCTGAAACATTTCTTTGCCATGCGCTATGAGACATTCGATGATATGTCGGACTTTGAATCCAAGGTGCGTATGGAAGCAGACCTTGCCGATGCGGAACTGAACAGTGATGATATTGCATATTTTGCTCCGGAACTGGCAGACTGGAAAAAACAGATCCGCATCAATGGTAAAATAAAAGGCTCTGTTGAAAACCTGTCGGCCCGCAACCTGGTCATTGAAGCTGGTAAGGATACCTACCTGAATGGTAACATCAGTCTCCGTGGATTGCCGGACATGAATAAAACCTTTATTGATTTTGTAGCCAATGATTTCCGGACTACCTATCCTGATGCCATCAGGATCATTCCCGAGTTAAAAAATATTACCCAGGTTCACCTGGAAGAGTTGAAATACATCCAGTTCAGGGGCAACCTGACAGGTTTCATTAAAAACTTTGTTACCTACGGTACTATCAAAACCAACCTGGGTACTATTGTGAGCGATCTGAATATGCGTTTTCCTGATAACGCTCCTACCGGTTATGCCGGTAATATCAAAACAGAAGGTTTTGACCTGGGCCGTTTTACCGGTTCACCACAGTTGGGCATTATTAATTTCCAGGGCAAGATCAATGGCAAAGGACTAAAAGCAAATACACTGAATGCCAGATTGGATGGTACTATTCATTCGCTGCAAGTAAAAGGTTATACCTACCAGGATATTATTGTAAAAGGAACGGTTACCAAACGTCTTTTCAATGGCGAGTTGGTGGTGAACGATCCGCACCTGCAGGTAAGCATGAACGGGCTGGTGAACCTTGACAAGGAAATTCCTGAATTTAATTTTGATGCCGATTTTACCAAAGCCGAATTACACAGCATCAACCTGCTGAAAGACAGCGTAGATTTTACCGGCAAGGTAAAGGTTAATTTCACCGGCGATCATATTGACAACTTTTTAGGTGTTGCCCGTATATACGATGCCACTATTATGAAAAAAGGCAAACGTATATCGTTCGATTCACTGAGCCTGGAGTCAAAAACTATGGGCAACAACAAAGTGATCACTGCTGTAAGTAATGAATTTGACGCTGCACTGGTAGGTGAGTTTTCCATTAAAGACATGCCGGCAGCTTTCAGCACTTTCCTCAATAAATATTACCCAAGCTATATTAAACCGGCAAAGGAAATTCCCAGAGATGAGAATTTCAGCTTTGTTATTACCACTAAAAAAGTAGAGGAATACCTCGACTTTTTTGACAAAAATCTCTCCGGCTTTAATTACAGTACCATTACAGGCCGCATCAACAGCAACGAAAACCTGCTGGACCTGAATGCAGAGATTCCGCAGTTTGGTTATAAAAATGTATTGCTGTACAACTTCAACCTGAAAGGCACCGGCAACCTGGATAGCCTTACAATGGAAAACTCCATTGCAGATGTATACATTAACGACAGCCTGCATTTTCCCGGCAGCAGTATTAATATCCGTTCATCCAATGATATGTCGCAGGTAAGCATTCGTACCAGTGCCAGCCAGGCTATCAATGCCGCCGATCTTTCCGCCAGGGTACAGACCATGCGCAATGGTGTACGCATTATATTCGATGAATCGCATTTTGATCTGAATGGTAAAACATGGACCATTGATAAAGACGGTGAAATGGTGCTCAGTAAAGAACTGGTATCTGCCGATGGTTTGAAAATTTACAACGGACAGCAGGAAATACTTGTTACCACACAACCTTCTGATATTGGTAACACCAATGATATTAAGATCGAATTGCTGAAACTGAACATTGGCGATTTTGTGCCTTATGTTGTCAAATCAAACAGGTTAGAAGGTTTACTGAACGCCAGCATAGACATTGTAGATCCTTTTGGCAAGATGCAGGTAGATATGTCAGGAGAAGCGGAAATGTTCCGTCTTGACAACGATTCTATCGGCACTTTACAACTGAACAGTAATTACAATCAGCATACCGGTGAAATACATTTTGCCACTGTTTCACAAAACAAGAATTACGATTTTGATCTGAAAGGCCAGTACAATCTGCCGGACAGTAACAGCAACAATGAATACCTGGACATTGTAACCAATTTCCGCAATACACGCATAAACCTGCTGGAACAGTATCTCAACACAGTGTTTACCGATGTGGGAGGTAATGCTACCGGGCAACTGGAAATACAAGGCCCGCCGGATGATCTGAAATATCTTGGCCGTGTAAGTCTGCAGGACGGTACGCTACGGGTAAAATATACCAATGTATTATATAAGATCCCGTCTGCTACTTTCAACTTCAGGGATACAGCCATTGACTTTGGCAGCTTCACCATCAAAGACGAGTTTGGTAATGCAGGACAGTTGACCAAAGGAGTATTAAAGCACCGTGATTTTGATAACCTGGATTTTGACTTTGCTCTCAACACCAATAAAATGCTGGTGCTGGCCACTACCGGTACATCCGGTGACATTTACTACGGCAACGTGTTTGCCAAAGCCAATGTAACCTTCCGCGGTCCGCTGGAAGATATGCGGCTGAATATCCGCGGCGAACCCGCAGACAGCTCCAAACTATTCATCAGGCCCAGTGCAGGACGTGAAAGTGGCCAGGCTGATTTTATTGAATGGAAAGTGTATGGTCGTGAAATGACACATGTACGCTCGTCCAAAGAAAGCAACCTGAATGTTGCGCTGGATATCCATGCCAACAACTACGCCAATGTGTATGTGATACTGGACGAGCTGACCGGTGATATTATCCAGGCCAATGGTACCGGTAATCTTAAAATGCGTGCATCTACCGACGGTGAGTTTACTATTACCGGCCGTTATGATATTGAAAGAGGAAAATACAATTTCACCTTCCAGTCATTGTTCCGCAAACCATTTACCCTGCGTGAAGATGCGGGTAACTATATTCAATGGACCGGCGATCCTTACGATGCAGATGTGCATATCAGTGCCGAATACCTGGCAGAGAACGTACGTTTCAGCGACCTGGGACTGGATCAATTCTCTATACAGAGCGGTGCCGCCAGCAGCGGTGTTAACAACAACGTACGTAAGTATCGTGGGGAAGTAGTGGTAATTGCCAAACTTACAGACAAGCTGCTGAAACCTACCATCAACTTTGAAATAGAACTACCCCCCAACAGTTCATTGAAAAATGATCCGGACGCGCAGGCGATCTTACAAAGGATTGAAAGCGATGTGAACGAACTGAACAAACAGGTAGCATTCCTGATCGTATTCAACAGCTTTGGGCCACTGTCCAGTTCTACCAACCAGGGCGGACTGGCCAACATTGCATTTGAAGGCGTGGTGGTAAACAGTATATCAGGCATTTTGTCCAATACCCTGAGTCAGCAGTTTTCCGGTATTTTCCAGAAGATATTTAATGATCGCAGTATCAAGGTTACCATCAACGCACAGCTTTACAACGGCTCGAACATTGTAGATAACCTGAACAGCAACCGTCTTAATATTGATCGCTCCAACGTTAACTTCAATTTTGGTAAAAGCTTCCTCAACGAACGACTTACGTTTACATTTGGCAGCGCGCTGGATTTTGGTTTATCATCCGAACAGGTGCAGGCTACCAAAAACCTGCAGTTCCTTCCCGATATTACCGCTGAATGGAAAATACGGCAGGACGGTCGCCTGGTACTGACCTTCTTCTACCGCGATTCCTACAACTATCTCAGTGGTACCGGTGCCCGCCAGAACCGTTCGGGTACAGCCATCAGTTACCGTCGTGAATTTGATCGCATCAGCGACCTGTGGAGAGGCAACCGTAACAAAAAGAAAAAAGCTCCTGAAAAACCGGATTCAACAACCAGCAAAGTGCCGGTACCGGATACTGTTAATTCAGAACAGAACGATAATTGATAATCCACGCCAATTAAGCTTAATCCTATTTTCCAGGTAATAAAAACCCTGCAAACAGCAGCCTATAGCTCACTGTTTACAGGGTAATCTTTTTTGAAACCCCGGGCCGTAATTAACCTTTCAGTATTTCGTGGCCCAGTTTATCGCGTTTGGTTTGCAGGTAACGTTCATTATGCGGGTTGGGGGCAATTTCAATAGGAACTGCTTCCACTATTTCAAGACCGTAGCCCAGCAAGGCAGCACGTTTTTTAGGGTTATTGCTCATCAGGCGTAATTTGGTAATACCCAGGTACCGCATAATCTGGGCACCGATGCCATAATCTCTTTTATCCATCGGGAAGCCAAGATGCAAATTTGCCTCTACGGTATCCAGGCCATTTTCCTGCAATTTGTAGGCTTTCAGTTTGTTCATCAATCCAATACCCCTGCCTTCCTGGTTCATATATATAATAGCACCTTTACCTTCTTTTTCAACCATCTCCATAGCGGCATGCAACTGATCGCCACAATCGCAACGCAGTGAGCCGAGGATGTCGCCGGTAAAACAGGATGAGTGTACACGTACCAGTATGGGTTCATCTTTCCCCCACTCTCCTTTTATTAATGCGAGATGTTCATTCTGAGTACTTTTTTCACGGAAAGCCACCAGTTTAAAATGACCGTGTTCTGTAGGCATGTCCACACGCACGATCTCTTCGATCAGCGAATCTCTTTGCAAACGGTATTCTATCAGGTCTTTGATAGAAATCAGTTTCAGGTCAAATTTTTTGGCAATCTCCTGCAATTCTGGCAAACGGGCCATACTTCCGTCTTCATTCATAATTTCCACCAATGCGCCTGCAGGTTCAAAACCGGCCAACCTTGCCAGATCAATAGTAGCCTCTGTATGTCCTGCCCTGCGCAGTACCCCGCCTTTTTTAGCCCTGAGCGGAAAAATATGTCCCGGACGTCCCAGGTCTTCGGGTTTAGTATTGGGATCTACCAGTGCCTGCATGGTTTTAGCACGGTCGTGGGCTGAAATGCCGGTGGTACAGCCATGCCCCAGCAGGTCAACAGACACTGTAAAGGCTGTTTCATGCAGGGCAGTATTATTATTTACCATCAGATCCAGTTGCAGTTCATCGCAACGGTCTTCAATAAGAGGAGCACAGATAAGGCCCCTGCCGTGTTTACTCATGAAATTGATGATCTCTGGTGTAACACAGCGGGCAGCAACAATAAAATCACCTTCGTTTTCGCGGTCTTCGTCATCCACTACAATGATCATTTTCCCTTTCCTGATGTCTTCAATCGCACTTTCTATAGTATCCAGCATGGGGTCGTTTATTTTCGCAAAGTTAACAACAATAAAATACAAGCCTGCAACATACAGGCTATCCTATAAAACAGCAGAAAGCAGCGTTTGGTTGTTTCGCATTGCCTCATTACCCGGATATGACCGGATACCGTCTTAAATAACAGAAAATCATAACATGATGTGTTTTTTACCCATTCCCTTCTACGGAAAATTTCCTGTATACCCGCGCTGCACGGGGTATCTGGGTAGTTTTATCAACGTGTTGCTGTGAATAACCTGTGACAGCTTTTTTTAACATTATTTTCTCATTTGAAGGTGATTTTCCTATACATTTGCCGGCGGTATTATTAATGCAGAAAGCCCTAAGCGCCATTGATTTGAAAAACCTCGATCCTACAAAACATCATAGCGATTGCATTTGATCATTAACCATTTTATTCTCATTAATAGCACATTAGTAGTTCTGAAAATCTTTATGCCGTTGCTGAAATTGATGAGTGTTAATCATTTCATAATATAGGGAAGGCAGCAATAATTACGTAATGTGGTCTTTCTTTGGGCTCCCGAATAAAAACCAAGTTTCAAAAACCAAACGTGTATATATGAGAAGAGTCATTCATTTTTTCTTTGTTATGCTCGCCTTTATGCTCGTCCAATCATCCACCGGTTTTGCCCAGGTAACAACTGGTAGCATCAGCGGTTATGTAAAAGACGAAAAGGGCGGAGCATTGGTAGGCGCTACCGTAGAAGCAGTTCACACCCCGTCAGGAACCCGTTACACGACCACAGCCAGCAAAAACGGTCAATATACACTGGCTAACGTACGTGTTGGTGGTCCTTACACTGTAAAAATCACCTTTGTTGGGCTTGAAACCTTCACAGCCAGTGATGTTTACGTGAAACTGGGTGAGCCTTTCGTACTTGATGCAGGGCTTGCATCTGGTAAAACCCTTGAAAATGTGGTGGTAACAGCAGGACGTCGGAACAACTCCGTACTGAATGCCAGCCGCACAGGTTCTATCACCAACATCGGTCGTCAGCAAATCCAGAGCATGCCTACGATTACACGTAGCATCAATGACCTGACCCGTTTAACACCCCAGGCAACCTCTACCAACTCTGGTGCTATTGGCGGCGGTAACTACCGTCAGAACTATATCACTGTAGACGGCGCTGATTTCAACAACACATTCGGTATCGGAACCAACCTTCCTGCAAACGGTTCTCCCATCTCTATTGATGCCCTGGAGGAAATTTCAGTAAGCGTAAACCCCTACGATATTAAACAATCAGGTTTTGTAGGTAGCGCTATCAACGCAGTTACCCGTTCCGGTACAAACGACTTCTCTGGTTCAGCTTACACTTTCTGGAGAAATCAGAACCAACAAGGTAATAAAGTAGGTTATAATGATCCGTTCACCAGACAACCCCTGCAGGTAAATACCTACGGTTTCCGTGTTGGTGGTCCTATCATTAAGAACAAACTGTTCTTCTTTATCAACGCAGAAAGAGGAAAAACTACCAGCCCGGGCCAAACCACCTATGCAGCTACTGCAACTTCTGGTGTTGGTTCTTATGGCAGTGATCCCAATATTGCACGTCCGCTGGCATCAGACCTGGACAATATTGCTACTTACCTGAAAAATACATATCAGTATGACCCAGGTTCATACCAGGGTTATGACTTCCAGAGCAAAAACACACGTTTTGTTGCCCGTATCGACTGGAATATCAGTCCTAAACACAGACTGAACGTTCGTTACAGCCAGGTAGAAAGCACTTCGCCCAGCTTTGTAAGTACTTCAAGAAGCCCGCTGAGCGGTTATTCAAGTAGTGCCGGACGTACCAGCATCAACGCTTTGTGGTTCAAAAACGCTAACTACTACCAGGACGCTAACTTCTATTCACTGGCTGCAGAGTTGAACTCTAACTTTGGTAAAATAGCTAACACTTTACGTGCTACTTATACTCACCAGAATGACCCCCGCAGTTCAGATAGTAAAACGTTTCCTTTTGTAGACATCCTGAAAGATGGTACTCCTTATACTTCTTTCGGATATGAGCCTTTCACTTTCGGAAACCTGCGTGACGTGACTACCTACTCATTTGTTGACTATATCACTATGCAGACAGGTATTCACAACATCACAGCAGGTGTTCAGTTTGATATCCAGAACACTAAAAACGGTTTCCAGCGTTTTGGTACCAGCTATTACACTTTCAACACATGGGATGATTTTGTAAATGGTGCCAAACCTCGTGATTTCGCATTGACCTACTCACTGTTACCTGGTTTTGCACAGGCTTACCCCCGTGTTAAATATGTTCAGTATTCAGTATATGGTCAGGATGAAATCTCAATCTCTAAAAACTTCCGTTTAACAGCCGGTTTACGTTTAGACCTGCCTACTTTCCCTTCAGTACCTGAGATCAAAACACATCCGCTGGTAGCAGCATTAAGTTTTGAAGGTGGTGAAAAAGTGAATACAGGTATCCTGCCTAAAACAAGGATTTTATGGTCTCCCCGTATCGGATTTAACTGGGATGTGAAAGGTGATCGTTCTGTACAATTGCGCGGCGGTACCGGTATCTTTACCGGTCGTGTACCAACAGTTTGGATCGTTGCTCAGTCTGGCGATGCTGGTCTGCTGCAGTTTACCCAAACTTATGCTGGACAGGCTAACACTCCCGGCAAATTCAACCCGGATCCTGCTGCTTACCGTCCTGCTACACCTCCTGCAGCCGGTACAGCTATTCCCAGCACTATCAGCGCTATCAGCCGTAACTTCAAATTCCCGCAGACATGGAAAAGCAGCCTGGCTGTTGACGTGAAATTGCCATGGGGTATGACTGGTACACTGGAAGGTATTTACAACAAAGACCTGAACGTGGCACTGGGCAGAAACCCGAACCTGGCAGCAGCAAGCCCATTAAATGTTGCCGGTGGATATGCTGATTCAAGACCTTTCTATCCTTATTATAACACAAACAAATTCCTGAATCCGCTTATCAACGGTCAGGCAGTTTCTCCTGGTACTACCCCCAGCGGTGCTGCACCCAGTTCAAGCAACGATGCATCAGCATTTAACCCTGCAGTACTGGACAACGCATCTAAAGGTTACTACTGGTCTATCACTGCAAAAGTTGATAAACAATTCAGCAAAGGTTTCTCTGCTTCATTGGCTTACATTCACAGCGAAGCCAGAAACCTGTATGATGGTAGCGGTGACCAGTTGTTGAATACATGGTCTCTGACTCCTATCGTTCGCAATGCTAACAACCCAGAGATGAGCTACGCTAACTACGTAGTACCTGATCGTGTGGTAGCAAGCATTTCTTATCGTAAAGAGTACCTGAAACACCTGGCTACAACAGTATCATTGTTCATCGAAGGTTCTATCGGTGGCCGTTTCTCTTACACTTACAGCAGCGATCTGAACGGTGACGGTCAGACAAACGACCTGATCTATGTTCCTAAAGATGCTACAGAGATCACCTTTACTGATTTCGCTTACAACGGTGTAACTTATACCGCTAAACAACAGAGCGACCTGTTCTTTAAATATATCGAGCAGGACAAATACCTGAAATCAAGAAAAGGTAAGTACGCTGAACGTAACGGCGGAAGACTGCCATGGCGCAACCAGGTAGATATCCGCATTGCACAGGACCTGTTTGCTAACATTGGTGGCAAACGCAACACCCTGCAGTTCACTCTGGATATCTTCAACTTTGGTAACCTGATCAACAAAAACTGGGGTATTTACAAAACAATCAATGCGAATGCCCTGTTAGTGCCTACCAACCAGTCTTCATTAGGTCCTAATGGTACAGTAAAACCAACGTTCAGATTACAGACAGATCGTAACCAACCTGTAACAAGTACTTTCAGAGACAACAACTCTCTGACCTCTACTTACTACATGCAGTTTGGTTTAAGATATATCTTCAACTAATCGTTGAATTGATCGCAATAAAAAACCGGTTTCAAATGAAACCGGTTTTTTTATGTATAATAATTTGTGCTTCGTTATATCTTCAGCATTGTTCTACGCTCTTTTTCTCCATCCCCATTTCAGGAATATGGGCAGAGCTTTGGCCCAGGTGGCAACATCGTGCTTACCATCTTTCAACTGCAGGTAATACAGATCCTTTCCTTCTTTATATCCCTTGGCTAGCAGCTCGCGCATAATATCAATGGTATCATCAATGGAATCGATCACACCATTGTTATTACGATCTTCTTTTTCATCCTGCTCACCACATTCAAAAAAGAATTTTATACCGGGCTGGTAATTTCCTTCGCGGATGGCTATGTGCATCATGCGATGTTTCTGCTCATTAAAATCCCTGTCGGCCCTGTCTTTGGAACGCCACCAGAAAGAACCGGAAAACGCACCTACTTTTGAAAATACACCGGGAAGTGTCCAGGCAATATCCAGCGCACTCAATGCACCCAGTGAAAAACCGGCAATAGCAGTTTGACCAAATGTATACTGATCATAATGTGCATGCAGCCAGGGCAGCAGTTCCTCTGCAATGAACTGGCGATATTGTACAGCTTTGGCACCACGACCTTTAAAGTCGGGGCCTGATGATACACCATATTCATTCAGGCGGTCATCGCCACAATGAATGCCTACACACAATACAGGATGAATAGTTGCTTCATGCAAAAGGTAACCGATCATTTTATCAAAACCCATTGCTTCCAAATCTTGTCCGTCGTTGACCAGTAACAGATCCGTGGTAACAGTATTAGCGGGGGTGGCCGGCAGGTACACAGTTAACTTTACTTCTCTACCCAGTTTTACGGAATAAATGGCATGGGAATCAACCCATGCATCAATCGTTAGTGGTGTTTGCATGGGCCAAAAGTAATAAATAACACCTTATAGCTATCTTTTACAAAAAAATGAGCTGTTTTTTTAATGTTGCGTTATGATTTGTTTTTTACACGCCGTTCAGATAAATTTGAGAGAGAGACCTGCGACTGCTTAAAAAAGAACGATCTTTAATCAGTACCCGTCTATGCTTACCTGCCCGCAATCATTTATTATTCAACCAAAAGCACTATTTCCTGATGAAAAAGATTGGAATCCTGTTCGGTAAGGAAAGAACTTTTCCGATGGCTTTTATAGAGCGTGTAAACAGTAAAGGGCTTAATGACATTGTAGCAGAACCGGTTCGTATAGATAAAGTGGTCCAGGGCGCAGCAGATGAATACGCTGTTATTGTAGATCGTATTTCGCAGGATGTGCCTTTTTACCGCGCCTACCTGAAAGATGCCGCCATCTGTGGTACTGCAGTGATCAACAACCCTTTCTGGTTCAGTGCCGATGAAAAATTCTTTAATAACTGCCTGGCTGTTAAAATAGGCGTACCGGTTCCCAAAACCGTTATTCTGCCTTCTCGCGAATTACCACCCGATACCAGTGATGAATCGTTTACCAATCTGTCTTACCCGCTCGACTGGGAAGGAATTTTTAATTACGTAGGTTTTCCTGCATATATGAAACCATTTGCCGGCGGTGGATGGAAAAATGTATATAAGCTGCACGACATGGAAGATTTCTTTCACAAACATCATGAAACCGGTCAGCTGGTAATGCTGTTGCAGGAAGAAATTATTTTTGAAGAATATTACCGTTGCTACTGCATTGGAGGTAAGCATGTACGTATTATGCCGTACGAACCACGCAACCCACATCATCTGCGGTATGTAAGTTCATTCTCACCTTCTGCAGAACGTTTGCAACAGATGGAAGATATTGTTATCCGACTGAATCAATACCTGGGATATGATTTCAATACGGTAGAGCTGGCTGTACGCGATGGTGTGCCTTATGCCATTGATTTCTGCAACCCTGCTCCTGATGCTGATCGTCCCAGTATTGGCGATGAAAATTTTGAATGGGTGGTGGAAACAGCCGCCAACTATGCTATTGAAAGAGCTACTCAGTATGCACCAGGTAAAGACAACCTTACATGGGGTCAGTACGTGGTAAGAAGCACGAAGAAACAAGCGTTAATCTGAAAATGCACCAATTTGAAAATTTGAAAATAAGAATGCGACTAAAGCTCCATTTCCAATTTGACACATCTTCAAATTTTCAGATCAGTATTAGCCCATTGATTAATTTGCACACAAACCAATCTGTACATCAACATTATGGCTGCCATTAATTACAACCACTTTACCCTGGGCATTGAAGAAGAATACATGGTTCTGGATCCGCAAACGCGCGAGCTCAAAAGCCATGAACAGAGAATAGTAACTGAAGGTCAGAAAGTGATCAAGGATAAAGTAAAGGCCGAAATGCACCAGGCAGTAGTGGAAGTAGGCACTGATATCTGCCAGAATGTAGATGAGGCCTTCAATGATGTATCTGTTCTCCGCAGAACCATTGCAGGTATTGCAGAAAGCCTCGACTGTCGTATAGGTGCAGCAGGTACACACCCCTTCAGTCATTGGGAAAGCCAGCTGATCACCGACCATATACGCTATAATGAAATTGTAAACGAGCTGCAGGAGGCTGCCCGCAGCAACCTGATCTTTGGCTTGCACGTGCACGTAGGCATGGAAAGCCGTGAAATGGCCAATCACATTGCCAATTCCACCCGCTATTTCTTACCGCATATTTACGCACTGAGCACCAACTCTCCTTTCTGGGAAGGAAGACAGACCGGCTATAAATCTTTCCGTACAAAAGTGTTTGATAAATTTCCCCGTACCGGTATACCTGAAACATTTGAAAGCATTGAAGCGTACGACAATTATATCAAGCTGCTGGTAAAGACCAATTGTATTGACAACGCTAAAAAAATATGGTGGGACCTTCGTGTACACCCGTTCTTTAATACAGTGGAATTCCGCATCTGCGACGTTCCTATGACGGTGAATGAAACCATTGCCATTGCGGCATTGTTCCAGGGTGTTTGTGCCAAGATCTACAAACTGCGTTCGCAGAATCTCAACTTCATTCAATACTCCCGCGCACTGATCAATGAAAATAAATGGCGCGCCAGCCGTTATGGTATTGATGGGCGACTGATCGATTTTGGCAAAGAAGAAGAGACCAACACCCGTGTACTGATCTACGAACTGCTTGATTTTATTGACGACGTAGTGGATCACCTGGGTAGCAGGCACGCCATCAATCATATTCCCCGCATGATGGAAGAAGGCACCGGTGCAGACCGCCAGTTAAAAGTATTTGAACAGAATAAAAATCTTACATCTGTTGTTGATTACATCACCAGTCAGTTCCTGGTAGGGATCTGAGAGGTTGCAGGTTTCTGGTGCTGATGCCAGATTGCTGATTATGTGAAAAGAGAAACATCAATCATGAGACGTGAATAGTGAGTGGTCGTTGCGATCCTTGCTCATGACTCACAGCCATTTCAGACTTATTAGAACCCCAAAGACGCGGAGACATAAAGGAACACGAAGAAAGATATTAGCAATTGGATATTAGCTGTTAGCAGTGAACAATCCCTTGTTAATTTTTCAACTTACCAACAATTACGCCTGGAACCCTGCGCTTGTACCTTTTATCTTCCGGTCTTCCCGACTTCTTCCAACTTCAAACTGCCTGCCTTATCTTTATACGGTACGGTATTATAACTGCCAATAATAAACCAACTACTGACTGTATATGCGTTACCTGCTGCTACTGATATGCGTGTGCTTTGCTACCCATGTCTTTTCACAAACTGTAATCGATACTGCTACCGTTTCACAGGCGGAACGTTTACTGGATCTGCAATTTACCCCTGCAGAAAAAGATTCTATGCTGGATGGGTTAAAACGCAATGTGCGTACCTACCATAAAATGCACCAGCAATCCATTCCCAACAGCATCCCCTATCCTTTTGCATTTACACCTGCCCCGCAAGGATTTGTAATACCTGTAAAACAGGAAACCATCAATTGGAATATTCCGGCTGCGGTATCACTTCCTGCCAATAAAAACGATCTGGCGTTTTATTCTGTAATACAATTGGCATCACTGATCAAAAACAAAAAGATCAGTTCAGTAGAACTCACACACTTTTTTCTTGATCGCCTGAAAAAATGGGGCGACACACTGGAATGTGTAATCACGCTCACAGAAGACCTGGCATTACAACAGGCACAGCAGGCAGATGATGAACTGAAAAAAGGTATTTACCACGGACCGCTGCATGGTATTCCCTACGGTTTAAAAGACCTGTTTGCTGTAAAAGGGTATAAAACCACCTGGGGATCGGTTCCTTATAAAGAGCAGATAATTGAAGAAGATGCTTTTGTGTATACACAGCTTAAAAAAGCCGGTGCTGTACTCTGCGCCAAATTAACACTGGGCGAGCTGGCGTTTAATGATCTGTGGTTTGGTGGCAGAACACGCAATCCCTGGAATATCAAACAAGGATCAAGCGGTTCTTCAGCAGGTTCTGCTTCTGCCACAGCAGCAGGATTGTTGCCTTTTGCAATCGGTACAGAAACACATGGTTCCATTGTATCGCCGTCCAATGTCTGTGGCACCACAGGCTTGCGTCCTACGTTTGGTTCTGTTAGCCGCAGTGGTGCAATGGTATTAAGCTGGAGTCTTGATAAGGCAGGCCCTATCTGCCGCAGCGCAGAAGATGCAGCTGTTGTTTTTTATTATCTGAAAGGAACTGACGGCAAGGATGCAGGTGCAATAGTACGTGCATTCAATTACACTGGTAAAGTAAACTGGAAAAAATTACGCATTGCCTATGCAGCCAACTATTTTAAAAATCTGCCACAAACAGCTCCTCAGTGGGCCGTGCTGGAAACATATCGCAAACTGGGAGCAGAGATCACTGCTGTTGATTTCCCGGATTCTGCTATTTATCCTTTTAACATTATGGAACCGGTGATCAATGCAGAATCTGCCGCAGCTTTTGATGAACTGACACGCAGCAACCGTGATGACCTGATCAGAAGACAGGACAAAGGTTTCTGGCCAAACAGTTTCCGTACAGCGCGTTTTGTTCCTGCAGTAGAATATATCAATGCCAATCGTCACCGCTCGGTACTGATAGAAAAGCTGAATGCTTTTACGAAACAATACGATGTAATAATAACGCCTACCTTTGGTGGCAGCCAACTGGCTATGACCAATCTTACCGGTCACCCGGTGGTAGTGTTTCCTGTTGGTTTTACACAAAATGGTTTACCCACCAGTATTACCTTGCTGGGCAACCTGTATGATGAAGCAACCATACTGGCTGTAGCCAAAGCATTTCAGGACAATACGGAGTTCAATAAAAAACATCCGGAGAAATTTCTTCAATAACAGGTAACAATACTTTACTTATACACCAGCAATTATGAAACGATTCTGCACAGCACTTGGATTACTTGCCATTATAAGCTGTAATACCAGGGAAAAAGTTGATCTTGTTGTATACAATGCCACCGTTTACACCGTAGACAGCGCTTTTTCTACTGCTACTGCCATTGCCGTGAAAGACGGAAAAATAGTAGCTACCGGCACTAACGAAACTATTGAACAGCAGTATGAAGCAACTGCAAAAAATGATGCAAAGGGCGCTTTTATATATCCCGGCCTGATTGATGCACATGCTCATTTTTACCGTTACGGATTGGGCCTGCGAACAGCTAATCTTACAGGAACAACCAGTTGGCAGGAAATTCTGGATAAACTGAAAGCCTTTGCTGCTGCAAACCCCGAAGGCTGGCTGATCGGTCGTGGCTGGGATCAGAACGACTGGGCTGTTAAAGATTTCCCGGTCAATGATCAGCTCAATGTATTATTCCCCAACAGACCGGTGATATTGTCAAGAATTGACGGACATGCAGCCATTGCCAACCAGAAAGCTCTTGATATGGCAGGTGTAAAACCCGGCATGCAGCTTACTGGCGGTACAGTAGAAACTAAAAACGGAAAGCTTACCGGTATATTGGTTGATAATGCAGAAGGGCTTGTATTTAAAATTATCCCTGCACCAACACCGGCGCAGATGAAAGCCGCTTTGCTGGCTGCACAGGAAAATTGTTTTGCGGTAGGGCTTACTACTGTTGACGATTGTGGCCTGGATCACCAGGAAGTAAGTTTTATAGACAGTATTCAGCAATCAGGCGATCTGAAAATGCGTATGTATGCCATGTTGAGCGATGCGCCGGAGAATTATACTTTCTTATTCAAAAAAGGAAAAATAAAAACAGGCCGGTTGAATGTACGTTCTTTCAAAGTATATGCAGATGGAGCATTAGGATCAAGAGGGGCCTGTTTGTTACAGCCTTACAATGATAAACCGGGCTGGCGGGGTTTCCTGTTAAGTACCCCTGCACATTTTGATTCTGTTGCCAGGATCATTTATGAAAACGGGTTCCAGATGTGCACACATGCCATTGGTGATTCCGGCAACCGTATTATACTGAATACGTACGCAAAATACCTGAAGGAAAAGAATGACCTGCGCTGGCGTATTGAACATGCACAGGTAGTGAACCAGCACGATTTTACATTATTTGGTCAGTACAATATTGTACCTTCCGTACAGCCAACACATGCCACCAGCGATATGTACTGGGCAGGAGATCGCCTGGGAGCAGAGCGCTTAAAAGGTGCCTATGCATACAAACAATTGCTGCAACAGAATGGCTGGATTCCATTGGGCACGGACTTCCCGGTAGAAGATATTTCTCCTTTCAAAACTTTCTATGCGGCCGTGGTACGTAAAGATGCCAAAGGATGGCCGGATGGTGGTTACCAGGTCGAAAACGCACTGACCCGTGAGGAAGCATTGCGTGGTATGACGATCTGGGCTGCCAGGTCAAATTTTGAAGAACATGAAAAGGGCAGCCTGGAAAAAGGTAAACTGGCCGATTTTATCATTACCGATAAAGACCTGATGAAAACCAAACCGGAAGAATTGCTTTCAATAAAAGTACTGGCCACTTATGTAGGCGGTGAAAAAGTAAAATAATTGCTGATGGCCGGGTTGTAAAATATCCGGCCTTTTTTATTCGTGCAACAATTCAGATTCATCTTTCAGGTGAACACCCGATAATTGTAAACGCAATGCAGCAGTAACGAGGTAGTTGATCTTTTGTGCGGCTACTGTTATGGATAACCCTGCTGCATGTATGTTAGAAATACAGTTACGCGATTCGTCCGTTAATCCCGGAACAGGTTTATAGGTTATATATACGCCCAGGCTATCGGGAGCACTTAAACCCGGCCGCTCTCCTACCAGCAACAGCACCAGCTTTGCCCGCAGCAATGTACCGATATCATCCCCCACAGCCACACGTCCCTGCTGTACCAGGCAAACCGGCGCCATGGTAAAACCCTTTTCACGAAACAATGGAAGTAATGTTTTAATCAACGCTGCTGCATGACGATTTGCGGCAGTTGCTGATAATCCATCTGCCACCACAAAAACAATATCATAGTCGCCGGCATATGTTTGTAATCTTTCAGCAGCAACAGCATGTAATCTGCGACCAAGATCCGGACGTTGCAGGTAATGGTCTCTGCCGTTGGCCTGACTGTTCAGCAACAATACTGCCAACCCGGTATCTTCCAATTCAGCAACGATCTTTTCTGTTTGTAAAACAGAATACACAGCATCACGTGCGTGCGCATGCGCCATTTTAAACTGCAACCATTGCTTTAGCGGCAGTCCGGTGCCGGTACGTCCCAGCGCAATTCTTGCCGTCGTAAACGTTTTTAGTGATTGCCAGGGATCACCTGCGGTATATTTTTTAGGAACTGCCATAAAGTGTAGCTGCGGTATTGTTATTACAATTTGCAATCGCTGTGTACCAGTGCAAAAAATACCAATACAATAGCCTATCCGTTCCGGAAAACTTAGTGCTTTGTTTTATGAATGATCTTTTTCAATACTTCCGGTTTTCCATCTATAGGATCCTGTATTATCAGTTGCAGCAATTGCGCAACCAATGGGTACACATTAATATTTTCAAAAGGTTTGAGCCGTTTCATTTTTTTGATATGTGGCCCCCATGCCATAAATGTAGAACGCATTACAGGTACCTGGCGTGGATCATAGCCATGTTTACCTGGTTTTATCCGGCTGCCGCTACGTACAGAAAACACTTTGGGATATTCTGGTGCCAGTATGATGTCGCCGATACGATGAAACTTATCATCACTACGTGTATAATGCCAGTCAGCAGGCGTTTCATCGGGCAGGTATACTTTGTAATGACTGACGCCCGCCTTTAACTGTTCATACGTATCACGAACATACGTTGGGTCTTTTGCATATAGCTGCACCAACACATCTTCATAAGATATAATAAACTTTGAAGTATCAATAGCCGGCAAAGGAATAGGACTGGCAGTATCTACAGCAGCCATTCCATGATCTGATACAAAGACGAAATCAACCGGTAAATGCAGCGAATCAACCATCGCCGTCATTTTACCAATACTCTTATCTACAAACTGCACGGCTGCTGCTGTCTGCGGACTTTCTGGTCCATAGGTATGTGCTTCATGATCTACTTCAGGGAAATAGAACGTGATCATATGCGGACGTCTTTCCTGAGGTAACTGTAACCAGTTCCTGAGCGTTTCAATACGTTTATCAATGGCGATATCTTCGTTGTACGAATAATAATAGGTAGGTCTCACCCCCTGTATCGCAGCCTCTGAACCAACCCAGTAAAAACTGGCAGATAACATCTGCTGTTGTTCTGCCAGCACCCATAGCGGTATTCCGCCATACCAGCCACTGTCTGCAGCATTTACAGTATATGCATACTTTTTACCAACCGATGGTGCATAAAAATAATTGCTTACAATACCATGATGAGCCGGGTACAATCCTGTTACCAGCGAATAATGGTTGGGAAAAGTAAGAGAAGGAAAAGAAGGGATCATATAATCAGCCCTTACCCCTTTTCCAGACAATCGCAACAGGTTTTCTGCATGATATTTCTGTGCAAAGTCATACCGGAATCCATCAGCAGAGATCATGATCACATAAGGTTTGTTCATCTGATCGGGACTGTTAGTCCTGTTGATGATCACGTGTTGTGTAGTATCCTTGGGACGTTGTGCATTTACCTGTGTACCGATCATCAGGCAACTCAATAACATCAGGGGCAACCTGTTCAGCATAATACATTTTTATCGTTAGTACAGATACATTTCTTACCCATGACCTCAGCAATGCAGTAACGGTTTACTGCAACAGCCGGTGATTGGCATTTACCGGCAAATGATTTCCCTGCTCATCCATAATACCTTGCTGTATAAGCCATTGTTCAAATTCCGGCGCAGGACGTAAGTTCAGTAATTTTCTGATAAAAAGAGCATCGTGAAAAGAGGTAGATTGATAATTGAGCATGATATCATCTGAACCCGGCACCCCCATGATATAGTTACAGCCGGCTACCCCCATCAATACCAGCAGGTTGTCCATATCGTCCTGGTCTGCTGCCGCATGATTGGTATAGCAGATATCCATTCCCATTGGCAGCCCTAACAATTTTGCACAGAAATGATCTTCCAGTGCCGCACGCGTGATCTGTTTACCGTCGAACAGGTATTCAGGCCCGATGAATCCTACTACTGAATTTACCAGTAATGGATTAAATGCACGCGCCACTGCATATGCCCTTGCTTCGCAGGTTTGCTGATCAACGCCTTCATGTGCATTGGCAGATAAAGAACTACCCTGCCCGGTTTCAAAATACATAAAATGATTACCCACAGTACCACGTTGCAAAGTATTGGCAGCATCGTAAGCCTCCTGCAGCAATGCCATGTTTACGCCAAACGCCGCATTTGTTTTTTCAGTTCCGCCGATCGATTGAAACACAAGATCAACAGGAGCTCCGCGTGGTATGATGTTCAGAGTAGTGGTAATATGACATAATACACATGATTGCACAGGAATAGCATATTTTTCGCGCACCTCTTCCAACATCTGTAATAATGCAATAACAGTGGCGGGATTATCGGTAGCAGGATTAATACCAATTACTGCATCGCCACTGCCATACAATAGTCCATCTACCAGGCTGGCTGCAATACCTTTCAGATCATCTGTGGGGTGGTTGGGTTGCAGGCGGGTAGAAAAACGTCCTTTCAAACCAATGGTATTACGGAACTTTGTTACCACTTCACATTTGCGTGCTACCGCCACCAGATCCTGGTTACGCATCAGTTTGGAAACAGCGGCCACCATTTCCGGCGTTAAACCCGGTGCCAGTGTTTGCAACATGGCAGCAGTAGCTGCATCACTCAATAACCAGTCGCGCAATTCACCTGTGGTAAAGCTGCTGACCAATGTAAAAACCTCTTTATTATGCGAATCAATGATCAGGCGTGTAATTTCATCCTGCTCGTAGGGGATTACTGTTTCCTGTAAAAAAGTCTTTAGCGGAACATCTGCCAGTGCCATCTGGGCCGCCACGCGTTCTTCATCGCTATCTGCAGCCAGCCCGGCCAATACATCTCCCGAACGCAGGGGAGAAGCTTTTGCCAATAGTGTTTTCAGATCCTGAAAACGATAAGTATAATGACCTATGGTAATTGCAAATGACATATGTATTGTAACTATAGTTTTATACAGCGTTATATGGATACAACCTGGCTGCTCTTCCTCCACCTGCCGGTCAGAACAAAAATAAATCCTGCCACCAGCAATCCTGCAAAGAACAATACACTCAATAACCAGTTATACCACACAATAGCAATTAAACATAGTATTGCCAGCAATAAGGCAATCAGCGGAAACCACGGATAAAAGGGCACTTTAAAAGGTCGCTCCAGGTCAGGCTCTTTACGCCGCAGTATAAACAGGCTGATCATGCTGATAATATACAATACGATAGCACCCAATGCAGCAATGATGATCGCCTTGTCGGTAGAACCGGCACACAGTGCAATGATACCAATACCACCGCCGGCCAGCAGCGCGCGGTGCGGTGTACGGAATTTTTTGTTAACACCAGCCAGGTAAACAGGCAGATAACCACTTCTTGCCAATGCAAAGATCTGTCTTGAATAACCTACAATAATACTGTGAAAAGAAGCGATCAATCCAAACAGGCCAATGCCTGCAAATAATTTTGTCAGGTTGTTTTGTTTACCCAATACAATACCTATTGCCTCCGGTAGCGGATAATCAATATTGCTCAATCGACGCCAGTCTGTAATACCGCCGGTAAATATCATTACGCCCAATGCCAGTACCACCAACGTAAAGATGCCATAAATGTATCCGCGTGGTATTGTTTGTTGTGGTTGCTCTACCTCTTCTGCTGCCATGGCCACTCCTTCAATTGCCAGGTAAAACCAGATCGCAAATGGTATTGCAGCAAAAACACCAGGCCAGCCGGCCGGCATGGCATGCTGCATAAAATTATCCATGGAAAAAGCAGGCGCTACAATACCCATGAATAACAATAACTCAGCCACTGCCAGCAGGGTTACTACAAGTGTAAATACCGCAGACTCTTTAATACCCAGCAGATTGATCAATGTAAATACAACAAAGCAAACTATGCCGGTTGTCAACACAGGTATAGCCGGATACAGGAAATGTACATAACTACCCAGTGCAAAAGCAATAGCCGGAGGTGCCAGCAGAAACTCAACAAGTGTGGCATACCCGGCAATCATTCCGCCTATTGGCCCCAATGCCTTATAAGCATAGGCAAAAGGCCCCCCTGCATGTGGTATAGCAGCGGTCAGTTCTGTAAAACTGAAAATAAATACAATATAAAAAATGGTAATGATCAATGTGGCGATCAGAAGTCCCATTGTACCTGCAATGCCCCATCCGTAATTCCAGCCGAAGTATTCGCCGGAGATCACCAGGCCTACAGCGATAGCCCACAGATGTACAGGTTTCAATACTTTTTTTAATGCAGGAGCGGGTGCAGCCATATTATTTACATTGTTTTTGGTGTATGAAAATAACAGGCAGGCAATCTTTTTAAAGTTACTGATTAAGCAGTAAAAGCTCCTGACAAAACCTTCTGACTGCAAAAAGCCCCGGAGAACAGTTTAAAATTTTATTAAATCATCATGCATTTTCAGCAATAAACTGTCTTTTATAGTGCACATAAAAGCCCCTCCGGACCGCTATAACAGTAAAAATTGGTAATTTTGCAGCGATGTACAAGAACGAACAGCAACCATCCATCCGTGTAGCGATCCTGGACCTTTATGAAGGACATGCCAACCAGGGTATGCGTTGTTTGCGCGAATTGTTACAGGAGTTTGCCCGCCAGCACCAGTTAAAACTGGTATGTGACGAATTTGAAGTGCGGCAGCATAAACAGCTACCAGACTTTTCCTACGATCTCTATATTTCCAGTGGCGGCCCCGGATCTCCCCTCGACAGTGAGGGCAGCGAATGGGAGCAGCTTTATTTCAACTGGATACAGCAAACCATCCGGTTTAATGAGGATGACAAAAATCAACACAAAAAATATGTGTTCTTTATCTGTCATTCCTTCCAGCTTGCCTGCCGGTACTTTAATATAGCCAAAGTAACACGCAGACGTTCCACTGCCTTTGGTGTTTTCCCGGTACACATGTTGCCCGATGGCACCAATGAACCCATTTTTGCCGGTTTACAGGATCCTTTCTATGTGCTGGACAGCCGCGATTACCAGGTTGTACAACCCGACTACGACAAACTGCAGGAACTGGGTGCCAGTCTGCTGGCCATTGAAAAAGAACGTCCGCATGTACCGCTGGAACGCGCCATTATGGGTGTACGTTTCAATCAATATATGGTGGGAACGCAGTTTCACCCGGAAGCAGATGCTGTGGGTACCAGCATGTACCTGCAACGTGATGATCGTAAACAGATCGTTGTAGACAATCATGGTTTTGAAAAATGGCAATCCATGATCGAACAACTGAACGATCCCGACAAAATACTGTATACCTACGCACATGTCATTCCCAATTTCCTGAATCTTGCTACAGAACAATTGCTGAGCGAAACGCAGCATGTGGTGTAATTTGAAGTGCTGATATTCATTTATTCCTGACTTCCGGTCTTCCGGACTTTTATTAATGCGCCATACTTCGCATTTCGCCCGCCCGGATGAGCCAGTCGGGTATTCTTTTCAGATTTCAGACCTCAGACTTCTGCCTTTCCCTGAACCTTGCACCTTGTACCTTATCTTCCTGGCTTTCCAATTTCATGTTTTCCGACTTCCTGTATTTATCATTACCTTCCGTTTATAAACCACCGGTTATGGTAACCAGTCTGCGCAAAGCCTACAACGCCGCATTTACCGAAGAACAATACAATGCATTTGTTGATAAACTGAACAGTGAATATCCCGGCGCCATTGATTTTAAAATAGCGGAAACACCTGTTTTTATTGATAAGGCATTTGGCAATAAACTGATCGATGCATGTGAAAGCATTGTTGATATCATTCTTGATCCGGCATTTAAAACCCTTACCGAAAATGCCATTCCGGCCAAAGACAGCGTACCGGGTGAAAATGATCATGCCCATATGATCGCTTTTGATTTTGGTGTATGTGTTAATGAAGAAACAGGTGAGCATGAACCACGACTGATTGAAATGCAGGGATTTCCTACCCTGTTTGGTTTTCAAAGCTGGTTTCCCGATATACAGCGGCAGTTCTTTTCCATACCAGAAAACTATACGCAGTACCTGGGCAATTACACCAGGGATACTTACCGTGACGATCTGCGTAGTATTCTTACCGGCAATAGACCGGCAGAAAACGTGATCCTGCTGGAAATAAAACCACACCAACAGAAAACAAGAATTGATTTTTACTGTACCGAAACCATCACCGGCATTCGTCCTGTTTGCATTACAGAACTAATACAGGAGGGAAAAAAATTATTCTATATGCGTGATGGTGTAAAAACAGCCGTACAACGCATATACAACCGGGTGATCTTTGATGAACTGAACGCACAAAAGGATCAACTGGGATCATTTGTTGACATTACGCAGGAACTGGATGTGGAATGGATACCGCACCCCAACTGGTTTTACCGCATCAGCAAATACACATTGCCATTTATCCGTCACCCATATGTACCGTCCACTTTCTTTCTGAACGAAATCAAACAGGTTCCGCACGACCTGGAAAATTATGTATTAAAACCTCTGTTCTCGTTTGCCGGACAAGGTGTGGTGATTGATGTAACGCAGGAAGACATAGATAAAATAACAGACCCGCACAACTGGATACTGCAACGTAAAGTGCAGTACGCCGATATTATTGAAACACCTGATATTCCTGCCAAAGCAGAAATAAGGATGATGTATTGGTGGAAAGATGGCTGGGCCCGTCCGAAACCAGCTATTAACCTGGCACGCCTCAGCAAGGGTAAAATGATCGGTGTACGCTATAATAAGGATAAAACCTGGGTGGGTGGTACCGTTTGCTATTTTGAGCGGTAATGATCATTATAGCATGCCCAGGAACTTTTCAATTTCCTCCCATCGGGTAGTTATTACTTTGCCTTCTTTATCGATCAGCACATACGCTGGCCGTCCGGAGACATTATAGTTTTTCAGAACAGCCTTGTCTCCTTTGGCATGTATATAAGGCAACTGGTTGGCCTCAATGATCCGTGCTATATGTTTTTCATTTTCAGTGGTCATACCTATTACTTCGAGTCCTTTTGCATGATACTGATTGTAGAGGGCTGTTATTTTAGGTAATGCCAGAATGCAATAGCCACACCATGTTTCCCAGAAATCCAGCAATACATATTTACCTCTCATATTTCTTAAAGAAACAGTATCACCATTAAAGGTCGCATAGCTGAAATCAGGCGCACTGATGCCTGTCTTTACCATCATAAAACCAGTATCTTTTGAAACAGGTCTTTTATACTCCAGTGTTTTATAAGCATTCCATGCGCTGGAAAGTATAATGTTATCATGCATTTGAGGAATATTCACAACTATATTGCTCAACTGGTAAGATGCCTTGAATACCGTGCCGTTCCAGTAACAGATACGTCCTGTCCGTACAACAAAACCGGAAACTTTGTCCAGGTACAACGTATCGGTGGTAAGTTCATTAATACTGTTCAATGGATATGCCAGTACAATGATCTGATGATCTCTACTATCCAGCAACTGTATAGCAGGTTTTTGCTTCAGTAAAAAACCGAGCATTTGCTTTTTTACCAGCAGCGTTTGAAACGGTAACAACGCCATCCTTGCTTTTGCCGGGTTGTTTGCATTGTTTTCATAAGCATAAGGATTGAATACCCTTACACAACTATCATCATGATCTACTTCAAAACTGCGGCTGCCATCATAATAATATTCAAATGTTCTTTTCTGGTAAGCTCCCTGTAAATGAAATATGGCACCAAAAATAGAATCCTGTGGTCTTGGTTCCAGCCATACGGTACCGGTTGCTTCAAAAACAGAATCGGCCTTAATATTATATACACTTCTGTACAGTGAATGGTAGGTCAGATTGCTCAATGAATTATATTTCTGCTCCAGTTTGCGTAAAAGCTCTATGGCCTCAATACTGTCTGTTTTTTGTGCATTTGCCGTTATTGTTACCAGCATTGCAACAGCAATAAATATTTTTTTCATGCCTTACTTTTATACGAAATTATTGGCTGCATTATCTGCCTGCAAAAAGCTTAGCCTGATGCATTTATTATTTAGACAGATGCCCGGATAAAAGGACTGGTCTAAAAATAGTGGGCATTGGTCGAATGGAATTGTATGGCACAAACATACCTTTAGCTTTGACAGCATTGTATGGAATTAAAGAAAAAGCACTTATTCTTAACATGGCAGGAAGCATTATTCTTTGTCTTCTTTTTCATGATATTTCCCCTTATTACCGGACTACAGTACAGGTCACTCTATGACAATCAGGTTTTTTTTGAAACCTTTTCTTATCATACCACCGGTGGTTTACTGACTATTTTTCCTTTTCTGTTCTATTATAAGGTAATAGTGCCCCGTTACCTTTTTACCCGCAGATATTTGTTATTTGTCTGCGCATTACTATTATTTATTGTTGCCTATGATCTGTATATCCGCTACGTTACAGATCTGGGCATCTCTAAAATGTCTTTCTTACCGGATGGGGTACGAAAAATTGCAAAAGGCGCCTTTAAAAGAGCGGACTGGATAAGACAAAGTATTACGCTTACCATTACAAACCTGTTAAGTGTTACTGCAGTAGCCTTTTTTACACAGGTATTACGTAAGGAGCGGCAGGTACAGCAGTTACAGCAACAACAGCTACGCATGGAACTGGATGCATTAAAAGCCCAGCTTCACCCGCATTTCTTTTTTAATACCCTCAACAATATTTATTCGCTGGCACTGCAGCGTTCAGCAGCAACTGCCCCTGTTGTAAACAAACTGGCAGCCATGATGCGTTATATGCTTTACCTGTCCGATGCTTCTGCAGTTCCCGTGCAACAGGAGATTGATTTTATCAGTAACTATATCTCGCTGGAACAATTACGTCATGACGACAATGTGCACATCAGTTTTGATTTTCAGGGAAAAGCAGAAGGTGTTACCATTGCCCCATTTTTATTACTGCCGTTTGTGGAAAATGCTTTTAAGCACGGGATTGATAATGAAACGGGAAATGGATTTACAGAGATCGTTATAGTAACAGAACCGGGTGAATTAACAATGACCGTGAAGAACAGCAAACCACAGTTTGCAACTGATACTGTCAATCATAAAGGTGTGGGGTTAAGTAATGTTCAGAAAAGACTGGCCTTACTGCATCCAGACAAACACAAATTGCTCATAACAGATACAGAACACCAATATTCGGTATATTTAAATCTATCTTTAGCCTGATGTTGAATTGCCTGATTGTTGACGATGAACCACTGGCACGACAGGTATTGGAGAGTTATATTTCTCGTACACCTTTGCTGCTACTGACTGCTATTTGCAATAATGCGGTAGATGCTTACCGTACTTTACAGGAACAGGAGCTGATGGTTGATATTCTTTTTCTGGATATTAAAATGCCACGTATTGATGGAATCCGCTTTCTGCGGTCATTAAAACAGCCTCCTGCGGTGATCTTTACCACTGCTTTTTCAGAATATGCTGCAGAAAGCTACGACCTTAATGCGGTTGATTATTTATTAAAGCCTTTTTCGTACGAACGCTTTTACAGAAGTATTGAAAAGGTATTGAAAATAAATCCCCCGGTAAAAAGAGCAGATAATGCAACAAACTATTTGTTCATTAAAGCAGATAACAATCTGATAAAGATCTTTCACCAGGATATTCTGTACATACAGGCAAGGAAAGATTACCTGAAACTGGTAACGAAAAACAACAGTTTCCTTACACACATGACCATGAAGTATATCGGATCATTGTTACCAGAAAAACAGTTTGTGCGTGTGCATCGTTCTTATATTATTTCACTGGCCGCCATTAACATAAAGGGGAAGAATTTTGTTGATATAGACAATGTAAAGATCCCTGTCAGTGATAGCTATAGGAATCCGCTGGAGAAAGCATTACAAAAATAACCTGAAACTGCCGCTTGTGTAGCTACCGGCTGCATCTCAATGTCAATCTCTATATTTGGGATACATCAATCAACGCTATTATGCCACACTTATCAGATATTAAAGGGAAAGAGATCGTTCCCGGTTATTTTGGTCGTTTTGTACACGGTGAAACAATGACATTATCATTTGTAGACATTGAACAGGGAAAAAGTTTACCGGAACACAGTCATCCGCACGAACAGATTACCCATATACTGGAAGGAGAACTGGAAATGATCATTGGTGGTGAAAAAATGGTATTAACTGCCGGTAGTGTATATGTAATACCAGGTAATACACCCCACAGTGCCACAGCCCTTACCCAATGCAGGGTATTGGACGCTTTCCATCCCGTAAGAGAAGATTATAAAATATAAGATCAGACAAAAAAGGAACAAGGTACAAGGCTTCAGCCCTTGCACTTTGTTCCTTGTACTTTATCTATTTCAGCTTATTTGGTTTCCATCCAGTCCGGACGCATATCGCTGTCTTTCTTTCTGCTGATCATATTTATATTGATCAACCAGCCATCCAGGCGATATAACATTTCCAGTTCTACTTTAAAGTTCCTGTATCTTTCATCTGCAGTTTGTATAGTAAAAGTAGTTACTACAAAATCCTTCTCTTCTGAAGCAGGATCATAATCACCGGTAAGGTAATAAGCACTGCCGTCTACCATTTTCAACCGGCAGTTTTTCAATTGCTGGTACAGGCGTTTGTACTCTTTGGAAGCTTTGCCAAAATCCTCGCTTTGCAACATGGTAGCCTGCCAGCTTGCGGTAGTATCCAATGCAGAATGGTACAACCCCACCTCGCAATTGGTAGAGCCTGGTAAACGGACAGTAGAAGCATATCTTTCAAAATCGCCTTCTGCCAATACCAGTTCACCCGAAATGTGTTTGTAATTGAAAGGGAAATCACCAAGTATCTTTTCTACTGCCGTAATGAACGATGGCGTAGAAGTGGTGCTCTTTTCAGCAGCTTTCTGAGCCTGTGCCTGCATGGTAAGCACGACAGTACATGCCGTGAACAGGCGGGTTAGATTTTTCATTGGGTTAGTTTTTACAAAAATATATAAATACCACCTCGCTTTCCTCATTAACGTTACCCACAGATGGGGATTACTTATAGAGTTGTTAAAACTGCTGCATTACCGCCAACACATGCATATTCCTTTGCATATAACCATGCTGGTTTGATACATTTATCCGGCGGTGGTCACCGCCGGATGAGCTGATTATTTCGTTAGCGTATAACGCACGCCTGCAAACCCGCGCATGCCCTGGTTGGGTGCATATACATAGTTTGGATCAAAGGTCAGCCCGTACGGATTATCCGGTGTTGGAATAGCCTGTCCATTGCCATCAAACTGTACATGTTTATCAAACGGGTCATTGGTGCGTGCAATCAGGAAAGGCGTTCCTTTTGCAGGTGTCCAGTTCAGCAGGTTCTTGATACCTGCATATACCTCCCATGAAGCACCCAGTTTTTTACTGAACTGTATATTCTGGATACTCCACACCGGGGATAGGGGTTTACGTGGATCCAGGGGCGATAACAACGGCAGCAACATTGGGCCATAAATATTTCCGGTATAATCAATATTGATTGCCAGCGGCCGGAAGGTATAAGACAATGACCAGGTACCACTCCACCGTTCGGTGAGCAATTGTCTTGATGTTTGCCGGTTACCATCATGATCGGTATTGGTGATCTTCACATCCATGAATGTGCTGCCGATATGCCCGCGCAATGAATTGGTAAAACCAAATTCAGCGGCCAGGCTGATCCCTTTTGAAACAGCATGTCCGTTCAGGTTATCATAAATGATCTGGTTAACATTGGTTGTATAATCCGGTAAAATACGGTTGGTGAAATAAGTATACCATACACTGGCATCCAGCGTAAGCCACCAGTTGGTAGTGTAGATCTTTTTTACATAATTGATATTGGCATTATAGCTGCGTTCTGGTTTCAGGGTTGACCGGATCACTACTGCACGCGCACCGGTCAAGGCAGCATGATCTTCCGTAAATAAATTCACCACGCGGAATCCTGTACCGGCATTCACACGGATTATATCATTGGGTGAAAGCGTATATTTCCACGCAGCCCGGGGTGTAAAAATATGCCCATGTACCGGGTGATGATCCCAACGGGCACCCAGCAAGAGTTCCTGCCGGCCGGTCAGTTTTATCTGGTCCTGCAACAGTATACCGGGTAATGGTGTTTTATCCGGCCTGTTTTGCAGGGTAATGGTATCCATGGTAGCTGTAGTATTGTCATCATACCAGGTATACCGGAACACGGCACCTGCCAGCAGGTCATGACGCCCGATTGTTTTATCCCAGGTGAGTTGTCCAAAGGCAACCTGTTGCAATGCATTGTACAAATGCGTGCCGTATGCCGAACGCTGACGATGGTTATTGTAAGAATAGGAGAACATGATCTTTTCCCGTACCGGCAACTGGTAATTACCAATCAATTCCCATCTGGCCGTATAGATACTTTCACCATACAGGCTATCACCGCCGCGGAATTGTTTATTCCATCGAACATCACCACCCCAGCGGTCTTCATAAATATACCGGATAGCAATACCTGCTGCACGATTGCCGGCACGTTCAAACTGGTATTTATTAAATATGGAAATCCTGTTCTGAAGCGTTACATCGGTAAAGTTGTCACCGTTCTTATCATAGATCTTATTAAAGCTGAAATAATTCATGCCAAGCAAAGCGCTTGTTTTTTTAAAAGGCTGGTATTTGGCTGCCGCATCCACATTGTATTCCTGCCATGAAGTAGCCATTACATCTACAGATACCAGCGGTGCTTTGGCCGGATTTTTTGTAATGATATTGATCAGTCCGCCAATAGCTTCAGAGCCGTACAATGATGAGGCCGGACCTTTTACCACTTCAATCCTTTCTACCAATGAATTGGGAATGCCTGACAAACCATACACCGTAGACAGACTGCTTACAATAGGCATACCGTCAATCAATACCATGGTGTAAGGACCCTCCAGTCCGTTGATGTGGATATCGCCGGTGTTACATACGTTGCAATTCAATTGCGGACGAACCCCGTTTACCTGTTGCAAGGCATCAAATATGGAAGGCGTAGGATTTCTGCGGAAGAACTGCGGTGTGTATACTTCTACCGGAACAGGACTATTGGTCCTGGATACTGCTTTCATGGTACCTGTCACTACCACATCATCCAGTTGCCGCGATAATGATGTCATTTTTATATGCAGCGACATTTTGTTATCTGTTACCTGCAGCGTATCAGTACGATAACCTGTAATACTGGTAACAAGCGTAACCGGCAACGTAATATTTTCCAATACAAAACGCCCCTGTTCGTTGGTAAGCACAGATGTGTTGCCTGCAGTAACAACAGCACCTGTCAGCCGTTCACCGCTAAAACTATCCCATACTGTACCTGTAATTGTCTGGGCAGTCAGTACAACAGGCACACACGATATTAAAACCAGTTTTACAACACGTATAATTATGCACATTTAAATTAATTTTTAGTCTTGTCTAAATTAATATTTAGCCAAATATAGTCATTCAATTTAAATAGGCAAAAGTTTAAAGGTGTGTCACTGAGATATTTTAAGCGCTGAGAAGAGGTAATGACAATAAAAAAGCCCCGCCTGGAGCGAAGCTTATTGTGTTAATTTCTACCGGATTTTCCGACTTCCGGTATTCCGGACTTTTTTTGAGCCACAGAGGCACAAAGGAACACGAAGAAAGGTGTTAGCTGTGAACGATTACTTGTTAACTTTTCAACCTACCAACCTGCCTGCGCTATTTCTCTTCCGAACTTGTATTTGCTCGCAGCTTTTTTGAACCACAAAGAGAGGGATTAGAAATTGGACAGCCTTTAGCAGTTAGCAGCAGTAAGTATTCTTCACTTTTATAGGCCATTGAAACAGGCAAGGCCACATCGTGACCGCCTGTTAATAGGAACATGCATTTTTATGTTTCCCGGCTCCGTCAGGAGGCTCCTGACGGAGCTGAATACTGCAATCAAATTACTATCAGCGGGTAGCTCCGGAGCCTAATAAAACCGACTATCCATCATTCACAACTCACCACTACCCTAGTTCATTTTCTTTTTCAACGTACTTACCTGGTCCTGCAGATTGCTTACCAGTGATGCCAGTTGATTTACATCCCAACGCTGCTGTACATTGGCCTTAGCTATTACCAGTGATGCCTTCCACATTTCAATAACATCTTCTGCATTGATATTGTAAGGCTGGTAAGCCGGGTTATCACTGATCAGGGTGTATTTGTTTTTGGAGCGATTGCTCTTCATCACTCTTTTATATACAATGCCTTCACTACGTGATATCACTATATAAGTGTTGCTGTTGCGCACATCATACATATCATCCACCTTTTCACCTACTATTACAGATCCACTGGGTGTGGGCAACATTGAATCTCCCACTATTTCAAAAGCACGGTAAAATCCCGATGACAACATGGGCAAAGTAAACGTATTCAGCTCATCAATAAACTCCGGATCTGCATAGCCTGCCAGGTAACCGGCTGCAGCTTTTACCGGAACAAATTGAATTTCTGCCACTCCTGATGCCATTTTCTGCGCGCGGCGTTTGGCCAGGTATCCGCCCTGGCTGTCAGACAGGTTCTGCAGCAACAATTCGTCCAGCGACAGTTTGAATAACTCACTCACCACTTCCAGTACATCAATGCGCGGCTCGGCACGCTCTTCTTCGTATGCGCCCAATAGTGAACGTTTGATGCCCAACCGTACCGCAAATTCTTCCTGTGTCCATCCACGTAGTTTACGCAGATGCTTCAGATTTTTTCCGGCTAATGACATAGACTAATAAGTTTAGCGCAAAATACTAATTTTTTTAACAATACAAAAAAGAATGTGATTCTGTGTACCGGTTAGGGGATACAGGATGCGGGGTAAAGCAGTCAGGCTGCGTTATACTTCCGGCATTATTCCCTGAGCTTTGTTCCGGTTTTCTTTTACACCTCAAAAGCTGAAACCCTTAGTTTGTACGCTTTAATACGCAGGAAGGAGGCAAGAAGGTAGCAGGAAAGATGCCGGGTGCCAGATGCCGGTTTCCGGATACGGGATAGAGGATGCGGGGTAAAGCAGTCAGGCTGCGTTATAATTCCGGCATTATTCCCTGAGCTTTGTTCCGGTTTCTTTTTACACCCCAAAAGCTGAAACCCTTAGTTTGTACGCTTTAATACGCAGGAAGGAAGCAGGAAGGTAGCAGGATGACGGTTACCCGGTTACTGGTTGATCGGGCAGGCTGAACGCTGAACATAGCTGCTGGCTACGAGCTAATACAAGTCCGGAAGACCGGAAGTCTGAAAGAAAAATCAGCAGCGACTACTCACGATGGACGATTCACGTCTCACGTTTCACCTTTCCCCCAGCTATTAAACAATTTAACAATCAATCCATCTAACCCTCAGCCTATCCATTTTCAAATCATTAAATTTTCAAATTCTTAGCCTCCACATTTTCAAATTGGTCCATCTTTCTCAGCATTTACCATTACTTGGCGATAACTATCTCTTTTTCAGCATTTTCGCTGTTTAAATCCGTCGCTTCCTTTCCGGTCGCTTTTTTGTACCTTTGGCGTCCTGTCAAAATGGCTTGTTATGGTATTGTAGCACTCTTTTTGACAATCATTTATTTCAACACAACATCTCATCATTCAATTGAATATAACATGTTAGGTTTTCTTTCTAAACTGATCGGTGGAAGCAAGTCGGAGAAGGATATCAAAACGATTCAACCAATCGTTGCTCAAATCAATCAGCATTTTACATCCTTTCAGTCGCTCAGCAACGACCAGCTAAGGAATAAAACACAGGAATTCAGGCAGCGTATTAAGGAGTACCTGTCAGAAATTGACAATGAAATTGCCGGTTTAAAAACACAGGCCGACGCCCTGCCTTTTAATGATATTACGGGCAAGGATGCATTGTACCAGGAAGTGGACAAGCTGACCAAGGACAGGGACAAAAAAATAGAAGAAATTCTGAAAGAGCTGTTGCCCGAAGCCTTTGCTACAGTAAAAGAAGCTGCCCGCCGTTTTAAAGAAAACCCCACTCTTTCTGCTACAGCCACACAACTGGACCGCGACCTGAGCGTAAGAAAGAATTATGTTACAATTAATGGTGATACTGCTGTTTTTGCCAATACCTGGACTGCCGGCGGCAACCTGGTTACCTGGAACATGGTACACTATGATGTACAGTTGATAGGTGGTAGCGTACTGCACCAGGGCAAAATTTCTGAAATGGCAACGGGTGAAGGTAAAACACTGGTATCTACCCTTCCCGCTTACCTGAATGCGCTGGCCGGACAAGGTGTTCACATTGTAACCGTGAACGATTACCTGGCAAAACGCGACTCTGAATGGAATGGTCCTTTGTTTGAATGGCTGGGTCTTACTGTTGATTGTATTGACAAACACCAGCCTAACAGTGCCGACAGAAGAAAAGCGTACCAGGCTGATATTACCTACGGTACCAACAATGAATTTGGTTTTGACTACCTCCGCGATAACATGGTGCACTCTCCGGACGAAATGGTACAACGCAAACACCATTTTGCCATGGTGGATGAAGTGGATAGCGTATTGATTGACGATGCGCGTACACCGCTGATCATTTCCGGTCCTGTTCCCAAAGGCGACGACCAGCAATATCATATTCTTAAAGGCCGTGTGGAACGCCTGTTCGACATGCAGCGCCAGGTAGTGAACAAGTACCTGAACGAAGCCAAGAAGTTATTTAATGACGGGGATGATGATCCTAAAACCGGTGGCCTGGCATTGATGCGTGCATTCCGTGGTTTGCCCAAGAACAGTGCTTTGATCAAATTCCTGAGTGAACCCGGCGTTCGTGTAAAACTGCAGAAATCTGAAAACTATTACCTCGCTGATCAGCAGAAGCAGATGCCGCTGGTTGATGAGGAACTGTTTTTTCATATTGACGAAAAAAATAACTCTGTTGACCTGACAGATAAAGGTATCCAGGCCATCACAAGATCGGGCGAAGATCCTGATTTCTTCGTGTTGCCGGATATTGGTATACAACTGGCAGAGATTGACAAAAATGTAACCGATCCTGAACAGAAACTACAGCAAAAAGAAGCGGTTCTGAATGAATACACTGTTAAGGCAGACCGTATCCATACCGTGCAGCAATTGCTGAAAGCCTATACCCTGTTTGAAAAAGATGTTGAGTACGTGGTAATGGACGGACAGGTTAAAATTGTGGATGAGCAAACCGGTCGTATTCTTGACGGACGCCGTTACAGCGATGGTTTACACCAGGCTATTGAGGCTAAGGAAAATGTAAAGATCGAAGCTGCTACGCAAACCTACGCTACCATTACCCTGCAGAACTACTTCCGTATGTATCACAAGCTGGCCGGTATGACCGGTACCGCTGTTACAGAAGCCGGTGAGTTCTGGGATATTTACAAACTGGATGTAGTTACCATTCCTACCAACGTTACTGCGATCCGTAAGGACCATGAAGACCTGGTATACAAAACCAAGCGCGAAAAATATAAAGCCGTCATTGAAGAGATCGAAAAATGCCGTGCAGCTGGTCGTCCTGTGCTGGTAGGTACTACTGATGTACAGGTGAGTGAGTTACTGAGCAAAATGCTTAGTGCCAATAAGATCCCGCACAACGTACTGAACGCTAAACAACACGCCCGTGAAGCACAGGTAGTAGCAGAAGCTGGTCTGGCAGGTGCTGTTACCATTGCTACCAACATGGCGGGTCGTGGTACGGATATTAAACTGGGTCCCGGCGTTAAAGAAGCAGGCGGTCTGGCCATTATTGGTACTGAACGTCATGAAAGCCGTCGTGTAGACAGGCAGTTGCGTGGCCGTGCAGGTCGCCAGGGCGATCCGGGTACCACGCAGTTCTATGTGTCACTGGAAGATGAGCTGATGCGTCTGTTTGGCAGTGAGCGCATCGCTTCTATCATGGACCGTTTTGGTTACAAAGAAGGTGAGGTGATCCAGCACAGCATGGTTACCAAAAGTATTGAGCGTGCACAACGCAAAGTGGAAGAGAACAACTTTGGTATCCGTAAACGCCTGCTGGAATATGATGACGTGATGAACAAACAACGTAATGTGGTGTACAAAAAACGTAACCACGCATTGTTTGGCGAACGTTTGGCCCTTGACCTTGATAACGCTTTCTATATTGTTGCCGAAGGACTGGTAAATTCTTTCCAGGAACAGAGCGATTACGAAGGATTTAAAATGGCGGTTATTGTAAACTTTGGTATTGATACTGCCATTACACAACAGGAATTTGAAAAATCGAATGCAGCAGAACTGGCAGACAAACTGTACCTGGAAGCTACTACCCGCTACCAGCGCAAAATAGCAGACATTCAGCAACAGACGGTACCAGTATTCAGAAACATTCGCCAGACACAGGGCAGCCATATTGAGAATGTGGTAGTACCTTTTACCGATGGAAAAAAAGGTATGCAGGTACTGGCTGGGCTTGATAAAACACTGGATACAGATGGCCGCGAGCTGACCAATGCACTGGAACGCCAGATCACCCTTGCCATTATTGATGATGCCTGGAAAGAGCACCTGCGTGCAATGGACGATCTGAAACAAAGCGTACAGACAGCTTATCTTGAACAGAAAGATCCGCTGGTGATCTATAAGATCACAGCATTCGATCTGTTCCGCCAGATGGACAGTGATGTGAACAAGGATATTATCAGCTTCCTGTGTCATGCAACTATTCCGGTTGAGCAACGCAGCAGCAATCCTAATCCCGCACCGCAGATCCGTGAAGGTCACGAGCAGAAGACCGACATGAGCCGTATGCGCGCCAATAAAGAAGAAATAGAAGCACGTGGTGAAGATTATGGTGCCAATGAGAACGACTATTTCGATCCTTCAGAAGGCGTTAAACAGGAACCCGTTCGCGTAGGTCCTAAAGTTGGCCGTAACGATCCATGTCCCTGCGGCAGTGGTAAGAAATTTAAGAACTGCCACGGTAAGGACGCTTAAGGCAGAAAGCACAAGATCAAATTTTAAAAAACATACTATAGAGCACCTGCAGCAGCAGGTGCTTTTTTATTGCTCAGCCTACGGATGACATCCGTTCAAAGGATGTCATCCGTTCCAGCCAGACTCAGCAATCTTTTCTATCTTTATTACATGACATTCGCAGAAGCCCGCAAAGCCGGTAAATCCAAAGCACCTGATATTACATCAATAGCAGCAGGCATAGCGCCGGTTGTATTTTTTATACCGGATTTAAAGGGGATTCGCGGTGCGCTGATACTATATGTTATTTCCTTCTTCTATAATTTTCCGGTACTGATCTTCCAGGCTATCCTGTTTTCGCTTACATGGTTATTGGGACAAAAGCAGGCAAAGCTATCCTGGTAGATAAACAACATGCTGCAGCGAGGATAAAAAGAACCTCATCCGGCAGTAACTTTTTCTCTGTGTACAACATACTTTCAGAAGGATGTTGTACGTCAAAAACAAAATTTATTTATCATCACCTTATACCCGAACACTTATGCATTCCGAAACCATCATCAGCATACCATTGAGTAAAAACAAAATTGTAAAACTGCTCATCTTCTCCCTGATCTTCGTGGCTGCAGGCTTGTGGATACTGATTGCACAACCTCAGACAAGTAACTTCATTTTTAATAACGTGTGGCTGAAAAATACAGCAGGTGGCATAAGCGCCATTATGGGTATTGCCGGTGTTTTTTATTTTGCCCGGAAGCTGACAGATAACCAACCCGGACTTGTGATCGACAATGAGGGCTTTACAGATAATTCCAGTGCTGTTGCATTGGGAAAAATTTACTGGCAGGATGTGATTGCTGTTGAGGAAAAGGCCATACAGGCTTCACTTGCATCCAAACAACGTTTTGTAACTGTTCTGCTGAAAAATCCTGAAACCTATATCAACAGGTATCCTGATGGCATCAGGAAAAAGATGATGCTGATGAATGTAAAATATTCCGGTACCCCGGTCAATATTTCAGCCAACAGCTTAAAAACAAACTTCACTGAATTAAAGCAATTGCTGCAACAACAATTTGATACATTCCGCAGTAACCAGATGGTATGATCTGAAATAAAAATACTGACAACATCCTTTGAAAAAATGTTGTCAGTATAATTGACAATTGCTAAAAAATTTTCGCGTTTATTATGAAACAGCAACTTGCCCGCATAGCCATTGTAGTAAATGATTATGATGAAGCCATTGCTTTCTACACACACAAATTACACTTTACATTAATAGAAGATACCGTGTTAAGCGATACCAAAAGATGGGTGGTGGTATCCCCACCTGGTTCCTCAGACGGTTGTTGCCTGTTACTGGCAAAAGCCGCTAACGAAGCGCAACTAAGCCGTGTTGGTAATCAAACAGGCGGACGCGTATTCCTTTTTTTATACACAGATAATTTTCAGCGCGATTATCAAAACCTGCTGGAAAATAATATTACTATTGTGCGTACACCTGTTACCGAACCTTACGGTACCGTAGCTGTATTTGCCGATCTGTATGGCAATTTATGGGACCTGATTGAACCAACTGTAATATAGAATCTTCAAAAACAGCTATGGCAGATTCAGTAAATTGTACTAACGTTACAGTATGACTGATAAACGAATACTGCATGAAATAACCATTCGCACACAACTGCAACCCGGCGATATTGGTTACATCACTTATCTGCATGGCGTATTGTATAAACAGGAATATGATTATGGGGTGGAATTTGAAAGTTATGTAGCAGCAGGACTGAACGAATTTTACAGCAAATTCAAACCGGGTAAAGACTGTGTATGGATAGCAGAGCACAATAGCAAAATAACCGGCTTTCTGCTACTGATGCACCGGCCCGGCAATGCTGCCCAGCTACGTTATTTTCTCATCACTCCTTCTTACCGCGGTATTGGTCTTGGCAAAATGCTGATGGATCAATACATGCGTTTCTTTTATGCAGCCGGGTATACTTCTTCTTATCTATGGACCACCAGCGAACTGGAAACAGCAATTGCTTTATACAAACGTTACGGATTTCATTTATCGGAAGAAAAGGATTCCACTACTTTTGGAAAGCCGGTAACTGAACAGCGTTATGATCTTTCCACCCTGTAAGCTGTATTTGTCCAATCCTTTACCCGTCTTTATTGTTTATTGCATGGTTGTGTTCAACTGATATTGAGTAATTTTGATCACATTATTCCTCATCATAAAACACTGCGCTTATGCTTAAGAAAGGCGAACATATTGAAGGCGTACCTGCTGAATTGCAACAACTACTGGATAAAGATCATGAAGCCCATGATTTTTTTCAATCCCTGACACGCTCCTGCAAACAAGCGTATTGTGACTGGGTGGGTTCTGCCAAACAGGAAGCTACCCGGCATACACGTGCCGGAAAGGCTTTACTAATGCTGCAGAACAAACAAAAAACACTCAAAACTGTTAGCTGAAAAGTTATAGCACTATCAGCGCAGTATGCTCTTATGTTCTGACAATATTGAATGTTAAACATTATGAAAGCAGATGAAACCGGCAAAACAGTCCAGTTAATGGCATTGAACCGGGCACTGCGTTTACCTCTACCCTGAAAAATATACCCGCTATTGAAATAGATCATCCCAACACATGTGCAAGAAAAGTGTCGGAGTTAAAAAAACATCTTGCACAGTTGCCTGCAACTATTGTGTACTGCATCAATGATTTAACAAGCAAAGTCCTGATCAACTGGCTGCGGCACATCATTTAGTTTTTCAGTGCTATCTGGAAACTACCCGGCTATCGAAACAATTCCAACTTACTTTGCTCAGCACTAAGGTGCAAACGAATACCATAACATGTACCTGCCAGGGCAGGGTACCGTGCTTTCTTTTACCAGAAAGGATTAAAATGGAGCAAATGCCTTCCGGAAAGTGATTATTTAATATAATTCAGCAAACATTTCGCTTATACTCTTGCTACAACTTTACATTATAAAAAATCTTATACTAATTATCTGCTCCTGTCTGCTATAATTGCTGACACTAAACAATTTTTGGTATTCATTTTACCATTCTTATCTGCTTGAACATGTGCAATTCTTATCAACATTTGCATAACCCGCTAATACTCTTATTGTCATATTTTCAATAGTGTTATTCCATCTCTATCAACGCTGTTACATTAAAATAATTCCGGAATCTTTAACGGTTTCCTATAGCCTTTGCGCCTTACCTTTGCAGCAGGAATGAAGAAGGCATTGGTACATATCTGTAGTATATTACTTCTGGTTACCTTCATAATGAAGGGCCTCACCGGTATTCTGCCGCTACTCAGCGCTGATCCCAGTGATCTTTTCAACCAAGAGCTGCTTTGTTCTGAACCCGATACCGACCAACCCACACCCGGCGAAAACAAACAGGTATCAGAACAGGAATATGAACCCGGTTATCTTTCCAATCATCTCATAACATTGGCTTGCTATTTTACTACCGGTACACCTAATGCACTGTGTATTCCCGTGCGACAAACCTTTTATTGTTCTGTTCCTACCCCGCCTCCGATTGTATAGCTTTATCTGCCAGACCCCGGCTAAAATATAGCATTGTACAATAGTACTGTGTTACATGCCCGATTGTAATTGTCACTTATTTATTTAATCTCTAAATATACCATTATGTATTCCGCTATCCGCAATACTGCCAAAGCAGGTATTTTGATTGCCGCTACATTATTTGCCACTACAGCTTTTTCTCAAAGCATTCCTGACAGTGAGCTTAAAAAGAATGTAACGCCCATCAGTAATCCGTTGGAAAGCATCAATAAACTGCAGCCTAAAGTATTTGAATATGACCAGGCTAAGTACAAAGACCTGAAATTACCGGCAGGTAAACAATATGGTTTCCTGGCTGAAAATGTGCAGGCCGTTTTTCCTGACCTGGTAAAATCTGAGAACCGTTCGTACCTGTTTGGCAAAAACAATTATCGTACAGCCCAGGTGAAAACACTGGACGCTGAAAGTCTGGTACCTGTGCTGGTTGCCTCTATCCAGGAATTACAGGCACAGGTTGATCAGTTGAAACTGGAAATACAGTCTTTGAAAAAGGCAGACTAAACAGCAAAAGAAAAACCATCAATAGAGCGTTCATGGCCCTGGCAAATCACAACCCTGTGATCACAGCCGGGGCTTTCTTTTAGAACGTGGATCATGAGATTTGTAGAAGATTGTGCAGATAATGGGCATACCTGAAAAAAAGTACGGAGTACTTCTGCTTACGCATCTGTACTCCGTACTTTGTATTTTGCATTTACTGCCTGTTTATTTCAGACCGTATTTGTACTTATAACGCTCGTACAATTGTTTGTGTTTGTCGGTCAGCTCGATCTGGCGTCCCTGGATGAAAGCAAATAAAGGAATATTGCTTTTCATATCCAGGATATCACCTTCACTTACCAGGATATTGGCATCTTTACCAACTTCCAGTGAACCGGTTTTATCACCAACACCCAGGATCTTAGCTGCATTCAGTGTAATGGCAGCCAGAGCCTCTTCTTTGCTGAGACCATAGGTAGCAGCAGTACCGGCGTTGAAAGCCAGGTTGCGCTGACGGGTATTGCCGTCTTCATCATTGATAGCAAACAGTACACCTGCTTTCTGTAAAACAGCCGGCGTTTTGAATGGCTGATCCACATCATCATCTACCATGGTAGGCAGGCTGTGCATTTCATTCAGTATTACAGCGATGTTGTTTGCTTTCAACAGATCGGGGATCAGGTAACTGTCTGAACCACCTACTATCACTACGTCAAAACCAAACTCATTGGCAAAGTCAACAGCCACCAGCATTTCTTTTACAACATTACAGTGTACAAAGAATTTCTGCTTTTTGCTGAATAAGCCTTTTACTGCTTCATATTTCAGGTTGGTCTGCTCATGCTGGGGCTGCGCCAGGTAAGCCTTTGCTTCGCGGAAAAAGCCTTTTACTTTTTCAATCTGGTCCAGTGATCTTTTAATAGGATCGCCGGCAGGAGCACCTGTTGCAAAAGCGCCGGGGAAACCACCGCCACGACGACCGCCACCACCTCTGTTCAGCAGTGAGGGCATATTGAAGTGTATACCGTTATCTGCCAGGTATGCAGCATCTTCATAGTTCCATGCATCCAGTTGCACCAATGATGAAGAACCGGAAATAACACCACCCTGTGGTACAATGTTGGCAAACAGGATACCATTCATACGCAGGGTATTGGTAACCTTTGAATCAGTATTGTACGCTGCAATAGAACGGATATTGGTATTGTACTCGCCCATTTCACGTACATCGGATGTAGCACGCACACTGCTTACCTCTACCAATCCCAGGTTGGATGAAGAAAGGATGAGGCCGGGATAAATGTGTTTGCCTTTGCAATCGATCACTTTGCCATTACCGGCAGCAGAAGCGCCTATAGCAGTGATCTTTCCATTGGTGAATACGATAGTACCGTTTTCAATTACCTGTCCGTTGCCTACGTGAATAGTTGCATTGGTCAACGCGATGGTTTGTGATTGTGCGGGAGCCGGGTACACTGTTTCCTGGGCGGAAACATTGGTCATCATCCAGCATCCCATTAGTATTGTGAATAGCTTCTTTTTCATCTGTTAAGTTTTGTTGCTTTAACCAGCATTATTGATTGTCATTACCATCTCCTGCATGCAGATCAGAACCGTCGCCTTCTATAGCCAGCAGTCCATGACTGTGCTCATGCTCACTGCAGGTCATGATCACTTCCAGCCTGGGTCTTGCGCGCTGGAAGTTCTGCGGTGCGCCACCGGCAGCCGGTGTTCTTTTAGCAGCAGCCATTTTCTGGATCAGTCTTGTTTTTTCAGTCTGGATCTGTTTGCGCAGTTCAAGATCTTTAGCGCGGTCAAAGTATATAGTACCATCAACAATAGTGGTCAGTGCTTTGGCATAAATGCTCAGCGGGTTATCGCTCCACAATACCAGGTCAGCATCTTTACCTACTTTAATGCTGCCTACTTTATCATCAATGTGCAGCATTTTGGCAGGATTCAGTGTACACATTTTCAGTGCATCTTCTTCACTCATGCCACCGAATTTGATGCTTTTTGCAGATTCCTGGTTCAGACGACGTGCCATTTCAGCATCATCAGAGTTGATAGCAACATTCAATCCTACACGTTGCATGATAGTAGCGTTGTAAGGAATGGCATCCACCACTTCCATTTTATATTGCCACCAATCGGCAAAAGTAGAAGCGTTGGCACCATGTGCTTTCATTTTATCAGCTACTTTGTACCCTTCCAGAATGTGCGTGAAAGTATTTACATTGAAACCAAACTTCTCCATTACACGCATGGTAGAAGTAATTTCACTCTGTACATAAGAGTGGCAGGTAATGAACCTTTTCTTGTTCATGATCTCTACCAGGGCATCCAGTTCCAGGTCGCGACGAACCACAACTGGCGTTGCACCTTTTTTCTTATTGTTCTCTTCAGCAGCTTTCAACGCTTTCTGATAATCACTGGCACGGGTAAAGGCATCTACCAGCACCTGTTCAACACCCATACGGGTATCGGGGAAACGGTTGTTGGTTTGTGATGAAGAACGTTTTACGTTCTCACCCAATGCAAATTTGATGAAAGGATCGTTGCCTTTGTATTTCAGTTCATCATCATTGGCACCCCAGCGCAGTTTGATCAACTGTGTCTGTCCGCCGATAGTATTGGCAGAACCGTGCAGGATATGAGAAGTGGTTACACCACCGCTCAACTGACGATAGATATTGATATCTTCAGGATTCAGGTTGTCACCAACACGTACTTCTGAAGTAACGCTCTGAGCTCCTTCGTTGATAGAAGCAGCAGCAATGTGAGAGTGCTCATCAATAATACCGGGTGTAAGATGTTTACCGGTTCCATCGATCACTTTTGCACCGGCTTCAGAAAGGTTTTTACCGATAGCGGCAATTTTACCATTCTTTACCAGTACATCTGTACCTTCTTCTTTACCCCCTTTTTCATTGGTCCATACAGTAGCATTTTTGATCAGGATGGTTTCCTGTTGCGGCAACTCTTCTGTACCATAGGCCAGGAAAGGATAAGTTACTTTTCCAATGGTTACGGGTACTTTTGGACGGGCACTGTCTGCTTTTGCAGCAGCAGCTTTGTCCAGTGTGGCAGTCCAGGTAAACATATTGCCCTGTGCATCACGACCGCTACCATTCCAGGTATTGCCATTGGCTACACCGCTCAGGGTAACTTCTGTAGCACGCGGACCACGGCCTTCTGTATAGCTCAGTTTTACCAGTTTCCCATCGTAAGAATATTTACCGGTCAGCGTATCTTTTTCTACAAAAGAAGCGGTACCGCCGTCTTTCAGTTCCACAGCAAATGTTTTGGCTCCTGAAGGCAGGTTGGCCAGTAATTTATAAGCACCTTTTACATCAAACCAGCCATCTTCTTTGATACCGTATTTGTAACCCTGTACCCAGTTGGCAAATACCACTGTTTTTTCGTTGAACACAGGACCGGAGGTAATGATGAAGTTGGCCAGTTTACCCGCTTCCAGGCTACCTACTTTATCGTATACACCCAGCAGCGTAGCAGGGGTTTTGGTCAATGCTTCCAGCGCTTTTGTTTCAGACAAACCATATTCAATAGCTTTACGAACATTGGCCATGAATTCTGTAGCATTGCTGAGATCGGAAGTTGTTAAACAGAAAGTAACACCGGCTTTTTCAAGGGCTGCGGGGTTAGACGGTGCCATTTCCCAGTGCTTCAGATCATCCAGACCCACAAAACGAACGTCATTAGGATCATCCACATCCATAGCAGCGGGATAGTTCAGCGGCAGGATATAGGCAGCTTTGGTAGCTACGATCTCTTTAACGCGCTGATACTCATTACCACCACCTTTGATAATATATTGTACACCAAATTCATCGCCTATACGATCTGCGCGCAGATCATTCCATTTGTCATTGGCTTCAAAGATCTGGGGCAGGCTTTGGTTGTCCAGCCACGCTTTCAGGGTAATGTTCACCCCTTCGGTAGCAGGATTGCTTTTATACCATTGTGCATCCAGGTACGATTGACGTAACAGGGCAATGGTACCCATTAATGAACTGGGATAGCTTTGGGTAGAAGTGCCTTTGCTGAGTGAATAGTGCGCAGAAGCACGTTCTTTTACAATGGTCAGGTTTTCAGGCTGATCGGCCAGGGTAACGAATACACCTGTACCGCGTGCAATACCATCTTTCTGGTGTGTAAGCACAGAACCGAAACCAATATCACGCAGTGATTTGGCCTTTGTTTCATCTGCATTGAACAGTTTGGCAGCTTCTACATCGGCACGGATGGCCTGGTTCCAGCCATAGGCGCCTTTCTGATTGGAGGTGAGCTGTGCCGGTTGACCAAAGCCACCGCCAAAACCACCTGCTCCCTGCTGACGCTGCGGAGCCGTAATACCATAATCAGAATAAATGTCAATAAAAGAAGGATAAATGAACTTACCGCTGCAATCAATGGTCACTGCATCGGCAGGAACGCTGATGCCCGTACCGGCTGCCACGATCTTTCCATCGCGAACAACCAGTGTGGCGTTGGCCACGGTGGTCTGAGCATCTTTTACAATGGTTGCATTGGTAAATGCGTAACTACGGGTTTTGGGATCTGCCACCCCATTTACCGGATAAGTAGCCTGCGAATAAGAGATAGCATGAGCAGACAGTAATATCCAGGCCACGGAAAGTAATTTTCCCGGCGGATAAAGCCGAAATTTTCTCATATAACTGTTGGTTTTAATAAATATAAACGATGAAAGCCGAATTTACTCAAATGAAGTAATTTTGAGCCATCAAAAATTCGTAACCGGTAAATAGACTACATGAATATTGCCAGCTATATTGACCACACGCTACTGAAGCCTACCACCACCAATGATGACATTAAAAAATTATGTGATGAAGCTGCGCAATATAAGTTTGCTGCCGTATGTGTTCCTCCACCGCTGGTAAGAAAAGCACGCATTGTGCTGAGAGGTTCTGACGTGAAGGTGGCAACGGTGATCGGTTTTCCTTTTGGTTACTCTATTGCAAGAGCTAAAATATTTGAAGTACAGCAGGCCATCCAGGATGGTGCCGATGAACTGGACGTTGTGATCAACCTGATTGCATTAAAGAATAATGCCTGGAATTACCTGGAGCAGGAAATGGAACATATTGTGGAAGCCATTCACAAAAACGAACGACAGATCAAGGTGATCATCGAAAGTGGTGTACTGACTCCCGAAGAGATTATTAAATGTTGCGATATATATGCAAAACTGAAGGTAGACTTTCTGAAAACCTCTACCGGCTATGCAGAAAAAGGTGCTACGCTGGAAGCGGTGCAACTGATGCGCGAACATTTACCGTCTGATATTAAGATCAAAGCATCGGGCGGCATCCGTACGTACGAATTTGCCCGTCAACTGATCGGTGCAGGTGCCGACAGACTGGGATGCAGCGCCAGTGTGGCTATTGTGCAGGGTGAAGAAGCAACGGGCGGTGGATATTAGTTGTAAGTAATAAGTGGTAGGTTATAGGTACTAGCATTGAACATTCGTCTTATTTCGTACTTTGTATTGCGTAATTAAACTTCTTACTATGAAACAGGTATTGGGCATTTTATTGTTACTGGCTGCGTTGAAAACGCAGGCACAATCCGATACCGGCAGCATAGTAGTGCATAAAGATCCACGGATCGATCTGCTGGTAAAAAAGCAGGTGGAGTACAATGAATTCAATACCCGTGAATCAAGACGTTTTGCACAGGGCTTTCGCATACTGGTGATCAATACCAACGATCGCAACAAGGCCATAAATGCCAAATCAAGAATTTACCAGGAAATGCCCGATCTGAAGATATATCTCACCTACCAGGCTCCTTTTTATAAACTAAAGGTTGGCAACTATAAGGACCGTGAAGAAGCCGAACAGGCACTCCCCGCCATTCAACGTCTTTTTGCCAGCGGTGTATATGTGGTGATGGATGTGATAGAAGTAAATCCTGATAAGTCGGCGGAATTGCAATAGTGCTCGTTAGCAGGTACAGGGCGCAAGGTTCAGGGCGTAATTGTTGGTAAGTTGAAAAGCTAACAAGGAATCGTTCACAGCTAATACCCCAACACCTTTCTTCGTGTTCATTTGTGTTTCCGGTTTTTCGCGGTCCAAAAAATCCGGCTTTGCCAAACTTAGCTGTCTTTGCGTAAAACAAGCGGTGCGCAGGAATATAGCGTACCCCCTCAACAATCAAACCATTCAGCAATCGGACAGCACCATCTTCAAATTTTCAAATCATCGAATTTTCAAATTAACTGGCTACTTTTGGGGCATGAATAACCTGAAAGATAAGATCCAACATCTTGCACATACTTATCAGGCAGATGCTGTTGCCATACGTCACCACCTGCATGCACATCCTGAACTTAGCTACCAGGAGTTTGAAACATCTGCGTTTGTACAACAGCAATTGACAAAGTTGGGCATCCCTTTCCAGGTAATGGCTACTACAGGTGTAGTAGGACTGATCAAAGGAAAAAATCCTGATAAACGGATCGTGGCGCTGCGTGCAGACATGGACGCTTTGCCCATACAGGAAGAAAACGATATTTCTTATAAATCAACCAGACCAGGTGTAATGCATGCCTGCGGACATGATGTGCATACTACCTGTTTGCTGGGTGCAGCCCGCATTTTGCAGGAACTGAAAGACGAATGGGAAGGTACCGTAAAACTGATCTTTCAACCCGGTGAGGAACGCAATCCCGGCGGTGCCAGCATCATGATCAACGAAGGTGTATTGCAGAACCCCGCACCACAGGCTATTTTTGGTTTGCATGTGCATCCACAACTGGAGATCGGCAAGGTCAGTTTCCGCGGCGGACAGGTAATGGCCAGCGCCGATGAGATCTATATTACCATCAAAGGCAAAGGCGGCCATGCAGCAGCCCCGCATCTTACTGTAGATACCATCCTCATTGCATCGCACCTGGTGGTAAGTCTGCAACAGATCATCAGCCGCAATTGTAACCCCCTGTCCCCTTCTGTATTATCCATATGCTCCTTCCAGGGTGGACATACTACCAATGTAATTCCCAGTGAGGTAAAACTGATGGGCACTTTCCGCGCACTGGATGAAGAATGGCGTTTTAAAGCGCACGACCTGATCCGCAGGAATGCCACAGAAGTGGTACGGGCCATGGGTGCAGAAATTGAACTGCACATTGATGTAGGTTATCCAACGGTGTATAATGACGAGAAATTATACAAAGTTGCCAGGAAGTTTGCTGAAGAATACATGCCGCAAGGCAAGGTTGAAACTACCGAGGTACGTATGGGTGCCGAAGATTTTGGTTATTATACCCAACAGATACCCGGCTGTTTCTATCGTCTGGGCGTAATGAACATAGACAAAGGCATCACTTCCGGCGTACATACACCCACATTCAACATTGATGAAAGCGCCATTGAAACCGGCATGGGCTTAATGGCATGGTTAGGAGCCAATGCGGGATAGATGAAATGGTTTGATTGCCCGATGGTTTGATTGTTCTATAAACATCGAATCATTAAACCATCAAACCATGTAACCGTCAAGCCATCATGCAGTACATAAAGCATAAATTGAACGGGGTCATTCAATACTATACTTTTTCCTTTTATCGCTCAGTAAACAAACAATCAGATAACCGATGAAGGCGATCAGGATGTTTGGTAAAAGATAGTTGAGTAAAGATGGCAAACCAGTCAATGCACTATAATCACTGCCCTTAACAGGTATCAGTAACTGGTTGCCCAACGTGCCGGATGAAAATACACAGATGCCTACATAATTCCAGCCCAGGTGCATTCCGGTGGCAAGCGCCATTGATCGCGTTCTTACAAATGCATAGGCCCATACCCAGCCGGCTAATCCCGTTATAAGAAATACCAGCGCCATTTGTACCGGGTTGTGCCAGAGATTAAATGAAAACCAGTGATAAATACCAAACGCAACAGCGGAGATCCATACAGCGTTCTTCCAGCCGGCCTTTTGTATCAGTATGTAAAGAATAGCCCCCCTGAAGATCAGCTCCTCGAATAATACTGCTTTCAGATTCCACCATACGCCTGCGGCTATTGATGAAGATGACAATCCTTTATTGACCTCCCAGCTAATATGCTGCAACCTGCCATTCCATAGCTGTAGCAATGCACACAATACTCCCATCACCAATAATCCTGCTGTAAACTGGATAGCTCTTTTGCCCACCGGTTGCCAGCCCAATGCACGCAGGTCTGTTTTAGCTACAAAATATAGTAGTAACCATGAGAGCAATAGCTCTACTATTATTCCTGTCATTTTATGGCAGTTTTATTGTCTTTATTTTGCTTCCATTTATTGAGCAGTTCGTTGCACGCTGTTTTCCTTTTTTCATCCTGTGTTACAACAACAGCTTTCTCCAGGAAGCGGATTGCTTCGGGCGTACGATGGTTGGCATACAATACTTCTGCATAGGTTTTCAATGCAGTGGGATAAACATATTGGTAATACGCAGTATCTTTTTCCAACAGGTATATCATGCGCTTGCTCCATACAGCAGCATTGGTCAATGCCTGTTTGTCTGGTTTTGACTGTATCACCTTGCTACAGATATCTTCAAATCCTCTTATTACCTGGATGCTCTGTGTTCTTTTATAACTCTGAATATAATATTCCCGTTCTGCAGCACTCATATCAGTTGTTCTTAACTCAGGCACTACTCTGTCGTATACCTGCTTGTCCATTGAGTCCAGTGTTGCATCAGAAAAATGCATCAGCCATTTGGCACATACAGTGGCAGATCTCAGATAAGCCGGATAATTTTTGGTCTGGAAATCATAACCGGCCTGCAATGCTTTGTTATTATTCCTGAAGTCATCATCATTTTTCTGGTTGGCTTTAAATACCTGTTGCAGTAAGGTTTTGTTCTTTTGTTGTACGGCCAGTGAAAAGGTTTTGTCTATCGCCGTACTCTGTATACCGGACAGCTCTTCTTCCGAAAGCCCGATCTTACTTCCATATTGCATCAACAGGTCTAAAGCTTTTCCCAATTTCAAACTACGCATCAGGAAATGGCCATTGTCTGCGATCAATTGCAGGTTCAATGTATCGGTCTGTTCTTCGGCTGTCAGTATACCTGCATAATATTCCAGCAGTTCAACATTGTCCTGTTTTAACTGCAGTCTTTTTTTCAGGTAAGTGTACAGAAATTGTTTCTCCCTGTTACCGCTCTGATAAATACTATCCAGCTGCACCAGCGTTACAGGATTTTTTGCTTCCTTCAATGCATTATCGGCTTCCCGTAAAAAAGCAGCAGCTGTCATGGAACTATTGGTCCGGTAGATCAACGTGCCATTACTTTTTACAAACAAATAAGTAGGATATGAAATAACCCTGTACTGACTTTTCAACGCAGGCCCCATGCCTTTTTCGGCATCCAGCTTATAATTGACAAATGAAGCATTGTACTTTTTACCAACTGCTTCCAGTGGAAATATTTCTTTGTCCATCGTTTTGCAGGGACCACACCATTCAGTATATACATCTACAAAGATCAGCTTATTGGAGTCGCGTGCTGTTTGCAACGCCTGGGCCCAGGAAGTGCCTGCCGGCATAAAATCAATGCCCTGCGCCTTGCTTTTTCCATATACAAGCATCAGTATAACAAACGACAATAGCCAGTATTTTTTCTTATAAGGGTTCATAGTAGTGAGTTCAGGTTATAAAAGTATGCTGCCGGGTGCAACAACGGGTGTGAAATACTAAAGATTGCTTCAGAATTGTTAAATCAAACAGAACAAATACCTGCTGTATGGGCTGCAGGAACCAATATGTTCCTTAAAGTACGGCTTACTACAGGATAAACAAGGTCTTTTTATCGCCATTGGCTTCTACCAGTCTTAATCCTGTTTCATCACACTCAAGTATAAACAGCAATGTATCGGCAGATGCTGTACTGGCAGTGGCCGGCACCACCGTATATTGTATTTGGCTTACAGTATAATCATTGGCCAGGGTACAACTAATGTCGGTAATGGCATTTACAAAATTTACCATACGACCGTCCGGCAGTACATAACACATACTGATAGCAGTATCATCCACAATGATAGTGGTGTTCAGTGACTGCTCCTGCCCCAGGTTTCCATCTTCCTGTAGGCTAAATTGTTTTTCGCTCTGGAGGGCCAGCTTATGCGCAGCAACTGCATGCTGCGGCATATTGAACAACAGGCCCCCGATATAATCAACCAGTTCTTTTTTCATGGCTATACTTTTTTAAATGGCTATACGCTGGTTTATAATGTTTCCTCTTTGTACTTGCTGATGGTAAGGCGGGCACGCTGATCTACCTTTTCAATGTACAGGTTAGCTATAATATTGCCGTCTGTTGACTCTATGGTGATCGTTCCGGGGCTGGTTTCACCGTTTGGCTTGATGAACTCTACTTTATACATCGTTTTCCCTTTCTTGTAAGGTTGCTCCCAATTGCAGGTCACTTCTTTAATGGCAGCACGCATGTTGTGCCGATCATCAGATGGTTGTTGCAGCAATATTTCTTCCTTACCGGCAATAATGATCAATTCGTCTTCAATGGTACGCATTACCTGCCCATCGTCGCTCATTGCTTCCAGTTTATTGGAGTGCCAGGTAACTTTTTTGTCGCATTGTGCATGCGTAAGGGATGATAAAAACAATAGTGATAGTGCAAGGATAATGTACTGCATACAATGCGTTTTAAATGTTTAAAAGTGTATCCAACCAGTACTGTATATGTTTTTCATGGCTATACTTGTACTAAAAACAAAACAGTAGCTATTTCTCCATATGACCGGTATTCCGGAAAAATGTTACAGGATCACTGTAAAATCGCAAGCGAGGCATTTCTGATGCCGGCTGGTGAGATGCCATCCGGGGAAGCTAACAGCTAAAACCCAATACCTGAACGCTAACACCTGGTCCCCTATCCTCTTTCTCTCCGTTTCACCGTATCCCAGAATCCCAGTACCAATACCACTGCAAACCATATAAGTGAGTACCACTCGTGTTTATTACCTGCTGCCACTTTACTGTTCAGGTTCTTAAAATAGGTCAACGCAGTGTAGGCATAAGGGTAATAGATCACTTTTTCCCAGTTCATGATGATCAGTCCGGTTATCAGCAATGCCAGTCCAATACCCACCGGAGCAATATAATTGCGCAACCGCAAACTCAACCAGTATTGAATAGAGGTAATACCCAGAATGGAGATATACAACCTGGATGTTTTTGACAAAAAGATATCCCAGGGTATTGGCGTAGAAGTGAAATTGTATTCACTTCTGAAAACATTGGTCAGGTATCCTCCCAATATAATGCTGGTATCAAATATCAGGAAGGAGGCCAATATCATCAGGTGTACTATAATGAACTTGGAAAAATAAATGTCACCATAACTGCGCGGAGACGCATATACCTGTTTCCAGGTGTTATTCCTGTACTCTACCTGTACCACCAGGCTGGTTACCAGTATTACATACATCGGCATCAGGAAGGCGGCAGCAGATTGCCAGCTTCGCTGAAAATACATGTTCCAGGGATCTGAAGCCATCTCACGGGCAAAAATACCGGGCTTAGCCACAAAAGAGATGAACATGATCAGGGGAATAAAAACGCCGCTACCCAACGTCATCCAGTAAGCAGCCGTTTTACGGCATTTGAGTAATTCAGCCTTTGTGTTGATAATGAACGATGCCATAATTATTCGGATGTTATTTGAATGAATAGGTTTTCAAGATCGTTCTGGGTAATGGCCATCTGGTATACATCCACACCCTGCTGCACCAGCAGCTTGTTGATCTGTGCTGATCTTTCGCGGCTTTCAAAGTCAACCATTATCCTGGTGCCATTTACCTGTTTTACCGGGAAGCTGCCATTCAGCAACTGAGCCGCTTTGGCAGTATCACTCACTTCTATTTCAATGGCCGACTGTTTTGTTTTCATCTGCTGCAGTTCCTGCAACGGTCCCTGGAACAATAGCTTTCCCTTGTTGATAATGCCCACATGTGTTGCCATCTTCTCCACCTCAGTCAGCAGGTGACTGGATACTACAATGGTTTTACCATGTTCGCGGTTCAGGTGTTTGATCAGTTCACGTGTTTCGATAATACCGTTGGGGTCCAGTCCGTTGGTAGGTTCGTCCAGAATCAGTAACTCCGGATTGTTCAGCAGCGAAGCAGCAATGGCCAGCCGCTGTTTCATACCCAGCGAATAGGCTTTGGCTTTTTTATTGGCTGCATCTTTCAGGCGAACCAGTTCCAGCACTTCATCAATACGTTTTTTATCGCATTGATAGGTAAGCCGGAATACTTCCAGGTTTTCACGGCCCGTAAGATGCATGTATAAAGAAGGTTGCTCAATCAGTGAACCCAGCTTACGGAGTATATCTATGCGGTGCGATTGAAAATCATGCTGCAGCACATGAATGTCACCTTGTTGTTTCTTCAACAGTCCCAGTAATAACCTGAGCGTGGTTGTTTTGCCAGCTCCGTTGGGGCCCAGGAATCCATAGATACTTCCCTGTGGCACCTGCAGGTTCAGGCCATGAAGGGTCTGTTCGCCGGACCTGAACGAAAAATTCAGGTTCCGCGTTTCAATGATAAACCGGCTCATAATTTATGGTTGTTTGGGAGTAATTGTATTAATGTTAACGCCTTTCAGATTCAATTCGGAACGTTCGTCTGCCTGTACAGAAAGTTTTCCGATGCGACCTCCGTTATCAATTATCCGTGATGTTTTCAGTGAAACATCCAATTGACCGATACGTACATCAGTCATCAGGTAAATACTGGCCTCAGTGCCGGTGATAGTTAGTTTACTCCAATAAGAAGCCTGCGGAGGGGGAGCATTATTTCCACCAACAAAGGTCAGGTTGACATCTTCCAGTTCAAGACGCAGCGGTTTTGCAGCAGCACTGTCATGATTTCCATATACAGTACAGTTAGCATTGATGATCTTTACCAGGTCTGCTCTATTCAGGTAAAGCGTTACCGGTCTGCCGGCTCTTGCCTCATGGGACTCAGACTTATTATATAAACTATCACCCTTAATGATGAGGTTATCGCCCTGCTGATAAAAAAAGACGTTGCTGGATTCCTGTACGTTTTTACTGATATCAAGCCTGTTGATATTGGTATCAGCAGCTACAATAAACAGTGTAGACAACCCGGATATAATGATATTTTTTGTTGCTGGCAGATCATGGCTTTCCAAAATCTCCCCAAACCTGTTACCTTCTACTTTTATATAATTACTGCTTTGCAGTTTTGCATACAGGCTTGAATAGACACCAATGATACCCAGTACCACAACCAGGAATACACCCAGTAAAAGTTTATTACTTGTTTTCATGATTTATCAGAATTACCTGGTTTATTCGAAATGTTGTTTCTTAAATTTTTCAAAACGCGGTTTCAGTTCCTCTATATCCATATCCAGCAGGTACATATTGCGAAATACCTGTGGCAAGTCTTTTTCAGTGAACTCATTTTTTCGGTATTGTATGGCGCTTTTCACAGCACCGGGCGATACAAAATAACCGATACCACGTTGATTATATATGATCTCCTGCTGTTGCAGGAATTCAAATGTGCGCATCACCGTATTAGGGTTTACCTCCAGTTGCACTGCCAGTTCGCGCACAGAAGGAATACGTTCTTCAGCCTTCCACTCCTTCAGTAATATTTTCTCGCACACATAGTCTGCAATCTGTAAGTATATAGCCTGCGATTCCCGGAATTGCATATCAATTCAGTTTTGTTCTTTTAAATTTGTTTTTCTTTCAGCCTGAAATAAGCGATCAGCCAGAATACAGGCGCAAATGCGTATTTCACCAGGAAGCTTAATGTTGCAGCCAGCCATTCGGGCAGCTTTGCTACTTTCATAGCGGTATAATCAGCATTATACATACGCAGTGAGGTGAGCCCTTCATGAAAACCGACGTCATTCGGTATTATTTTACTCAGCACTTTTACAGTAAATACCATTACCAGTACAACGATCAGTAACGCTACTATAAGCGTTTTCAAAAAACTATAACGGGGAAAATATACTGAGCCCAGTAAAAACAGTGATTGCACAACCAGGAAGGCCAATACTATGTAATAATTAACATTCACATCATTTGTGTTGGCAGGGTCCAGTACAAATACATTGGCCACTTTTTCAATATACAGCTCTCTTGAGGCCAGTTGCCCTTTTTCCCAGGCACTACGGGCCAGGCTGTTGGACAGTTTTACCATGATCACATCTACACCATAAAAGATCAGTGTATAACATATAAAGAATATGATCACACTGTAAAACACCATACAGGCCAGTTTTTCCAGTTGCGAAGCCGGCAGTGTAAGAAATTCTATTCCTTTGGGTTTGGAAGCAAGATCACTGAACATCATGCTGGAAAAAAAGCAGCCCGTCAGCACCAGTCCAAAAAAGAAAGTAATGATCTGCAGGTTTTCATGCATGGGCCGGTAACTGTCCATGATGATAATGAATCCAAACCATACCATCAGCAATGCAGCAATACCGCCCAATGACAACAGATATTTTTTCCTGTTCTCGCTCCAATGTTTATTGACCAATAAAAGCCAGCGATTAAAACTAAAAACCTGGTTCATGAAAATATTTTTTTGCGCCTGTTACAGCAGTGAATTGATTAAGCGTTAAATGCAGATTGAATAGACTGACGATTGAGCACAATGGCTTTATACAACAGCTCAAGATCCAGTTTACTTTCCTCGCCTTCTGTATTGGCGGCAATGATAGCACTGCCGCGCAGTGATGATTCACTATACAGTGATTGTTTTACCTCCTCGCTGTCAAATGAAATGCGGAACGACAGTTTACGGGTAATGTTTTCAATGGTCTGATCAAAAAGAATAGCGCCTTCATCAATGATAGTGATCCTGTCTATCAGGTTTTCCAGGTCTTTTACCTGGTGCGTGCTGATAACAACACATTTACTTTCATCCAGTGCACCGGCCATTACCTTTCTGAACTGGCTTTTGCTCATAATATCCAATCCGTTGGTGGGTTCATCCATCAGCAGCAGTGAAGTATTACAAGCCAGTCCGAAGGCGATCAGCGTTTTCTTTTTCTGACCATAACTCATACTTTCAAAACTGCTGTGCATCGGTATTTCAAATTCGCCAATGTAACGTTCAAACTGTTGCTGATTAAAACGGGGATAGAAAACGCTGTGGTATTTTATGAGGTGCTCCACATTTACGTCCGGCATGTGAAATTCTTCCGGCACCAGAAATATCTCCTGCAAAAAAGCCGGTTTGCGATCGCCGGGTGTATAGCCCAGTACATCTATAGTGCCCTGGTTGGGAAATAACAAACCGGCTATGTTTCGCAGCAACGTCGATTTACCGGTACCATTTTTACCCAGCAGGCCGTAAATATGACCTGCCTGCAGTTGCAGGCTAAGCCCTGTGAATACCTTTTTCTTACGGTAGGAAAAATGCAGGTTTTGAATATTGATCATGTCTGGTGTTTTAGTGTACTACTTAAATAGTACACACAAACATAAAGCGATTTTCTCCGCCCCACAAACTTTTTTTAATCTTTTTCCGGAAAGCCATCACTTCAGCTACTCTTAAAATATTACAGATCAGATGAATACATGTCCTGTTTTTTTCTTTATGCTGAAGCAGAAAGCAACGCTGCGAAAAGCTTTTGTTGAGTTAAAGAGCACTTGAGGGTGTGGCTGCAGCCGGAAAATTGCTATGGATCATCATGTAAAAACTGAATATTTCTTAGTTACTGTCATTGATTATTCCGGGTTAGTGACACAACTGCCGGAGAAGACTGCCATGATTCTGTAATGACAACAGTTCACCTGATTTTGTATACATTGATTTTCAAATTATGGCCTCCGCACATTTACAAATTGCATTCGGACTTTCTGCCGTAAATTGCACGCCACTTGCAATAAAATTTCTATATGAAGAAAAACTTGCTCCGCGAACAAGCATTGGAATACCACGCAAAAGGACGACCAGGCAAAATTGAAGTGATCCCTACCAAAGAAGCGAAAACACAACGCGACTTATCACTGGCCTATTCCCCGGGCGTAGCTGAGCCCTGCATGGAAATTCACAGAAATCCTGAATCTGTTTATAAATACACTGCCAAAGGCAACCTGGTAGCTGTTATCAGTAATGGTACTGCTGTACTGGGATTAGGCGACATCGGTCCCGAAGCCGGCAAACCCGTAATGGAAGGAAAAGGTGTATTGTTCAAAATATTTGCTGACATCGATGTGTTCGACATAGAGATCAATGAAAAAGATCCTGAAAAGTTTGTACAGATCGTAAAAGCACTGGAACCTACTTTCGGTGGTATTAACCTCGAAGATATTAAAGCACCTGAGTGTTTCTATATTGAGCGCAAGCTGAAAGAGGAAATGAAGATTCCGGTAATGCACGATGACCAGCATGGTACAGCTATCATCAGTGCCGCAGCATTGCTGAATGCCGTGGAACTGCAGAAGAAAAAAATTGAAAAGGCAAGATTTGTGGTAAATGGTGCCGGCGCATCTGCCATGGCATGTACCAAACTGTACGTTGCTTTGGGTGCAAATCCTGCCAACATTATGATGTTCGACAGTAAGGGACTGATCCACGAAAGCCGTACTGACCTGGACGATATGAAGAAGGAGTTTCTTTCCAAAGGCAAAAACCTTACACTGGAAGAAGCACTGCACGATGCAGATGTGTTCATTGGTCTCAGTAAAGGCAATGTACTTTCTGCTGCAATGGTGAAAAGCATGGCTAAGAACCCGATAGTATTTGCCATGGCCAATCCTGATCCGGAGATCTCTTATGAAGCTGCTACCGGTGCACGCAAAGACATCATCTTTGCCACAGGGCGCAGCGACTATCCCAACCAGGTGAACAACGTACTGGGTTTTCCCTTCATTTTCCGCGGTGCACTGGACGTACGCGCCACACAGATCAACGAGGCCATGAAACTGGCTGCCGTAAAAGCGCTGGCAGAACTGGCCAAAACACCTGTACCGGACATTGTGAACATTGCCTACAACGAAAACAATATTTCATTCGGTCCCAATTATATCATTCCCAAACCGCTTGATCCCCGCCTCATCTCTACCATTTCACCGGCTGTGGCAAAAGCAGCAATTGAAAGCGGCGTGGCACAAACCACTATTGAGAACTGGGAAACCTATGCCATTGAGCTGAACAAACGTCTGGGCCTGGACAACCAGGTAATGCGTGCATTGGGCAGCAAGGCCCGCCGCGATCCTAAGCGTATTGTATTTGCAGAGGCAGACAACCAGAAGATCCTGAAGGCAGCACAGATTGCCCGTGAAGAAGGCATCGCATTGCCCATTCTGCTGGGTGATGAGAAAAAAATCAGGACCATTGCACAGGCCAACAGCATTGACCTGGACGATATGACCATTATTGATCCCCGCCATGATGATTATGAAGAAAAACGTAAACATTTCGGGGAACTGTTCTTTGAAAAAAGACAGCGCAAGGGTCTGAACCTGTACGAATCGCGCAAGATCATGAAAGAGCGCAACCATTTTGGCTGTATGCTGGTAGAAACCGGCGAAGCTGATGGTATGATCTCTGGTCTTACGCGCAACTATGCAGAAGCTATCCGCCCTGCCCTGCAGGTGATCGGCACAGAACCCGGCGTTAAAAAGATTGCCGGTATGTACCTGTTACTGACCAAACGCGGTCCGCTGTTCCTGGCAGATACTACTGTGAACTTTAACCCCACTGCAGAAGAACTGGCCGATATTACCCAGATGGTAGCACGTGAAGTAAGATTGTTCAATCTTACTCCCCGTATTGCCATGCTGAGCTACTCCAACTTCGGCAGCAGCAGTTCGCCCGAAGCCAAACTGGTAGCTGAAGCCCGCGATATTGTGAAACAACGTGAACCAGACCTGATCGTTGATGGTGAAATGCAGGCCAGCATTGCCTTCAGCCAGGAAATTATGCGTGATAACTATCCTTTCTGTGAACTGGTTGACCAGGAAGTGAACACCCTTATTTTTCCGAACCTGGCAGCAGGCAACGTTGCTTACAACCTGCTGAAAGAAGTAGGTGGCGCCGATGCCATCGGCCCTATTCTGCTGGGCCTGAAAAAACCAGTACACGTACTGCAACTGGGCAGTTCCGTAAGAAGTATTTACAATATGACATTGCTGGCAGTAGTGGATGCACAACTGAAATGCCAGGCAGCCGCAAGTGAAGAAGCTCCCAAAGGCAGCCGCTGGAAACGAAAATCGTAAGTACGGCGTAATGTTGTAATTTTAAGAAACAATTCCGCATGGCATTGAATATCCGTTCAATGCCATGTTTTCAATATTCTTACCATATGTGGCAACAATATTGCAGGGGAATTTGTCAATTAGTTACAGTATTATTGTGCTGCTCACAGACCTATATAGACTATGACGTTGTTTACAGAATTTGGCCGTTACCTGTTGATGCTTAAAGGAATGTTTTCCAAACCGGAAAACTTCAGGATGTACTGGAAGGAGCTGATGCACCAGTGTTCAGAAATTGGCATTGGTTCATTGGGTATTGTAGTCATCATTTCTGTATTCATGGGTGCGGTATCTGCATTACAAACTGCTTACCAGTTGGTAAGCCCTGTTGTTCCTCTTTCTACCATTGCACAGATCGTTCGCGATACGGTGATCCTTGAATTTGCCCCTACCCTGGTATGTATTGTACTGGCAGGGGTTGTTGGCAGTAAAATTGCCAGCGAACTGGGTAATATGCGTGTCAGTGAGCAGATAGATGCCATTGAAATTATGGGCATCAATACAAAGGCCTACCTGATAATGCCCAAAATAGTTGCAGCACTGCTTACCATTCCTTTCCTGGTGATTATTTCAGCAGCACTGGGTATCATTGGCGGAAGAATTGCCGTAGTAGCCTCCGGTATACTGGCGCCCAATATTTACGAAAAAGGATTGCTGTACAACTTTCAGCCGTACAACGTGTTCTTTGCACTGGTAAAAGCATATACATTCTCATTTATCATATCTACCATTCCGGCTTATTACGGTTATTATGTACAGGGCGGCGCACTTGAAATCGGTCGTTCCAGTACAAAGGCAGTAGTGGTAAGTTGTGTAACCATTTTGTTTGCAGATTATATTCTGGCAGCCCTGTTATTACAATGATAGAAGTAAAGAAAATACAGAAAGGATTTGGCGATAAGATCGTTATCAACGATGTAAGCGCTGTTATGCAGGCCGGCAAATGCAACCTGATTATCGGCTCCAGCGGTAGCGGCAAAACGGTTTTCATGAAATGCCTGGTAGGATTGTTTACGCCCGATAAAGGAGAGATCCTGTATGATGGTGTAGACTTTATTTCCATGAACAATGAAGATAAAAAAGAGATCCGCAAACAGATCGGTATGCTATTCCAGGGTTCAGCACTGTTTGATAGTCTGAATGTAGAAAGGAACATCATGTTTCCGCTGGACATGTTTACCAAAGATACCTATGCACAAAAACTGAAGAAAGTAAATGAAGTGCTGGAAAGGGTAAACCTGAAAGACATCAACAAAAAATTTCCGGCTGAGCTAAGTGGCGGTATGAAAAAGAGGGTGGGCATTGCACGTGCTATTGTGTTAAATCCCAAATACCTTTTCTGCGATGAGCCTAACTCTGGCCTGGACCCGCAGACATCACTGGTTATTGACAAACTGATCAAAGAGATCACTACCGAATACAATATCACTACCGTTATCAATACCCACGACATGAACAGTGTAATGGAGATCGGTGATCACATTATTTACATGTACAAAGGATACAAAGAGTGGGAAGGCAACGACAAAGAGATCATCTTCAGTAAAAATGAAAAGCTGAACGAATTCATCTTCGCCTCCGAATTTCTGAAAGACGCCAAAGACATGCGTATGCTGGAACAAACCGGCAAAATTGACAACAACCGCAACATGGATGATCTCATTAAATAATCTGCTTATTATTTAATTTGACAATTTGAAAATGCGGCTCCTGAACGGACAGCTTAAAGTATTTATGAAAATTTAATCTCCCAAATAGCCTGATTCTTCTGGAAATACACGCATTCACTTCGTTTTCAAATTGTCTAATTTTCAAATTTTCAAATTAGTTACCCTATTTTTGCCCAACTTTTTAAACTATCGTCATGAGCATTTTAGTAAATAAACAATCAAAGATCCTGGTTCAGGGCTTTACCGGCACCGAAGGTACTTTTCATGCAACGCAGATGATAGAGTATGGCACCAACGTGGTAGGTGGTGTAACACCCAATAAAGGCGGTACCCAGCACCTTAACAGACCCGTATTCAATACCGTAGAAGAGGCAGTAAAAGCTACTGGCGCTAATGTATCTATCATATTTGTACCCCCTGCTTTTGCAGCCGATGCCATTATGGAAGCTGCAGAGGCTGGTGTTGAACTGGTAGTGTGTATTACAGAAGGCATTCCCGTACAGGATATGGTGAAAGCCAAATTGTTCCTACAGGGTACTAAAACAAGGCTCATAGGCCCCAACTGTCCCGGTGTAATCACTGCGGACGAATGCAAAGTGGGTATCATGCCCGGTTTTGTATTCAAAAAAGGTAAAATCGGTATCGTATCCAAATCGGGTACACTTACATACGAAGCTTCGGACCAGGTTGCCAAAGCCGGTTTGGGTGTTTCTACAGCCGTAGGTATCGGTGGCGACCCCATCATTGGTACTACCACCCGCGAAGCATTGGAACTGTTTATGAACGATCCTGAAACAGAAGCAGTGGTTATGATCGGCGAAATTGGTGGTGGCATGGAAGCTGAGGCTGCCCGCTGGTACAAAGACAATGCTAAAAAACCTGTGGTAGGCTTTATTGCCGGCCAAACAGCTCCTCCCGGACGTCGTATGGGTCACGCAGGTGCCATTATCGGTGGTGCTGAAGATACCGCAGAAGCCAAAATGAGAATTATGGAAGAATGTGGCATCCACGTAGTAAAAAGTCCCGCAGACATTGGTGCTACCATGGCCAAAGTGCTGAAAAAATAGTTGCTTACAATATTTACTACAGAGCCCCGGCAAATACCGGGGCTTTTTTTATGCCCCAAAGTGTGCACACCACCGGTTCCCGGGAAAGAGTGGCATCTTTTTTATATAAACAACCGGATGATTTTCAATAGCATGCAACAAAACGTTAAATATAAGAGTCACGTATGTTATTGAACCGCTTACCGCATCAGGTATATTGAAAATACCGTTGCAGCATACCGGCAACGGCGCCGGATTTAATAACTTGTATTAAAATTATAACGCATGCCCGCGAAAAGCATCTTTTTAATTGCGCTTACCTTTTTAATCGCCATTACCGTAAACGCACAAACTAAACCTATGAACTATGATGCCTCATGGAAAAAGATCGACAGTCTTATCAACAAATCAGGTCTTACCCAGTCGGCCCTTACAGAAGTAAACAAAATATATACACAGGCAAAAAATACAGGCAACCAGGCCCAGCTTATCAAAGCGTTGGTGTACCGGATGATGCTGCAGACAACCAGGGAAGAAAATTCGGGTGAAAAAAATATCCTGCTACTGGAAAAAGAAATCGTCACTACGCCGGAACCGGCTAAAGCTATTTTGCAAAGTATCGTTGCACAAGGATATTGGCAATACTTTCAAAACCGTCGCTGGCAGTTGTACAACCGTACACAAACTGTAAACTATAATCAGAACGATCTTGCCACCTGGAGCGCGGGCGATCTCCATAAAAAGATCAGCGAATATTACCTGGCATCTTTAAAGAACGAAAAACAGCTACAACAAACAAAGCTGGAACCATACGATGCCATTATTACCAAGGGTAATGTACGTTACCTGCGTCCTACATTATTTGATCTGCTGGCACACTGCGCACTGGAATATTTTAAGAACAACGAAAGCTCTATACAACAGGCCGCTACTTCATTTGAGATCAGTGAAGAGGCTGCTTTTGCTGATGCAAAAACATTTGCTGCATACAATTTCACCACCACCGATGATCTGTCATTGCATTTTCAGGCGCTGCAACTATTCAAAAAACTGATCCAGTTTCACAGCACAGATGCCAAACCTGATGCATTACTGGATGCGGATATTGAACGTTTGGAGTTTGTACACACTTACGCAGTAATGGACAACAAAGAAGCATTGTATAAAAAAGCACTGGAAAATATCACCACCAAATATGGTACACTTCCTGCCGCTGCACAGGCATGGTACCTGCTGGCAGCATGGTATGCAGAAAAGGCGCAGCAATATGATCCCTTAAAGAACGATAGCAATCGCTATGCGTACCTGCCTGCCAGGGAGATCTGTGAAAAGGTGATTGCCCAAAAAGATTCTTCAGAAGGAAAAAGCAATTGCCAGAACCTGTTGCAGAGTATCCGGCACAGGGAGCTGAGCATGCAGATAGAAAAAGTAAATGTACCCGGACAACCTTTCCGTGCGCTGGTATCGTTCAGAAATTTTACGCAGGCAGCATTCCGTATCGTAAAAATGGATCGTTCCATACGCGAACGGCTTGGCACCAATACATGGGAAGATGAATACTGGAAAAAGCTGGTACAATTACCCGTAATCAATACGTTTACCCAGTCTCTGCCCGATACCAAAGATTACCAGCAACACACTACGGAAATAAAAGTAAACGCACTGCCCGTTGGTGAATATGCTTTAATAGCCAGCGTAAACAATGATTTTTCACTTACCGGCAACCCACTGGTTGTTCAGTACTTCTATGTGTCGAATATATCATATATCAGCAAGGACAATGAGTACCTGGTGTTACACCGTGAAACCGGTCAGCCGCAGGTAAGGGCCAGTGTACAGGTATGGTACAATTACTATGATGCCGGCAGCCGTAAATACCTGCAACGTAAAGGAGAAAATATTGCCACTGATAAAAACGGGGCTTTTACTATTTATCCGTCACGCACCAACAATGAGAATAATTTTCAACTGGAAGTAACCACACAGGGTGATCACCTGTGGCTGGAAGATTATATTTACAACTATTACAGGTCTGAAAACCCGGAAGATGATAAAACAGTGAAGAACTCATTCCTGTTTGCCGATCGTTCTATTTACAGGCCATCGCAAACTATTTATTTTAAAGGCATCCTCATCAGCAGCAACAGAACGGCGCGCACCAACAATATACAGCCTGGTGAAAAAGTAACCGTAGTACTGTTTGACGCAAACAATCAGCGGGTGGATTCAGTGAAACTCATCACCAGCGAGTTTGGCTCCTACTCCGGAAAATTTACTTTACCGGCCGGTTTGCTTACCGGTCAGTTCAGGCTGGAAGAAACCACCACCCAAAGCAGTTTGTATTTTTCGGTGGAAGAATATAAACGTCCTAAATTCCTGGCCGAGATCAGCAAACCATCTGGAACCTACCGAATCAATGATTCTATACAGGTAACCGGTACCGCCAAAGCATACGCAGGTAATAATATTGATGGCGCACAGGTAAAATACCGCGTGGTGCGTCGCACTATTATCCCTTTTTGGTACAGGTATGGATACGGCAAAACCATCTGGCCCCCCACATCATCACAGTCAGTGGAAATAGCGTATGGAGTTACCACTACAGATGGCAACGGTATATTTCATGTAACCTTTAAAGCGCTACCCGATAATAGTGTTGATAAAAAAGGGCAGCCCGTATTTCATTATGAAGTAATTGCGGATGTAACAGATATCAGCGGCGAAACACGCAGCGGCAGTACCACCATTAGTGTAGCATACCAGGCATTGCAAATGCAATTGAATATGCCGGATAAATTACCTGCAGACAGTTTACGCGCTATTCCTGTATATACTTCCAACCTCAATGATGTGTTTGAAAAAACAACGGCAACGGTAAGCATTTATCCTTTAAAGACACCACTGCGCACATTCCGTGAACGATACTGGCCTCAGCCCGATCAGTTTGTAATGACACAGGATGAATATTACCGTGCATTCCCTTATGATATTTACAGCAATGAAAATGAAACGAGCCAATGGCCCCGTTTGCCCAAAGCAACAGAGCTGACAGATACAACATCTGCTTCAGCAACAGTTACTAAAAATGCTCCGTTTACGGTTAAAACACCATTGTCGCCGGGCTGGTATGTTATTGAAGCTGTTGCCCGTGATAAATATGGTGAAGAAGTAAAAGCAGTGAAATATATTCAACTGTACAACAGGCAATCGGTAAGCAGTCCGCTGGCCTTTGGCAGTATTGATACAAACAATAAAACATGGAACCCGGGCGAAAAAGCAACATACACACTATCTACCAACCTTGACAGTGCATACATAATACAGGACATCATCCGGCAGGATAAAAAACAGGACAGAACTGTGATTGTACTGAATAAGAACAGCCGCTCACTGGATGTACCTGTTACAGAAAATGACCGTGGCGGAATAGGTGTACAGTTTGTATTCGTAAAAAATAACCGCGTATACACCGGACAACAGGAAATTGCTGTTCCCTACACCAACAAAGAACTGGTGATAGATTACAAAACATGGCGCGACAAAACATTACCCGGCAGCCAGGAAAAATGGACCGTGAATATTCATGGCAGCAAAGGTGATAAAGTGGCTGCCGAAATGCTCACCAGCATGTACGATGCCTCGCTGGACCAGTTCAAACCACATAGCTGGAATACACCATACATCTGGCCTGCATTCAGATTTGGCAATATGTGGAATGATAATTACTGTTTCCGGGCCGTACAGTCATTGCAAAAGTATCAGAATGATTTTGAACACTATTATTACAACAAGCAATACGATCAGTTGCTGGAACAGGGTGTTTCCGTACAACTGGCAACATCTGTCAGGATACGTGGCGTAGCAGCAGGTGCAGCTCCCACTGCGGAAGCAATGATGAAAAAAATGCCGGGCGTACAGATGGATAATGCCAGTCCTTTCAACGCCAGAATGGTGGCCGATACAAACGCCTTTAATGATAAAGATATTATTAAACTGGAAGGGGAAATGTACGTAGAGGGTGAACAAGTTAAAAAGCCCACACAATTACAGCCCCGCACTAACTTTAATGAAACAGCTTTCTTTTTCCCTGATCTGAAAACAGATGCCGAGGGCAATGTTTCTTTCTCTTTCACCATGCCGGAATCTCTCACTTCCTGGAAGTGGATGACACTGGCACATACCAAAGAACTGGCATTTGGTCTTGCAACCAAAGCGATCATTACCCAGAAAGAACTGATGGTGCAGGCAAATGCACCACGTTTTATGCGCGAAGGCGATCGCATGGACTTCAGTGGTAAGATCGTTAATATGACCAATAAAGAAATTACCGGTCAGGTGGCATTAGAATTGATTGATCCGATCACCAACCAGTCAGTAGATGGCTGGTTCCGCAATATGTTCCCTAACCAGTTCTTTACCGTAGCTGCCGGACAAAGTACACCCGTAAGTTTTACTATTGAAATTCCCTATCAGTACAATAAGCCTGTTACCTACAAGCTGATTGCCAGTACAAAAGCTACAGACAGCGGTTCACTGAGTGATGGTGAGCAAGCATTGTTGCCCGTGATAAGCAACCGGATGCTGGTAACAGAAAGTCTGCCATTGCCTATGAACGGTAACAGCAGCAAAAAATTCACTTTTACCAAACTGCTGCAAAGCGGTAACAGCCAGACACTCAACCAGCATGCGCTTACAGTAGAGTTCACTACCAATCCTGCATGGTATGCCGTACAGTCGTTGCCTTATCTGACAGATTATCCTTACGAGTGTGCTGAACAAACTTTTAATCGTTATTATGCCAATGCACTGGCAGGCACCATTGCCAATAGTTCACCACGCATTAAAGAAATGGTGAGCCGCTGGCAGGCTGCAGCCAAAGATGATGCAGCAAATGCTTTTGCCAGCAACCTGCAGAAAAATGAAGAACTGAAAGCCGTACTGTTAGAAGAAACTCCCTGGGTACTGGACGCTAAGAACGAAGCGCAACAGAAAAAGAACATCGCACTGCTGTTCGATATGGTACGTATGCACCAGGGCTTATCCTCTTCGCTGGCCAAACTACAGGAAGCACAATTGTCCAACGGTGGTTTTGCATGGTTCAAAGGCGGAAGCGACGATCGTTTTGTAACACAATACATCGCTACTGGTTTTGGACATCTGCAGCACCTGAAAGCATTACCGGCTACCAGCGCATCATTGCAGACCGTAATGACCAATGCTGTTGCCTACCTGGATAAACGACTGAAAGAAGATTATGACAAACTGGTAAAAAGCAAAGCAAAACTTACAGAAAACAATATTGGCTATCTGCAGATCCAATATCTGTATATGCGCAGTTTCTTTCCGAAACTGGCCATACCGGCAGAGACTATGACCGCTTATAATTTCTATCGCAAACAGGCACAACAATACTGGCTGCCGCAAAACAGGCTGATGCAGGGTATGATAGCACTGGCGCTGAACAGAACAGGTGAAACTACTACCGCCAGGAACATTGTAGCCTCCTTAAAACAAAATGCACTTACCAGCGAAGAAATGGGCATGTACTGGAAAGAACTGAACACCCCGGGCTATTTCTGGTACCAGGCACCGGTTGAAACCCAGTCATTGCTGATAGAAACATTTACAGAAGTAACCAACGATACCAAAGCTGTTGAAGCGATGAAAACCTGGTTGCTGAAACAAAAACAAACACAGAGCTGGCGTACCACCAAGGCCACTGCCGATGCCTGCTACGCTTTACTGCTGCAGGGCAGCAACTGGCTTACCAATACACCGGCTGTTACTATTCAGTTGGGCGATTATACCATTAACAGTAAAGATCAGCCACAAGAAGATGGTACAGGATATTTCAAAAAAGTGATCGACAGTAAATCAGTAAAACCATCCATGGGCAATATACAGGTAATGGTACAGCAAACCGGTACCACCTCAATGCCTTCATGGGGCGCTGTATACTGGCAGTATTTTGATAACCTGGAAAATATTACAGCATCCGGCGACAGCAAATCAACACCCCTGCAGATCATTAAAAAGATCTTTGTAGAAAAGAATACAGACCGTGGACCGGTGTTACAACCTGTAAATGCCGGTGATGCATTGAAAGTAGGTGATAAAGTAAAAGTGCGTATTGAGCTTCGTGCAGATCGCACCATGGAATATGTACACATGAAAGATATGCGTGCAGCCTGTATGGAACCGGTAAATGTACTGAGCCAATACAAATGGCAGGACGGTCTGGGTTACTATGAAGCTACCAAAGATGCCAGTACTAATTTCTTCTTCAACTGGCTGCCCAAAGGCACTTATGTATTTGAATATGCTTTATTCGTTACACATACCGGTACATTCAGCAATGGTGTTACCAGCATCCAGTGTATGTATGCACCGGAATTTACCAGTCATAGTGAAGGCATTAAAGTGAACGTTGAATAAAACAACATACACTGCCATAAAAAATCCCGTCCGGCATAAGCGGACGGGGTTTTGTTTTATAAGGAAGTCTTTTCTTATTCAAACATTACAAACCGGATGAATGTCTCAGAGAAGACTTCCTTTCTTCTTTATTGTTTCAACATCTATCCAACAGTCTTTTCAAACACACCCAACCGAATAAAATTCGGCATTTATAAAATGCCTGCCTCCAAATTATTCTGTCACAATATATTCTGTGATAAATAATTTATACAGAATAAAATTCTGAAATTTTATAATTTTACAGAAACTTATATCAATGGATACCCATCTGGACGAAATTGACCTGCAGATCCTGGAACTGATGCAGAAGAATGGCCGCATTTCCAATGCTGATCTTGCACGCGAACTGAACATGGCTCCTTCAGCGGTGTTAGAAAGAGTAAAGAAGCTGGAACAGAAACAGGTGATCATGGGATATACCGCGCAGATCAACCCGGTAGCATTGCAACAGAAATTACTTGCTTTCATTTTTATCAAGTCCACGGAAGGATTTGGTAACAACGATAAAATACTGACCGCACTTTCCAAAATACCTGAGGTACAGGAAGTGCATATCATCGCCGGTGAAGATTGTTTCCTGGCAAAGATCCGTACCACTGACTCAGCTACCCTGATGGAGATCATGCGCAATTCGCTAAAGAAGATACCCAGCATAGCATCTACCAAAACAACCATTGTGCTGGAGACAGTGAAAGAGCAACAACAATTGGTGATTCCTAAAAATTAACAGTCATGACAGCCACGAAAAATGCCTCCACAGCAATGGTCATCATTGCATTTGCTACAGTTTATTTAGTATGGGGTTCAACCTATTTTTTTATACAAAAGGCAGTACAGCATATCCCCGCCTTTATTATGGGTTCTATGCGTTTTGTTACTGCAGGTTTACTGATGCTTGCCTGGAGTATTTTCAAAAAAGAAGATATCTGGAACTGGCAGTCAATAAAACCTGCACTGTTGAGCGGCATCCTGTTACTGTTTGTTGGTAACGGGGCTGTGATATGGGCTGAACAGACATTGCCCAGCTCACTGGTAGCTGTGCTAGTATCCTCAGCACCCATCTGGTTCGTGTTGCTGGATAAACCCAAATGGAAAGAAAATTTTACCAGTCGTCCTACGCTGATCGGGTTGGCGATCGGTTTTATTGGTGTGATATTGTTGTTTAGTGAGCGCACCAGTCAAACATTATCTTCCGGTGGCAATCTTTACGAAATCATAGGCCTGGTGATACTGATCATTGGAGCATTAAGCTGGGCAGGTGGCTCTTTGTATTCCAAATACAATGGTAAAGGCACTGCTACAGTAAATACTACCTGGCAGATGCTGGCAGCAGGTATCGCTTTTATACCAGCCAGCTTTATCAATAATGAATGGAGCAGTTTTGAATGGCAGGCAGTAACCACACAATCGTGGCTGTCTGTACTGTACCTGATCTTTATGGGGTCACTGGCCGGTTACAGCGCATACGTATGGTTGCTGCAGGTACGTCCTGCTACACAGGTAAGCACCTACGCATATGTAAACCCTGTCGTGGCTGTATTGCTGGGTGCTTTTTTTGCCAGCGAACATATTTCCCTGATACAGGTATTGGGACTGGCAGTTATTCTGACCAGTGTACTGCTGATCAATCTTGCCAAATACCGTAAAGAAAAAACACAATCATTACAGTCATCTACACCTGAAATAAAAACAAATATCGTCAGCACCGGAAAGGTGGCAAAAGTATAAGATTAAGGCTATATTTTTTTTCTGAACTGATTACAGTATAGTCATGAAAAGCGTAGTGTTTCTACACTGCACCGTACGTACGACGACGACAACCTGCAACAAGATGAAGGAAAAGGGTTGTCGTCTTTTTTTATAGTCCCTCATTATCCTGCCCCGTACCGATTCATTATTTTTACACTATGCAAGCAGACTTTCTTCTGATCGGTCAGGGTATTTGCGGTACATTTTTAAGCTGGTATCTGCAACAGGCAGGTTATTCGGTAATAGTGATAGATGAACAGCATAACAATACTGCGTCACATGTTGCTGCGGGAATTATCAATCCTGTTACCGGCCGGCGTATTGTGCAAACATGGCTTATTGATGAAGTACTGCCCGCAGCATGGAACAGCTACCAGGAGCTGCAGGCTGTATTGCAGGTTACCACCATTACACAAAAAGATATTCTTGACTTCTTTCCTACCCCGCAAATGAAAGAAGCCTATGCTAAAAGATATGCTGAAGACACCAGTTACCTGGCACCTCCTGTCAATACTGACGACTGGAAAACTTTTTTCAATTACGATTTTGGATACGGACAGATCACTCCCTGCTACCTGGTGAATCTTCCTGAACTATTACCGGCTTACCGGCAATACCTGGTAAAACAGGGAATATTACTGGATGAACATTTTGATTACAAACAGTTGCAGACTGCTCCCGATCATATCCGGTATAAAAACATTACTACCGGTAAGATCATTTTCTGTGATGGCCTTGCAGCAGCTACAGCTCCGTTCTTCCAGTTATTGCCATTTGCTCCCAACAAAGGCGAAGCGCTGCTGGTACGTATTCCACATCTGCCAAAGGAGTTCATTTTTAAAAAAGGTATGAACCTGGTGCCCTGGCAGGATGATATTTTCTGGCTGGGATCATCGTACGAGTGGAATTTTACTGACGACCAGCCTTCCGTTGTTTTCAGGGAACGAATGACGGCTGCATTACAACAATGGATTAAAATGCCTTTTACCATACTGGAACACAAAGCAGCTGTGCGACCGGCAACACTGGAACGCAGACCTTTTGTAGGTTTTCATCCCCAGCACCCTGCTGTTGGTATATTCAATGGCATGGGTACCAAAGGTTGTTCACTGGCGCCTTTTTTTGCCAGAGAGCTGGTGGCGCATCTGCAACACCAGGCCCCCATACACCCCGAAACAGATGTACAGCGCTTCCGACGCATCCTATCCAGGCAGGATCTGTAAATGTTGTTGTTTGCCACGTGCTGAAACCGCCCGGTTTTATATTTTTGCAGGGTTATTGTTTTGCTTCAGTACATAACCACCTTTACATGTCAACAGAGAAAATGTATGTCATTCCTGAACGTTTCAGGAAAATTGAGAACCTGCATATTGTATTCTGGTTGTTAAAAGATATCTGCTGGTGTATGCTGTGGCGGCCATTGGGTGTAGCCATGCTGATCCCTACTTTAACCGTAGCCATCCTGATCACCTGGCAAACCAGGAAACTGAAAGCCGAGTTGTATCACAACCTGGCTGTTACGTTCTGGATCTGCGCCAACGGTTACTGGATGATTGTTGAGTTCCTGGGATATGATGAATACCTGCGCATATTCACCGTGATACCGTTCAGCATCGGGTTGTTCTTTATTATTGTCTATTACGGGTTTATACTTCCGCGTGAAATAAAAAAAAATAAAATGATAGCCGTTGCCATACCGGCGGAAGAAGAAAATATTACCAATACCACGATTGTAATACCGGTAAAAAAACAAGGCGACACACTTTAACAACATGTCGCCCGTAACAATTGCAGCATATACTTAGTGTAACCAAAGACATTATTAAGCCGCTAGTTTTTTTCTTGCATTGTTCACTACTACAATAGGATCCTGTTTCAGCAAATTGCTCATGGCTGCATATAAGGCAGGCAGTTCGTGACGCATACGAATGGGATTTTCAAAAAACACTTCCACACTCACTGCCCAGAACTCGTGATAATTGGTGCCTGCATAATCGCCCAGAATGTTCTTGGCGCCTGTTTGCATCGATTCAAATATCGGGCGGGCAACCTTGGAGAAATTCTTAAACTCTTTTTTAAAGTGTTTGTCTTCTTCAGTCTGTGTAATAAAGTTAACATACGCCAATGCATGTCCCATTTCGTGCAACCCAACATTACAGTTAGGACTTAGACCATTTACACCTTTAAGAAAATTATCCCACGACAGATAAATACCACTGTGGTCTACATGTCCCTGGAAAGGGCGGGAGTAAAATCCATAATGGTAATCATCTTTCAGCACGTAAATGTCTTTGAAGTAATTGAGATAATATTTTTCCAGACCGAATGTTAACTGGATAGCTACAGCACTGATCAGCACAGGCATTTCCATAGCCTCATTCACCTCGATATAATGAAAACGTTTTGACTTACGGAATAAAAAGGTACGGAACAGAAAACGGTGTTGTTCTTCATGCGAAAGACGGTTATAATAACGTAGATAACGCGAAACAATAGAATGATAAGTACTTTTCTGGTCCTGGAATAACTTATACTGGCGTTTTACATACAAACGGTGGAAAAGATTACTGACGGGCACATGCAGTACAATGACACTAAAGACCGTGAGGAAAATGAACAAAATTTCCATAAGGGTTCCATTTTTTCTTTTTGTGAAATGCGGATACGAGTCAACGGATGTAGGATTTTCACAAAGGTTGGATTCGAAAAAACGGTCTTTCGGGGAAGGTGGAAATTTTACACTGGCAAGTAGTATTTTTCAAAAAATCACACTAATCACTGTACAAAATAGAAAGATTTTTTAAATTATGAAATAAGTGTGAAAAAAATTATGAAGTCTTTATAATATGTTGATTTCAAGCTTCTTCCAAAGGCCACAAAAACAAAATCTCAGACAATGGGTCCTGGTTCAGCAATCGGCACATGGCCAGGTACAGTTCGGGCAGCAGCGCGCGGAAAACCCTAGGCTGTTCAAAAAACCTTTCTACCGACACTGCCCAGAATTCATTGTAATTGGTGGCAGCATAACTACCCAGGAAATGATTGGTTTTTAATTGCATTTCTTCAAAAATCTTTCTGCCAGTTTGTGAAAATTCCCTGAACCGTTCGCGGAAACCGGCATCGCTTCCATCACCGTCTGTCATAAAATTAACATAGGCCAGCGCATGCGCCATTTCATGCAGTCCCACATTGTCGCCATCATTATAGTTGGCAAATGCTGCCAGGAAATTTTCCCATGAAAAAAAGATCCCTTCCTCGCTTACATGCCCCTGGAATGCCATTTCGCTTTCTCCATACCGGTACCTGTTGGGCAATACATAAATGGTATTGAAATAATCCAGTAAAAAATGCTGTAGTCCGAATGTAAGCTGCACAGCTGTAGCGCTGATGAGCAGGGGAATGCGTTCTTCGCCCTCAATATCAATAAACCTGAATTTCTTTGCGGCCATAAAGGTGAGCGTGCGGTGCAGGAACATTTCTTTGTGTTCAGCCGAAAGCTGCCGGTAATAAGGAATGTATTGCGCCAGTATATCATTATACTTTGAATGTCCCTGCCAGTACAGGTTGGTAGCCTGCCGGTACAGCCCCCTGTCGCGGACCATTACCAGTACCCGGTGCCAGAAAACAGGCAGCCAGTACAGTATCATAATAATACTAAATACAATGGCCATGAAAATGAGCCACCCTGCCGCTTCGGGCAACTGAATACCATTATCATCCGCCTGCAGTGTGATATTATGAGAAGGTAAAGTGGCAATGGCCTGGTGAACAGAATCCTGCGTTGCCACATGAAATGTGTCGCCTGTCTGATAGAGGATATTAGTAGAATCCTGGGGCATGCGGGCATGAAAATAATCATTTCCTGCAAAGTGCCCTACCCTTTGGGAAGCATTCCGGTTTTCAGTTACCTTTGCACCTCATCAGTAAGAATTATAAAAAATAGTTATGTACAGAACGCATACCTGCGGCGAATTACGGCTCTCGAATGCCGGCCAGGAAGTAACTCTGGCGGGATGGGTACAGACCATCAGGAAGTTTGGCAGTATTACATTCGTCGATCTCAGGGACCGCTATGGAATTACACAGTTGTTGTTTGGCGAAGAACTGAACGGATTACTGGACCAGCAACCGTTGGGTCGTGAGTTTGTGCTGCAGGCTACCGGAATTGTGTCTGAACGCACCAACAAAAATCCCAACATTGCTACCGGTGATGTTGAGATCAAACTCAGCTCATTTACTATTCTGAATAAATCTGTTACCCCGCCGTTCACCATCCAGGATGATACAGACGGTGGTGACGATCTGCGTATGAAGTTCCGTTATCTTGATCTGCGTCGCAATGCAGTAAAGAAAAACCTGGAATTGCGTTATGCAGTGAACCGTGCTGCACGCAACTACCTGCACGAGCACCAGTTTATGGATATTGAAACGCCTTTCCTGATCAAATCTACACCAGAAGGTGCACGCGATTTTGTGGTGCCTTCGCGTATGAACCCGGGACAATTTTACGCACTGCCACAATCACCGCAAACATTTAAACAGTTGCTGATGGTGAGCGGGTACGATCGCTATTACCAGGTGGTAAAATGTTTCCGTGATGAGGATCTGCGTGCAGACCGCCAGCCTGAGTTTACACAGATCGACTGTGAAATGAGCTTTGTGCAGCAGGAAGATATCCTGAACATGTTCGAAGGCATGGTAAAACATATTTTCCAGGCAGTAAAAGGCGTTGAGATCAAAGAGCAGGTACAACGCATGACCTGGGAAAATGCTATGTGGCAGTATGGCAATGACAAACCGGATATCCGTTTTGGCATGCAACTGGCCAACCTGAAATTCCCGCAGCATACTTTCCCTGACAGGAAAAATGCTTTTGAAGCAGCGAATGATACCGACGTAATAAAAGGTTCCGGTTTTGGTGTGTTTGAAAATGCAGAAACTGTGGTAGCTATTGCTGTGCCGGGTGCTGCGGAGTACACACGCAAACAACTGGATGAACTGACAGATTGGGTAAAACGTCCGCAGATAGGCATGAGCGGACTTATCTATATCCGTTGCGGAGCCGATGGTTTTAAGAGCAGCGTAGATAAGTTTTTCGATGCTGCTAAACAGGAAACCATTGCCAAAGCTACCGGTGCGGCCAAAGGCGACCTGGTACTGATACTGGCTGGTGCAGAGGAAAGAACCCGTAAGGCCATGAGCGAACTACGTCTTGAACTGGGCGAACGCCTGGGACTGCGTAAAAAAGATGAGTTTAAATTATTATGGGTACTGGATTTCCCGTTGTTTGAATACAGCGAGGAAGACAATCGCTGGGTTGCCCGTCACCATCCTTTCACCTCACCCAAACCGGATCATATTGATATTATGATCAATAACAACCCGGTTATTGAGAATGCCAAAGAATATCTGAAACATCCATACGCCAACATCAAAGCCAATGCGTACGATATGGTACTGAACGGCAACGAGATCGGCGGCGGTTCTATCCGTATTTTCCAGCGTGAACTGCAGGAAAAAATGTTCGACGCACTGGGTATGAGCAAAGAGGAAGCCCTGCATAAATTCGGTTTCCTGCTGGGTGCGTTTGAATATGGCGCTCCCCCGCACGGTGGCATTGCATTCGGTTTCGACCGTTTGTGTTCTATCATCGGTGGCAGCGAAAGTATCCGTGACTTTATTGCGTTCCCCAAAAACAACAGTGGTCGCGATGTGATGCTGGATGCTCCTGCAGCTATTGACGACAAACAGTTGGTAGAATTACAGATCAAACTGGATTTGCAATAATCAACAAAACATTTAATTTTAAACCGGGCCAAAAGCCCGGTTTTTTTATGCGAAAATTTCTTTTACTACGGATATTATCTATCACCACATCAGTACTGCTTACCTTATGCCTGGTATTTTACAATATAGGCTTCTTTGACAATCCGGATAATGAGCGCCTGGTGTCGTTTCTGCTGACCAACCTGTTTTTATTGATACTTCTTAATCACAGTGTACTTGCAAGTATTTCCCGTTCAAGATATTACCCGGATAAATATATATCCCGCGGATTCCTGGTTTATCATGGTATTTCGGCTGTTATCTGCTGGATCTCGGTGGCAACTGTGGTATTTTTTATGGTAGCCGGTTTTTTCGGTTCGGAAAAAGGAAGAGAAGATTATATTATGCTGGCAGTTGGCGGTGCCCTGGTAATAGTCTATGTATTCCAACTGATCCTGCTCAATAAGTTTTTGAAAGTGATAATCAATAATTATAACCAGCAACTGGAAGAATTTCTTGAGCCATGAAAAATTTACCTGCATCCTGGAAAGCATTTCGCATTGTTTGTTTTGTACAGATGATACTGGTAATACTGGAATGGGGATTCTCAGCACGCTGGTTGTTCAGGGCCCGCAACCCGGTTATGCCATTACTGGAAATACTTGCTTACAGCCTGGTATTTATCTTCCTGTATAAGGGACTGTCGCTACTGAACGAAAATTATCCGGCTACTCCACTTACCACAAAACAGAAAAGACATTTCAACTGGTTGTTCATCATTAATGTATTGCTGATCGCATTTTTATTTGCAGAAGTAGTTGCAGAATGGCGCTGGTCATTTCCACTAATGGTTGTATTGCGCGTAAGTTTTTATACCGGCTTGCTCATTATGCATTCACTGATTTCCGGGATATTGATCTTCCTGTTTCACATAGTATTTTTATGGGGTATGATCCGTTTACGCAGGGTCATTCACACTAATACACTGAACAACTGGTACAACCAGTTTGAAGAAGGCACTGCACTAAATCAATAACACATGCTACCTTTCAAATGGAAAATATTCAGGATCGTTAATTATGCCTACGTAGCAGGTGTTGCCGCGTTAATAATTATCCTGCTGTATTGGGCAGGCGGCCTGCGCTTCAGTAACAGACAGGATTTTCTTTTCTTTCTTTTATTTATAACATGTGCCCTCTGCCTGATGACAAACGGTTCTCTGAATGTTTACCTGCTGGAAAAATGTTACCCGGATAAATATCCGTCCCGTGTATTTTTAATCACCAATACTATATTGCTCATCCTGTCCGTCCTGATATTGTTATTCCTGGTGTTCATTGCCGGTTGGGGTATTTATGAAGAGGTTAGAAGGCCCAGGCAATACAATCGTTATATAATGCAGGGACGATTATTATTGTTACTGGTGAGCACCATTTCGCTGACCGGTCTTTATTCCTGTTGTTTCCAGCTCCATCTACGCAGGGTAATACGGCGCAATCATCTGGCAATACTGAACAACTTCCTTGAAAGTTGAACCACTTTGGATTTCGTATATTTAAACATGCAAAAAAAGTATTTGTTGTGGCTGCTGGCTATTGTAGTAGTATCCTGCCAGAAAGAGATGAAAAACACTGATACCGTTGCTGTTAATTATACCAATACAGCTTATGGTACAGATGTACAGCAGAAAATGGATCTTTATCTTCCTGCAGGACGCGATACTTCTTCCACTCCCCTGCTGATCCTTATTCACGGTGGTGCCTGGATTGAAGGCGACAAGGCCGACTTTAAAGACTTTGTTACCATTTTACAACAACGTTTTCCACGTTATGCCATTGCCAATATCAATTATCGTTTATACAATGCCAGTGGTCAGAATAAATTTCCGGCCCAGGAAAATGATGTAAAAACAGCCGTACAATTTCTGTTGGGAAAATCAGTTGAGTATAAATATTCGCACAAGATCATTTTATTAGGCGCCAGTGCCGGTGCACACCTCGCATTGCTGCAGGCATACAAGTACTACACTACCGGCAAGCCACTGGCAGTAATATCTTTTTTTGGTCCCACTGATATGACGGCACTGTACAATGCACCCGCCAATCCATATATACCGGTATTGTTATCACAGATACTGGGTGGCACACCTGCACAAAACCCTTCCATATACCAGCAGTCCAGTCCTGTTAATTTTGTAAAAGCCGGTCTTGCTCCTACACTGGTTTTACAGGGCGGTGCTGACGATATTGTACCACCTGCACAGGCTACTTTATTGATCAACGCATTACAGACAGCGGGTGTTACCCACCAGTTTGTATTGTATCCATCTGAAGGTCATGGCTGGACAGGTGCTAACCTTGATGATTCCATTAATAAAGTCACATCGTTCCTGCAGCAATACGGCAGGTAAAGTTGAGGATGGTTTTTCACTTTTTGCTACCTTGCCACTATGAAACAAGCGTTACAACCACTGGCAGAAAGAATGCGCCCTGAGCGGCTGGAGGACCTGGTTGGACAAGCACATCTTGCAGGTAAAGGCAGCATCTTACGTACCTCTATTGAACAGGGGAAAATTCCCTCTATGATCCTGTGGGGACCTCCCGGTACCGGTAAAACCACTATCGCCAATATTATTGCCCATACACTACAGGTTCCTTTTTTTACACTCAGCGCCATCAGTTCGGGTGTAAAAGAGGTACGTGAAGTAATTGAGCTGGCCAAAAAACGTGACAAGGCTATATTGTTCATTGATGAGATCCACCGCTTTAACAAAGGTCAGCAGGATGCATTGCTGGGTGCTGTGGAGAAAGGCATCATCACACTGATCGGTGCCACTACTGAAAATCCCTCGTTCGAAGTGAATAGCGCCTTGCTAAGCCGTTCGCAGGTATATGTATTGAAGGCACTGGAGCAGAAAGATCTTGTTCAACTGATGCAGAATGCACTGCAGAAAGATGAGATACTGAACAGGAAAAAAATAGAACTGAAAGAAACAGAAGCCCTCATTAATATATCCGGCGGTGATGCACGCAAATTGTTGAACCTGCTGGAGCTGGTAACCGATACGCTGGGTGATAATGCGGTGATCACTGACGAAGCTGTAATGGATATTGCCCAGCAACGCATTGCACTATACGATAAAAGCGGTGAGCAACATTATGATATTATTTCCGCATTCATCAAATCTGTAAGAGGCAGCGATCCCAATGGTGCTATATACTGGCTGGCAAGAATGATAGCCGGTGGTGAAGATATCAAGTTCATAGCACGCAGAATGGTGATACTGGCCAGTGAAGATATTGGCAATGCCAATCCCACGGCACTGGTATTAGCCAACGCCACTTTTGAATCTGTTAATAAGATCGGTAATCCCGAAGCACGGATCATTTTATCACAATGTGCCGTATATCTTGCCACTTCACCCAAAAGCAATGCATCGTATGTGGCTATTGATGCGGCACTGGCTGCTGTACGTGAGCATGGTGATCTGCCCGTGCCATTGCATATCCGCAACGCACCTACCAAACTGATGAAGAACATGGACTACGGAAAAGATTATAAATATTCACACGGCTACGAAGGAAATTTTGCAGCACAGGAATACCTGCCGGCTGAATTATCGGGTACTAAATTTTTTGATCCCGGCAAAAATGCACGTGAAGAAGAGATCCGCCGTTTTCTAAAAAGCCTGTGGGGAGAGAAGTATAAGTATTAAGGGGTGTGTTGGGAATGTGGATTAGAAAGTAAAACACAAGATGCAAGGCACAAGAAAGAGCAGCTACGAGGAACCTCCTTTTTAGTTGCCGGTACCGGATAAATCTCAAAATCAATAAATTCCCATACCAGCAATTCACTCGCGGATACTCACCAATTCACAACTAACTATTCACTTTTTCACATCATGAACTGGACCTGTAAACCATTCAACGAACTTACGCCAAACGAATTATATGCTATACTGCAACTGCGCAGCGAAGTATTTGTAGTAGAACAGAATTGTGTTTTTCTTGACCTGGACAATAAAGATCAGTATTGTCATCACCTGATGAGGTGGCAGGATGATTTGCTGATTGCCTATACAAGATTGGTACCTGCCGGTATTTCGTATACAGAACCATCAATAGGTCGTGTGGTAACCTCGCCTGCGGCAAGAGGTCAGGGTGTGGGACGGGAACTTATGCACGAATCCATCAAAACTTTGTATTATTTATGGGGTAAATCCTCAATAAAAATAGGAGCCCAGCTATATCTCCGGAAATTTTACGAATCCATTGGTTTTCAGCAAACCAGCAGTATTTATCTGGAAGATGGAATAGAGCACATCGAAATGTTGCTACAGCATATTGTGTAGTATCTGCTAGTAATTTTCCTAAGCACCAGATTTTTTTTCCACACAACACACAAAAACAAACATTTCTGCGTTTGTCTATATGTGTCCGTGTTCGCTATTTTAGCAACCGGAATCCTTTGACCATCTGAAAACTAAAATCTGATATTCAATGAAACAGAAACTACACTTTTCTGTAGGGAGGTGTTGGGTATTTACTATGCTATTGTTCGCGTCGGTACCCACGTTTAGTCAGTACACCGGTGAAAAGTCATCCTTCTGGGAAGCAGGCATCACTTTAGGCCCTTCTAACTTCCTCGGCGACCTCGGCGGTAATGCCGGTAAAGGAACTACCTTTCTCAAAGACAACAATTTTTCCATGACCAAGTTAACGGTAGGTGTATTTGCTACCTATCAACCGTATGAATGGCTGGGTGTACGACTTGCAGCCAACTTCGGTACCCTGGAAGGAGATGATGCTGTTATTAAAGGAAAAGGCGGTTATGAAGAAGCCAGGAAACTGCGTAATTCAAACTTCAGATCAAAATTTCAGGAAGGATTACTGATGCTGGAACTGTATCCTACTGCATTGATTGAGCCCGATCCTACTGATGTTTTTGGCAGACTGAGACCTTATGGTGTAATTGGTGTTGGTGTATTCCATTTCAATCCACAGGGCACCGATCCGCTGACCGGTAACTGGGTGAACCTGGCACCACTGCACACTGAAGGACAGGGTTTTCCTGAGTACCCTGACAGAAAGCCTTACAAACTTACACAGATGAACATTCCGATGGGTATTGGTATTAAGTATTTCATCAGCGAAACAGTAAATGTGAGCCTGGAAGTACTCCACCGCAAAACATTTACTGACTACATTGATGATGTTAGTACTAATTACATCGATCCTGCATTGTTCTATCAGCACATGCCATTGCAACAGGCACAACTGGCAGAAAGAATGGCCAACAAAAGTGGAAACGGTGGTGCTACCAGGTTTGAACCCGGTGCTAAAAGAGGCGACCCCAATCACAATGACGCTTATTATTCCTTTGGTATTAAACTGGGCTTCCGTTTAGGTGGCGGTGGTGACCGCTGGAATAATTCAACCCGTTGCCCATTAAGATTTTAAGCTTTGTACATAATAATAATGTAACATAGCCCGTTTTTGATCCGTACCCTTTACCTTTTTTATAAAAAGGTGTCCCTATGATAACATTTGTACCCGTAAGAAAACATATTGTCCGTAACATCGCCGCGCCTTTGATGGCAGCCTGCCTCTGTTGTGCAGGTGTTACAAACGCCAGTGCCGGCACTTTACCAGCCACGGTAAAATTACCTGTACGCGATACTATCCTGGTGCAGGTACAAACTTCCAGTAAAAAACATAAGATCAGACTTTATCCAAACGCCAGTCACGAAGTACTTTTCTTCAGTGTGGAAGGTGATGCAGGTAAGGCCTATCAGTTGTATATTTTTAACATGGAAGGTTCGCTGGTAAAACAAGCTAATATTAAAAACAACCAAACTACTGTATTGAATAATATTGAAAAAGGCAATTACCTGTTTGAAGTGTTCAGCAATGATGAACGCATTGAAAACGGGCAGGTGATTATCCGTTAAATAGTTCTTTGCTTTTCCATAACTAATGACCAATAAGCAGCAGGGAAATTAGTAGAATCCGAATATCCGGTTGAGTCAAACCTGATCCGTTCCCTATTGTTTAGTACCCTGATTTATCACAAAAGATTTTATTAATGACTCCCTGCACTTGCTTATTGGCTTTTTAAATTTTTCTGGTGCATTCCAGTATCCTCAATAGCTTGCGATGAGTAATTGCAGGCTATTTGTATTTTATGCAGTATAGTAAACCGGGAAAAGATTTTAGCATTTAGAGGTCAGGTATTAGTACAAAAAATAAGCTACAGGTGTCTGCAAATGCTTTCACCTATAACCTACAACTTATAGCTTACAATACTTTACGTTAAGCGTTCTGCATTATTTAAGTTCTTCTTTCAGATATTTTCCCGTGTGACTTTTCTTCACTTTCAGCAATTCTTCCGGTGTTCCTTCAAACAGTACTTCACCACCCCCATCACCACCTTCGGGACCAATATCAATAATATGATCTGCCACTTTGATCACATCCATATTGTGCTCAATGACCAATACGGTATTGCCACGATCTACCAGTTTGTACAATACAGCCAGCAGATGTTGAATATCTTCAAAATGTAAACCTGTAGTGGGCTCATCAAGAATGTAAAAAGTTTTACCGGTATCCTTTTTAGCAAGTTCGGTAGCCAATTTTACACGTTGTGCTTCTCCTCCACTCAATGTTACTGCAGATTGTCCCAGGGTAATATATCCCAGCCCCACCTCCTGCAACACTTTTATTTTGCGATAGATATAAGGAACATTCTGGAAAAATTCCACTGCATCATCAACGGTCATATCCAACACATCACTGATGGATTTACCTTTATACCGGATCTCCAATGTTTCCCGGTTGTACCGTTTGCCCTGGCATTTTTCACAATGCACATATACATCAGGCAAAAAGTTCATTTCAATTACCCGCATACCACCGCCTTCACACACATCGCAACGACCGCTTTTTACATTGAATGAAAAACGGCCTGCATTGTATCCGCGGATCTTAGCCTCAGGAACAGATGCAAACAAGGTTCTGATATCAGTAAAGAAACCACAATAGGTAGCAGGATTGCTGCGAGGTGTACGCCCAATGGGCGACTGATCGATCTCGATCACTTTATCAACATGCTCAAGTCCTTTGATGCTTTTATACTCTAAGGGAGTCATTTTGGAGTTATAAGCATGTTTACTCAGAATAGGATACAGCGTTTCGTTGATCAGCGTTGATTTACCACTACCACTTACTCCTGTTACCACGATCAGTTTCCCCAGCGGGAACTGTACATCAATATTTTTAAGATTATTGCCTTTGGCACCTTTCAGTTCCAGCTTTTTGCCATTGCCTTTGCGCCGCTCTTTAGGCACTTCAATAGCACGATGACCATTGAGATAAGAAGAGGTCAGTGTATCCAGTTTCAGCAACGCATCCGGTTGTCCCTGTGCCACAATACGCCCGCCATGAAACCCGGCCTTGGGCCCGATATCGATCAGGTGATCCGCAGCCATCATAATATCCTTATCATGCTCTACTACCAGCACACTGTTACCAATGTTACGCAGGTTCTTCAGGGCATCGATCAGGCGTTGGTTATCGCGCTGGTGCAAACCAATACTGGGTTCATCCAATATATAAGTAATGCCCTGCAACTGTGAACCGATCTGTGTAGCCAGTCGTATACGTTGCGATTCACCACCACTCAATGTGCGTGATGCACGGTTCATAGTGAGATACGTAAGTCCCACATCTAACAAAAACTGCAAACGTTCACGGATCTCTTTCAATACATCCTTTGCTATCGAATTCTGTTTGGTACTTAGTCTTTTTTCAATACCCTGGAACCAGTCCATCAGTTTGTCCAGGTTCTGTTCGCTTAACTCAGCAATATTTTTTTTATCTACTTTAAACCAAAGACTTTCTTTTTTTAACCTGGCACCATGACAGGTTTCGCATTCGCGCAGTTCCATAAACTTCTCTACCCAATCGCGCAATGCATCAGTAGCATTACCGGCAAACCAGCGTTTCAGTTGCGGTATCACTCCTTCATATTCCTCGCTGTACATCTGCCCTACTTCGGTAGATTCATCAAAAGCGATATAATCTTCTGCAGCCGCCGTTTCATTGCCATACAACACCAGGTTCAATGCTTTGGCAGGCATATCTTTAACAGGTACATCCAGGCTGAATTTATTTTTCTTGGCCAGTTGCTGTACCTGTTTAAATACAAACGCATCTCTTTCTTCACCCAGCGGGGCAATAGCACCTTCTTTAATGGTGAGATTACGATCAGGGATAATAGCATCCATACTTACCTGGTACACTGTACCCAACCCTTTACAGGTAGGACAGGCACCATAAGGACTGTTAAAAGAAAAACTATTGGGTGAAGGTTCTTCATAACTAATGCCGGTATCTTCACACATCAGTTGTTTGGAATACTGTACCACTTTATTGTCATCATTCACCAGCAGGAACATCAGGTCTTTACCCACCTGCAACGTTTTCTGCACACTCTGGCTCAGTCTGACCTTCATATCATCTGTTGCTGCCAACCTGTCCACCACTACTTCAATGTCGTGTATCTTATAACGGTCAACCTGCATTTTTGGCACCAGGTCTTTTACCTCACCATCTACACGCACTTTGAGATAACCTTTCTTACGTATATCTTCAAATAGTTCACGATAATGTCCTTTGCGGCCACGGATCAAAGGGGCAAGCAACGTGATCTTTTTATTCTTGAATTTCTTAAATACATTATCAACGATCTCTTCTTCACTGAACTTCACCATTTTTTTACCAGTGTTGTAGCTATAGGCTTCACCTATACGTGCATACAACAAACGCATGAAGTCATATACTTCCGTAATAGTACCAACAGTTGAACGGGGATTCTTATTAGTAGTTTTCTGTTCAATGGAAATAACCGGCGACAGGCCTGTTATTTTATCCACATCAGGTCTTTCCATTTCACCAACAAACTGCCTGGCATACGCACCAAAGCTTTCCATATAGCGGCGTTGTCCTTCGGCATAAATGGTATCAAATGCGAGCGATGATTTACCACTGCCGCTGATGCCTGTAATGACAACCAGTTTATTCTTGGGTATGCTGATATCAATGTTCTTAAGATTGTGAGCTTTGGCTCCATACACCTCGATTGCTTCCTGTTTATGAGTACCTGCTGCTCCATTCTTTGGCAATGTAGCAGTACTTTCTTTCTGTTTTGCCATAATATATTCCAAAGATAAAACAAAACATCTGTGGAAAAGTTGCGGAGAAAAGCCCACACCAGCGTAGTAATAATCAACCTGTTATATATGGTACAAAGTTTGAGAGGGGTAGTGCGAACCATAAAATTAAGACTATGAAGACAATTCATATTACGGCAGGCATTTTTACAGTTCTCTTCTTATTGGCAGCCTGCAAAAGCATGAATAAAACTCAAAAAGGCGCTGTTATTGGTACTGCAGGTGGTGCAGCAGCCGGCGCAGTTATCGGTAAAGCCGCAGGTAATACCGCGTTAGGTGCAATCATTGGTGCAACTGTGGGTGGTGTTACAGGTGCTGTTATTGGCAGAAAAATGGACAAACAGGCAGAAGAGATTAAAAATAGTGTGCCAGGAGCTACTGTTGAACGTGTAGGAGAAGGTATCGTTGTAGAATTTAAAGACAAGATACTGTTTGGTTTCGACCGCTCTGATCTTTCTGCTACTGCAGAAGGCAATCTTGATAAGCTGGTAAATGTTTTGAAAGAATATCCCAACACCGACATAGAGATACAAGGTCATACTGACAGCAAAGGATCTGACAGCTATAACCAGACGTTATCTGAAAAAAGGGCAGGCAATGTAGCTACCTATATTAAGAACAGGGGCATCAGTGCATCACGTGTTACAACAAAAGGTTATGGTAAAACTGCACCTGTTGCCAGCAATGATACAGAAGATGGCCGTGCACAGAATCGTCGTGTAAACTTTCTGATCACTGCCAATGAAAAAATGAAAGCTGATGCCAGCAAAGAAGCAGGCAGCGGTAAATAATTTATTACAAACAACGTGAACAATTATGATCTGACAACGTTGTTTACTGTTGCACATTATATGCATTAACAAAGTCAACATTATTTCAGAAACCACACTAATCATTACAACATGAAAAAGAAAATCGCATTATTGTCAGCAGCGATAGTTGCATTTGCTACTACCTCTATAGCGCAATCGGCTGCCACTTCAGGCCGCACTACATTTGGCGTACGTGCTGGAGTAAACTTTCAGAACTTAAATGGGAAAGATTATTTCGGTAATGATCTTGATAATAAACTGAAAGTAGGTTTTAATGCAGGAGTAAATGCTGAGATCCCGGTAGCACCGGATTTTTATCTGCAGCCAGGTGTATTGTTCAGTACTAAAGGAGCCAAATCAAAAGGTTCTACCGAAACAAAAGTAAATATATCTTACTTGGAAGTGCCGGTGAACTTTATATACAAACCAATGCTGGGTGCTGGTAAACTGATACTGGGCGTTGGTCCATACGTTGCATTCGGAGTAGGCGGTAAAGTAAAAAGTGGCAGCACAGATGCTGACATCAAATTTAAAAATACCGTTAGTCCTGCAGAGTATACCTCAGCAACTCCTTATTTCAAACGCCTGGATGCGGGTGGTAACCTGCTGGCAGGTTACGAGTTCAGCAATAAACTGTCATTCCAGCTCAATGCACAATTGGGTATGCTGAAGATCAACCCCAAAATTGACGGTGTTGATAACAAAGCTAAGGTCCGTAATACAGGCTTTGGTGTTTCAGCAGGATACAGGTTTTAATATCCTTACTTCACATATAACAATAGCAGACCTCCTGACGGGGGCTGCTATTCTTTTATAACAATACTGATAACCAGTATTTCGCAACCATTTACAACTGCACTGCAATACAGCAGGGAAAGCTACATCTGAAAAAACTATTTGGTGATTTCGTTTCCGTCATTATCTTTGCAGTAGTTCTTTATACAACACTTATCAAGAAAGGCTGAGGGATATGGCCCGATGACGCCTTGACAACCTGCCTGTAGTACTACTACAAGCAAGGTGCCAACTCCAACCGCAGTAAGCGGACAGATAAGTCAGATCCAAAGCTGATTACATACGTTATAACAACATATTAAAAAGCTCTTCTGACTCTCTGTCGGAAGAGCTTTTTTGTTTTATTCAACTTCACTCAGAAGCAGAATTTACAGGATAGCCCTTCCGGCACAAGTTCCTGATAAGTGTTGTCGCAAACACTGTTTACCAACAACAAAAATGTTTATCATGCAAGCGACAACACAACTCATTCACAGCATTCCTGTAGATCCGTTAACCGGCGCAGTAAGCGTTCCTATTTACCAGACATCCACTTTTGTACAGGAAGCACCCGGCGTAAACAAAGGTTATGATTATGCCCGCAGCGGCAATCCTACACGTGCAACACTTGAAAGTCTTATTGCTCAACTGGAAGGCGGCCAGGTAGGTCTTGCTTTCAGTAGTGGTCTTGCCGCCATTGATGCAGTAGCCAAATTGTTAAAATCCGGCGATGAGATCGTGGCTGTAGATGATATCTACGGCGGTGCTTACAGATTGTTTACACAGGTATATGAGCAATTTGGTATCAAGATCAATTTTGTTGATACCACTGATCCTGCAAAAGTGTTTGAAGCTATTACGCCCAACACCAAACTGATTTGGCTGGAAACGCCTACCAATCCTACACTTAAAATTTCAGATATTGAAGCCATTGCACGCATTGCAAAAGCCAACCGATGTTTACTTTGCGTGGATAACACTTTTGCTTCACCGGCGTTACAACAGCCTCTTTCGCTGGGAGCTGATATTGTAGTACATTCTGCCACCAAATATCTTGGCGGCCACAGCGACCTGATAGCAGGTATTGTAGTAGCTAAAGATGCTGAGCTCGGCGCCAGGCTGAAATTTTTACAAAATGCCTGCGGTAATGTACTCGGTCCTTTCGATAGCTGGCTGGTGATACGCGGTATCGAAACACTGCACCTGCGTATACGTCAGCATTGCAGCAGCGCACAGGTAATTGCCGAATTTCTGCAACAACATCCTGCAATAGATCAAGTATTTTATCCCGGATTACCATCTCATCCCAATCACGACATAGCGCGTAAACAAAGCAAGGGTTTCGGCGGTATTGTATCCTTCTCACTGAAAGAAGATACCACCGAAGCAGCAGCCGCCTTTGCCACTACCACGCAACTTTTTAAACTGGCCGAAAGCCTGGGAGGCATCAAAAGCCTGATCAGTCACCCGGCCACTATGACCCATAAATCCATCCCTGCCGATAGAAGACGTGCAGCCGGTGTAGCAGATAGCCTGCTGCGTTTAAGTATTGGTCTTGAAGATGCTACCGACCTGATAAAAGATCTTGAATATGCCCTGGATCATTATACAACAACCTATAAAAACGTTGCAGAAAAAGCAGCCTGATCAATAAACAATTTACAAATGCCAGCCGTTAAAGAAGCAGTTAAAACATACAAGGACATTGACAGTAGTATTCTGAAAGCAATTCCTAACCCTACTGAAAATGCTTACGAGATCAAGGTAAAAATTCCGGAATTCACTTTTCTTGGCGTGCAGGAGCAACCCGATTTTGCGGTGATCTACCTCACATTTTATCCAAATAAAAAGATCATTGAATTGAAATCATTGAAACAATACGTGTTTCAGCTCCGGAATATTGTAGCCTCTTACGAACGTCTTATCAATATCATTTATGAAGACCTGACCAAAATATATGAGCCAGAAAGAATGCGGCTGGTAATGATCTGTAATCCCCGTGGCGGTATCAGCTCCAAACTTACTATCGACTCTGACTGGAAAATACGCGGAGGAGAAGAAAAATTCAATGACTGGAAACTGATTGAAGACGAATGGGAAGTGAGAATGTAAATGGTGAGTAGTGAATGGTCAATAGTGAACTTGCATCAATATTACTCACTCACAACGGACCACTCACCATCGATAAAACAGAAAGTTTAGTAAAACAAACAATTAACAACTTAACAATATCATGGACGCGCATAAACAATTAACGATCGGCCTTTTCGGATTTGGAGTGGTGGGAGAAGGCTTATACAAAGTATTGCAGCAGACACCTTCTCTGAAAGCTACCATAAAAAAAGTGTGTATCAAAAATGCCGGTAAAAAACGTAATGCCCCGGCAGAATTGTTTACCACCGATAAAGATGTACTATTGAATGATCCTGAGATCAATGTAATCGTGGAAGTGATCAATGAATCCGAACCGGCGTTTGAAATTGTTTCTACCGCTTTAAAAAATGGTAAAGATGTAGTAAGCGCCAGTAAAAAAATGATTGCCGAACATTTACCTGAACTACTGGGATTGCAACAGCAAACCGGTCGTTCATTTTTATGTGAGGCGGCGGCCTGTGCTTCTATCCCTGTTATACGCAACCTGGAAGAATATTACGACAATGACCTGCTGCATTCTATCAAAGCCATTGTAAATGGCTCCACCAACTTCATCCTTACCAAAATGTTTGAAGATAAGCTTGACTTTCAACAAGCGCTGTTACTGGCACAACAATTAGGATTTGCAGAAAGCGATCCTTCTCTGGATGTGAACGGCTTTGATGCGCTCAACAAATGGACTTTCCTGCTGACACATGCTTATGGCATCGTAGCAGAACCTGATGCGATTGTATTCAACGGCATCCAGGATATCCAGTTAAGCGATGCTACTGTTGCCACTGAAAAACGTTTTGATGTTAAACTGGTGGCACAGGCAAAAAAACTTGACACAGGAAAAGTAGCTGCATTTGTACTGCCCCAGTTTGTAAAACATGACGATCACCTGGCATTTGTAAAAAATGAATACAATGGCGTAGTGATTGAAAGCGGCTTTGCCGACAAACAGTTTTTCTATGGCAAAGGAGCCGGCAGCTTCCCTACTGCATCAGCAGTATTGAGTGATCTTTCAGCATTGCGTTATCAATACCGCTACGAGTATAAAAAATTATATCACCATACTCCGCATGTACTGAGCAATGATTTTTATGTACGTGCTTATATCAGCTTCGACGACTGGAAATATATTCCCCGTGAAAAATTCCAATGGATTGAAGAATGGCATGCAGAAAGTGATCGTAAATACCTGGTAGGCGTATTACACTTTGCAGAGCTGGCAGAAAATACATGGTGGAAAGAAAATAACACCTCACTGATCCTTACGCCAGATCCTGTTATTGAAGATGTGGAAGTACGAAAACTGAAAAAGAAAAGCCTCGAATTAGCCGGAATTGTTTAATACCAAAGTTTCATTGTTCGTTTTTTTTAGATGTAAGCCTTGTCAATGACAAGGCTTTTTTTTATTATACACCAGCGGAATGCAATGTGTGCTGGTTCATAGGGTCATAATACCGGACTTTTATCTAACAAGCCTTCCATCCTATAGGGATGAAATATTCCAAATCACAGGCATATTCCTGTCTCCGTAAACCAATATCCCGCACCTACGGTGCGGGCTTATATCACTTATACCTGCTTCCGATAGCAAGCCCCGAAAGCTTAAGAACATCCTGGTGCGTGCTTCCTTGTTTTCTGCGACTATAAAAAATAATTCTGATCTCAGATTTGTAAGTGGATAATATCGCCAGGACCCGTAACCTTTTCTTCAGACCCGTAGGGGTGAAATGCTCTCATTCGCACATCAACATCTACCTGACACAATCCATAAAACTAGCAATGAAGTATACTGTATTTCAATATCCTGAAAAGCCATACACGCAGATACATCTGTACATTATATTCGCGGTTCAATACCGCTTGTCCCTGATATCACCTTCCTGGAAAAATGAATTGTACAAATACATAACGGGCATCGTACAACACTATCAATATAAAATGATTATCATCAATAGTATGCCAGATCATGTGCAAATGCTGATCGGTATGCGACCGGTAAAGTCCTTATCCTGCATGATGGAGAAAGTAAAAGGAGATTCGTCCGGATGATTAATGAAAAAAGACTGGTGCAGGGAAAATTTCAATGGCAGGCAGGATATGGAGCTTTCTCCTATTCCAAATCGCAATTACTCAGCGTAGTCAATTACATTCAGAACCAGGAAACTCATCACCAAAAGAACTTTTGTCGAAGAATACAAAGGGTTTCTCCGGAAATTCGATATCGCGTACGAAGAACAATACATTTTCAAACTACCCGAAGCCAGCACATAGCAGTAAAAATACCGGGCTGTATAGCCCGGGATTTTACAACATAAATTCAATATATTATGCTTTATGCTCTTCGTCTGCAGTTGTTGTTTCTTCAACCGGTTCCTGTACTGCTTCAACCGGTGCCGGATCATCAGAAGGTTGATTATACGCTATTTCATTCTCGTTAGCTTTTTTACGTTTAAACAACTTGGTGATAGCGCCCCATGCCGCTACCAGGCCTATCAGGATAAATTTCCAGGCACTCAACAGGAACTTACCAACTATCGCCAGCAGACCTGCTTTTGCCAATACCTTACCAGCCACCAGGCCACCAATTGTCCACGCTGCAACTTTATCAATACCGGGATCAAAGTCTTTATATTTATTACCATCTGTAAAGCTGGCAATATGTAATACTTTATCAATATCATTTTTAACAAGTCCCAGTTCATTCATGGTAGACACCGCATTCAGCGATAATATGCCTTTACGCCCCAGTATACGTACATCATAGTTCAGGGTATTGCTGCTGCTCTCTGCATCACTGAAGCGCAGCTCTTTTGCCCAATGCAATACTTTATTCTCTTTATCATAAAATGGCTTCTGTGCCCATCCTACAAAGTGAATAGCAGGATAACCTTGCTGCTGACGTTGTTTATTATCTTCGGGTTCTTCCTTTTGTTGATCTTTAAGCATTTGATTGTAATCAATCTTATCAGCGTCCTCATCTTTCACATACCCGATCTCATCAAAACTGATCACAAATGCATAGCTGCTGTCATTAAAAGGGCTACCATTTTGAGGAAACAACATGCCCAATACAGATGTTTGCGGAGGATTGCCCCACAGATCGGTCAGCACGTAATTACTCTGTTCTTTATTTAGATATTTAAAACCCTGTGGAACATTGAGGATAGCTATATCTCCGCTCAATTTAATGGTACCGGTTTCGTAATGAAGGATTTTCTCAACCGAATCTTTAAACTTCTGGTATTTTGCCTGAAAGATGGCCAGAGAGTCATCACCATTGCCGGCATACACCGCCAATGATGACATTAGCAAAACAAGAGAGAACAATTTTTTCATGCAGTTATTTTTAGGGAATCACAAAATGCTGTTTTTTTTATAGACTTAAAAATTTCCGGTATTAAGTTCTACAAAAAAGCCTGCTATGGTTGTTTTACCATAACAGGCCAGCACGATACACATTACATTTTATGATTATTCCGTATACAAACAAAAATTATCACGGCCAATAATAACCGGATTCAACCGGGCTATTATCTCTTCTCCAGGTATCCACGCAATGCTTCATAATCGGGAGCAATTACAGTACTCTTTTTTTCCAGTGTTAGTATAGATTCAACCGCTGCAGGAATGGGAACGATTGCATTGATTACCGGTTCTACCACATCATAAAATTTCACCGGGTGTGCAGTTTCCAGAAAGATCCCTTTTTGCCCCGGATGTTGCTGCAGGTAGCGTTCCAGTGCCAGGAATCCAACCGCACCATGCGGATCTGGCAGATAATGATGTTGTGAATATACCCTGTTAATAGTACTCCTCGTTTCATCATCGCTGATGCTTTCACTACTTAGTACATTTTTTAGTGCACCAAATTCCTGATGAAACAATTCCAGTATGCGCACAAAATTGCTGGGGTTACCAACATCCATAGCATTGGATAAAGTAGCTACAGCTTTTTTAGGCTGATAATGCTGCGTTTGCAGGTATTGAGTCACTACATTATTGGCATTGCACGCAGCAATAAAATGCCTTACCGGCAACCCTGACCGGTGTGCTAACAGACCAGCGCAAATGTTTCCAAAGTTGCCGCTTGGCACTGCAATTACCGGCGCGTTGTTTTTATCGGCCCATTGTTTCCATGCAAAAAAATAATAGAACTGTTGCGGCAACCAACGGGCAACATTAATAGAATTGGCAGAAGTAAGGAACATTTTCTTTGTCAGTTCTTCATCTGCAAAAGCCTGTTTTACTAATTGTTGACAATCATCAAACGTTCCCTGTACTTCCAGTGCATGTATGTTCTTGCCCAGTGTGGTCAACTGTTTTTCCTGTACGGAACTTACTTTTCCCGAAGGATACAGGATCACCACTTCCACTCCCGGCACATCATAAAACCCGTTAGCCACTGCACCACCGGTATCACCGGAAGTAGCCACCAGCACCGTTACTTGCTCACTGCGTTCTGCAGCAAAATATCCCAGGCAGCGACTCATGAAACGTGCACCCACATCTTTAAATGCCAGCGTGGGCCCATGAAATAATTCGAGTGAATATATATCATCATTCACCTGTACCAATGGTAAAGAAAAATTCACCGTTTCTGCAACGATCCGGCGCAGTTCCTGTTCTGGTATAGCATCTGCTGCATAAGGAGCAATTACCCTATAAGCGATCTCTTCATGAGAAAGTTTGTCAATATCATTCAGCAAAGAAGATTCCAGCACAGGGATACGTTCGGGGAAATACAATCCTTTATCTGGAGCCTGTCCGCGTATGGTGGCTTCTTTAAAATCAACAACTGTAGATTGTTTATTGAGACTATAATATTGCATCGTTGGGGTTTGTTTGGTTGTTACTCCGCCTCTATCCTTACACCGCTATGACTAATGGTGGTAACGTAAGTTTTAAATTCAATTCCAAGTTTTGTGTACACTATATTCATCACCTGTTCTACCTGTTTTGCTGTTTCTTCTTTTTCACTCAGCATAAAAATAGAGGGACCGGAACCGGAAATACCTCCACCCAATGCACCGGCTTCTCTGCTGCCACCTTTCACATCATCAAAACCAGGTATCAGAATACTGCGCACAGGCTCAATGATTACATCTTCCAGTGAACGACCAATCAGTGAATAATCCTGTTTCAGAAAACCCGCAACCAATCCTGCTATATTGCCCCATTGTTTGATAGCAGCTTTTAATTGTACTTCTTTACGCAGTATTTGCCTGGCATCGGAAGTACGCACTTCAATCTGCGGATGTACAACAGTTACAAACAAAGGAGGTGCTGTAAGTTGTATAATATCCAGGGGAAAAATAGAACGGATCAATGTAACGCCGCCGTAAATACACGGAGCAATATTATCCGCATGCTTTACACCTGACGCCACTTTCTCGCCATTCATGGCAAAACGAACCAGGTCTTCTTTTGAAAAACGATTACCCAGCAAATGATTGGCAGCTACTACAGCACCGGCAGAACTGGCTGCACTGGAGCCAAGCCCGCTACCGGGTTTTATACGTTTATCAATAGTAACAGAAAAACCAACGGGCTCACCCAGTTCCTCCTGCAAAGCCAGCAGTGCAGCGCCTGCCACATTCTTTTCCGGTTCTACAGGCAACTGGTAGCCATCAGTATGCTGTATTTCGAGACCGGGTCTATCCAGCAATCCTACGGTCATTACATCATCAGGATTGTGCAGCGACATGCCCAATACATCAAATCCGCATACAAGGTTGGCAACAGTGGCCGGGGCAAAAACTTTTACCTGTTTCATGTTATAGTGAATGTCTTTTTACATTTTAGCTGCACGAATAATATCTGCAAATACACCGGAAGCTGTTACCTCTGCACCAGCCCCTGCACCCTTTATCACCAGCGGTTGTTCAGGGTAACGATTGGTATAGAACAATACCACGTTATCTTTTCCGTACAGATGATAAAAATCGTGTTTAGGATCTATATGCTGTAACCCTACGGCCGCTTTGCCATTCTCATACTTTGCAACGAATTTCAGTTTTTTACCCTCTGCTGTTGCTTCCTGGTAGATCTTTTTAAAATGTGGTTCCTGTCTGGCCATCTCTGCGTAGAAATCAGCTACACTTCCTTTCATACAGGAAGGCGGCATAAATGTAGCATTGGATATATCTTCCATTTCCAGTCTTGCGCCGGTTTCACGTGCCAGGATCATGATCTTACGCATTACATCAGTTCCGCCCAGATCAAGACGTGGATCTGGTTCTGTATATCCTTCATCCTGCGCCTGTTTTACCACTTCAGCAAATGTTTTTTCGCCATTGTAATTATTGAATACAAAGTTGAGCGTACCGCTTAATACCGCTTCAATACGGTTTACCACATCACCACTGCGCAACAGATCGTTCAGGGTTCCTATAACTGGTAACCCTGCACCTACATTGGTTTCAAACAAAAAGAAAGCATTGTACTCTCTCGCCAAATCTTTCAGTTTTTTGTAATAAGCATACGCAGAAGAGCAGGCAACTTTATTACAAGCCACCACTGAAATGCTTTTGGTCAGCAACCTGTCATATACGGTTGCCACAGCGTCGTTGGCAGTAACATCAGCAAAAACAGAATTACGCAGATTCTTTGAACGGATCACTTCTACAAACGTATCAAGATGCATTGTTTCACCCTGCTCCAGCGCATCCTTCCATTTTGACAGATCAATACCCTGATCATCAAATGCCATTTTTTTACTGTTGGCAATGCCTACTACACGTAGCTGTAATTTAAGATGTTCTTCCAGGTAAGATTGCTGCTGTTGCAACTGCGCCATTAATTTGCTGCCTACATTACCTGTACCGGCTACAAAAAGGTTCACCTGCTTATAAGTAGTTTCAAAAAATTCTTCATGCAGTACGTTGATCGCTTTTTTCACATCACGTGCTGCAATCACAGCAGATATATTTCTTTCAGACGAACCCTGAGCAATAGCACGCACATTCACACCATTTCGTCCCAGTGCACCAAACATTTTACCACTTACCCCCGGATGGCTTTTCATATTATCACCTACCAGCGCTACAATAGCCAGTTCTTTTTCCACTACCAGCGGATCAACTTTTCCACTTTGTATTTCAAAAGCAAATGCCCTGTCAACTGCAACCCTGGCATCATCAGCGGAAGCTTCATCCACACCCACACATATTGAGTGTTCTGAAGATCCCTGTGTAATCAGGATCACATTGATCTGTTCAGTTGCCAGTGCTTCAAACAATCTTCTTGAAAACCCGGGAATACCAACCATACCACTTCCTTCCAGGCTTAACAAAGCAATTTTATTGATACTGGTAATACCACGTATATGATTACCATTTTTATTCACCTCGTTTTCGATCAATGTACCATAATCTCCAGGTGCAAATGTATTCTTGATCCATACCGGTATATTTTTAACCATCACCGGCTGAATAGTAGGCGGATAGATCACCTTAGCTCCAAAGTGCGATAACTCCATGGCTTCCTGGTAAGAGATATGCGGTAATACACGTGCATGTTTCACCAGGCGCGGATCTGCCGTCATCATACCACTTACATCAGTCCATATTTCAAGCAGGCTGGCATCTACTGCAGAAGCAATGATAGCAGCCGTATAATCAGATCCACCTCGTCCAAGCGTGGTGGTATTTTTTTGTGGATCTGCTGCTACAAAACCAGGTACAATGAACAAAGATGCGCCTTCACGCAGAAAATGTTCACGGCATTTTGCATTGGTAGCAGCAAAATCAACTGCAGCATGACCAAAATTGCTGTCGGTCACGATCAGTTCGCGCATATCCGTCCACGTATTTTCAACCTCTATCGCTTTCAAACGCATGGAAACGATCTGTGAAGACAACAATTCACCATAACTTACAATCCTGTCTTTGGTCCGTGCAGACAACTCTCCCAGCAGAAAAACCCCATTGCATATATCTTCAATTTCATTGCAACGCTGTTTTACCCAGCTCAGTACGCTGCTTTGTTTTGTAACAGGGATCAATGTTTTTACAGCTTCCAGGTGACGCAGTTCCACTGTTTTCAATACTTCTTTGTATTGCTCATCTCCTGATGCAGCCAGCCTTCCGCTTAACAGCAGGCTATCTGTTACACCGCCAAGGGCTGATACTACTACAATTATTTTATGCTGTTGTAATGCTTTCTGTACAATGGCTACAACTTTGTTGATATTCTCTGCATTGGCTACTGAAGTACCGCCAAATTTTAAAACCTGCATGATATATGGTTTCTTGATATGATTTAGAAAAACAGATGATGTTTTGAGACAAACTCACAATTCTCTTTTCTTTTGGAGAAGGCCCTTAAAAAGCCCCAGAAGGTGATATGAAACTGTGCAACCCTTAACGGGTTGTAATAATTGTTGTAGTTGTAATAATAGTGGAGGTGGTAGCAGTAGCTACTGACCCAAAAGAAGAAGTGATATGTTTAAAATGATTTTCCACTATTTTAATAGAGAATGTGAAGTTAGTGATACAGATTGATAACAAGTGTTAGTTTTCTGATTTTTTTTAAAACTCTTCAATACTGTTAACCGGTGCAACTATCCATAAAGGATGTTGCTCAATCATAATAGCCGAAATAATGAAGCTTACAATCAGAGCATCCTGACACCAGTACCCGGACAACCCACCTTCATTTCACGTGAACAATGTTCTGAAGATGAAGGTATATACTGTTGAAAGGGCATTACTCCTGAATTATATAAAGGAAAATGACAGTGGCAGTCCGGGTAAGAGGCCCGCCGGCCATGAGGCCAGGGAGATATGTACTAAATCAAAGTTTTAGCAGGCACCAATGTATACCCTTGCTTATGCTACCCAAATCCAGATAGGATGGTTATTAATATTGATAAGATAGTAATTGAATAGAACAGTTACATCAATGCTGGCAGAAAAGATTAATCACCACTTTGTTCTGCTTACATTCCGGAACACGGTCTAACTGTTCATTTTTACAGCATTTAGCCTCAAAAATTCAACATCATCTAATATTAATTAGTTTTTTCAACGTATTTTCATTGCCCGTTTTTGCTGCTTGCTATATGGATCATTCATCAACGATTTAAAATTATTTACATGGATCACCAGTCACAAAGGGGGTTGCAGCAATTCAAGAATATAGTGGGCATTAAGTTCCAGCTATACAACAGCCTGTTTACCTCACTCCCCTTTCACCGGATCGAAAAGACCGGTATCCTCCTTTCCCTTTTATTAAATAATTGTGAAGAAGGTTATAAACGAAAACTCAGTCCCTCACAGGTTATTGAAGAATTTTTTGAAAAACATACTTCTTATACCAAAGACCAGGATCGCCTGGATCTATTGTTCCGTTTTGTACAATATGTAGAAAGACAGGTAGTATTGTTTGATGCACTGGAAGATGCCGGCTACCGCGAGGTACACGATATGAACGGCGTAGGTACACTGAAACACCTTGAATCGGAAGTAGTTCAGAATGGCACCTACAACCAGCTTGCTGAAAAACTGAAAGATTTTTCTATCAGACTGGTACTAACAGCACACCCTACCCAATTTTATCCCGGTTCAGTATTGGGTATCATCAATGACCTGTCCAGGGCATTGACCGATAATAATGCCGGACAGATCAATATGTACCTGCAACAGTTGGGTAAAACACCGTTCTTCAAAAAACAGAAACCCACACCGTATGATGAAGCGGTAAGTCTTGTATGGTATCTCGAAAACGTTTTTTACCAGGCAGCAGGACGCATCATCACCTTCCTGAAAAGCCAGTTCCCGCACGCTGTTCCCGACAACAATCCTATTGTTACTATGGGGTTCTGGCCGGGTGGCGACCGCGACGGCAACCCGCATGTAACAGTTGATACCACGCTGAAAGTAGCCGACTCATTGCGCGGTTCTATTATCAAGTGCTATTATCTTGACGTAAGAAGACTAAAACGCCGTCTTACTTTTAAAGGCGTAGATACGATCCTGAATGAACTGGAAAAACAACTGTACGATAACATATTTGTACCCGGGCAACGTACCGCCCTGCAGAAACAAACCATTCTCGACTCATTACACCGCATCCGCGAAATACTGATCTACCAGCACAATGGCTTATTCCAGCACCTGGTTGACAACCTTATTAATAAGGTACACGTATTTGGATTGCACTTTGCAGCACTGGACGTACGCCAGGAAAGCACTGTACACAATACCGTGCTGGAAGCCATCGCCGGTAAGGAACAGGTGTTGCCGGCAGACTACGCCTCGCTGAATGAACAGGGAAAGATTAACATACTCACACATATTACAGGCACTGCATCACCAGACCTGTATGAAGACAGCCTTATCAAAGACACACTGCAAACCATTGCAGGCATCCGCTCTATCCAGGAGTTCAACGGACAGGAAGGTTGCAGCCGTTATATCATCAGCCAGTGCAACAGCGCACTGAATGTACTGGAAGTATATGGCCTGTTCATGCTGTGTGGCTGGCAGCAATCATCGATGTCCATTGACATTGTTCCCCTGTTTGAAACCATTGAAGATCTGAAACAAGCAGCGGGCATTATGAAAATGCTTTATGAAAACGAGACCTACAGGGCACACCTGCAGCAACGCCAGCAACGGCAAACCATCATGCTGGGCTTTTCAGATGGTACCAAAGACGGCGGCTACCTGATGGCCAACTGGAGTATTTATAAAGCCAAAGAAGAACTGACCAGTATTTCCAAACAATACGGCATTGATGTCATCTTCTTCGACGGACGTGGCGGCCCCCCTGCACGCGGAGGTGGTAAAACCCATAAATTCTATGCATCTATGGGTAAAAACATCTCGAATAAAGAGATCCAGTTAACGATACAGGGACAAACTGTAAGTTCCAATTTCGGTACCATAGACTCTGCACAATATAATATTGAGCAATTGCTAAATGCCGGTATCTCCAATGATCTGTCTACATCCAAAGACAGAACACTGGACCAGGAACAGGAAGCCCTGCTGGGTCAACTGGCAGAAGAAAGCTTAAAAGCCTACATAGCACTAAAAAATCACCCGGACTTCCTGACTTACCTGGCACATGTAAGCCCGTTAAAATTCTATAGTGCTACCAATATCGGTAGCCGCCCGGCCAAACGTGGCAGCTCGTCCAAAATAGCATTGAAAGATCTCCGTGCCATTCCGTTTGTAGGCGCATGGAGCCAGCTGAAACAGAACGTAACCGGTTATTACGGCGTTGGTATTGCCCTGCAGCTTTTTGATCAACAAGGTAAACTGCCTGCCATCAAAAAGCTATACCAGGAATCGTTGTTCTTCAAAACACTGATCAACAACTGCGAAATGGCAATGAAGAAATGTTTCTTCCCACTTACTGAATTCCTGGCGCAGGACCCACGTTACGGAGAGATATGGAACATGATCTATAAGGAATATGAACTGACCAGGAAATATATCCTGCAAATCTCCGGCAACAGCGAACTGATGGCCGACTACCCGGTGGAACTGCTTTCTATCCAGATGCGTGAACGTATTGTATTACCACTTACAACCATTCAGCAATACGCCATGGCACGTATACGCGATCTGGAAGAACAATCTGCCCAGGCACAACACAAAGAGATTTTTGAGAAACTGGTAATGCGGTGTTCTTTTGGCATCATCAATGCCGGACGAAATTCTGCATAAGAAGACCATCTTTATAAATAACAAATCCTGCCCCTGCGGCGGGATTTGTTGTTTTTGAAAAGAGGAACTCTGAAATCCGAAGATGGAAAGCCTGGAAGGTTGAAAAATTAACAGGAATGTAGGTCACCGCTAAAAGCTAACCCCTTTTTCTTGGTGCCTCCTATGTTTGTGGTTCAAAAAGATTTTGTAGAGAACACGAACAACCCAAAACGGCTACAGACAAAAAAAGCCCTCCATAAAAATGGAAGGCGCTAACCATTGTTTAATTATGCCCTAAAAATGTAACATTCAACTAAGAAATACGATGATGGCAAGGATTTGATGTCTGTGATTGGGTTTCTGCAAGTCTCTATTTTACACCTCCTCTATAAAAAGAAAAGCCCTCCATAGAAATGGAAGGCCTCAACGATTGCTTGCCATATGAAAAAAACTTACATATCTTGTTTTGAGCGACTGTCATAAAATCAACAGAGGCTTTTTAGGTATTTTTAATATACATCCAACGTAAATAATCTTACTTTTAAAACCCGCTTACTACTATTAATCTACGTTTTGGTTCTTAAACAAATTAAATAAAATTACATATCTATATTTCCTCATTATTTAATTCGTTTTTCAAATATCTACAGTAAAGATAAAGATTTAAAACTTAAAATTGATCACATTTAAACACATATAATTTATTTTAATATAATTATATTAAGGGGTCAAAAGAAAATTCCGGATACTCATGTGTAAACTCTTATTGATTTACAGCATTTTGTATCCGGAACGAAAAATTAAGAAAAACAATACTGTTATATTACATTTAAATAAATATAATAATTTAAAAATGGTATATAGCAGCCAGCAGCAAAGTAGAAGTCGATTTGGTACCTGCACCTGAATTTTTGGTAAATAAAGGTTCCTTAGCACTATCTAAACGAAACTCTGGGATTATGATAAGTCCACCCACTTTGAAATTTGCAGAGAGTGTTGTTTCAAAAATATTGGTACCGAAGTGTCCGCCGGAGGCAGCCTTTTTATCGTCAAAATATTCCCCACGCAACGTAAGCCCAAAAGCAGCAGTAGGATCATAATTGAGATACAACGCCGACCCCCACCATGATTCACTTTTTCCGCTGGCAGGCTTTACACCCTGAACGGTTCCGTTATATCCCACACTAAAGTGATCGCTGATGGTGCCGGTTACAGCCAGGTCAACCTGGTTCACTTTTGTACCATCCTGGAATTTTCCACCCTGGTAGTTCAGAAAAGCCTTCAGTTTACCATCAGTAGTACCGCCACTCACCTGGCCAATCAGGAATTTCTTTGAAAAGTCGGCATGTTTGAGATCACTAGGATTGGTTACACCCAGCATAAAACCAAAGTTACCCAACGTTACATCTGCCTTTATACCGGTATGAAAAAAGGGACCGTACGAGAACATATAGCTCATACTGTAATTCTTGTTGAGATACGGATCCAGCACCTCGTACCCTACATGTGTTCCCCAGCTACCTGCAGTGAATTTAACTTTATCTGATGGCGCATAGGTAACATACGCCTGTTTAATGGCCAGCATTGTATTGGCATCATTATAAGAAAACTCTTCGGCCCTTTTACCAAAACCCAGGTCGGCCACTACCCCTACCTTTCCAAAACTATGTTCCAGTTTTACAGAAGCCATACCCAATTCAAATGAATTCTGAGAGTTGGTAAAGCTGGTAAAATTGTTGAGTGCGCCTGTATCTTTGGCATTGTGAAGATTATAGCGATAATACACATCCACATAACCTGAAATAAGCAATTTACCTTTCGTGGAATCCTGTGCTGTTGAAATTGAATAACATGCCACCAGCATGGCAGATGAAAAGAATTTCCTTAACATTGCAATAGATTTTAAGTGTTAAAATGAAAGGGTACGGTTTATTAAACCTGGTCAGAGGTTTGGTAATAACTGTACCTTTTCTGCTTTTTTACAGCATGTATTTTTATTATCGCTGCATTAAAAAATAAACAGTTTTTTTTGGGGGGGGAGAGATACTACCTGCACGTAAAAACAACACTTAACAACTCCGGCTTTCCACGGGCAACCAGCACATTCAATCATGCCGCAGCAATCTCGTATCGGGTATCATATACCGTTATACAACACCCCACACGTATCTATTTCGCATTTTTACAGCGCAGTTTCCGGGATATACCGGACCTGGTCAGAGGCCCGGTATTCCGGCAAAATCTTTCACTATCGGATCGAAAAAAAGGGAGGGATCTTAATTAAAACTGTTCTGCAACTTTTTCTTCTATCGTATTATTGCTGCCATGTACCAGCAATGTTCCCTGCAGATACTTCTCATCGTGCTGTGAAGCATCCAGACCCATCTCTTCTTCTTCAGAGCTAACACGCAGCGGCAGAATGAAATTGATGAACTTGAAGATCAGGAAAGACACAACAAAGCTGTATCCCACAACAATACCCAGTGCTTTCAGTTGTGTAAAGAAAAAAGATACATTACCATAGAACAAACCATCTTTACCACCACTGTTTACCGCAGTAGTTGCAAACACACCGGTCAGCAACATACCTACCATACCACCAATACCGTGACAGGGGAATACATCCAGGGTATCATCCAGCGTGGATTTTTGTTTGTAATAAACGGCAATATTTGAAATGATGGCAGACACCACTCCAATAAAGATGCTTTGAGGAATAGCTACAAAACCGGCAGCAGGCGTAATAGCCACCAGGCCAACTACAGCTCCGATACAGAAACCCAATACAGATGGCTTCTTTCCCTTCAGCACATCAAAGAACATCCAAGACAAACCTGCTGCTGCTGCTGCTGTATTGGTAGTTGCAAAAGCAGAAACCGCCAGCGCATTGGCACCCAGTGCAGAACCTGCATTGAAACCAAACCAGCCAAACCACAGCAAACCGGTTCCAATCAATACATAAGGAATATTGGCAGGCGGAATTTCTTTATGCTCCATGTGCACCTTACGACGTTTTAATACCAGGGCGCCAGCCAGGGCTGCACAACCTGCAGAGATGTGTACTACAGTACCACCTGCAAAGTCCAATACACCCATGCTTGCCAGGAAGCCTTTAGGATGCCACGTCCAGTGTGCAATAGGCGCATATACCAGCAGACTGAACAGTGCTATAAATAAAATATAGGCAGTAAAACGGATACGCTCTGCCACAGCTCCTACTACCAGACCCGGAGTGATGATAGCGAACATAAGCTGGAACAGCGCAAACAATGTTAAAGGAATAGTAAGCGGAGCAGAGGCACCTTGCAGAATAGGCTCTCCGGAATTAACCCCTTTAAAGAAAAGATGCGTAGCGGGATTACCGATAAAACCGCCAATTGAATCACCAAAACAAAGACTATAACCAACCACAACCCATAAAATACTCACCACACCTGCTGCTACCACACTTTTAATCATTGTTGAAATAACGTTCTTGCGGTGTACCATACCTCCATAAAAAAAAGCAAGCCCCGGCGTCATTAAAAACACCAGTGCTGTAGCAACAATTACCCAGGCAATATCGGCCGTACTGTATTTGCTGGCATCAGCATAGTCGGCTATTGGCTTTACAAAAATGGCAGCGATAGCCACTACCGAAAGCACAAGGAAAGGAGCGAGTTGTTTAAAGGTGATTTTGTTCATTGCGGTTGTTTTTAGATACTCAAATTACATTATTATATAATACAATTTATTTTCAATAAATATACAATTTTAAAGCTTTTCTGATCATAAAAATTAATATATTTTTAATTTTAATATGATTAGATCAAAAAATCCCTCACCCTTATCTTATTAAAAAAAAGACAAGTATATCTTAGTAAAAAATAAATATGTATTTTTTACACGAAAGGGTAATGGAAAAAGCAGGCAAATTACCTGCCGGCAACCAGGTTCATGTCTTTGGATTCAAGGAATGAGTATCCCATCAAAAATTCATCTACTTTACGGGCACATTCGCGGCCTTCACTGATAGCCCAAACCACCAGGCTCTGGCCACGCCGCATATCTCCCGCCGTGAAGATCTTCTGAATATTTGTCTGGTAGGATTTTTCTGTAGCTTTTACATTTCCACGCTCGTCCAGCTCAACTTCCAGTTCGTTCAGTACACCACTGTGTTGCGGATGCACAAAACCCATGGCCAGCAATGCCAGCTCGCAGGGTATCTGTCGCTCACTGCCCGGCACTTCGGTAAACTGGGCCGGACGACCATCTTCAGTAATTTTCCATTCCAGGTCTACAATTTTCAGGGCTTTCAGATGTCCGTTCTCATCACCAATGAATTCTTTGGTAGCTATCGCCCATTTGCGATCAGCTCCTTCTTCGTGTGATGACGACGTTTTGAGTATCATGGGGTAGGTAGGCCATGGCATAAAGGGAGTTCTGGCTTCAGAAGGTTTCGGCAACAATTCAAACTGTGTTACAGAAACTGCACCATGGCGATTGGATGTACCTACGCAATCACTGCCGGTATCACCTCCGCCAATTACTACCACATTCTTTCCGGTGGCCAGTAATTGCTCTGCAAAAATGTTACTTTCTACAGTTGCATTGGCTAAAGGATCAATACCTGCATTGCGTTTATTTTGTTGTTTCAGGAACTGCATGGCATAATGTACTCCCTTCAGTTCGCGGCCCGGAATCGGCAGATCTCTTGGAACTGTAGATCCTCCGGTCAGGACAATGGCGTGGTATTCGCGCAACAGGTCGTTGATGCTCACATTTACGCCCACATTGGCATGACAGCGGAAAGTAATGCCTTCATCTTCCATCACTTTTATCCTGCGGTCAATTACCCATTTTTCCAGTTTAAAATCCGGAATGCCATAACGCAGTAAACCACCGGGAGCATCATCGCGCTCAAACACTGTTACCTGGTGACCGGCATAGTTCAGTTGCGCAGCAGCAGCCAGTCCCGCGGGACCAGAACCTACCACCGCCACTTTTTTGCCGGTGCGCATATTGGGAGTACGGGCTTTTACAAACCCTTTTTCAAAAGCAATTTCAATAATATGTTTCTCGATCTCTTCAATAGCAACAGGCGGCTGGTTAATACCCAGTACACAGGCGCTTTCGCAGGGAGCAGGACAGATACGCCCGGTAAACTCCGGGAAATTGTTGGTAGAAGACAGGATATCATACGCCTCCTTCCAGCTTTTCCTGTACACAGCATCATTAAATTCCGGTATCACATTTCCCAAAGGACATCCGCTATGACAGAAAGGAACACCACAGTTCATGCAACGTGCAGACTGCTGGTTCAGTTTCGGTTCAGGATACAGTTTTACAAATTCACCATAATCCTGTAGCCTTTCCTGTACGGAACGTTTTTCGGGCATTTCTCTGGTAAATTCTAAAAATCCTGTTGGTTTGGCCATTGTCTGTGTATGTTTAATCGTTGAAACGTCTGGTTGTGAACAGCAACCGGAATTACTCCGGTCACTTTTGTTGTAATAGCTGCATACTATCACAGTTGCATCGCGATCTGTTTTACGCGCAGCCTGTTACCGGATCATATTGTAATGATTACGGCAGGTTGCTGCACTTAACCGTGATACTATTTTTTCTTTACGGCTTCGGTCTGTTTACGATTTTCTGCGGGTACTCCGGCTAATACGCGCTTGTAATCACGCGGGAATACTTTAATGAAGTTCTTCAATTGATTCTCAAAATCGTCTAATACAAATTTTGCTACAGTGCTTCCTGTATATGCGTAATGACGCGTAATCAGATCGTGCAATTCCTGTGCATCCTGCTCTCCTACCGGATCAAGATCTACCATTTCCTTGTTGCAGTTATCAGCAAACTTCCCTTCTACATCATAGATGTAGGCAATACCTCCGCTCATACCTGCTGCAAAGTTTCTTCCGGTACTTCCCAGTATCACTACCTTGCCGCCGGTCATATACTCACAACCGTGATCACCTACACTTTCTACCACGGCATGTACACCCGAGTTGCGCACACAGAAACGTTCACCTGCTTTACCACGGATAAATGCCTCACCGGAAGTAGCACCATAAAATGCTACGTTGCCAATGATGATATTTTCTTCCGGTGTATAGGTAGCTTCTTTGGGAGGATATACTACCAGGCGTGCACCGCTGAGGCCCTTGCCAAAATAATCATTGGCATCACCTTCCAACTCAAGTGTTACACCGCTTGTATTGAATGCACCAAAGCTTTGTCCTGCCGTACCATTGAATTTGTAATGAATGGTATCATCCGGCAAGCCGGCTGCTTTGTATTTTTTGGTGATCTCGTTGGAAAGAATGGTACCGGCAGTTCTGTCCGTGTTCTTAATAGCAAACTCACCGTATACTCTTTCCTTATTTTCCAGTGCGGGTTTTGCTTTTTCCAGCAGTTGCCAGTCCAGCACTGCAGCCAGTCCGTGATCCTGTTCTTCTGTATTGTACAGACCGGTAAATTGTCCGGCTGGTTCTTTGTACAGTATAGGAGAAAGATCCAGTTTACTGTATTTCCAGTGTGTAATATTTTCTCTCATTTCCAGGCTATCCACCTGGCCAATCATTTCATTGATAGTTCTGAAACCAAGTTCGGCCATAATCTCGCGCAACTCCTGTGTAATGAATTTGAAGAAATTCACCACGTGATCTGCATCACCTGTAAAACGCTTGCGCAATTCGGGGTCCTGCGTTGCCACACCTACGGGGCATGTATTGAGATGACACTTACGCATCATAATGCAACCTTCCACTATCAGTGCTGCAGTAGCAACACCCCACTCTTCTGCTCCCAGTAATGCTGCAATGGCAATATCACGACCGGTTTTCATCTGTCCATCTGCCTGCACTACTACGCGGCTGCGCAGTTTATTTTTCAACAGGGTCTGATGGGTTTCTGCCAATCCCAGTTCCCATGGCAAACCGGCGTGTTTGATAGAACTGATGGGAGATGCACCGGTACCGCCATCGTGACCGGAGATCAGGATCACATCAGCCTTTGCTTTTGCCACACCAGCCGCAATGGTACCAACACCGGCTTTTGACACCAGTTTTACATTGATACGTGCTGCACGATTGGCATTCTTCAGATCAAATATTAACTGAGCAAGATCTTCAATAGAATAAATATCGTGATGCGGCGGTGGAGAGATCAGACCTACACCGGGTGTGGCATGACGTGTTTTACCGATCCACTCATCTACTTTATGACCGGGCAACTGACCACCTTCACCTGGTTTAGCACCCTGCGCCATTTTGATCTGCAGCTCATCAGCTTCGGTCAGGTAATAACTGGTTACACCAAAACGTGCAGATGCAACCTGTTTGATGGCACTGCGCATGGAATCACCATTTGCCAGCGGCTCATATCTTCTTTCATCTTCACCACCTTCGCCCGTATTGCTTTTACCACCAAGACGGTTCATAGCAATAGCCAGCGTAGTGTGCGCTTCCCACGAAATTGAACCAAAGCTCATGGCACCTGTTGCAAAACGTTTGTAAATATTTTCAGCGGGTTCCACTTCATCAATAGAGATAGCCGGTCTGTTGCGTCTGAACTGGAACATGCTACGCAGCGTACAGGCTTTTTCACTCTGGTCATTTACCAGTCGTGAATATTTTTTAAACATGTTGTAGTCATTCATTTTGGTTGAATACTGCAACAGGTGAATGGTTTGCGGGTTGAACAGGTGAAACTCTCCTTTACGTTTCCATTGGTAAATACCACCAACAGGTAAACGGTCAACAGGAATATCTTTCCTGCTGAAAGCCACCCAGTGTTTAGCCAGTGCTTCTTTTGCCAGCTCATCCAGGCCAACACCTTCAATACGACTTACTGCACCGGTAAAGTATTTATCTACAACTTCTTTATTTAAACCAAGTATCTCAAAGATCTGCGCACCCTGGTATGACTGTAAAGTAGAGATCCCCATTTTAGAGAATACTTTCAGCAAACCATCGCACACAGCTTTGATATAATTTTTACGCAGCTCTTCCCAGGTAAGACTGGTTTCGAGTGTACCGTTTTGTTTAGAACTGCGCAATGTTGCCAGTGCCAGGTATGGATTGATAGCAGTTGCACCAAAACCTAACAGACAGGCAAAGTGATGCACTTCCCAAACATCACCGGCTTCTACCACAATACCTACCTGCCCGCGTAAACCTTTACGGATCAGGTGATGGTGTACCGCGGCAGTTGCCAGCAAGGAAGGAATAGCAGCATGATCCGAATCCACCGCACGATCGCAAAGGATCAGCACTTCAAATCCATCATGCACCGCATCTTCTGCATAGCGGCACAGTCTTTCAAGACCGGCTTTCAACGAACCAGGCTTGCCGTCTGCACGGAAATATGTTTGCAGTGTTTTTGCCTGGAATATACCGGTATCGATACTACGTAGTTTTTCCAGTTCAGTACTGGTCAATATGGGATGTTTCAATGCCACAGAATGGCAATGTGTAGGATCTTCTTCCAGCAGGTTGCCGTTATTGCCCACAAATGCAGCCAGGCTCATTACCATACGTTCACGGATAGGATCAATAGGCGGATTGGTTACCTGTGCAAACAATTGTTTGAAATAAGAACTGAGGTGCTGCGGTTGATCACTCAATACAGCCAAAGGAACATCGGTACCCATTGAACCGATAGGCTCTTTTCCATCCAGGCCCATTGGCTTTACAATGGTATCCACATCTTCTGTAGAATAGCCAAATGCTTTCTGGTATCTTAAAATAGATGAATCTGAAAGATGTGTGAAAGTAACACGCGGCTCATCCAGTTCTTCCAGGCGTATTTTATATTGATTCAGCCAATCGCCGTAAGGCTTGCGTGAACAGATAGATGATTTCAGTTCCTGGTCGCTGATAATGCGTCCCTGCTCCATATCTACCACAAACATCTTACCAGGCTGCAGACGACCTTTTTCAAGAATGATCGCCGGATCAACAGGCAATGCTCCTGTTTCTGATGCCATGATCACACGGTCATCTTTGGTAACACAGTATCTTGAAGGACGCAGACCATTTCTATCCAGCGTGGCACCTATCATCTTTCCGTCGGTGAACGAAATAGATGCAGGCCCGTCCCATGGTTCCATAATGGACGCATGGTATTCATAAAACGCTTTCTTTACGGGGTCCATCTGATCATTGCCGTCCCATGCTTCAGGCACCAGCATCATCATTACGTGCGGCAACGGACGACCGGTAAGCGTAAGCAGTTCGATCATATTGTCCAGACAGGCAGAATCTGACTGTCCGGCAGTAACAATAGGCAGCAACATTTCCATTTCCTCTTTGCTGAAGAAAGAAGAAGTGAAACTATGTTCGCCGGTCTTTAACCAGTTCAGGTTGCCCTGCAATGTGTTGATTTCCCCGTTGTGTGCAATAAAACGGAATGGCTGTGCCAGCTTCCAGGAAGGGAATGTATTGGTAGCAAAACGGGAATGCACCAGGCCAAAGGCTGATACTACGCGTTTGTTACTGAGATCAGGGAAGTAATGGCGCACCTGTGTACTGGTGAGCTGTCCTTTATATACAACTGTTTTATAAGAGAGAGATGCAATGTAAAAACCAATTGCATCTTTACGTACTGTATTATTAATAGTATGGCTGGCGTAGTTGCGCAATACAAACAGTTTGCGCTCAAACTCATCCGGGTTGGTAATATGGTCAGGACATGCAATGAATACATGTTCCATTTCAGGCTCCACGCTCAATGCAGTAGCACCAATATCGTCAGGATTGACAGGTACCTTACGATATGCCAGTACTTCCAATCCCATCTTCTCAGCGGCACGGTTAAAGATATCGCGGCATTCTTCACGAAGACGGATCTCTCTCGGGAAGAACACTACACCTACGCCGTAGCGACCAAAAGCAGGCAAAGGAACACCCAGCTTAATGCATTCATCAAAGAAAAATTCGTGGGGAGTCTGGATCATAATACCTGCACCATCACCGGTATTGTTCTCGCAACCGCAGGCACCGCGGTGCTCCATGTTTTCCAGAACAGTAAGTGCATCGGAGATGATCTGGTGAGACTTATGGCCTTTGATATTGGCAACGAATCCTATACCACAGGCATCACGCTCGAAGGAGGGATGATATAAACCCTGGTTGCTCGCCATGCAATGTTGATTTTTGAAAAATTTTTAAAAAATATGGCAATTTTTCATAGGATTTTCAATACGGCAAGCAAGCAACTGCATGAAAATACGAAGAAAATCGGATTTTTAATAGAATTATTTAATAATTATTTAATTGTTTTCCACATTTAAATGTGTTTAGTCTACATAATAAGTAGATAATCTCTGATGCTGGCAGAATACCGCAAAGTAAACACCGCTAAATCCTTAAAGCCTGCAGGTATTACAGTTTTCGTTTATAGGTTATAGATATAATTTAAGATGCAAATTATTGCTATTCGTGATACAGACTACTGATAGTCTAGCGTCACATGAAAACCTTCACCCTTATACTTTAAACTTTAAGCCTTAAACTTTCAGCACACGGCAAAACAGTATGCCCGAATGATAACGAACAAGACTACACAGAAACTTTATGCCTTAAATCTTACACTTTATACAAGGTATCCAAACAAAGTATCGTCCTTATTCAATTCCGTGTAATTAATATTATACTGACGCATGTTTTCCAGCAGTGTTGCATAATCTTCACGGCTCTTCAGCTCAATACCTACCAGTGCCGGGCCGGACTCCTTGTTATGCTTCTGCATATATTCAAAGCGGGTAATATCGTCGGTGGGACCTAATACGTGGTTTACAAATTCTTTTAATGCCCCGGGGCGTTGGGCAAAACGAACGAGGAAATAATGTTTTAGTCCTTCATACTGCAGGCTACGTTCTTTGATTTCCTGCATACGGTCTATATCATTGTTGCTACCGCTAACGATACATACAATGTTCTTTCCTTTGATCACATCAGCATGATCATCCAGTGCAGCAATGGACAATGCACCGGCAGGCTCTACCACAATAGCATCTTCGTTGTACAATTTTAAAATAGTAGAACACACTTTGCCTTCCGGAACCAATCGCATATCATCCAGTACTTCTTTACAGATGGAGAATGTTATATCTCCTATCCTTTTCACGGCAGCACCATCTACAAAGCGTTCAATACTGTCCAGCGTCACCGGCCGGCCGGCATCCAATGCTTTGCGCATGGAAGGAGCACCTTCGGGTTCAAGACCAATGATCTTTGTTTTGGGAGAATACGTTTTAAAATAAGAACCCACACCAGAGGCAAGGCCACCGCCGCCTACAGGTACAAATACATAGTCAATATCAGAAAGGTCTTCCAGTATTTCAAGGGCAACGGTTCCCTGTCCTTCAATGATGCGGTAATCATCAAAAGGAGGGATAAAGGTCATGCCATTTTCTTCGGTGAATTGTTTGGCAGCAAAAGCACAATCATCAAACGTATCACCTATCAGCCTGATCTCAATATTGTCCTCGCCAAACATCTTGGTCTGGTTCACCTTTTGTTTGGGGGTAATAATGGGCATGAACACAACACCTTTTACATTCAGCTTCTTACAGGAGAAGGCAAATCCCTGTGCATGATTGCCTGCGCTGGCGCATACAACCCCGCGTTGTAATTGCTCGGCAGACAAACTGCTCATCATATTATAGGCACCCCGTAATTTATATGATCTTACTACCTGCAGATCTTCACGTTTCAGGTAAACATTGCACTGGTATTTTTTTGACAGGCTAAGATTGTATACCAGCGGCGTTCTTGTCACCACTTTCTTCAAACGAAATGAAGCTTTATGAAAATCCAGTTGGGGTGTGGTGTGTGTGTGCGTATCCATAATCATTCAACATTGAAAAAGCAGCCACCGGTGTTGCCGGTGGCTGTTGTATAAGTTAGGCTACAGTTTCTTTCTTAGCCGATTTTGCATCTGCGGGCTGGTTTTCAGGACGCAGACTGCGTACTGTTTTACCTGCCTGCCACAATTCGCTTTCCCGCAATTCTTTCAGTTCCAGTTCCAGTTTCTCACGATAGTCGGGCTGGCTGTTGCTGGAGATAGAGCGTGCAGCTTCTTTACCGGCAGCAACACTTTCATACAGTTCAGTGAATACAGGTAATGTAGCATCACGAAATTTTTTCCACCAATCCAATGCTCCGCGTTGTGCAGTGGTAGAGCAGTTGGCATACATCCAGTCCATACCATTTTCAGCTACCAATGGCATCAGAGACTGTGTCAGCTCTTCTACTGTTTCATTGAATGCCTCAGAAGGTGTATGTCCTTTTTTACGCAGCACTTCATACTGTGCAGCAAAGATCCCCTGGATGGCACCCATCAGAGTACCTCGCTCACCGGTCAGATCACTGAACACTTCGCGTTTGAAATCAGTTTCGAACAGGTAACCGCTACCGATAGCGATACCCAGTGCAATTACTCTTTCTGCAGCACGGCCGGTAGCATCCTGAAAGATAGCGTAGCTACTGTTTAAACCACGACCCTGCAGGAACATGCGACGCAGTGAAGTACCAGAACCTTTAGGGGCCACCAGGAATACGTCAACATCAGCAGGAGGAATGATACCAGTCTGATCGTTGTAAGTAATACCAAAACCGTGAGAGAAATATAAAGCCTTACCAGGGGTAAGATGTTTTTTAACTGTAGGCCACAACTGGATCTGGGCAGCATCGCTCAACAGGTAGCAGATGATGGTCCCACGCTCCAGCGCTTCCTCAATATCAAATAAGCTTTCTCCAGGTACAAATCCATCACGAACAGCTTTATCCCAGCTTTTGGAATTTTTACGTTGTCCGATAATAACGTTTACACCATTATCTTTCTGGTTCAGGGCCTGGCCGGGTCCCTGTACACCATAGCCAATTACAGCTACTACTTCATTTTTTAATACCTGTTGTGCTTTGGCGAGCGGGAACTCTTCGCGGGTTACTACATTTTCCTCAACTCCACCGAAATTTAATTTTGCCATTTGTTTTAGTTTATTAGATAAGAGAGAAAGAGTGAAGGAGACAAAGAGCTTTTTACTCGTTTGGTCCTGTTGCTCCTGGTTGTTTACTATGATAAGAGGTAAAGAGAGAAGGAGATAAAGAGGGTTGATACCCCTTTGTTCTTTCCATCCTTTAATCCTCTGTTGTTGATAAGAGACCGGAGAAGAAAGGCGCCCAGAGCAGTACTACTCTTTTGCTTTTTATCTCCTTTATGCTCTTAGCTACATTGTAAATACTTCTGATTGTTTATCAAGGAATTCGTTTTCGATCACTTCTTCACCGGGTTCTTTGTATTCAAATTCCTTCAGCTTTTCGTGGAAGCCATGACTGCTTTTAATAATGGCTACACGAGCACTGCGTACAAACTCGATCAATCCGAATGGCTCCAATACCTGTATCAGTTTGTCTGTTTCTTCGCGATGACCGGTAGTTTCAAAAATGGTATAGTCTTTACGGATCACTACAGCACGAGCACCATGCTCACGCAGTAATCTTTCTACCTTTACCTTTTCGGCAACTTCATCTGTAGGCACTTTGTACATAGCCAGTTCCTGCCATACAATTTCTTCGCTGGTGTTATAGTAAGCCTTCAATACCTCTACCTGCTTTTCAATCTGGCGGGCAAGTTTTTTCACTACCTCTTCCACTTCATTGATCACAATGGTAAAGCGGTGAATACCTTCTACCTCGCTGGGTGAAGTGTTTAGGCTTTCTATATTGATCTTACGACGGGAGAAGATGATCGCGATACGATTCAGTAACCCGATCTGGTTCTCTGTGTATACTGTTACGGTGAATTCCTGTTTTGACATGGAATCTCTTTTTTACTGATAATTAATTACGGTTAGTACTGTCTGATCCTGTTACTTCAATCTGATCTCAGATACACTGCATCCCTGTGGTACCATCGGGAACACATTGTTCTCTTTTCCTACCATTACTTCCAGCAGGTACGAGCCTTTGGAACTGAGCATAGTATTCACAGCATTTTTCAGGTCTTCTCTTTTTGAAATACTGCTGCCGGCAACACCATAAGCTTTGGCCAACTGTACAAAATCAGGACTTGCGATATCTACAAATGAATAACGTTTATCATGAAAAAGCTGCTGCCACTGCCGCACCATACCCAGAAAACGGTTGTTAAGAATAAGGATCTTCACATCGACTTCGCTTTGCATAATGGTACCCAGCTCTTGCAATGTCATTTGGAAACCACCATCGCCAATGATCGCCACCACTGTTCTGTCGGGAGCGCCAAATTTAGCACCGATAGCTGCAGGCAGGGCAAAACCCATGGTACCTAAACCACCGGAAGTGATATTACTTCTTGTTTTATTGAATTTTGCATAACGACAAGCTACCATCTGGTGCTGGCCTACGTCAGTTACAATAACTGCATCACCGTTTGTCAGCTCGTTCAATACTTTCAGTACCTCACCCATTGTCATTTCATCTGAAGTTGGGTTCAGCTCAGGATTGATACAGGCTTCTTCTTCCTGCTGGCGATAATCACGGAACTTCTGTAGCCACTGCGGATATACTTTGGGCTCTACCAGCTCTGTCAGTAACGGCAATGTTTCTTTACAATCGCCCCATACAGGTACGGCAGATTTTACGTTCTTATCAATTTCAGCGGGATCAATATCGAGATGGATAACTTTTGCCTGCTTTGCATATTTGTCCAGTCTGCCGGTAACACGATCATCGAAACGCATACCTATAGCAATCAACACATCGCATTCATTAGTCAACACATTGGGACCATAGTTGCCATGCATACCCAGCATACCCATACCCAGCGGATGATCGGAAGGGATAGCACTTTCGCCCATGATAGTCCATGCTGCAGGGATACCGGCTTTCTCAATGAATTTTTTGAACTCAGTTTCTGCACCACCCAGTATTACACCCTGGCCAAAGATCACGAAAGGCTTTTCGGCTTCATTGATCAGTTTAGCTGCCTGCTCCACATATTTTTTGCGCACAATGGGTTTAGGACGATAGCTGCGGATATGTTTGCATTTCTCATATCCTGCATATTCAAACTGTTGTAATTGTGCATTTTTTGTAATGTCGATCAACACAGGACCAGGTCTTCCACTGCCGGCAATATAAAAGGCCTTGGCCAGCACTGCAGGAATTTCATTGGCATCTGTTACCTGATAGTTCCATTTGGTAACAGGTGTAGTGATGTTGATCACATCAGTTTCCTGGAAGGCATCTGTACCCAGCAGGTGAGCAAATACCTGACCGGTAATAGCAACAACCGGTGTACTGTCAATCATAGCATCTGCCAACCCTGTTACCAGGTTGGTAGCACCAGGACCACTGGTGGCAAAAACAACACCCGTTTTACCGGAAGTTCTGGCATACCCTTGTGCTGCGTGTATACCACCCTGCTCATGACGCACCAGTATGTGTTTCAGTTTATCCTGGTAATCGTACAGCGCATCATAAATAGGCATAATAGCACCACCGGGATAACCAAAAATGGTGTCCACTCCTTCTGCCAGGAATGCTTCCAGCACTGCGGCAGAACCGGAAAGCGTAGTGGTTGTTTTTTCTGCTTTTTTCTTTTGAGCTATTAATTCAGTAGTACTCATAAAAATATTTTTACGTGCTGCCAGCACAGTTATAAGTGGTATTTACCTAGCATTCGTCGGTTACACAACCTTCAGAAGCATCTTTTACCTGTTTTGCATATTTGTATAATAAACCTCTTGATACCAGCAACGGCGGCTGTTTCCAGGCTGCCTTGCGTTTGGCGATCTCTTCTTCGCTTATTTTGAGCGTGATGGTATTTTTTACCGCATCCAGTTCAATAATATCTTCATCATGTACCATTGCGATCAATCCACCATCGTATGCTTCAGGAGTAATGTGCCCTACCACAAAACCGTGCGTACCACCACTGAAACGGCCATCAGTGATCAGCGCAACACTTTTACCAAGACCTGCCCCGATCAATGCAGAGGTAGGTTTCAGCATTTCCGGCATACCAGGTCCGCCTTTGGGACCTACATAGCGGATCACCACTACATCACCAGGTTGTATCTTGCCAGAGTTGATGCCTTGTATCAGGTGATGCTCGCCATCAAATACTCTTGCAGGTCCTTCAAAACGTTCACCTTCTTTACCACTGATCTTGGCAACGCTGCCTTTCGCAGCCAGGTTACCATACAGTATCTGCAGATGACCGGTTGCTTTGATCGGTTGTTCCAGCGGGTAAACGATCTTTTGTGTTTCAAAATTCAGTTCGGGAACAGCTTCCAGGTTTTCTGCCAGTGTTTTGCCGGTTACTGTTAAGCAGTCTCCATGCAGTAAACCTTTTTTTAACAGGTATTTCATTACTGCAGGCACACCACCATGATTGTGCAGGTCCTGCATCAGGTACTTACCACTGGGTTTGAAATCAGCTAATACAGGGATCCTGTCGCTGATGACCTGGAAATCATCCTGTGTTAACGGCACATCCACACTACGCGCTATTGCAATCAGGTGTAATACAGCGTTGGTGCTGCCACCCAGTACCATGATGGTCACAATCGCATTTTCAAATGCTTTGCGTGTCATGATATCTTTGGGTTTGATATCTTTTTCCAGTAAAAGGCGGATAGCCTTGCCGGCATCAGCACATTCCTGTTTTTTCTCATCACTCAGTGCAGGGTTGCTGGAAGAATAAGGTAAACTCATACCCAGTGCTTCAATAGCAGCCGACATAGTGTTGGCTGTATACATGCCACCACAAGCACCGGCACCAGGACAGGCATTTTTAATAATACCTTTGAAATCGGCTTCATCCAGTTTACCGGCAATTTTTTGTCCCAATGCTTCAAAGGCAGAAACGATGTTCAGATCCTGTCCTTTATAATGACCGGGAGCTATGGTACCACCGTATACCATTATTGCAGGGCGGTTTAATCGTCCCATGGCAATAAGAGAACCTGGCATATTTTTATCGCAGCCGGGCAATGCAATCACCGCGTCATAATACTGTGCACCACAAACGGCTTCAATTGAATCGGCAATCAGATCACGGCTTACCAGCGAATAACGCATACCATCTGTACCATTGGAAATACCATCGCTGACACCAATAGTATTGAAGATGAGACCAACAAGTTCATTATCCCACACACCTTGTTTCACAATCTTAGCCAGATCGTTCAGGTGCATATTACACGTGTTTCCATCATACCCCATACTGACGACACCGACCTGTGCTTTTTTCAGATCTTCGTCTGTTAATCCAATGCCATACAACATGGCCTGCGCAGCAGGTTGTGTTACATCCTGTGTAATTGTTTTACTGTACTTGTTTAATTCCTGGTTCATTTGTTATCGTCGTTTATTAAATCTTGCATGCCTTTAAGACATTCAAGGCTTTTTACTATTCTTGTTTAATTGAGCATCACTGATTTTCAATTGCTTCATACATCTCCACTACCCTGTTCTTATACGCCTGCTGTATCAGATACGCCGCAGATTCATTCCAGGCTTTTGGAAACACGGTTTCATCTATTGATTGCCAGCCGATCACTTCAGCAGCAGTGCCACAGAAAAAGGCGGTATCTGCTTTCTTCAGTTCATCAATGGTGAATTGTTTTTCTTCCACGGCAATTCCCAGCTCATCACATAATTCAATAACCGTGGCTCTTGTAATACCGGGCAGAATATTTCCCAATGCTGGTGTAAACAGTTTTCCATCTTTTTCAAAAAACACGTTGGCACCCGGACCTTCAGCCACATAGCCATCCATATCGGTCAGCAGAGCTTCATCATATCCTACAGCTTTCGCTTCATGGCTTGCCAGTATTGAGTTGACATAGTGCCCTGTAGCTTTGGCCTGTATTTTAAATCCTTTCGGGTTAGGCCGTTGAAAGGAAGAGGTTTTTACACGTAATAATTTATCGCCCAGGAAAGGATCCATTTTCCATACTGCAATCATGATGAATGATTCAGTATTGCGGTTAAAACTCATATTAGCGGGGGCATATACAAGCGGGCGAATGTATGCATCCTGCAGGTTATTCCTGCGCAATACTTCGTAGGTAGCTTCAATCAGTTCTTCATTACTCCATACGTAAGGCATGTTCAGCGCAAGTGCCGATTGCCGCAGACGATCGTAATGTGCTGTTTCTTTAAAGATCTTTGTTTTTCCGGTAACGGTACTGTATGACCGTATTCCTTCAAAAACTCCGTAACCATAATGTAATGTCTGACCAAAAAGGTCAGTGTTTGCTGCTGCTGCTTTTACATATTCTCCATTCAGGTAAAGAATAGTATCTGCGTTGTAATATGATGCCATGGCTTGCTACTCCTTCCTCCCGTTGCAGAGGAATTTTTAGTGATAAAAAAAAGCGACCCGCCTTGATGGAGGCGGGTCGCTTAGTATTTTAAGTTTCTTGTATAAACGTTAAACACCCCCTCCAAACGTTGCAGGTATAATAATCACGACCACAATAATAATTGCAGCTAAAACGGAGATGACATTATATGTTCTGCTCTGTAACATGAGATGATGTACTGCGAATATACACCCGCCATTTGAATTAAAGAACTACAGCAAGCAACTTTTTTTTAGCCGGGCCTCAGCACCGCTTTTTCAAGCGGCTATTCACAAGGCTAAAACTCTATTAATTTTGTCAGCTATACACCAACTGATATTTTTGTAATTGTTTTTCAACAATTTTCTTCATTTGTCTACTACAACCATCTAACAATCAATCCATCGATCATCAACTAGATAATAGTAGATTTCCTCAGCTCAATATTGGCTTTATTAACGCCACCGGGTATACGATTGGTAACATAATCGCTGATCAGTTCGCCAATGGTGGAAGTAAAGTAAAAGTTAATGGGATCAATGTCTTTGGTTACAAAGCTGTTCACAAGCGTCCATTCTACAGCTTCGCGTACCAGCGCAGCTTCAGTAGCCAGTCCTAAATGATCCAGTAACATGGCGGCAGACAGGATAGAACCAATCGGGTTGGCAATATCTTTACCGGCTGCCTGCGGATAAGAGCCGTGAATAGGCTCAAACAACGCAGCACCTTTACCAATAGAAGCAGAAGGCAGTAATCCCAACGAGCCACTGATTACACTGGCTTCATCGCTGATAATATCGCCAAACATATTTTCTGTCAGAACCACATCAAACTGACCGGGGTTCAGGATGATCTGCATGGCAGCATTGTCAACAAACAGGAAATCAACAGTTACGTCGGCATACTGCGGAGCCAGTTCCTGTACTATTTTGCGCCACAGGCGTGATGTTTCCAGTACGTTGGCCTTATCAACCAGCGTCAGTTTTTTACGACGTTGTTGTGCATATTGAAAAGCCAGATGCGACACCCTTTCAATTTCTTCGCGTGTATATACACAATCATCCGATGCACGCGTGTGTGCTGCATCCACTTCTTTTTTACCGAAATAGATACCGCCTGTTAATTCACGGAATATTACAAAGTCAACGTTTTCCAGTGATTTGCTTTTCAGCGGAGACAGGTGATGTAAAGAAGGGTACGTAGCTACAGGACGAATGTTGGCGAACAACTGAAGAGATTTCCTGAGTTTCAGCAAGCCCTGTTCGGGTCTTACTGTAGCTGTTGGATCGTTATCATATTTGGGATGACCAATGGCTCCAAACAGGATCGCATCACTGTTAAGACATGCTTCTATTGTTTCGTCAGGCAACGGGTTACCTGTTTTATCAATAGCGTCGGCACCCATTAAGCAATACGTGTAATGAAATTCATGACCGAATTGCTGCGCAATGGCATTCATTACCTTCACCGACTGGCGGGTGACTTCCGGGCCAATGCCATCACCTTCTATTACTACAATATTTTTTTGCATAACTATACGGAGTTTCGGGTTGGGATATGGTTTATTACTTTAATTACGGCTTGTTTCAAAAGCTTCGATCTCCTGTTTCATACTCAACAGGTAATCAATATCATCGTAGCCATTCAGCAAACAGGTCTTTTTATAGCTGTTAATATCGAAAGACTCTTCTGCTCCTTTACCCATCAGTTTAATCTTCTGCTCCTGCAGATTTACTTCCACTATAGTAGAAGGGTCTTTTTCGACAGCCTCAAATATTCTGGCCAGAAACTCTTCACTCACCTGTACAGGCAGCAAAAAGTTATTCAATGCATTATTCTTGAAGATGTCTGCAAAAAAGCTGCTTACCACTACATCATAACCCGCATCTTTAATGGCCCAGGCAGCGTGTTCACGGCTTGATCCGCAACCAAAGTTCTTTGCAGCTACAAGCACTTTTCCTTTATAGGTAGGATCGTTCAGCACAAAATCAGCCTTGGGTTGATTTTCATCGTCGTTATTGTAACGCCAGTCCCTGAACAGGTTCTTGCCAAAACCATCTCTGCTGGTTGCTTTTAAAAAGCGTGCAGGAATGATCTGATCGGTATCAATGTTCTCAATATTCACGGGCACTACCGTAGAGGATATTATGTTTATTGCTTTGCTCATATTCGTGAAACGTCAAAAGTGAAATGTCAAATTTTAAATTTCAAAATCCCTACATCATCAATTCTTAATTGCTTTTACGCGTAAACGCACATAATCTGCATACCAGGTATTTTGCCAATAGTGCGAAGGGCGCAGGTATTCCACAGCCTTACTTACTACAGTGGCAGCCTGTTGCGGCGTAATGTGTTTGAAGAAGAATGCGCCGAACATATTCATCCAGTCGTGCATACCATCTTCACCGGTCAGTGCTGTTTCTCTTTTAAAATTGATCACCGATGCTACTGTGAATCCCTGTTGTTCCAGCAATGCGGTATACTCGCTTACTGTAGGGAAAAACCAGAAGTCTGTTGACAACAGTTCATCCAGTCCATCTTCTTCCATGGCCTTTACAATAGCATTACAGATGCTCTCTACATTGTGACGTGCTCCCATTTCCAGTACAAACCTGCCACCGGGTTTCAGACTGTTGTATACACAGTTCAGTACCGCAGGCTGTTCCTGTATCCAGTGCAATGTGGCATTGGAAAAAACAGCATCAAATGGTTCTGTAAAAGAGAAATCAGTAGCGTCCTGTATTTCAAACCGTACACCGGGATAAGCTGCTTTTGCACGGGCGATCATTTCAGGTGAATTGTCGATCCCGGTTACATCAGCACCATATTCGCTGATATTAAAAGCCAACTGACCAGTACCACAACCCAGATCAAGGATGCGCTCGCCTTTCTGTGGATGCAGCCAACCCAGCACATCTTCCCCATAGCGGGAAACAAAGCTGTGCTTATCGTCGTACAGGTTAGCATTCCATTGTATTGCGGGCATCGTTGATGTTTTTGCAGCTATTGTTATAGAAGTTCTCTTACATCTGTTACTTCACCCGTAATGGCCGCAGCGGCTGCCGTGAGCGGGCTTGCCAGGAATGTTCTGGCATTAGGGCCCTGGCGACCTTCAAAATTGCGGTTGGAAGTAGATATACAATATTTACCGGCTGGTATCTTGTCTTCGTTCATACCCAGGCATGCTGAACATCCGGGCTGTCGCAACTGGAAACCGGCCTCTTCAAATACTTTGTCAATGCCTTCTTCCTTTGCCTGTTTTTCTACCTGCTTGCTGCCTGGTACGATCCATACTTCCACGTCATCAGCCTTTTTCTTTCCTTTTACAAAAGAGGCCACCATGCGCAGGTCTTCAATACGGCTGTTGGTACAACTGCCGATGAATACATAATCCACCTTTTTACCCTTGATGTTGCTGCCGGGTTGCAGTCCCATGTAATGCAATGATTTCAGGAAAGAAGGTTTTTCTTTCTCGTTGATCTCATTTTCACCGGGAATATGACGCGTAACACCAATGCCCATGCCGGGATTGGTACCGTATGTGATCATCGGCTCTATATCTTCGGCTTTAATATTGATCTCTTTGTCAAATACTGCATCTGTATCAGAATACAGTTCTTTCCATGCGGCTATTTTACGTTCCCACTGACCGGCACCTGGTGCAAACAGGCGGCCTTTCATATAATCGAACGTAATGTCATCGGGTGCAATCATACCACCACGTGCACCCATTTCAATGCTCATATTGCAAATGGTCATACGGCCTTCCATAGACAGACTGCGGATGGCAGAACCTGCATATTCTACAAAATAACCGGTAGCACCACTGGCAGAAATAAGCGATATGATGTACAGGATAATATCTTTTGATACGACACCTTTGTTCAGCTCACCTTCCACATTGATGCGCATCAGTTTGGGTCTGCTCTGCATCAGGCATTGTGTTGCCATTACCATTTCCACTTCACTGGTACCGATACCAAAAGCAATGGCGCCGAAAGCACCGTGTGTAGAAGTATGGCTGTCACCACAAACAATGGTCATACCCGGCTGGGTAATTCCCAACTCAGGCCCTATAACATGCACAATGCCCTGGAACGGGTGTCCAAGGCCATATAATTCGATGTCATTCTTTTTACAGTTCTCAATCAGTTGCTGTACCTGGAGACGTGATAATTCATCTTTGATCGGTAAGTGCTGGTTAAGGGTAGGTACGTTATGATCTGCCGTTGCTACTATCTGCTGGGGACGGAATACTTTCATGCCCCGTTGCTCTAGTCCCTTGAAAGCCTGTGGACTGGTTACTTCATGTATAAAATGTTTGTCGATATACAATACTGCAGGCCCGCCATCAATTTGCCTGACGATATGCTTTTCCCAGATCTTTTCAAATAATGTTTTGCCCATTTGTTCTTTTGATATAAAGTGCGTGGCGTTTTTTATAACGCCACGCGTAAAACAAAAACTGTATATGAGAAAAATACTGCCTTAATTCAATACCGATTGGTACGCCTGCGCCAATGCGTGAAGATCAGCATCTTCTACTTCTTTTTTCCTGTCGGCCACTTTCAGAAACTGTTCATACAGTACGTCCACATCATTACGGGTATACTCGTATCCCAGCTTGCGGAAGCGATGTGCCAGTGCGCTGCGTCCACTGCGGGCGGTCAGCACGATCTTGCTGTCTTCAGCACCTACATCTACCGGGTTAATGATCTCGTAGGTCAGGGCATCTTTCAAAAATCCATCCTGATGAATACCGGATGAGTGAGAGAATGCATTGCTGCCTACAATAGCTTTATTGGGTTGCACAGGCATACGCATGGTATCGGCCACCAGGCGGCTAAGGGGATTCAGTTGTTTTGAATTGACACCGGTGGTATAACCAAGTGTCTGCTGGTGTTGTTTCAGTACCATCACTACCTCTTCCAGTGAAGTATTACCTGCTCTTTCACCCAAACCATTAATGGTACATTCAATCTGGCGTGCGCCGTTGATTACACCGGCAATAGAGTTGGCTGTAGCCAGTCCAAGGTCGTTGTGACAATGGCAGGAGATCACAGCCTTATCAATATTGGGTACATTGTTTACCAGGTATGCAATTTTTTCACCATACTGATGGGGTAAACAATAACCGGTAGTATCCGGGATATTTACAGTTGTTGCACCGGCAGCGATCACCGCTTCAATAACCCTCGCCAGGTAATCGTTGTCGGTACGACCTGCATCTTCTGCATAAAATTCCACATCATCAGTAAAATTGCGCGCCCATTTTACAGCCTGTACTGCACGTTCCAGGATCTCTTCGCGGGTGGCATTGAACTTTGATTTAATATGGAAATCGGAGGTTCCGATGCCCGTGTGGATACGGGGCCTTACCGCGCCTCTCAACGCTTCAGCAGCTACCTCAATATCTTTTTGTACGGCACGGCTCAAACCACAAACAGTAGCGTTTTTGATGATGCGGGAAATTTCCTGCACACTTTGAAAATCGCCAGGCGATGAGATCGGAAAGCCGGCTTCAATAATGTCTACGCCGAGTTGTTCCAATGCAAGGGCCAGCTCTACTTTTTCCCTGGTATTCAATTTGCATCCCGGTACCTGTTCGCCATCACGCAATGTAGTGTCAAAAATATAGACCTTGTTATTTGACATAGGCATTTTATAAGGAGGATTGTATTTAAAGTTAGCAGGCTGCTTTATTTTTGTGTTGCTTGCTATTATTCAAAAGTGAAAAACAACCTGCTTTATCGAAATTATTCTCAATTTTCTGCCCCTGGAAACCAAAATTGTACCTAATTTACATTGGTTAAGGCCCTCAGACAAGGCTTAAACCCTTATTGGTAAAGGATTTTAACGATTTTCGAATACGATGCCCAACAGATCTACCGACGCGCTTTTTCAGCTTATTAAGTCACTTGAAAAGTCTGAAAAACGCAATTTTAAATTATATACCCAGCGTAATTCCTCCAGTGATGAATTGAAAGTGGTGCAACTGTTTGACGCACTGGACAAAATGGAGCGTTATGATGAAACATTACTGCTCAAAAAACAGCCCAGTTTAAAAAAACAGCAGCTTTCTAATATCAAGGCTCACCTGTACAAACAGATCCTGTCCAGCCTGCGGGTGATAAAAGACGAAAATAACGTTGATATTCAATTACATGAGCAGATGGATCATGCCCGCATCCTGTACAATAAGGGGCTATACCATCAAAGCCTGAAAGTGCTGGACCGCATGAAGGAGTTTGCCCGCAGCTATCATCAATACACTTACCTGTTGCAGGTATTGTTTTTTGAAAAAAAGATCGAAGCATTGCACATTACCCGTAGTATGCAGGACAGGGCCGATCAACTGACCAATGAAGTAGATGAAGTGAACAGGAAACTGGTTATGATCAGTAAGCTATCTAACCTGTCACTCCAGTTATACAGTTGGTACATCAAAAACGGGCATGCCCGCAATGCAGAAGATGAGGAAGCGCTCAACAATTTCTTTAAACAACATTTTCCTGCCGGCGCTGAAGATTCCAAAGGATTTTATGAACGCCTGTACCTGTACCAGAGCTATAGCTGGAATGCATTTATCAGGCAAGACTTTCTGATGTATTACCGCTATACACAAAAATGGGTGGAGCTGTTTGACAAGGAACCGTTCATGAGAGAAGTAGAAACAGCGCAATACATCAAAGGCATGCACAACCTGCTGAGTGCACATTTTGATCTGCTGAACTATAATAAATTCGGTGACCTGCTGCAACAGTTCGAAGAGTTTTCGCAATCAGTTACCGCTAACAGCAATGACAATAACCGTATCCAGACCTTCGTATACCTCAGCACTGCCCAGATCAACTGGCATTTTATGCAGGGTACTTTCAGTGAAGGCCTGAAACTGGTTCCTCATATTGAAGAAAAACTGATAGAATACGAACTGTATCTCGATCGCCACCGCATCCTGGTTTTCTATTACAAAATAGCATCCCTGTATTTTGGCAGCGGCAATTACGAAACCTCTATTGATTATCTGAACAAGATCATTAACTGGAAGGTTGACCTGCGCATGGATCTGCAATGCTATGCACGCCTGCTGCACCTGATTGCGCATTACGAGCTGGGTAACTTTGACCTGCTGGAATATCTGTTCAAATCAGTGTACCGGTTCATGGCAAAAATGCAGAACCTGAGTATCGTGGAAGAAGAAGTGTTCCGCTTTTTGCGCAGCTCTTTCCGCATTTCACCCCGTCACTTAAAAACAGCTTTTGAAGACCTGCTGATAAAACTGAAGGCCCTTGAAGGGGATCGTTTTGAGACAAGAGCCTTCTCCTATCTCGATATTATTTCATGGCTGGAAAGCAAGATCAACAATGTACCTGTGCAGGACGTGATACGACAGAAGTATTTGAACAATGCCCGGAAACACGGCACGGGTAAAGTGCAGCAATAGCAAGATCATTGCCGGTTCCAAGCGCCAAGGCATATAAAAGAGGGCAGAATGGTTTGATTGTTCTATAGTTATCTGATATAACAATCAAACTATTCATCAGTTCCCTGTTCGCCTATTTGTACATCTGCACATTAGTATTTCGTCAACTCTGGCTGTACCTCATCTATATAAGCTAAAATACCACCTTTTAGATTGTACAGGTTGTTATAACCGAATTTATCCTGCAGTTCACGAATGGCTTTGGCACTGCGTCCACCCATTTTACAATGTACCACCACTTTGATATCCTTACTGATACGAGCGGCATTGTCAGACACTGTTGCCAGCGGAATTAACTCAGCGCCAATGTTCACAATATCATATTCGTGCGGCTCGCGTACATCAATCAACCGGAATTGTTCTCCTGTCACCTGCCAATTGTACAGTTCACGGGGTGTGATCTCTTTAACAGGCGTTTCCACTGCTTTTACACCGCAGAACTGTTCATAATCTATCAATGTAGTGATAGTAGGTTGTTCTCCGTTCAGCGGATTGTCTTTACGACGTTTGATATTGAACGTACGACTTTCAAAGTTCAATGCATCAAAGATATAAAAGCGGCCAGACAGTGTATCGCCCACACCGGTGATCACTTTGATCACTTCCAGTGCCTGCAGACTGCCGATAATACCCGGCAACACGCCCAATACACCACCTTCTGCGCAACTGGGCACCAATCCCGGTGGTGGCGGTGTAGGATACAGGTCGCGGTAATTGGGACCTAACTCTCCCTGTGCATTGGTATAGTTGAAAACTGATACCTGTCCTTCAAAACGGAAAATTGACGCATATACATTGGGCTTACCTGCCAGTACGCAGGCATCATTTACCAGGTAACGGGTAGGGAAGTTATCAGTACCATCTGCCACTACATCATATTCTTTTACAATGTCCAGCGCATTGGCAGAGGTAAGTTGTGTATTGTACAGTGTAAACTGAATATGCGGATTCAACGCTTCCAGTCTTTTGCGGGCAGCCTCTACTTTGGGTTTGCCCACTTCATCTACTCCAAACAGCACCTGTCGCTGGAGGTTGCTGTCATCCACCACATCAAAATCAACAATACCTATTGTACCAACCCCGGCAGCAGCCAGGTATAACAATACCGGGCTCCCCAATCCACCGGAGCCTACCACCAGTACTTTGGCAGCCTTTAGTTTTTTTTGTGCTTCCAGCCCAAACTCCGGGATAATGATATGCCGGTTATAACGGGCCAGTTCTTCTTTGGAAAATGTTATGTTGGCATGATTGCTCATATAAAAAGCTTTTGTGTGTTACAGCTTACCGTTTGTAAGGCAAGCGAAATTTAGAAAAAAACCTGCTGGCTGATCATTATATACTGCCGCCGGCTATAGCAGGCACAATGCTGATCACCGTATCACTTTTAACGGTTGTTTTTCCTGCCTGCAGGTTGCGGATATCATCGTCGCCTACAAAAATATTTACAAAAGACCGGATCTGTCCCTGGTCATCCAGCAGGTGTTTTTTCAGCTCGGGAAAATTAACAGTCAGTTCGTTAACCGTTTCATCAATATTTTCTGCATCGATCTGCAGCTTTGCA